>Ga0079305_1000247_pt1 | contig 128675 bp, 95 predicted proteins | sample LMS_cellobiose_e_FD_79183 | JGI IMG/M metagenome (GOLD analysis project Ga0079305, IMG submission 79183) | Rumen-fistulated moose microbial communities from Alaska, USA - LMS_cellobiose_enrichment | ecosystem: Host-associated > Mammals > Digestive system > Stomach > Rumen fluid ...
CAAAAAGGGCGGCATGCAGGGAGGCGCGGGAGTCGGCGTAAGCGCCGGCGATGAGATAAGCATTCTCGATCCCGACGGGAATGTGATCTATACCGCGAAGGCGGTGCGCGCGGCGAGCTGGGTATTTTTCAGCTCAGCAGAGCTTAAGGATGGCGAAACTTATACCCTCAGCGTAAACGGCACGGCCTCGGCGACAGCCGAGGCCGGCGCCGCGGGCGGCTTTGGCGGCATGGGCGGTATGCAGGGCGGCTTCCCCGGCGGCTTCGGCGGCGAAAGGCCGGAAATGCCTGAAGGCGGGTTCAGCGGCGAGAGACCGGAGCCTCCCGAAGGCGGGTTCAGCGGAGAAAGACCCGAGATGCCTGAGGGCGGCTTCGGCGGCGAAAACGGAATGCCTGCTCCGCCCGAAGGAGGTTTCCCCGGCAGCGGGACGGCGGCGCCTGCCGAAGGCGGAGCGCAGAGCTCAGTCGAGGGCGGCGCTGCCTGAGTACGGATAATTAACACATGCGGAAAAACCGGAAACGCTCCCGGGCGCCCGATAAGGCGCCCGGGAGGCCTTTTTGCGCAGGAAAGAGCAAAAGGCTTGACAAATAAGGAAAAGCATGATATACACATATAAACTCTTTACACTGCAAACGCGCTAAAAGTGCATCTACAGTATAAACTGAGCAGGCGATGGACCTCCTGGGGTCCGTGGGGCTGGGCCGCGAAAGCGGCAGCAGAATGAGCATATGCACATCTGTGGGACAGTAAGATGTTCTATAGGTGTGTTTTTTTCTGCGGGCCGAAGGCCCTATCCCGGAGGTGAAAAAATGACAGAGGAAAAGATAATAAACAGGCTCTCGCGCGTGGGCATTATAGGAAACGTTCTGCTCTCCTGCTTCAAGCTGTTTGCGGGAATAACGGGCCGCTCGGGGGCGATGGTCTCGGACGCGGTGCACTCGTTTTCCGACGTTATAGCAACGTTCATAGCCATGATAGGGGCGAAGATCGCCCGGCGCAGCGCCGACAGCCGCCATCCCTACGGGCACGAGCGGTTTGAGTGCATAGCAAGCCTCGTGCTCGGGCTTATCCTTGCCGGCACGGGCATAGGCATAGGCTATTCGGCCGTGAAGAAGATACTGGCGGGCAATTATTCCTCTCTTGCAGTGCCGACGCTGCTGCCGCTGATAGCGGCGGCGGTTTCGATACTGGCGAAGGAGGCCATGTACCGCTATACGATGCACTATGCCAGAAAGCTCGGCTCGGCGGCCTTCGAGGCCGACGCCTGGCACCACCGCTCGGACGCATTCTCATCCATAGGCTCGCTCATAGGCATAGGCGCGGCGAAGCTCGGAGTGCCGATAATGGACCCGATTGCCAGCATAGTCATCTGCATCTTCATCCTTAAGGTGGCCTTCGACATAGTGAAAGACTCTCTCAAAGGCATGCTCGACACCGCCTGCGACGAGGACTTTGAAAAGCAGCTGGAGGACTTCATCTGCGCCCAGCCCGGAGTGGAAAAGGTGGACCTTCTGCACTCGAGGCTCTTCGGGGAAAAGGTCTATCTCGACGTTGAGATATCCGTCGCGAGGGAAAGCTCCCTTCTCGCGGCGCACGAGGTGGCCGAGCAGGTGCACGATGCGCTGGAAAAGCAGTTTCTGAACATAAAGCACGTTATGATCCACGTAAATCCCGGTGCGGAGCAGACATAAAAAAAGATAAAATTCAGGTGGCGGACGAATGTTGAATTAATATTCGTCCGCCGCTTTTTTTTCTGCAAATAATTCAGCGGAAGGGCGCTCCCGCCGCAAGAATATTGAATCAATTGTATTAAGGTATGGCGGCCTTCTTCCGGGGGCCGCCGCGGCGTTGGTACGGCGTGACTGAGGATCAGCATAATGAGGATGACTTGAAATAAAATAAGGAGAGACAAGCATGAAAAAAAGCTTAAAAAGATACTTAAGTATCCTCATTGCACTGGCGCTTTGCCTGACGCTGCTTCCGGCTGCGGGAGCGGCGGTGAGCGGCGGCGAACCGGAGCACTGGAAGAGAGTGGTCCAGAACGAAAACGGGACTTACACCATTTCGCTGGACATAACGGGAGACAGTGAAAAAACGGTAAGCAAGGCGAACGTCGTGGTAGTCGTGGACACCTCGAGAAGCATGAACGAGGCGACCGGCAACACGGAGGTAACGTATACGCCCACAAACAGCCACGGCAATAGTCTCTACGGCCTTGTAAACGGCGAATACGTGCCGCTGCACAGGGTGACGAGCGGGCCGATCTGGAACCAGACCAGCACCTACTATTACCCATGGACTGGCAGCGCCTCCACAAGCACCGTTTACACCGGGCAGAGGTACAGCAGACAGGTGAACAACCAGAGCAGACTCGAAGCTGCGCAGGACGCAATAAACGATCTGGCGCAGTCTCTGCTGGCGAATAACGGCACGGGAGACGAGAGCGACATCGTGGAGATGGCGCTTGTGAGCTTCGCTACAAACGCCACCGTGCGCCAGCAGCCGACCACCAGCTACTCCGACTTCTCCGCGCGAGTAAACGCGCTCACTGCCAACGGCGGCACAAACTGGGAAGCCGGCCTCACCGCTGCGGGAAACATCGATTTCAACGACAGCAACACTACTTATATCATTTTTGTTTCTGACGGCAACCCGACCTTCCGCGATTCGGCCAACGGTTACACGGGCGACTGGAACAGCGGCTCGAGGGTCTATGGGACAGGCCAGGAGGGAGAGGAGAACGTGGCCCGCTGCTACGCCGCGGCGCTCTCGGCCGCCGCAGGTCTCGTACAGGACGGCTTTGTGCTCTTCACCATAGGAGTTTACGGGAACGTGAGCCGCATGGAAAGCCTTGCAGCAGACTCGGGCGCGGGAGTGGGAAACTATTACGCCGCCGACGATACCGCCGCCCTGCAGGAGGCGCTCGCCGATATACTCGGAAGGATAGAGCTGGCGGGCATAGCGCAGGTGCATATAAGCGACGGCACCACAAGCATGGTGACGACCGGCGCGGGAGTGGTGAGCCTGCTGAAGGTAGACGAGGATTCGTATAAATACTACCGCGCGGGCGGCTCTGACGGCGCGGGAGGCGCGCTTTATGACCCGACGGCAAACGGAGGCCTCGGAGAGGTCTGGGCGGAGGCGCCCGCGGCCGAGCTGATAAACGGCGTCGTGGAGTGGGACCTTTCAGAAGTGGGCGTGCTCGAAAACGGAGTGAAATATACCATTACCTTCGAATGCTCGCCCAGCCAGTTCACCTTCGACCTCATAGCCGACCTGAACAACGGTGACGCGGACTATAACGAGCTGGACGAAAACATAAGAAGGTATCTCATAAATAACGGAAACGGCTCGTATTCGCTGCTCACGAACACGAGCACGAGCCTTTCATACATAGATACCCGCGAGGAGAATCCCGAGCCGCACGTATCCTCCTTCAACGAGCAGGAGCCAATGCCCACGGAGGTCTCCAGCATGGTAATAACCAAGCGCTGGCTCAACGAGCTGGATGCGCAGACGGCGCAGCCGGTGGAGATGAGACTGGTGCGGGATGGCGTTCCTGTGACCGGAGCGGGAGGGCAGCCACTGATGCTCTCGCTCAACAGCGGCAACGGCTGGAGCGATTCCGTATACATAGCCGTAGGGCAGATGACGACGGACGCCGCGACCGGGAGAGTGAACGTATTCGCGCCGGGACACGACTATGTTGTCGAGGAGCCGGAGGGCGTGAGCCGCTACTGGGAAATGGAGATAGACACCGTAAGGCCGATGCTTCTCAACGGTTCGCTTGAAAACCTTGTGCTGCTCACGGAGAACGAGATCCCACAGGGCATGGAGGGCGCGGACTGCTATACAGACGGCAGCGGAGAATACTGCCGCGTGGAGGGCAAAGTCTACCGTGTGCGCTCCGGAAGCAGCGGAGCGGTGCTGACGGCCACGAATTACCGCCGCAGCTATCTTGACCTGAAAAAGACCGTAATCGGAGCGGGCGCGCCGGCAGACGCGCAGTTCACATTCAGCATAGGAGCTTCCGATCCGCATGGCGAAAGGATACGCTTCGCGGTTTACGGCAGCGGCAGCTCATCGCAGCCGCTTACTGACATAGTGACCACCGCGGAGCCGGAAACGGAAAACGGACAGCAGACGGGCTTTTTCAGCTTCGCAAGCGGCAGCGAGATAATCGTGACGCTGCAGGCGGGCTGGAATCTGCGTATCGGAGATCTTCTTTCGGGGACGGAATATGAAATAAAAGAGCTCCAGAATATGATGCCGGCGAGCTTTGCCTTCGAGCAGGCAACGACTACGGAAAAGCTGTTCGGCGAAGACGGAAGTGTGCAGTTAACTACGGAAGCTTACGAGCTGCCGGTCGTTTCGCAGGCGATACAAAACCCGAACGCCGACTACAGCGTGGAATTCACAAACAGATACGAGCTCGGCTCGCTCCGGATAGTCAAACAGGCGCAGGGCGCGCAGACGCCGGAAGGGGCTCAGTTCACCGTTACCGGCCCAGATAATTACAGCAGGACGCTGAGCTACGCCGAATTTGGAAACGGACAGTACACTATCGGCGGCCTCACGCCCGGGAGCTACAGAGTTTATGAAAACGAGCAGAGCGCCGGAGCGGCCGGCTATTCCCTGGAGGTGAGCTATACTCCGGCGAGCGCGGGGACTGCGGCCGGAGCGGAGGTCACGGTGGAAATGGGCGAAACGGCGCAGGTCACCGTGACAAACGAATACACGCGCAATACGGGCGATCTGCTTATACGCAAGAGCGTGGAAGGATTGGAAAAGCTGCCGGAAACGACTGCCTTCACCGTCACCGGCCCGGATGATTTCAGACCGGTGACTATAAGCTACGCCGATTTTACAGACGGCGAATATCTCCTTCCCGACGTTCCTTCGGGAGCTTACAGCGTTGTTGAGACGGGTGCCGAGGTCGGCGGCTATTCCTTGGCTGTGAGCGGGAATTTCGGAGCGGAGGTCGAAAGCGGAAAAACGGGCGAGATATCCATTATCAATTCCTACGTTCAGGATACCGCAAAGCTCATAATAACCAAGACCCTCGGAGAAAACAGCGCCGCTGTGGAGCTGCCGGAGGGAATGAAATTTACCGTTGCCGGTCCTGACAACTACTTCAGCGAGATATACTACGGCGGCTTTACGAACGGCTCTTACGAGCTTGCGGTCCCGGTGGGCGAATATACCGTCTCCGAGGATACGGATTCCGCTGGGCTTGCGGGCTACTCGCTCTCGGTAAGCGCGGGCAGCCAGACGGTAACGCTCGGGAAGGACGAGGAGAAGACGGCAGAGATAGAAAATACCTACACACGCCTCACGGGAACGCTTTACCTGGTAAAGGATATCGTGAGCCGGAACTATTTAGAGGTCCCGGGCAGCGCAGTATTTACCGTTACCGGCCCGGACGGCTTCAACAGGACGGTGACGTATTCTGAATTCTCCCAGGACCACACCTATATCCTTGAGGACGTGCCCGCCGGAACGTACATGGTTTCGGAGCAGGGCGCGGAGATAGAGGGCTATGGCCTGAACGTCCAATACGGGACGGCAGAAGTAACAGCGGGAGAAGAGGCCGAGCTGAGAGTTGTAAACGTCTACACAAGAAGGATGGGCGGGCTCAGGCTCCAGAAGACGGCAAGCGGAGCAGATGTGCCGGATGGGACCGTGTTCACGATAACCGGGCCGGAGGACTTCGAGCCGCTGGAGCTTACCTACGGGCAGATAAACGGCAATGGCTTTTACGCAGAGGTGCCGACGGGCGAATACACCGTGACTGAGAATGAAGACTCCGCCCAGGTGCAGGGGTACACGCTGACGATAAGCGGAGACAACGGAACAGAAAAGACCGTTTCCGAGGGCAGAACGACGATATTCACAATAGCGAACGTTTACTCCGGAGACCTTCCGGAGCCGCCGCCGCACCCGCCTGAGCCGCCCGAACCGCCTGAGCTCGACACCGAGAACCATTACGGCTATATCATCGGCTATCCTGACGGCACCATCCGTCCGGAAGGAAATATTACCCGCGCCGAGGTCGCCACTATATTCTTCCGCATGCTTACGGACACGAGCCGCAGGGAATTCTGGAGCACTGAAAACGACTTCACTGACGTCTCTGCCGGCGACTGGTACAACAACGCCGTGTCCACGCTGGCAAAAGCCGGGGTGATATCCGGATATCCGAACGGCAGCTTCAGACCGGACGACCCGATAACGAGAGAGGAGCTTGCCGCCATGGCTGCCGGCTTCCTCGAGAAAACGGAAGAGGATATGGCCGGAGCGGACGTATTTTCCGACATAGGCGATACCTGGGCGAGAGATTTCATAAACCTCATGGCCGAAAACGAGATAATAAACGGCTATGGCGACGGCACCTTCCGCCCGCAGCAGACCATAACCCGCGCCGAGACGATGGCGCTGATGAACCGCCTGCTCAAAAGAGCGCCGGACGCCGGCCACCTGCACGCAGGTATGGCCACCTGGCCGGACAACGCCGACCGCTCCGCCTGGTATTACGCGCACGTGCAGGAGGCTGCAAACAGCCACGTGTATACCATGAACGCCAGCGGGACCTACGAGGTCTGGACGGCGATGCAGGCAGCGAGAGACTGGACCGCGCTTGAAAAAGAGTGGTCCACGGCAGGCTCTGCAACCGGCCCGGCGGTAACAGGCTGAGGCAGAAAAACAAAAAACGGGCCCCCGCTCCAGGCGGGGGCCCGTTTTCGCGCAAAAGGGATGGCGGCACGGAGAAATATATGATAGAATAATTATAAGGCAATCACTTTACCCGGTCGCCGTTTTGCTCGCCGCACGGCGGCGGGGCTGCAAAAAGACGGCTATATACCGTACTCTGCGGGTATGGTATAATGGAAGCACGGAAGAAAAGGAAACGCGAGAGCGCCAAGAGAAAGGAAGATGAAAATTGAGCGAGAGAAAATGCGCCCTTGAAAGCGCCGCCTATCAGGCGCTGAGGGAATACTATCTCGACCGGGACAAGGCCGCGCGCGAGTGGAAGATGAGCGGGAAAAAGACCGTGCTCACGCTCGGGGACGACGTGCCGGACGAGATAATAATCGCGGGCGGGATGCTGCCGCTTCGCGTTGCCGGGCAGTTCGGCGAGCAGCCGGAGGCCGACAAGTACCTCGAGCATTCGTTCGGGCCCGTGTGGCGGGCGATGTGGGAGAAGATAGTGGGCGGAAAGAGCGCCTGGCTCTACGATTTCATAGCGATATCGAAATCGTCCGACATGCTCATCCGCATGTTCTACTATCTGCGCGAGCTCAAGCGCTTCGAGCCCGAGCGGCCGATAGCGCCGATAAAGTTCCTCGACTACGAGCTCATAATGCGCACCGGCGACAGCCAGAAGTGGAACGAGAGCGAAACGAGAGAGTTCATACAGACCGTCGAGGGCTGGACGAGCTCGAAGATAACCGACGAAAAGCTCCGCCGCGCGAGCGAGATTTGCAACCGAAACCGCGCCGCGCTGCGCGCATTCGCCGCGCTCAGAAAGGACGAGTGCCGCGTTACCGGCACCGAGGCGCTTACGGTAATGGGAGCGGCGCTCTTCATGGAAAAGGAAAAGAGCACCGGGCTCATAGAAAAGCTCACGGAAGAGGCGAAAAGCTGGCCCGTCGTCGACGCCGTGCCGATTTACTACACGGGCAGCCTGCAGGAGGACCTGGAGGTCTATTCGCTCATAGAGGAGCTCGGCGGAAACGTCGTCGCCGAGGATCACGACTGGGGCGAGAGGCATTTTGACGGCGACGTCAACACCGCTATCGAGCCCTTCCGCGCGATAACGGCGAGGTATATGTACCGCATGCCGGCGAGCGAGCGCGGGCTCGTGGCCGACCGCTGCCGCGCGATAGTGGACAAAATAAAGGAAGACGGCGCGAAGGCGCTGCTCGTTTATATGAACTACAACGACGAATCCTATCTGCTGGACTATCCCAGCCAGAAGAAGGAGCTCGACGCGCTGGGCATCCCGTCTGCCGATATTACGCTGCAGCAGGTGCCGATGGTAAACAAGGAAGCGGCCGCGGCAAAGATAAAGGCGCTCATAGACACCGCAAGGGCTTAAGGAGGGCGGAGAGATGGCTGAAGAATACAACAGAAGATCGGTAAAGACGCTGCAGGCCGCCAAGGCCGCGAGCGCCCATCAGAAGGAATGGTTTTTGAGCCTGCGCGAGAGAGTCGCCGCGGGCGAGCCGCTGCTTTTCGGCATGGCTCCGCTTGAGGTCATCCACTCGATGGACATACCCTGCATCATCACCGTCTGGTGGACGGCGCTTTGCTCCGCGAAGCAGTACGGCAAGCAGATGTACGGCTATCTTGACGACGCGGGCTACCGCTCGGACGTATGCTCCTACTGCATATCCGGCCTTGCCTGCGGGCTCGACCCGCACCCCGAGCAGGGGCCCTGGGGCGGCCTGCCGAAGCCAACGCTGATAATAGCGGGCTCCGACTGCCAGAACAACGTGAAGATAGGCGAGCTGATGGCGAAGGAATTCGGCACGAAGGTCTATTTCCCGACGGGCACTACGGCCACCGAGGTGGACCCAGACCAGCCCTGGTGGGACATCGCCACCGACCACTGGGACCTCATAGTGCAGGACAAGCGCCTTGACAGAGCCGAGGAGGAGATATGGAACATTATCCGCTTCCTCGAGCAGGAAACGGGCCGCAAGCTCGACATGAACAAGCTCATCCAGGCCATAAACTGGGGCGTTGAGCAGAACATGTGGTTCAAAAAGGCGAGGGACCTCATAGCAAGGACAATCCCCGCGCCGGTCGCGATAGCGGACGTCGTCGGCGCCGTTATGCAGACGCAGTGGCACAAGGGCACGGAGTGGGCCGTGGGCCACGCCAAGGCCTTCTACGAGGAGATAAAGGAAAGAGTCGACAACGGCGTGAGCGCCATAAAGAACGAGCGCATACGCCTTATGTGGATAGGCAGAGGACTGTGGTTCAACCTGGCGTTCTACCAGTACTTTGAGGAAAAGTACGGCGCGGCCTTCATCTGGAGCATGTATCTGGCCATGGCCTCCGATACGCACCCGAGGAAGATAATAGGCGACGACCCCGTGCGCGCGCTGGCGGCCTACGAATCGATGAACATACTGCACACGCCGCCCTGGAACAACAACTGGTACCTGCACGAGGCGATAACGAACCACATAGACGGCGTAGTCTATCTCGTGCCGGAAAACTGCATGAACAACGGCGACTTCGCCTACTTCATCTCCAAGCGCCTCGAGGACGGCGGCTTCCCCGTATGCGTTCTGCGCGCCGACCCCGCGGACGACAAGAAGTGGGACCAGGAGGCGATGACCGCCGCCGTGGAGGACCTGATCGTAAACCGCATACTCCCGAACCAGGAGAAGAAAAAGAAAGCACAGGCCGAATAAAAAAGAGCATAAAAAAGCGCCCGCGGGCTGATCGCCTGCGGGCGCTTTTGCGTCCAAATCCGAAAAGGGGTTTTCGCGCCGGATCATTTCTTATAATAGTCTTTGCAGAGCTCGTAGGCGGCCCTGGCAAGGGCGACGTTTATTTTGAGAGTTTCCTCGGGCGTACTTCCGGAAACGATCATGTTGCCGAGTATGAAGCTGCCGTGAGGAGCGTAGGTATCTATTGCTCTGCGTATTTCGGCGACGCGCTCCTCTTCGGGTGTGCCGATAAGGCCCGGCCTGCCGTTGCCGTCGTACCCGCCGATGAAGACCATTTTGTCGCCGTATTTCTTCTGCATGGAAACTATGTCGTTCATAGGCTGCAGAGAGGTCCAGGCGGCGGCGCCCTCGTCAATGAAGTCCTCTATGAGCTGCTCGGCCTTGCCGCAGCAGTGGTTTATGGGGATAATGCCGCAGGCCTTGATGGCGTCGTTTATGCGCGTGTGCGCGGGCTTTATGAACTCGCGGTAGACCTCCATCGTAAGGAAGGGGCCGTGCTGATAGGCGACGTCGTCGTAGATGGTGATGAAATCCACGTACTTATAATATTTTGCCACGAGGTTTATGTGCTTTATGCGGTATTCGACGTAGGCGTCGAAAAAGTCATGGCAGGCCTCGGGCTCGTCGAGCAGGGCGTAGATCAGCTCCTGGTAGCCCATCAGGTCGAGCAGGCGCTCGAAGGGGCCGTTGCCCATGCCGTACTCGAAGACCTGGTTTTCCGGGTCGAAGCCGGCGCTGTCCTTTTCGGCCTTGGCCGCCCAGTCTATGGCGTCGAGATCGGGGAAGCGGACCTGCTCGCGCCAGCGGGTGATGTCCTTTATGAGGTGCACTCTTTCATCGGGCACGGGGCCCATTTCGTTTACGATCCAGGGCATTCCGAAGCCGTCGAGCCCGCCTCCGGTGGGACCCTTTTCGAATTCATCCAAAAATCCCACCGAATGACGGGCCGGCTTCGTGTAGATGGGTATGGAATCGGGCTTTTCGTGCCGTATAACGGCAAGATAGTTTTCTCTGTCAGTCATATCAAACCCTCCCGGTATTCTTTTTCTCCGCAAAAAGTATATCCCCTGCGCACAGAAATGTAAAATACCTATATTGAATAATCAGTTATTCAGTATTAAAATAACAGTAGGAGGGATGAATATGGAGCTGAGAGTTTTGAGATATTTTCTCGCGGCGGCGAGAGAGGGCAACATAACGAGAGCCGCCTCACAGCTGCACGTTTCGCAGCCAACGATGTCGCGCCAGATAAAGGAGCTCGAGCAGGAGCTCGGAGTAAAGCTCTTTGTGAGGACGAACTACTCCGTAAAGCTTACTGAGGAGGGCAGAAAGCTGGCGCGCAGGGCGGAGGATATAGTGGAGCTTGCCGATAAGGCCGCCGCCGAGCTGAAAGCGCGGGAGGAAGTGCCGCACGGAGACGTCTTCATAGGCGCGACGAGGGAGGAGTCCATAATTTCCGCCGCCGACTGCTTCGTTGAGATACTCGAGAGCTGCCCGGATATACGCATGAACATATATTCCGGCCCGCTTGCGGACGTGCTCGAGCGGCTCGACAGCGGCGTTCTGGATTTCGCGCAGACCTCCGGCTTTCCGGAGATAGAAAAATACGCTCATTTCCCGCTGAACATGAAGGATACCTGGGGGCTCGTGATGCGCCGGGACGACCCGCTTTCAAAGAGGGCGAGCTTCACGGTGGAGGAGCTGTGCGCTATACCGCTGATATGCTCGCGCAAGTGGATAGACCAGGGCTTCCCGGAGTGGATTGAGAGAGTGAGCGGAAGGCTGAGGATAGTTGCGGCGATGAACATGGCCTACCACGCCGGCGTGCTCGTAAGGAGCGGCATGGGCTGCGCCGTAACGGTGGACAAGCTGGCAGACGTGGGCGGAAGCGACCTTTGCTTCAGGCCGATAGAGGGCGCGCTGACGCAGGATATGCACCTTGTCTACAGGAAAAAGGCGGCGCTCTCGCCGCAGGCAAGGCTTTTTGTTGAAAAGCTGAGAGAAAAGGCGGAATGACGAATAAAAGGCCCGCGGGGCTGAAACCCCGCGGGCGCTTTTTGTTTCGTTTATTTCCTGCCGGCTATGAACTCCGCCGCGAGGTAGCCGAAGACCAGCGCGGTGCCGTGGCTGCTGCCGGGGACTACGAGCGGATAGTCCATGCCGTAGCGGCCGCCGCCGGCGTTCCCCACGGCGTAAAGCCCGGGGATGGGGTCAAGCTCGCCGTCGACCGCTCTCAGCCGCTCGTCCGTCTTGAGCCCGCCGACGGTAGTGAGCAGCGCGGCGCCGAATTTGAGCGCCATGTAGGGCGGGGTATCGAGCGGGATCAGAAGCTCGCGGCGCTTTCCGAAATCAAGGTCCTTTCCGGCGCGGGCAAGCTCGTTGTAGCGCTCGAAGGTCTTTTTGAGCTTATCCGCCGGGACGCCCATCTTTTCGGCCAGCTCCTCTATGGTGTCGGCCTTCAGGAGCGCGCCGGCCTTTTCGCTGCGCTCGAGCGCGCCGCGGTCCTCCTCGGCGGACCAGGCGTCTTTTATATCGCGGTCCTGGTCCCAGAAGATGCCGCCGCCGTAGGGCAGCGTGAGCGGCACCTTTTCCGCCCAGGCGGAGTCTATTATGCTCCAGGCGAAGGGGCGGTTCTGCCGGAAGATGGCGTTGCACTTGCCCTGGACGTAGTTATCCTCGTTCATGAAGCGCTCGCCCTTGTGGTTTACGAAAAGGAAGCAGTAATTGCGCAGCGCGGGGTACTGCGGGTGCACCATGAGCGGGAAGGGGACGTTATCGAACATGCCGCCGGCCCAGAGGCCCATGCGGTGGCCGTCGCCGGTGTTCTGGCCGACGGGGAAATAGATCTTCTTTATGCACTTTTCGGCGTCCGGGCAGAGGTCCTCCAGCATTTCGGGGTTTCCGCTGATATCGCCCGTGGCGAGCACCACGCCCTTTTCGGCGGAGAATTTTATATAGCTTCCGTCCTCGCGCGAGGCGATAACGCCGGCGACGCGGCCGCTTTCCTTGAAAAGCTGCTCGCCGCGGGTGCTGAAGTAAAAGCGCACTCCGGTATCGACCGCCAGCTCGTAAAGAGCGTTCACGACGTCGGCCCCGCCGGGGCGCATGCCCTTCTTTGCCATCGGCCCGTCCATGAAGCGGTGCGAGCCCGGCAGCTCGCGGTAAGTTTCGCCGCGGTATATTGCGCCCTGGACTATCGGGCGGGTGCGGCCGTCCTTCGTCATTATGTCAAAGAGCCAGTCCATGGCCTCGAGGGAGTTGTTCACGTAGAGCCAGACTATCTTTTCGTCGCAGCGGCTGCCGCAGCGCTTTACCCACTCGCGCACGAAGGCCTCTTTGTCTATCTCTATACCCTGCGACCTGAGAAAGCTCGATTCCGGCACGCCGAAGTTGCCCCCGCGGCCGGACCAGGTCTTCCCGCGCTCGAGGACTATTACGTCCTGCCCGAGCTGCGCGGCGCGCAGAGCCGCCGCCATGCCGGAGACTCCGGCGCCGACTATAACTACCTCGCCGGAGACTCTTTCGCTTATCTTTTCCTCGGGGATCGCCTCCGGGATATCCGCCCAGGAGCCCCATTTTCCGCTTGCCCATTTCGCTCTTTCAGCCATGCCGCCGCCTCCGTTTTGTTTTATTTCCGAAGGTATTATCCCACACGCCGGCCGCTTTTGCAACGGGCAAAGAAGCAGTTGAAGCGGCAGGAGCATTATGCTATAATTTCCAATATCAAGAGAGAAACGGAGGTGGAAGTATGCCGCATGGACTGGGCGGGCCGAGAGGCGTGCTCACGGAGGAGGAAAAGGCCAACAGCCCGAAGCTGACGAAGGGCCTTCTGAAGCGCATATTTTCATATCTGAGGCCGTACTGGCTGCAGTTCGTTTTCGTATTCGCAGCGATACTGCTCGCGGCCGTGGTGGGGCTGCTGCCGTCCATCATAACCGGCCGGATAGTCGACCAGGCGCTCGTGGGCAAAAACCTGGCGCTGCTCATACGCCTTTTGATAATGGCCTTCTGCGCGCTGGCCGTGAGCCAGGGCGTGGTGATACTCGAGAGCTACATAAACGCATGGATATCCCAGCGGATAATATACGACATGAAAAACCAGATGTACCGCCACCTGGAATACATGCCGCACGCCTTTTTCACGACCGAAAAGCAGGGCGATATCATAACCCGCATGAATACCGATATAAGCGGCGTGAGCACCGTCATATCCGTTACGCTCTCAAATATAGTGAGCAACGTGGCCACGGTCATTACAACGGCCGTGGCGCTCGTTACCATGAGCTGGCAGCTCGCGATAGTGGGCGTCATAGTCATCCCGCTGCTGATACTGCCTACCAAATCCGCCGGCAGGATGAGATACAAGGCGCTCAAGGCCAGCCAGGCCAAGAGCGACGAGATGAACCAGATAATAAACGAAACTCTATCCGTCAGCGGCTCGCTTCTCGTGAAGCTCTTTACGCGCGAGCAGAAGGAATACGAGAACTTCGAGGGCGTGAACAGGGAAGTGATGCGCCTGCAGATGAAGGAGCAGAGAAGCGGCAAGTGGTTCCACATGATGATGGGCATCTTCACGCAGATCGGCCCGCTGCTCATATACTTCGCGGGCGGGCTGCTGATAATAAAAAACGTGAACCCGGCGCTTACCGTCGGCACCGTAACGGCGGCCGTCGCCCTCGTGAACAGGCTTTACAGGCCGGTGGAGTCGCTGCTCAACGTGCAGGTGGATTTTACGCGCTCGCTCGCGCTTTTCACAAGAATATTCGATTATCTCGACAGAAAAAACCCCATCGTCTCTCCGGAAAACGGCCTCAAGCCCGATATAAGGCAGAAGGACGTGGTTTACGACCGCGTGCGCTTCGGCTACGAGGACGGCGCGGATATCCTCAGGGACGTGAGCTTCACGGTGCCGGGCGGGAAGATGTACGCCATAGTCGGCCCCTCGGGCGCGGGAAAATCGACCATAGCGAACCTGCTGCCGCGGCTTTACGACGTAAGAGACGGCTCCGTTTCCGTGGCGGGAGTAGACGTGCGAGATATGGACCTTGCCTATCTGCGAAGCAACATAGGCGTAGTCACGCAGGACACGTATCTTTTCAACGGCACGATAATGGATAACCTCCGCTACGCAAAGGACGATCTCACGCAGGAGGAGGCCGAAAGGGCCTGCCGGATTGCGAACATACACGATTTCATCTCCTCCCAGCCGGACGGGTATAACACGATGGTCGGCAACCGCGGGCTCAAGCTCTCCGGCGGAGAGAAGCAGAGGATATCGCTTGCGAGAGTCATACTCAAGGACCCGAGCATACTGATACTGGACGAGGCCACCTCCGCGCTCGACTCCATCTCCGAGAGCTCCATACAGAGCGCGCTGGAGGTCATGATGCAGGGAAGGACGAGCATTGTCATAGCGCACCGGCTCTCCACCATACTCAAGGCGGACAGGATACTCGTAATAAAAGACGGCGTCATAAAGGAGCAGGGCACGCACGAGGAGCTGCTGAAGCTGGAGGGTGTATACCGCGAGCTATACGAAACGCAGTTCCGCCGGGCGATAGAGGGCGAGCAGGAGGCGGAAAGATCCGCCGTCGATATCGGCGCCCTGTCCTCGGAATACAGCGCGCGCGCGCTCACCGAGAGCGACATCGAGGACGTTTACGCCCTGGCGCGCTCGAACAGGCGCTACTTCAGGCAAAACCGCGCCGAGCGCCCCGCGCGCCGGCTGACTGACGTAATAAGCAGCGTGCCGGAGGGCGCGGAGGGCGGAGAAAACGTCTTCGCCGGCTTCTACGACGGCGAGGACCGCCTTGTCGCCGCGCTCGATCTCATAATCGGCTACCCCGAAAAGGAAAACGCCTTCATCGGCTGGTTCATGGTGGACGCCGAAAAGCAGGGGCAGGGCATAGGCACGCAGATCTTCGCGGATATAAGGGCGGCGCTGGCCGGGCAGGGCTTCAGGCGAGTTTCGCTCAGCTGCGAAGTGAAAAACGAGCGGGCCATAGCCTTCTGGATGAACAGGGGCTTCGCCCGGACGGGCGAGGAAACGGAGCGCGAGGGGAGAAAGAGCATAATACTCGCGCGGGATATATAAAACCGGAATACGCAAAAGCGCGGCCAAACGATGAAAACGGCCGCGCTGTTTTTATATGCGGCGGCCGCGACTGAACTATAATTCACCAAATATTCCAAAAAGCCCCTTTACAGAAGCGCAAAAAGCGCGTATAGTGAACTATGGTTAAGACAAAAGGAGGCAGAACCATGCTTTTCGGAGAAAGACTCAGGGCCCTGCTCGAGGAAAAGGGCGTATCAATGACGCGCCTGGCAAACGAGACGGGCATAACCTACAACATGATAAAGAAATACTGCGCCGGCGGCGCGGAGCCGACGGTATCTTACGCGGCTCTCATGGCCGATGCGCTGGAGGTCTCGGTGGACTCTCTCATGGGCCACGAGCCGAAGACGAAGAAAAATATGTTCCGCGAGGTCTTCGAGCGGGATTTTACCTACATAACCGGCTTTATGAGAAACGTCCGCCGCTTCGGGGACAGGACCGCCGTGATAGACCCTCTCGCGGAGCGGGAGTGGACATATAAGCAGCTCAACGCCGAGGTCAACGCCTTTGCCAACGCGCTGCTCGGCCGCGGGGTCGGGAAAAAGGACGTTGTGCTCTATCAGCTGCCGAACAGCTTCGAGTACCTGCTGTGCTACCTCGCGCCGCAGAAGCTCGGCGCCGTCAACAGCCCCGCGAACTACAATTTCTCCCCGGCGGAGACGGCCGTATGCCTCAATACGAGCAGGCCGAAGGTCTACGTTTACGATTCTTCGCTCGCGGCCGTGGCCGTTAAGGCGCTGGAGATGGCGGAGGAAAAGCCCGAGATCGCCGTCATGGCGGGCGAGGGCGAGCTCCCGGCGGGGCACGTGCGCTTTGCCGATTTCGTAAAGGGCTGGCCGGACAGCGAGCCGGAGACGGACTATGAGCCCGATATCTACGACGAGGTCATGCGCCTTTATACCTCCGGCACCACGGGAAAGCCCAAGGGCGTGCCGCTTTATAACGCGAACGAAGTGCTTACGGCGCACGACGTGCTCATGCACTTCCCGATGAACAATACCGACGTTACCATGAACACCTCTCCGTGGTTCCACCGCGGAGGAATACATTCCGGCGGCCCGAACCCGACGCTTTACGCCGGCGGAACGATAGTCATAATGCGCACGTTCCAGAGCCTGCTGACGCTCAAATACATTGAGAAATATAAGATCACGTTCATAATAGGCGTGCCGTCCATAATGAAGATGCTCGTGCGCCACCAGCTGAAGTACAACGCCGATCTCTCGAGCCTGCGCGGCGCCGTGACCATGGGCGCGCCGTTTGAAAGAGCGGACTGCATGAAGGTGATGGAGGTGCTCACGCCGAACCTCTTCAACGGCTACGGCACCACGGAGACCTTCTGGAACACGTTCCTCCGCCCGTACGACCTGCCGGAGATGTCCGGCACGGCGGGCAGGTCCTGCACAGACGACGAGGTGAGAGTCGTAAAATACCGCGAGGACGGCGAGAAAAGCGAGCCGGACGAGCTTGCCGCCATGGACGAGAGCGAGACGGGCGAAGTCATAATCCGCTCGCCGAAATCCTCCTACTGCTACTTCCGCAATCCGGAAGAGGAGGCGGGGAAGTTCTACAAGGGCTGGATGTACACGGGCGATCTCGCGACATGGGACAAAAACCAGTTCATAACCATAGCCGGGCGCAAGGACGACATGATAATCTCCGGCGGCGAAAACATCTACCCGCCGATAATCGAGGAGGCCATTAACACGTACCCGAAGGTCGCGCAGTCGGCCGTTACGGGAGTGCCGGACGCCGTGCGCGGCGAGGCGGTTGTGGCGTACGTAGTTCCGGAGGACGAGACGCTCACGGTCTCCGAGCTTGTTGACCACTGTAACGCCTCCGATATGCTCTCCGGCTACAAGAGGCCGAGGTATTACCGCTTCGTGAAGGAGCTGCCGATGACGGCCACCGGAAAGCTGCAGCATTTCGTAGTGCGCGAGATGGCGCTCAGCGACCTTGAGCAGGGACTGCTGAAGCTGGCCATCTCCGCCGGGAAAAAGGAATGACGGCGGCATGGATACGATAGTTTACAGCCGGGAGGTCCTCTATTACGAGACCGACCGCATGGGGATAGTGCACAACTCCAACTACCTGCGCTACTTCGAGGAGGCCCGGCTCGAGCACATGAAGCAGAGCGGCCTGCCGTACATAAAGCTGGAGGAGCGGGGGATAATCATCCCGCAGACGGAGGCGCACGTGAAATACGAGAGCGTCCTGCGCTACGGGGACGCCTTTCGCGTGGAGGTAAGGCTCACGGAGTATACCGGAGTGCGTATCGGTTACGAATACAGGATAGTAAACGCGGAAACGGGGAAAACGGCGGCCGAGGGGAAAACCTGCCACTGCTTCCTCGACGACGCGAAAAGGACTCCGGTGAACCTCAAAAAACGCCTGCCGGAATTCTCCGCGGCGTTCGAAAACGGCATTGACAGATAAGGCAGGAGCGGAAAACCGCAGAACAAAAGGACGGGAAAGCATCAAGCTTTCCCGTCCTTTTATAATGATGAAAGGAGATCTGTTACTGCGCGGCCTCGCGCGCTTTGGCGGCCTTCTCTTCGCGGCGGGCGTCCACCGTTTCGAGCAGGGCCTTGATGCGCGTTTCGACCTGCGCGTCGTTGAAGTAGGATGCGTCGGTATGGTCAGCCTCGAGCACTATGCAGGGAACGCCGAGCTCGTTTTCGACTCTCTGGCAGAATTCGCGCGTGGTAAGCGTCCACGGGCGGCAGGTATGCGGCGCCTGGATGATTACGGCGTCGATGCTGTACTGCGTGATGAAGCCGACGAATTCGTTTTTCCACTTGGTGTCGTAGCTGGCGATGTAGGTGCCGTTTACGGAGCGGGCAGCGATGGACCACAGAGGATCCTTGAGGTCGTAACCGTCGGGCGGGATCAGCTCGCCGCCGCGCGGAGCGTCAAGATACGAGAAGCCGTATTCGCCGCAGACGAGCTGCGCGTCGTACTTCGCGAAGAGCTTCGAGAGGAAGCTGATCTTGAACCACGGGAAGTTGCCGCGCCACATGATGCGGTATCTCTCGTTGTCGCAGGAGCCGATGCCGTGCTTTACGCGGTCGAGCATCTCTTCCATGAACTCCTTGTAGAAATCGGCGGCCTTCTGGTTTTTCATCGAGAGCGCCGGAGTCATGGAAACGGCGTTGTCTATGAAGCTGGCCGGAGCCGGAACGACTCTCTGCAGCGCGGAGATGTTGTGCTGATAGAAGTCCATCTCGCGGCAGCAGGCCATCTGCTCGTTGAGCTTATCCCAGTCGTAATCTTCCTTGCCGGAGCACTTGAGCAGGAACTTCTTGAGCTCCTCAAGCTCGGCGCGGACGTACTTGGCGTTGCGGCGCAGATGCTCTACGGTGGGGTCGTAGGCGAAGGGATAGTCGATGATGAACACGGGCACGTTGAAGAGCTTGCCGAGAACGTGCGCCCACTGCATCATGCTCGGGCAGATATTGCCGGCGACAATGAGGTTGGGCGGGTTGAGGCGGTAACGCTCTTTTACAAGATCCCAGCGGCCGTCCTGCTGAGCGAGGATGTGGCCGATATTGATCTTCGCGTAGGAGCACATATCGGGGCTGACGCCGCGGGCCTGGCCGTATTCGATAAGGGGGACCTCGTCATGCCCGCCGGCGATACGCGCCGCGGCGCTTTCGGCCTGGAAGCAGCTTACGCCGGCCGCGCCCATCATTTCATAAGCGGAGGGGCCCATGCACCACGCCACGCAGTCGAAATGCGCCATGCTGGCGTAGTATTCGTCCAGCATCGGGGAGACCTTAGCCGTACATTTGATTCTGTTTACGTTTGCCATAATTCTCAGCCCTCCATTGTCTCAAAGAAGCCCTGCAGGCGGGTCTTCAGCTGGCCTTCGGGAGCGCTGTCGTGCTCCGTTTCAACGAGCATCTCGGGGATGCCGGCTTTTTCAAAGTATCTGTGGGCGGTGAAGTAGAAGTAGTCGTGCGACTCGCAGAACTTCACGATGACCATGATGATGCCCTTGGCGTTGGCTTTCTTTACAAGGTCGGTGAGGTATTCGCCGGGGTCGGCCTCGGTGTACCTTGTGGGGCAGGGGGTGACGCGCTCGCAGTAGGCCTTGAGCAGAGCGTCCATCGGGGCTATGCTCTCGTCGTAGGTGGTGATGAAATAGCGGGAGCCGACGTAGAGATCGTCGTCCACTATGACGCCGCCGGTGGCCTCGATGTTGTTGAGCACGTAATCGTCGCAGCGCTCGCAGAGGCTGCCGTGAACGACTACGGGGAAAGCCTTGGAAACGGGCTTGGCCTTCTCCGGCTCGAGAAGGACGAGCAGACGCCTGAGCAGCTCGATATGGTCTTCCTTCGGCATGCACATGCCGGCGGCGACTATATCGGAGACCTGCACGCCTGTGAGGATGCCGGGATGGGAGCGGCGTATATCATAGAGCTCGATGAGGAGCTTTTTCTGCGTATTGAAGATCTTTATGCTCTCGGCGAGGGCTTCGTCGGTGATCTTTACGCCGGCGATATCCTCCATGCGCTTGCGCATGTCGTACATCTCGTCAAGCGTGTAGCTCTGGGAGGTCTTGTACTCCAGCATGGGCGGGAAATAGACGAACTTGATCTTCTTGATCTTGTCGCAGAAGGTATGCATGGCGTCGCCGAGCATACGGATGATATGGCAGCAGTCATGGAAAAGTATCTCGTCGCAGAATTCGAGCTGACCCTTGAGAGCCTGGTCGACTATGCTGCGGATATATCCGCACTGGTGCATTTCAACGTGAGCGTTGCCGAGGGTTACTGCCTCGTCCCTGTCGAGCAGGACGACGGGGAGCATGCCCGCGGCGTGGATGATGGGCTCGGGAACGTCCAGGCCGGCTACTCCTATTACCTTGCCGCCGGTCTTTGCCTTCCACGCGTTGGCTGCCTCTGCGGGTTCTCTTGCGCGGAACTTAAACTCCTGGAGCAGTTCTTCGAGAGTACAGTTTTTAAGATCCATAAATATTCCTCCCAGTATGATTTTTGGCCGGAGCGCGGCCGCGTTTTATTATTTTAAAACGCGGCCGCGCTCGGTTGTTCCTGAAAGCTAAGAGCTTCAGCCGGTAATGTAAGGAGCCTCGTAGAACCAGGCGAAGTTCGGGTCGCCGTCGCCGGTGAAGCTCATGCCGACGAGCTCGGCGGAGCTGATGGAGATGACGCTCGGCTGGCAGAGTATCCACATCGGGACGTATTCGCGGGTCAGAGCCTGAATTTCGGCCCAGGCGGCCATGTTCAGGTCGGGGTCAGTCTCGGTGTAGATGGTTTCGCACAGCTTCTGCAGATCGTTGATGTCGCCCTCGTACCAGTACTGCGGGTTGGTCCAGCCGGGTACGGAGAAGTAGTTGCTGTTGGGCTCTACGCGGGTGACGTTGATCTTCGGGTTCGGGTTCTGCGCGCCGGACATGTAAAGCTCGAAATCGCCGGCCTTTGCCTTTTCAAAGGAAGCGATGTTTTCCATCGGCTCGAGCACCAGCGTTACGCCGATCTCCTTGAGCATGTATTGCAGAGCCTCGGCCATCTTGGACATATAGGGCTGCGCGGTGGAGTACAGGAAGGTGAAGGAGACGCCTCCGTTGGGATAGCCGGCCTCTATCATCTTCTGCTTGGCGAGCTCTATATCGTAGCGGATGAAGTTTGTCGCATCGTCCGGCTCGGTGTAGTAGGTGACGGTGTTCGGGCACATGGCGTTGTAAGTCGGGATGGCGGCTCCGCCCATGCCGACCTCAACGAGGGATTCATAGTCGATGGCGAGAGCCATTGCCTGGCGCAGCGCCTTGTTGCGCAGGGCCTCCACCTCGGTGTTGCAGCGGAAGATAAGAGTGGAGCCGAGCGTGGCGGTGTTCCAGACGGTGAAATTGTCGTTGCCCATGAGGGCGGCGCCGGTAGAAGCGGAAAGGTTGTTTGCGTAGGTCGCGTCGCCTGCTTCAACGCTCATTCCGCGGGCGGTAGCGTCGATATTGACGTTGATGGTTATGTACTTGTAGTAGGGGAGAGTGCCCTGCCAGTAGTCGTCGTTGCGGACGCACTTGATGTAGGAAACTTCGTCCGTGCTCACGAGCTTGTACGGGCCGGTGCCGGGGGCGGGATCCCAGTCGAGCTTGTGCTGATCCCAGGTGCCGGTGGCTTCGTCGTAAGCTATCGCCTTGGCGGACTTCTCGCAGCCGACGGAGAAGTAATGGCAGGTCATGTCGAGCGTGAGGTACGGATAGGGATCCTTGGTAGCAATGTCGATCGTGAGATCGTCGACGACCTTGATGTTCGGGAAATCGAGGACCGCCATGTAGGTCGGCAGCAGGCCGCTGTCGTTATAGTAGTTGAGCGACCAGAGCACATCGCTTGCCGTTACGGGGTCGCCCGCGATGGACTTGATGCCCGGGTAGAGCTTTACGCGGAGGGTGTAGTCGTCGGTGTATTCCCAGCTTTCCGCGAGGCCGGGAGCGATTCGGTTGGTTATCGTGTCGTAGTTGAACAGGGTCTCATAGAACGGGAAAGTCACGCAGGCGTGGTCGTTCTGATGGCCGAGCTCGGTGAGCGAGGTGAAGGTGAACGAGAACGCCATTACGAATTCCGCATCGTCGGAGGGATGTACGGTCATCTCGCGGAGCTGGTTCTGAGAGTAGTTGCCTACCTCGGAGGAAGCCGCAGCGCCGGAGGCCTGAGGAGTCTGGCCGGTGGTCGTGGAGATCGCCGTGCCGGTCTGGCCGGCGCCGGAGGGCTGAGCGGAAGTCGTGCCTTGGCTTGCGGAGGTCTGAGCGCCGTCGATCTTGGGGTTGGTGTCTTTCTTTTCGCCGCATGCGGCAAACAGGCAGAAGATCATGAACACAGCGAGGATCAGTGCAAGAGTTCTTTTCACAGTTAACCTTCCTTTCATATTTTGATCAGCTTTTGTGAGGGGCGTACTGTTTATATTTTTGCCCTGTCCCTCCTTTACGACAGAGCGGATATACCTTCGGGAACTCAGATGACGTTTTTGGCCTTGAGCTCGGCGAGCTCATCCTTCGTAAAGCCGAGCATGCCGCAGTAAATCTCCTCGTTCGCCTGGCCGTTCACGCCGCAGGAAACGGGGGTGATATCGCCGTTGGACATGTGCACGGGGAGGGTGGGCGCCCAGGCCATGCCCGTCTTCGGGATGCCGGGGTCCACCATCTCGCGGAAGATGCTCGTGCCTCCGCGGAGGAAGGGATCGTTGTAAACGTCGTCGATGCCGTTTACCGGCGCGCAGGGGACCTTGTATTCCAGCGCGAGGCGGCGCATTATCTCGGCGCGCCTGCGGTGGCGGGTCCATTTGTTTATCTCGAAATCGAGCGCCTGGCGGTTTTCATAGCGCAGGGCGGGGGTGGCGTAGCGCGGATCGGCGAGAAGATCCTCTCTGCCGATGGCCTTGCAGAGGTTTTCGAAATCCTTCGACTCGGGATCGGCCGAGCAGGAGATCATGACGTAGTTTCCTGTCGGGTCGTAGCCCTCGGCCTCGTAGATGTTATGCGGGGCGGTGGGCTCAAGGCCGCGGTAGGAATTGCCCGCGCGGCGGACCTTGCCGCCGTTTGCGTAATACTCCCAGAACATCCTGCGGCTCTGGGACATAACGGAAACCTGCATCGGGGTTTCCATGTAGCAGCCCTTGCCGGTGACTTTCTTGCGGAGCAGAGCGCCGGCGATGACGGTGGCCGAGACTATCGAGGAGCCGGCGTCGCCTATGTTGATGCCGCAGAGCATGGGGTCGTCCTCCTCCATGCCGCTGAGGAAGGTGCTGCCGCCGGTGCTGCAGGCGACGGGGTCGTAGGTGATGCATTTTTCAAAGCGGGTCTTCTGCGGGAAGCCCTTGAGCGTTACGTAGACTATCTCGGGATTGCGGGCCTTTACCTCTTCGTAGCCGAAGCCCATGCGCTCCCAGGCGCCGGGCGCGAAGTTTTCCACGAAGGCGTCCGCGCTCTCGATGAGGCGCCACATGATCTCCTTGCCCTCGGGGGCCTTGGTGTTGAGGGTTATATCCTTCTTGTTGCAGTTGCGGATGGTGAAATCGAGGTACCGTTTGCTCGCGTCGTCGTCCGGGCGGTTGATATGTATCACGTTCGCGCCGAGGAAGGCGAGCATCTGAGTGGCCACGGGGCCGGATTCATGGAGAGTGGCGTCGATTATCGTTACGCCGGCGAGTACGGAATTCTTCTTCATTTTTCCTGCCTCCTTCCTTACTCAAGCGCGCCGAGTATCTCGGCGTTGGCGGCTCCCGGGCGGCCGGGGCTCACGGCGGGGGTATCGATATCGTGGTAGATGGCCGGGCAGCCGGGCATCCACATCTCGCCGAGCTCTTCGTCCTTGATGCAGCGCAGAGCGCCGATATCGCGCAGGTCCTGGGAGTTTATGATATCGTCCGGAGTGAAGACGGCGGAGCTGATGATGCGGTTCTTGCCGAGCAGCAGCTCCATTATCTCGAACTTGTCGTGCTGTATGGCGAAGGCGCTGATTATGTCCATGAGCTCCTCGAGGTTCTCGTTTCTGTGCTCCATGGTATCGAACTTCGGGCTGCCGATAAGGTCCTCGCGGCCCATGGCGGCGAAGCACTTGTTTACCATGTGCTCCTCAAGGCAGGCGATGAGCACGAAGTCCTGCTCGCCGCCGCCCTTGGTATGGAACATTCCTATCGGCGACATCATCGGCATCGTGGGGAAGCCGTTTCCTATGCGCCCGCTGCGGTTGAAGCTGTGGTACTTCTCTATGCAGCTTCTGCCCTGGGCGATGACGGCCTCCTGCATTATGGCCTCCATGTAGGAGCCTTCGCCGGTGCTCTCCCTCTCGTAGAGCGCGCCTATTATGCACAGCGCGGAGTAGCCGCAGGTGCTGGTATCGGCGAGGGTGGGGCCGGGCTCTACGGGCGGGTTGCCCAGGTAGCCGGAAACGTACGTCGCGCCCGTGATGGCGCTTATCGTGGAGCAGTCCCACGCGGCGTCCTGCCAGGGGCTGCCCTTCGGATATGGTTTGATGGCGCACCAGACTATGCGCGGGTTGAAGGCCTTTACGGTCTCGTAGCCGAGGCCGAGCTCCTCCATAAAGCCGAAGGGACGGTTTTCAACGAAGACGTCCGCCGTTTCGAGGAGCTTTTTGAGCTTCTCTTTTCCCTCGGCGGTAGTATAGTCCAGCGTTACGGACTTCTTGTTGAGATTCGTGGCGATGAAGCGGGCCTTTTCACCTTTGGTGAGCTCCTTTTTCGGGGGCAGCTCCACTCTCACCACGCTCATCCCAAGCAAGGCGAGATACTCGCTGCAGATCGGGCCGGCCTCAGCGGTGGTAAAGTCGATGACCCTGAAGCCTTCCAGTCCCATTTTTTCCATTCGCGTTCTACCTCCTTTGCGTTTTTCCGGCGGCGCGCGGAATCCCTCCGCAGGGCCGCAGGAATAACATGTTTGATGAAAATGTTAAGAATTTTTTAAATTTCCCATTTACTATTTGTAATGTTACCACAATAAGCGGCCTTATAATAAATACCGTGTTGTTATATGAAATAAGCACTTCTTATTACATATAAATATTTCTGATAAGACTTTGGATTCCAATTAGTGGGAAAAATGCCGCAAAAATTGTTACAAACATGCCCGTGCGCTCTTGCAAATGCGGCGGCGTGAAAGTATAATATTCACAGCTAAAGGAGGGCGGAGCATGGAACTTGCGCAGCTTATATATTTTGCGAGCGTGGCGAAAACGGAAAACATGGTAATGTCGGCGGCGCAGCTGCATATTTCCCAGCCCGCGCTCAGCATGTCTATAAAGCGCCTTGAGGATGAGCTCGGAGTGAAGCTCTTTGACAGGCGCAACAAGAGCATCAGGCTCAATGAATACGGCCACGTCTACCTGCGCTACGTGGAGGCCGGCCTCAAGCAGCTGGAAAACGGCCGCGAGGCCGTGGCCGCCATCGCGGCGGAAAGGGAGAAGAGGATAAAGATAGTCGCCCCGGCGTACTATATCTACGGCAGCTTCATGGAGAAGATAAACGCCGCCTTTCCGGATATAGTCATCGAATCGCGCAGGGTAAGCAGCTGGAATATAAGCGAGGCCCTGCTTGGAGACGAAATAGATATCTGCATCGGCGCGCGGCCTATCGAGGCGGCGGAGCTGGAGAGCGTTTTCCTCGTAAGATGGCGCAGATGCGTGCTCGTTTCCGAAAAGCACGCCCTGGCAAACCGGAAGCAGATAGCCTTTTCCGAGCTGAAGGATGAAAACTTCGTCGCCTATACTATAGACAGCGTGCCGAGATACGATCTGGACGAGCTGTGCAGGAAGAAGAACTTTTCCCCGCGTATAATATGCGAGTCCGGCTCGCTCTATGAGCAGCTCGAGGTGGTGCGCCGGCAGAACTGCGTCAAGGTGACCTCGGAGGAGACGGCGCGCAACGTGAACATAAGCGGGCTGAGGATGATCCCGATATCGGACGAGGATACATTCATAGACCTTTACCTGGTCTATAAGAAGGGAAATGAGAGCCGGCCGCATCTCGCGGAGCTGAGGGACTTCATAGCGGAATACTTCCGAGGCATCCGCGCGGAGGCGGAAAAATAAAAAACGCGGCCCGGGAGGCGAGAGAGCCCCCCGGGCCGTTTGCGTATTTGATTCATTTACGGTATAATAAGGAAAACCAAACACACTGACAGGAGAATGCAAAATATGGAGAAAAACAAGCCCATAGCGCAGCTGAGAGTGAACGACGAGACGGAGGGCTTTTATATACTTCGGGGCGCGTATCCCAAGACTACCGCCGCCGGAAAGCCGTTTTTGAGCGCCGTTCTTTCTGACAGAACGGGCGAGATAGAGGCAAAGGTCTGGGACTACGGCGGGCCCATCGGCGAGAAAGAGCAGGGGAAGGCCGTAAAGATACGCGGCATAGTCACGGAATACCGCGGCGCGAAGCAGCTGAACGTGGAGCGGATACGCCTCGCCGGGAATAACGACGATATTGACGTTTCCGCGCTCGTGCCGACGGCTCCGATAGACTCTGAGGCGGCCTGGGAGGAGCTCGGGGCGATAGTGGAGTCCATAAGCGACGCGGACTACCGCGCCGTATGCCGGCTCATACTCGAGCGGCGCGGAGAGCGGCTGAAAACCATACCGGCGGCAAAGAGCGTTCACCACGCCTTTCGCTCCGGGCTCTTGATGCACACGCTGAACATGCTGCGCGCGGCGGACTTTTTCGCCGCCATGTACGCCGATACGCTCGACCGCAGCCTGCTCCTTGCCGGCACTCTTCTGCACGACATAGGCAAGCGCAGCGAATTCGATCTTTCGGAGTTCGGCCTCGTTTCGGACTATTCCGTAAAGGGAGAGCTCCTGGGCCACCTGGTAATGGGCGCGCAGGAGGCGGCAGAGGCCGCGAAGGAGCTCGGGATCCCGGAGGAAAAAACCGTTCTCCTGCAGCATATGATCCTCTCGCACCACGGCGAGCCGGAGTTCGGCGCGGCCGTGCGCCCCATGTGCGCCGAAAGCGAGCTTCTCTCTGAGCTCGACAAGCTCGACAGCCGCATGGAGATATACCGCGAGGCGCTCAGCGACCTGAACGAAGGCGAATTCAGCCAGCGCATCTTCGCGCTGGATAAGAAGATTTACAGGCACGGTGGCATAGGATGACCGCGCACCCTATACCCCCGGTATGGGACGAAAGCTCGCGCATACTGATCCTCGGCTCGTTCCCGTCGGTCCGCTCGCGGGAGGAGGGCTTCTTTTACGCGCACCGGCAAAACCGCTTCTGGCGGCTGCTCGCCGCGCTTTTCGGCGAAAAGGAGCCGGAGAGCATAGAGGAGAAAAAGCGCCTGCTGCTAAAAAACCGCGTCGCCCTCTGGGACGTCATCCGCGCCTGCGAGGTGACGGGCTCGGCCGATTCCGCGATAAAAAACGCGGAGCCGAACGATATTTCCGGCATCCTCGCCGCGGCGGACATAAAGCGGATATACGCCAACGGCGGCAAGGCATACGAGCTTTACATGAAGCATATTTTCCCGCGGACGGGAGTGCCGGCAGTGAAGCTGCCGTCCACGAGCCCGGCAAACGCCCGCTGCTCCTTCGAGCAGCTGCGGGAGAGCTGGAAAAGGATACTTGAAGCGGAATAAACTGAAAAAGCCGCTCCGTGCTTTAAGCTCGGAACGGCTTCCTTTTATGCGCTGATATCATCGATCAGTGGGGGAGCGCCGCGGCCTCGGGGATAAGGCCGCGGCGCTGTTTTGGAGGAACTCCCTTTGGAAAAAAGGGGTTTGGACATGATAACCGGAAGGGAGGAGAAAGGAATAAAAACCGCCCCCGGCTGAATGTATGATACTCCCCGCGGATTAACGCAGGACCAACGTAGAAAAAGCGCCCACAGGGCGTTCAAGTTAGGGATACAACAGCCTCAAGAAGAATCTTTTCGCGGCAAGCTGAGTTAAAAATGCTCGGAATACATAGCCGGTATTCCTGCGCTTTTTGCCTTGCCTGCCACAAAAATCTTTCTTCTTGAGGTGCAAAGCAGTTTTGAGCGAGAAATTTTTCGTTAAGGTAAAACAAAATAATCCGGGAATACTTGACGTATTTCCGGATTATTTTATGAAGCATGGGCGGGAAAGGGCCGCTCAAAACCTATTGTCTCCCTAATTGAACGCCCTTTGAGCGCGGCGCTTTCACTTATACGGTTTTTTGGGAGAACGTCAATCCTCCGTGAACTCGTATTTTGCCCACATACCGTTGCGGTCCACCTTGACTACGATGGTGCCGTCCTTCTCGATAGTTACCTCCTGCGGGCTGTTCGGCTCTAAGGAGCGGACATAAGCCGCGGGATCGTCGGTAGTGACGGTGCGTATCTCAGAGCGGGTGGGCGCCTTGCCGCCGCAGGTGGGCTGCTGCTCTTCAAGAACAAGCTCGTAAACTGCCATAATGGGATCCTCCTGTGCTTTTATTTTATATCTCATTATATCACACAATAAGAAAAAATAAAATGCTCTTTTGTCTTGCGGAAACTCGCCCGATCCTCGGAAAAATCAACGCCGGAGGCTTGCGCAGAGGGCGCTGGAGATTTGTGCTCTGTATGTCAGCCGGGAATATATTTCTGTAAAAAGCATACGCCGCCCGGAAGGGCGGCCTGCCCGCTTTCCGGCGCCGCCCGGGAAGGCGGGCGGAAGAGCGGCGGGCGGCGGAAACGGAGATGGGTATGAAAAAAAGAGCGGCGGTACTGCTGCTTTGCGCTGCACTGTTAATGGGTCTGTTTCCCGCTGCGGCCGCGGCTGCGCAGAGTGAGCCCGGGGAAAGGCAGGAAGAGACGCAGTGGCAGATATCGAAATCGAAAACGGCGGAGCCTGCGATACTCCGCGAGAACAGACCGGTGGCGAGGGTTACGCTTTCGCTCCCCTCGGCGGAGATGGAAAACAGCTTCGATATTGTTCTGGTGCTGGATAATTCGGGTTCTGCCATAGTGGCCGAGGGAAAGAGCTTCGCGGAATACGCGGCTGACATGCTGGAGGAGCTGAAGGGCAACGGCGCGAACGTAAACGTAGCCGTGGTGGGCTTCAGAGGCTACGCCACCGACATGACGGAGCGCGCGAGCGGCGGGGCGGAAAGAGGTCTCGTCTCCATACAAAGCGACGAGGGCTATAACGCCGTGCGCGCGGCGCTGCAAAGCTCGGCACCGGGCCGGGGCTCAAACATCTCATCCGGACTGCGGATGGCGCGAGGCTTCCTAGAACAGAGCGGGACCCCTGCGGAAAACCAGTACGTAATACTGCTGACGGACGGCAAAAGCTACATCTGGAACAACGAAAACGAGGAGCCGGTGACAGTATACAGCCAGTATTACGCTCGCTCCACCCCGGCCATAAGCGATAATGGGATGGCGGTGCTGAGCCAGTCGATGGAGTACCACAAATACTCCATGTACGCGCCGGAGGGCGCGCTCAGATTCGACGGCATAGAGGACCTTATGGCCTCGGAGCATCCGCAGCTCACGGGGAAGACCCCCTATGAGATGGGCGCGTGGTACTCCGGGTATTACGAGGATAAGAGCGGGGCAGGCGTCACAGGGAGTTTCATGGAGCCCGGTACGGTAGACGTATTTACCTACAATGCTGCCGTGAATCCAGGCGGCTGGACGCCGAGCGCGCCGTTCAACAGCAGGTATTACGCCTACTCTCTGCCCGAGGGCTACGACCCGGAGGAATACGTATACATGGAGGCGAATCCATACGAGGTCGTGACGGACGGCACTGAATTTGCCTACACCGGAGAGAAAAACGAAAAGAGTTATTTCTGGAATGTGGGCTCGCTCGAAAAGGCTACCTATGAGGCAGCAAAACTCTACGAGGAGCTGACGCAGACCTATCACACCGGGGCGGTAGTGAACGTGGACCTCGGCAAGACCTGGAGCAACTACAGCCACATAGCCGCGCTGGTATACAACAGCGCGAACCAGAGCGCGGCCGACAGGGGCTTCGACAGCTGGCTGTGCAGCAGGAGCGAATTCTCCGTGGGCATAACGAAGGCGAACGAGCCCTCGCTGCCGGGGAAGAACGCGAGCGTGGAGGAATTCTTCGAGGACATAAAGGCGGAAATACTCTATCTCCTTGCCAGCGGAGTCGTAGTGGACCTGATAGGCGAAAGCTTTGATCTCGAACAGCGCGAAGGAGTCTGCCCCGTAAAGCTGACGGTAGGAGGAGAAGAGCTGGAGGCCCATGAGAGCGGGCAGGGTGATAGCTGGTATTTCGGGCAGGAGAACGAGCAGGGGATATATCCCTATGAAGTGGAATATTTCACTGAGCCAGAAAGGCTCGAATGGCGCATAAACGTTCCGGTGGAAAACGCGCGGCCCGTCACCCTCTCGTACGAGGTGCGCCTTACGAGAGACGCAATAGAGGCGCAGGAGCCAGGCAGTGAGATGCGCTATCCTACAAATGATTTGGCCGGGCTGGACTATGTTTCCAGCGCGGGAGACGCGGGCGCCGAGGAATTCGAAGTGCCGATGGTTTCGTATTACAAGCCGGACGGAGATCTGCCCTACACCCCGCCGGCGCTGAACGCCGAGGACCACCGGGCGTATATAGTGGGCTATGAGGACGGGACTGTTCGCCCGGAGGACAGCATAAGCAGAGCCGAGACGGCGGCAATATTCTTCCGCCTGCTCAAGGATGATATAAGGCAGGAATATATGACCGGCAGGAACGCCTTTTCCGACATTTCCGAGGGAGACTGGTTCTGCACGCCGATATCCACGCTGGCGGCTCTCGGCATCGCGGAGGGCTATCCGGACGGAAGCTTCGGCCCGAACGAGAAGATAACGCGCGCTCAGTTTGCGGCGATGGCCGCCAGATTTGACGGCTACGGCGCCGAAAGGCGCTCCGGTTTCAGGGATATTTACGGCCACTGGGCCGAAAGCGAGATAGACCGCGCGGCTGAGCTCGGCTGGGTGCTCGGCTATCCGAACGGCGACTTCGAGCCCGATATGCCCATAAAGCGGGCCGAGGCCATGGCGCTGATCAACCGCGTGCTCGCGCGCGGAGCGGAAAACGGCGGGGACCTGCTCGCCGGCATGATAACCTGGCCGGACAATGACGCCTCGAAGTGGTATTACATAGACGTGCAGGAGGCCACCAACAGCCACGATTACAGGCGCCGCGGCGGCGGCGGAGAATACTGGACAGAGCTGCTGCCGCCTGTGGACTGGACGATATTTGAAAAATAAAAGCCGGCAAAGTCAAAGCCGGGTGGGAAAATCCCGCCCGGCTCGTTTTGCCGGGAAAAATGTTTTTATCAGGCCCCGAGGACCGCGCGCTCGAGCTTTTCAAGAAGCGGGCGCACGCGCAGCAGGCGGAAAAGCGCGGCGCGCGCGGCGTCTATCCCCGAGGCGGCAAGATATACGGCCGCGGCGAGCGCGGCGACCGCCGCCGCCATGAGCGGAGGGGAGAGCGCGGAGAGCCCCGCCAGAGAGCCGGCCGGAACGGCGAAGGACCAGAGAAGGGCGTTCGTGTGCAGGATATAAACTCCGAAGGAGCGCGGCCCGAGCGCCGCGAAGGCGCGGGAAACGGGGCTTTTGCAGCTGCTCATACGGGCGAAGAACAAAACGAGGCATACGGCCGAAAGAAGCACCGTTGCCGAGGTGTAGGAAAGAAGATTGAGCGACTTGGCGTGCGGCAAAACGGCGGAGAGAAAGGTAAGCGCCGAGAAAAAGAGCGCGAGCGCGAGGAAGGCCGCCGGCCTTTTGAAAAGTGCGGCGAAATCCCCTCGGCGCATGAGCGCCCCGAAGAGGTACATCAGCAGCAGCCATATCAGCGCGTAGCCGCCGCGCATATGATAGGGGTCGGCGGCAAAGAGCATCGGAAAAAGGCAGAAGGCGACGAGCATCGCCCCGGCGCACAGCGCGCAGCGCCTGCGCGAGAGCCTTTCCGGCAAGCCGCCGAGCAGCGGCGAGAGCAGAGAGAGCCCGAAATAGGCGGAGAAATACCAGTACTGCCTGCGGCTCACGGGCAGCAGCGCGGCGAAAAGCTCTTTCCTGCCGGACCATTCGTAATTGACGGCGCGGAAAACGGCCGCATATAAAACCGAGAAGAATACCACCTGCAGCCACAGCTCTGCGAGAGCGGCAAAGCCTCCCCTGCGCAGAGAGCCGACATAGCCGGAAATGAGCGCATAGCAGTTTACCGCGCAGTAGCACAGGCTCTCGAGCAGCCACGCCGTATACCACGCGCCGGAGCGGGCAGGCGCGGAGGCAAGCACGCCGCCGTGCCCGAGGATATGCAGAACGATGACCGTGAGCATGGAGAGAGTGCGCAGAGAGTCAAGCCCGGCTATGCGGCCGGCGCGGGCCTCCGATGAGAGCGGCATGGCGTCGCCTCCTTTCGCTGTAAAGAATAACCGGCTATAGTCTATACAAATAGACCGGGCCTGTCAAGCTTTTTACCGCTTTTTTCCTGCCGAGGGAAGCGGCAGAAAAAACGGCAGAGGCCCCGCTCTCCCGAAGGAGACGCGGAGCCCCGGACGAAAACTTCTTCTATATCTTGAAAGCAGAATGTATCCATCGCCTGAAGATTATGACCTTTGAGCAAACTCGGCAGTTAATCGAATTGATGAGTTTATCTTTTCACATAACAACCAGCGAGTCCAGCTCATAACAAAACTGACGCCGCTTGAATTGCGGCGTCAGTCTGGTGCTTAATTCTTTTTCCCTGCATCAGGGCTTTTTATGCTGTTCGCACAATCTGGGGCGGTTCAAGTGTGCGGGGCGGGTTCTTTTATCTTTGAAATCACGCGAGAGAATCGAAGAAGAGGTATTTTACCTGGCTGCTGCCGCCGTAAGCGAGATATTCGTCCGTTATGGAAAACACCCTCGTTTTTTCGCCGAGCGACTTTACGAGATTGCCGGAAAGGTCATAAAGACCGAGCACGCCATCCGGCGATACTGCGGCGAAGTAGCCGCCGCCGATGCCGCAGGAGAAGTTTCTGATTTCATAAAAATCATTGTAATCATAGCTTATGCGGAATGGAGGGAAGAGCTCGTTTTGGTCCTCGTCGATCACGGTGGCATAATAGCTGCCGTCGCCGCCGTGGATTATGAGCAGCGCGTGCCCATCGTGGAAGGGGGAACACCAAAGCTCGTTTTCGGGATAGAGATTGAGCTCAATGATGCGCTCGCCGTAAACATTCATGAAGCAGTGGTCAATATAAAACAGGGAGTTTTCAACGCAGAAGGGCGCAAAGAAATCAGCTTTGTAGCGTTGGTCGCCATTGGAGACGGAGTAGAAAAAGTCTTCGTCATCGCGAACACGCGCGCCTCGTTCAACCATGGCGTCAAAATCCACGGCAGTTACATCCCTTATGCCCCATGAATTGCTGTTGAGATTAAGCAGGCGGCCGTCCGTTACAGGGCCGTTCATCTTTTCACCCGAGACAAGCTTGCCCTCGGAGGGAATGTAGAAATAGGAATAAGCGCCGTTCCAGGTCTCAAAGAGGCGGTACACGCCGTCGCCTATGTAATAGGAAATGTGTTTCGTGAGCTCATAGCCGTCGTAAAAAGCTTCCGAGGCAAAACCCTCTGCCCAGAGTTTGCCGCTGTTGAGCGCAACAGAAGTAAGATTGCGGTCGTAAAAGGAAGAGACCGTGAAATCATCTATGATATTTCCATAGGCGTCCATTGTGCCGAAGGAATAATAGCTGCCGGATATATCCTCGGTGTGGCGAAGGACCACGAACTTGCCGCCGCCGGAGCAGATTATATGATCGCCGAGATAGCCGGTTGAGCTCTCCTTCTGCTCGGTGCGGAAGTATTCGGTGCCCTCGGCATCGAGCACGATCTCGCAATAATCATTCTCATCCAGGCGGGAACCGCTCCCGGTCTGCTGCACGCGAATGCGCAGGAAGGTATACCCGTCAGAAACAGGGGCGGCATAGAGGACCGTTTCGGTGGTCTTGTACATCACGGAGCCGCTTCTATCGACAAGTGCGGTTATGGTGGTAAGGTTATCTCCGGGGAGCTTGTATTTTATCCAGGCAAGCTCTTGGCAAAAATTGCCTCCGTGGGTGATATCAGCTGTTGCGAGGTCTATATGCTCGCGCTTGACTGGCTCGGGCTCCGGCTCTGGATCAGCGGGCGTTGCCTCAGAGGAGCTTACGCTCTCCGGAGCAGGCTCGGCATCTTTTGCGGACTCGGATTCATTTTCAGGCTCGGAAGAGGCGACGCTTTCGGAAGGTGGAGAGGCATGCTCAGTCGTTTTGGCGGAAATGGAGCAGCCGGCGTAGAGGGGGCAGAGCAGCAGGAGCAGGGCCAGAAGTATAAGGGCTGTTCTTCTCATATGTGAGGCTCCTTTCGGAAAATAAGGGCGCTCGCTCGGGCCCGGATGGAAGAATGATACCACATATCGGCTGCAAGTTCAATACAAACGCGCCACGCTCATCAGAGGGATTCGGAGCTTCGCTCCGAAACGGCAGAGGCCCCGCTCTCCCGGAGGAGATGCGGAGCCTCTGCCGAAACCATGAAAAGAAGCGATTGCCCTCACAAAAGCTTTTCGTCCATTATCAGCACGTTGCGGCGGACCGGGGAGTTCATCGTGCTGTCTATGGCCTCGGCCACCTTCTCGAGCGGGAAGCGGTTGGAGACCATGGAATCGAGGTCTATCTTGCCTGCCTTGTACAGCTGCAGCAGCTTGGGGATCTGCGTGCTTATGCGCGTGGAGCCCATGCTCGCGCCGCGGATTACGCGGCCGCGCGTTACCTCGAAGCCGTTAAGGTCCAGCGGCTCGTCACGGCTGTAGCCGAGGCAGAAGAGGGTGCCGTGGTTGGCGGGCAGCATGTTGAAGCCCTGGCGCTTGAGCTGCCCTCCGGGGGAGGCGACAATGGCGCAGTCCACGCCGTAGCCCTCGGTTATGCGCCTGACCTCCGCGACGACGTCGGGGGTGGTTTTGGCGTTTATAACGTAGTCGGCGCCGAGCTTTTTGGCATATTCGAGCTTTTCGTCGAAAACGTCTATCGCGATTATCGGGAAGGCACCGCAGAACTTCGCGCCCTGCAGGGCCGAGAGGCCCACGCCGCCGCAGCCGATGACGGCGACGGTATCGAAGGGCTTGAGCTCAGCGCGGTTGACAACGCCGAAGAAGCCGGTTATAACGCCGCAGCCCACGATGGAGGCGATCTCAAAGGGGATATCGTCCGGGATCTTTACGAGGTTTTCCTCGGAGGCGAAGGTGTAGTCCGCCCAGCCGGAGAAATTGGTGCAGGCAAAGTAGAGAGCCTCGCCGTCGGACTTATAAATAGGGGAAATATTACGGTTGGGAGGCATGGCCTTGCCGGCGTTGGTGGAGTTTGTGCAGGCGTAGCGGTTGCCCTCGACGCACTCGCGGCAGTGGCCGCAGCCCTCGCGCGCGAGCGTGGCTATGACGTGGTCGCCCTCCTTGATGCGGGTCACCTTCTCGCCGACGCGGTAGACTATGCCGGCGATCTCGTGCCCGGCGAGGTTATGGCCCTCGTAGGGGAAGGCGTCGGAGGCGCCGCCGAGGTCGCTCCCGCAGATGCCGCAGGATTCCACGCGTATAATGCAGTCATAAGGGGCAAGGTCGGATATATCCATATCCACTTCTTCTACCACCCAGGGCTCCTTGTAGCCCTTGTAGGCGGCGCGCATCTTGATTATTTCAGACATTTCGTTCTTCCTTTCGTTCAGAGTTTTATGGTTATGCGCTTGATGCGGAAATATTCTTCAAGAGACCATGTGCCGTAGGCGCAGCCGAGGCCGGAGGCCTTCCAGCCCGGATGCGGGAACTGGATGCCGTTTACGTCGGTCGCGTTTATGACGACCTCGCCGGATTCGAAGTACTCGCAGGCCTTGCCGATGGCGCGGGAATCATGGCCGAAGAGATAGGAGGTGAGCCCGTAGTTGGTGTCGACGGCGCGCTTGAGAACGTCGTCAAAGTCGCTGTAGGGCTGCACGGCTACGATGGGGCCGAAGATCTCCTCGCGGCAGACGCGCATATCGTCCTTTACGTCCTTGAGGACGGCGGGGTTGATGAAGGCGCCCTTTTCCAGGCCCTTCGGGATATCGCCGCCGCAGAGCAGAGTGGCTCCGCCCTTTACGGCTTCGTCGATGAGCTCAAACATACGGTCGCGCGCCTTGAAGTTTATCATCGAGCTCATGCCGGGACCCGGAGTTTCGCCCATGGTCACGGGTACCTTGGTAATGGCCGCGACGACCTTTTCAAGGTACTGCTCGTAGACGCTCTCGTGGACATATATCCTGTTGTAGCCGGAGCAGATCTGGCCGCTGCTGAGGGTCTTTATGCCAACGGTGCCCTTAGCCGCTTCGTCAAGGTCGGCGTCGGGCATGACGATGACGGGGCAGTTGCCGCCAAGCTCAAGAGAATAGTACTTTATGCTCGTGCTGCCTTCCTGCATTACCTTCAGGCCGGTCTCGGCGGAGCCGACGAGGGTTATCATTGCAGGGATGGTGCTCTCGTTGAGAGTCTTGCCGACTATGCTCGAGGGGCCGTGGACTATGCTCAGAACGCCCTCGGGGATGCCGGCTTCCTCGGCGGCCTCGCCTATGAGAAGCGTGGAAAGGGGAGTCTCGCTCGAGGGCTTTATTATCACGGGGCAGCCGGCCATCATGGCGCTTGCGGCGCGGAAGCCTACGCCGCCGAGCGGCGCGTTCCACGCGAGGTGAGCCACTACAACGCCGCGCGGCTTTTTCTCCACGGCCGTGAAGCAGTAGCCGATATCGTGGCGGTATTCGGGGAGGGTGGTGCCGTAAACGCGCAGCATCTCCTGAACGTAGTAATCGATGCGCGCGGGGATGTTCATAAAGTCGAACGTGGCATCCATAATGGTCTTGCCGGACTCGTTGAAGAGGGTGTTGATTATCTGGTCCTTTCTCTTCATTACGGCCGCCTTGAGCTTTTCAAGGTAGTCTATCCTCGTCTGGATAGGCGTGCGAGACCAGATGGGGAAGGCCTTCTGCGCCGCTTCGAGCGCCTGGGTTACCTGCGCGGCGGAGGCTGTGCCCACGGTGCCGGCGACTTCGCCGTTCTTGGGGTTTATTACGTCGAAGGGAACGCCCTCGCCGTCTACCATCCTGCCGCAGATGTACTGCTTATACAACATTTGCTTCGCTCCTTTGCTTTAAGTATATATTATCGGTCATCAGCCGGTGATATACTCTCTCGGATAGATCCATGCCATGTTCTGGAAGCCGTAAACGCTCAGCGAGAAGCCGACTATATCCGAGGAGGATACGAAGATGTTCTGCGGCTGGTAGAGGATTATCTGCGGGATGTATTCGTCGGTAAGCGCCTGCATCTCGGTCCAGGCGTCGGCGCGCTTTGCGTCGTCGACCTCGAAGTAGACCTTGTTGCAGAGCTCCTGCAGATAGTCAAGATCGGCATACCAGTAGTTGTTGGTCCATCCGGGGAGGCTGTAGTCCTTGGAGGGATCTATCTTATATACGTTGTTGGTGGGGTTTGGGGCAGTGGCGCCGGACATGGCCACCTGGAAGTCGCCGGCCTTCACCTGGTCGAAGAAGGTTATGGCCTCAAGCGGAACGACCTCGAGCGTGACGCCGACCTGCTTGAACATGAACTGCAGGGATTCCGCCGTTTTGGAATCTCTCGTCTGAGAGTTGGCGAATTTGAATTCCAGAGTTATGCCGTCGGCAAAGCCGGCCTCCTTGAGCTTTTCCTTTGCAAGCTCCGGATCGTAGCGGACGAAGTTCTTTTCGGCCTCGGGCAGCTTGTAATATTCGCTGGTGGTCGTGACCATGGCGTTGTATGCGGGCTCGGCCAGACCGCCGCAGGCTACCTCGCAGAGCGTTTCATAATCTATCGCGAGGGCCAGCGCCTGGCGCAGCTCCTTTATCCGCAGCGGCTCATAGGCCGTGTTGATGCGGAAGATGACGACGGCGCCGAGGGTGGAGAGATTCCAGAGGCGGAAATCGTCGTTATCTATAAAGGGCGCGGCCTGCGCGGCGGAGAGCTGATCGACAAACTGGTAGTTGCCGGCCTCAAGAGAGAAGGCGCGGGTGGAGGCGTCGAGAACGGAAAAGACGTTTATGTATTTGTAGTAAGGCTTGGTCTCATTCCAGTAGTTCTCGTTGCGCTCGCACTTGTAGAAGGTCTCGGTCGGATCGAGCTCGATGAGCTTGTAGGGGCCGGTGCCGTAGCTGGGATCCCAGTCGAGCACGTCCTGGTCCCAGGTCCCGGTGGCCTCGTCATAGGCGATGTCTCTGGCCGTCTTTTCGCAGCCGATGGCAAAATAGAAGGAGCAAAGGTCCAGCGGGAGATACGGATATGCGGATTTCGTGGCGAGGTCTACCGTGAGGTCGTCCACTACCTTGCAGGCGGGCATGTCGAGATAGGAATAGTAAGTGGCGAGAAGGCCGGTGTCGTTGTTGAAGTTCAGCGACCAGAGCACGTCGCTCGCGGTGACGGGATCGCCCGCGATGGAGGTGATGCCCGGGTGAAGCTTGACGCGGAGAGTAGTCTCGTCTATCCACTCCCAGGATTCGGCCAGGTTGCCCTCGATGCGGCTGTTGATGCAGTCCCACTCCATAAGGCTTTCAAAGAAGGTGTAGTACATTATGGCGTGGTCGAGATAGTGGCCGAAATAGCTCAGAGAGGTGAGCGCCGTGTAATAGGTCATGTTGAGAGTTGCGGTATCGGACGGGTAGGTCTTCATGGAACGCAGCTGGGTGAGATAGTAGTTCATGTCACCGTCGGATACGTTTGCCGTGTCGGGCGGCGTCTGGGTGCTCTGCGGGCCTGTGCCGTCGGGCGTTTTGGCTTCGCCCTTTTTATCGCCGCAGGCGGCAAAGAAGCAGAACACGAGGGCCAGAGTCAGCAGAAGCGCGATCATCCTTTTCACGTTTTTTACCTTCCTTTCTTATAATTCGTGCGCGGCTTCGGGCCGCTTGCTCGTGCGTTTTTTGTATAATGATGCTAACATTCAGTTAATAATTGTTTCAATGGGAAATAGCTTGCAGAGCGCAAGAATGTATATCGGGAACATACAAAAGGGCGAATGATGTTATGTTTGAAACAATGTTTATTGTGACATTTGCACAAATAGGGGAGGACGCTTGAAAAGTGTGTTTTTAAATGATAAGTTACAATTAGTAAAGTATACGTTCATAAATATGCGGAAAGGAGGAGCGGTATGACAGGAGATAAGCTTTTTGCGGAAACGCGTGCCTGCACTGTGAAATACGGCGATCCGGAGGGCTTCGTAAGGCCGCTGCCGGAGACGCTGGTTTTTCTGGACGATCAGCGTCGGCTCGTTGCGGGCGTGATATACCTGGCGACGGAAAAGGCGGCCTGCACCATGCTCTCGCGCTGGGAGGTGACGGTCAGCGAGGGGGCGATGCTCATTGTCTCGGATGCCTCCGACGTTATCCCCGAGGCGCTCGCCCGCTACCGGAGGCTCACGGTGATAGGCGTGGCGGAGACGATGGGCCGGCTCTACAACAGCCTGAGCATACGCCTTGCTGCGCGCAGCGGAGACGCCTATATCCTCAACGACGACGATCTGTTCACCGCCCTCTGGAACGATATACAGATTCGCCGGCCGCTGAGCTTCGGGGAGATATTCAACCGGCTGAAGCAGTTTAAGAACTTCAGGGGGCCGTATGTGCGCATGGCGGTAGTGGACTTCGACGTGAACGATATCGCGCAGATACCGTTCCGGCACGCGGTGGCGCGGCTGCATGAACTGATAGCAGACTGCTTCATTACCATTTCCAGCAATGAGATAGTGATACTTATGTACTCCGAGCAGGAACGCTTTGACGGATGGCTATCAGAGGAGGTCATGACGCAGATATCGGCCTTTCTCGGCCGCTATAACGGCCGCATGGGCGTGAGCCACAGCACTACGAACCTCGTTAATTTAGGCTGCATGGCAGCAATAGCCAAGCAGACGAGCTTCCTCGGCAGCAGGCTAAGCCCCGTCCCGGACAGGAGGGTATACACCTCCGAGAGCTTCGGGACGCACCTGATAGTGGACATGTGCTGCAAGTACTTTTACGAATCAACGGGGATGGCGGATCTCTCGAATCTCATCCACCCGGCGGTGCTGAAGCTGCACCATTACGACAAGGAGAAGGACGACAATCTCGTAAAGGTTCTGAACTGCTATCTTTCCAACGATCGCAACCTCGGCAAGACGGGCGAAAAGCTCTATATGCACAAGAACACGGTAGTGAACAAGCTGCGCAAGATACGCCAGCTCGTGGATGTGGACTGGGACAGCAGTATGACGCGCCAACAGCTTTTCATATCCACTCTTATAGTGGATTACTGCATGCACATACAGGGGCGCAGCATATAAGAAGGCATAAAAAGAAAAGCGCGGGCTTTCGGAAGAAAGCCCGCGCTTTTTGCGGTCTGTCAATTATCCTCTATTTTTCAGCGGTCTGCGCATCCGGCTCGTGGGAGGAGGAGTCGGCATCCTCGGACGGGGTGAGCCAGCCGAGGCGGCCGTACAGCCGCGGATAGGCCTTTTTGTCGCGGAGGATCAGCACCGCCGTCAAAACGGCGGCAACGGCCAGCAGCGAGAGCACCATACTCCAGGCGCTTATGCGCCCGGCGTTATCGTACAGCCGGCCGACTATCAGCGCGCAGGAGGCCTGGATGACCGTTCCCAGAACGCTCGTGACTCCGTTTATTCGCCCGCGGTGGCTCGCGGGGACCCGCTTCGTGAGGTACGGCCCGCCGGCGATGGTATGGAACACCTCGCCCCAGGTGAACAGCAGCATCGCGCCGTAGTAGGCAGGGACGCGCCCGAGCAGAAGAAGGAAGGTTACGTAGCCCGCGGCGATGAGCAAAATGCCCGTGAGCAGCTTCCAGGGCTCGGAAATGCGGCGGAAGACCTGCGTTATTATCGGCGTGAAGACGACCACGGCTATGCAGTTGAGGCTCGCGACGGTGCCGAAGATGACGGCGCCGTTTTCGCCGTGGACCTTGCCCATATCGAAGGGCATGAGGTAGTTGTACTGCTGGTAGGCCGCGGAGTAGAGCGCCGCGCCGACGAGGTAGATGAGGATGACCTTGTTCCTCTTGAGGATGGAATAGATGCTTATTCCCGTCTGCGCGCGCTGGTAAACGGCCTCCTCGCTCTTGTCCTCGACGGGGGTTATATCCTTAATGCGGAAGAAGATGAGCACCGTAGAGCAGGCTATGGCGAGGCCGCTTATGAGGAAGCTCAGCCAGAGGAAGTCCTTGAAGAGAAGGCCCGCTATAGTGGGCGAGAGGACCAGACCGAGGTTCGCGCCGAGGTACTGCAGCGAATAGGCGCGCTCTCGGTCCTTGGTGGTGGTAAGGTCGGCCACGAGGGCGTTGTAGGCGGGGTGCTCCATGTTCTGGCCGATGGCCGCGCCGAGCATGAGGCCGATGGAAACGTAGCTGAGCGGGATGGCCGAGCAGATGATATAGCACACGATGGAAAAAAGATCGCACCAGACGATTATCATCTTCTTGTTGAGCTTGTCAGCCATTTTGCCGCCGAGCAGATGCGCCGGCATGAGAAACAGCATAGCCCCCACCATAACGGCGCTGATGGTAAAGGCGCCGAGGCCGAGCTTCTGGTTGAGGATCATCGTGAGCATGGGCCAGACCATGCTGCCGAGATTCGTGACCATGCGGCCGAAGAAGAGGATATATATTTCCTTTTTCAGGCCCCTGTACTGAGAGAAGAGGCCGAGTATACTTTTCATGGCTTTTCTCCGATATGTAAATATCAAGGATGGCATATATGGTAGCATATTTGGAGGGAGAATTCAAGGGAAGGGCGGGGAAAGGCAGGAAGTGGCACAAAAAAGCCCGGCGCGGCGCGCCGGGCTTTTGGGATATTGGTTATCTGTTTCCTTTCATACGGTTATGCGTTTTGCAAAGCATCTCGCAGTTGGAGGCATCGGTTGCGCCGCCCTTGCTCCATGCAGTAACATGGTCGGCGTCCATTTCATTGAGCCTGTATATGCGCTTTGAGTTATTTGCGTGACCTTCAACACAATAGCGGCAGTTGGATACACCTTTTGCAATTGCCGCCTTCGTTTGCTTATCATAAACGGACTTCTTTGTCTTTTCATCAAAAACGCGAACGTTGAGCAGGGTGGTGTCTTTTTCGCCACCGAGAATGTATTCAAAGATACCTCGCTTATTTGTCACCTGCGTATCAGCCAGCAGTTCATCCACTCGCTTGGTCACATCGTCCTTTGAATAAGCGTTGGTATGATACTGGCGGTAAAGCCGCCCCCATTCAAGGCCGCAGACTTCGCTGCCTGTGTACTCGAAAACAGAGTCAACCCAATCGATGACCGTATCGAAATGGTTCTTCAACTCGTCGATATTGGTATCATAACGATGCTTTGCCATATAATCATCAATATCGCCGTCACTTACCCAATCCAGCGCCGTTTCAAGAATCGCCTGACGCTTTGGATCACCCTTCACATAGGTCTGCCAGCGGTTCATATTGGCGTTGCCCGTGTTGGAAAATACAGCGCGCGCTTTGTTGACAAATGGCCCATGATACGACGCATTGCGGAGCTCCTGCTTCACCAGCGGAACACCAGCAATATTGATTGTCTCGAACCATTCCTGTATCTCGGACGGCTCGCCTTCACAGACATAGATTGTCAGCGGGGCTTTTGTAATCTTGTCCTGCTCGTCTTTGTCCAGGCTACTAAAATAACGAGGCTTACCTTTACGCTCTACGGCAAACGGCCATGACTGATTGACGAAGCGGGCGAAGGATGTAATACGCTGCTGTCCGTCAAGGACTTCGTACATTCCATCCTTATTCAGAACAAAGTAAATCAAGCCAAGAGGATAACCTTTCAAAAGAGACTCCACGACAGCAACATCTTTCTTTCCGTCGCCGTAGATATAGTTGCGCTGATACTCCGGCTGGATAATTAGCTTTCCGCCAAGACCAAACAGGCCCTTGCCCTCGTTCTTGTCATAGATAAACCCCTTGCAGACGTCACCTACAGTCCAGTCAGTATGAAGCGTAGTTTTCATCAGGCATTGCCTCCCTTCTTCGGACGGATAAGAATGCGCGGATATGTTTGAACAAACATCACATCATCCACAATATAATAAGTCTTACCTACGGGTGGAGTGTGTATTACAATATCAGCGCCGTCGTTTAATTTTGTAACAGAAGAACGCTTACCTGTTTTATCAACTTGTATCTGTCTCGGATACTCTTTTGTTTTAGTCTTCGGATTTCCAGCGCCAGCCTTTGTAATATCAATTATCACAAACTGGTCTGGATTATACTTATCCATGAATGTTATAGGAACACCCATGATACCACTATAATCAGACGGAATGCATTCAGTGAAAGGCACTTCAATGGCATCATAATTATCATAATGTGGATAATCGTCAACGCCGAAATCTTCGGTTAATTTCTTTTTTAGTTTCTTGTTAAACTTTAAATTATGGGCTTTAGTGTCAAGTTGTAATTCTTCATGCCGACCGCCATGGTCAATGTTTGTAAACCACCGAACACCTTTTACGCGAATGTATTTCCTCCCGTCAGGATCAACGCCACACCCTGCAGCTTCTAATGGATAATCTTCAGGTACATTGAATTTTCTATCTCCTGAATGAATTGAATAACCAAGCCACATCTTATTGTCTTTCAACAAAGGAAACGCTTCTTTGTATGTAATAACATTAATATTCCCAATTATGATAAAATGCTTTCCGGCCGCCATGATCCACGCCAGAAACTCTCTGAACTGCGAAAACGGCGGATTAGTGATAATAATATCAGCCTCATCGCGGAGCTTACAGATTTCGGTAGAGCGAAAATCTCCGTCACCTTCCAGATAGCCGGAGAACTCAATGTCGTCAGTGTCAATATTGCCGGAACTGTCCACGTCGCGGGTCAGCGTGAACAGTTTTCCTCGCGTTTCATGCTTTTCTGCGTCATAAAGAGGGGACTCTTTTTCAAACAGAGTTAATTGTTTATTCCCCGCCCCTTTCGCATAAGAAGTAGAAATTAATTTTTTCAAGCCGAAGCGTTCAAAGTTAGCAGCAAAGTACTTCGTGAAATTGGACCACTCTGGATCGTCGCAGGGGAGAAGGATAGTTTTGCCGCGGAATACGTCGGGATCATACTCAACGTAGGCATTCATTTCAGCTTCGATATCGCTGTACTGAGTATAAAACTCGTCGTTTTTTGCGGCCTTGGCAGCGCCTAAGCTTCCATTATCGGCCATCGTCTCTACCTCCTTTACACATACTATAACGTGAATAACGGAGGATTTCAATATCTGGAAACACAAAAAGCCCGGCGCGGTGCGCCGGGCTTTCGTTTTGCCGTATTGATTTGCCGTACTGATCTGCAGTACCGGACAGACGTCAGTCGTCGCCCTTGACGAGGCGGACGGCGATGCGCTCCTCGGGGTCGTCGATGCCGTTTTCGCTCAGGGCCTTGCTGCAGTTCTCGATAAGGTCGTAGTAAACGTCCCAGTACTCGGGCGTATTGCACCAGGCGCGCACGGAGAAGATATAGGTATCGTCGTCCACGGCGGTCATGCGGGCGAAGGGCGCGGGCTCGGAGAGAACGCCCTCGGTATCCGTCGCGGCGGCGAGCAGAGTGCTCTTTACAAACTCGGCGTCGATATCGTTCGTTATCTTGAAATCCTGGTCTATGCGGCGGACTTCTGCCGTTGAGAAATTCGTTACCGTGGCGTTCATCAGCTCGCCGTTCGGGACGAAGATCTGCTTGTTGTCAAGCGTGCGCAGAGTGGTATAGAAGATGCTTATATCGTGCACAGTGCCCTCCGCACCGCCGGACTCGATATAGTTGCCTATTTTGAAGGGCTTGAAGATGAGTATCATCAGCCCGCCGGCGAGGTTGCTGAAGGCGCCCTGCAGCGCAAGACCGACCGCCAGGCCGCAGGAGGCAAGCACCGCCACGACGCTCGACATCGGAATGCCGAGGATGCCGACCACGCTCATGATGAGGACGACGTAGAGAAGGATCTTTATAATGTTTACGAAAACGTGCTTTATCGTCTCGTCCAGCTTCGTTTTGCCGATGGCCTTGCGGCAGAGCTTTACAAGCAGGCGCACGAGCAGATAGCCGACTATGAGCACGACGATGGCGAGGGCGATCTTGCCGCCGTAGGTGCTGATGAGATCGATGGCCTTGTCTATGAATTTATCCATTTCAAACCTCCGAAGGATTATTATTTACCAAATTTTACACCCCCGCCGCGGACTTTGTAAAGCGTTTGTTTTCCAGGCACAGGTAAGGATGCGGGAGGTATTTAATATATTATGGAAACCTCGGGCCGGACGTGGTAAAATAAAGCACAAGAGGCGGCGCGCGCCGCCGAACCGAAACCGGGAGGGCCGAGAAATGAAGGAAGTATTCAAAAACAACGTATATATGGAGCCGGCGCAGGAGGTGCCCGTTGCCTGCACGGCGGACGTTATAGTGGTAGGCGGCGGACCGGGAGGCATAGGAGCGGCGGTATCCGCCGCGCGATGCGGCGCGAAGACGGTGCTGATAGAACGCTGCGGATATCTCGGCGGCATGGGCACCGGAGGACTGGTGACCATGTTCCCGCATATGACCGGCGGAACGGACGTGCTTATGCCGGGCGGCATAATGGAGGACGTTATACGCCGGCTCGACGAGGCCGGCGCCTGCTGGCATCCGCCGCTCGATATCCTCGGCTCGGACAGGCCTGAGGACGTGGAGCACTGGCGGAAGGAGGGCATGTGGTTCGTTTCCGACGAGGGGCGCGTGCGCCTTACGATGTATCACGACGTGAACATGCTCAAGTGCATTTACAACGATATCGTAACCGACGCGGGCGTGAGGCTCTATCTGCACGCCTGGGGCACGAAGGCAATAGTGGAAAACGGTCGCGTGGCCGGGGTAGTCTTCGAGAGCAAGAGCGGGCGCATGTGTGCACGCGGACGCATGGTGGTAGACGCCACGGGCGACGCGGACCTGCTGCCCTCGGCCGGGATAGAGAGCACGAAGAAGATGGACTTCCACCTGCGCATACGCAACATGGCGCAGTCGTTCCACATAGGCAATGTAGACGCCGACAGGCTTGAAAAATGGGAGAGCGAAAACCCCGGCGCGATAGACGAGGCTTCCCGCCGTGCCTTCGAGGAGGACTGCTTCGTGGCGCCCTCCACGGGGCTGATATCCCGCGCGCGCTCCGGCAGCATATGGGTAAACAACTTCATACCCGGCATGAACAGGCCGCTGGTGGATTCCTCGAACGTGGAGGACCTCACCTCCGTTTCCGTATACGCCTACAAGAAGATGGAGCGAACGCTGCTGTTTTACAGGAGAAACGTTCCCGGCTTTGAAAACGCGAAGATAATATACTGCGCGCCGGTGCTCGGCATACGCGGCGGACGCAGGCTCGTGGGCGAATACACGCTCGTTGAGAAGGATATGGCCGAGGGACGGGATTTCCACGACACGATAATCGCCGTACCGCACCTCGAGCACGACGTTTCCGAGCAGTTCCCACTGCGCTGCGTACCCTACCGCTGCATAGTTCCGAAGAAGGTGGACGGCCTGCTCGTGGCCGGCCGCTCCTTCAGTTCGCAGGACAGGGTGAACGAAATGATAAACCTCATGCCTCACTGCATGGGCATAGGCCAGGCGGCCGGCACGGCCGCGGCGATGGCCGTGCGGCAGGGAATAGAAGCGCGCGCTGTGGATACGAACGCGCTGCGCGCCAGCCTGCGCGAGCAGGGGATATACCTGCCGCTGCACGAGGACGAAAAGGAGTGAGCTCCCGGTGCGGAGAAAGCGACCCGCAGAAAGACAGCAAATCTGATAGCAAAAAGCCCCCGCAGATAGCGGGGGCTTTTCTTATGCTTTTTTTAAGCCTTTAAAGGTGGGCTTATTCCAGCTCCTCGAGGGCGTCGGCGAAGGCGTCGAGCGTCTCGGAGGAGATTATATCCCTCATATGAGGCAATTATGTGACAGGGCGACAGGCAGGTACGGAAAGCTGAACAAATACGGGTTATTCTAAACCGAATAAATAGAATAAAGAGTGACGAGTCTGTCTGTGGATTGGCTCGTTACTCTTTTTTGGGCGAACGGAGAATACTTGACTTTCACGGTGGCATCATTTCAGAAAGTAAATCAAATTTGAAGAATAGCCTTGATTTTCTTACGCAATTTGAATATTATAATTATTAGTTAGATATGGCTAACTGACGTATGATAACGGGTGCATCTATTGCAATTATGTTCAGAAAAAAGAGATACACAATGAAAGGGCATTTATCAGTTCAGCAGACAGCTGATAAATGGGGCGTCTCTGTACGTTGAGTGAATCAGTATATACGGGAAAGGAAAACACCTGCTGTAAACGCTTTGATCGGGCATGGGATGTTTCAGTGGATGCATTAAAGCCGGGACGGCTTACACCGGGAGCAAAAGCAAAACGGCCGTCTTATGCTCGGAGTGCCGAAGAAAGCACTCGAAAGTAAAAAATATTTTTTTATCCGCAGGTTAGCTGAGACTAACAAGAAGAAGGCTTTGTCTTCATCAATGAGCGCGGAAGCAGGAATGAGCCTCTCTTACTGCTCCTTGCCGCAAAGGCGGTAGCGGGCGAGGATCTGTATCAATTAATGCGCCCGGTTTTTAAAGATAATCATTATTTCATTGCCCCGGACCAAGTGGGTCATGGGAAAGCCGAAACCTATATCAGCGCAGATGAGGACTATAAAATGCTGAAAGGCTTACTGCCTGACGAGGGCATACGGAGATAGCACTGGTGGTGCATCCTTAGATGTGGCGCTCAGAAGAAATACGTGCTTTGCCGACTGGTTTATGGAAGCTTTCCGTGTTGGTTGGATAGGCCCATCTGATACGCAGTGGAGTATATATGATAGTTTTGGCATATGGCGTGTGATCAGAGAACGGCTTATGCGTTCGCTTTCGGCCGACGGCAACAGTGTGACGGTGATCACCAGAGGCGCATGGGCTTTTAAAGGCTTTGGACAAAATGTTTTTCCCGTCAGTTCCGAAGAGACTCCTGAGTTTATGAAGCCTGGAAACGAAGAACTGTTCTACGGCGCCGATGGGATGGGCGCTGATAATCATCAGCGTGCGGATGATACACGGTACTTACGGCCGTATTGGGCTGTATGTATATAATACAAAATAAAGCAAAAAAACAAGGAGGAAATGAAAATGACTATCGGTGGAAAAATCGCTCTGTTTCTCGGGGGCACGCTTTTTGGATCGGCAGGTCTTAAGATCCTTTCCAGCAAAGACGCTCGAAAGGTCTATACACACACTACTGCTGCTGTGCTTCGCTGCAAAGATGAGGTAATGAAGCATGTAGAGCTTGCCCAGGAGAGCTGCTCGGACATCCTTGCCGACGCAAAACAGATCAACGCAAATCGTAAAAAAGCTGAAGAGGCAGAGTTCATCGAAGAAAGCGCAGAAGCATGAGGTTTCGGATATTGCACGAGTCGCCCGGAAGAATGCGGCTCAGGGCAGAGGTGCGCTTTATGAGCCTGCAGCAGGCGGATCTTTTGGAGGCCTGGCTTCGCGTTCAGCCGGGCATAGATGCGGTGACGGTTCATGAGCGGACATGCGGCATTACTGTGATTTATCATGGAGAGCGGACAGCACTTTGCAGGCTCCTTTCCGGCTTTACCTACAAAAAGGCGGAACAGACGGTGGAGCCGCAGACCCGCAGCGGCCGCGCTATGAACAGGGCTTATAAAGAAAAGCTCGTGTTTCTCGTTATCAGGCATTTTATAAAGCGCATTTTTCTGCCGGTACCCTTTCGCAGGGCGATCACGATCTGTCAGGCGATCCCGCGGTTTATACAGGCTGTGTCCGTGCTGGCGTCAGGAAGGCTGACTGTTGACGTCCTTGACGGTATTGCCATCGGCGCTTCGCTTTTGACAGGAGACCATCATACCGCAGGGTCTGTCCATTTTCTGCTGAATGTGGGTGAAACACTTGATGAATGGACCCACAAAAGGTCCGTGGAAGATCTGGCAAAGAGCATGTCTATCCAGGTGGATCAGGTCTGGCGCCTGGACGGAGATGGCAGGCAGAGTATCACTTCGCTTGACAGTATCGTTCCGGGTGACAGGATCATTGTACATACAGGGCATATCCTGCCTCTGGACGGGATTCTGGAGGATGGCGATGTCATGCTGAATCAGGCGTCGTTGACCGGAGAGAGCGTGCCGGTGCCAAAGCGTCCGGGAGCGGCTGTTTATGCCGGTTCAGTAGTGGAAGAGGGCAACTGCGTGCTCCGTGTGACCCATTCCACGGGAGAAAACCGGTATGACAGGATCATCCGTATGATCGAGGACTCCGAACGACTGAAATCTGCAGTGGAAGGAAGAGCGACTAACCTTGCTGACAAGCTGGTACCATGGTGCCTTTCCGGAAGTCTGCTCACCTGGCTGCTCACGAAAAATGTTGCCAGAGCAGTATCGGTTCTGATGGTGGATTTTTCCTGTGCTCTCAAGCTCTCTATGCCGCTCAGCGTATTGTCAGCCATGCGGGAGGCCGGCCGCCATAAGATAACTGTAAAAGGCGGCAAGTTCATGGAAAAGATCAGCCAGGCCGATACCGTGATCTTCGATAAGACGGGAACGCTGACAAAAGCGTGCCCGACAGTCGAGAAGGTTGTGGCATTCGGTGGAGAGAATCCACAGGAAATGCTGAGAGTTGCTGCATGTCTCGAAGAGCATTTTCCGCACTCTGTCGCCAACGCGGTCGTAAAGGCGGCCGCCGATCAGGGGCTCGATCACAGCGAGATGCACAGTGAGGTTGAATATGTCGTTGCGCACGGGATTGCAACAAAGATCGGCGGAAAACGCGCCGTCATAGGCAGTGCGCATTTCATACTGGAAGACGAGGCCGTAGCGATTCGTCCTGAGGACCAACCTCTCTTTGACAACCTCTCGCAATCGACCTCATGGCTTTATTTAGGTATCGACGGTGTCCTTTCCGCGGCGATCGGCATATGTGATCCACTGCGGCCCGAGGCGCATTTGACTGTTAGGGCGCTGCATGCGCAAGGGATCAGCAAAGCGGTCATGCTGACAGGAGATAACCGAAGAGCTGCAGAGGCCGTCGCGGACGAGCTGGGAATCGACGAATACCGGGCAGAGGTGCTTCCGGAGGATAAGGCGGCTTTTATCAGAGCAGAGCATGAAGCGAGCAGAACCGTGATCATGATCGGCGATGGCATAAATGATACCCCGGCGCTTTCGCTGGCTGACGTTGGCATAGCTGTGGGCAGCGGCGCAGTCATCGCAAGAGAAGTCGCGGATGTTACCATTGCAGCAGAGGACCTTCGCGAGCTGGTGTGGCTGAAGCGGCTGAGCAATGCGCTTATGCGGCGCATCAACCGGAACTACCGATTTGTGATGGGCTTTAACGGAGCTCTTATCCTGCTTGGTGCGTTGGGCCTTCTCGCTCCGGCGGCAAGCGCGCTGCTGCACAACGCCTCGACAATACTGCTGAGCATGGATTGTCTAACGCAATTGCTGGAAGATGAGGAGGGAAATAAATGAAAAGACACCGCTTTTTTGCATGGATGACAATCGTTTGTTTTCTGCTGACCATGGTCACCGGTTATAAGAAGAAAAAAGGCTTCAAAAGCAAGGCATAGATAGAAGGAGAACCGCATGCTTTTAAAGGTGTTTTCTATTATTTCAGGACAGAAGATGTAAAAAGCTGTTTCGTACCATGGCAGAACATTTCCCCGGAGGCGTGCTGGCCTTTGACACCTGCAACAAGCTTGGCGCGAAGCTCGCGCGGAAGACGTGGCCGGAGGAGATGGTATCAATGAATGTGAGGCTTTCTGCATAGGTTTGCGGTTCGGCACCAGAATCGTATATATGAAATGGAGGGGATTAAATCCCCTCCATTAATGATTATTGCGACATTGGGCACGTTTACGAAATGCCTGAGACGATGAGGCAGAGAAAGAAATGCCAAACCAAGCAGAGATGGTATAAACGGAACACGGGGCTATGAAAAACGACACAGCCACGCAGGCGAACAAAGCCATTCAATTCGACTCTTCAAAAAGTTTACCTATGATAGGTGCGGGGATACCGCGGGAATTTTTTCAAGCTGCAGAGGCCGCTTCCGTTTATTAACAGATTTTTTACAAGATATGCCGCCCCGCGCGTTGACAAACCGGGCAGGCGGACTATAATTGAGCATGTTAGGGAACTAACATGAAAGGAGGCTGCCGGATGAAGAGCAGAGAGCTGGGATTTCAGATAAAATCGGTATCCAACCTGATGCTGCGGAAAATGCGATCTGAAGCCCCGGATAAGGAAAACGGCGAGATAACCAGAATGCAGGCCTGGATAATAGGCTATGTATATAAATGCGGCGACAGGGACGTATTCCAGCGGGACCTTGAAAAAGAATTCAATATAAGGCGTTCAACAGCCACGGGCATACTCCAGCTCATGGAGCAGAACGGGCTTATAACGCGCAGCAGCGTGCCATACGACGCGAGGCTGAAAAAGCTCGAGCTCACGCCGAAGGCGCTGAAGGTGCAAAAAGACATAGCCGCCAAGATCTCCCGCCTGGAGGAGCTCATGGGCGAGGGGATAAGCGAAGAGGAAAAGGATACTTTTTTCAAAGTAATGGAAAAGATAAAGGCCAATCTGGCCGAAAAGCCCATATAAGCGCAAGGGCATATATACTATGAAAATAAATAACAGGTAGATGGAGGAAGAGTATGTTAAAACGGCTTGCGCTCTGCGTAAGGGAGTATAAGAAGGACACCATAATTTCGCCCATTCTCGTGGTGGGAGAAGTGGTGCTCGAGGTGCTCATACCGCTTTTGATGGCCGGGCTGATAGACAACGGCATAGAAAAGGGGAATATGAGCTACGTTTTGAAGATAGGGGCGGTGCTGCTCGCGGCGACGGTCGTATCGCTGCTGTTCGGTATGCTTTCGGCCAGCACCGCGGCGAGAGCGTCTACGGGGTTTGCGAAAAATATGCGCAAAGATCTTTATTATAAGGTGCAGGATTTTTCGTTCTCGAATATAGATAAGTTTTCAACCGCCGGCATAGTAACGCGCCTGACCACGGATGTTTCGAATATACAGAACTCCTTTATGATGCTTATAAGGGTAGCGGCGCGCTGCCCGCTGATGCTGATATTTTCGCTTGTTATGTCCTTCAGCATAAATTCGCGCCTGGCGCTGATATTTGTGGCGATCATGCCTTTCCTCGCGGCGGCGCTCTATCTTATAGTGCGAAAGGCGCATCCTCTTTTTGAAAAGATTTTCAAAACTTACGATAAGCTCAACAACGTTGTGCAGGAGAACCTGCGCGGGATAAGAGTAGTTAAGGCGTTCGTGCGCGAGGAGCACGAGAAGGAAAAGTTCAACGCGGTATCCGAGGATATATACAGAGACTTTTCAAGAGCCGAGAAGATAATATCCTTCAATATGCCTGTAATGCAGCTCGCGGTAAACGTGGCGACCATCCTCATAGCCTGGTTCGGGGCAAAGATGATAATAAACGGCGCCGGCTCGATGACCACAGGCAAGCTCATGAGCTTCATGACGTATACGATGCAGGTGCTCATGAGCCTGATGATGCTCTCAATGGTATTCGTTATGATAGTCATATCCCGCGCTTCGGCCGAGAGAGTCTGTGAGATACTTGACGAGGAGCCGGAGATAAGAGATCCGGCGCAGCCCGTTTATACGGTCGCGGACGGCAGCATAAGCTTTGAAAACGTATCCTTCAGCTATACGAACGACAAAAACAAGCTCTGCCTTTTCGATGTTGACCTTGACATAAAAAGCGGCGAGACAGTCGGCATAATAGGCGGCACGGGCAGCTCGAAATCGACTCTCGTGCAGCTTATCCCAAGGCTGTATGACGCCACGGAGGGCACGGTAAAGGTCGGCGGGCTCGACGTAAAGCAGTATGACCTGCAGGCGATACGCAACGCCGTGGCGATGGTGCTGCAGAAAAACGAGCTGTTTTCCGGAACGATAAAGGAAAACCTCAGGTGGGGCAACGAGGAAGCGGACGACGAGGAGCTCGTACGCGTGTGCCGCGCGGCGCAGGCCGACGAATTCATATCAAAGCTTCCCGATGGGTATGATACGTACATAGAGCAGGGAGGCGCCAACGTCTCCGGCGGGCAGAAGCAGAGGATATGCATAGCCCGCGCCCTTCTGAAGCATCCGAAGGTGCTGATCCTTGACGACTCCACAAGCGCCGTGGATATGCATACCGACGCGCTCATACACGAGGCCTTCAGGAACGAATTTGCCGACGTCACCAAGATCATAATAGCGCAGAGGATATCCTCGGTGGAAAAGGCGGACAAGATAATAGTCATGGACGAGGGCAGAGTGAACGCCGTGGGCACCCACGAGCAGCTGCTGCAGACTAACGAGATATACAAGGAAGTCTATTATTCTCAGGTAAAGGGGGCGGCGGAAAATGGCTGAAAGAGATCAGGCTCCGGCGCGTGAAACTCACGGCCCCGGTCCGCGGGGCTTCCGGGGAGGAAAAAAGGCGAAGGATGCAAAGGGTACCGTAAAACGCCTGATGACATATCTCCGCCAGTACAGGGGCAGGCTTATGTTTGTCGCCTTCCTTATACTCGTTTCGGCGGTCTCGGGAGTTGCCGGATCGGTTTTCATAAGAGTGCTTATAGACGACTATATAAAGCCGCTGGTGGAGGCCGGCCCGGGCGCGAGCTTCAGGGGCCTGCTCACGGCCATACTTATAATGGCAGGCATATATATAGCGGGAGTGCTCAGTGCGCTGTTTTATAACCGCATAATGGTGACGATAGCGCAGGGAGTTCTGCGGGATATAAGAGTAAATATGTTCAGCAGGATGCAGAAGCTCCCGATAAAGTATTTCGATACCCATTCCCACGGCGACATAATGAGCCATTACACGAACGATACGGATACGCTCCGGCAGATGATATCCCAGAGCATACCGAACGTTATAAATTCCGGCGTTACCATAATAGTGGTATTCATAGCGATGCTTGTTACGAGCGTCTGGCTCACGCTCATAGTCCTCGCTTTCGTGGCGCTGATGCTCTTTGTAACAAAAAAGGTCGGCGGCAAATCCTCCAAGTACTTCGTGAAGAATCAGAAAAGCCTCGGCGCCGTCAACGGCTATATTGAAGAGCTTGTGAGCGGGCAGAAGGTGGTAAAGGTATTCTGCCGCGAGGAGGCCGCCAAGAAGGAGTTTGACAGAAAGAACGAAGAACTGGCCGAAAACGGCAAGAAGGCCAATATATATGCCAGCATACTCATGCCGATAATGATGAACATGGGCAATATCCAGTACGTGGTGCTCGCCGTATCCGGCGCGGCGCTCGCGCTCGGGCATGTGCAGCAGGGGCTCACCCTCGGCGCGATAGCGTCCTTCCTGCAGCTGAGCAGGACTTTCTCCCGCCCGGTGAACATGATGGCGCAGCAGACCAACGCCGTAGTAATGGCGCTGGCCGGCACGGAGCGCATATTCGAGCTCATGGACGAAGAGCCGGAGGTGGACAACGGCAGAATAACCCTTGTGAACGCGAAGTTCAATGCTGACGGCAGCCTTTCCGAGACCGATTCGCGCACGAATACCTGGGCCTGGAAATGCCCGCAGGAGGACGGGAGCTTCGAGTACGTTCAGGTCCGCGGCGACGTGCGCTTCAAGGACGTGGATTTCTCCTATGTTGAAGGAAAGCCGGTGCTCAACGATATATCACTTTTCGCCAAGCCCGGCCAGAAGATAGCCTTTGTCGGAGCTACCGGCGCAGGCAAGACCACGATAACCAACCTCATAAACAGATTTTACGATATTGCCGACGGCAAGATAACCTACGACGGCATAAATATAAACGACATAAAGAAAGACGATCTTCGCCATTCGCTCGGCATGGTCCTTCAGGAGGTGAATCTCTTTACCGGAACGGTAATGGAGAATATCCGCTACGGCAGGCTCGAGGCAACGGACGAGGAGGTAATAGCGGCGGCGAAGCTTGCCAACGCTCACAGCTTTATTTCCATGCTGCCGCAGGGCTACGATACCGTCCTCTCGGGGGACGGCTCCGGCCTTTCGCAGGGGCAGAGGCAGCTGATATCCATAGCGCGCGCGGCGATCGAGGACCCGCCCGTAATGATACTCGACGAGGCGACCTCCAGCATAGACACGCGAACCGAGGCCATAGTTCAGAGCGGAATGGACGCGCTGATGTACGGCAGGACGGTGTTCGTCATAGCGCACAGGCTCTCAACGGTGCATAACGCCGACGCGATACTCGTGCTCGACCACGGGAACGTGATAGAGAGAGGAAGCCATGACGACCTGATAGAGCTGCAGGGCGAATACTATGCACTCTATACGGGCGCGTTTGAGCTCGATTAAAAAAACAGTTTTCCGGAGGGAACGGCAATGAGAAACTTTTTAGGGCGCCTGATGCAGGGCAGATACGGAGCGGATAACCTTTCGCGGCTGATTTCCGCAGCCGCGCTGGTGCTCGCCGCGGCGGCGCTCTTTTTCCGCGGTCTTGCGAGAAACATTATCTGGACCGCGGCGATAATTCTTCTCGCATTCGCATATTACCGCATCTTTTCCAGAAACATTGCCGCCCGCTCAAGGGAAAACCAGAAATATCTCAGAGTGAAAAACCGCATCGCAGCCCGAATAAGACTAAGGAAAGATATGCTGCGCCAGCGCAAAACGCACCGCTTTTTCCGCTGCCCGGAGTGCCGCGCCATTATGCGCGTGCCGAAAGGCAAGGGAAAGGTGCAGATACGCTGCAGCAAGTGCGGCAACGCTTTTGTAAAAAGAACATAGCCTTTAAGGCCGCCCTTATTCCGAAAGGGCGGCCTTTGCGCTTCCGCAGGAAGATTAAGAGCTTCCTGACAGAGTATATGTATGTTATAATAGCCGCGGAATGAAGACGGCTGAAAGCAGGTGATGCGAGTGATAAGACTTATAACAGGCAGAGCGGGCAGCGGGAAAACGGAAATGCTGCTGCGCGAGATAGCCGGCGCTGTAAAAGAGCGCAGGAGCGGGATAATCCTGCTCGTTCCGGAGCAGAGCTCGCACGAAACGGAGCGCCTTCTGGCTGAAAGCTGCCCGGACGCGCTGAGCCTTTGCGCGGAGGTGCTTACGTTCTCGCGAATGGTAGACAGAGTGCTTTCCGAAACGGGAGGCGCCCAGGAGGGGATCTTCGACAAGGGCGCGAGGATACTCACCATGAGCCGCGCTCTCAGAAGCGTTAAAAACAGGCTGAAGGTATATTCCTCCGTGGCCGAAAAGCATGATTTTCTCGAGGAGCTGCTCAAGGTACTGGACGATTTTAAAAACAGCGGCGCTTCGCCCGAAAAGGTTCTCGAGGCGGCGGACAGCGTCGCCGGCTCGTTCGGAGACAAGCTGCGCGATCTCGCTCTCATATGTCAGGCATACGACGCGGAAACAGCGGCGGCCGGTATAGATCCCGCAGATACGCTCACGCGCCTCGTGAACAGATTCGACATCAGTTCTTTGAAAGGAACTAAAGAGATTTATGCCGACGGCTTCGCCGACTTCAAAATACAGCAGCTTGAGGTGCTCGAAAAATTCGTGAGCTCCGGGGCGGAGCTCACTGTGACGCTCTGCTGCCCGAAGCTGGGCGATAAAGGCGGCGCGGATCAGTTCGCCGTTGAAAGGAGCACGGCGGCAAGGCTCTTTGAGCTTGCCAGGCGCTGCAGGGTAAAAATAGAGGAGATACATCTGCCCGAGCCCATGACGGCGGCGGCCGAGCCTCTACGCTTTCTCGAGAGCACGTTTCTCAGCCCGGCGAAAAAGAAGTATGACGGGCAGCTCAAGGGAGAAATAGAGCTCTGCAGGCTCGATTCCTTTGCCGAAGAATGCCAGACCGCGGCGGCGAAGGTCATGGAGCTGGTAAAGAAGGACGGGCTTCGCTGGAGAGACATAGCCGTCTGCGCCCGCGGGTTCGACAGCATGATGAACGAGGCGGAGAGCATCTTCGGGCAGTACGGCATACCTTTTTATACCTCCGGCCGCAGCAGCATAATGAAAAAGCCCTTAATGGGGCTGATAGACGCGGCGCTTGAATGCGTCTGCGGCTCGTGGAGCCATGCGGAGGTTTTCCGATATCTCAAAACAGACCTCACCGGAATGGAGCGGGACGAATACGATATCCTTGAAAACTATGTGCTGCAGTGGGATATAAAGGGCTCGCTCTGGACCTCCGGAAGGCCCTGGGGCTTTTCTCCCGAGGGATATGAAAAGGTGCGCGACGAAGAGGAGAGAGAAAAGCGCCTGAGCCGCATAAACGATCTTCGCGCGCGCGCGGCGGAGCCGCTTTTGATGCTGCGCGAAGAGGGCCGGAAAGCTCAGACGGCAAGGGAACAGTGCCTCGCGCTCTATGCTTTTCTCGAAAAGATAGGACTTGCGGAAAGGCTTTCGCAGCGTTCCGCGGAGCTCAGAGAGTCGGGCGAGGAGCAGGCGGCCGACGAATACCGGCAGCTCTGGGGAATACTTGTATCCGCGCTGGAAAACACCGCGGATATACTCGGCGATACGCCGATGGGCCAGGGCGAGTTTTCGCGGCTTTTTCGGCTCGTACTTTCCCAGTACGACGTGGGAACTATACCGCAGACGCTCGACAGGGTTTTCATGGGCGATATATCGCGCCTGCGCAGCCGGCAGGTAAAGTGCCTTATAGTCCTCGGCGCGAACGACGGAGCGCTTCCGGCGGTATCGGACGGGGGCATCTTGAGCGACGGCGAAAAGGTGCGGCTCGAAGAGTTCGGCCTGCGCCTTTCGGCGGTTCCCGGAGAGCGGCTTCACCGCGAGCTGGCGCTGATATATACCGCGCTTACGCGCGCGCAGCAAAAGCTTGTGATGAGCTGCAGCTCGGCGCCGGCGGCGATATTTACAAAGATAAAAAGCGTTTTTTCGATAGATCCCGTCAGGTCCGCGGATATGGACGGGCAGCAGAAAACATGGGCATTCAAGCCGTGCTTTGAGCTAGCCGCGGAGACAGGGGCGGGGAAAAGCACGCTTTCTGCTTCGGCGGAGGCGGCTCTGCGGGAAGACGAGGCCATATCGTCTCACCTGGACGATGTGCGCCGCGCGGCCCTTTCCGGAGTCGGAAAGCTCTCCCCGCGCAGTACGGGCAGGCTCTACGAACAGCCTATAAAGCTTACCGCCTCGCGCGCCGAGGATTACCGGAAATGCCCCTATTCCTATTTCATGCGTTACGGCCTGCATGCCAAAAGGCGCATAAAGGCCGAAATGGACCCGCGCATCTCGGGCCTTCTTATACATTATACGCTGGAAAAGACTCTCTCGGAGGCCTATGAGAAGCACGGCGGAGTAAAAGAGCTGAGCGACAGGCAGATAGCGGCGATAGCCAGGCGGAATATCAGACGCTATCTCAAGGAAGCGCTCGGCGGCATGGAGGACAAAAGCGGCAGATTCAGATTCCTTTTCGAGCGGCTCGAGAGAGACGTTATACAGATAGCTCAGATGGCGGCGGAGGAGCTGCGCAATTCGCGCTTTGTCCCGATGGCGTTCGAGCAGAGATTCAAGGACGCGCCCGAGAGCGAAAAGGAATATGTTATTGACGGTACGGCGGACCGCGTGGATATATGGGATACGGGAGAGAGCGCGTATCTGCGTGTGATGGACTATAAATCCGGAGAGAAAAAGTTCAGCCTCGCGGATGTATGCGGGGGCATAGGCATGCAGATGCTTATTTATCTCTTTGAGATGCAGAAGAGAGCTGAAGCTGAGCTAGGAAAGCCGGTGATCCCGGCCGGGATACTCTACTATATGGCAAGAACGCCGATACTTGCCGCGCCGAGGGACGCAACGGACGAGAAGCTGAAGGCCGATCTTGCCGGCAAGCTGAAGCCGAGCGGCCTGCTGCTGCGCAGCGACGAGGTCCTCAAAGCCATGGACGAGCGCGAGACGCCCCTTTTCATCACGCTCACGGAGAAATCAAAAAAAGGCCTTGCGAGCGCGCTGCAGTTTGCCCAGCTGGAGGAGCACGTAGACAAAATAATGCGCGAGATAAGCCAGGAGATCCGTTCCGGGGAGATAGCGGCAGATCCGCTTTTTGAAAAGAATGAAGACAAGAGCCCCTGCGAAAGGTGCGACTTCCGCGAGGCGTGCTCTTTCGACGAGAACAAATGCGAAACCAAGAGGATCCTTCGCTCTGTGAGCGACGATGAGGCATGGAAAGTGATAGCCGGAGGAGGGCGGAAGGAGATATGAGCGCTTTGGGATACACCGCCGAGCAGCGGCAGGCCATAGAAGAAGAGAGCCCTCTGCTCGTGGCGGCGGCAGCCGGCTCCGGCAAAACGCGCGTGCTTACGGAAAGAGTGCTCCATAAGATACGCGCAGACGGAAGAAGGATAGACGATTTTCTGATAATCACCTTTACCAAAGCGGCGGCTGCCGAGCTGCGCGAGAGGATATCCTCTTCGCTTTCGGAGCTCGCTGAGCAGGAGGACGGAGAAAAGTATCAGGGTCAGCTTTCGCTCATCCATACCGCGAAAATAGGAACTATAGACGCCTTCTGCGCTTCCATCCTTCGGGAGAACGCTCATCTTCTCGACATAGCGCCGGATTTCAGGATAATGGAAGAAAACGAGAGCGAAGTGCTGCGCATAGAGGCACTTGAGGACCTGCTCGAAAAGCGGTACGACGAGCTCGAAAAAAGGCCGGGCTTTGCCGCGCTCGTAAATATGCTCTCCGAGGGCAAGAGCGACCTCGGCCTGCAGAAGATAGCCCTTGAAACGCACAGAAAGCTTCTCAGCCATCCGGATCCGGAAAGATGGCTCGCAGGGATGCTGGGGCAGTGGTCTGTTTCCGCGGAAAGCGACGCCGGCAAAACCGTATGGGGCGCATATTTGATTTCCCGCGCCGGTAAGATACTCGCTTTCCATATTAAAAATATGGAGCGCGCCGTTGAGGAGATGCGCGGCGACAGCGAGATGGAAGCAAAATACATGCCCGTATTTGAGGACGATATACGGCAGCTTTCCAGAGCGGCGCAAGCCCTGAAAAGCTGCTGGGACGACGCCGCGGAGGCTTTTTCGGCGATCTCCTTTAAGAGCCTGAAGGCCCTGAAAAACTACCAGGACGAGGAATTCAAGCAGCACGTCCAGAACATAAGAGGAAAGCTGAAGAAAGCGGCCCAGAAGCTGCAGGACGTCTTCAGATTCAAAAGCGCGGTGCTTCTGGAGGACTGTGCGGTTCTCGAGCCGGTGATGCGGGAGCTGTTTTCACTGGTAAGGGATCTTGAAGCCGAGCTGCGCAGAAGAAAGAGGGAGCGAGGAGTTCTCTCGTATTCCGATCTTGAGCATCTTTCTCTTGAACTGCTACTCGACAGGGAGACCGGCGCGCCTACGGCGCAGGCGGAGATCATAGCCTCGCGCTTCTGCGAGATAATGGTGGACGAATACCAGGACGTCAACAGCATCCAGGAGAGCATATTCTCCGCTCTGTCCCGGGGCGGTAAGAATCTCTTTATGGTAGGAGACGTAAAGCAGTCCATCTACAGCTTCAGGATGGCTGAGCCGGAGCTTTTCCTCAAAAAATATGCCGAGTATCCGATCTTTCCCGAGCGCAGCGGCGCGGGCGCGGCAAAGGTCCTTCTCTCGAAGAATTTCCGCTCGCGCAGGGGAGTGCTGGACGCTGTAAACTTCGTGTTTGAGAATATAATGAGCACGGATTTCGGCGGAATGGAGTATACAGAGCGCGAGAAGCTCGTATGCGGCGCGGATTACGCCGATACCGCGGAGCCCGGCTTTGAGCTCGATCTGATCGAAACGGGAGAAGAGGATTCCGCCCGCGCGCAGGCAGCGTTTGCCGCCGAGAGGATAAAGGAGCTAATGCGTTCCGGAATGAAGACCGGCCTGAAGGGGCAGGAAAGAGAGCTGCGCTGGGGCGATATCTTCATACTCATGCGCAGCATGAAAAACGATTCCGCAATCTATGCCGAGAAGCTGCGCGAGGCCGGCATCCCGGTAAGCGAAAAGAACCAGGAGGGCTTTTTCGAGTCCAGAGAGATAAGCTGCCTGCTTTCCATACTTAAAATCACCGACAATCCGCGCCAGGATATACCGCTGATAGCGGCCATGACCTCTCCGCTGTTCGGCTTCACTGCCGACGAGCTGGCGGATATACGCGCGTTTTCGCCCAAAGGAGATTTCTATGACGCGCTGCTGCTCGCGGCGGAGGAAAACGAAAAATGCGCGGCCTTTCTCAAAAAGCTCGGCCGCTGGAGAGAAAAAGCCGCGGAGATAGGCACGGACGAGCTTATATGGTATATTTACGAGGATACCTCGGCCCTGCCGATTTTTACGGCCTTTGCCGGCGGGCAGAGCGCGAGGGCTAATCTCATGGCGCTATATGAATATGCCAAAAGCTTTGAAGGAGAAGCCTATGGGGGGCTGTTCGTATTCCTGAATTATTTAAACAGGATGAAGGAATACGGCAAAGCTCCCGAGCTGCCGGCAGGCGAAAGCGGCGAAGAAAACGCAGTTCATATAATGAGCGTGCATAAATCAAAGGGCCTCGAGGCGCCGGTCGTGTTGCTGACGGGACTTTCAAAAAAGTTCAATCTTGAGAGCTCGAATGCTCCGCTGCTGCTTCACAGGGAGCTCGGGGCGGGACCCAAACGGACCGATCTTCGCCGGCGCATTAAATATCCCACCCTTGCCCGCGAGGCGATACAGGCCGCGATAAGGGAAGAGAGCCTCGAGGAGGAGCAGAGGATACTTTACGTCGCCATGACGAGAGCCCGCGAAAAGCTCATTGCAGTATGTACTGCTGAGGACAGTGAGAAGCTTTTAAAAACTGTTGCAGCCGATATTTCATACCCTCTTGAGCCGATGCAGCTGAGCCAGGCGGCAAGCATGGCGCACTGGATGCTCGAATGCGCGATGCTGCGCGAAGAGGCCTCCGAGCTGAGGCAGGCGGCGGGGACGGTACTTCCGCTCTGCGGCGGGGGAGAGAAATGGGATATCCGCATAGTTAAAGCCGGACAGGCCGCGCAGGTCGGGCCTGACAGCAGGGAAAGCTCCGCAAGGGAGCCCGATGCGGAGCTCACGGCGGAAATAAAGGCGAGGCTGAGCGCAAAATACCCTTATGAAACGGCGGTATCTCTGCCCTCCAAGCTCACGGCTACGGCGCTGCGCGGCAGCTACGGGGCGAAAGAGGCGGCCGAGGAGGCCGACAGCGTTGCCAAAGCTCCGAAGGAGGATATATTCGAAAGGCCGCAGTTCGTGCGCGAGGAGAGGGGCCTTGCTCTGTCCGAAAGAGGTACGGCCGTTCACCTGGCAATGCAGTATGCCGAGCTTGAGAAGTGTGTTACAGAAGCCGGAGCCAAGGCGGAGATAGAGCGCCTTAAAGAAAAAGGGGTGCTTACCGCCCTGCAGGCGCAGGTAATAGACGCGGGGAAAATAACTGCCTTCTGCTCCTCAGATATAGGAAGAAGGGCGCTTGCCGGAGCGGAGCTCAAAAAGGAGTTCAAGTTTTCGCTCATGTGCCGCGCAGACGAATGGTTCCCGGACGCCGGAGATGAGCGCGTGCTGCTGCAGGGAGTTGTGGATTTGTGCTTTGAGGAAAACGGCGAGCTCGTTATCGTAGACTACAAGACGGACAGAGTCTACGGAAGAGCGCTCGATGACAGAGCGGAAAGCTACCGCCGGCAGATAGATATTTACGCCCGGGCGATGGAGCGGATTTGCGGGAAAAAGGTCAGAGAGAAGATAATATACTTCACCGAAGCCGGTAAAGCCGTAAGGCTTTCGTAAATCTCAGAAAAAAACATATAAACTTTTGAAAAAATACTGTTGCAATTACAGAAAGCATGTGTTAAAATATCCTTCGCAGTTTGCTGCGAAAGTGATTATGACTAAAGAGGTGAACGAGAGTGAAGGAAGGAATCCATCCGAATTACCAGCAGACGACGATAAAGTGCGCTTGCGGAGAGGTCATTGAAACCGGTTCCACGAAAAAGGACATCAAGGTCGAAATCTGCTCCAAGTGTCACCCCTTTTACACGGGCAAGCAGAAGCTGGTCGATACCAGCGGACGCGTCGATAAGTTCAACAAGAGATTCGGCCTGTAAAGAGAGTACACAAATTAAAATCCCGCACCTCAGGTGCGGGATTTTTTATTTTATTCCTTCATTTCGCGTTTCCGAGTCTGTCCGCTATATATGACTGCACCTTTGCGCGGTCTATCTCAAGGGCGGCGGCAAGCTCGCCGAAAAGCAGATCCTCGGCGCGCTTCATATAGCGCTCGTCCAAAGCGCCGAATTTGCGGTGCTGAGCCTCGGCAAGCTGCCTTTTAGCGTATATCGACATAGTAAGCTGTATAAGGTTCCTGCAGTCGTATGTGCTGAGTATGGCCTGATAGTGCTCCGTAAGCTCGCGCATGACCTTGGAGTGGTAGGCTTCCGCATGTATAGAAGGGATAGAGTCTATGAGCATTTCGGCTTCGTTTTTCGATATTATCGGGCGCATGAACACCTTACCGTTATCCACGGGGGTGGTAATGGTGCAGGTTTGGTAAAGGGGCTTGAGAGTATAGTAAAGCCTGCCTTTTTCTCCGGAGGAAGAGGAGGGCTCAACGCTGATAATGCGGCATACGCCTGTGCCTCCGTATATTACAAGATCACCGGGCTTAAACAAGTTTTCAGCTCCATTCTTTCGCGGCCGGCGCGGCGTTGAAGATACTTCTTTTTTTTATTATAACACGTTTCACCCCCTGAATGTAAGCAAAACTTTTCTGCTCGGGTGTGCGTTCTTGACAGAAAAGATGGATGATATTATAATATCTTCTAACTATTTCCCGTGTTCAGAGGGGTGAAAGCTTGAAGCGTATTTTTGATTATTTCAAAAAAAATAAATATGCGCTGCTTTCTTTTTATTTCCTTATTTACGTAATAGGCTTTTTCATAATAGAAAGATTGCCGATGCCGGAATACTGGGTATCGTACATACCGCTGGACGATAAAATACCCTTCTGCAGATATTTCATCTATCCTTACTGCATGTGGTATCCGTTTCTGGCCGTATGCGGGCTTTACCTGCTGATAAAGAAAGAAGAACAGCCCTTCAGGGACTATATGTGGTTCATAATCATCGGCTTTACCGGCACTCTTATCTTCTGCATATTGTTTCCCAACGGGCAGGATCTGCGCGCCACGGAGCTCGGAAACAGCATAACCGACAGGCTGATAAAGTTCATCTATACGGCGGACACGAACACAAACGTGATCCCGAGCATGCATATAATAGGCACGGTCTCGGGCATTATTGCGATGTTCCGCGCCAAATCCCAGAAGGGAAAGCTTTTCAAGTATGTTATTTTGGTGATAGGGCTGGCGATAATGCTGGCGACTATGTTCGTAAAGCAGCATTCCGCGCTGGACGTAATAGTTTCGCTGATAGTCTGCGTGCCGCTGTATCTGCTGACCTTTGCCGGCGGAGCAAAAAAAATAAAGGCAGCGCTCCGTGGGAAGAAAAAAGAAAACAAATAAAAAACGCCGGATATCCGGCGTTTTTATTTTTACCATTCCGCAGCGAAAAGCCGCAGACAGTCGGCCCAGTGCTCGTAGGCTTCTACTGTGAGGTGAAGGCCGTCCCATGAATAATTGTCCGGCAGGCAGCCGTGCTCATTAGTGAATTCGGAATGAAGGTCTGCATAAACAAGGTTGCGCTTTTCGCAGATATCCTTCAGCACTTCGTTGAACTCGCTTATCCGCTCGTTGGTGAATTGCCCCTCGGCGTTCTTCGCCGCCGTTACGGGAAGGAGAGACTGCACGTAAATATCCGCCTCCGGCTGACGGGCGATAACGAAATCAAGCAGCTGTTCATATCTCTCCGAGTAGCCGGACGGCAGAGCGCCTATTTCATTGACGCCTATCATTATGAATACAGCGCGGTATTGTTCCGAGGCGAGATAGGAAGCTACCGTGCCGCTTTTTCCCTCGGAGGTGCGCTCGAGGATATTTGAGGTATCTGCCCCGCCGCTGCAGAGATAGTCCGGAGTGTCGAGCCCGGAAAAAAGACGCATGCCGTCCGTAAGCGAATCGCCCAGAAGACAGCAGCCGGAAAACCATTCGTCGTCAACCGGCTCCGGAGGAGCAGGTTCGGGATCGGAGCTCTTTGAGCCGCGAAAATCGAGCTCGGGCCAGGAGAACTCCGAACGGCCGGAGGAGGACTCCGGCTCCGACTCTGCCAGACGGACAGAGCAGGAGCAGAGCAGCGCCAAGGCCAGGAGAAGTATGATAAGAACGCGAAGCTTCATGTACAAAACTCCTAAAAAAAGTTTTAACTGTATGCAGTTTATAATAAAAAAATAATCTTGACAAGTAAAAAGCGCTGTTATATACTGACGGCGTTATAAATCAACGGCTGTGACGAAGACGGCCGGAACAGAGCGCTTTCAGAGAGCCGGCGGGCGGTGCGAGCCGGCAGTGCGAAATTCCGAAAGGCCTATCACTTCCGAGCCGGAGTTCTGAAAGTCTTCGAGTAAGAGTCTCCCGTGCCGCCGCGTTAAGGCGAAGGGCTTGATAGAGCCTGAAGAGAGGCGCATTAAAAGCGCAAATTGAGTGGTACCGCGAGGTTGTTATCCGACCCCGTCTCAAGTTTGAGACGGGGCTTATTTTTTCTCCCGAGATGAGAAACGGAGGTAATCATTATGAACAGGACGAAGGACATGGCCGCGCTTATGGAGCTTGCTGCGAGAATACGCGAGCTGCGCGAGATATCCGGAATGTCTGTGGCGGAGGCCGCGGCGTCCACGCAGGTGAGCGAGAGCGAGTATCTTGCTTACGAAAACGGAGAGAAGGATCTGCCTTTCACTTTCGTATTCAAGCTTTCGCAGACCTTTGGCGTGGGCATGACGGACATACTCGAAGGCCGCAGCGCAAAGCTGACAAGCTTTACGGTGGTAAGAAAGGGCGAAGGCCACATTACCGCCAGGGAGCCCGGCATTGAGATACGCAACCTTGCGCCTATGTTTGCCGGCAAGCTCGGAGAGCCGTACAGAGTGCTTTATCAGTACAGCGCCGAGCAGCAGGACCGCCCGATCCACTGCACCACACACGCCGGCCAGGAATTCGACCTTATCCTCTCGGGAAGGCTTCTCGTTCAGGTGGGAGACAACCGCGAATACCTTAACGTCGGCGACAGCATCTTCTACAACAGCTCCGAGCCGCACGGCATGATCGCCGTGGACGGAGAGGACTGCGAGTTCCTCGCGGTGATTTTCCCGGGCGAGGAGGTCGAAGAGAAGGACGTCAGCGCCACCATTGCCGCGGCGAGAGTGACGGAGCACCTCGTCTACGAGGACTATATAGACGTCAAGGAGAACGAGGGCGGCGCGCTGGAGGCCATATCCTTCAAGGATCCGGATCATTTCAATTTCGCTTTCGACATAGTGGACGTTCTCGCCGAGCGCACGCCGGACGCGCTGGCCATGCTGCACATCTCGCGTGACAAGCAGGAGAGACGCTTCAGCTTCGCCGACATGGCGAAAAAGTCCTCCCGCGCGGCGAATTATTTCCGTTCGCTCGGCATCAAGCGCGGGGACAAAGTCATGCTCGTTCTGCGGCGCAACTGGCAGTTCTGGGTGGCGATACTCGGGCTCATGAAGATAGGCGCGATTGCCATCCCGGCAACGGACCAGCTACTGGAGAAGGACTTTGACTATCGCTTCGAGGCGGCAGGAGTCTCGGCGGTCATCTGCACGGCGGATTCCGACGTTTACAAGGAGATAGACCGCTCGGCGGAGAAGTATCATGATCTCAAGCTGAAGATAATGGCAAACGGCTGCCGCGAGGGCTGGGAGGATTTCGACAGCGGTTATAACGTTTTCCGCGGCACCTTCGAGCGCACGAAGGACGCTCCCTGCGGCGACGACCCGCTGCTGATGTTCTTCACCTCCGGCACGAGCGGTTATCCGAAGATAGCCGAGCACAGCCACAAATATCCGCTCGGGCACTTCATCACCGCCCGTTACTGGCACTGCAACAGGCCGGGCGAGATACACTTCACCATCTCCGATACCGGATGGGGCAAGGCGCTCTGGGGCAAGCTCTTCGGGCAGTGGATGTGCCAGACTCCGGTTTTCACCTACGATTTCGACAGGTTCGACGCGGCGGATATACTGCCGATGTTCGCAAAGTACAACATCCGCACCTTCTGCGCGCCGCCCACAATGTACCGCATGCTTATAAAGCAGGATATCTCGCAGTATGATCTTTCAAGCATCCGCCACGCCTGTACGGCCGGCGAGGCGCTCAACCCGGAGGTGTACTACCAGTTCCTGAAGGCCACGGGAATAAAGGTAATGGAAGCTTTCGGCCAGACGGAGACAACGATGGTCCTCGGCAATCTCGTGGGCATGACGCCGCGCGTGGGCTCCATGGGCAAGCCCAGCCCGCTTTACAAGGTGCAGCTGCTCGACCGCAACGGCGACCCCGTTCAGAACACGGGCGATACGGGCGAGATATGCATAGACACGAGAGAGAGCATACCCTGCGGCCTTTATCTCGGCTACTACAGGAATCAGGGGCTTACGGACGAAGCCTGGCACGACGGATACTATCACACGGGCGACCTTGCCTGGTGCGATGAGGACGGGTATTACTGGTACGTCGGCCGCGCGGACGATCTCATAAAGTCCAGCGGCTACCGCATCGGCCCCTACGAGATAGAGAGCGTTCTCATGGAGCTGCCGTACGTGCTCGAATGCGGCGTTTCGCCTGCGCCCGACCCTGTGCGCGGGCAGGTGGTTAAGGCGAGCATCGTGCTCGTTAAGGGCACGGCGCCCACGGACGACCTGAAGAAAGAGATCCAGGACTACGTAAAGCACCGCACGGCGCCCTATAAATACCCGAGAATAGTGGAATTCCGTGAATCCCTGCCGAAGACGATAAGCGGAAAGATACAGAGAAACAAGCTGTAAACCATAAAGCCCACCCTCAGGAACTTTTTCTGCGGCGCTTCGTCTGACTTTACTGAAAGAACTTCAACCGACAGAAAAGGAGGCCGCACCATGAAAAAACTGCTTGTAGCCGTGCTTGCGCTGGCGCTGTGCCTGGCGGCCTGCGCCTGCACCAAGAAGAACAATGAGAGCGGCTTCGTCGACCCGACTTTGGAGGGCTGGCAGGCGGAGCTCGCAGAGGCATGTACCGGCGTACCGGGAAGCGTGCAGGACCGGCTGCTCAATTCCTACAGTTCCGACAGCACGTATACTACGATAGATTTGATGTTCATAGGCGCTTCGGTTCCGGTTGACGGGCGTACTACTCTGTACGAGCAGATAGGAAGGAGCGGGAATGAAGGCCTTCGGCAGTTCATGGGCGAGCCCTACGAGGCCGGAGGAGAGGGCTGGTACCGCGTAAAGGATATATACGACCTGAAATACCTCATCCGCGAGAATGAGGGCGGCGAGCTTTACCGCTACGAATTCAGAAGCTTCAACTCGCCGAATACCTATACCTATGGCGAAGTGTACAGCACGGTATTCGGAGTAAGCAGCGCGGACGATATTCTTTGTATAACTACCACGCCGAGCCAGGCGAACAACACGCCCGAAGGCAAGGAGATACAGAATAAGATAGGCGTTCACACGTATCAGGAGCGGGAGGACATAGAAAAGTTCTATGAGATCACCTCCGCCGCACCCTGCCGAAGCGGGACGGACGGAAAGATGAAGGATAGTAATCTGGACAGATATACCTACAGCTTTTCCGATCCCTCCGCGGCAGACAAGCTTGACAGCGGCGAATCGACCTGGGGTACGCGCAGTCTGATAATAGTCCTCCAGAACGGGACTACGATAGACACCTGGAATTACTGCGCGCTCAACGGCATGTTCTACGAGTACGGCGGCGTGATAACGGAGCCGCTGGCGGAGGAGGACGTGCGTTCGCTCAACGCGATCTTCGGAATAGAATAAAATCTTTTCGGGCTTGACAAAACAAAAATGCTGTGCTAATATGTTTGGCAATCGAATAACAAAGGCGATGACGAAAAGGGTCGGGCGAAAGCTGTTTCAGAGAGCCGGCGGGCGGTGCGAGCCGGCAGAGGCGTGCGCCCTGTGCCGGTCGTTTCCGAGCCGGAGCGAAGAAAGCGTCTGCGAGTAGACCGCTCCCGTGAAGCCGCGTTAGAGCAGAAGGCTTGATGGAGCCTGTGAGGGGCATGGCTGAGGCCGTGCAATTTGAGTGGTACCGCGGGTATTTTATGTCCCCGTCTCAAAGCGAGACGGGGACTTTTTATTTGCCTGCTTCACGGAGGAAAAACTATGGAAAACATCGAAAAGAACATAGGCCAGAAGATAACCGAGGTCGGCGGCCGTATACGCGAGCTGCGCGAGATAGCCGGAATGACGGCAGCCGAGATGGCCGCAATAACCGGAGTGAGCGAGCAGGAGTACGCCAGCTGCGAGGCCGGCCAGGCGGACCTTAACTTCGCTTTCCTGTATCGCTGCGCGCAGGCGCTCGGCGTAGACGTAACGGAAATAATAGAAGGCGCCGGGCCTAAGCTTACCGGCTATACCGTAACGCGCGCCGGCATGGGCGCGAGGATGTCGGAAGGCGCGCATGGCCTTGAATACTATAACCTTGCCGCCGCATTCAGAAACCGCATAGCCGAGCCGCTGCTCGTAAGGGCGGCTTTTGACCCCGCAAAGCCGATGGAGGTCACCTCGCACGACGGCCAGGAATGCGACATAGTCCTTTCCGGCAGGCTGATGGTGCAGGTGGGCGGACATATAGAAACACTCGGCGAGGGCGACTGCATCTATTACGACTCCTCCCTTGAGCACGGCCTTAAGGCCATAGGCGGGAGGGACTGCATGTTCTACGCGATAGTCCTCAATCCGGCGGGCGAGGTGGAAGTTCCGGCTCCGGAGAAGCTCGCGCCGGTATCCGCGCAGCCTGACAAGGGCGCGGAGGAGCGGATATACAAGAGATTCATAGAAGTGGAGCGCGATGAAAACCGCACGCCCTACAGGGTGGAATTCAAAAACACCGAGGGCTTCAACTTCGCCTTCGACGTTGTAGATTACCTTGCGGAGCGCGCGCCGGAAAAGCTCGCCATGCTGCACGTGGATATAGATAAAAACGAGCGCCGCTTCACCTTTGAGGATATAAGCCGCATGTCTTCGCGCGCGGCGAACTACTTCAAGTCTCTCGGCATCAAGAAGGGCGACAGGGTAATGCTCGTGCTGCGCAGGAACTGGGAGTTCTGGCCGATAATGATAGGCCTCAACAAGCTCGGCGCCATAGCCATACCGGCGACGGACCAGCTGCAGCAGAAGGATTTTGACTACCGCTTCAATTTTGCCGGTATCTCTACAGTTATCTGCACGGATTTCGGAGAGGCATGGAAGCATATAGAAGAGGCCATGAAGACTTCGCCCACGGTGCAGACGCTTATAATGACGGGCAAAAACATCCGTCCCGGCTGGCACGATTACAACGGCGAGTGCGAGATGTTCCGCTCGGTCTTCCCACGCACAGAGGATTCCCCCAAGGGCGAGGACCTGATGCTCATGTACTTCACCTCCGGCACGAGCGGCTATCCGAAGCTCGCCGCGCATAACTACAAATACCCGCTCGGACATTTCATAACGGCGAAATACTGGCAGTGCGCCTACCGCGACGGCCTGCACCTTACTATCTCCGATACCGGCTGGGCCAAGGCGATGTGGGGCAAGCTCTACGGCCAGTGGCTCAGCGAGGCGGCTGTATTCGTATATGACTTTGATAGATTCGACGCCGCGGATATACTCCCGATGTTCGCCAAGTACGGAATAACTACCTTCTGCGCGCCGCCTACCATGTACCGCATGCTGATAAAGCAGGATATCTCGCAGTACGATCTTTCGAGCGTGCGCCACGCGGCAATAGCGGGCGAGGCGCTCAACCCCGAGGTCTTCCACCAGTTCCGCAGGGCCACGGGCCTGCCGATAATGGAGGGCTTCGGCCAGTCTGAGAGCACGGTAATGATAGCGAATCTGCTCGGCACCACGCCGAAGATAGGCTCCATGGGCCAGCCCGTGCCGACTTATCCGATAGAGCTGCTCAGCCGCGAGGGCGAGATCGTTACGACCGGCGAAACCGGCGAGATATGCGTTCGCTGTGAGCCGGGCGAGATACCGGGCCTTTTCGTGGGGTATTACAACGATCCGGAAAAGACGGCCGAGGCCTGGCATGACGGATACTATCACACGGGCGATCTTGCCTGGAAGGATGAGGACGGCTACTACTGGTACGTAGGCCGCGCAGACGATCTGATAAAGTCCAGCGGCTACCGCATAGGCCCGTTCGAGATAGAGAGCGTCCTGATGGAGCTGCCGTACGTGCTCGAATGCGGCGTTTCGCCGGCGCCCGATCCCGTCCGCGGGCAGGTGGTAAAGGCGAGCATAGTGCTCGTAAAGGGAACCGACGGCTCGGACGAGCTCAAGAAGGAGATACAGGAATACGTTAAGAAGCGTACGGCACCTTATAAATACCCGAGGATAGTTGAGTTCAAGGAGTCACTTCCCAAGACGACAAGCGGAAAAATACAGAGGAACCTGCTGTAAAGCAGAGATAATAAAAAGCAAAAGCGCCTGCGGGCGCTTTTGTTTTTTTCGGAATAAAACGGGATCCCGTGGGAAGAATACAGAAAAAAGGAGGGTGCAAAATGGAAAAAACGGATACCGAAAAGCTCCTTTCGGAATGCTCCGCGGGAGTGAAGATGGGGATAGACTCCATAGAAGAGGTGCAGGATCAGGTAACGGCGCGGAGGCTGAAGGCGATCCTGAGCGTCTGCCGCGACGAGCACGAAAAGCTTGGCCGCGAAACCGACGCGCAGCTCAAGGCCATAGGAGCAAAGGGGAAAAATCCGAATGCAGCGGCGAAGAGCATGAGCTGGATGAAGACAGAGGTAAAAATGGCCGTAAAGCCCTGCGACGCTACAGTCGCCTCGCTTATGACGGACGGCTGCAACATGGGCATAAAGTCTCTGACAAGGTATCTCAACCAATACGGCCGGGCGAGCGAGAGCTCAAAGGATATAGCGAAAAGGATAATAGAATCGGAAGAGGGACTCGTAACTTCGCTCAAAGAGTTCCTTTGAAAAGGAAAGCCCTGCGCGCTGCGCAGGGCTTTTGGTTTGTGCGGTTATTTCAGTCGTTGTAGATCGGGAAGCGCTTGCAGAGGGCGTCGACGCGCTGGACTATCTCGATCTTCTTGCTGTCGAAATCTCTTATCGCCATGAGGATGAGATCGCCGACCTCTTCCATCTCGGCCTCCTTGAAGCCGCGCGTAGTGAGAGCGGGGGTGCCGAGGCGCAGGCCGGAGGTTTCGTCCGCGCTGCGGGGATCATCGGGAATCTTGTTCTTGTTGGCGGTTATGCGCACGCTGTCGAGCCGGCGCTCAAGTTCCGCACCGGTGATGCCGAGCTTTGTGAGATCGAGAAGCATCAGATGGTTGTCCGTGCCGCCGGTGACGAGATCCACGCCGCCTGCGAGAAGACGGTTGGAAAGAGTCTTCGCGTTTTTGACTATCTGCTGCTGGTATTCCTTGAATTCGGGCCTGAGGGCTTCGTTGAGGGCAACGGCCTTGGCCGCGATGACGTGCATGAGCGGGCCGCCCTGCACGCCCGGGAATATGGCGCTGTCTATGCGGCGGGCAATGGTGGGATTGTTCGTGAGGATGATGCCGCCGCGCGGGCCGCGCATGGTCTTATGCGTGGTGGTGGTTACGACGTCGGCATAGGGCATCGGATCGGGATGAAGCCCTGCCGCGACAAGGCCGGCGATATGTGCCATATCCACCATGAGGTAGGAGCCCGCTTCCGCAGCTATTTCGGCGAATTTTTCGAAATCTATGAAGCGGGGATAGGCGCTCGCGCCCGCGATTATCATATTCGGACGGTGCTCAAGGGCCAGCTCGCGCACCTGAGCGTAATCTATAAAGCCTGTCTTGGGATCGCAGCCGTAGGAAACGGAGCGGTACAGCTTGCCGGAGAAGTTGGCGTTGCTGCCGTGGGTAAGGTGGCCGCCGTGGCCGAGATCCATGCCCATTACGACGTCTCCGGGGGAGCAGAGCGCGAGGTAAACGGCCTGGTTAGCCTGGGAGCCGGAATGCGCCTGGACGTTCGCGTATTTGGCGCGGAATATGAGCTTGGCGCGGTTAATGGCGATGCGCTCGGCGACGTCTATCTGCTCACAGCCGCCGTAATATCTTTTACCGGGGTAACCTTCGGCGTATTTGTTTGTGAGAATGCTGCCCATGGCGGCCATGACCTCAGGGCTGACAAGGTTTTCCGAGGCGATGAGCTCGAGATTATCCTGCTGGCGGTGCAGCTCCGCGGTTATGACAGCGGCGATATCCGGATCCTTGGACATTACGGTGCGTATAGATTCGCTTATCATCGGGTTACCTCCAAAGTATATATTAAGTGATGGAAAGCTTTTGTATATAATACATTTTTCCGCGGCGGATTTCAATTAACATGTGCGGAGATAATAACGGGTTTAGAACGAGGATTTAAGATGTTTTGCACAATGGGACATAAAAAAAGAGGACCGCCTGCCGCGGTCCTCTTTTAAAAATGCATTGTCAGGCAAGTGGGCTTTCCTTTTTTCCGACAACCCTGCCTATTATCATAAGTATCAAGCCTACCGCTATGCCGGGGAATACCGCAGCCAGCGGGAAATTGATAATTCCGTAGAGCTTGAGCACGCCGTAAATGAGAGCAACGACGCTGCCGCAGACGACGGAAAGCATCGCCCAGGCGCTTCCGACCTTGCCCTTGGCCCATATGAGGAAGCACAGCGGAGCGAAAACTGTGCACCCGCGAAGAGCCATCGAGAGGAACGCATAGTCCTGAATGGTGTCCGCCGGGAGCACGCAGGTGAGGCCGGTCGCAACTGCAAGAACTATTATGATAAGCAGCTTGTTGGCGTTATCGAATTTTTTGGCGTCGGAGGTCTCTCTGCCCTTGTTTATCAGGTCGCGGTTGATGACGGTGGCGATGCCGAGTGCAAGACCCGCGCCGGTGCCGACGGAGGCGATGAACAGAGCGCCGAGCATTATGCCGCCTATGAGATGCGGGATGCCGGAATAATCAAGAATGAACGAGGTCAGCGCGGTCTTTGCAAGCACTGAGGCCGAGGTGGCCAGCGCCTCGGGCGAGGCGACAGAGCGCATATAAAGGCCTACCAGAATGCCGAAAATGCCGATGATCGGTATGAGCACCGTGCTTATCAAAGCGCCGATGCGGGCGTCACGGTCGGTTTTCGAGGTGAGTATGGCCTGCGCATAGGTCTGCGTTGTGAGAACGCCGAGGATAAGGGACATGCAGGAGCCGAAATCTGTCCAGAAGCCGCGTCCGAAAAGGCTCCACAGGTTGCGCGCGCTGCCGTCGCTGTTCGTGACCTTGAGGGCATTGACAGCAGAGGTAAAGCCGCTCACGCCGCCGAGGAGCTTCAGAACGAGAACGCCGCATATGACCATCGTGAGGTAAAGCAGCACGGTCTTGAGAATGCCGACTATTCCGGCGCCCTTCGTGCCGCCGAAGACTACATAGATCACCATGAACACGGCGGATACTATTATCGTCCAGCTCACTCCGAGGTTCGGGAAGACCACCAGCACTACTGCGCTGGCGGCGATAAGCTGGGAGAGGATATTTATGAACGTGCCTACAGAGTTCAGGATGGTCGCGGCAAGGCCTACGTTTTTGCCGTATTCATCCCTTACCATGCCCACGAGCGTGGGGCTGCTCTGCCTGCGCAGAGGCCTTACATAGACCAGCGCAAGAATGAGGCAGCCGAGGCCGGCGCCGAGAGTGAACCACCAGGCCGTTGCGCCGTAGTTGAAGGCAAGCTGGGCCGTGCCTACGGTGGACGTACCGCCCACAAGAGTGCCCATGATAAGGCCGGCGGCAATTCCGAAATTTATCTTCCCGCCCTTTTTCTTTTTAAGGCCGGTGAAAACTGCCAGGCACGTCACCGCGACTATGGCGATGGCGAGCCCGACGATGAGCATGCTGTCCATTTAGACCATACTTCCAATCTTTTCGGGTATGATGAGAGACGCTCCGGTTTTAGCTATTACTTCTTCCTTCGTTACGTTGGGAGCGAGCTCCTCAAGCACAAGGCCCTCGTCCGTGCGGTGCAGAACGCACAGCTCGGTGACGACATAGTCCACCTCGTTGGCGGCGGTAAGGGGAAGAGTGCACTTTTTGACTATCTTCGGGTTGCCCGCGCGGTCGCAGTGTTCGGTCATAACGATGACGCACTTTGCGCCGGAAACAAGGTCCATGGCGCCGCCCATGCCGGCGGTAGTCTTGCCGGGAACGGTCCAGTTGGCGAGGTTGCCTTCTTCGTCCACCTCGTATGCGCCGAGGATGGAGATGGCAACGTGACCGCCGCGGATGAGACCGAAGGAATCGAAGCTGGAGAAGCAGGCGCCGCCGGTGCGCATGGTGGAGATCGTGCCGGAGGCGTCGACTATATCCCAGTCGCCCTTTTCTCCCTCGCCGGGAACGCCGTTGAGGCCGATGACGCCGTTTTCGGATTCTATCCAGACGTCAACGCCTTCGGGAATAAACTGCGTGCAGAGCGTCGGCATGCCGATGCCGAGGTTGACGAGGTCCCCGTCCTTGAAGAACTTTGCCGTTCTTCTGGCGATAAATTCTCTGTTGTTCATAACCTGTCCTCCTCGTTTGCCTGCACTACCATGTCTACGAGGCAGCCGGGCGTTACGATGATATCGGGGTCGAGCTCGCCGGTCTCGACGATATGCTCGGCTTCGACGATAACGAAATCGGCCGCGGTAGCCATGATGGGGTTGAAGTTGCGGGCGGTGCGGTGGTAGACCACGTTGCCCATTCTGTCGGCCTTGTAGGCGTGGATGAGAGCCACGTCCGCGTGCAGAGGCAGCTCAAGTATGTAGCGGCGGCCCTTCTTCGGTTCGTCGGGGGAGACGAAGCGGTACTTGCCCTCCTCATCGTCCCACTCAAGAAGCTGCTTGCCGTCCTGCATCGGAGTGCCTACGCCGGTAGGCGTAAGAACGCCGCCTATGCCGGCGCCGCCGGCGCGCATACGCTCGCAGAGAGTGCCCTGCGGGGTAAAGGTGACGTTGATATCGCCGGCGACGACCTTTTCGACCGTCTCGACGTTGTTGCCTATATGGGAGCAGGTTATGTGCTTTATGCGTCCGGCATGGACGAGCTTACCTATGCCCTTGCCTTTGACGCTGGTGTTATTGGAGATAACGGTAAGATCGGTGATGCCGCGGTCAAGTATGCCCTGAATGAGGGTCTGAGGAACGCCGCAGTTAACGAAGCCGGGTACCATTATCGTTATTCCGTTGTGAAGCTTTTCCATCGCCTTGTCGAGGGAAACAACTTTATCGATTGGCAATTGTAACATTCCTTTCTTTGGCTTAAGAATTTATACCGGAAACCGCAAGTCCGCTTTTATTCCGGCTTTCTCAGGCCGAGGATCTCTCTGGCGTCAGCGGCGGTGGCAATCTCGCGGCCGGCGAGCTTGCCGAGCTGAACCGCGCGCTCTACGAGCATAACGTTCGTTGCGATTATCTTCTTGCCGTTTTCGTAGCCGTAGACGATATTGTCCTCAAGGCCGACGCGCAGACCGTCGCATCCGAGCGCGAGGCCGGCGAGCATCATGGGCATGTGAGCCTTGCCGATGCCGGAAACGGACCAGGTGGCGCCTTCGGGAAGCTTGGAATGCATAAAAGCAAGATTCAGCGCCGTGCCGGGCATGCAGCCGCCTACGCCCATTACAAACTGGATGTGGGGAGGCTGCGGGATATTCCACTTTTTGCAGTAGTACATGACGCTGTCAAGATGGCCGGTGTCGAATACCTCGAACTCGGGCTTGACTCCCGTCTTCACAACTTCTTCGGAGAGAAGGTTGAGGAAACGGGGGCTGTTTTCGAAGATATAGGCGTTGTTCCAGTTGATGGTGTTGGGGTCGAAAGAGCACATCTCGGGAAGCAGCTTTCCGAGGTGCTGCAGGCGCTTGTAGTCCTCGTACTCGCCACCGGAGGTGGTGAGGTTGAGAACGCAGTCGAGCCCGGCCTCGGCAAGATACTTGCGCGAGAGGGTGACGGCCTGAGTGAACATTTCAAGGTCCATGGATTTATAACCTTCCATGAAGGTGCCGTCCTCAAGGGTCTTATCCTTGCGGACGTGGATATGCGCTATGGCCGCGCCGGCTCTGGCGCAGTCGACCACCTGGCGGGCGATCTCTTCCGGAGTGTATGGAACTGTCGGGGCCTGCTCCTTGCGGGTGCCGGCGCCGCAGAGACACACCTGGATTATGAGCTTGTTTGTCTTGGACAATGGAATTACCTCCTTAAAAGGCGGAAAATTTAGATATACGCAAGCCGCGCCGCGCCCGCCCCTCAGGCGGGCACGGCGGAGGCCGGCGGAAAAGTTTTACACAGGGTCGTCCATGAACTTTTTGGCGATCTTGAAGATCTCAAAAAGCTGCTTGTCGCGCTTGGCAAGAAGCTCCTGGGTATCCATGCCGGTATAGTCGTAAAGACCCTTGCCGGTCTTGAGGCCGAGTTCGCCCTTTTCAATGTGCTCCTGGAGAGTTTTGGGCATCTCATCGCCGTTTACGGGCATGGAGTAGCTTTTGTTCTTGTAGTTGTTGGCCGTCATATCCAGACCGCCGAAATCGGCGCGCTTGCACAGACCGAGAACCACGGCGCGGGGGATGAAGCTGGCCTTTGAGGCGAGGTCTATGGCCTCGGCGTCGCAGTAGCCGTTGTCGAGCAGATAGAAGACCTCGCGGTTGAGGCACTGCTGCAGGCGGTTTACTATATAGCCGCGGATGAATTTCTTCATGAAAACGGCCGTCTTTCCGCACTTCGTGAGCAGGTCCACAACGATCTTGCCGTATTCCTCGGGAGCCTGCTCGCTCTTGAGCACCTCAACGAGGGGGATGAGCTGGGGAGGAGCGTACCAGTGGGCTATGCACATCTGGGGAAGGAGCTTTTCGGGCACGATCTCGAAGATGTTGAGCCCGGAGGTATTGGAAACGATGATCGCTTCCGGATCGACGCAGGCGGCAAGCTGCTCGTAGAGAGCTGCTTTGGCGTCCTTGTTTTCCACGATGGTCTCCTGGATATAGTCGGCTCCCTCGACGGCTTCTTCTACCGTCATCCTAAAGCCGACGCGGGCGTAGATGACGTCCACCGGCTCGGAGAGCATATCCTCTTCCTTGAAGGTCTCAAGGGACTTTTTCAGCGTGGCCATCGCTTTTTCGCGGGTGGCTTCGCTGCGGGTCCACATAGTGACCTGATAGCCGCCCATGGCGTATATCTGGGCGATGCCGGGGCCCATCGTGCCGGCCCCGAGCACCGCTATTTTTTTAATGTCCTGAAGGGTTTTCATCTTTTAGAAGGAGCCTTCTTCCCAAGCAACGAGGCGTACGAAGCCGCCGTCGGCCATCTCGCAGCGGAAGGGGAATGCCGCGATGATCATTCTCTTGCCGGTCACTTCGTCGATATCGCCGCCGGCGTTCTCGACGGTTATGCAGCCGTGCTGCATGAACAGGCGGTGGCAGGGCTCGTAATCGGGATATTCCTTATCCGGATCCTTGCCGGTGGCCTTGGTGTAGTTGGTCCACAGCCAGGGCATCTGCTCCTTGAGCGGCATATGCCACAGCGGCGCGTCGGTGGCGCCCCAGGTGCCGGAGATACCCTTTATCTTCTTTTCGAACAGGAGGTACTTAGCTACGTCGGGGCCCATGCCGGGATAGTAGTTGAAGTACTTGTCGTTGTTCTTTCTCCAGTAGCGATGGAAGCCGGTGTTCATGACTACCCAGTCGTTCGGGCGGATCTCGAGGCCGTCCTTCTTGCAGGCGGCGTCTACGTCTTCCGGCTTTATCTCATACCAGATCTCGCCCATCTTGGCGGGGTCGCCGCCGGCGGCGTTCCACTTTTCCTCGAAGCGGTCGTACAGCCAGGTGAGGTCGAGGATGACGCCGGTGCCTACGCAGTGCTCGAGGGGCAGCTCGGCGAAGGTGTAGCCGTAGCGCTCGCGGTCGACTTCCTCCTCATGCAGGACGTGGTTGGGGGCGTCCATATGAGTTGCGGCGTGGAGGGTGCCGGTGTAGGTCATGGTTCTCTTGTGGAATCTTTCGAGATACTGGCCGCGGGGGAAGCAGAGGTCCTGCCTTGCGCCGGGGAAGGGCCAGAGCGGAGTGTCTACGCCCCAGGGCTGGCTGAGGTCGTGGATCTTGGTCATTGTAGATTTGTCGAGATAGAATTTGCTCTTGTCAAGGGGCATGTACGCCATGATGATTTCCTCCTTAAGAAATAAAGATTTATTTTTACAGACTCTTGCACGTTAATAAAAAATAAGATAACATAAAAAAGATATAATCACGAAAGAGGGGGATATGCGGTGAAATACAGGATCGGCGACGTTGCGCGGATACTCGGTATATCTACCGACATAATCCGTTATTACGAGAAAAAGGGCGTTGTTTCACCTGTCAAAGACCGGCTCAACGACTACAGGTATTACGATACCTGGGATATAAACTATCTTATAGACTGCCTGTGGTTCAAAAAGTTCGGCTTCGGGATAGAAGAGATAGCAGGCATAGTCACGGATTGCTCGTACGACCAGCTTCTAAATCTGATGATGGATAAAAGCGAGGAGATGGAGGACGCGCTGAGGATGCAGGAAATGCTCCTCGAGTGCATGAAAAGCCACTGCCGCTCGCTTGAATCAATAACCGATTTCATGGGTGTGTGCGACGTATGCGAGAGCCCGGAGATAGTTTGCTATCTCAACCGCTACAACCAGACCTACGACAACCGCATGGAGCTGCAGAAGATAAGCCGCCGCTGGCAGAGGTATATGCCTTTTTCAAAGCGGTACTTCGAGATCCTCGGCGCCGGCGGGGAGGACGAGCCTGACGGATACGCCTGGGGCTTTTCCCTTGACGCCGAATATCTGGACGATTTCGATATCGCCGAGCAGCCGCCCGTGGTGCACTATCAGCCTCAGCTGAGCATCCATTCAGCCTTTAAAAGCGCCGGGAAGGACGGTTTTACGCCGAGACATGCCGATTTCCTGAAGGAATATGCCGAGAAGAACGGCTACGAGGCCTGCGCCGGCGCGCGCGGAAATCTCGTGTGCTCCGTAGTAGAGAATAACCGGCTTACCGGGTATTTCGAGGTATGGCTTCCGGTAAAAAAGAAATAAAAGCTTTTCTCCGGCCCCGCGGCTTTCGCCGCGGGGCTTCTTTTTTTAAGAACTCAGCCGATAGCGGTAAGGCCGCCGTCGGGATAGAGGATGTTGCCGGTGAGGAAGTCGGAGGCGGGAGCCGCGAGGAAGAGAGCGGTGCCCACGCAGTCGATAGGATCGGACATGCGGCGCAGCGGAAGGCCGGCGGCCTGCATCTCGAGATACTTTTCAACGGTGACATTGGCTTCCTTGGCGCGCATCTCGAAGATCTTGCTCATCATCGGGGTGTTCATGATGTTCGGGCCGAAGCCGTTTACGGTGATGCCGTAGGGGCCGAACTCGGAAGCGAGCTGCTTCGTGAGCATATCGAGAGCGCCCTTGCTCGCGCAGTAGGCGGCGTTGCCGGCGCCCTTGGTGGCTATCTTGCCGCGGACGGAGGTGACGTTGATGATTTTGCCGTACTTTCTTTTCTTCATGTACTCGCCGAAGTGCTTGCAGGTGAGCATTACGGAAGTGACGTTGGCGCGCATAACGGCGTCGAAGTCTTCAACAGGGAAGTCGGCGATGGGGTACTTCTTGTTCATGCCCTGGGAGTTTACGAGAATATCGATGTGGCCGTAGTCTTCGTTTGCCTTTTTGGCGCATTCGATGACGGCGGCCTCATCGGTAGCGTCGCATACGTAGTACTTGAATTCCTTGCCGGTCTCGGCCTTGAGCTCTTCGCAGGCCTTTTTGAGCTTTTCCTCGCCGCGGGAGGAGATGCAGACGTTCGCGCCGGCGAGAGCGAACTCTCTGGCTACGAGCTGGCCGAGGCCGCCCGCGCCGCCGATGATGATGGCGTTTTTGCCGGTCAGATCAAAAAAGTTCATAATGATTTACTCCTTTCGGATGTTATTTGTTTTTTCGCGGCATAGCCGCGGTGATCGATTTCAGAGCATTTCGATTATATCGGCCGTGCCCATACCGCCCGCTATGCACAGGGCGGCGAGGCCGTATTTGAGGCCGCGCTTTTTCATTTCGTGCATGAGCGTTACCACAATACGGCAGCCGGAGGAGCCGACGGGATGGCCGAGAGCTATCGCGCCGCCGTTTACGTTGATAATATCCATGCGGTCTTCAAGACCGAGCTGGCGGATGCAGCCGAGAGACTGGGCGGCAAAGGCTTCGTTGAGCTCGATGAGCTGGATGTCGTCGAGCGACATTTCGGCGTTCGCCAGAGCCTTCTTTATTGCCGGCACGGGGCCGAGACCCATTACTCTGGGGTCTACGCCCGCGGTGGCGTGGGAAACGAACCGTGCTATCGGCTTTAATCCGAGCTCCTTCGCTTTGTCGGCGGACATTATGAGCATGGCGCTCGCGCCGTCGTTCCTGCCGGAGGAATTGCCGGCCGTGACTGTGCCGCCCTCCTTCTTGAAGGCGGGCTTGAGCTTGGCGAGCTTTTCGGGAGAGGTATCGCGGGGATATTCGTCCGTATCGAAGACGATCGGATCGCCTTTTTTCTGGGGGATAACGACCGGCACGATCTCGTCCTTGAATCTGCCCTCGGCTATGGCGCGGTGAGCGCGGACCTGGCTTTCGTAAGCGAAAGCGTCCTGATCCTCGCGGGAGATGTTCATCTGCTCGGCCACGTTTTCGGCCGTGAGGCCCATATTGAAGGTGCCGTATATCTCCTGCGGCTGGCTGCGGAACTGGCCTTCGGTAAGCGCGTCGACAAGAATCGTGTTGCCGGTCCCTACGCCGTAGCGCGCGCCGCGAATATAGAAGATGGCGCCGGACATGCTCTCCGTGCCGCCGGCTATGACGCACTCGTGCTCGCCCGTCATTATGGACATGACGGCGTTGTTCACGGCGCAGAGGCCGGAGGCACACTGGCGCATGACGGTATAGGCCGGAGCGGATTCCGGGATGCCGCAGCGCAGCGCCGCGATGCGCGCGACGTTGGGCTCGTCCGAAGACTGGCGGCACTGGCCCATTATTACCTCTTCTACGACGTCGGGCTTTATGCCCGTGCGGTCCAAAAGGCCGCGGATGCAGACCTCAGCCAGCTTGTCGGCGGGCACGCTTTTGAGCGTGCCGCCGATGCTTCCGACGGCTGTTCTGCAGCCGTCTACTATTACTACTTCTTTGATATCACGCATTTTTATGTTTCACTCCGCGTTCTCAGGCTTTTTCGAGAACTATCTCGCCGAGATTTACGGCTGCCTTGGTGCGCGTCTCGAATTCGGCGCTCTTGTAGCCTTCGGCGGAGACGGTCACCTTGAAGGGCTTGTTCACGGGCAGACCCTGCTTTTCAAAATCGCCGAAGAAGTCGGTCTCAACGTTGAAGACGGTGCCGCACTCGAGGCACTTGATCTCTACCTTTGCGCCCTTGAGGCACTGCCCGTCGTCCCCGCGGATGACTTCGCCGCAGATGAAGGGCTTGGGGAGATACATGTACTTAACGGCGGGCTCGGTACCGAACTCGGGGCGGAAGATCTCGAGCTCGTCCTTGTGAGCGGCCGCGAACTTCGAGATCTCGCTTTCGGGATCGTCCAGATCGCCGAAGATGAGCGCCTGGTTCGGGCAGCATTCAGAGCAGCGTGTGACCTTTTCGCCGGCGTCGAGCATATGGGCGCAGCCGTTGCACTTCTGGGCGAGGCCGGCCTTTTCGTTCCAGGTCACGCAGCCATAGGGGCATGCGCGCAGCAGCTCCTTGTCGGCGGCCTTCGCGGGATCGAGGATCACGAGGCCGTCTTCGCGGGCATAGAAAGCGTCCGGCCTGGAGGCGACGCAGGGAGCGTTCTTGCAGTGCTGGCAGGGAATAGCGACATAGTCTACTTTGACCTTGTTCTCCGTGCCGTATTCTATTTCGTTGACGCGCATGAGGTTTACGCCTTCCACGGTGGCCTTCTGGGTGGGGGCGTGATCGTTTCCGGTATACTCGTCCTTGCAGGCGAGGAAGCAGGCGTAGCAGCCGTTGCAGCGGTCAACGTCTATGATAAATCCGTATTTCGCCAAAATTAATCAGTCCTTTCCGTCAAAATCAGCCTTCCCACTTTCTGCACTCTATGAGGCAGGAGTTGGGAGCCATGCCGGGGGCGTTCTTCGAGAGCATGCGTCCGTTGGTGAGCAGGTTTATGCAGCCGCCTTTGTCGGTAGCTCCGGGAACGGGAACCACCGGATCGTACTTGGCGGAGCAGCCGTAGGAATGCATGACGCCTACGGGTACGCGGTAGGTGACGTCCGCTATGCAGATGACGCTGCCGCGGTCGTTATAGAGCTCAACGAGATCGCCGCTCTTTATGCCGCGCTCGGCCGCGTCCTTCGGGTTAATGCGGGCGGGCCACCAGGCGTAGCCGTCTTTTATCACGCGGTGGCAGGGAACCTCGTCCAGCCAGCTGGCGTGCTTGTCGTAATGGGTGTGGAAGCTGAAGCGGGGATGCGGAGAGATGATCTGCAGCGGATACTTCTTGTAGAGCTCGGTCTCGTGACCCTCCCAGCTGGGGATGTAGTGCGGCACGGGCGGGCGCTCGGTATCCTCAGGGGAGAGCTTCTTCAAGCTCTCGGAGGCGAATTCTATCTTGCCGGAGTAGGAGCCGAGCTCCTTGGAATGCTCCGTGGGCTCCATGGAGTTCATGTTGTTCACGGCCTTGATCTTCGGGTTGAGATAGTCCTGAGTATCGCAGTCGCGGTCTTCATAGTACCAGCGGAAGGCGGGATGCGGCTCGTAATCATCGGGAACGGGGACGATGTAGTAGCCCTTCTTGTTGAACTCCTCCCAGCTGCAGCGCTTGGCGAGCTCGGAAAGATTCCAGTAGGCCTCGGCCCAGTCGTCCTCGGTCTTGTTTTCGGTGTAGAGCTCCTTGAGGCCGAGCTTATCGGCTACGAGGGAGAATATCTCATAGTCGCTCTTGCTCTCGCCATAGGGCTCGACGCACTTCTGCTCGCGTACGATGACGCGCCAGTTGTTGCCGATGTGGGCGTGGGTGGTGTAGCCGCCGCCGACGCTCCACTCGCCGAGGTCGTTCCTCTCAAGGTTGGTGCAGGCGGGGAGTATGATATCTGCGTACTTGGCTTCGCCGCCGAACCAGCAGTCCTGGTTGATGACGCACTCGAGAGCGTACGGGCCGTCGTTCTGGTACATCCTTGCCCACTTGTTGGTATCGGTCATGGTGCCGAAGAAGCTGCCGCCGTAACGCCAGAAGAGCTTTACGCGGCCTTCGATGGGATATTCGTGGTGATTGAACTGCTGCTCAATGCTCTGGCCGCAGAAGCCGTCGCCTATGAAGGAATCCTCGCCGTTGATTACGGCGTCGGGGAAGGTGAGGCGGTAAAGACGCTGCTTGTTGGTAACGTTGAGCGCGAGCTTGTTCTTCGCCGCGGGAGACTTGCCCATCTGGGAATCGGGCTCGGCGTAGCCGGGGAACCAGGTATAGTCCGCCGGAGCGCCCATCGTGGTGCCCCAGATGGAGACGCCGGGCTTTCCGAAGCCCTGCATGGCGGCAAGGGCTATGAGCATGCGGGCTTCCTCTGTGCCGTACGCGGTGCGGCATGCAGAGCCTTCTCCGCCGCGCACGCCGCCGGCCAGAGCCACGCGCTTGGAGGCCCATTCCTTGGCCAGAGCGCGGATGCGGCGGGCGGGGATGCCTGTCTTTTCGCCGGCCCATTCGGGCGTCTTGGGAACGCCGTCTTCCTTGCCGGTGATGTAATCGCGGAATTCGTTTATGCCGATAGTTTTACGCTCTACGAAATCGTGGTCGTAGGTGTCGTCCTCAAACCACTGGTAGGCGATGGCCGCGGCAAGGGCAGTATCCGTGCCGGGGCGCGGAGCGAGCCAGGTGCCGTCCATAACGGCGTTGGTGTAGTTATAGAACGGGTCTATGAACACGCACTTTTTGCCCATCTCCTTGAGCCACACGCGCCAGATGTTGGATTCCTGGCCGGAGTAGATGCCGTGGGTGGAGTCCGGGTCGTTGGACCAGAAGACGATCATATCGGTGTTTTTCATGGCGTCCTGCAGCAGGTCGAACTGCTCGGGCTGGCCCAGGCGCCAGTAGAAGCCCCACATATGGGGGGCGCCCCACATCCAGCCTTCCCAGGAGTCCGGGTTATCGAGAATGGGGGTGTAGTTGAGCATGCCGAAGAAACGGCCGAAGGGGGCCATTTTGTAGCCGACTATGCCCCAGTTGTGGTGGGAGCCGGTGATGGCGGTGATGGCGTGGCCGTCTCTCTTGCCGTCGGGTCCGACGGGGGCTACGCGGTTGATCTCCTTGGCTATAATAGTGGCCGCTTCATCCCAGGAAATGCGCTCATAGCCGCTCTTGCCGCGGTTCTGGGGGTTCCTTTCGCCGTCGGGATCCCAGTCGACGCGCTTCATGGGGTACATGATGCGGTCTTCGGAATAAAGGCGGTTGCGCTCCGCCAGGATGTTCTGGGCTACTCTCATGGCCTTGGGCGGGGAATACTTCTTGCCGTCGCTTCCTTCGACGGTCCATGCCTTGGGGTAATCCTCCTCCGGAACCTGCAGGGGACGTATGCGGGTTATCTTGCCGTCCTCAACATATACCGAGATAGGACCGCCGGTCGTTAAATTGGTATATACTTTTTCCAAATCCCTTTCACTCCTCCTGAAATAATATCATTAGCTTTTCTTACACTCCAGTATGGCAGCGCGCAGACGCACTGCTGCACCCATATCTTAAACCTTGGTACTGTTCCAAAGTCAAGAGAAAAATCAATTTTTATTATTATAGTTGTAGTTGAGAGAAGGGAAAGATCCGAGGCAATATAAATAGCTTGCAAACAATGCGGTATAATGGTAAAATAACATATTAATATGTACTTTCAGACAAAAGCGCAGCGTGAAACGACATGCGCGAAAATAAAACAGTAAAGATACGGAGGTAACGCCATGCTGTGTCCGAGATGTTCAAATGAAGTCCCCACCGGCCACAAGTTCTGCACTTCTTGCGGAGCGAATCTTGAAGAACTTGCCGCGGCCGGAGCGGCAGTTTCGTCAGCTGCTTCAGAAGCTGCGGGAGAGGTAATGCATATAGAAGATACCTCTGCAGCCATAAAGGCAAAGAGCAAGAAGCTGCCGATCATAATAGCCGCCGCAGCAGTGGTGGTGATCGCGGCCGTACTGCTGATAATTTTAGGCGGCAAGGGCGGCGGCAAAAAGGCCGCCGGAGGATATGAAAGCTTTTCGCCGGATGTGATCTATATAACCGGCGATACGGTTTACAGCCGCACGGCCGGCAAGCTCATTGAGCTTGAAGACGACAGCTACTATGTTATGGCAGATTCACTCGACGGCTCGAAAAAGGTCCTGTATGACTACAATGAAGAAAAACTCTCCCTCGTCGGCAAGGACGGGCAGAAGGAAATCACGGATTCCGAGGTGAACGCATGCGAAATGTCGCTCGACGGCTCAACGGTCGTATACCTCGAGAAAGTTTCTTCCTCCAAGGCGAATCTCATGAAGTACAGCGTGAAGTCCGGCAAGAGCGAGCAGCTGGCCGAGATAAAGGACAAGGCCGGAAACCCGATAGCCGTTTCTCCGGACGGCGGCAGCGTTCTCTACGTTAACGACGGCGATCTTTTCACCTGCATCAAGGGAAAGATCAATGAAACCGGAGAAGAGGGTATCCCTGTAGGCATTTCCGACGGCGGCAAGTACGTTTACTTCACGAAGGAAGTAAAGGGCAAGACCCGCCTGTGCGTCATTGCCGGAGGAGAGACCAAAAAGATAGCCGAGACGGGCAACTCTTACTGTGCCGCATATTTCAACAGAACGCTTTCGGAGGTCGTTTTCGAGGATTCATATTCCGATGCTATGTATTTCAGCGCAAACGGCTCTGAAGGCGAAAAGATAAAGAATTATGACGTATATCCCTATGGCAAAGAGGCTTATGTGGTTTTTGACAATTCCACATTTAAGGCTATACTCGGCAGAGGCTCGTTCATAGGAACTGCCTGCGTATCCGGCAGCGAGATCCGCGTGCTCACGAGCGAGCTCAAGAGCGAGAAAGCGGCCTCAAAGGCAGCGGCAGCCTGCGTGTTCAACGGAGGAAAGAGCGCGGTTTACGTCGATTCAAAGGATAATCTCTATTACATAAAGGACATTACCAAGCTCGGGGCCGAGCCGCAGAAGATAGCCGAGGATATAGAAACCTCCAGACTCTGGGTAACGCCCGACGGCTCTCTGATCTATTATGTGAATGAAGATGACGAGCTGCACGCCATAACCTTCAGCGGCAAGGATACCAGGTGCGCCGAGGACGTGACCGGCTACTATATAGTCATGGATCCTCAGACAGGCAATATGTATTACATCAGCGACGGCGATTTGTTCAGCGTGGCGGGAGCGGCGAAGGCCGAAAAGGTAAAGCTCAAAAAGGACGCATCCTATATCAACGTCAGAAGCGGCGTGCTGATAGTTACGGACGTTAACAACGCAGAGTATCTCCTGCTTGCCGACGGCACGTTCGAAAAGATGGGCTGATAGTCTGAAACAACTGAAAAACAAACAAAAGAGCGCCGCGGAGTTATTCTCCGCGGCGCTTTCTTTTATGCTTTAAGAGAGCCGTTACAGCAGCTTTTCTCCGGCGCTCGCGCCTATGCGCGAGGCGCCGGCTTTTATCATGGCAAGGGCGGTCTCGTGCGTGCGTATGCCGCCGGAGGCCTTTACGCCGAGGCGATCGCCGACGCAGCGCCGCATGAGGGCGACGGCCTGCTCGGTCGCGCCGCCGGAGGAAAAGCCCGTGGAGGTCTTTACGAAGGCGGCACCGCCTTCCTCTGCGCAGCGGCAGGCGGATATTATCTCGTCTTCCGTCAGCAGGCAGGTCTCGAGGATCACCTTTACCGCAGCGGGGGATACAGCGGCGCAGACGGCCGCGATATCGCGGCGGACGTATTCAAGGTCGCCCTGCTTCAGGCGGCCTATGTTGACGACCATATCAATTTCATCTGCACCCTCCTTGACGGCCAGGGCGGCCTCGAAAGCCTTTGCCTCTGAGGACATAGCGCCGAGAGGAAAGCCGACCACACAGCAGACCTTGACGGCGCTGTCGCAAAGGATATCCGCGCAGAGCGGCACCCAGCAGCCGTTAACACATACAGAATAAAACCCGGATTTCAAGGCCTCCGCGCAGAGCGCGCGTATATCATCCTCCCGCGCGTCGGCGCGAAGGAGGGTATGGTCTATCATTGAAGCGATGTTCATCAGAGCACTCCTCTCAGCGTTTGTTGATAATTCCTTAATATGATAGCATGTTTTCAGGCGTTCAACAACTTACTTTACAAACTGTAATCAAGATGTTAAACTAATAAAAATACAGCGCCGGAGCGATGCGGCGCAATAATTAGTATGGATGTGTGGAATGTGAACAAAGAGTTTTCGGCTATCCTTTCCGAGCTGCGCCGGAAATCCGGCGAGAATCAGCGGCAGGCCGCCGCAGGCCTGGGGATCTCCCAGGCGCTGATGTCTCATTATGAAAACGGAATCAGGGAGCCCAAAATAGAGTTTTTGGTAAAGGCCGCGGAGTATTACGGCGTATCGCTCGATTATCTGCTCGGGCGGACGGTGGTAGGAATGAATCCGTTTTTGGAAGAAGGCCTTCCGGCGCATAGCAAGCTGGACTACGATTTCGAAACGGCTGAACGGCTAATGGAGGTTTCAAAGCGAGTGCTGAATACAGCGGCAATGCTGCTGAGCATAGCGGCAAAGATTGACGGGACGGACGGGATAGACAGCGCGGAGGTGTTCCTCGGCGCCAGCGAGTATTATTTATTCCGCGTAATGAGAAAGCTGGCAGACGCGAAGGGCTTTGAGTTCGGCGTGGAGCCTGACGGCGTCGCCGCGCGCTGCAACGTGGTGCAGGGAGTGGAGATAGCAGGGATGATCTCCCGAAGGGCGGCAAAGGAAAACAACTTCACCTTTGATCCGGAGGCCCTTGAAAAAAGATATCCGGGCTCATATAAGAGCCTGATGAGCATGATCAAGAAGATAGACGGCATGCTGAAAGACTGCGGCGACATAAAAACCGTTAAGGAGAAGGAAGCTTGAATTCGCAGGAAAACATAAGGAATTTTTCCATAATAGCGCATATAGATCACGGCAAGAGCACTCTTTCAGACCGCATAATCGAGCTCTGCGGAGCCGTGAGCGCGCGCGATATGCAAAACCAGATACTCGATAACATGGAGCTCGAAAAGGAGCGCGGCATAACCATAAAAGCCCGCGCTGTTACGCTCGATTACAAGGCGGACGGGCAGGTATACCACCTGAACCTCATAGACACTCCGGGCCACGTGGACTTCAATTACGAGGTCTCGCGCTCGCTCGCCGCCTGCGAGGGAGCGATACTCGTGGTGGACGCGGCGCAGGGAGTGGAGGCGCAGACGCTTGCCAACACCTATCTCGCGCTCGACGGCGGGCTGGAGATACTCCCGGTGGTGAACAAGATAGACCTGCCGGCGGCAGACCCGCAGCGCACGAAAAACGAGATAGAGGATATAATCGGCATACCGGCCATGGACGCGCCCGAAATATCAGCCAAGCAGGGGATAAACGTTGAGGCCGTCATCGAGGATATCATAAAGAACGTCCCGGCGCCGAAGGGAGACGCGTCCGCGCCGCTCAAGGCCCTGATTTTCGACAGCCAGTACGACAGCTACCGCGGTGTCATAGTCTATATGCGCGTAAAAGAGGGCTGCGTTAAAAAAGATGACGACGTGCTCATGATGGGCACGGGCGCCGTTTACAAGGTCGTCGAGGTCGGCCATATGCGCCCGATCGGCTTTGAGCCCTGCGCCGAGCTTTCGGCGGGCGACGTAGGCTATCTCACGGCCAGCATAAAAACCGTTTCCGATACGCAGGTGGGCGATACTGTGACTCTGGCGGAAAATCCCGCTGAAGAGCCGCTGCCGGGCTACAGGCCGGCGCGCTCGATGGTCTATTCCGGCATTTATACGGTGGACGGCTCGAAATATCCGGACCTGCGCGACGCGCTCGAAAAGCTCAAGCTCAACGACGCGGCGCTGACCTACGAGCCGGAATCCTCTTCCGCTCTCGGCTTCGGCTTCCGCTGCGGATTCCTTGGTCTGCTGCACATGGAGATAATCCAGGAGCGCCTTGAAAGAGAGTTCGCGCTCGAACTCATCACCACCGCGCCGAGCGTCGTATACCGCATAACGAAGACGGACGGCACCGTGATGATGGTGGACAACCCGCTCAATTATCCCGACCCCGCCACGATACTCATGGCGGAGGAGCCGTACGTCAAGGCGTCCATAATGTGCCCGAAGGAATACGTGGGCAATATAATGCCGCTCTGCGAGGAGCGGCGCGGAGAATACGAGGGCATGTCATACCTCGATTCCGACAGGGTGGAGCTGCACTATCAGCTGCCTTTGGGAGAGATAATATACGACTTTTTCGACGCGCTCAAATCCCGCAGCAGAGGCTACGCCTCGCTCGATTATGAGCTCAGCGGCTACAGAGAATCGCAGCTGGTGCGCCTCGATATCCTGCTCAACGGCGAGCCGGTGGACGCGCTTTCCTTCATAGTCCATAAGGACAAGGCCTACCCCCGCGGGCGCAAGATAGCCGAAAAGCTCAAGGAAAACATACCAAGGCAGCTTTTCGAGGTGCCCGTGCAGGCGGCGATAGGCGGCAAGGTCATAGCCAGAGAGACCATAAAGGCCATGCGGAAGGACGTTCTTGCCAAGTGCTACGGCGGCGACATAACGCGAAAGAAGAAGCTGCTGGAAAAGCAGAAGGAAGGCAAGAAGAAGATGCGCAGCCTTGGCACGGTGTCCGTGCCGCAGGAGGCGTTCATGGCTGTGCTGAAGCTGGACAGCGACTGATAAAACACCAAAAGAGCCGAAGCATAGTGAATGCTCCGGCTCTTTTTGTATTTCGGTATAAGCTCTATTTCAGAAGAAACGCCTTTGCGAGAGAGAGATAAATGGCGAGGGTGACGGCGTCGACTATGGTTGTGATCATGGGTCCTGCCATGAGGGCCGGGTCGAGATGCACTATCTTCGCCACTATCGGAAGCGTGCAGCCTATGCATTTGGCCACGACCACCGCGCAGAGCATGGCGCCGCAGACGACCATGAATACCGGAGTCCCGCCCGAGCCGCCTATTATCAGCATGCGCAGGAAATTCGCTGCGGCAAGAGTCACGCCGCAGAGAAGGGAGACTCTGAGCTCTTTGAAAAGTACCTTGAAATAGTCCTTCGGGGTTATATCGCCGAGCGCAAGGCCGCGGATGATAAGCGTGGAGGCCTGGTTGCCGGCGTTGCCGCCCGTGTCCATAAGCATGGGGATGCAGGCCGTGAGGCCGGCTATGGCGGCGAGCATGCCTTCAAAGCTTTCTATTATCTTGCCCGTGAAGGTGGCGGAGACCATGAGGATGAGAAGCCAGACTATGCGGTTTTTGGCGAGAGTGAAAACACCGGTATCGAGATATTCGTGCTCGGAGGGCTGCAGGAGGGCCATCTTTTCGAAGTCCTCCGTGTTCTCGTCTTCGATGATGTCTACGATATCGTCTATCGTGATTATACCGACGAGGCGGCCTTCGTTATCCGTGACGGGAACGGAGAGCAGGTCGTATTTCTTTGCCGTGTCGGCAACTACCTCCTGGTCCTCGAGCGTGTTCACGTGGATGGGATCGTCCTGCATGAGCTCTGAGACCTTCGTCTGCGGATCGGCCAGGATGAGCTGGCGCAGGGGGACGACGCCTATAAGATGGCGCTCGTCGTCTATAACGTAGCAGGTATAGATCGTTTCTTTGTCAAGCCCCGTACTGCGGATCGTAGCTATTGCCTGATCCACCGTCTCGCGGTCGTGCAGCTCGACCATCTCTATGGTCATCACGCTGCCGGCGGAATTGGGCGGGAACTTCAGCAGAGTGTTGATGGCGCTGCGCGTTTCCGGGCTTGCATTCGCCAGAACTCGCTTTACTACAGTGGCAGGGACCTCTTCGAGGAAGTCGACGGCGTCGTCGACGTACAGCTCTTCAACGAGATAGCCGAGCTCTGCGTCCGTCAGCGACTGGACTATTTTAGCCTGATCGTCGCTGTCAAGGTAGGCAAAGACGCCCGCGGAAAGATCCTTGGGCAGGATTCGGAATACAAGAGCAATGCGCTTGCCCTCGAGCTCGTCGATAAACTCGGCTATATCGACCACGTTCATTTCCATAAGCTCGGCGCGAAGCTCCTTGAGCTTGTTCTGATCAAGAAGATGGAAAAGCTCTTCAAAAGAAAAAGTCTCCATTTCAAACACCCCTTCCTGCGACAAGAGGGAACGCCGAAACGAAGACACTGCTGGTTAAAAGACGCTTTTGAACATCAAAAAAAACGTGCCCGGCGGTGTCTGGAACGGTATTCAGCTCTTATCGCGATTTTTCGCAAAGGTACGCTGTCGCGGCTGCTATTGTCGCTTTCCAAAACCGGGCCCTCCTTTGAATCGTTCTCTTCAGCCGCAGGGAAAATTCACGGCTGGTACTGACAATAATAAACTCTTTTTCCAAATTAGTCAATATATTTGACAATAGCATATTTTGTGGTATACTATAGAGGCACAACACAATGGAGAGCGTATTATGCAGTCAGAGCTTACCAAAAAGAGAATTTCCGCCCACGATAAAAAATCGCTTTCGGCGGCAATTTCGGGAGCGGCTCTCATAGCTGCTTCGGTCATCGCGTGCCTTCTGGCAAAGGGTGCGCCGAACTGGGCGGCGAAGGTGTTTCGCCCCTTTTCGCGCGCGGTGTGCTCTTTCTGGAGCAGGCTCTTTTCCTTCGTGCCGTTCTCGCTTTTCGAGCTCATCATCTGCGCGATGATAGTGGCGTTCATCATAACGCTCGCGCTGCTCATTTTCCGCTGGAGAAAAAGATACGGAGCGTGGGTAGTGCGGCGGTATTTGGCTGTTGTACTGCTTGTCGTCGGCTGTCACGCGGCCTTTTTCACCTTTGCCTGGGGGCTCAATTATTACGCGGCTCCGCTTGGGGAGCTCATGGGCCTTGAGGTGAGGGGATACAGCCAGCAGGAGCTCTATGATACCGCGCTTTATTACCTTGAGCTCGCCAATGAAACGGCTCCGCTCGTGCCGCGGCACGAGGACGGGACGGCCGATCTCGGCTCATGGGAGGAAATGACGAAAACGGCCGCTTCGGAGTATTCGAAGCAGAAGATATTCGATTTCGGAAGCGTATACATAGCGAGGCCGAAGACAATGATCTTCTGGGACCTCGCCTCGCGCTTCAATCTTTCCGGCATTTACTGGCCCTTTACGGCCGAGGCGAACGTCAATCCGGACTGCTCGCCTGCAAGCCCGTATTTCAGCCTTTGCCACGAGCTTTCCCACAGGCTGGGGATAACGGCGGAGGATGAGGCCAATTTCGCGGCCGCGATGGTATGCAGGAGCAGCGATAACGCCGCCATGCGCTATTCGGGCTGTTATATGGCTTTTTTGTACGCCTATAATTCTCTCGCGGAAGAAAATATTTCAAAAGCGTATGAGCTTTGGGATATGGCGGGAGAATACCTGAAGGCGGACATAATAGCGGCGAACAAGCACGTGGCGAAATACGCCGGCGGCGTCGGGGACAAGATATCCGAGGCCGTGAACGATACATATCTCAAAGCGATGTCCCAGCCGAGCGGCGTGAAGAGCTACGGCGAGGTGACAGATCTTCTTATTGCCGAGTATTTGAACAACCGTTGACAAAAAGCGGAAGGAGAAGCATGAGATTCAAGAGGACCGCAGTGACCGTGATGCTCGTCGCGGCCATGATACTCTCAATATCGCTGTTTGCTGCCGGTTCGGCCGGGGGCGCCGGCGGCGCGGACCGCTCGAGGCAGACCTTCGTGTTCAACTCTGCCCAGGTTATGCCGGAGGTTTACAACATAGGCGGCAGCAACTACGTAAAGCTCAGAGACGTGGCGTATCTCATGAAGGATACCGCCTCGCGGTTCTCGGTGAGCTTCGACGCCGCGGCGATGGCCGTATATGCCGAAAAAGGGAAGGACTATGAGCCTGTCGGGGGTGAAATGTCGCCGCCGGCGGCCGAGCTTCCGGACAGCTGCGTAAAAAGCAAATGGAGCCTTTATGTAAACGGCTCACGCGCGCAGTGCGAAATATACAACATAGCCGGAAACAACTATTTCAAGCTCAGGGAGCTCGGCGCCGCGCTCGGCTTCGTGGTTTATTATGATGCTGAAAACAACGCGGCGGTCTTTGAGAGCGCGGAATTCGCCTGCCCGGGCATGGATAGAAAAGAGGCCGCGCCGGCAAAGACAAAAGTGACCGCGGCAAGCAGCGAGGAGCTCGTGAAAGCGGTTTCGGCGGCGCTGGATGCGTGCATCGGTGAGATAGATATAAAGATCCCGGAGGGTAATACCGAGCAGTATCTGGCCTATCTCAGAGAGTATCTGCCGGTACTCTCCCAGATTGACGGATACAGGGTTTCATATTTTGCGGACGGAGATACGCTGTTTTTCGAGCCGGAATATACCAACGCCGCGCTCGTTTGGGCCTACCTTTCCGGAACGCGGAAGGAGCTTTCGCCGGAGCTTGAGCCGCTTCTGTGCGCGGCGAGAAAAACGGTTGATTCGGCACAGGGCAGCACACAAGCCGCAAGGGCAAGAGCACTGCACGATCTACTGATAGCGGCGGTGGAGTATGACCTTTCGGAGAGCGAGCGGGCGCATACCGCGTCCGGGGCGCTGGTGGATCGGCTGGCCGTGTGCGACGGCTACAGCGACGCCTATATGCTGCTTTGCCGCATGGCGGGCATCAGGTGCGTCAGGATATCGGGCACGGCGAGCAGCGAAAACGGAGCGGGCGAGCACGCCTGGAACCGGGCGTATGTAAACGGAGCCTGGCAGAGCGTGGACGTTACGTGGGACGATCCCGTTGTTATAGGCGGAGAGAGCACGATAAAGCACGACTACTTCATGCCGGGAGAAGGCGTTTTCGCGCAGTCGCACTTCTGGCTGCGCACCCCCTTGATGGAATACACGATGTAAGAAAAACAGGTTGCTTTAAAAAGTTAAATATGCTATAACATTAAGGCTCGCTCTTTTGCGCGAGCCTTTTACATTTGTGCCTGCATGACAGGCAAAGGAGGATTTGAGCATGAAGAAATGGATTGCCGCATTATTATGCGCTTTTTTGCTGCTTAGTCTTATAGGATGTACAGTTTCTTCAAAGCAGACAGAAGCCCCTAAGACCGAAACACAGGCAAGTGAGACGAAGGAAGAAGCGAAGGAAGAAGAAGCGAAGGAAGAAGAAGCGAAGGAAGAAGAAGCGAAGGAAGAAGAAGCGAAGGAAGAAGAAGCGAAGGAAGAAGAGACGAAGGAAGAAGAGACGAAGAAAGAAGAGACGAAGGAAGAAGAGACGAAGAAAGAAGAGACGAAGGAAGAAGAGACGAAGGAAGAAGAGACGAAGGAAACCGTACCCCAGACGACCGAAACTCCGAAGGCCGGAAATGCAGCTGAATCAGAAACAGAACGTGTCATAGGAGACACATTCCGTTTCACGATACCGGACGGCTGGGTGAAGGATGACAGGTCGTTTATATCCGCAGACGGCATGACCTATATCAGCATTTTCGGAGTGCCCGTAGAGTACGGTACAGTCCGGCTTTCTGAGGGCGTTACGCTTGAGGACGCCGATTTTCCCGAAAAGTGGGTCGACTATCTTAATGAGCTCGGATTCTATGATGTTGAGATGGAGTTATATACAAGCGATTCGTCTTATGCCATGGAAAAACAAATAGGAAAGACAGACAACGGCCTGATATATCGCAGAATGCTGAGCCATTGGAAAGACAAGGATACCGGCAATATTATGTCGGCAGGCTGCATACTTGAAATCTACGAATGGGATGATGAGAAATATCTCATGCTTGAATATGATTTTGATTTGATCAGCTCATACGCCCTGGATTGTGCTTCTGCCGTTCAAAAAACTCTGGAGCGGATTGATTAAGGCAAGTTAAGCTGGAGGGCCTTTATTAACTGTATCAGTTTGATAATTGCATCAGTCAGATAATAAGAAAGGACTTTTGCGGCGCAGCCGGATAAACCGGCAGGGCCGTGAAAGCCCTTTCTTTGTTGGCAGACGCCCTTGGGGAGCTTCGTTTTCTTTTCGAAAAGCAAGGTGCGGCAATAGTTATTTACAAATAATTAACCATGTGCCTGTTATTTGAGCTATAATACATATAAAAAAGCGGCGCGGCCGCATGGAGGATAGAGATTATGAAGAAAGTGCTTGTCGTAGAGGACGATAAAAACATAGCGGAGCTGCTCAGACTCTACCTTGAGAAGGACGGCTTCGAGGTCTCAATCGCGAACGACGGCCGGACAGGGCTCGGCCTTGCGCTGAACTCCTCGCCGGACCTGATACTGCTCGATATAATGCTTCCGGAGGTCGACGGCTGGACCATCTGCCGCGAGGTGCGCAAGAAAGCGTCGACCCCTATAATAATGCTTACGGCCAAGGGCGAGACCTTCGACAAGGTCTCCGGGCTCGAGATGGGCGCGGATGACTATGTGGTAAAGCCCTTCGAAGCGAAGGAGCTCATAGCGCGCATACACGCCGTTCTCCGCCGGTATGAGGGCAAGGAGGAGAGCAAAAGGCGCTGCATAAAGTACGACGGGCTCGAGATAGATCTCGATTCCTATGAGCTTACGGTAAAGGGAGTGCGCGTCGAGGCGCCGCCGAAGGAGATGGAGCTGCTGTACCATCTGGCCTCGTCTCCGAACAAGGTTTATACACGCAACCAGCTGCTTGACGAGGTCTGGGGCTTTGATTACTTCGGCGACTCGCGCACCGTGGACGTGCACATAAAGCGGCTGCGCGAAAAGCTCGAGGGAGCCAGCGAAAAATGGTCCATAGCCACTGTTTGGGGCGTGGGATACAAGTTTGAGATGAAGGAAGAATGAATCTTAGAAGAAGATATTTCCTCGTAACGGCGGGGCTCGTGCTTCTGAGCTTTGCCGTTTTGGGCGCGGCGTTTATAATGCTCACGTACAGATCCGCCCAGAGGAGCAACCGCACGAGCCTGAGGAGCACGGCGGAGACGGTGGCCGAGACGGTATCGGCCGAAATATCCGAGAAAGAACTGAACGACATTGCTCTCAGAATGACTTTTTCCACGATCGCCCGCGCCTCGGGCACGGATATCCTTCTCTGCGATGAAAGGGGAAGCGTGGTATCCTGCTCGGACGAAGAGATAAACTGCAGCCATATAGGCCTGCAGCTGACCAAGAGCGTGCTTACGGAGATGCTGGGCAGGTCCGGGGAGATCAAGGAGCTGGGCGGGCTGTATCCGGGCAGCCGGGTGGCGGCGATATCGGAGGTGAAGGATCCGGCGCTTAAAACCACGGCGGGGTTCGTAGTGGCGTCAAAGGACGTCACGGAGATGCGCAGCATGTGGAGCCGCTTTGCCAGTACGTTTACCTTCGCGGCGGCGGGAGTGCTGCTGATAGCGCTTCTGGCGTCCATGCTCCTCGCGCAGCAGCAGACGGAGCCGCTCAAGGAAATGGCCGAGGCGGCCGAAAGATTCGGACACGGCGATTTTTCACAGCGGATAAAGGAGGATACTGACAGGGACGACGAGGTGGCCCAGCTCGCCCGCGCCTTCAACAAAATGGCGGACTCTCTCGAGAGCACGGAGCAGAGAAGGCGAGAGTTCATCTCTGATATTTCTCACGAGCTGAAAACGCCCATGACCACCATTTCCGGTTTTACTGACGGCCTGCTCGACGGCACCATACCGCCGGAGATGTCCGAGAGGTACCTGACGATAATCGCGGACGAGTCCAGAAGGCTTTCACGCATGGTAACGCGCATGCTCGAGGTATCGAAGCTCACGGAGCTCTCGACTCAGGACGTCCTGAGCGGCACGTTCGATATAGACGAGACGATCCGCGTGGCGCTTCTGAGCATGGAGGACAGAATAAAGGAAAAGGAGCTGAACCTTTCGCTTGAGCTCCCGGAGAACGCTGTTACGGTATGCGGCAGCGGGGACGCGATAGCGCAGGTGGTATATAATCTGCTGGTAAACGCGGTAAAGTTTTCTGCGCAGGGAGGATTTATAGCCGTAAGCCTTTTCAAAAAAGAAGGGAAGGCCTACGTTTCCATAGCGAACGACTGCGAGGAGGACATATCGCCCGAGGAGCAGAAGCTCATATTCGAGCGCTTCCACAAGACGGACCGCAGCCGCTCAAAGGATCGTGAAGGTGTGGGCCTCGGGCTGCACATAGTAAAAACCATTCTCGACGCCCACGGCGAGAGCATAAACGTGGTGAGCGAGGGAGGAAGGACGGAATTTACCTTCACCCTGCCGCTGGCAAAATAAACGTCGGAATTGTTCAAGGTTTTTTTACAGTTAATTCACACAAAGAGCTTTGCGATGAATTATAATTCATCCAGACTCTTGGGAGGCGTTAAGAATGTCGGAGCAGAGAAGCAATTACAATATAAATGCTGCCGGCAGCGAAGACGAAGGACCAGGCTATTACACAGCCTATACGCAGCCGGCCGACACGGCGTACAATACGCCGGATCCGCGCGCAGCTGAGACAGACGTGTGCGAAAAAAGGCCGGGAAAGGCTTTGCGAAGAGTGCTTACGGCCGTTATTGCGATAGCGGTCCTGGCGGCGGCGGGCGGCTTTTTTGCCAGCCGCTACAGCGTGGATTTCAGCAAAGAGGGCGGAGCTCTCCTGCTGGCGGTAACGCCTAAGGGCGAAGCCGCGGTATCGGAATCGAGAGAAGCGGAGGATACCGAAACCAGCGAGCAGCTTGAAAGGGCGATAGAGCCGCTTTCACAGCAGGGCATGAACCTTAGGATAAGCGCGGCGGCAGGCGAAGGAGCCAATGACCGCGAGGAGCTTTCCTACAGCGAGATATATAAAAAATGCGTCCCGAGCATAGTTGAAATATATGCCGGGAGCTCGCGCGGCACCGGCGTTATCCTCACCCAGGACGGATATATAGTAACTGCATATCATGTGGTCGACAGTTCAAAGAATCCGGAGATCCTTGTAAACGACGGCAGAAGCTTCACGGCAGTTCAGATCGGAAGAGACCTGACGAACGACATAGCTCTTCTTAAAGTAGAAGCGTCCGATCTGCAGCCGGCGGAGCTCGGCGATTCGGGCGTGGTGGAAGTCGGCACCGAGATAGCGGCCATAGGCAATTCCCTCGGCCAGGGGCTCACGCTTACGAACGGTATTGTATCTGCAACGGACCGCGTTATTGAGGATATGTCTCTCATACAGACCAACGCGGCGGTCAACGAGGGCTGCTCCGGCGGCGCGCTGATAAACAGGTACGGCCAGGTAGTTGGGATCATAAACATTAAAATGGCCTCGGCGAGCATAGAGGGCGTGGGTTACGCGCTTCCTATGAACGCCGTGAAGCAGATAGCGGAACGAATAGCGCTTGAAAGGAGCACGGAAGGCGAAAAGCCCTATTTCGGGCTCACTCTGGCGGAGCTTTCAAAGGCGGCTCTCATTTATTACCGCCTGCCGGAAGGCCTTTATATAGACTGGGTCGACAGCAGCTCCGATACCTACGCTCAGGGAATCCGCAGAGGCGATATGCTCACCGCGATCGACGGGATGGCAGTATCGAGTGCGGATGATTTTGAGGCAATACGCGGCGATTATTACGCCGGAGAGACCGTTAAGCTCACGATATACCGTTCCGGCTGGTTTTACGACGTCTACGTGACTCTCGGCAGTGCCTGAACAATTTTAAAAAGCATTTAATAACAAGATAATCAGAGGTTTAATCCTCTTGATATAGTGTCTGCAAGTACTTTCTCCTCTTTTTCGCAGAAGCGCCCCGGCGAAAGCCGGGGCGCTTCTGTATGTATTTACAGGTTTTATATAGCTTCTACAGGCAGGCCAGTAAGGCTGCGGCGTATCATATCGAGCGCGTGCGAGGAGGCTATCGTGCGCGTGCGCACGCGGTTGTTTCCGAGCTTCAACTTGCGGCAGTAGGAGGCGTCGGCAGACGAAAGGGCCACGTAAACGGTGCCGACCGGCACTTCGCTGCCGTCCCCGTCGGGGCCGGCCAGGCCGGTGATGCCTATGCCGAGGTCCGCTCCGAGAGCCTTTCTCGCTCCGGCGGCCATCGCAAGGGCAACGTCGCGGCTGACTACGCCTTCGGAGGAAATGAGTTCGGGCGGTATATCCAGCAGCTTTTCCTTTACCGCGGCGGCGTAAGCCGTGATCCCGCCGAGAAATACCTTCGAGGCGCCGGGAACGTCTGTAATGCGCTTTGAGAGCATGCCTCCCGTGCAGGATTCCGCGCAGGCGAGGGTAAGCTCTTTTTCGGAGAGAAGCTTAACGCAGACGCTCTCAAGGTCGGGTATATCCACCCCGTACACAACGTTGCCAAGACGCTTGAGGACCTCTTCCATTACGGGCGCCATAAGCGCCTCGGCCTCCTCCGGCGAGTGGGTGCGGGCGGTTATGCGGGTGAGCGCCTCGCCCTCCTTTGCGTAGGGAGCGAGCGTGGGGTTAGTCATGGTCTCCATCAGGTCGTGGAGCTTATCCTCCATAAGGCTCTCGCCCATTCCGAAAACATGGATGACGTGAGAATGTATGCCGTAATCGGAAAGAGAGAGAAGATATGGAACGGCCTGCTTTTTAAGCATATCCCGCATTTCCCGCGGCGGGCCGGGCAGCATCAGCACGTGAACGCCCCTGGCGAAAAACGCGCAGCCGGGTGCGGTGCCGCATTCATTCGGGAATATGGTGCAGCCCTCGGGGAACACCGTCTGGCGCAGGTTGTTGGAGGTCATTGCGGCGTTGTGAAGATTGCCGAAATAGTACTTTTTCAGGTGCTCGGCCTGGTCCTCGTGCATTACCATCTTCAGGTCGAAGGCGTCGGCCAGGGTCTGCTTCGTGAGATCGTCGCAGGTGGGGCCGAGGCCGCCGGTCGTGATTATTATATCGGCGCGGGCCGCGGCTATATCAATGGCTGCGCGCAGTCTGCCGGGATTGTCGCCGGCGACTGTATGATAGTATACATTTATCCCGAGCTCTGAAAGCGCCTCGGATATTTCGCTGGCGTTTGTGTTTACCACGTTTCCGAGCAGCAGCTCGGTGCCGACGCAGATTATTTCAGCTGTGTGTGTCATTTTTCTACACTCTTACCCTTTCTATCCCGTTTACGGCGCGCTCCACGAGAGCGTCGATATCAAGAGCGGATTCAGCCGCTATAACCTCCGCCAGGCGGGGCTTCGTCTTCGGATGGCGCGGCGTGAACACCGTGCAGCAGTCTTCGTAAGGCAGCGAAGAGAGCTCAAAGGTGCCTATCTGCCTGGCGCGTGCGATTATCTCAGCCTTGTCGAAACCGATGAGCGGGCGAAGTATCGGCAGAGATATGCACTCCTGCGTCACGCCGATGGCCTCCATCGTCTGGCTGGCCACCTGCCCGAGGTTTTCGCCGGTTATCAGCGCGCCGCAGCCGTTGGCCTGAGCTATTTTCTCGGCTATGCGCATCATGAAGTGGCGCATGATGATAGTAAAAAACTCCTCAGGGCACTTTTTGGCGATCTCCTCCTGTATCTCCGTGAACGGCACCACCTCCACCATAAGCTGCCCGCACCAGGGAACGAGCGTATGGGCAAGGTCGAGCACCTTCTTTTTGGATAGCTCGGAGGTATACGGGAAGGAGAAGAAATGCACGGGTATCACCTGCAGCCCGCGCCTGGCGGCGAGCCAGGTGGAAACGGGGCTGTCTATCCCGCCGGAGAGGAGAGTGACCGCCCTGCCGCCGGTGCCTACCGGGAGGCCGCCCGCGCCGGGGCGCTTCTCGGTGTTTACGTAAGCCGCGTAATCGCGCACCTCGAGGTTTACAATGAGCTCGGGGTCATGCACGTCTACCGCCGTTTCGGGGTAGGCCTCCTGCAGCTGCCCGCCGACGTACTGCGAGAGCTCTATTGAGGTCATAGGGAAGCTTTTATCAGCGCGGCGACTTTCCACCTTGAAGCTCTTTGCAGCGCGCAAAGCGTCTCCGAGAGAGCTTATGGCGAGTGCGGCTATGGCCTTCGCGTCCTTTTCGCAGGCGCGGGCGCGAACTACGCTTATAGCGCCGAAGAGCTTGAGCATGGCCTCGAAGGCGCCGTCTATGTCGCATTCGTCGTTTTTAGGCTCTATGTATACGGTGGACTGGCGGCACCAGACCTTGAATTCGCCGTAAGGCGGAAGGCGGCGCCGGGCGTTCGCCACGAGCTTCTGCTCGAAGCGGGGACGGTTGAGCCCCTTCAAAACGAGCTCGCCCATTTTCAGAAGTATCATATCGTTCAAAGCAGAGATTCTCCTTTGCGTCAAAGGTTTTCGCGGTAGCTCAAGGTCTCCGCGATATGCGCGGAGCTTATTTCCTCCGCGCCTTCAAGATCGGCTATGGTGCGCGCTACGCGCAGTATGCGGTCATAAGAGCGGGCGGTGAGCCCGAGCGCCGTGAAGGCGGAGGACATCATGGCGCGGGAGGCGGAATCCAGAGTGCAGTATTCGCGCAGCAGATCGACTCCCATTCGAGCGTTGCACTCCACGCCGGTGCCCTTGAATCTTTCCCGCTGGACTGCTCTCGCCGCGTTCACCCTCGCGCGGATGGAGGCTGAGCTTTCGCCGGGCTCACGCGTATCCAGCTCGCTGTATTCAAGGGCCGGAACGTCTACAAAAATATCTATCCTGTCGAGCATGGGGCCGGATATGCGCCGACGGTAAGCCTGTGCGTCCCGCTCGGAGCAACGGCACTTGTCGCCGTAGCCGTACCAGCCGCAGCGGCAGGGGTTCATTGCGCATACCAGCATGAAGCGGCTGGGATAAGTTGCCGAGCCGGTGACGCGGGAGATGGTCACCTCGCCGCTTTCAAGCGGCTGTCGCAGAGCTTCCAGAGAGGTTTTCGGAAATTCCGGCAGCTCATCCAGGAACAAAACTCCGTTATTCGCCAGAGAGATCTCGCCCGGAGTGAGATACTGGCTGCCGCCCGTGAGCCCAACGGCCGAGATGGTGTGGTGCGGGGCGCGGAAGGGACGGGAAGAAACGAAGGGAGTTTTGCTGTTGAGAAGGCCGGCCACGGAGTGTATCTTGGTGGTCTCCAGCAGCTCCGCGCGGCTCATCTCCGGAAGTATCGACGGCAGGCAGGAGGCAAGAAGGCTCTTGCCGGAGCCCGGAGGCCCCTTCATGAGTACGTTATGCCCGCCGGCCGCGGCTATTTCCAGCGCGCGGCGCGCCGTATACTGGCCCGTGACCAGGGAAAAATCGGGAAGAGATGAATAATCCGGAGCTATGGCGCCGGGAGCGGGGAAGGGAGTGACCTCTTTTTCTCCCTTTAAAACTGAAATAAGAAAGGCAAGATCCGGGACCGCGATTATTTCAACGCCCTCCGCCAGCGCGGCCTCGGCGGCGTTCGCCTCCGGAACATAAATGCGCTTTATGCTGCTTTCAGCGGCGGCGAGCGCCATGGGAAGAATGCCGCGCACCCGCCTGAGCTCTCCTGCGAGAGAAAGCTCGCCTATGAAGGCGCAGCTTTTCTCCGGCTGGGTTATTATGTCCGCGGCGGCGAGTATCGCCAGCAGCACGGGCAGATCGTAGGCCGTGCCGGCCTTTTTGGTATCTGCCGGCGCAAGGTTTACGGTGACTCTGCCGGACGGAAACGTTATGCCGCAGCTTTTTATTGCGGCGCGTATGCGCTCGCGCGATTCCTTAACGGCAGTATCGGCAAGGCCGACTATATCAAATTGGGGCATGCCGGGGCTTATAAGGCATTCGACGGATACGGCGTATCCGTTTACGCCCATAGTGCCGAAGGAACTAATACCTACTACAGTCATAACGCGCCCCCATGAGCAAAAGAATTAAATATATATTAGCATTTTTGAATAGTATTTTGCAATACGGGCAGGAGTAAATCGGCATATTAATTTGAAGTTTGCCGTTTACAGACAGGGGCAAAACTGTTAAAATATATCTATCATAACTAAAAGTATACATTGCTCATCTTGACGAAGCAAATTCAGGAGGTTTGAAGACATGGCAAGAAAGCTCAAGACCATGGACGGCAATACAGCCGCGGCGCATGTAGCTTATGCATTTACGGAGGTTGCCGCTATTTTCCCGATCACACCGTCCTCTCCGATGGCGGAGCTTGTGGACAAATGGTCCGCAGGCGGCCTTAAAAACATTTTCGGGCAGACGGTGAACGTAGTTGAGATGCAGTCCGAGGGCGGCGCAGCCGGCGCCGTGCACGGCTCGCTCGTTTCCGGCGCGCTTACCACTACATTCACGGCCTCGCAGGGCCTGCTGCTGATGATCCCCAATATGTATAAAATAGCGGGCGAGCTGCTGCCTGCAGTGTTCCATGTTTCGGCGAGGACCGTATCAACGCACGCTCTTTCCATTTTCGGCGACCAGGGAGACGTTATGGCCTGCCGCGGCACGGGCTTTGCCATGCTTGCGGCCACGAATCCGCAGGAAGTAATGGATCTTGCGGCGGTTGCCCATCTTTCCGCTATAAAGGGCTCCGTGCCTTTCCTTCATTTCTTTGATGGTTTCCGCACCTCCCATGAGATGCAGAAAATAGAGGTTTGGGATTATAAGGACCTAGAGGAGATGCTCGATAAGGACGCGCTGGCTGCTTTCCGCGCCCGCTCCAACAATCCGGCGCATCCGATGCTGCGCGGCTCGGCCCAGAACGGCGATATCTTCTTCCAGGCCAGAGAAGCATGCAATTCCGCATATGACGCTCTGCCCGAAACGGTAGAGTACTATATGAACGAAGTGAACAAGCGCATCGGCACCGACTACAAGCCCTTCAATTACTACGGCGCTCCGGACGCAGAGAGCGTTATCGTGGCGATGGGCAGCGTGTGCGACGCGGCCGAAGAGGTAGTGGACTATCTCAACGCCCGCGGCGAGAAGACAGGTCTTGTCAAAGTGCGCCTGTTCCGCCCGTTCAGCGCAAAGCGCCTGCGCGAAGCGATCCCCGCTACGGTAAAGGCCGTTGCGGTGCTCGACCGCACCAAGGAGCCCGGCAGCCTGGGCGAGCCGCTTTATCTTGACGTTGCGGCGGCTCTCGCCGGAACCGGCATAAAGGTAGTCGGCGGCAGATACGGTCTCGCCTCAAAGGATACGACTCCGGGAGCGATAATCGCGGCGTATAAGAACCTGAAGTTCGACGAGCCGAAGACGAATTTCACCATCGGCATCACGGACGACGTTACGAACCTCTCCCTTGCCATCCTCGAAGAGCCGGATACCACGGCCGACGATATAATCTCCTGCAAGTTCTGGGGCCTTGGGTCCGACGGTACTGTAGGCGCGAACAAGAACTCCATAAAGATAATAGGCGACCATACGGACATGAAGGTGCAGGCGTACTTCCAGTACGACTCCAAGAAGTCCGGCGGCGTCACCATATCTCACCTGCGTTTCGGAAAGAGCCCGATAAAGTCCACGTATTATATAACCAAGGCAGACTTCGTGGCATGCTCCGCGCCGTCGTATCTGGAGAAGTACGATATGGTGCAGGATATAAAGCCGGGAGGGACTTTCCTCATAAACTGCGCTTGGGGCGCGGAAGAGCTCGGCCGCAAGCTGCCGGCAGCCGCAAAGAGGTATATAGCCGAAAACAATATCAAGGTCTTCACATGCGACGCTATCGCGCTTGCACGAGAGATAGGCCTCGGCAACCGCACGAACGCCATACTCCAGGCCGCGTTCTTCAAGCTCTCGAAGGTCATGCCGCTTGACGACGCTGTCGCATACATGAAGCAGGCCGTGCGCGATACCTACGGCCGCAAGGGCGAGGACGTTGTAAACATGAACATCAAGGCCATAGACATGGGCCTTGAGAGCATCAACTCCATAGATATCCCGAAGGACTGGGCGAACGCTCAGGACGAGGGAACGAAGAGCGAGATAGAGTGCTCCCGCGAAGAGCTCAAGAGCTTCGTGGAGGAAGTAATGATCCCGGTAAACGCCATGCGCGGCGATTCCCTTCCCGTCTCCGCCTTTACCGGCGGCGCGGAGGACGGCCATCTCCCGCAGGGCTCCGCGGCTTACGAAAAGCGCGGCATAGCGGTGGATGTACCGCTGTGGCTGCCGAAAAACTGCATCCAGTGCAACCGCTGCGCCTATGTATGCCCGCACGCCGTCATTCGCCCGTTCGCGATGACGGAGCAGGAGCTGGCGGCTGCCCCCGAGGGAACGGTATACGCAAATATGAACGGCAAGGGCTGCGAGGGCCTGAAGTTCGCGATGGCTATCTCCGCGCTCGACTGCACGGGCTGCGGAAGCTGCGCAAACGTATGCCCCGCAAAGGAAAAAGCTATAGTCATGAAGCCGCTTGAGGAGCGGCTCGACGCCCAGCCGATATTCGACTATGCGGTCGAAAAGGTAACGAAGAAGGATATCCCCGTAGATAAGCTCACGGTAAAGGGCAGCCAGTTCGAAAAGCCGCTGTTCGAGTTCTCCGGCGCCTGCGCCGGCTGCGGCGAGACTCCTTACGCAAAGCTCATAACCCAGCTCTTCGGTGAAAGGATGTTCATAGCCAACGCCACGGGCTGCTCCTCCATCTGGGGCGGCAGCGCGCCGGCTACTCCGTACACGGTCAATTCCGATGGCCGCGGCCCGGCGTGGACGAATTCCCTGTTTGAAGACAACGCCGAGTTCGGCCTCGGCATAGTGACGGCTAATAATCAGCTCCGCGCTGGTACGAAGCAGCTGGCTGAAGAAGTAGCCGAAAAGACCAAGGACGAAGCCCTCAAGCCGCTCATAGCCGACTGGATAGCCAATATGGACGATGCTGAAGGCTCCAAGAAGGCGGGCAAGGCCCTCGAGGAATATCTCGCCGCAGCTATAGAAAAGGATACCGCATGCCCGGGCATGAAGAAGCTCTACTCCAGGCGCGACGCCTTCGTAAAGCCCTCCGTATGGGTATTCGGCGGAGACGGCTGGGCCTACGATATAGGTTACGGCGGACTTGACCACGTGCTTGCCAGCGGCGAGGACATAAACGTATTTGTGTTCGATACCGAGGTTTATTCCAATACCGGCGGCCAGGCATCAAAGTCCAGCCAGACAGGCCAGGTTGCGCAGTTCGCCGCCGCAGGCAAGATCACCAAGAAAAAGGATCTGGCCGGCATGGCTATGGCTTACGGCTACGTTTACGTGGCGCAGGTGGCTATGGGAGCTGATTACCAGCAGACACTCAAGGCCATTGCAGAAGCTGAAAGCTACAAGGGCCCCTCGCTCGTAATCGGCTACGCTCCGTGCATCAACCACGGCTCCCGCAACGGCATGGGCCGTTCGATGACTACGGCGAAGATGGCTGTGGACGCAGGCTATGTGAATCTTTACAGATATGATCCGCGCCTTGCCGAGGCAGGAAAGAACCCGCTGAGCATAGATTCCAAGGCGCCTACGGGCAGCTTCCGCGACTTCCTCATGAGCGAGGTACGCTATTCTTCGCTGAAGCTCAGCTTCCCGGAAAGAGCCGAGGCGCTGTACCAAAAGGCCGAGCAGGACGCGAAGGACAGATACGCCAATCTCCTCGCGCGCAAGGCAATGTACGACAACAAGTAATGTATGCAGACCGGGCAGGCTTTCCATGGCCTGCCCGGTTCTTTATCAAACGGGGGGGAACAAATGAAAATACTTGTAATTGAAGGGAATCCGAAGGAAGACGGTCTGTGCCGGGCAATTACGGACGAGCTTATAAAGGGAGCAAAAGACGGCGGGGCCGAGGTAGCCGAGCTGAACACTCTGAAGATAGACCGCTGCCGCATGTGCGGCACGGGCTGGGGCCCCTGCCAGAGCATGCACCGCTGCGTTTTCGGCGAGAACGACGGGTTTGACGCCGCGCAGAAGCTCGCGTCCGAAGCGGACGCGCTGATTATTATTTCTCCCGTATACTGGAACGAGGAGAGCGAAAGCATGAAGGCTTTTCTGGACAGACTGCGCCGCTGCGAGCGCAATACCGGTGATAAGCACAGCCTGCGAGGGAAGCTCGCCATTCTTGCGGCGTCCGCCGGAGGCACCGGAAATGGGACGATCACCTGCCTGGAGGAGCTCGGCCGCTTCTGCTCGCATACGGGCATGAAGGTATACGACTACATAAGCGTGAACCGCTGGAACAGGGAGTACAAAGCGGCGGCGGCCTACGCCGCAGCCTATGCCCTGGCCTCGGGAGTAAGAGGCTGAAGGAGCTGAAAAACAAAAACGCCGGAAGGATGCTCCTTCCGGCGCTTGTTCTTTTGCTTCAGGATTTGTTCTGCGCGTCTACGAGGTTAGCCCCGCCGTATATCTTGCGGAGCAGCGGCTTTTCTATCTTGCCGGTGGGGTTTCTGGGTACGTCGGCAAAGATGATCTTGCGCGGGCGCTTATAGCGGGGAAGATCGCGGCAGAAATCGTTTATCTCGTCCTCGGTGCACTCAAAGCCGTCCTTTATCGAGATGATGGCGGCAGAGATCTCGCCCAAGCGGGAGTCGGGCAGGCCGATAACAGCCACGTCGCGTATCTTGGGATGGGCCATGAGGAAGTCCTCTATCTGCACGGGATAAATGTTTTCACCGCCGCTTATGATAACGTCCTTCATGCGGTCAACGAGGAAAATGAAGCCGTCCTCGTCGCGCATGGCGGCGTCGCCCGTGTGCAGCCAGCCGTTTTCAAGGACCTCGGCCGTGGACTTCGGGTCGTTATAATAGCATTCCATAACGCCCGGGCCCTTTACGCAGAGCTCGCCGACCGACTGATCGGTTATCTCGTTGTTGTTTTCGTCTACTATCTTTACCTCCCAGCCGTAGCCCGGGATGCCTATCGCGCCTACCTTGTGGACGTTTCCGACGCCCAGATGCACGCAGCCGGGGCCGATGGATTCGCTCAGGCCGTAGTTGGTGTCGTAATCATGGTGCGGGAAGTACTTGAGCCAGCGGTGAACGAGGCTCTGCGGGACGGGCTGCGCGCCTATATGCATCAGACGCCACTGGGAAAGCTCGTAATTCTCGAGCTTCAGCTCGCCAGAATCGAGCGCGTTGAGTATATCCTGCGCCCAGGGCACGAGCAGCCAGACTATGGTGCATTTTTCGCGCGATACAGTATCGAGGATGAATTCGGGCGTGGTGCCCTTCAAGAGAACGGCCTTGCCGCCGGAGATGAGAGAACCGAACCAGTGCATTTTTGCGCCGGTATGGTAGAGAGGCGGGATACATAGGAAGATGTCGTCCTTCGTCTGTCCGTGGTGCTTCTGCTCCACTATGGCGGCGTGCATCAGGCTTCTGTGGCGGTGCAGTATGGCCTTCGGGAAGCCGGTGGTGCCGGAGGAAAAATAGATTGCGGCGAAATCGTCTTCCGTGAGCTTTATGCCGGGAGCCTCGCTTGAACAGTCGGCAGTGAGCTGGGTATAGTCGTCTGCAAAGCTGGGGCATGCGCCGGTGCCGGCAAAGAGGAGAAGGCGGTTTTTGCATATCTCATCCGCTATCTGCTCGACGCGGCCTATGAACTCCGTGCCGAATACGAGGATATCGACCTCAGCCAGGTCGACGCAGTATTTGATCTCGTCTGCCGTGTAGCGGAAATTGAGAGGCACGGCTATCGCGCCGGTCTTGAGGGTGCCGAAATATATCGGCAGCCACTCGAGGCAGTTCATCAGCAGTATGCCGACCTTTTCTCCCTTGGTTATTCCGCGCGAGAGCAGGAAATTGGCGAAGCGGTTTGCTTTTTCGTTAAAGACCTTCCAGGTTATTTCGCGGCGGAAGGAGGGGGCGTAGCCCTGCTCGATAAGATCGAATTCCTTCCAGGTGCGGCGCCTGGCGCCGCGCTGCTCGGGATTAATTTCCACAAGGCATATGTCGTTCCCGTAGAGCTCCGCGTTGCGCTCGAGCAACTCTGTGATTACCATTTTTCTTCCTCCTTAGCAATAAAAAAGCGGCCGTTTGGCCGCTTTAAAGAACTTTTGGATTGTTCCTTTAATTCCCGCAAGCCAAACCTCAATAAGCCCCGCCGTAATAATAGGCGCGGCGATAATAGGCGTAGCCGGAAATTAAAAGCATAATTTGACTCTCCTTTAACGTTGAAAGTAGCATATCATATCAAACTTACAATGTAAAGCGTAAAAGCGAAGTTTGACGTTTCATACAAAAACAAGGGACGATTATACGAACATTATGTAATATCGCCCAAAACCGAAGCTTGGATACGCCATGCGCGGAGCTTTTCCCCAAAATTCCTGCCGGAGAGCTCGTGCGTAAGAAAATCGGGCGAGACCCGCTCTATCACGCGCAGAACAGAGCTGTCCGTCCATGGACGGTGCTGGTCTATGCGCTCGATATGCGCGTAGTTCTGCCTGTATCTCTCAAAATAATCCTCCGGCAGGGGAGGCAGAAAGCCGGTATGCCCGCGGCAGTATTCTCCGGAAAGCGACATGCTCAGATGCATGGCCCGGATCTCTTTTGAAAGCGAACCGAAGGAATCGAGCGCACGCAGGATGAACTGCGCCCCTTCCGCCTGCGTTTTAAGCGAGGGAGAGGTGTTCATCATGTGGCCTGTATCAAGCAGGAAACCTTTATTTTCAAAGGATACCTTTTCAAGCAGGCGCTCCGCGAGAGAGGGCTTGTCGAAGCGCAGGCCCGGCCACCACTGGTTTTCAAACAGGATGGGGAAGGGAGGCTCGCGCTTATAAAAGAGAGCGTTGAGAAGGTCCGCCGAGGCGTCTATTACCTCCTCGTCGCTGTGCAGCCAGCGGTAGCTGTAGCCCTCCTCGATAGATACGTCGGCCACATGGAATACGCCGTACCGGGCGCCGGCGCGCTCGGCCCTTTCAACGTCGGCGCGGAACAGCTCCAGCAGAGTTTCGCTGCCGCTTCCTCCGTAGAAGGAGGTATAGGCTTCTCGTGAGCCGAATTTTTTAACGAGGGCGGCGGTATCTCCGCGCCAGAAATCGAGCCAGTCGGGATAGAAAATAAGATGATATCCGCGCAGCAAAGGGCCTATATCGGGCATATCCGTTCCGCACCAGAGAGCTTCTACGCCAGAGCAGCCGAACTCTGAGCAGATTCGGGCAAGAGCGATTGCGCCGCCCGCTTCGGAGAGAGTATCAGCGCTGAGCGGGAAGCTGAGAAGTTTTTCCATCATTATCACCAATAAAGAGTTTAATACTTTTTCAAAAAAAATCAATCACAAGTATTGACAAGTTTATAAAAAGACGATATACTGACTGTGAACTTGATATAGCGGCAGAGAAAGAGGAAGCAGGCGGCTCGTCCGCAGCACTGTGTCTCGGCAACTGTGAGGTCATACGAAAGGGCCATGCGCCACTGAAAGGGAAGGCGGCTTGAGTAGGTTATAAAGGCCAAGTCAGGATACTCTCCTCTGTCGGCAGCGGTTTTCTGAGGTAGAACAGTTGTAAAAGAGACTGGGCATATTGCCGAGGCTCTGCTTGTGATTCAGATACCGCTTTCGGTATCTGTTTTTTATTTGCTTTCAAATCCGGGCGTTAACGCGACTTTCGTTCGGGTGCATGATATGAAAGAAACCCCTCCTTTTCTCCAATGCCATGGTCTGCTCCGCCGGCGCCGGACATTCGCCGGCGGGGCTTCACCGGCACAAAACCGAAAACGACTGTTTGCAAGAATAAAAGGACCCGCAAGACGGGTCCTTTTATTTTTTTATCTGCTGCCGAAAACGTCCTTTACGACGTCGAGAAAGAGCTTTGCCGAGGGGTTGGTCATATTCCGATGCCAGGCAACTACGTAAGTCCGCACGGCCTCTTCATCGGGTATGCGGGTATAGGCCACGTTTTCGGAGTAGAAGACGCGGCATATTTCTTCCGGAATAATAGAGATGCCGAGGCCCGCGCCGACAGAGAGCAAAACAGCCTCTGCGCGGTCATATTTGCAGACGATGTTCGGCTTGTAGCCATGTTTGCCGCAAACGTGCATTATGTCGTTATAAAGCGTTGGGCCGTCAAGCTCTGAGATGCCTATGAATTTTTCATCCTTCAGCCTTTTGAAATCGAGCGGTTCGTGCGCGAGAGGATGATCTGCGGGAAAGACTATGCAAAGATGCCCGGAGTGAGAGAAAATGCTTTCAAATTCTTCGCCGGCGGGGACCATCTCGCGCAGAGCAAAGTGAAAATCAAAGCGCTTGTCGTTCATTGATATAGTCTGATCGCGGGCAGAGGTAAAGCAGATATCAGGGGTTATGCCGGGGTGCCGCTTTGAAAATTCCGATATGCATTTTGAGAGCACGGCGCTTGCCGTGGTGAGCGCGGATATGCTTATGCTGCCGCATTCGCCCTTTTGAAGCTGCCGTATGCGCAGAGCGGCCTTTTCAGCCGTATCGACTATTTCAAGCGCGGCGGGAAGAAGCTCGCGGCCGGCGTCTGTCATAGTGACGCCGCGGCGCGAACGGATGAAGAGCGGCGCTCCGAGCTGCTTTTCCAGCTCGCCTATGCCGTGGCTTATAGAAGGCTGGGATATGCCGTAGCGCCTGGCCGCCTCGGAGAAATTCATGGTCTGGGCGATAGTTATGAAGTATTTAAGCTGCGTTATATCCAATGCCATACACCTCTTTCGTTTATTATGCAGCAAAACACGCCCGAGGTCAATAAAGCAAGCTTTTATTTTGAATTATTATATGATAGAATGTAAAAAACAGGAGGAAGACGTAATGACGCTTGAAGAATTTTTTAAAAATGCGCCGCGCGCCGCTCTCGGGCTTTCGGGAGGGGTGGATTCCTCTTATCTGCTGTACGCGGCGAAGAAATACGGGGCGGCAGATATACTGCCGATCTTTGTGAAAACGCAGTTCCAGCCGGAATTCGAGCTGCGGGACGCGCAGCGCGTCTGCGAGCTGCTCGATACGAAGCTCGAAATAATAGAGCTCGACATATTATCTTTTCCCGAGGTCGCGCGCAATCCGGCCGACAGATGCTATTACTGCAAGAGGCGGATATTCTCCGCCGTGGCGGAGGCGGCGAAAGAACAGGGCTGCGAGCTGCTGCTCGACGGCACGAACGCCTCGGACGAGGCTTCCGACAGGCCGGGCATGCGCGCCCTTATGGAGCTTTCCGTGCGCTCGCCGCTGCGGGAGTGCGGCCTTACAAAGGCCGAGATACGCTCTCTTGCCCGCGAGGCTGGCCTTTTCGTGTGGGACAAGCCGGCGTACGCCTGCCTGGCAACGAGGCTCCCGGCGGGAGAAACGATAACGAAGGATGCGCTCGAAAGGGTCGAAAAAGCGGAAAACGCGCTTTACGATCTCGGCTTCAGAGATTTCCGCGTGAGAGTTTTCGCCAGCGCCGCGCGTGTGCAGCTCAAGGAGCGGCAGATGCCTCTGGCGCTGGAGCGCAGAGAGGAGATACTGAGCGAGCTCAAGCCGTATTTTGAGGCAGTTACGCTCGATCTTGAGGCAAGATGAACGAGTATGGAGGAAAGCCATGGATACACATGAAATACGCGCGCTGCTCGAGCGCGTTTCAAAAGGCGAGGAGACGGTAGAGTCCGCCGTGCTGAGGCTCAAGAGAGAGCCATTCGACGACCTCGGATTTGCGAAGGTGGACCATCACCGCGCTATAAGGAAGGGCGCGGCGGAGGTCATATACGGCGCGGGGAAGACTCCCGAGCAGATAAGAGCGATAGCTCAGAACATGCTCGACGCCGGAGAAAAGACGGTTTTGATTACGAGGCTTTCCGCCGAGGCGGCTGAGTATGTCAAAAAAACAATACGGATCGAATACAATGAGGCCGGGCGCATAGCCGTGGCCGGCAGCTTTCCCGAGCCGAACGGCATAGGGAACATAGTGGTCGCCACGGGCGGCACGAGCGATATCCCGGTGGCGGAGGAGGCGGCCGTAACGGCCGAGGCGCTGGCAAACAAGGTGATCCGCCTGTACGACGTGGGCGTCGCCGGGCTGCACAGGCTTTTGAACCACACGGAGGATATAATGTCCGCGTCCGTTATAATAGCGATCGCCGGCATGGAGGGCGCGCTTGCCAGCGTTATAGGGGGGCTTGCCTCCTGCCCGGTGATAGCGGTGCCGACAAGCGTGGGCTACGGCGCCTCGTTCAACGGTCTCTCGGCGCTTTTGTCTATGCTCAATTCGTGCGCGAGCGGAGTGAGCGTGGTGAATATAGACAACGGCTTCGGAGCCGGCTACATGGCGGCGATGATAAACCACATAGGAGTGAAGTGAACCGTCGCGTGAAGACCTGTCACGAGGAGGTAAAGGATGAAGACTCTGTTTTTTGACTGTTCAATGGGCGCCGCGGGCGATATGCTCGCAGCGGCGCTGCTCGATATCTGTCCCGAGGGGGAAAAGCTCATAAGCGCGCTCGATATCCCCGAGGTGGAGATAAGCGCTTTTGATACCGTAAAAAGCGGCGTGCGCGGCAAGAGCTTTTCCGTGAAGATAAACGGAGAGCACGAGGAGAGCGGCCATGCCCACGCGCACGTGCATAATATAGAAAAGCTGATCCGCTCGCTTGATATATCGGAAAAGGCGAAAGAGGACGCGCTGGCGGTATATGAGCTCATAGCCCGCGCCGAGAGCGAGGTGCACGGGGTGCCGGTGGAGCAGGTGCATCTGCACGAGGTAGGCGCGCTCGACGCCGTGGCGGATATAGTTTCCGTCTGCGTCCTGATAGATGCCATAGCTCCTGAAAGGATAGCGGCGTCGCCCGTCTGCACGGGAAGCGGAACGGTAAAATGCGTGCACGGGGTTCTGCCCGTACCTGCGCCGGCCACGGAGATACTTCTGCGCGGAGCGCCGATCTATCCCGGAGATATAAAAACAGAGCTCTGCACACCTACGGGAGCGGCGCTGCTGAAGCATTTCGTTTCGTTCTTCGGCCCGATGCCGGAAATGACGCTTGAAAAAAGCGGCTACGGCATGGGAAAGAAGGATTTTCCGGAGCGGCTCAACTGCGTAAGGGCTATGCTCGGAGCCTCGGCGGAGAGCGGGGATACCGTAAGCGAGCTGCGCTGTAATATAGACGATATGACGCCCGAGGCGCTTGCATTTGCGGCCGGTAAGCTCATGGAGCTCGGCGCGCTGGACGTAAATATCATCCCCTGCGTTATGAAAAAGGGGCGGAGCGGATTTATTTTCACCTGCCTTTGCCGCCCGCAGGAAAAAGAGAGCTTTGCCGAGGCGATTTTCCGCTATACGAGCACCATAGGCCTGCGCGAATACACCTGCCCGCGCAGAGTGCTCGCGCGCGAGGAGAGAGAGATAGAGACTTCTTTCGGAACGGTGCGCGAGAAAACAGCTTACGGCTTCGGAGTAAGGCGCGGGAAATATGAGTATGAGGACCTTAAGCGCACCGCAGAAAAGCTCGGCTGCTCCGTGGACGAGGCGGCCGAGAGGATAAGAAAAGAGCGGCGGGGCTGATATCTGGAGGGCAGAGAATTATGGCGTCATCTTTTGGGAAAATGCTTCGGGTAAGCGTCTTCGGGCAGTCGCACGGAGAGGCGATAGGAGTTCTCGCAGAGGGGTTTCCCGTGGGCGAGGAAGTGGACCTCGAGCGCCTGCAGCGCTTTATGGACCGCCGCCGCGGCGCTTCGGCGCCGGGCTCGACTCCGCGCCGCGAGGACGACAGGCCGAGGTTCATTTCGGGGCTTTATAATGGAAAGACCTGCGGCGCGCCGCTGTGCGCCGTGATAGAAAACACGAACGCCGATTCGTCGGCTTACAAAGGCTTTGAGGATACACCGAGGCCAGGCCACGCGGACTATACCGCGGCGGTAAAATATTCCGGCTTTGCCGATATGCGCGGCGGCGGCCATTTTTCGGGCAGGCTCACGGCGCCGCTCTGCGCCGCCGGAGGAGTCGCGAAGCAGATACTCGAGCGGAGAAATATTTATATCGGCGCGCATATAGCTTCTGTCGGAGCGGTCAGGGACGAGAGCTTTCCGCTTTTCCCGGCAAGGGACGAGCTTTACGCGCCGGGCGAAAAGCTCATGCCGGTAATAAACGACGAGGCGGGCGCAGAGATGCAGCGCGCGATAGAAGCGGCAAGAGCGGACGGAGATTCCGTTGGCGGCAGCATCGAATGCGCCGTTATCGGCCTTCCCGCGGGCGTGGGCGAGCCCATGTTCGAAACCATAGAGGGGGCCCTCGCGTATGCGCTTTTCGGCATACCGGCGGTGAAGGGAGTTGAGTTCGGCAGCGGATTCAGAGCGGCGGAGCTGCGAGGCAGCGAGAACAACGACGGCTTTGCGTTTTCGGAGGACGGCAGGGTCGTATCCGCCTCAAATAACAGCGGTGGAGTGCTCGGAGGCATAAGTACGGGCATGCCTCTGGTGTTTCGCGTCGCCTTGAAACCCACGCCGTCCATAGGAAAGCAGCAGGATACCGTGAGCCTCGGCTCGCGCGAAAACAGGACTATAAGCATAAGCGGCAGGCACGACGCCTGCATAGTGCCGCGGGCGGTGCCGGTGGTTGAAGCGGCAGCGGCCCTTGTGATGCTTGATCTTCTTCTCCGGGGAGGGCTTTTCAAATGAGCGGCTCCGGAGAAAGGGAAAAGATATACGGGCTCGTCGGCCGCGCCCTGGCGCACAGCTATTCCGTACCCCTGCACAGGGCGCTCGGAGATGAGGCCTACCGCCTTATAGAGCTTGAGCCGGAGAGCCTTGAGGAGTTTTTTGCGGACGAAAGGCTCGGCGGAGTAAACGTAACTATACCGTATAAGAAGGATGTTATGGCGCTCTGCGGAGAGATATCGCCGGAGGCGAGAGCCATAGGCAGCGTGAATACCGTAGTGCGCGGTGAGGACGGGGTCCTGCGCGGATACAATACCGATATTTTCGGCTTCAGGCTCATGGCCGAGCGTACCGGGGCCGATTTCACTGCGGGGAAGACGGTGATCCTCGGCACGGGCGGCGCGGCGGTAATGGCGAAGTACGCCGTTGAGAGCGCAGGCGGAAGGGCGGTGCTGATATCGCGCAGCGGCGAGGATAACTACGGGAATCTGTCCCGCCATGTCGACGCCGTAAACCTCGTGAATGCAACGCCGGTGGGCATGTACCCGGGAAACGGAGTTTCGCCGGTAGACCTCAAGAGTTTTCCGAACTGCCGCTGTGTTCTGGATCTGGTATACAATCCGCTGCGCACCGCGCTCATAGGCCAGGCTGAAAGGCTGGGCATTGCCTGCTCTTCGGGGCTTTTGATGCTTGCCGCCCAGGCGCTCAAGGCGCACGAGCTTTTTTTCGGGAAAGAAATGCCGGAGGGCACGCTGGAAAAAATAACGGCGCCGCTCCGGCTTGAAAGCGAGAATATAGTTATAATCGGAATGCCCGGCTCGGGCAAGAGCACCGTCGGCGCGGCGCTGGCCGCCATTTCCGGTAGAACTGCAGTGGACACGGACGAGGAGATAGAAAAACTCGCCGGGAAAAGCATACCGCAGATATTCGCCGAGGACGGCGAAGAGGCGTTTCGCGAGCTTGAGCGGGAGGCTATAGCCGAAGCGGGAAAGCTCGGCGGCCGGATAATAATGACGGGCGGCGGGGCTGTAAAGAGCGAAAAGAATTACATGCCGCTGCATCAAAACGGCAGGATATACTATCTGCGGCGGGATATATCCAAACTCGCTCGCGAGGGACGCCCGCTTTCTGAAAATGCCGACCTTGCCGCCATGGAGAGGGAAAGAGCCCCGCTTTATGAGGATTTCTGCGACGTTCAGATCAAGAACGAATCCTCGCCGGAGCATGCGGCCGAGGCAATATGGAAGGAATTTTGCGATAATGCGTCGCGAGGAATGTGAAAAAGATAAAAAAAGAGAAGAGGCAAAAGCCTCTTCTCTTTTTACTTTTCGGCGATTCAGATACCGTAATGCTCTTTGTTGTACTTGTCGATCTCGTCGTTGATGAACTTGTCGGCGTTCGGATAGATGGTTCCGGGGGCGCCGTAAGTAATGCAGGGGATGAAGTGTCCGCCGGGAGCATACATCTCGCAGGCGCGGCGCGTTTCTGCGCGGATCTCTTCCTCGGTAGAATCCTTGCGGTCGACTATAGCGGCGTCTATGCCGCCCATGATGGTCATGCGGCCGTCGATGATTTTCTGCAGCTTGGGGATATCGTTCTGCGGAAGAGCGCCCTGCCAGATATCGATATGAAGGTCTATCATATCCTCTACTATCGGCTCCATGAAGGAGTCGGCGTGATGCATTATGATAACGCCGTTATCATGCAGATAATCGTAAGACTTAATGTAATTTTCCTTTATAAAGTGGCGCCATACGTCCGGACGCATGAAGAGATTGGTCTTGCTGCCCCAGTCGTCATGAGCGAGGAGGATATCGGGATGCACGGAGTCGGTCATGAGCTTGTAGCCGTTGTAGCGGTATTCGCCTATGGCGGCGCAAAGGTCTTCCATGGCCTCTTCCTCTGTCATGAGATTAATAAATGTATCTTCAAAGCCCATGAGGAAGTGCAGACGCTCGAAAAGACCCGTCGGACCGAACATCATAAGCAGGTTCTCACTGCGGTCAATCTTTGCGGCGCGCTCAAGATAGGGTTCCCAAACTTCAAGAGCGGAGCAGTTGGCTATAAGGTCGGGGACTTTTGTAAAATCGCGCCAGCAGGTCACATCGCGGATAACTTTCGTTTCCTCTGTAACGTGGGGCATTGCGCCGATGGAATCCACAGGCCAGACTATAGTGGTTCCCCACAGATCCTTCAGCGGCGCCATACCGGGAGCGCGATCGCCGCGAACGAAATGATTAACAGGGTCGCCGGGAAGGAACACCGTGCCTTCAAACTGCTTCAGAAGACGATCGGGCTTGCCGTCCCTTTTAATAGTTTCGAGAAAGTTTTCTTTTGCACTGAGCATATTATAACCTCCTGCGTATATTATAACCTTAATATGTCTATTGATATTTTATGATAACATACACAAACGAAAAAATAAAGCCCTTTTGTAAAAAACATGCCTACTCGTTGACTTTTTACATAAGAGTAATGTAGAATAAACAATAAAAGGAAAAGCAGAAAGGGGAAACATTATGAAAAGATTGCTCGCCTTTGCTCTCGTGTTAGTCCTGCTCTTTACTTTGCTCGGCGCCTGTACGATAAAAACCGCCGAAAAGTCCGAAAAGGAAGAGACGGAGGAAACCCAGAGCTCCAAGACCAAAGATAAGGACAAAAACGAGACAGATAAAAAGGATAAGGATGAAGAAGAGTCGGAAGAGACGGAAAGCTCGGCCAAGTCCGGCAAGAGCGGCCTGGGTTCGCTCTTCGGGAAAAAGGAGGAAACGGAAACTTCCAATGAGCCGGCGGAGCAGGATCCGGCAGAGCAGACTCCTGCAGAGCAGGCAAAGCCTGACGAAGAGCCCCAGGCTGAGCCCGAAAAGCCTGAAGAACCCGAAAAACCCGCGGAGCCGGAGCATGCGGACAGCGTTATAAGGATAGGATACGATGAGGACTATCCGCCCTTTACTTATACAGAAAACGGCGAGGCCGCAGGCTTTGATGTCGATCTGGCAAAGGCCGTGTGCGAAAAAGTCGGTCTGACGCCGGAGTTCGTGCCGATGCCCTGGGAGAATAAAGAAGTGATGCTTGCAGTAGGCGATATAGACTGCGTCTGGAGCGCATTCCCGGCAGGATACGGAGATGACGCACTGTATATCGAATCCGTAGACTATTACAACGACAGCACGGTACTCATAACAGCGGCCGGCAGCGGCATACAGGACCAGGCCGACATAAGCTCGGTAGCTGTGCTCAACGGCGAAAAAACAGAGCATTTAGCCGGGGAGCACTGGAGCGACGTGCGTGTGTTTGCGGAAAATGAGTACGACGAATTATGCCAGGCGCTGATGTCCGGAGAGGTCGACGCCGTGGCTGTGTTGTTCAGAACGGCAGTCGCGATGTACGGAGAATATTATGACGAACTTTACATATTTGACGATTTTCTCTATGAGCAGTATTACTGCGTGGCCTTCTACATAGATAATACCGAGCTGCGCGAGAAGATAGACCAGGGACTTCAAGAGGTCCTCGCCGGCTTTGAAGCTTTCAGCATAGCGTACGAGTACGACCTTGAAAACGGGCTGATTTATTATGACTGACAGTTGGTTTCATGGGAAAGGACGGATCTGAATGAAAAAGTATTTGGTTTTCATACTTGCAGCCCTGCTGCTCGCCGCCTGCTTTGCCGGCTGCACGGTAACTATCCATGACGGCGACAAGCTCGTTAAAAGCGCGGTAAAGGGCGTTGTGAACTCTTTGGGGCTGGAGGATGAAATAATAGAGAGCCTCAAGGAGTACATAGGCGAGGATTATATCGAAAAGCTTTCCGAGTATGTGGACGAGGATACCATTGAGGCGCTCGAGGAAAATATAGAGGATATAGATATCGATAAGCTCGAGAAATATATCGACAGGGGCGATGCTGAAAAGCTCGAGGACTTTATAACCCGCAGCATTGAAAAGGCAGATTCTTAAAGAACAAATAATATAAGGAGGATAAAAACGATGCAGGAAGTATGTGATTTTCTGAAAAAGTGCAAGACCTATTATCTTGCAACGGTAGAAGGCGATCAGCCGCGCGTACGCCCCTTCGGCACGGCGCACATATTCGAAGGCAAGCTCTATATCCAGACGGGCCTTTCCAAGCCTACGGCCAAGCAGCTTGCGGCGAATCCCAAGGCGGAGATCTGCGCTTTTGACGGCGGCACCTGGCTGCGCGTTGCCGCGACCCTGGTGCTTGACGAGCGCATAGAGGCGCAGGAGAGCATGCTCGACGCGTATCCCGGTCTTAAGGGACGCTATGCCCCGGGTGACGGGAACACGGCAGTATACTATCTCAAGGACGCTACGGCGAAGTTCGAATCCTTCACCGGCGAGCCGAAGACTATTACATTCTAAACGGAAAAGAAAACAGAAAAGCGCCGTCTCATGCAGTCCGGAGGACTGCGGAGGCGGCGCTTTTTATTGCTTTTATTGCCCGTTGCCGGAGGACTTCAATACTGATTCATAGTCACGGATGCATACGACTGCGTCGGGCTTATAGCGAGCTATAAGCTCATCCAGCGTTTCTTCCGTGCAGTGCCGGAAATCAAAGGAGTAAGTCGTGTTGAAATCATGCCAGATGATGCATTCGACAGGATTCGTGAAGCTGTCCCCGTAGATCAGTATGCTGGGCTTTTCGGGGCGGTCGGTCTCGATTATCGTTTTTCCCCAGTCGCCGCCCATATACATGCCGTAGGAGACCGGAGCGTCGGGGGAAGAGGGGAGCTCATAAACGGAAGAGCTTTCCTTCGGCTGCTTGAGCCAGTCGGCCCAATCTGTCCTCCGGAAGGGAACGGAGTCTTTCGGAACGAGGATCCCGAGCTTTTCGTCTGAAGGCCACAGATCGAACAGCTTCCTGGTACGCGAGCCGATATAGTGATTCGGCAGCCATTCGATATCGTATTCACCGGCGTTCATAGGCCGCAGGTCAAGGCCGGTATCCGCCGCGATAAGCTCCATGAGCCTTGTATACAGCTCTACGGAGCCGTAAATGTTGAAATGGTTGTCGATGCGCGAGGAGATGCTTTCCAGCTTTCCCTCGTCGCTAAAGACACGCCACATATCCAGAGCGGGCACGTCCATGCTGCTGAGCGCCGGGAACAGCAGAGAGGAGATCTGCGCGTAATAATCCTCATGAGACTGAATGTAAGAGGGAAACCGGCCGGAAAAGGCCATCGCCTGATGCGGAACGGCAACGTAAAAGAATCTGCCGCCGTATTGCTCCGCGGCGCGGGCATGCCCGGCGATGCGCTCGGCTGTCTCCTGCACGGAGCGCGCCAGCGCCTGAGGATCGTAGTCCCAGTAGTCCGTCCAGCCGAGAAGGACTTCCCTGCGGACGACCACTCCGTTGACCACCGGACGGCGAAGCAGCTTCAGATTCAGCAGCGTTTCCGCGCGCAGAAGGGTATCCCGGCCGGGGGCCTGATCCTGGATATAGGTATTCCAGGAGGAAAAATAGCTGCCGTCCATGATCCCGGAAAGCGAGGCCTGCGGTTTTGACGCGAGAGCGCGGTTTTCATAGTAGGAGGTTTCCTCGGGCCGCCTTATAAGCGCCGCGGCCCCGCTTATGGCAAGGAACAGAAAAACGGCGGCGACGAATACGGCCGAGAGTATATTTATCAGTTTTGAAGGGGACCCAGTATGGTTCATTTTCAGCCTCACCGTTCAGAATTGGAAGTAGATGAAGGGATTGAAGCCGCCGTACTCAAGGCGCATGTAGCTCAGGGCAAAGACGAGCGCGGCCATGCCGATCGCGCCGATCCGCAGCGCCGCGTTTTCGGCAAAGCGCCTCTCCAGCAGGCGCTTGAGAGGCATTGAGGCCAGGATGCAGCACAAAAATTCGGGCCAGTACTGCAGCAGATAGTAAAGTGCCTGACCGGAAGCCGCGCCGCTGCGGCCGAACATTGCCAGCAGATAAAGCCATGCCCTGCCGATGGAATCGGAGCGGAACAGCACCCATCCAAGGACGACGAGAAGCAGGGTGAGCACATGCCGTATCAGACCGGGTATGCGGCTCAGAGCGTTTTTGAAAACATACTTCTCCAGCAGAAGAAGGATGCCGTAATAAAGGCCCCAGAGCACGAAAGTCCAGTTTGCCCCGTGCCAAAGGCCGGTAAGGAACCAGACTATCAGCAGGTTCAATACATTGCGCCCCGCGGAGCAGCGGTTGCCGCCGAGGGGAATGTATACGTAGTCCCGGAACCAGGAGGAGAGGGAGATGTGCCATCTGCGCCAGAATTCGGTGACAGACGAGGAAACGTAGGGGTAGTCAAAGTTCTCCGCAAAGCGGAAACCAAAGAGCTTGCCCAGGCCTATAGCCATGTCCGAATAGCCCGAAAAGTCGAAATATATCTGGAAAGAATATGCGAGCGCCCCTATCCATGCCAGAGAAGCGGTAAGGCTGGGGTGACCCGCAAGGGAAAAGGCGCTGTCCGCTATCTCGCCCATGGCGTTGGCCAGCAGCATCTTTTTCCCGAGGCCGAAGCAGAAGCGGACGAGCCCCTGAGCGAACGTGTCAAGATCATGTCCGCGCCGGCCGAGACTCTCCTCGATATCGGTATATCTGACGATAGGCCCGGCGACCAGTTGCGGGAACAGCGAGATATAAAGGGCGATGCGCAGCGGGTTTTTCTGCGCCGGAGCGCTGCCGCGGTATACGTCTATCACATAGCTCAGGCCCTGGAAGGTAAAGAAGGATATGCCGATGGGAAGCACTATATCCGGCACCTTTACCGAAAGTCCGAGCCATGAGACGGTGGCGGCTGCAAAGCGCGCATACTTGTAATAGCCGAGTATGCCCAGCGTTGCAAGAACGGTCATGACAAGGAGCAGCTTTTTCGTTTTGGGAGAGCCGGCGCGGCTCAAGCCCAGGCCCGCGGCGTAATCCGCCGCTATACACAGGCAGAGGAGCCAGAAATAGCGCAGGCCGCCGAAGGCGTAAAACGCCAGACTGAACGCCAGAAGAACGAGATTCCTCCAGGGAAGGCAACGCCCGGGGACGATATAGTAGCAGAGTATCAGCAGGGGAAGAAAACAAAGCAGAAATACGCTGCTTGAAAACAGCATTGAGCGCCCTCCTTTCCGTTTGCCCGGAGGCGTATATACAGCGGCCGGAATCTTCCGCCGCCGATTAAAAACTGCTCCCTTTGCAGCGGTACTCTGCGGCAAAACCGCAGAGTACCGGATAAAGAAAACTCATTTTTCAGTATTTACGGCTGTTCACAAGGCGACGATACCGCCGGACGCTCATTCGAAAAGCTGCGCCGCTTTCGCAAGATTGCCCGTTATATCGATATGCTGCGGGCAAACCTCCTCGCACTGCATGCACTGCACGCACTCGCTCGCCTTGCCGCCGCTCATGGTGGCAAAGCCGTAGCTTCCCTTGGAGGAGGCAAGATTGCCGTAGATGAGGTATCTGTTCAGCGCCGAGATGATAGACGGTATGCGCACGGAATTCGGGCATCCCTTCTCGCAGTAATGGCAGCTCGTGCAGGGAACGGTGGGGATAGCGGCAATGGCAGCCGCCGCGTCCTTCACTGCCGCGAGCTCTTTTTCGTCCAGCGGCTTGAAGGCTGACATGGTAGCGAGGTTTTCCTGCATCTGCGCCATGTTCGACATGCCGCTCAGAACGGTTATTATCCCTTTCTGAGAGGCGGCAAAGCGGAGCGCCCAGGACGCGGGAGAGGCCTCAGGATCCGCGGCGGAGAGTATATCGGCGGCGCTCTGCGGAGGCGCGGCGAGAAGGCCGCCCTTCACGGGCTCCATTATGACCACGGGCTTCCCGTACTTCTGCGCCGTTTCCAGGCACAGGCGGGACTGCACCTCGCGGTCTTCCCAGTCGGCATAGTTTATCTGCAGCTGAACGAATTCCATTTCGGGATGGGCGGCAAGGACTTCGTCGAGCGCGTCGGCCTTGCCGTGGTAGGAAAAGCCCACATGCTTTATAAGCCCTTTATCGCGCAGAGAGAGCGCGTAATCCCAGATGCCGAAATCGTCAAATACCTTCGTGCGGTTGCCGCCGACGTTATGAAGAAGATAAAAATCAAAGTAACCGGCGGCGGTCCGTTCGAGAGAGGTATCGAACATTGCCTTGGCCTCCTCGGCCGTCTTTGCTCCGGCCCAGGCGGGGAGCTTGGTGGCAAGCTGATATTTTTCGCGCGGATAGCGCTCAACGAGCGCCTTGCGTATGGCCTCCTCGGAGCCGGTGTAGCCGTAGGCCGTGTCGAAGTATGTGAAGCCGGCCGCAAGGAAGGCGTCCACCATTTGCTTGGTCTGCTCTATGTCTATCTGCTTGTCCTCTGTCTTCGGCAGGCGCATGAGGCCGAAGCCCAGCTTGCCGATGTTCTGTCCTAAGTATGACATGAAAGCACCTCCTTTTTATATATTGATTATCCATCGGAGACGGAGGGCTTGTCAAGTGAAAATTAACTAAATATTTCCGTATTCAGGATCTCACCGTCAACGGAGACAGTAACTACAGTAACAGGTATGCTTTTGCCGCTGGCTTCTACGGCGCGCCTTACGGCGTATTCCATGCCGCCGCAGCAGGGCACTTCCATGCGAGTGAGAGTTATGCTGTTGATATTGCTGCGGGTGAAAATCTCCGTAAGCTTTTCACTGTAATCCACCGAATCGAGCTTTGGGCAGCCTACGAGAACAGTCCTTCCGCGCATAAAGCGCTCGTGAAAATCGCCGCAGGCGTAAGCCGTGCAGTCCGCCGCGATCAGGATGTCGGCGCCTGCAAAATAAGGAGCGGCAGCAGGAGCAAGCTTTATCTGCACGGGCCAGTTTTTAAGCGCGGAGAACGTGGGCGCGTCATGGATTCTGCCGCTTTTTGCTTTTGCTTCGGCCACGGCCTTGGCCGAGTAGACGGCCGCTTCACGCTCGGTAAAGCTTATAGCACCGGCGGGACACTCGGGCAGGCAATCCCCGAGACCGTCACAGTAATCGTCACGCAGGAGTTTTGCTTTTCCGTTTACGAGGCCAATGGCCCCCTCATGGCATGCGGAGACGCATTTGCCGCATCCGTTGCATTTCGATTCGTCTATTTCAATTATCCTTCTTTTCATCTTTTGCGAGCCTCCTTTTCTTCCTCTTTGGCTTTTTTGGCTGCTTCGGCCTGTTTCATGAGGTGTTCGTACATTTCGTCTCCTACGCACTGGCGCGCGTATTTGCACCACATCACGCAGGATAGTTTATCGTTATACGCGACGAAGCCGCACTTATCACAGGCTACGCTTATGTCGGTGGCAAATATCTCTATGATCTCGCCGCATTCGGGGCAAACGCGTTCCTCAAGCGTAGGAGTTTTGAATCTGTCCATTCCGGGACATCCGCTGAATACCATTGCCATTTCATATACCTCCTTGCAACGCTGTATTGACTTTCTGATAAGAATATACTATGATTGCCTCGAAAAGTATGTTGGAAAAACAACATAGGAGCAGAAATGAAAGACTATTCAGATGTGTTGCAGCTCTCGCCGCTGTTTGCGGGGATAGAGCGGGATGAAGTTGAGAAAATGCTCGGCTGCCTCGGCGCGTTTGAGCGAGGGTACGGGCAGGATGAGTTTATACTGAGCGCGGGAGATGAAACGGAACTCATAGGGCTGGTGCTCGACGGCGGCGTGCATGTTGTTAGGGAGGATTTCTGGGGAAACCGGAATATTATTTCCAGGGCTGTCCCGGGGCAGGTATTCGGAGAAGGATATGCCTGTACGCCCGGCGCAAAAAGCGCAGTCAGCGTTATAACGGCACAGCCGTCGAGAATACTTTATATGAACGTGAGACGGGTGCTTACCACATGCTCTTCGGCATGCCGTTTTCACGCGCAGCTAATACGCAATCTGCTTTCGGTGCTTTCACGGAGAGCGCTTGAGCTGAATGAAAAGCTCATGTATATGACACAGCGCAGCACGCGCGGCAAGCTCCTTGCTTATCTTTCGGCGGAGTCAAGGCGCAGCGGAAGCGCGGAATTCGATATCCCGTTCGACAGGCAGCAGCTTGCCGACTATCTCTCGGTTGAGCGCAGCGCGATGTCCGCGGAGCTCGGCCGCCTTAAGAGAGAGGGAGTGCTTGATTTTAAACGTGAGCATTTTTGGCTCAGGGAATATCCCAAAAAAGAATAGAGAGGGACATTTGATGAAAAAAAGAGTATTTGCTGTTTTGCTTGCTGCTGCAATGTTATTTGCCCTGTGCGCCTGCACGATAAAAACTGCGGAGAAGAGCAAAGAGGAAGGGACTGAGCAGACCGAGACCGAAAAGAAAACCGAGTCGAAGAGCAAGGATAAAAACAAGAATAAGGATGATAAGGATAAGGCGACCGAAACGGGGAAAACGGAAACGGAGACCGCCGGGCCCGAAAAAAACGATGAAAACAAGGAGGGCCAGGGCGAGGGCGAGCCTGAGCCCGAGCCTGAAAAAAGGCCGGATGCGAGCGAATACGATAATTTCTACGGCTCGTGGGTAATGTATTCAGGCGAGATAGAGGGCTACCGCGATACCGCCAAGAACTTTGGCATAGACTGCCTGCTCATTATATATGGCGAGGACAAGGCCGATTTTATTTGGGACGATATTTACGGCGAGGAAAACGATTATTCGTTTACCGGCATGGACATAATCTATAACGATTATGCTCTTTACGAAGGCTGCGCCAATGACGCTTGGTGCGCCGACCTTATAACGGAATCCGAAAGCCGGGAACTGAGCGTTGCGCTCACCGGGCCGGACGAGCTTGAGATGCTCATGTTCTCATACTTTGACGGCGAGGAATACCCGACCGTGTTCATGGCAAATTTCCGCCGCATGACGGAGGCGGAGGCGCAGGGCTCAGGCGAGCTCGTTACCGCCGAGTTTTCCGACAGCCTGGAAGCGGGCGGCGAGACGCTGGAGTATGCCATCCCGCATATAAACATAGACAGCGTGAGGATGCAGGCGCTTAACGACGCCATATATGAGAAGTATTACAACGAATATTATCTCCAATATGTGAAAGCCAATATGGAAGAGTTCGGCGAACCGGAGTACGCGGGGATAAGCTATTCCTGGAACGTGGCGGACGATGTGCTCTCCCTCATAATAACCGCCGAGCCGTATTATTACTATTTCCCGGAATACGAGGTGTACAACATCAGCATCAGCCAGGGGAGGATACTCTCGGATGAAGAATTCCTCGCCGTGTGCTGCATAGAGTACGACGAGTACCTCAACGGAGCAAGGGACGTCCTCGGTTCATATTACTGCAGTAAATTTGAAGCCATAAAGGAGTATGCCGGCGACGACGAGAATCAGATGAGGTTTTACAAAGAGCAGCTGATGAAGACGATAGACGAGGAAAACGTTAAGCTTGCCCATCCGTACATAAACGAAAGCGGCGAGCTCATGATAGTCGGCCGCGTATACTCCCTTGCCGGAGCGGACTACTACAACGAGCTCATATCCTATAATTACCCGATCTCGGAGGATTATCTGAAAATCATAAGGTCATAAAAGCGAAAAAGCATTAAAAAGCTGCGCGCGGAACGCTTACGGCGTTCCACGCGCAGCTTTTGTTTTTCGGGTGCTTATTTTTTAACTACCGGGATATAAATATAGGAGCCGGAATCAAGGTAGAATTCAAAATCGGCCTTTGTCTGATCGAACTTCCAGTCGGAGGAGTCGAGCCATTCGCTGAAGATGTAGCGCCAGGTCTTCTGGATGTTTTCCTTGAGCGCGGCAGGATCGGCTGCAGCGGGTATCTCAAATACTGCGTATTCCGCCGCCGGAATCTCAACCTTTTCGGCGCCGGAGGGTACGGGACGATCATCCTTTACTATCGGGCCGAAGAAATAGAACAGATC
>Ga0079305_1000248_pt1 | contig 128481 bp, 142 predicted proteins | sample LMS_cellobiose_e_FD_79183 | JGI IMG/M metagenome (GOLD analysis project Ga0079305, IMG submission 79183) | Rumen-fistulated moose microbial communities from Alaska, USA - LMS_cellobiose_enrichment | ecosystem: Host-associated > Mammals > Digestive system > Stomach > Rumen fluid ...
ACCGACTGGTCGGAGTATTTCGACGACGGCCGCGAGTGGTGGGGCACGCTGTGCCTGACGGTTTACGACAAGACACTCGACCGCTTCGTCGTTATCATGGCGTCGGCAACAGACTGATCAATTCCGGTTTGGCGAGACAATGAAATAAATCCGGGTATCTTGACTCAAGCGGTCAACGGCATATTCTTTACGCCGAGAGTCGTGACTACAGCGTTGATAACGGTATTTTTATTCAGGCTATTGTCCCAAGGCACGTCGAAACGGTAGTATTGATGACAAAGAAATAAACAAATCGACACTTGAGAAGGAAAAATATATGGAATACAAAACAATACCATGCGTTGAAGGTGACGATGCGTTTATTGCGGATAAGCTCAATGCGATCACCAATTCAAAGATAGATTTTGAAGATACTATCGAGAATGAATTGGTCGTATTCAAAGTTACCGACAGCGCCGGAAACATCATTGCCGGGTGCAATCTTCTGATTAACTGCTGGAGGGTTGCGGATCTGGACATCCTGTGGGTGGAAGAGAAGTACCGCAAACAGGGTATCGGCTCCGCACTGATACGCAAGGCAGAGCGTGCCGCACGAGAAAAGGGGTGTCGTTTTATGACGCTCGGCACCTTCGATTTTCAGGCAAGGCCTTTGTATGAGAAATTCGGATTTACGGTTTGCGGCATAATTGAGGACTGTCCGACGAAGGGACATACCCACTACGATATGATAAAACGGCTTGACGATTCTTTCGATAAGTGCGTTACCGCTGCTCCCTGCGCATTTGAGATCCAGTCTGGTGATGAGGATGATGCCGAGTACATTGACGATAAACTCGTTGAATACAACTGGTCACAGCTTCCTGCTGTTCGTGACTTTTTATGGATAGCAAGGAAGATTCAGGGCGATAACGGCGAACCGGCAGCCGCCGGTTTTGCGGGCGTAAACTTCTGGAATATCGCATTTGTTGAAATGCTGTGGGTAGATGAGCCATACCGCAATCAGGGCATAGGTTCCAGGCTCCTTTCGGATATCGAGCAGGAAGCGAAGAATAACGGCGCTTGTATTGTGATGATCGATGCCCGCGGCTGGAACGTGGACTTCTTTAAGAAACTCGGCTATACGGTGTACTGCACATTCGAAGATTACCCGAACGGATACAGCAAGTACAAACTATTGAAGCGGGTTTGAAAAAAGAAGCATGGGGAAATTACGTTTGCCGAAGCAATATAATCGATCTGAATTCCGTGACTCAACCGAATGACTTAACCGATCAACGGCATTTTCCTGACGCAGAGGGTCGTGACAACAGCGTGAATATACGCCTTTTTATTCACGCTGTTGTCCCAAGGCATGTCGAGACAGTCGTATTGATGTCACAGGGTTGAGTTAGTGATTTAGCTATTTTTGTGGTAGGGGTGTGGCTGTAATATAAAATATCAAAGCTGGGATGACCTGAAAATAAAGAGATAGCGGTGGCAAGGCGAATGAGAATTTTTGCTTTGCAGCTTAACAATGATATTTAGGACATAGAAGCTAGAAATAAGAGCTTGCGAAACGCATAGGAGGAAGGATTCATGTTTGACAAATTTCGTTTGAAGGATGGGCTGGTAAAGTATAAACAGGATTTCGTATCCACGCAGTGGGGCAACGAAAAATATAAATGGGAGGCAGTAAAGTGCTTTCAGGATAATTGGGATGTAAACGCGTCTGATTTTGCCGATATGCTCACACGCTCCCTTGCGAAGACTTACAATCTGCTGGCTTCAAACAACAACTTCCCGAAAGGTATGATCATTGGGTTCGCAAAAGCCGCTCCCGAAGAGGTCCGAGCAATGTTCATCGCTCTGTTTGATGAGAGCAAGGATGTATTTGAACGGATGGATGCCTTCAAGACACAGTCATCTGTTCTCTTGGGAAAGTACGGTAATGGGGCGTCTCAGCACTACCAGTACGAGAACGCTATCAGCACCTACCTGTGGCTGCGCTATCCGGACAAGTATTACATTTACAAGTTCGGTGAGGTTAAGGCCGTGGCAGATGAGCTAGAAAGCGATTATCGTTTCAAAAAGGGAGCCTATGCCGACAATATCCGGAACTTCCTGAAGCTCTATGATGAAATCAGCGTGGCCCTCAAAGAGGATACCGAGCTGGTGAACCTCTTCCAGTCGCAGTTGACCGATACTTGCTATCCAGATCCGGAACTGAAGACATTGACTATCGACGTCAGTTTCTACATCAGCAGGTATTACTCGCAGAAAGATGCAGTTGCTCAAGTCGATGCCGAGTGGTTCCCGACCACCTATTCACCGGGATTCTCTGTCGATGATTGGGTAAAACTTCTCAATGATTCGGAGGTCTTTACCACCGGCAGCCTTGAAATCATGAAACGCATGAAAGACTATGGAGGTCAGGCTACCTGCACTCAGCTTGCCGTAAAATACGGTGAGACAAAGAATTTCTATAATGCCGGTTCATCTGCACTTGCGAAAAGAATAGCAGACAAGACCGGCTGTCCGGTCATGGAAGATGATACTGAAAATTCAAAGTGGTGGCCAATCCTCTATGTCGGACGCTCTGCGGCGAAAGAGGAACAGGGGTCTTACATCTGGCGACTTCGTGATGAACTCTCAGCTGCACTGGACAAGGTTGACCTTTCAAGTATTGAACTGTATGTAAAAGCGGCTCCCGGCGAGGAAGATCGTGGTTATTGGTGGTTGAATGCCAATCCGAAGATCTGGAGCTTTGCAGACATCGCTGTTGGCGAGGGTCAGTCCTACACGCTCTACAATGAGAACGGCAACAAGCGTCGTATCTTCCAGAACTTCCTTGACGCGAAGGCTGGCGACATGATCATCGGGTATGAATCCAATCCGGTAAAGCAGATCGTTGCTATCGGTCGTGTCAGCGCAGAACAAGACGGTGAGAAGCTGTTCTTTGAAAAGGTCGAAGGCCTGACTTCACCGATTGATTATACGACCCTGAGAGGATGCCCGGAACTGGAGCGTATGGAGTATTTCCAGAATCCGCAAGGCAGCCTGTTCAAGCTCACCAGAGGCGAATTTGAATTCATCCTCGATATGATTCGTGAGGAGAATCCGGTAGCACAGGAAGCCTCCATCGATGCTTACACAAAGAGCGACTTCCTTGATGAAGTGTATATGACCGAAAAACGCTATGAGAACCTTGTGGCCGTTCTTCGCAATAAGAAGAACATCATCCTGCAGGGTGCTCCCGGTGTTGGTAAGACTTTCGCCGCAAGACGTCTGGCGTGGTCCATGATGGGTGAAAAGGATGATAGCCGCATTGAGTTCGTTCAGTTCCATCAGAACTATTCCTATGAAGACTTCATGATGGGCTATAAGCCAGTCGAGGATGGATTCGAGTTGAAGTACGGCATTTTCTATCGTTTCTGCCAGAAGGCTGCAAACCAGCCGGACAAGGAGTTCTTCTTTATCATCGATGAAATCAACCGTGGCAACATGAGTAAAATCTTCGGGGAGCTGTTGATGCTGATCGAAAAGGACTACAGAGGTACAAAAGCGACTCTCGCTTATAACGGCCTCTCATTCTCCGTTCCGAAGAACCTCTACATCATCGGCATGATGAATACGGCAGACCGCAGCCTCGCCATGATTGACTATGCGCTCCGTCGCCGCTTCAGCTTCTTTGAGGTGGAACCGGGCTTCGATTCCGAGGGCTTCATCCATTACCAGAACGGCCTGAACAATGAGACGCTGAACGAACTCGTTAATAAGGTGAAAGACCTGAACCGTGAAATCTCCCTTGATAAGTCGCTGGGTAAGGGCTTCTGCATCGGCCACAGCTATTTCTGTGGCAGAGATGTTTGCACCGAAGAGTGGCTGCACTCCATCGTTGACTACGACATTCTTCCGATGCTCAGTGAATACTGGTTCGACGACGCCAACAAGCTCCAGCGGTGGGAGAACATTCTTCAAGGTGTGTTTCAATGATTAAGGATAAGAGCATCTTCATAAAAAACATATACTATATGCTTTCGTATGCCTTCACGACGCTGAATCAAGGCGGTTATGAGGATGTTGCTATCGAGGAGTTTGAGAACATGCATAACCTCTTCGCTGCAATTCTGGCGAAGGGCATCAGCAGACAGTTGAAGCAGGGCCTGTACCGGGAGTATTTGAACCGGAAAGAGGATGTTGCTGTAGTCCGGGGCAAGATCGATATGCCGGGAACCATTCAGAACCGCCTTGCCAGAAAGCGGGTGCTGACATGCGAATATGATGAGCTTTCGGAGAATAACCTGTTGAATCAGATTTTAAAAACAACGGTAATGATTCTGCTTCATCATGCCAAAGTGGATACCGAGTATAAAACAGATTTGAAAAAGGAAATGCTGTTCTTTTCAAATGTTGATACGATTGATCCGACCTCGATCCGCTGGTCCACACTTCGCTTTCAGAGGAATAATAATACCTACCGGATGCTCGTCAGCCTTTGCCAACTGGTGCTTGAGGGAATGCTTCTGACTACAGACGATGGAGAATATAAGCTGGCGACCTTCATTGATGAGCAGCGGATGAATCGGCTTTATGAAAAGTTCATCCTTGAGTATTATGCAAAAGAATGTCCGCAGGTGAAAGCGACAGCGTCACAGATACCGTGGGCCTTGGATGACGGGATAGGTACGATGTTGCCGATCATGCAGAGCGACATTACCCTTTCACAGGGCAACAATGTGCTGATTATAGACGCTAAGTATTATACACACACCACACAGACGCAGTATGATGTCCATACTCTTCACTCAAACAATCTGTACCAGATATTCACCTATGTAAAAAACAAGGACACCGAGTTTGGAGAGAGGCCGCACACGGTATCGGGTATGTTGCTTTATGCCCGGACGGATGAGACTATCCAGCCGGATAACGTTTATCAGATGAGCGGAAACCAGATCAGCGTTAAGACGCTGGACCTGAATCGGGATTTTTCGGAAATTGCCGCACAGTTAAATGCAATAGTGGATGAGCATTTTCCGTGATAAAGGAGGTGTGATCTATGGCAGAGATGAGCGAAATTCATGATTTTGCCGTTAAATATCATAGCCTATATGTTAATCCTCAAACTACGAACTTCGATGTAAAAGACGGTTTCGCTGAACAGTGTCTTGCCTTCGGGTTTGAGATGGATTGCGGAAACCGATTTATCGCGACTTTTTCCAGCGGTGCTTTTTATGAAAATAAAGAGCTTAATAAGGTCATTGATGACATTGACGATGTTCAACTTCTTGGTTCAGCTATTTTATCCCACTGGAGATATGTTACCCATTGGTCTTGCTCCGATCTGCTGGGCGAGAAACATCGACCTTGGTTTATCACTGCGTTCGGTAGATTAGCAGTGATTACGGAGGAGACAGTTTTGGCTGCGATTTAGATGTCAGAAACTAAAACGATTGGGGCAGGCATGAAGACAGTAAAATATGGAAAACAAAATAAAGACATAATCATGCTGCTTCACGGCGGCGGGAGAGTGAAGCTGTGCGGAGGGCGTCATGATCATCGAGCTTCGGGCTATAGATAAGGATAACAGGACAGAATGTGAACGTCTTTCTGTCACGAGCGAGCAAAAACAATATATCGCGAGCAATGCGGCGTCTCTCATTGCCGCAAAAAACAACGCCGAGGTCGCCCGGCCCTTTGCTGTTTATGCGGACGGCAGGATGGTGGGCTTTGCCATGTTTGCGTTTGATGAAAACAACGATGACCCGGAAGATAAATATTGGCTTTGGAGATTTATGATCGATGAAAAGGAACAAGGCAAAGGATACGGCAAAGCGGCATTAGCCGAAACAGTCAAGTATTTCAGGGAGCACAACGCGGATATCATCACGCTCTCCACCAAAGAGACCAATACAAAGGCGCTGGGATTGTATCACCGGTTTGGCTTCTCCGAAAACGGCCAAAGGAACGATGATGAGATCGTGTTGAAGCTCTACCTGCAAAACGATCGCCGTGATCCGTCGAGCCGGTCTGCCGTTATAGAGAGATAATCGATAAGAAAAGGGATAATAGATGATCAGAGAATACATTATACAAAATTGGGCAATGCTCCTTCTTTTGAGCGCCTTTGCGGTCTTGCTGATGACCACGGTGTTCCTGGAGCAAAAGATGATCAAACGCATGTTGTTTTTGATCGTCGCGATATTCCTGCTTTCCGTCTGCGTGTTTGCGGAATTCCATCTTGACGGGATCGGACGGTCGAGGGGACTGCGTATCGTTTTGATGGCAGTCCGGTACAGCGCGACCCCGCTCATCATAGCCATGATCCTCTTCACCCTGACCAAAAAGGCGCGCTGGCATGTCTTTATTCCTGCGGTGCTGCTGGTCATCATCAACGTCGTTTCCATTTTTACCGGCATTGTTTTCAGCGTCAGCGAGACCGGTGCGCTGCAGCGCGGGCCGCTTGGCTACCTGCCGTTTATCGCGGTGGGAGGCTATTGCTTTTTCCTCATTTTTGTCCTGTTCAGACAAAGCAATAAGCAGACGGCGGAGATCATTCCCATCGTATTCCTGAGCTTTGCTTTTGTATCGGGGCTGGTCCTGCCGTTCGTACTTGGAAGGGATTATGCAAAGATCTTTTGTGCGACCATTGCCGTCGCGCTGTTCGTTTACTATGTTTTTTCCATTCTCCAGCTGACCAAAAAGGATGCGCTGACAGGGCTTCTCAACCGGCATGCGTATTATGCGGCTATCGCCGATGATCCGAAGGATATCACCGCGCTGGTATCCATGGATATGAACGGGCTGAAGACGATCAATGATACGGGCGGGCATGCCGCCGGAGACGAGGCGCTGAGTACGCTGGCGCTGTGCTTTTTGCGCGCCTCAAAGCCAAGACAGTCTGTTTACAGAGTGGGCGGTGATGAGTTTATCATCATTTGCCGGCGGACCTCTGAAAGCGAAATGAAACAGCTCCTGGAGCGCCTTGAAAAGAGTGTTTCCGAGACGGGCTACAGCTGTGCCATAGGGTATAGTTATGCCGCCGGCGGGGACAAAACGATCGACGAGATGCTTAAAGAATCGGATGAGATGATGTACGCGAAAAAAGAGCAGTATTACCTGGCTTTCGGTACCGGAGCCTGCAGATGAGAGCGTCTCTCCTCGGGCTGAGGGGCAAGAAGCATCGCTCTCGCTGAAGAGTGCGGGCAAGGCCAAAGACGTTGTCAGGCCGGGAGCTGAGGGAGGCTTTGCAGCGTCTTGATGACGAGAGAACGATACATGAGGTTTACTTTATAAGGTGATCAGTATGAAGAAAGTCCTGGTCGGGATGTCCGGCGGCGTGGACAGCGCGGCCGCCGCGTTCCTTTTGAAAAAAGCCGGTTATGACGTTGTCGGGGTCACGCTGCGCACCTGGCAGGCGGACGGCGGCGATGAGAGCCGCTGCTGCGACATCGACGACGCAAGAAGCGCGGCGGACAAGATCGGCATGGAATTTTTCCCCGTGAACTGTGCGCTTGACTTTCAGCGGTATGTCGTCGAGCCGTTTGCAAAGGAATATCTGCAGGGCAGAACGCCGAATCCGTGCATTGAATGCAACCGGTACGTCAAATGGGAAAAGCTGCTCTATTATGCCAAGGTGATCGGGGCGAGCCATGTCGCGACCGGGCATTACGCCTCCGTTGTCAAACTGGATAACGGAAGGTATTCCGTCAGGAAAGCCGCGCACGCGGAGAAAGACCAGACGTATATGCTGTACAAGCTTACGCAGGAGCAGCTCGCGGCAACGCTGATGCCGCTCGGGGAGCTTTCCAAGAGCGAAGTGCGGCAGATCGCAAAGGACGCGGGCCTGCCGGTCGCCTCCAAGCCGGACTCGCAGGAGATATGCTTTGTAACGGACGGCAGCTACGCGGAGCATATAGAAAAAACGGCGGGAGCCGATCGCCTTGCCGAAGGCTTTTTCGTGGACGTCCGCGGGAATGTCCTCGGCAGGCATAAAGGCATCATCCACTATACCGTCGGACAGCGGAGAGGGCTCGGCGTTGCGCTCGGATATCCCGCGTACGTCAAGGAGATCCGCGCGGACAGCAACGAAGTGGTGTTAAGCGGCGAGCAGGCGCTTTACCATAAGGAGCTGCTGTGCAGCGACACGAATTTTATGACCGTCCCGGCGCTGAAAAAGGGGGAAAGGATCCCCTGCACGGTCAAGATCCGCTATCATCACGCCGGGCAGCCGGCCACGATAACGCTGACAGACAGCGACATGGTAAAGGTGTCTTTTGACGAGCCGGTCAGAGCCGCGACCCCGGGACAGTCGGCCGTCTTTTATGACGAGGAAGAGAGGGTCATCGGCGGGGGCGTTATTGCGGAGGTCCTGCCGTGAGCCGCCTCGCCGCGCTGCGGCGGCGAGGGGGAGAAAAGCCGCGCCCTGCCGCGCGCGGAGCTCACCGGGCAGTTAACACGGGAGGAGAGCCAGGATGATACTGTTTATCAACGCCTGCGTGCGTAAGGAGTCCCGGACGAGACGGCTGGCGGAGCGGCTGCTCGCCGGACGGCAGGAGCCGGTCGAGGAGGTGCGTCTGTGGGAGCAGGCTTTCCCCGTCGCCGACGAGGCGTTTTTGGAAAAGCGCGACAGGCTGCTCCGGGACGGGGCGTTCGGCGACCCGCTGTTCGCGCCGGCGCGCCGGTTCGCGGCCGCGGATGAGATCGTGATCGCCGCGCCGTGCTGGGACCTTTCGTTCCCCGCGTCGCTGAAGCAGTATCTGGAGCAGATCAACGTCGTCGGCGTCACGTTCCGCTACGCGCCGGACGGCGTGCCCGAGGGGCTCTGCCGGGCGCGGCGGCTGACGTATGTCACGACCGTCGGCGGCGACTTCTTCCCGGAGGCGTACGGCTTCGGCTACGTGCAGGCGCTGGCGCAGAGCTTTTACGGGATACGCGAGGTCGAGCTCGTCAAGGCGGCGGGCCTCGATATCGACGGGGCCGACGCGGAGGCGATCCTGCGCGACGCGGAGGAGACGCTCGCCGCACGGCAGCGCGGGAGGTGACGGGGTTGGCGTCGAGCAAAGCTTATCTTGACTATATCCTGGAGCAGCTTTCCGGGCTGGAGGACATAGCGTACCGCGCCATGATGAGCGAATACATTCTTTATTACCGCGGGAAGGTGGTCGGCGGCGTTTACGACGACCGCTTCCTCGTGAAAGCGACGCGCTCCGCCGCGGCGATGATGCCGGACGCGGCGCGGGAGCTTCCGTATGAGGGTGCGAGGGCCATGCTGCTTGTGGACAACGTGGAGGACAGACCGTTCCTGCAGGCACTGATGGAGGCGATGGACAAGGACCTGCCCGCCCCGAAGAAAAAGACGTAAACGCAATAAGGCGGGGCTGCCCTTGTGTAAAGGGAGACGACGGCCGAACGGCTGGCTGAGGGATCGTCCCGTCGGGTCAAAGAAAGAGCAAAGGCATCAAGGAGGAAACGACTATGATCACACTTGCGGCGGCCCTCGCGGCGCTGCTGGCGGGCTTTGCCCTTTACGGCAAAGCCGCGGAAAGGGCCTTCGGCCCGGACGACCGGGAAACGCCGGCCGTCGCGATCAACGACGGGGTGGACTGCGTGCCCATGAAGCCGTGGAAGGCGTTCCTGGTCCAGCTGCTGAACATCGCGGGCACGGGCCCGATCTTCGGCGCGCTGATGGGCGCGTGCTTCGGGCCGGTGGTGTTTTTGTGGATCGTGTTCGGCTCCATCCTGGGCGGCGCGGTGCACGATTACTTCTCCGGCATGATCTCCAGCCGCCATGCGGGCGCCTCCGTCGCGGAGCTGTCCGGGCTGTATCTCGGCGGCGCAGCGCGGTGGGTCATGCGCGTTTTCTCGGTGGTGCTCCTGGTGCTGACGGGCACCGTGTTCGTCAACAGCCCCGCGGCGCTGCTCGCGCGGCTGACGCCGGGTCTCCTCAACGAGACGTTCTGGATCGTGGCGATCCTGCTGTACTACGTGCTCGCGACGCTCTTGCCCATCGACAAGCTGATCGGCCGGCTGTACCCCGTCTTCGGCGTCATCCTCATCATCATGGCGGCGAGCGTCCTGGGCGGCACGCTCGCCGGCGGCTACACGGTCCCCGAGCTGACGCTGCGGGACCTCCATCCGGACGGTCTGCCGGTGTGGCCCTATATGTTCGTCACCGTGGCCTGCGGGGCGATCTCCGGCTTCCACGCCACCCAGTCGCCCATGATCGCCAAGTGTATCACCAGCGAAAAGCAGGGCCGTCCCGTTTTCTACGGCGCCATGATCGCGGAGTCCGTGATCGCGCTCATCTGGGCGGCGGCCGGCGTGGCGTTCTACGGCGCGACAGGCGGCCTTGCCGCCGCGCTCGCCTCGCTCGGCCAGTCGGGCGTGGTCTATGAGATCTCCAACACCATGCTGGGCGTCGTCGGCGGCGCGCTGGCGGTGGTCGGCGTGGTCGTCTGCCCCATCACCTCCGGCGACACCGCGTTCCGCAGCGCACGGCTTATTCTGGCGGAGATCACCCGCCTCGATCAGAAGAAGATCGGCAACCGCCTTCTCATCACGCTGCCGCTGCTGGGCGTGGGCGCGGTGCTCACCCAGCTGGACTTCAACGTGCTGTGGCGCTATTTCTCCTGGAGCAACCAGACGCTGGCGATGATCGCCCTCTGGGTCATGACGGCCTACCTCCTGCGGGAGGGGCGGGGGCGGCTCGCCTCGCTGATGACCGCCCTGCCGGCCGCGTTCATGTCGGCCGTCAGCCTGACCTATATCCTGATGGCGAAGGAGGGCTTCGGCCTGTCGCAGACCGTCGCTTATCCCGCGGGCGTCCTCTTCGCCGCGGCGCTCGTCGCCGTCTACGCCGTCCTGGCGAAGCGCCGCCAGGCCACGCCGGGGCAGAAAGGAGCGTAAGGGAAAATGATACTCTATTCCGTCATCATGTTCGCCGTCGCGGCCTTGCTGCTGGGGCTCGGCACAGCGATCCGGCGCGGCAACACCGACCTGATACACGACTACCACCGGACCCACGTCCGGGCGTCGGAGCGGCTTGATTACGGCCGGGCGTTCGCCAAGGGGCTCTTCGTCATGGCCGCCGGCCTCGCCGCCAGCGGCGTGATCGCGCTGTTCGGCACGGAGGGCCGCGTCGTCGCGTGGGCGGTGGCGGTGCTGCTCGCCGGGCTCGTCGCCGGGATCGTCGTCATCGTCCGCGTGCAGATGCGCTACAACGGCGGCCTGTGATCGCTCTATCATAACAGAAAAGGACTGGACATTTTTATGCACAAGGAAAGCGGATACGACTTTGACGCGGCGTACTGCCTGGACACGTTCCGGCGGCTCCTCGCCGTGGACAGCACCACCGGCCAGTATGAGGCCATCCAGCAGCTGCTCTGCGCCATGCTGGAGGAACTGGGCTTCGCGTATCGCGTGACGCGTAAGGGCGGCGTGATCGCGGATCTCGGCGGCGAGGGGAACGCCCTCGCCGTCACGGCGCACCTGGACGATATCGGCCTCATGGTCAGAAAGGTGAATCCCGACGGGACGCTGAACGTCTGCCCGGTGGGCGGGCTCTATCCCTTCTACTGCGTCACGGAGAACGTCCGCGTCCATACCCGCGCCGGCGCCGTCTATACGGGCACGGTCTGCCGCGCGCCCGCGTCCGTCCACGTGACGGAGGAGGAGCTCCGCACGGCGCTGCCGGATTTCCGCACCAACGTCTGCGTCGTGCTGGATAAGGACGTCAAAAGCGCGGCGGACGTCGCCGCCCTCGGTATCGCGTCCGGCGATATGATCGCGCTGGAGCCCCGGTACGCGGAGGCGGACGGCTACATCAAATCGCGCTTCATCGACGACAAGGCGGCGGTGGCCGTCCTGCTCGCCGTCATGCGGACGCTGCAAGCGGGCGATCTCGTCCCGCCGCGGAAGGTGTACGCCTATTTCGCCGCGTATGAGGAGATCGGCCACGGCACGGCCTGGCTCCCGCCGGACGTGGGCGATATCCTGGCCGTGGACATCGCGCCCACGGGGCCGGACCAGACCTCGGACGAGCACAAGGTCACGATCTTCGCCAAGGATTCCCGCTACCCCTACCACTGGGGCATGACGAACGAGCTGCGGGAAACGGCGGAGGCGGCGGGCGTCGACTACGTCATGGACGTGTTCACGCCCCATTACGGCACGGACTGCGACGTCAGCGTCGCGGCGGGCTACGATATCCGCCACGCTGCCATCGGGCCGGGCACGGCCAACAGCCACGGCTACGAGCGCACGCATATCGACGGCCTGCGCCGGACCTATGAGCTGCTGCTGGCCTACCTCCTGCGGGCGTAACGCGGTTGCTTTTCGGCGCGAAACGGGGTATACTGGGGCTGACAGAAAGCCCGCGCCGGAACGGAGGCAGCATGAACGGATATCAGCACGTGGTCCATCCCTTCGGGCCGCTTTATGACGAGCGGTCCGAGATCCTCATCCTCGGCAGCCTCCCGTCGGTCAAGTCGCGGGAGCAGCTGTTCTTTTACGGCCATCCGCAAAACCGCTTCTGGCCGCTGCTGGCCGCGCTGTTCGGCGAGCCCGCGCCCGCCACGATCGCGGAAAAACGCGCGCTGGCGCTCCGCCACCGCGTCGCCCTCTGGGACACCATCTACAGCTGCGACATCGTCGGCTCCGGCGACAGCACCATCCGGAACGCCGTGCCGACGGATCTCGCCCCCATCCTCGCCGGGAGCCGCGTGAGCCGCATTTTCTGCAACGGCCGGACGTCGGGGCTTTACTACCATAAATATCAGGAAAAGGCGCTCGGCCGGGAGGCCGTCGTCCTGCCGTCCACGAGCCCCGCGAACGCGGCGTGGACGATGGACCGGCTGCTCGCGGCGTGGCGCGTCCTTGCAACACCGTAAAAAAGAGCCCTGCGGGCGACCGCCGCCCGCAGGGAGTTCTCATACATAGGAACGGATCGTTACCCCATGACCCGCGGGAAGCTTTGCCAGGGGATGGCCAGCGCCGCGCCCCCGTTCAGCAGGGCGTCGACGTGCAGCAGCAGGGGAAAATCTTCCTCCCGAACGACGCCCCGCCGGGCCAGCGCCCGCACGGCCCGCGCCGTGCGCGTGGCGATGACCACGGCCTCCAGCGTCTCGCCCTGCAGCCGCGCCAGCGTTTCCTCGATGGTGCAGCCCCTGCCCAGCAGGCGGCCCACCGTCCGGCTCCGGCCGGCGGCCACGGTCACCTCCAGATCGCCGGCGGCGAACATGATGTTGTCCGTCCCGCCGCCTGCCAGGCGCAGCAGATCCAGCATTTCCTTCACGCTCTGCTGGAAGAGCGCGGCCCGCATATTGTTGTGGTCGACGCCGTCGCCGGCAAGACTCTCCTTGATGCCGACGGCCAGCGCCGTGCCCAGCGCGTACCCGTTTTTCAGCGCCACGGCGCACTCCAGCCCCACCACGTCGCGGGTCAGGCTGATGAGATAGTAGTCCGTGGCGAACAGGCTCCGTATCCAGGCGAGCCGGTCGAGATCCGGCCCGCAGTAGGCGACGAAGGAGGGGTCGTGGTCGGCCAGGTCCCGCGCCGTGCAGGGCCCGCCGATGGCGTACAGCTCCAGCCGGCTGCCCGCCGGCAGCCGCGACTGCCAGAACGCCGGATACGTTTCCAGCGTCCCGTCCTCCCGGTCCAGCAGGCCCTTGGTCACGGAAAGGACGGGCACGTCCTCGGAAAGGCGCGGCAGCACCGCCTCCGCGAACCAGTCCACGCCGAAGCTGGACACGCCGCAGACGACGAGCGCCGCCCCGGCGAGCGCCTCCGCCATCTGCGCACAGGGATAATACCGGACGCCGGCGTGCAGCGTCCGGCGCAGCGTGACGTGATAGTCGTCCTCCCGCAGCCGCGCGATGACGCCGTCGTCCAGCGGGCTGCCCACAAGGCGCACCTCGTGGCCGTTTTCAAAAAGGGGAAACGTCAGAGCGGAGGCCATCTGGCCCGCGCCGATCAGGGTGATGATACTCATGGTCGTCCTCCTTTATCAGCGGTTTTCCACAGTCCCGGTCAGGACTATTATATAATGAAACACGATCGTGATTCAACCGCCGGCAGCCTGCCGCGCAAGGAAAGGAGCCACATGGACGAGATACTGGATATGACCATCGGCGCTATGCCCGGTGCGGCCTTCGACTGTTCCTGCGGCCGCCGCCACACCTTCCCCGTGCACGCGATCTCCATCCGCCCCGGCGCACTCGAGGACCTGCCGCGGATGGCGGAGCCCTTCAAAAGCGGCCGCGTCCTCATGGTCAGCGACGGCAACACCTATGAAGCGGCCGGCCGCCGCGCCGCGGCGCTGATGCGGGAGGCGGGCTTCGCGCTGAAGGAGCTGCGCTTCGACACCGGCGACGATATCCTCATCCCCGACGAGCGGACGCTGGGCCGCATTTTGCAGGAGCAGGAGCTGGACACAAAGCTGATGATCGCCGTCGGCTCCGGCGTGCTGAACGATTCCGTCAAATTCGTCACGTCGCGCACGGGCCTGCCCTATATCGTCGTGGCCACGGCGCCCTCCATGGACGGCTACGTGGCGGACGGCGCGCCCATCATCACCCAGGGACGCAAGATCTCGCCGCTGGCCCATCTGACCTATGGCCTCATCGGCGATACGGACGTGCTGCAGACCGCGCCGCAGGATCTCATCCAGGCCGGCTTCGGCGACGTGGTGGGCAAGATCACGGCGCTGGCCGACTGGGACCTGGCCGTCAAGGCCAACGGCGACTACCGGTGCGACACCTGCGTCACGCTGGTGCGCCGCGCGCTGGACAAGTGCTTCGCGCAGGCGGACGGCCTGCCGCGGCGCGAGCCGGAGGCGCTCTCCGCGCTGATGGAGGCGCTCACCATGACGGGCGTCGCCATGGCGCTCATCAACGTGTCCCGTCCGGCCTCCGGCGCGGAGCACATGCTGTCGCACTATTGGGAGATGGATTCCATCGCCCGCGGGGAAAATCCCCATCACCACGGTATCCAGGTGGGCGTCGCCGCCACGGTCATCGCCCGCTTTTTCGAGCGTCTGGCGGATATCCTGCCGCCGGGCACGGGCGCGCTCTGCCCGCCCCATGAGGAGATCGAGACCCTGCTGCGGCGGGGCGGCGCCCCCGTCAGCCCGCGGGAGCTGGGCATCGGGCGGGAGCTGTTCCGCGCCAGCCTCATGGAGGGCTGGCAGGTGCGGCCCCGCTATTCCGTCCTGCGCTTCGCGCTGGACCGGGGACGGCTCGCGGAGACGGCGGACGCCGTCACGGCGGAGCTGTACGACTGACGCGGAAAAGGAGGAACGGCCCATGCTGCAAAAGGAAGAGGCCCTGCGGGGCGTCCGGCTCTTCGTGCTGGACATGGACGGCACCGTCTACATCGGCGACCGGCCCATCCCGGGCGCGCTCGACTTCATCCGCGCGGTGGAGGCGGCGCCGGACCGGGACTACCTCTTTTTTACCAACAACGCCTCCCGCGTGCCCGCGGTCTATGTGGAAAAGCTGCATAAGCTCGGGCTCGACGTGCCGGAGAGCAAGATCGTCACGGCGGGGGACGTCTGCGCGGAATACCTGCAGCGGCAGTATCCCGGCGCCCGCGTCTATCTGAACGGCACCCCCGTGCTGGCGGAGAACTGGCGCGCCCGGGGGATCCGGCTCGTGGAGGACGCGCCGGACGTCGCCGTGCAGAGCTTCGACACCACGCTCACCTATCACAAGCTGGACCGTATCTGCCACTTCGTGCGGAACGGCGCGGCCTTCATCGCGACGCATATGGACATCAACTGCCCCGCGGAGTACGGCTACATGCCGGACTGCGGCGCCATCTGTGCGCTGATCACGGCGTCCACGGGGGTGGAGCCCCGCTATCTCGGCAAGCCGTGGCGGGAGACGGTGGACATGATCACGGCGCTGACGGGCGTCCCCGCGGCGCAGACGGCGTACGTGGGCGACCGGCTCTATACGGACGTGGCCACCGGCGTCAAAAACGGGGCGAAGGGGTTTCTCGTCCTGACCGGGGAGGCCACCATGGAGACCGTGGCGGGATCGGACGTGGAGCCTACGTGCATTTTTGCCTCGCTGGGCGAGATGAGACAGTATCTGTGAACGGACGGCGCGGAGGGACGCGATGACGCAGACGACGCAAAAAAGAACGCCCCGCCTCACCGGGGCCGGTCTCCGGGCGGAGCTGAAGGAGCTTCGCGCCGTCAGCTTTCTTGCGCTGACGCTGGCGGGGATCGTCAACGCCTTCGGCGTGACCATTTTTCTCTTCCCGGTCCGGCTGTATGACAGCGGCATATCCGGCCTGTCCATGCTGCTGGACCAGATCACCCCGGCGCGCTGGACGCTCTCTCTCTTCCTCGTGCTGCTGAACGTGCCGGTTTTCGCCTTCGGCCTGCGGCGGCAGGGGCTCGCCTTCACGCTTTACTCGCTCTACGCCGTGGGCGTCTATTCCCTCGCGGCGTATCTCATCATGGACGTGCTGCCCGTCGACGTGGGCTTCGTTTCCCCGCTGGCGGGGCGGGATCTGCTGCTGTGCGCCATTTTCGGCGGCGTCATCTCCGGCGTGGGCAGCGGACTCACCATCCGCTTCGGCGGCGCCATCGACGGGATCGATGTCCTTTCCGTGGCCTTTGCAAAGCGGATCGGGATCTCCATCGGCACGTTCGTCATGATCTTCAATACCGTGCTCTATACGGCGTGCGGGCTCATCATCGACAGCTGGATCCTGCCGCTCTATTCTATCGTGACGTATTACGTCGGTTCCAAAACGGTCGATTTCATCGTGGAGGGCTTTGACCGCTCGAAATGCGCCATGATCGTCACCACCCGGGCCGCCGAGATCGCCGACGCGCTTTCGGCCATCTTCCAGACCAGCGGCACCATCGTGCGGGCCGTCGGCGGGTATTCCAAGGAAGAGAAAGAGATCGTTTATTTCATCATCAACCATTTTCAGATCAACAAACTGAAGCGTACGGTCCACGCGATCGACGAGAAGGCGTTCATCTCCCTGCAGGAGGTATCGGACGTCATCAAAAACCGCGACTGACGGCGCGGGAACGCCCCGGCAGCGGGAGCTTTTAGGGTAAGAGGCAGACAGGGCATGAGAAGGCAAGAGATCGACAAACAGGAGCTGTTCGCGCGCACGCCGGTGGCGCAGGCGCTTTTCGCCATGGCGGTGCCCACCATCATCAGCCAGCTGATCAACCTGATCTACAACATGGTGGACGCGTTTTTCATCGGGCGGACGGGCGATTCGTATATGATGGCCGCCACCACGCTGACGCTGACGTTCGTCATGGTCAACGTGGCGCTGGCGAATCTTTTCGGTATCGGCGGCGGCAGTCTCGTGGCGCGGCTCATGGGTGCCGGCGGCCACGACAAGGCGAAGCAGGTCAGCGCGTTCAGCGTCTACGGGGCGATCGCGGTCTCGCTGCTCTATTCGCTCCTGCTGGGCAGCTTCCTCACGCCGCTGCTGCGCTTTATGGGCGCCTCGGACGCGACGATGGACTACGCCCGCCGCTACGCGCTCATCGTCTCCGTGTGCGGCAATCTGCCCGCCATCCTCTCGCTGACGCTGGCGCACCTCCTGCGGAACGCGGGCTGGTCCGCCCAGGCCAGCACGGGGCTGAGCCTCGGCGGTATCCTGAACGTCGGGCTCGACCCGCTGTTCATGTTCGTGCTCCTGCCCCGCGGGCAGGAGGTCACGGGCGCCGCCGTGGCGACGCTGATCTCCAACGTCGTCTCGTGCGTCTATCTGCTCTATGCCTACCGCCGCGCCGCGGGCGAAGCGCCGCTCACGATGAGCTTCCGCGCGGCGCGCACGCTGGAGCGCCATCAGATCGCGGCGCTTTTCGCCGTGGGCGTGCCGTCGGCGGTCCTGCCGGGGCTTTTCGACGTGGCGAACGTCACGCTGAACATCATCGCCGCCGCCCATAACGATCTCGTCCTCGCGGCCATGGGCATCGTGATGAAGATCGACCGCCTGCCCAACGCGATCAACATCGGTATCTCCCAGGGCATGCTGCCCATCGTGGCGTTCAACTACTCCTCCGGCGACCATGAACGCATGCGCACGGTCATCCGCACGGCGCGCCGGGCGGGCCTCGCCATCGCGGCGGCCTGCATCGTCCTCTTTGAGCTTTTCGCGCCGCAGGCGTCCCGCGTGTTCCTCAGCACCACGGCGGGCGACGCGGAAACGGCGCTCGTCACCGTGGGCTACGCCGCGCTGTTCCTGCGGATACGGTGCGTCGCCTCGCCGGTGCAGTTCCTCAATTACCACTCGTCCTACTGCATGCAGGCCATGGGCAAGGGACGGGAGACCATGCTCCATGCGTTCGTGCGCGAGCTGGTGTTCTATATCCCGTTCATGTTCCTGCTGGACCGGCTGTTCGGCGCGGCGGGCCTTGCCGCGGCGCTGCCGGCCGGGGAAGCCTGCGGGGCGGTGTTCGCGCTTTTCCTGCTGCGGCGGATATTGAAGAAGGACGCCCAAAAAGCGGGCTGACAGATACAGACGGTAAGGAGGGTCTACTCATGAACGAAAACGTACAGAAACGGAACCGGGCGCTGGCCGCCCGCATCATCAAGGGACTGGAGAGCCGGAACATGCGGGGCTATTACGCCGAAACGGGGGCGGAGGCCCGGGAGCTCGCGCTGCGGCTGATACCGGAGGGGAGCACCGTCACCGCCGGCGGCTGCACGTCCGCCACGGAGATCGGTCTTTTCGACGCGCTGAAGGCCGGGCCGTACCGCTACATCGACCGCAACGACTTCCCGCCGGAGGAGAAGGAGAAGGCGACGCAGGAGCACTTTTTCTCCGACTGGTTCATCGCCGGCGCCAACGCCATGACGGAGAACGGCATGCTGGTGAACATCGACGGCAACGCCAACCGCGTGGCCGCCATCGCCTACGGGCCGAAGAAGGTGCTCTTCCTCGTGGGCATGAACAAGGTCTGCCGCGACCTGGACGCCGCGATCAAGCGCGCCCGCACCGTGGCCGCGCCCATCAACGCCCAGCGGTTCATGCTGGGCACGCCCTGCAACACGCTGGGCACCTGCGCCGACTGCCTCGCGGAGGGCACCATCTGCTGCCAGATGCTGGTGACGCGCTTTTCCCGCGTCAAGGACCGGATCGAGGTCATCCTGGTGGGGGAGGACCTGGGCTTTTGAGCCGAAACGGGCAAAAAGAGTGGCAAAAATCCCCTCTTTTTGCCTTTCAGACCCGAAAAACTTGACGCGCCGCCCCACAGATGATACAATGGCCTCCCCAAAACAGACAGGACAGGGACGACGATATGAAGCTTCTGAAAGGATTGACCAGCGTCTTCTCCCTCCAGACCGTGGATGAAGAAAAGCGCGAGCGCCTCCAGTGTCACTATACGCTGGTGGTGCTGGGCGTCTTCGCCGTGCTCGTGGGGGCGGTGGACCTGATCACGCGCCACGGGACCAGTGCCGGCGCGGCGCTGCTCCTGGCCGCGGCATGCTTTCTGAACGCCTATCTGGTCAGCCTGGGCCGAAAAGGCTATCTTGCCATGCGGTGGTTCCTTTCCGTCACGATCCTGGGCGTGCTGACGTATTTCGCGGTCAGCGGCCTTTCCAACGGCTTCAGCGTCATCTGGGCGCTGCTGGTGCCGGCGCTGGCGATGCTGGTGTTCGGCCGGGCGCGCGGCACGGCCGTGTCCGGGGCGCTGTTCGCGGTGCTGGTGTTCCTGTTCTGGACGCCGCTGGGGCGGGCGCTGCTCCTGTTCCGGTATGCGGAGGAGTTCCTGCTGCGCTTCCCCATCGTCTACATCGTGACCTATGTGGTGTCGCTGCTGCTGGAGATCATCCGCCGCGAAAGCTTTAAAAAATACCGCTATCTCTACACCCATGACAGCCTGACCGGCGCGCTGAACCGCAACGGTCTGCGGGAATACGTCGCGGACCGGTACGACCGGCTGGACGGCGAGACCGCCTTCGTGATGTTCGACCTGGATTATTTCAAGGCGATCAACGACACCTGTGGCCATCTCGTGGGCGACGGCGTGCTGAAGGAAACGGCCGCGCGGATCGAGCGGACGATGGGCGTGCCCGTGTGCCGCTGGGGCGGCGAGGAGTTCGCGGTCATCTTCCTGGACGGGGAGTACAGCGACGACAAGGTGGAAGCGGCTCTCCAGCTCTTCCGCGAAGAGCCCATGGAGATCGAGGGCCAGCGGATCGACATCACCATCAGCGCCGGCGCGGCGACCTTCGCCGCGGGGCTCCGGCCCACGGAGAACGACATGCTCCGCGTGGCGGACGACTGCCTGTACGAGGCGAAGGAGAGCGGCCGCGACCGGGCCGTCTACCGCCGGGTCGAGCGGCTGAAGGATCAGTAAAACGCAAAAACGCCCCGGGACGCGCGTCCCGGGGCGTTTTTTTATCATCGCTTCAGCGTTTTGAGATACGCCTTCTGCTCCGGCGTGATACGGTAGCTCTCTACCGCCTTCCGGATGGTCTTGTTGTGGGTCCAGCGGTCTAGAACGCCGCGTTCCAGATAGGGCGCCGCATCGTCCCACTGCTTGGCCAGAGCCGTGGCGTAAAACCACGCCCGCATCATGTTGACGTAGTATTCGCCGCTCACGATCCCGGCGGGGATGGCGAGGCAGTCCGGGCGGAACGCCTCGTCCAGATAGTGATCCATCAGCATCTTGATCCCGAAGCGGCAGGTGTACGTCCTGTCGGAGGCGGCCCAGCGGCGCGCCGCGCCGAAAAGCGCGTCCCGGTGACGCCGGAACACGGCGGGGGACAGCGTGTCGCACACGGCCCAGTTGTCCACATAGGGCAAGAACCGGTCCACCGCGGCAAGGCACGCGTCAAAGTCCCGCAGCCGCGCCACCAGCAGTCCGTGGAGCAGGTCCTCGTCAAAATACGTATGGGGCAGCGCGGCGAGGAACACGTCCGCCTCTTCCGTCCCGGCGAGCTCCGCGGCCAGCCGGCGCGCCGCCGGCACGCGCACGCCGAGAAAGCGCTCCGCCGCCACGCCGGGCGTCAGCTTCCGCTGGAACGCGGCGTTCTTGTTATCGCCGAGCGCCCGAAGACGTGCGAGGACAGTTTCCACCAAACCCCCTCCTTTTCGGGAAAAGCGCGCGGCCGCGGCCGCGCGCTTTGTTTTGGGTTATTCGCCGCCGCTGTCGTCCGGCTTTTCGTCGGGCTCCGCCGCCGCGGCCGCCGCGCGTTTTTTCTTTTTGGCGGCGTCGACGAGGCTCCAGATCAGCACGCCGACGAGGCCGACGGCGCAGACGATAACGAGCGCGTAGTTGGCGAGGCCCTTTTCACCGCCGGAGACGCCGGCCGTGGGATCCTTCAGCGTTTTGGTGAAGCGCAGGTGGTCGACGACGTAACTCTGCGTGTCGGAATTTTCCTCCTGGATCTTTTGTTCCACGCCGGCCATGACGACGCTGACGTTCTTGCCGTTATAGATCGTGCGGAACTCTTGATAATGAATCAGGTCATCGTTGGAAAAGTGCCAGTAGCAGAGGACGATATAGCGGATGCCGTTGCGCATGTAAACGCCGTAACCGGTGCGTGTTTTCATGTCGTCGACGGCTTCCATCTCATCCAGCGTCTTGATAGCCAGCTCGTTCAGTTCCTCTTCGGAATATTTTGTGTAGGTGAAAACGGAGCGGCTGGCCTCATCCTCTGACGCGGTCACGTAAAGGACGATGGGGGAATTCGGCTTGAAGGCGAACACATATATGTTCTCGTTTGTCATCCGTTCCCGCAGCGCGTCGGGGTCCGAATTTATAGAAGTGAAAATCGGATCGTCGTCCGGCGTGTCCGGCGTGATGACGTACCAGTCGTCGGGCAGGGAGAACGACAGGTCGTAATCCTTGATCGTAAAGTCGGTCGCCAGCGCCGGCGCGGCCAGCAGCGCGGCGGCGAGGATGAACGTGAGGACGGCGGTGATCTTTTTCTTCATGTTGCTCCTTCTGTCAGGTCGCGTAACGCATGATGATGGCGGCGACCTGCGCTCTTGTGGCTGTTCCCTGGGGCTCCAGAGTGGTCTTGGTGACGCCGGTGATGAGGCCCTGGACGTTGGCCCATTTCATCTCGGTCAGCGCCCAGTCGGATATCTGTACGGCGTCGGTATACGCGGCGAGATCCACGTTCGCGGCGAGGCTCGTGCCCTTGAAGCGGGCGTAGCGGTACATGAGACAGGCGATCTGCTCCCGCGTTACCTTGTCCGCGGGGCCGAACTCCGCGGCGGAGTAGCCTTCCACGATGGCGTTCTCCGCGGCCCACGTCACGGCGGCCACGTACCAGTCCTCCTTCAGGTCCTTGAACGTGGCGACGGTGGTCGGCTTCGGCGCGCCGGAGAGCTTCCACAGCGCGTACACGAAGGTGGCGCGCGTCACGGGCTCGCTCTCCCGGAACGTGGAGGCGCGGGCGTCGTAGTAGAGGTCGTTGTCGTAGATGTATTTGGCTTCATGATAAAACCAGTGAGCGGGGCTCACGTCGGTGTAGGCGGTGAAGACCGGCTCCGCGCCGGTGGCCTGGTAGCGGCCGCGCACCGTGCAGTAAGCGTCCTCCGCGGCGGTGAAAACGACCTCCGTCTCCTCCGCGCAGAGGTAGCGGACGCCGGCGGTCAGCTCGCCGGAGGCGGCCGTTTCCTCCCCGGCGGAAACGTCGATGAGCGCGCCCCGGGAGACCTTGTAGGTCAGCCGGCCGGACAGCGGCACGACGACGGCGCCGGCAAGGCCCTTCAGCGTGGCGCCGGCGGGCAGATAGAGCGGCTCGCTGGCCGCGGCGAAAGCGTAGCCGTCGGAGCCGGTCAGCTCCGCCTTGCGGCTTGCATACGCGGCCTCCAGTCTGGCCAGCCGGTCGCTGTAAACGGTGTTCAGCCGGGAGGAGATGGTGCTCTGCGCGCCGGAGACGACGTTGTTTTTATATGTCCCGTCCACATAGCTCCGGGAGATGAAGGGGTCGGACGCGGAACCGCCCGCGCCGGCGACGGCGCCGCCGAGGCCCAGCAGGAACGCGCCCGCCAGAAGCAGGGTCACAAAGCGTTTCATCACGCCTCCCCTCCTTCCTCCTTCTCCTTTTCCTTGAGCGCGTAGCTCAGTACGAGAAGGCTGTCCGCAAAGTGCACGTTTTCCACCCGGGCGGGGCCGAAGGTGGCGGGGAACTCCAGCCGGGTGAAGTTCCAGATACCGGGCACCCCGCTGTTGATGAGCCGCGTCACCACGCCGCTGGCCGTCTCGCCGGGCAGCGTCAGCGCGGCCACGTCCACCTTGTTCTTCATCAGGTATTCTTCCAGCTTGTCGATGTGGTAGACGGGGGTACGGCTGAACTTTTTGCCCACCAGCTCGGGGCACACGTCGAAAGCCGCGGTCAGCGTGTAGCCGTATTTTTTGAATTTGAAGTTGGCGATGAGCGCCTTGCCCAGGTTGCCCGCGCCGATGACGATGGCCTTGCGCTCGTGGGAAATACCCATGATCTCGCTCATCGCCTCGCTCAGCTGCTGCACGTTGTAGCCGTAGCCCTGCTGGCCGAAGCCGCCGAAGCAGTTGAAGTCCTGCCGTATCTGGGACGCCGTCAGGCCCATCAGCTCGCCCAGTTCCTTGGAGGAGACACGGACGGCGCCGCTGGCCTCCAGCAGCTCCAGAAAGCGTATGTACCGGGGCAGTCGGCGTATCACGTTGTTGGATATCTTGTATTTCATGGTTTCTCCTGCGTGTCGAAAGAAAAACGGTTTTCGCCTTGTTTGACAAATATAACATGTCCGCGGACATGTTATATGGCCATGTGCCGCCTCCGGCGGCACGGCCTTTAGATTTTTGTGCCTCGCTGCAGCGCAGCGAGATGCACTGGTATGATGGCCGCGTTGCGGTCATCATACCATATTTTTCGTTCCATAGCAAGCGCGGGAGACGGTAAATGAATGGCAGAGATGAGAATTTACGGAAATTTCATATTGACACGGGCGGCCAAGCGGTGCTACAATAATCCACGCCGCAGCCGCGGCCTTAGCTCATCTGGTAGAGCGCCACCTTGCCAAGGTGGAGGTAGCGAGTTCGAGCCTCGTAGGCCGCTCCAAAAGAAAAACGTCGCCCTGTGGGCGGCGTTTTTCTTTTTGGCAACACGTGGGAAGCACCCGACAGGGTGCTTTTTTGTTTTCAATAACCGAACACGGCCGCGGCCTCCGCCATGTTCTCACGGATGGCGACGCCGAAGGGACAGCGCTTTTCGCAGGCGCCGCAGCCGACGCATTCGCCGCCGTGGTGCGCCAGCGCGGCGTAGTGCTCCCGCACGGTCTCCGGGATCTGCCCCTGCGCCTTTGCCAGGTGCAGGAACTTGGTCACGTCCGCGACGCTGATCTGCACGGGGCAGGGCGCACAGTGGCTGCAGTACATGCAGTGCCCCTCCCAGTGGATCCGGGGGAAGGAGGCCAGCGCCGCGGCATAGTCCCGCGCCGCGTCATCCGCGCCGCAGTATGCGGCGCTCTCCTCCAGCTGGGCCACGGTGTGCGCGCCGGCCAGCACGACGGCCACCGCCGGGCGGGACAGCGCGTAGGCGATGCACTGGTGGGGCGTCAGCGCGACGCCGGCCGGCGACAGCTCCGCGTTCAGCAGATCGCCGCCCGCGAAGGCCTTCATCACGGTGATGCCGACGCCGCGGCGCTGGCACGTTTCGTAAAGGCGCTGCCGGTCGGGATCCATGTTCGTCAGATCGACGGCGTAGGCCTCGTCGCTCCACAGCTGCTCCACGTCCTCGTTCGCGGGCTGCAGATCGTAGCAGGGGTTGACGGAGAACATCAGCACCTCGATGCCGCCCTCGGTCACGGCGCGCTCCGCGACCAGCGGGTTGTGGCTGGAAAGGCCGATGTGGCGGATGCGCCCGGCGGCCTTCAGCTCCCGCGCGTAGTCGAGGACGCCGTTCGCCACGATGGTCTCCCAGTCGCTCATCGCGTCGCAGTAGTGGATCATGCCCACGTCCAGATAGCCGGTGTCCAGCAGGGCCATCATCTCCTCAAAGCCCTGCCTGACCTCGGCCAGGTCGCGCGTGCGGCAGTACTGGCCGTCTTTCCACACCGAGCCGATGTGGGACTGGATGAGGAATTTCTCCCGCCGGCCCTTCAGCGCCCGGCCGACGGCCGCGCGCACCTGCGGGTCGGAGGCGTAGAGATCGAAGTAATTGACGCCGAGCTCCTCGGCCTTGTCGAACAGCTTCGCGGCCATGGCGCAGCCGTCCTCGGCAAAGCCCTCGCAGCCCATGCCGATGACGCTGGCCCGCAGCCCCGTATTTCCCAAAAGTCTGTATTCCATCATGCACCTGCCTGAAAAGAGTTGTCTGCCCGGCCGCCGCCGAGCCTGCGGAGAAGTTTTTTCACCGCCCGGCCGATCCACGCGAAGCACGCGACGATCGCGAGATAGCTGACAAAAAAGAGGAGCCGCGGCTCGCCGTAGTCGAAGTAGACGAACTGCGTTTTCAGCGTCATATAGTCCCACAGCCCGCGGCGGAGGAACTGATACGCGCCCCAGCAGGCGACGGCTGTCAGCGCCGCCGCGAGAGGGAGCCAAACGCCCCTGCGCCGCTTTGCGCCGGCGAGCATGCTGTCCGCGTGCTGGCCGAGATGGACGCCCATCAGCGCCAGGCCCCAGTGGGAGGCCAGCAGATGGACCGTCCGCGCCGGGGCGGCGAGACCGCCTGCTGGCAGGAACGTGAACAGATGGCGCGACATCGCGATCCCGCTCAGCGGGAGCAGGATCATGACCGCGCAGAGCAGCAGCGTAACAGCCGTGCTGAAAAGGCGCTCCGGCGTCTGCCGCCCCCGGAAGAGGGCCGCCGCGGCCCTCCGGTTGAGGATGTGGTGCGCGAGGAAGAGCGCCGTCATAGCCACCCCCGCGATCTCGTGCCAAAGCTCGCCGACCAGCGAGTATGCCATCAGCACGGGCAGCAGGATGAGCATGGCGCCGTCGACGGCCATGCGTCCGCGCCGCGCGCCGTCCGGGCGCGTAACGGTCTGTTTCAAGCGTTTCTCCTTATCCGTGCGGGAGCCGCCGGCTCCCGGCTGTTTTGGCTTACTGCAGATGACGCTTCGCCCACGCGGCCGCCGCGTCCCGGGCGTTCGCCGCCTCCGCGCCGCGGATGGCGAGCCCCTCGCCCACCGCCGCGCCCGGGCAGTATTTTTTCAGCGCCTGGGCCGCGCCGGCGAGACCGCTCCCCTCGTGGGTCATCACGGGGAACACGCGCTTGCCGGTGAAGTCCAGCTTCTCCAGCTGCGTGAAGATGGCGCAGGGATACGTGCCCCACCAGCAGGGGCCGGCCACGACGATGTTGTCGTACGCCGCCACGGAGGGCAGATACGCCTTGAGCTCCGGTCGGGCGTTCCGGCGCAGTTCCTCCTTGGCCTCCGCCGTGCAGGTCATGTAATCCGCGCTGTAGGGCTTCACGGTGTCCACCTCGAAAAGGTCGGCTCCCACGGCGTCGCGGATGTGCTCCGCGACCAGCTCCGTGTTGCCCTTGTCCAGTGCGCGGATGGCGCCGTTCACGTAATTCTCGCCTTTTCGCGAATAATAAATGATAAGGTTTTTCGCCATCGCCGTCACTCCTGCGCGTCAAAGTCGGGTGCCCACGCCTTGAAGCCCGCGATCTGCTCCGCCGTGCCGTTGTAGTAGCGGACGTTTTTGTCCAGGGCGGCGATCGCGGCCATCTCCTCGTCCGTCAGGGCGAAGTCGAAGATGGCGAAATTGTCCCGGATGTGAGCGGGATCGCGGGAGCCAGGGATCACCACGCTGCCGCTCTGGACGTGCCAGCGCAGGATGATCTGCGCGGCGGTCTTGCCGTACTTCCGGCCGAGCGCCGCAAAGACGGGCTCCTCGATCAGCTGCCTGTCGCCGTGGCCCAGCGGGTACCACGCCATAAGACCGATGCCGTGCGCCCCCAGCAGCTTTTTCAGCGCCGTCTGCGGGTAATAAGGGTGCGCCTCCACCTGTACCATCTGCGGCTTCAGCTCCGCGAAGGCGAGCGCCTCCTCCGTCAGTCCGGGGAACACGTCGAAGTTCGAAAGGCCGATGGCCCGGACCTTGCCCGCCCGGACGGCCTTTTCGATGTTGCGGTAGCCCGCCTGCCAGTTGTCCGTGGGCTGGTGCAGGAACAGCAGGTCGATGTAGTCCGTGTCCAGCCGGCGGAGCGTGTCGTCCACCGCGCTGTCGCTCTCGTAGACGGAGGGCCACAGCTTCGTGACGAGGAAGATGTCCTCCCGCGCCACGCCGCTCGCCTTGATGGCGCGGCCGGTCGCCTTTTCATTCTGATAGGCGTTGGCCGTGTCGATCAGCCGCACGCCGTCGCGCAGCGCGCTCTCGATAGCCGCCTGCGCCTCCGCAGGGGTGAAGGTGAAAACGCCGATGCCCGCCACGGGCATTGTGCGCCCGTTGTTCAGGGTGAAGTATTCCATGCTTTTTCTCCTTTTTTATTTAAGCTTGCCGTACTGTTCGTCGTCCACCGGCTCGCACCATTCGTTGGCGGTGTTTTCGCCGGGGATCTCCTGCGCGATGTGCTGGAACCACGAATCCGCCGCCGCGCCGTGCCAGTGCTTCACGTTGGCCGGGATGTTGACCACATCGCCGGGGCGGAGCGCCCGCGGCGCCTTGCCCCATTCCTGATACCAGCCGCGGCCGTACAGGCAGATGAGCAGCTGCCCGCCGCCCCTGTCCGCGTGATGGATGTGCCAATTGTTGCGGCAGCCGGGCTCAAAGGTGACGTTGAACGTCGGGATCTGCTCCTGCGTCAGCGGCGCGAGATAGCTCTGCCCGGTGAAATACTGCGCGTACGCCGTGTTGGGCTCGCCCTGCGGGAACGGGAGCGCGGCCGCCGCGCCGTCCGGATGGTCATTGTTTACCGTTTTCCTGTTCATGAAAGTCCTCCTTGTCTTTGTCCTGCGTCCGTCTCAATAGCCGAGCCCGGCGAGCCACGAGGCCACGTCGTCCGCCGTCCCGGGGCCGACGCCGCCGCCGGAGACCGCGAGCCCGTCCAGCACGACGGCGTCCGGCTCCGCCTCCGCGATCTCCCGGTAGGTGCCGCCGTCGCGGGAGCCCCCGTGGGTGTTGAAGGGGATGATGGTCTTGCCGGCGAAGTCGTGATCGTCAAAAAAGCTGTACAGCAGCATGGGGCGCGTGTACCACCAGATGGGATAGCCCACGAAGATCACATCGTAAGCTTCCGGGTCTGCGTCCACGGTGTAGCCGGGACGTTCGTCGCCGTCCCGCTCCGCCTGGGCGGCCTCCAGCGTGCCGTTGTAGTCCGTCGGATAGTCCGTGAGCGGCGTGATCTTCGCCAGGTCGCCGCCCGTCTGCTCGCTGATGAGCTGCGCGAGATACGCCGTGGCGCCGAGCTCGTCCACGCGGGGCGTGGCGGCGGAAACGGCGTCCGCGTCCGCGGTGTTGGCGGCGCTGAAATAGACGACCAGGATCTTCCCGCCGTCCGTTTCCGGCGCAGGATCCTCTCCGTCCTCCGTCTTTTCGGGGACGTCCGCCGGCTGTGTGGCCGGCTGCGCCGCCGGCGCGCCGTCCTTTGCCGTCTCCGGCGCGCCGCTTTCGCTGCCGCAGGCGGCCAGGGCGAGCAGCAGCGCGGCCGCCAGCAGCATAGAGATCAGTTTTTTCATCTTTTTTGCCTCCTTTACGCCTTGTACGCGGCCAGCATGGCCCGCAAGGCTCCCTCGGTGTAGTCCTCCAGCAGCTTCATGGGGTCGGCCTTCCCGTCGGTGATGGCCCAGACGGCCACGGCGCCGTAATAAGTCGCCGCGATGGCGTCGGCCAGATCGTCCGCGGGCGTATCCGGCCGCAGCTCCCCGCGCTCCGCGGCGTCGGCCAGCGCGTCCCTAAGCACGCCGGTGTCGTAGCGCAGCTTGGTCTTGCCCTGCGCGTCCTCCGGCTCCACCACGTTTTTCAGCCACTGCTGGCAGATGTTCACGCCAGTGTCCACGATATACCGCATGGACTGCAGCAGGAACGCGGCGATCCGGGAGCGGACGTCCCCGGCGGCGCGGGCCTGCTCCTCCATGGCGACGAATTTCTTGAGGGCGATCTCCGCCACCACGTCCTCCTTGCGCTTGAAGTAGGTGTAGAAGGAGCCCTTGGCGACGCCGGCCTCGCCGGCGATGTCCGCCACGCCGACGGCCTCGAACCCCCGTTCCCCGATCAGCTTTTCCGCCGCGGCGACGAGCCTGCGCCGCGTCTCCTGCGCGGCGATCTGCCGTTTGCCCATCCGCGTTACCTCCTTGTTCTGATAGCCACAGTATAGCAGGTCATTGACCCGAAGTCAATGACCTGCTAGAAAAAATTTGCTTTCTCCGCTGCGAAACGCACGGCGGAGCGGGTAAATTTGCAAAAAACGTAAAAAATTCAAAAATAAGTATTGACAACGCGCGTTTGTTTTGATATTCTGTTCGAGCGCCTTATGGGAAAGGTATGCCCAAAGCGCGCCTGTGATGATCCGGGAGATTGCACCGCCTGGTGGTAACTTCCGGGGAGCATGTCCGGCGTCGCCTCGCGGCGGCGTGTAATCGGGCGGCTGAGAAGCTCTGGCAGCGGCGTATATCGCCTGTACAGGGGACCGGCCGGATGACGATCCGGCCTTTTTTCTGGACAGGAGTGATACGCACGGATATGTTGACAGAAAACTCTCGCCGTACGCAATCCACATTACGTACGAATTTTTGGAGGAAAGAACAATGGCAGCAGCGAAGAAAATGATCCGTATCAGACTGAAGGCCTACGATCACCAGATTATCGACCAGGCCGCGGAGAAGATCGTCGAGACCGCGAAGCGCACCGAAGCGAAGGTCTCCGGCCCGATCCCTCTCCCCACCAAGAAGGAAGTCGTCACCATCCTGCGCGCGGTACACAAATATAAAGACAGCCGTGAGCAGTTTGAGCGCCGCACCCACAAGAGACTGATCGACATCATCGCCCCCACGCAGAAGACCGTCGAGGCCCTCATGGCGCTCGAGCTTCCCGCCGGCGTTGAGATCGAGATCAAGCTCTGATAACGCAAGTCAAAAACCCGTCGTCCGGTTCCGTTACAGCCGGACGGGGTCACGTCGGCCGATCTCTGCGCCGCATACATTATATAATATGCGCGCACATCGTCCGACCAATAACCTTACAGGAGGAAATATAAAAGAATGGAAAAAGCGATCATCGGCAGAAAAGCCGGTATGACGCAGATCTTCGACGCCGAGGGCAAAGTCGTCCCCGTTACCGTCGTGGAAGCAGGCCCCTGCGTCGTGGTCCAGAAGAAGACCACCGAAAAAGACGGCTACGAAGCCATACAGCTCGGCTTCGGCGACGTCGAGGAGAAGAAGCTCTCCAAGCCCGAAAAGGGCCATCTCGCCAAGGCCGGCGAGGCTCTTAAGCGCTACCTCAAGGAGTTCCAGTTCAACGACTGCTCCAAGTTTGAAGTAGGCGACGAGATCAAGGCGGATATGTTCAAGGCTGGCGACCACGTCGACGTGGTCGGCATCTCCAAGGGTAAGGGCTACGCCGGCGTCATCAAGCGCTGGAACGCGCAGCGGACGCCCACCAGCCACGGCGGCGGCCCCGTCCACCGTCACGCGGGCTCCATGGGCCCCACGTCGAGCCCGTCCCGTATCTTCAAGGGCAAGATCGGCGCCGGTCACATGGGCGTCGAGCAGGTCACGGTCCAGAATCTTCCCGTCGTCAAGGTCGATCCTGAGCTGAACCTCATCGCCATCCGCGGCGCCATCCCCGGCCCCAAGGGCGGCATCGTCTACCTGAAGAACACCGTCAAGAAGTACAGAGAGGTCAAGGGCCCGTCCCAGACCGTCAGCACGAACCCGCAGAAGCGTTCTGCCAGAAGATAAGGAAAGGAGAGAATGAACGATGCCTACTGTTAAAGTTTACAACATGGCCGGCGAGGTCAAGGGCGAAGTCGCGCTCTCCGATGCCATCTTCGGTATCGAGCCGAACGAGTCCGTCCTGCATGACGCGGTCAAGTGCACGCTGGCGAATCGCCGCCAGGGCACCCAGAGCGCTCTCACCAAGGCCGAGGTCTCCGGCGGCGGCATAAAGCCCCTCCGCCAGAAGGGCTCCGGTCATGCCCGCCAGGGCTCGACCCGCAACCCGCATTTCACCCACGGCGGCGTGGCGTTCGCGCCGAAGCCCCGTGATTACAGCTATTCCCTGAACAAGAAGGTCGCCCGTCTCGCCCTCAAGTCCGCCCTTTCTCTGAAGGCGCGGGAAGAGGCCGTGATCGTGATCGACGAGCTCGCCATGGACGAAGCGAAGACCAAGAGCTTCAAGGCGTTCCTGGATGCCGTCAAGGTGGACGGCAAGGCTCTCGTCGTGACCGACGGCGTCAAGGAAAACGTGGTCCGCAGCGCCCGGAACATCCCCGGCGTCGTCACCACCATTTCCACCATCCTGAGCACCTACGATATCCTCAACGCGGATACGTTCATCGTTGAGAAGGCTGCTCTTGAGAAGATCGAGGAGGTGTACGCGTAATGAAGTCCGAATACGACGTCATCATTCGCCCGCTCATCACTGAGCAGTCCATGGAATCCATCGACCTCAAGAAGTACTCCTTCGAAGTCGCGCCCGACGCCGGCAAGCCGGAGATCAAGCGCGCGATCGAGAAGGTCTTCGGCGTGAAGGTCGCGAAGATCACCACGGAAAACGTCAGCGGCAAGGCCAAGCGCGTCGGCCGTTATCCCGAAGGCAAGACCAAGAACTGGAAAAAGGCCACCGTCCGTCTTACCGACGATTCGAAGTCCATCGAGTTCTTCGAAGGAATGGTATAAGGGAGGAATAAGAAATGGCTATACGATTCTATAAACCCACCACTCCGGCCAGAAGACACATGTCCGTTTCCGGCTTCGATGGAGTCGACAAGCATGCCAGACCCGAGCGCTCTCTCACCGAGGTGCTCAAGAAGCATGCCGGCCGCAACAGCTACGGCCGCATCACCGTCCGCCACAAGGGCGGCGGCAACCGCCAGAAGTACCGTATCGTGGATTTCCGCCGCGATAAGCTGGACGTGCCGGGCACCGTGCTCCGTCTGGAGTACGACCCCAACCGCTCCGCCTATATCGCGCTGGTCGAGTATGCCGACGGCGAACGCCGTTACATCCTCGCGCCCGTGGGTCTTGCCGCCGGCGATCAGGTCGTCTCCTCCGCCACGGCGGACATCAAGCCGGGCAACGCCCTGCCGATCTCCGAGATCCCCGTGGGCACCGTGATCCACAACATCGAGCTCTACCCCGGCAAGGGCGCCCAGCTGGTCCGTTCCGCCGGAACGTCCGCCCAGCTGATGGCGAAGGAGAACGGCCTCGCGCAGGTCCGTCTCCCCTCCGGTGAGTATCGCTACGTCCGCCTGAACTGCATGGCCACCATCGGCCAGGTCGGCAACGTCGACCACGGCAACGTGGCGCTGGGCAAGGCCGGCCGCGTCCGCCACATGGGCATCCGTCCCACGGTCCGCGGCTCCGTCATGAACCCGTGCGACCATCCGCACGGCGGCGGCGAAGGCAAGAGCCCTGTCGGCCGTCCCGGCCCCGTGACCCCGTGGGGCAAGCCGGCCCTGGGTTACAAGACCCGCAAGAAGAAGAACCGCACTGACAAGTTCATCGTCAGGCGCAGGAATGCGAAGTAAGGAGGGGAAAAACAAATGAGCAGAAGCATCAAAAAGGGCCCGTTCGTTGCCCCCGAGCTTTTCAAGAGAGTTGAGGAGCTCAACAAGACCGGCGAGAAGAAGGTCCTCAAGACCTGGAGCCGTTCTTCCACCATTTTCCCGTCCTTCGTCGGACACACCATCGCCGTCCACGACGGCCGCCGCCACGTTCCCGTCTATGTGACGGAGGACATGGTCGGCCACAAGCTCGGTGAATTTGCTCCCACCCGGACCTTCCGGGGCCATTCCGGGAGCAAGACCGGACAGTAAGGAGGGTGAACGCAAATGGAAGCTATCGCACATGCCAAATACCTCAGGATCTCACCCCGTAAGGTGAAGCTCGTCTGCGACGAGATCAGGGGCAAGGACACGGACGTTGCCGCCGCCATCCTGGCCGTGACGCCGAACGCCGCCGCTGAATATATGGCCAAGCTCCTGAAGAGCGCCTGCGCCAACGCGGAGAACAACTTCAACATGGATCCGGCGAACCTTTACGTCAAGGCGGTCTCCGCCGACGCCGGCCCCATCATGAAGCGCATGCAGCCCGTGGGCCGCGGCAGAGGCCATCGCATCAACAAGAGGACCAGCCACATCACGCTCGTCGTGGCTGAGAAAGAATGAGGGGAGGCAGAATATGGGACAGAAAGTGAATCCGCACGGCCTGAGGGTCGGCGTCATCAAGGATTGGGATTCCCGCTGGTACGCGCGCGACGATAAAGTCGGCAGCCTGATCATCGAGGATTACAACATCCGCAAGTATCTGAAGAAGCTCCTGTACTCCGCCGGCGTCCCCAAGATCGAGATCGAGCGTGACAGCGCCCGCGTCAAGATCTACATCCACTGCTCCCGCCCCGGCGTCATCATCGGCAAGGGCGGCGAAGCGATCGAGAAGCTCCGCGTCGATCTGGAGAAGCGGCTCGGCAAGCCGGTGGCCCTCTCCATCATCGAGGTCAAGTCTCCCGATACCAACGCGCAGCTCGTCGCGGAAAACATCGCGCAGCAGCTTGAGAAGCGTATCGGCTTCCGCCGCGCCATGAAGAACGCCATGGGCCGCGCCATGCGCATGGGCGCGCTGGGCATCAAGGTGTCCTGCGCCGGCCGTCTCGGCGGCGCCGAGATCGCCCGCACCGAGACCTATCACGAGGGCACCATCCCCCTGCAGACGCTCCGCGCCGACATCGAGTACGGCTTCGCGGAAGCGGCCACCACTTACGGCCGCGTCGGCGTCAAGGTCTGGGTGTACAAGGGCGAGGTCCTCACGACCACGCTCCGCACCACCCCGCGGACCATGGATACGTCCAAGCCCTTCAGAGAGCGCCGTGAACGCAGAGGCGACCGGCGTGACGATCGCCGCGGCGGCTATAACCGCGACAACCGCGGCGGCTTTGGCCGTGACAATCGCGGCGGCCAGGGCGGCTTTAACCGCGACAACCGCGGCGGCCAGGGCGGCTTTAACCGCGACCGTCGGCCTCAGCAGGCGGCTCCCGCGGCGCCGGCCGAAGCTCCGAAAGAAGGAGGTAACAACTGATGTTGATGCCCAAGAGAGTCAAGTACCGCAAGCAGCAGCGCGGCCGCATGAAGGGCAAGGCCCTGCGCGGCAACACCGTCACCTACGGTGAGTTCGGTCTTGTGGCTACTGAGCCCAGTTGGATCACGTCCAACCAGATAGAGGCGGCCCGTGTCGCCATCACGCGTTATACCAAGCGCGGCGGCCAGGTCTGGATCAAGATATTCCCGGATAAGCCCGTTACCCAGAAGCCGGCCGAGACCCGTATGGGTTCCGGTAAAGGTTCCCCTGAGTATTGGGTCGCAGTTGTCAAGCCCGGCAGAGTCCTCTTTGAGATCGCCGGCGTCAGCGAGGAAGATGCCCGCGAGGCCCTGCGTCTCGGCGGCCACAAGCTTCCCTGCAAGACGAAGATAATTGCCCGCGAGACACAGGAAGCAGGTGAATAAGATGAAGGCAAGCGAGGTTAGAAAAATGAGCGCCTCCGAGATGGAGGCCAAGCTGGCGGATCTCAAGAAGGATCTTTTCACGCTCCGCATGCAGCACGCCACCAACCAGCTTGACAACCCTGTCAAGATCGCCCTCGTCAGGAAAGATATTGCCCGAGTCCAGACGATTCTCCGCGAACAGCAGCTCGAGCGATAAGGAGGGAATACGATGAGTGAAGTAAGAACATCCGCCCGCAAAACAAGAGTGGGCAAGGTCGTTTCCGATAAGATGGATAAGACCATCGTGGTCGCCATCGCGGACCGCGTGCAGCATCCGCTGTACAAGAAGACCGTTAAAAGGACCTATAAGCTCAAGGCTCACGACGAGAACAATGAGTGCGGCATCGGCGATACCGTCCGCGTCATGGAGACCCGTCCCCTGTCCCGCGACAAGAGATGGCGCCTCGTCGAGATCATTGAGAAGGCGAAGTAAGGAGGCGACAGTATGATACAGCAGGAATCTTATCTGAAAGTCGCCGACAACACCGGCGCCAAGGAGATCAAGTGCATCCGCGTCCTGGGCGGCTCCAAGCGTAAGTACGGCGCCATCGGCGACGTGATCGTGGCTTCTGTCCGCAAGGCTGCCCCCGGCGGCCAGGTGAAGAAGGGCGACGTCGTCAAGGCCGTCATCGTCCGTACCGTCAGCGAGACCCGCCGTGCGGACGGCACCTACGTCCGCTTTGACGAGAACGCTGCCGTTCTCATCAAGGACGACAAGAACCCCGTGGGCACCCGTATTTTCGGGCCCGTCGCCCGTGAGCTGCGCGACAAGGATTACATGAAGATCCTGTCCCTGGCTCCCGAAGTCATATGAGGAGGGCGTCAGAATGAATATCAAGAACAACGACACCGTCATCGTCCTGTCCGGCAAGGACAAGGGCAAGAAGGGCAAGATCCTGACTGCGGATCCGAAGGCCGGCAAGGTCATCGTGGAGGGCGTCAACGTCGCCTCCCGTCACCAGAAGGCCCGCAAGCAGGGCGAAGAGAGCGGGATCATCAAGAAGGAGACCCCCATCTACGCCAGCAAGGTCCAGGTCGTCTGCCCCAAGTGCGGCAAGGCTACCCGCGTTGCCCACGCCTTCGATAAGGATGGCAAGAAATACCGCGCCTGCAAAAAATGCGGCGCCGCGCTGTGAGGAGGAGAGATATGCCGAGACTGAAAACCAAGTATAACGAGGAAATCGCTCCCGCCCTCATGAAGAAGTTCCAGTATAAGAGCGTCATGCAGATCCCCCGCCTGGAAAAGGTCGTCGTCAACGTCGGCTGCGGCGACTGCAAGGACAACCAGAAGATGCTGGACAACGTGGTCAACGAGATCAGCACCATCACCGGCCAGCACGCCGTGGTGACCAAGGCCCGCAAGTCCGTCGCCAACTTCAAGCTCCGCGAGGGCATGAACGTCGGCGTCAAGGTCACGCTGCGGCAGGACCGCATGTGGGAGTTCCTGGACAGGTTCTTCAACGTGGCGCTGCCCCGCGTCCGCGACTTCCGCGGCATCAACCCCAACAGCTTTGACGGCCGCGGCAACTACGCCATCGGCCTGAAGGAGCAGCTGATCTTCCCGGAGATCGAGTACGACAAGATCGACAAGATCCGCGGCATGGACATCGTGGTCTGCACGACCGCGAAGACGGACGAAGAGGCCAGAGAGCTGCTCACGCTCCTCGGCGCTCCGTTCTATCAGGACTGAGGAGGGCTTTAAGATGGCTAAAACTTCTATGAAACTGAAGCAGCAGGCGCCTGCGAAGTTCTCTACGCGTAAGTACAACCGCTGCAAGATCTGCGGTCGTCCCCATGCGTATCTCCGCAACTACGGCATTTGCCGTATCTGCTTCCGGGAGCTCGCCTACAAGGGCGAGATCCCCGGCGTCAAAAAGGCCAGCTGGTAAAAACATTTCAACAAGGATGGCGAAAGGTCTGCGTCAATCCCGTATTGGTGCAGATACCTCGCCGCCTGAACCGCCAGGGCGGTAACTTCTAAAAGGAGGAGTATTCATGCAGATCACAGATCCCATTGCGGATATGCTCACCCGGATCCGGAACGCTAATTCCGCAAAGCATGCGACTGTTGATATCCCCGCTTCCAAGATGAAAAAGGCGATCGCCGAGATCCTTCTGGAAGAGGGCTATATCAAGAGTTATCAGCTCATCAGTGACGGAGCGCAGGGCGTCATCCGCGTCGCCCTGAAGTACAACGGGAATGACCAGGTCATCCAGGGGCTCCGCCGTGTCAGCAAGCCGGGCCTCCGCGTTTACGCGGGCGCCGACGAGCTCCCGTACGTGCTGCGCGGGCTCGGAACGGCTATCATCTCTACGTCCAAGGGCGTCATGACCGACAAGAAGGCTCGCGCGGAGCATGTCGGCGGCGAAGTCCTGGCGTTCGTGTGGTAAGGGGGGCCGAAGTATGTCAAGAATAGGCAGAGCGCCCATCACCGTTCCCGCCGGCGTGGAGATCAAGCTGGAAGAGGGCAACAAGGTCACCGTCAAGGGGCCGAAGGGGACTCTCACCCAGGCTTTCGATCCCAAGATGGACATCAAGGTCGAAGACGGCGTCCTCACCGTGGCCCGTCCCAACGACGAAAAAGAGAACCGCAGCCTTCACGGCCTCACCCGGGCCCTGCTGCACAACATGGTCGTGGGCGTGACCGACGGCTTCTCCAAGGAGCTGGAGGTCAACGGCGTCGGCTATCGTGCGGCGAAGGAAGGCAAGAACCTCGTTCTCAACGTAGGATTTTCCCATCAGGTCAACGTTCCTGAGGTAGACGGCATCACCATCGACGTTCCCACGCCCAACAAGATCGTCATCCTGGGCGCGGATAAGCAGCAGGTCGGCCAGTTCGCCGCCAACGTGCGGGCGATCCGGCCCCCCGAGCCGTATAAGGGCAAGGGCATCAAGTATGCGAACGAAGTCGTCCATCTCAAGGAAGGCAAGACCGGTAAATAAGGAGGTGTGTTGAATGATTAAGAGACCTGATACCAAGGGCCAGCGCCTGAAGAGACATAAAAGGATCAGAGCGAAGGTCATCGGCACGCCCGAAAGACCGCGTCTGAACGTTTTCCGCAGCGAGAAGCACATCTACGCGCAGATCATCGACGACGTCGCCGGTAAGACGCTGTGCTCCGCGTCCTCTGTGGAAAAGGATTTTGAAGGCTCCGGCAGCAATAAGGAAGCCGCCCGCAAGGTCGGCAAGATGATTGCTGAGCGCGCCGTGAAGCAGGATATCAAGCAGGTGGTCTTCGACCGCGGCGGCTTCATCTATCACGGACGTGTCCAGGAGCTTGCCGAGGGTGCCCGCGAGGGCGGTCTCGAATTCTGAGGAGGGAGGAAAACAAATGCCTTACGGAAATAACAGCAGGAGAGACAACAAGCGCGAAAAAGTCGAATCCGAGTATATCGAGAAGGTCGTCTCCCTCAAGCGTGTATCGAAAACAGTGAAGGGCGGCCGTGTGGCCAAGTTCTCCGCGCTCTGCGTCGTCGGTGACGGCAAGGGCCGCGTGGGCTTCGGTCTCGGCAAGGCCGGCGAGGTTTCGGAAGCCATCCGCAAGGGGCTGGAGGACGCGAAGAAGAACATCTTCACCATCACCCTTTACGGCTCCACCATCCCTCATGAGGTCATCGGCGAGTTCGGCGCGGGCCGCGTGCTGCTGAAGCCGGCTCCCGCCGGTACCGGCGTTATCGCGGGCGGCGCTGTCCGTGCCGTGGTCGAGGCGGTGGGCATCTCCGATATCCGTACCAAGTGCCTTCGTTCCAACAATCCGGCGAACGTCGTCGCCGCGACGATGGAAGGGCTCAAGAGCCTGCGTGACGCCTCCCAGGTGGCGCGGGCCCGCGGCCTCGGCGCTGCCTCCGAGCAGACCGCAGGTTAAGGAGGGCGTGAACAATGGCTAAAACGAAACAGTTGACCGTTACGCTCGTGAAGAGCCTGAACGGCAGGCATGATAAGCATATCGCCACGGCGGAATCCCTGGGTCTTCGCAAGATCGGGGATCACACCGTCCAGCCCGACAATCCGCAGACCAGGGGCAAGCTGGCCCAGATCGGCTACCTTGTCAGCGTCACGGAAGATAAATAAGGAGGTATGCGGAAATGAAATTAAATGATCTTTCTCCGGCTGCCGGCTCCACGTTCGTGGGCAAGCGCAAGGGCAGAGGCCCCGGCACCGGGAACGGGAAGACCGGCGGCCGCGGCCACAAGGGCCAGAAGGCGCGTTCTGGCGGCGGCGTCCGTGTCGGCTTTGAAGGCGGCCAGATGCCCCTCGCCCGGCGTATCCCGAAGAGAGGATTCCACAACATTTTTGCGAAGCCTCTTGACTATGTGAACGTCGCCTCCCTCAACAAGTTTGAGGACGGAGACACTGTCGACGCGGCGGCGCTCATCGAGAAGGGCCTTCTCTCCGACTGCAAGTACGGCGTGAAGATCCTCGGCAACGGCGAGCTGGAGAAGAAGCTGACCGTCAAAGCCTCGGCTTTTTCCGAGTCTGCCAAAACGAAGATCGAGGCGGCCGGCGGAAAGGCAGAGGTGATCTGAGTGATCCAGACGATACGAAACGCGTGGAAGGTCGAGGAGATCCGCAAGAAGATGATCTTCACCATCTTCATGATCCTTCTTTACCGGCTCGGAAACGCCGTCCCCGTTCCCTGGATAAACGTGGCGGCCCTTTCGGCCTATTTTTCCCAGCTTTCGAATACGGTCCTCGGGCTGTATAACGTGATGAGCGGCTCGTCCATGGCGCAGGCGACGGTGTTCGCGCTGTCCATCCAGCCGTACATCAACGCGTCGATCATCATCCAGCTGCTCTGCATCGCCATCCCGGCTCTCGAAAGACTGAGCAAGGACGGCGGCGAAGAGGGCAAGCGCAAGATCGAGAACATCACCCGCTATTCCACCATCGGCATAGCGATCCTGCAGGGCTTCGCCTACTACGTCCTGATCCGGAACCAGGGCCTGCTCGAAACGAGCGGCGCCTGGCAGGGGGTCGTGATCGTGGCCACCTTCGTGGCCGGCGCTTCCCTGCTCATGTGGATGGGCGAGCAGATCACCGCTTTCGGCATCGGGAACGGTATCTCCGTCATCCTCTTCATCAGCATCGTATCCCGCGTTCCCAACGCGCTGATCCTTGCCGTGAACAACATCATCAACGCGCCGTCCACCTGGTGGATCTACGTGCTGGTGCTGCTCGGGGCGCTGGCGATCATCGTGCTCATCGTCATCGTGACGAATGCGGAGCGCCGGATACCCGTCATGTACGCTAAGCGCGTCGTCGGGCGTAAGATGTACGGCGGCCAGAGCACCCACCTTCCCATGAAGGTGAACATGTCCGGCGTTCTGCCCGTCATCTTCGCCCAGGCGATCGCGTCCCTTCCCGCCACGGTGGCGGCATTCGTGCCCAAGTGGTCCGAGGGCTGGTTCATCGACCTGTTCGATACCAGCAGCGTGACCTACATGGTCATCTACTTCATCCTCATCATCTTCTTCAGCTATTTCTACTCCACGATCCAGTTCAACCCCATCGAGGTGGCGAACAACCTGAAGAAGAACGGCGGTTATATCCCCGGCTTCCGTCCGGGCAAGCCCACCAGCGACTTTATTGCCAACGTGCTGAACAAGGTGACGCTCTTCGGCGCGATCTACCTTGCCATCATCGCCATCACGCCGCTGATCATCGGGGCTGTCTCGCCCACGGCCGGCCGTTTCGGGATCTCCGTCGGCGGCACGTCCCTCATCATCGTTGTCGGCGTCGCGCTGGAGACCGTCCAGGCTCTCGAAGCGCAGCTGGTCATGCGCAACTATAAGGGCTTCCTTGAATAAGCCGCAGGCTTTAGGAGGGATCATGAATCTTGTATTTCTCGGCGCCCCGGGCGCCGGTAAGGGCACGCAGGCGGACGTTGTGGCGGCGAAGCTCGGCATCCCGACCATCTCCACCGGCAACATCCTGCGCGCCGCAGTCAGGAACGGGACCCCCGTGGGCCTTCAGGCTAAGAAATTTATGGATTCCGGCGCGCTCGTTCCGGACGATGTCATCATCGGCATCGTCGCGGAACGGCTGGCCGAGCCGGACTGCCGAAACGGCTGTATCCTTGACGGCGTTCCCAGAACGCTCGTCCAGGCGGAGATGATGGAAAAGAGCGGCATCCGGGTGGATGTGGCCGTCCTCATCGACGTGGCGGACGCAGTCATCGAAAAGCGTATGGGCGGCCGGCGCGCCTGCACCGCCTGCGGCGCCACCTATCATGTGGAGGCGAACCCTCCCGCGAAGGAAGGCGTCTGCGACAAGTGCGGCGGCGAACTGACCGTCCGCAAGGACGACCTGCCCGAAACTGTGCAGAACCGGCTCGCGGTGTACCACCGCGAAACGGAGCCGCTCATCGGTTTTTACCGGTCGCGCGGCAAGCTCAAAACGGTCGAGGGGACCGGTGCGGTGGATGAGATCACCGCAAAAGTGTTCAAAGCACTGGGGATCTGACGCATGATACGAGTCAAGACCCCGAACGAGATCGACCTCATGCGCCGAGCGGGGAAAATTACCGCGGCGGCCCGCGCTCTCGCGGGCAAAATGGTGACCCCCGGCGTAACAACCCTTGAAATAGATCGAGCAGTTCACGATTTCATAGTTTCCCAAGGCGCTGTTCCCACCTTTTTGGGCTACGGCGGCTACCCCGCTTCCGTGTGTATCTCCATCAACGACGAGGTGATCCACGGGATACCGGGCAAACGGAAGATCTGCGACGGCGATGTCGTCAGCATCGACGTCGGCGCCACGAAGGACGGCTTCGTCGGCGACTGCGCGGCGACCTTTATCGCCGGGCACGGCACGGCGGAGGCCGAAAGGCTCATCGCGGTCACGCGGCAGAGCTTTTACGAAGGCATCCAATACGCCCGCGTCGGATACCGCGTATCCGACATCGGGCACGCTGTCCAGGCTTATGTGGAGCAGAACGGATTTTCAGTCGTCAGAGATTACGTCGGACACGGCGTCGGCGCCGTGATGCACGAGGATCCGGAGGTACCCAACTACGGAGCCCCGGGCCACGGGCCGAGACTGGTCAGGGGCATGACCCTCGCGGTGGAGCCCATGGTGAATGCCGGCGTATGGCAGGTGAAGACCCTGGCGGACGGTTGGACGGTGAAGACCGCAGACGGCAGTCTTGCGGCCCATTATGAGAATTCCATCCTCATCACCGACGGCGACCCCGAGATCCTCACCGTCTGCGGAGAAGACGGATGGGAATAAACATTTCCGACGTTGTGGAGGCCGTGAACGGCCGTGACGCGGGCAAGCTGTTTTTCGTCGTTGGGACGGAGGACGGCAGCGCGCTCATCGCCGACGGCGCCGGCCGCAGGATCGAAAAGCCCAAGAAGAAAAAGTTCAAACACCTGAAGCCCGTGCGCGCCGTCGGCGGCGAGACCGCCGCGCGGATCGCGGCGGGGGACAGGGTGACGAACGGGGAACTGAAAAGGGCGCTCTCCGGGATCCGGGAGGCCCCTCATGAAGCAGAAGGAGGTATGTAAAGTTGGCGAAAGACGATGTCATAGAACTTGAAGGCACCGTGGTGGAATCGCTCCCCAATACCATGTTCAACGTGGATATAGGCGGCGGCCACATCATACTGGCGCATATTTCCGGAAAGCTCCGCATGAACTTCATCCGTATCCTCCCCGGGGACAAGGTCACGGTGCAGATGAGCCCGTACGACCTGACCCGCGGCCGGATCACGTGGCGAAGCAAATAAAGGACGGAGGGGAGCCTCCGCGAACGTAAGAATACAAAATTCCGGCAATGAAAGGAAGGTAAATATGAAAGTCAGACCTTCGGTAAAGCCCATGTGCGAAAAGTGCAAGGTCATCAAGCGCAAGGGCAGAGTCATGGTCATCTGCCAGAATCCCAAGCACAAGCAGAGACAGGGTTGAATTTAGAGAAAGGAATGATCGAGAAGTATGGCACGAATTTCCGGCGTAGACCTGCCGCGTGACAAGCGCATCGAGATCGGCCTCACCGCCGTTTACGGCATCGGCCGCACCAGCGCGAAAAAGATCCTCGAAGAGACGGGGATCGACCCCGACACCCGCGTGAAGGACCTCACCGAGGCGCAGGAAGCTGCTCTCCGTGAGTGCATAGACAAGAACTACATGGTGGAGGGCGACCTCCGCCGCCAGGTGGGCCTTGATATCAAGCGCCTGACCGAGATCGGCTGCTACCGCGGCAACCGTCACAGAAAGGGCCTTCCGGTCCGCGGCCAGCGCAGCAAGACGAACGCCCGTACCCGCAAGGGCCCGAAGCGTACCATCGCGAATAAGAAGAAGTAAGGAGGGATATGTCAATGGCTACTCAGGCGAAAGGCAAGGCGAAAGTCAGAACGCGCCGCAAAGAACGCAAGAATATCGAAAAAGGCCAGGTGCATATCAGCTCCACGTTCAACAACACCATGGTCACCATCACCGACATGAACGGCAACGCCATTTCCTGGGCCTCCGCGGGCGGCATGGGCTTCCGCGGCTCCAAGAAATCCACCCCGTTCGCCGCGCAGACGGCTGCCGAAACGGCGGCCACCGCGGCCAAGGAGCACGGCCTCAAGACGGTCGAAGTGTACGTCAAGGGCCCCGGCTCCGGACGCGAAGCCGCTATCCGGGCGCTGCAGACCGTCGGCATCGACGTCACGTCCATCAAGGACGTCACCCCGATCGCCCACAACGGCTGCCGTCCCCCGAAGCGCCGCAGAGTTTAAGGAGGTAGGAAAATGGCAAGATATACAGATTCCGTTTGCCGCCTTTGCCGCAGGGAAGGCCAGAAGCTTTTCCTGAAAGGCGACAGATGCTACACCGAAAAATGCGCCCTCGTCCGCCGCGGCTACGCGCCCGGCATGCACGGCCAGGGCCGCAGCAAGCTCTCCGAGTACGGCATCCAGCTTCGTGAGAAGCAGAAGGCCAAGCGGTATTACGGCGTGCTGGAAAAGCAGTTCAGGGGCTATTTTGAGATGGCCGAGCGCCGTCCCGGCAAGACCGGCGAGAACCTGCTCGCCCTGCTGGAGACCCGTCTGGACAACACCGTTTACCGTCTCGGCTTCGCGATGAGCCGTGCGGAGGCGAGACAGCTCGTCCTTCACGGACATTTCACCGTCAACGGCAAAAAGGTCAACATCCCCTCCTTCCTGGTCAAGCCGGGCATGGTGGTCGCTCTGAAGGAGTCCAGCCGCAGCCTTGATAAGATCAAGGAATCGATCGAGGCCAACGCTTTCCGTCAGCCGCCGAAGTGGCTCGAGTATGACAAGAACGCGTTTGCCGCCAAGGTCGTCGCTGTCCCCGCAAGAGACGATATAGACCTCCCCGTGGAAGAGCAGCTTATCGTCGAGCTCTATTCCAAATAAACCCCATAACCCTCAACGGATCGGTAAGCTACAACAAAAGGCCGCTCCTGCGGCCCACTTAAAGAAGGAGGGTCTAAACGTAAATGATAGAAATCGAAAAACCGCGCATCGACTGCATCGAGACGCCGGGCGACGATACCTACGGCAAGTATGTCGTGGAGCCGCTGGAAAGAGGTTACGGCATCACGCTCGGCAACTCCCTTCGAAGGATACTTCTCTCGTCCCTCCCCGGTACCGCGGTCACTTCCGTCAAGATCACCGGCGTGCAGCATGAGTTCATGACCGTCCCCGGCGTCAAGGAAGACGTCACGGAGATCGTGCTGAACCTGAAGAAGGTCATCGTCAAGCTCCACAGCGAGGGCGAAAAGACCGTCTACATCGAGGCCGCCGGCGAGGGCGAAGTCACGGCGGGCGATATCAAGGCCGACGGCGAGGTGGAGGTTCTGAATCCGGATCTCCATATCGCGACGCTCGGGCCCGATGCGCAGCTTTGCATGGAGCTCACGCTGAACCATGGCCGCGGCTATGTTTCCGCCGATCGGAACAAGCTGCAGCAGCCCGGCATCGGCGTGATCCCCATCGACTCGATCTATACGCCCGTGCTCAAGGTGAACTACGCGGTGGAGAACACCCGTGTCGGCAACATGACGGACTTCGACAAGCTCACGCTGGAAGTCTGGACGGACGGCACGATCTCCGCGCGGGACGCCGTCTCGCTGGGCGCGAAGATCCTGTGCGACCACTTCACGCTTTTCACGGATCTTTCCGAGACGATAGGCAGCAGCTCTACCGTGGTGGAAAAGACCGAGACGCAGCGCGACAAGGTGCTGGAGATGACGATCGAGGAGCTGGATCTCTCGGTCCGTAGCTTCAACTGCCTCAAGCGCGCCAATATCAATACTGTCGAGGACCTCATTTCCAAGACGCAGAGCGAAATGATCAAGGTCAGGAACCTCGGCCACAAGTCGCTGGAAGAGGTGGAGCACAAGCTCGCCATGATGGGTCTTGCGCTTGCGAGCGAAGACGACAGTAAGTAAGGAGGAAAAAGACATGTTCGGAACCCGTAAACTCGGCAGGACGACGGCCCAGCGCAAGGCGATGCTCCGCCAGATGGTCACGGATTTTCTTGACAACGGCCGGATGGAGACGACCTTCACCCGCTGCAAGGAGATCGCGTCCCTCGCCGAGAAGATGATAACCCTCGGCAAGAAGAACACGCTTGCCACCCGCAGGCAGGCCCTCGCCTTCATCACCCGTGAAGACGTGGTGACCAAGCTGTTCTCCGACATCGCGCCGAAGTATGCCGACCGCAACGGCGGCTATACCCGCGTCACCCGCACGGCCATGCGCCGCGGAGACGCTGCGGAAATGGCCGTTATCGAGCTGGTGTAAGCGTTATCGCGTGCAAAACTCCCCGCCGAAAGCGGGGAGTTTTTTGCGTTTTCGGCGTATATTTACGCGGGTTTTTCACAAAAATAAACCGACTGTTTTGTGAAAAAAGGAGCTGTTTTCCATGAAAATGAGCCAAAAAGAGTACGCGGCGTACGTCAAAAAGAAAGCGCCGCCCTCGCCCCTCGGCGCGGACCTCGCCCGCGCCTTCCTCTCCGGCGGGGCGATCTGCTGCCTGGGCCAGCTCATCCTGAACGGCTGGGGGGCCGCGGGGCTCGACAAGGAGGCCGCCGCCACGATGACCAGCGTCACGCTCATCTTCCTCGGCGCGCTGCTGACGGGCACGGGGCTTTACGGCGACCTGGCCCGCTTCTCCGGCGCCGGCACGCTGGTGCCCATCACGGGCTTCGCCAACTCCGTCGTTTCCCCCGCGCTGGAGTTCAAGGCCGAGGGTCTCATCACCGGCACCGCGGCGCGGATGTTCATCATCGCCGGCCCCGTCATCGTCTACGGCACTCTCGCCGGCGTCGTCTACGGCGTCATCTTAGTTTTGTTGGGTTGAAAAGAGCTCCTCTTCATCCTTGAAGAGGAGCTCTTTTTGTCAACCGTTTATGTTGTAATCTTCGGACAGCAGATTCATGCTTTTAAGAAATTTATGCATATACACAAAGGGGCCGACGATGATCAAAGCGCCCAGGACGCCCCAAAGCCAGAAGGTGCCGGCGCTGAACCGGTAATCAAGGTTGCGCCTGTTCAACTCGTCGCCGATACGGTCGCTTATTTTGTGCGACCAAACCAATGGTACGATACCCGCTGTTATGCCGCCGAGAAGCAAAAAGGCGACGAGATAGTGCATGGTATGTTTTCCGTCATACTTGGAAGCGATCGTGTTGATGTCCTCAGAGATATGGCTCATGACGACGAGGCCGTAGATACCAAGGGTTATGAGCGATAGAAGGATGAAAGCCAACAAGTTTCGGTTTGTTTTCAGTTTACGTGCCGGGCCTGTTCCTTGCCCGTATAGTGGCTGCTGAGCAGAGGGCGCGCTTGCCTGGGTTGTCTGATTATCCACGTTAGACCACCTCCAGAGATGATTGATACCGCCACTATACACCACATATGACGTAAAGTCAATACACTATATGTGGCGTATTATACAATCTCTCTCGGAAAGACTATCTGGGGGAGGGGCGCTATGAAGACCTATGTTGACCGCATCCGTGAATTGCGAGAGGACCATGACAAAACACAGGCAGAGGTGGCGGCTTATCTCGGTACCACCCAGCAGGTCTATTCGCGTTATGAAAAAGGAGAAAATGAAATGCCCATCCGGCATATCATAGCCCTTTGTCGCTATTATAAAGTCAGCGCAGATTATCTGTTGGGCTTGCGTGATACGTGATTTTTCAAGTGTTGCAGCACGGCGCCACGTCCTCCGGTACCGGACCGGGAGAAGGGGCGCTCTTTTTATGTTGCGGAACGGCCGCTCAGCCATTGCCGGCCCCGTTATCATTTACGGCACGCTCGCCGGTGTGGCGTACGGGCTCGTGCTGTCGGCGCTCGGCGTCCTGACGCCCGTCACCGGCGCGCTGTGGCATAACTGCGGCAGCGTGTTCGTGGTAGTGAACGCAGCGCTGCTCCTGCGCCTGAAGGACACGTGACGCCGTTCTCGTCTGCGTTCCGTAAAAAACTTCCGCAAAAAGGGACGCAAGCCTTGTTTTTCCGGCAAAAATCACCTATACTGATATCGTATGAGCACCGGCGGGGCCGCCTTTCACAAGCCCCGCCGTTTTTTTCACAGACGGAAAAAGAAGGAGTAGCCTATGCGCCTTTTGATCTATCTCATGATCGTCCTGGGCAGCGCCCTGATGGTCTACAATATCATCCGCTACGGCATGTTCGTCCGTTCCAGCGACGCGCTGGAGCACGGCAGCCGCCGCAGCGGGCTCCTCATCGTGCCGCTCCTGCTGCTGATCTTCTTCCTCGTCGGCTACATCGTAGTGGGCATCAGCGGCGCGGCGGATATCATGGTCGCGGCCATCCTCTTCGGCGGCAGCGTGTTCGTGTTCCTGCTGCTGTGGGTGATGTTCGCCATCGTGGGCCGTATCCGGGACACGGAGCAGGTGCTCGCCGCCCGGTATGAGGACATGAAGGAGGAGCTCTCCGCCCTGACGGAGGATTCGCTGGCCGTCTTCCGGGTCGACCTGACCCGGGACGAGGTGGAGGAGCGCGCCGGCGTCTCGCTGAGCGAGCTGGACAACACGCTGGAGCGCTATTCGGAGCTGCTGGCGGTGCGCAGCGCCCGCCTTGTGGAGCCGGAGCAGGCCGCGGCGTTCCGCAACCTTTTCCACCGGGACGAGCTGCTGCGCCGTTACCAGGCCGGCCAGACCCGCGTGGAACAGGTGGCCATGGTGCGGCGGGAGGGGGAAGCGCCCGCCTTCGTGCAGGTGGAGGCGATGCTCACCGAAAAGCCCGTCACCGGCGACGTGGTGGCCTTCATCAACGAGCGGCCCTATAACGAGGAGATGGTCCAGCGTACGCTGCTGGAGCAGGTGCTGACCGAGCAGTACGACAGGATCGCCTACCTGATCGACGGGCGCTACCGCGTCCTCATCAGCAACGACGGCAAAAAGGGCGGCCTGCTCCTGCCCGCGGATAAGGAGAGCACCTACGAGGAGCTGTATCTCAACTACATCCTGCCCGCCATGCCCAAGGACCGGGACAAGTCGCTGGACCGCCAGAACCCCCTGCGCCTTTCCCGTATCGACGAGGCGCTGGCGAGCGAGCCCGTCTATAACGTGAACGCACCCTTCGTCATCGACGGGGAGACGCGATACAAGCATTTCCTGTTCTGCCGCGTCAACCGCGCGGCGAAATTCTACCTCATGCTCCTTGCGGACTCCACGGCGCTGCAGGAGGAGCAGACCCGCCGCGCCCGGGAGCTTTCCGACGCCCTGGCGGAGGCCGTGCGCGCCAACCAGGCCCGCGTCCGCTTCTTCACAAACGTCTCCCACGACCTGCGCACGCCCATGACCGGCATCCTGGGCTTCACGAGCCTCGCCCGGGAGGAGAATGACCCGGCCAGGATCAGGGAATATCTGGAGCGGGTGGACGTTTCCGGCCGCCAGCTCATGTCCTTCATGGACGACCTGCTGGCCATGAGCCTGCTGGACAGCGGCGCGCTGACACTGCACGCCGTGCCCACCGACCTTCGCGCGCTGACGGAGGCGCTGGGCCGCCGCTTCGCGGAAACGCGCCCGGAAAAGGCGCTGACGGTCGTCGCAGACACGGACGGTCTGCGGGAGCCCCGCGTCCTCTGCGCCGGTGAACAGCTGGAGAACGTGCTCTCCCGCCTGCTGGAAAACGCCTGCTTCTTCTCCCCGCCGGGAGAGACGGTGACCGTCGCCGCGGTGCAGACCGGGGACGATACCTACACCTTCTCCGTCCGCAACAAAGGGACGATCCCGCCGGAGGTGCTGGACCGCATTTTCGAGTCGGACGTCTGGGAACGGGACGAAAACCCCGCGGAGGACCTCCCCGGCGTGAGCCTGGGCATGACGCTCGCGCAGGAATACATACGCCGCATGGGCGGCACGGTGGAGGTGACCTCCGATCCGGAGAGCGGGACGGCGTTCCTCATCCGCTTTACGTTTGAGCCCGCGCCGCCGGAGCCCGCGCCTGCGGAGCCGGAGCCCGCAGCCCTGCCGGGCGAGAAGCTCAACATCCTGCTGGTGGACGATAATGAGATCAACCGCGAGATCGCCCGGCTGCTGCTGACGGCGGAGGGCTGGACCGTGGAGCAGGCGGTGAACGGCGCGGAGGCCGTGGATAAGATCGCCTCCTCCGAGCCGGGCCGCTTCGACCTCGTCCTCATGGACGTGCAGATGCCGGTCATGAACGGGTACGAGGCCACGGCGAAGATCCGTGCGCTGGAGGATAAGGCGCTCGCCTCCATCCCCATCATCGCGCTCACCGCCAACGCCTATCAGGAGGATTCGAACGAGGCGCTGGCCGCCGGCATGGACGACTACACCTCCAAGCCCATCGACCCGGAGGCTCTGCGCAAGACCATCGCCCGGCTGCTCAGCCGGTAAACCGCGTCAACGAGGCGCGCCGCTCCGGCGGCGCGCAGAAAAGGAGTCATGACTATGGCCCAAAACGAACAAAGACCCGCCGCGGAAGCGCCGCGGCTCACCCGCCGTCTGTCGCCGCTGGCCATCTGGGCGCTGTCCTTCGGGTGCAGCGTCGGCTGGGGCGCCTTCGTCATGCCCGGCACGACCTTCCTGCCCATCGCGGGTCCGCTCGGCACGGCGCTGGGCATTGCCGCGGGCGCGCTGGTCATGCTGCTCATCGGCGTCAACTATCACTATCTCATGAGCCGCTACGGCGACGCCGGCGGCACGTTCACCTATACCAAAAAGGTCTTCGGCTATGACCACGGCTTCCTGGCCGCCTGGTTCTTGGGCCTTGTGTATCTGGCCATCATCTGGGCCAACGCCACGGCCCTGCCGCTGATCTGCCGCAGTCTCTTCGGGGACGTTTTCCGTTTCGGCTTCCACTATGTCATCGCCGGCTACGACGTCTGGTGCGGCGAGATACTGCTTTCGCTGGCGGTGGTGCTGCTCTTCGGCTTCCTCTGCACGCGGGGACGCGCGTCCTCCGCCGTGCAGACGGCGATGGCGCTGCTGCTGGCGGCCGGCGTCGCGGTCGTGTTCCTGGCGGCGTTCCTCCGGCCGGAGGCCGACCCCGCCGCGCTCCAGCCGCTCTTCTCGCCGGCGCACCGTCCGGCGGTCGGGACGCTGTTCATCGTCTTTCTGGCCCCCTGGGCCTTCGCGGGGTTTGAGTCCGTCTCCCAATCGGTGGAGGAATTCAAGCCCTCGCCCTCCCGCTCGCTGCCCATCCTGATTGCGTCGCTCGCGGCTTCCGCCGCGGCTTACATAGCGCTCGCGCTGCTGGCGGCCTCCGCCAGGCCGGCGGGCTTCGCCGGCTGGGACGGCTATGTCGCCGCGCTGGACGGCCTTTCGGGCATCGAGGCGCTGCCCACGTTCTTCGGCGCGAACGCCGCGCTGGGCACGGCGGGCGTCGTGATCCTGGGCCTCGCGGCCGCCGCGGCCATCATCACCGGTCTCGTGGGCAACACCACGGCGGCGAGCCGCCTGCTCTACGCCATGGCCCGGGACGAGCTGCTCCCCGCGCCGCTGGCGAAGCTGAACAAATGGGGCGTGCCCCGTCTCCCGGTGCTGCTGCTGATGCTCGTCTCGCTGCCCATCCCGTTCTTCGGCCGCGCGGCCATCGGATGGATCGTGGACGTGAACACCATCGGCGTCACCGTGGCCTATGCCTATACCTCCGCCGCCGCCTTCAAGGAGACCCGGCGTCAGCGCCGTCCGCTGCCATGCGTCACGGGCGCGCTGGGCATGGCCGTGTCTCTGTTCTTCCTGCTCTATTTCCTGGTGCCCAACTTCTGGTCCCTCTCGGCCCTCTCGGCCGAATCCTATCTGATCCTGCTGCTGTGGAGCGTGCTGGGCTTCGCGGTGTTCTATTTCCTTTTCCGGCGTGACCGCGCCCAGCGCATGGGCCGCAGCACGATGGTCTGGGTCGTCCTTCTGCTCCTGACGTTCTTCGCCTCCATCCTCTGGATACGCGGCACCGCGGCAAACGCCACGGCCGCCGCCGTCCGGGAGCTGGGCGCCGGCTATACCGCCGCGCTGACGGAACGGGGCGCCGCCCCCTCCGCCGCGGAGCTCGCGCAGTACACGAACGGCCTGACGGCGCGCTTCGGCGCCGTGACCGGCACCATCATCCGCAGCACGTATCTCCAGTTCCTGCTGGTCATGGCGGCCCTGCTCATCATCTTCCACATTTACGGCACGGTGCAGCGGCGCCATCAGACGGCGGTGGAGGACAAGACCATCGCCGAGCAGAGCAGCCAAGCCAAGACCACCTTCCTCTCCAATATGTCCCACGATATCCGCACGCCTATGAACGCCATCGTGGGCTATGTGACGCTGGCCAAGCGGGAAAAGGACCTCACCCCCCGGGTGCAGGACTACCTCTCCAAGATCGAGGCCTCCAGCGACCACCTGCTGGCGCTCATCAACGACGTGCTGGAGATGAGCCGGATCGAGTCCGGCCGCATGGAGCTGGTGCCCGTTGCCACGGACCTCGGCCGCATGATGGAGGACGTGCGCGACCTCTTCTCCACCCAGATGGAGACCAAGGGCCTCACCTACACCGTTTCCTGCGAGGATGTGACCGATCTGCGCGTCCTCTGCGACCGCAGCCGGTTCGACCGGGTGCTGCTGAACCTCATCAGCAACGCCTACAAATTCACGCCGGAGGGGGGCTCCGTCACGGTGACCCTCCGCCAGACCGGGCGGGAGGCGGACCGCGCCTCCTACCGGCTCAGCGTCAAGGATACCGGTATCGGCATGAGCCCGGAATTCGCCGCCAAGGTGTTCGAAGCCTACGAGCGGGAGCGCACCGCCACGGTGGAGAGCATCCAGGGTACCGGTCTCGGTACCGCCATCACCAAGAGCATCGTGGAGCTGATGGGCGGCACCATCGAGGTGTCCTCCAAGCAGGGGGAGGGGTCGGAATTCGTGATCCATGTCGCCTTCCCCGTCGACCCGGGCTGTGCCCATGCGGAAACGGCCGGGGAGAAAGAGGGCGAGAAGTCGGCCTTCGCGGGCATGCGCCTGCTGCTGGCGGAGGATGACGACGCCAACCGCGAGGTCGCCAGAATGCTGCTGGAGGAGGCGGGCTTCCTGATGGACGTCGCCGCGGACGGCGAGGAGGCGGTGGAGATCATCGCCGCGTCCGTGCCCGGGGAGTACGCCGCCGTGCTGATGGACATCGAGATGCCGGTGAAGGACGGGTACGAGGCCGCCCGGCTCATCCGCTCCCTCCGCAACCCGGCGCTGGCGTCCATCCCCATCGTGGCGCTGACGGCCAAGGCCTTCAGCGAGGATATCGCCGCCGCCCGCGACGCGCAGATGAACGGCCATATCGCGAAGCCGCTCAACATGCGGACCGCGCTGGAGACGCTGTCCGACGTGCTGCTGTAAGAAGAAAAAAACGAAGCCCGCGGCCACAGGCCGCGGGCTTTTTTGTCCGGTACGGTGCCGCGTCAGGCGGGGACGCGCCCGGCGCAGAGGTAGAACGCCGTCAGCAGGCCGGGGCCGGTGTGGGCGCCGATGACCACGCCGAGGCTGCTGATACGGATCTCGCCCAGCTCGGGATGGGCTTCGCGCACCTGGTCGCGCACCCATACGGCGTCCTCCAGGCAGTCGGCGTGCAGGATGAGCATCTCCTGCCCTGCGGCGTCGATCCTGGCGAGGTCGTTCAGGATGCCGTCCCGGATCATGGCGAGGGCGGCTTTGCGGCCGCGCACCTTTTTCACCACGTCCAGCGTGCCCGCGTCGGGCACGTAGAGCACCGGCTTGATGTTCAGCATGGAGCCCACCAGCGCGGAGGCGTTGGAAACGCGCCCGCCCCGCTTCAGATAGTTCAGGTCGTCCACGGTGAAGCGGTGGGCGATCTTAAGCTTGTTTTCCTCGCCCCAGGCGATGACCTCGTCCAGGGAGAGGCCCTCCTCCTTGCGCCGCACCATGTTCATCACGAGCAGGCCCAGCCCGCCGGAGATACACCGGGTGTCCATCACGTAAAACCGCTGGTCGGGGAACTCGGCCCTGATCTGTTCGGCGGCCCGCCGCGCGTTTTCGAAGGAGGCGGACATCTTTTCGGACATGTCGAGATAGACGACGTCCTTGCCGCCGTCCAGCAGGCTCTTGAAAAAGTCGTAGTAGACGAATTCGTTGATCATGGAGGTCTTCAGATCGTCGCCGGCGCGCATGCCCTTGTAGATGGCGGCGCGGGACTCCTCCCGGCAGTCGTCCTCGCGCAGCTCGTCGTTGACGGTGTAGCTGTAGCTGATGAAGGGGACGGCGTGCTCATCCAGCCATGTGCGGGGCAGGTCGGCGGTGGATGAGGTCGCGATGATGTAATCGTTCATAAGGGATCCCTCCTGTTTTATGCAGCGTGATACCCGTATTATACTGTCTTTACGCCGGATAGTCAATGAAAACGGGCTTGCCCGCGGCGCGAAAAAAGCGTATGATAACGGTATCAAACGAAAAGGAGAACGACCCATGAGCAAAACGTTAGTCGCTTATTTCAGCGCCAGCGGCACCACCGCGAAGGCGGCCGCGGCGCTTGCCCGCGCGGCGGAGGCCGACCTTTACGAGATCAAGCCCCGGGTGCCGTATACCCGGGCGGACCTCAACTGGATGGACAAAAAGTCGCGCAGCACACTGGAAATGAACGACCGCGCCTCCCGCCCCGCCATCGTCACGGGCGACCTGGACGTCGCCGGCTACGATACCGTCCTGCTGGGCTTCCCCATCTGGTGGTACGTCGCCCCGACGATCATCAACACGTTCCTGGAAGCCTACGACTTCGCCGGGAAGAAGATCGTCCTGTTCGCCACCTCCGGCGGCAGCGGCTTCGGCAAGGCCGTGGAGGGCCTGCGCCCCAGCGCCCCCGGCGCGGACATCCGGGAGGGCAGGCTTTTGAACGGCCGCCTCGGCGAGGACGCGCTGCGCGCCTGGGCCGCCGCGCTGTGATCATTCCCGTCGACAGCCGGCGCGAAGCGCGTCCGGCAAGAGGAGTTTTATGAAACGAAAAGCGTTGCGGGCGGCCTTTCCGCATACCATCCCGATCCTGACGGGCTTCGGGTTCCTCGGCTTTGCCTACGGCGTCTATATGCGCGTCTCCGGCTTCAGCTTCTGGTACCCCATGCTCATGAGCATGACCGTCTTCGGCGGCTCGCTGGAGTTCGTGGCGGTCAGCATGCTGCTGGCGCCCTTCGCCCCGGTGCAGACGTTCGTGATGGCCCTGCTCATCCAGGCGCGGCATATCTTTTACGGGATCGCCATGCTGGACAAGTACCGGGACGTCGGTCCCAAGCGGCTCTATATGATCTTCGGCCTCTGCGACGAGACGTTTTCCATCAACTGCACGGCGCGGATACCGGAGGGGGTGGACAGGGGCTGGTTCATGTTCTTCGTCACGCTGCTCGACCACGCCTACTGGGTCGCCAGCGCCACGCTGGGCGGCCTCGCGGGCGCGCTGTTCACGTTCGATACCGCCGGGCTCGACTTCGTCATGACGTCCATGTTCGTCGTCATCTTCCTGGAGCAGTGGCTGAAGGAGCGGCGCCACGCGTCCGCGCTCATCGGCCTCGGCGCCTCGGCGGCGTGCCTCGCCCTTTTCGGGCCTGACCGCTTCCTCGTGCCCGCCATGCTCGTCATCCTCGCGCTGCTGACGGCCTTTCGCGGCCCTGTCGGGAAGGCGGGTGATGCCGCATGACCATGACCCTTGCCCAGCGGCTCGTCACCATCGCGCTCTGCGCCGCGGCGACGGTGCTCACGCGGTTCCTGCCGTTCCTGGTCTTTTCATCCAAAAAGCCCACGCCCCGCTTCGTGCAGTATCTGGGGCGGGCGCTGCCCGGCGCCGTGTTCGGCATGCTGGTGGTCTACTGCCTGCGCGGCGTGGACGTGCTCGCCGGCAGCCACGGCCTGCCGGAGCTCATCGCCATCGCCGTCACGGCGGGGCTGCACCTCTGGAAGCGGCAAATGCTGCTCTCCATCGCCGGCGGCACGGTGTGCTATATGCTCCTGGTCCAGCTGGTGTTTTAACACGTATCCCCTGAAAGAAAGGAAACACGATGGAAGAACTCTACCAACAGCAGACGGTCATCACGCCGAGCCTGGCGGACGCTTCCGGCCGCCTCGGCTGCGCGGATGCCTTCGGCCTTTTCATGGATCTTGCCGCCTCCCACGCGGAGCGGCTGGGGATCGGCCTTGCGGCCATGGCGGCCCGCGGCCTCTTCTGGCTCACGGTGAAAACGCAGATCCGCTTTCTCCGCCGCCCCGGTCTCATGACGGCGGTCACCGCCCGCACCTGGCCGGAAGCGCCGGGCAAAATGCGCGGCGACCGCAGCTACGAGCTCACGCAGGACGGGGAAACGCTCGTCGCCGGCAAAACGGAGTGGGCCGTCCTCGACACGCGGACGCACGGTCTGACGCCCATGGAGGGCGTCTATCCCGCCGGCCTCGGCTTCACGCTGGGCACGGCCTGCCCCGGCGCCTTCGCCCGCATACCGGAGGGCTTCGACGATGCGCCGTACGCCGCGTACACCGTCCGCTCCACGGATATCGACGTGGGCGGCCATATGAACAACGCCGCCTATGTCCGCGCGGTCATGGGCAGCTTCAGCGCCGCGGAGCTCGCGGCCATGCCCATCGGCCGCATGGACGTCATCTTCCGCACGCCCTGTTACGAGGGCGACGTCCTTGCGCTCCGGCGCCGGGATTCGGAGGCGGGCGTCGACGTCCGCGTCTCCCGCGGGGAGGAAACGGTTCTCCTTGTGAGAATCGCACCCTGAAAACGCAAAAAGCGGCGGTCCCGCGGGACCGCCGCTTTTTTATGCCTTTATTCGCCCGGATAAGGCTCGAAAACGAACCCGTCGAGCCGCGAGGAGCGCCGCGTCCGCTCGCCTGCGGCCGTGTCATAGGCGAAGACGAAGGCCTTCGCCTCGTCGTCCCAGCGCTCCCGCCACGAGCTCACGCCCCAGTTCTCCCAATCGGCCGGCGCGGCCTTTTCCGTGTCGAACCAGCCGCGCTCAACGCTGTCGCCGTTCCGCCGGAAGACGAAGACGCGCTCCACGCCGTCCGCGCCGTAGACGCAGTTGCACACGAGCTCCTTCACGCCGTCGCCGTCCAGGTCGACGGCGCGGTCGTCGATGGTGAAGCCGAAGCTCTCCGCGATCTTCACCGCCCCGCCGGGCGTCATGCCGTAGTAGGTGCGCAGATAGTGGAACGGCGCGATCTCCTCCTGCACCCAGTAGCCCTCATAGCCCATCACGCCGCGGAGATCCCGCGCGATGGTGCAGTCGGCCTCGGCGTAGACGTTCACGCGGAAGTCGCTCTCGTCCGCCGTGCCGCTCCGCGCCCGGCCGTCTATGGTGGAGATGAGCAGCGTCGCGTCCGCGAGATACGCGTTCACCTCGCGGGAAAACGCGTCCAGCGCCGGCTGGTCGATGGTGGCGGGCTTGTTCATGTCGAAATTGACCTCGTTCGCCGCCTCCACAGTCAGGCGGCCGCCCGTCAGCGCGAGGACTTCGTAGCGGTAGTCCGCGATGCCCTGGTACATCGCCGGCAGATAGCGCAGCAGCCGCGGCCCGTCCGCCGTCCGGCAGAGATAGAGCGCGCCCCACCCCGGATGGACACAGTTGAAGCTCTCCTCATAGAGCAGTGTCCCGCCCGCTGTGGAGATAAGCGCCGTGTAATCCTGCGGGTACTCGCTCGAGCCGTTCACCAGCACGATGTCGAGCTGCCCGTCGCCGTCCAGATCGTCAGTCTGGAGATGCAGTACCGGCTGGTCGGCCAGCGACTGCACGTCCGCCATGATGAGCTTGCCGTCCTCGATGGCGAGACGCCCCACGGCCTCCGCCCGGCGGAGCGTGTCCGCGTATACGTACCGCGACACGATGAGTTCTCCGTCCTCCAGGGACAGGCGATAGTCGTATTCCATCCGCCCGGAAAGCTCATAGCTCACCCAGTTCGCGGCGTCGTAGACCGCGATGCGGTCGTCGATGACGCCCGACCCGATGCTGAGCGTCGCGCAGAGCTCCGGCACGCCGTCCCCGTTCAGATCGGTGAAAAACGCGTTCCAGATCGGCATGCCGGGCAGCGAGAAGGTCCGGCCCTCGCCCCTGATCGTGATCTCCCCGGGGGTGTAGGTAAAGGTCACCCCGGGCAGCTCGCTGAGCGTCAGCGACATGTTCGCGTTCCAGTCGAACGCCTCCGGCGGGTCGTCGCTGACCCATGTCCGCACGTTCGTCTGTTCGACCGGCGCGGTGATCGTCTCCGTTTTGCCTCTTGCCGCCTGCTCGACGGGCGCCAGCGTCGTGAAGCCGGCCTTGCCCACCACGGTGCAGACGGCCTCCGCCGTCTCGCTGTCATAGTGCGCGCGGATGAGGTACCCTTCGTGCAGCAGATACCGCTCGCCGCCCCGCTTCAGCGTGAAGGAGGGCGTCATGATCGGCTGCACCGCCGAGAGGTCGGGCGCCTGCCGCGTGGCCTCCACATCCGCCAGATACGGCTTCAGCGCGGTCAGCTCCCCGTCCGTAACGGGGAAGGGATACGCCATGTCGCTGAACGCCGGCGGCTCATACCATAGTTCCTTCGCCTCGGCCAGCGCCGCCTGATAGGCGGCCGGCTCCTCCTGCTCCGCCCGCTTCGGGTCGGTCAGGAAGCACACCGCCGCCGCGATACAGACGACCACGGCCGTCAGCACCAGCCAGAAGGCCGGTCTTTTATAGTTCAGCGCCGCCTTGACCCGGGCCTTCACGCCCACCTCGCCGAACGCCAGCGGGCACGCGGCGATGATGTGCCGCGCGCGGCTGCAGTCCAGCAGCGCCTGGGAATAGTCGGCCCGCTCCTCCTGCCCCAGCGTCCGGTATACCCGCTCGTCGCAGGCGAGCTCGATGTCGCGGCAGAGCAGCACGTAGGCCAGCCACAGCGCCGGGTTGAACCAGTGCACGGACAGGAGCAGCCACCCCAGCGGCTTCCACCAGTGGTCGCGCCGGGCCAGGTGCGCCCGCTCGTGGGCCAGCACGTGCTCGCGCCGCGCCCCTGCAAGGCCGGAGGGCAGATAGATCCGCGGCCTGACAAGGCCGAGGATGAAGGGCGTGCCGATGTCGTCGCAGACGAAGACGCCGTCCTCCTGCCGGAGCGCCGCGCTCACCCGCCGCCGCAGCCGGAGCCAGCTCCAAAGGGCGTACAGCAGCATGACCGCCGCGCCCGCCAGCCATGCCGCCTCCAGCGGCGGCAGATAGCGGCTCACCGTCCTCGTCGTCACGGCGACGGGCCCGTTGCCCGTATCCGCGCCCGGCGCGGAGCGGGTCACCGCCCGCTCGATACGCACCGTGTCGAAGCGGACCAGCGGCTTTTCCGTGCCGCCGGCGTACTCAAAGTAGGCGACGCTCCCCGCCCCGTCCGTCTTTGCGCCCAGCAGGCCGAAGGCGGACAGCGGCGACGCGATGCTGACCGGGCACAGGAGCCGCACGGCCACCAGCGCCCACAGCAGACAGCGCGCCCACTTCGGCGCCCGCTTCAGCGCGAGCCGCAGCACGACGACGACCGCCGTCAAAAGCGCCGCCGTCCAACTCATGTTCAGCAGTTTCAGAAACAGTGCGTCCATCTCATCCTCTCTTTCGCGCCTCGTCGATGAGCTTCTGGATGGCGTCCGCCTCCTCGTCCGTCAGCGCGTTCCGCGCCGTGAACGCCGCCACAAAGGCCGGCAGCGAGCCGCCGTACGTGTCGGCCACATACCGCTCGCTCCGGCGGGCGTAAAACTCCTCCCGGGTCATCCGGGCGGACACCGTTCCGCCCTCGTTCCGGAAAAGCCCCTTGTCGCAGAGCTTCCGCAGTACGTTGTAGGTCGTGGGCCGCTTCCAGTCCAGCTCCCGCGCGCAAAGGTCGGCCAGCGCCCGGGAGGCGAGCGGCTCGTGCTGCCATATCAGCTCCGCAAAGCGCGTCTCCACCGCGCCCAGCGTCAGATCGTCCATACCGTTACCTCCTGTTTATTGCCGATAAACTAACGTCAGTTTATCATGGATAAACAACCCTGTCAAGCATAAAAAGGGCCGACGGACAAGGTTTTTTGTCCGTCGGCCCTGGAAAGGCGTTTTTATCAGAAGTCCGCGGTGTCGGGGTCCCACGCGCCGCCCGTCTCGGGCAGGGCGTCGATACGGGCCATCTCCTCCTCCGTCAGCGCGAAGTCGAACACCCGGGCGTTCTCCGCGATACGGGCGGGGGTCACGGATTTGGGCAGCGGCAGCACATCGTGCTGCAGGCACCAGCGAATACAGACCTGCGCGACGCTCTTGCCGTGCGCCGCGGCGACGGCCTTCAGCGTCGGGTCGTCGAGGATACGCCCCGTGCCCAGCGGGCTGTAAGCCTCGATGAGCACGCCGTTCTCGCGGCAGAAGCCGGTGAACGCGGGGTTGAGGCACCCGGGATGATACTCGATCTGGTTGACCATGGGCGGCACCTCCGTCTCCATCAGCGGGCGCAGATGGTGCGGCTTGAAGTTGGAAACGCCGATGGCGCGGATGCGCCCGTCCTTGTAAAGCTTCGTCAGCGCCTTCCAGGTGCCGAGATTGAGCTCCGTCCAGTCGGGGTTGTAAAGCTCGTTGGCGGGCCAGTGGATGAGATAGAGATCGAGATAGTCGATCCCGAGCCGCGCCATGGACTTGTCGAAGGCGACCAGCGCCTTGTCATAGCCGCGCATGTTGTTCCAGATCTTGGACGTGATGAAAACGTCCTTCCGGTCGAGACCGGCGCGGCGGATGCCCTCGGTCACGCTGGCCTCGTTGCGGTAGCCGTAGGCGGTGTCCACGTGGCGGTAGCCGCAGCCGAGCGCTTCCGCCACCGCGTTCACGGCGATCTCGCCGTCGGGCGTCTGCCACGTGCCGAAGCCGACGCAGGGGATCTCCACGCCGTTCGCGAGCGTATAGGTATCGGTCAGTTTGTTCATGGTGTCGTCTCCTTTCATTGTCCGCGGGCGACGGTGCCGAACTGGCTGCCGTCGTCGGTGTAGCCGTCCCGCCGGAGCATGTTCTCCAGCACGTCGATGTCGGACGAGATGTCCATGGCCTCCGTCTCATAAAGACGGTCCAGCTGTTTTTTGAAGCCCTCCACGAGACGGTCGAGGATGCTCTCGATACTGCGCTTCGCGTCGGTCACGGTGTCGCCGTCCGCGCCGGATTCCTCAAAGGAGTCATAGGAGTGCAGCAGCTTCAGCGTGGTGGGCAGATAATAGCTCATGAAGCTCTTGATCTGGGGCTGCTTTTCGGGCTTGTCCTTGACCTCGCGGAAGATCTTCCGCGTCAGGTCCTCCATGGTGTCGATCCGCCGGGACACGTCCGGATCCTCGATGTCGTCGTTCAGCTGGCGTATCTCGCGCAGGATCTTCTGGTAGCGGTCCTCGTCGTCGGCGGGCGCTTCCTCCGGCTCGGCCTGCGCCGGCCGCGCCGCCGGGTCGAGGATGAGGAGCCCCTCGCCCACGTCGACGTAGGCGCCCTCGGGCAGCAGTTCCTTTTCGGCCATGTCGTCCAGATCGCGGCGGAGCTTGTCCGTGGAAACGCCGGCGATGCCGGCAAGCTCCCGCAGCGTGATGAAGCTCTTGCCCGCCGTCGCGGCCAGATAGTTGGCGTAGCGGTTGGCCTTGCGCTTGATGGCGGCCCGGGCAAAGAAGGAGGCGACACCGCCCGCCAGGAAGAAGAGTCCCGTCAGCAGGTCGGAGAGATAGAGCGACAGGCTCTTGGCCCACGCGATGTCGCCGAGCGCGTCGATGGAGACCATCGCGCCCACGAAGAGCAGCACCGCGCCCACGATGAGCAGGATGGTCTTCTGCTTGCTGAAAAGGTCGGCGGTCCTGCCGGCCTTTTTGGCCTTCGCGTCCGGCTTTGCCTCCGCCTTCTTCGGCGCGGCTTTCGTTTCGGCCTGCTTCGTCTCGGCCGGCTTCTGCGCCGGCTGGGCGGTATAGGTAGCCTGCGGGATGATCAGCGTCTTGTCCACATAGTTTATGTAGGCGCCGGGGCCGAAGTCGCCCCGCACCACCATGCCCTGCAGTTCGCGCAGCGTGGATTCGTAGGACACGCCCACCGCGGAGGCAAGGTAGTCGATCTTGGCGCAGTCCCGCCCCTGCATGATGGCCTTGTATTTGTCCTGGCGCAGCCGGACGGCGCTGTCGCCGATACCGGACGCCCTCTTTTCGGTGGACTCGAAAACGCCCAGCTTGCGGAGCAGCAGGAAAATGCCCACCGGCCAGAAGACCGCGAAGGCGATGACGATAAGGATATAGTCGAACCCGTCGTCCTTTTTGTTTTTGTTGTCGTTCATAGCGCTACCGTCAGTCTTCCGTTTATTTCTCCAGCGTGATGTTGTCGATGCCGTTCTCCTCGAATTCGGAGATGTAGTCGTCGATCCGGGAGTTGAGCTCATCGTAGTTGGACGGGCTGATGGGCTCGAAGTCCATGTCGCGCCGCGCCAGCTCCTCCGCCAGGATCTCGAAGAACACGGCGTCCTCATAATCCATGATGGCCTCGTGGATACCGCCCTCCTCGAACGCGCGGGAGGGGATGACGGCGCCGCGGCGCTTTTCGTACAGCTTTTTCAGACCCAGCTTCTCACACTGGGCGAATATCTTGCTCTCCACCTCGTCGTAATCGTCGATACGGTCGTCGCCGCGGGCGGAGTTCAGTATCCAGTTGCCGATATACACCAGGTCCAGCAGCCGCCGGAATTCCCGGTCGGAAAGTTCGATGGTCACAGCTGAGCACCTCCTTGCTTCGATGCCTGCGACTATTACAGTATAGCAAAGATGGCGTAGAATTTCTACATTTTCTACTTGTTTTATTTTTCATATTAGAATATCATAAGCTATGATATCATGCCGTATTGTGCGGTCATGAGAAAAAGCGTTTCGCGGAGGCAAGGCATGGATCACCGTCCCATAGGAGTGTTCGATTCGGGGCTCGGCGGCCTGACGGCCGTCAAAAAGATCATAGAGACGCTGCAGGGAGAGGACATCATCTACCTGGGCGACACGGGCCGCGTGCCTTACGGCGGCCGCTCGCGGGAGACGATCGTCCAGTACGCGCTGGAGGATACGGCGTTCCTGCGCTCGTTCGATATCAAGGCGCTGGTCGTCGCCTGCGGCACGGTCAGCACCAACGCGCTGGACGAGGTCCGCGCCGCGGTGGACGTGCCTGTTTTCGGCGTGGTGGAGCCCGCCGTCCGCAAGGCGGCCGCCGTCACACGGAACGGCCGCGTGGGCCTCATCGGCACGCGCGCCACGGTGAAAAGCGGCCTTTTTGAGCAGCGGCTCCTGGCGGTGCGTCCCGACCTGGCCGTGACGGCCAGGGCCTGCCCGCTCTTCGTCCCGCTGGTGGAAAACGGCCGCACGAGCCCCACCGATCCCGCCCTGCGGGCCATCGCGGAGGAATACCTCCTGCCGCTCCGCGCGGCGGAGGTGGACACGCTCATCCTCGGCTGCACCCACTATCCGCTCATCGCGGAGGCCATCGGGGATATCATGGGCGGCGTCACGCTGGTGGACACCGGGGCCGAAACGGCGCTCGCCCTTGCGGAGCTCCTCCGCCGGGAGAACATGCTGGCGGAAAAGCCGGAGGGGCGGTACAGCTATTACGTGACGGACAGCGTGGAGGGCTTCGCGGAGGCGGCGTCCCTCTTCCTGGGCGCCGGCGCGGAGGGCGGCGTGGAGCGCGTCGCGCTGGGGGAGCGGCCATGAAGGACGTGATCATTTCCATCAAGGGCACCCAGCGTGACCGGGACGGCAAGCCCGCCGTCATCGAGCTGGAGACGGACGGCCGCTACGCCTACCGGGACGGCCGCGCGGAGCTCGACTATATGGAGAGCCTGGCCACCGGCATGGACGGCACGCATACCGCCATCGCCGTCACGCCGGAGGGCGTCACCATCACGCGGGACGGCGCCGTCAATATGAAGACCATGTTTATCATGGGCGAAAAAAACCTTTTTATGTACCGGACGCCCTACGGCGCCGTTTCGATGGGCGTAGACACGCGGCTCGTCCGCTCCACGCTTGGGGAGCACGGCGGCGGGCTGGAGATACGCTATAACGTGGATTCCGACAACGCGCTCATCAGCAGGAACGCGCTGGAGATCAATGTGAGGGATATGCAATGACAGTCAATTTAGTGGAAAGCGCGAAAGAACAGATCAAAATGCTCGTCGTCTCGGCGTACGAAGCGGCCGCGGCCAGGGGGACGCTCCCCGGCGGCGCGGCGCTCGCCGTCGCCGTGGAGATACCGAAGGACGCCGCCAACGGCGATTACGCCACCACGGCGGCGCTCGCCGCGGCGAAGCAGCTGCATATGGCCCCCCGCGCCATCGCGGAGGCGCTGACGGCGGAGCTCAGGCTCGACGGCACGTATTTCCGCTCCGCGGAGATCGCGGGCGCGGGCTTCATCAATTTCCGCCTCTCGCCCAAATGGTACGGCGACGTCGTCCGCGCCGTGGAGGCGGCGGGCGCCGATTACGGCCGCGTGGACGCGGGCCGCGGAGAAAAGGTGATGGTGGAGTTCGTTTCCGCCAATCCCACCGGCCCCATGACCATCGGCAACGCCCGCGGCGGCGTGCTGGGCGATACGCTGGCCGCCGTGCTGGAGCGGGCGGGATACGACGTCTGGCGGGAGTTCTACGTCAACGACGCCGGCAACCAGGTGGATCTTTTCGGCCGCTCCATCGAGGCGCGGTACCTCCAGCTCATCCGCGGGGAGGACGCCGTGGCGTTCCCGGACAACGGCTACCACGGCGACGATATCCGTCAGCTGGCCGCGGAGATATACGCTTCGGAGGGGGACAAGTACCTCGCCGTCCCGGAGGAGGAGCGGCGAGCGGCCTTCGTGGCCTACGGCCTGCCCCGCAACATCGCCGCCATGAAGCGCGATCTGGAGCGGTACCGCATCCGTTTCGACGAGTGGTTCCTGGAATCGTCGCTCCACGCGTCCGGCGCCGTCGCGCGCACCGTGGCGCTTTTGGAGCAGGCGGGCCTCACCTATGAGCAGGAGGGCGCCCTCTGGCTCAAAAATACCGACCTCGGCGCCGATAAGGACGAGGTCCTGCGCCGGGCCAACGGCTTTTACACCTATTACGCGGTGGACATCGCGTATCATATCAACAAATTCGTGGAGCGGGGCTTCGACCGGGTCATCGACGTCTGGGGCGCCGACCACCACGGCCACGCCATCCGCTTCAAGGCCACCTGCTCCGCGCCCTGCCTCGGGATCGACGCGGACAAGCTGGACTTCCTCATCATGCAGATGGTGCGCCTCGTGCGCGACGGCGAAACGGTCAAGGTCTCGAAGCGCACCGGCAAGGCGCTGACGCTCGCGGACCTGCTGGACGAGATCTCCGTGGACGCCTGCCGCTTCTTCTTCAACGCCAAGCCGGACACGCACCTGGAGTTCGACCTCGGCCTCGCCGTGCGGGAGGACAGCGAAAACCCCGTCTATTACGTCCAGTACGCCCACGCGCGTATCTGCTCGCTGCTGAAGGCGCTGGCGGCGGAGGGCGTCGCCGTGCCCGCGGCAGACGCGGCAGACCTCGCGCTGCTGACGGAGCCGACGGAGCAGGAGCTCATCAAGCAGCTCTCCATCCTGCCGGAGGAGATCCGTCTCGCCGCGCGGGATTACGACCCCTCGCGGATCAACCGCTACGTCGTGGAGCTCTCGGGCGCGTTCCACCGGTTCTATAACGCCTGCCGTATCAAGGGGGAGGAAGACGCTCTCCTCGCCGCGCGGCTGAAGCTCGCGGACACGACGCGTATCGTGATAGAGAACAGCCTCGCCATCCTCGGCGTCACCGCGCCGGAGAAGATGTGACCGTTGCAAAGGAGAAAGCCATGACGTGGGAGGAACTGGAACAAAGCTGCCTTGCCTGCCGGCAATGCGCGCTTTGGGAAACGCGGACGAACGTGGTGTTCGGCGTCGGCAGGCAGGACGCCGGCGTCATGCTCGTCGGCGAGGGCCCTGGGGAGAACGAGGACCTGCAGGGCGAGCCCTTCGTGGGCCGCGGCGGCCAGCTGCTGGACTCCATGCTGTCCATGATCGATCTGGACCGCCGCAAGAATGTTTACATCGCGAACATCGTCAAATGCCGCCCGCCGAAAAACCGCGACCCGCTGGGCGTGGAGCAGGAGGCGTGCATGGGCTGGCTGCAGGCGCAGCTCGCGCTGGTCCGCCCGAAGATCGTGATCTGCCTCGGCCGTATCGCGGCCATGGCGCTCATCAAAGAGGACTTCAAGATCACGAAGGAGCACGGCGAATTCTTTGACAAGGACGGCGTCGTCTATACGGCGCTTTACCACCCCGCTGCGCTCCTGCGCGACCCGAACCGCCGGCCGGAGACGTTCGTCGATCTCAAGCGGATCCAGGCGAAGATACGGGAGCTCGCGCCGGAGACTTACCAAGGATGAAAGGACTTTATGATCGATTTCAGACCCGTTGAACTGCAAGACAGAGCGTGGATCGTGCCCATCGTGCGGGCCGGCGGCGTCCGTATCTCGGGCGTCAGCTTCGGTATCCTGTACGGCTGGCGCGATTCCTTCGGGCCGTGGGCGGCCCGTTTCGGCGACCAGCTGCTGCTCCATCTGCCCGCGGGCCGCGGCTGGTACTTCTGGCCCGTCGGCGCCGGGGACAAGACCGCCGCGCTGGACGCCATGCGCGCCGACGCCGCGGAGAGAGGGAGGCCGTTCCGTCTCATCCAGGTGCCGGAGGAGGCGCTGGGGGAGGCTACGGCTTATTTCGGCGGCGCGGCGGACGTCTCGCTGGACCTGGGCTATTCCGACTATGTCTACGACGTGGACAAGCTGATCGCCCTCTCCGGCCACGCCTACCACGCCAAAAAGAACCATCTGAACCGTTTCAAGGCGGAAAACGACTGGACCTTCGAGCCGCTGTCGGCGGCCAATCTGGCCGAGTGCCGCGCCATGGCGGCTCAGTGGTTCGCGGAGAACCCGTCGGAGAAGATCGAGCGGTACGATAACGAGGTGGCCGCCATCCACCGCTGCCTGGACGATTATGAGGCCATGGGGCTGGAGGGCGGGCTCATCCGCACGCAGGACGGCGTCGTGGCGTTCACTATGGGCGAGCTGCTGACGGCGGACACCTTCGATTCCCATTTTGAAAAGGCGCACGCCTATATCAATGGCGCCTACGCCGTCATCAATCAGCAGATGGCGGCGTACGTCCGCCAAAAATACCCGGACGTGAAGTACATCAACCGCGAGGAGGATATGGGCATCCCGGCCCTCCGGCAGGCCAAGCTGACCTACCGGCCCGCCTTCCTGGTGGATAAGTACACGGTGGCCCCGCTGTGAGCGCCGTGCGGCCGGCCCGCCCCGGGGACGAGGCGGCGCTGAGGCAGATATGGAAGGTCTGCTTCGGCGATGACGACGCGTATATCGACGGTTTTTTCACGGCCCTTTACCGGCCGGAAAACGCCCTCGTGCTGACGGGGGAGACGGCGGACGCCGTGGGCATGGCCCATCTGCTGCCCCTCGGGACGCTGGTGGACGGAACCGGCACGGCGCAGGGCCCCTGCGCCGTCACCTACGCGCTGGCCGTCCTGCCCGCGTATCGCGGGCGCGGCGGCGGGGGAGCGCTGGCCGCCGCGGCGGCGGCGCTGGCCCGCGTGCGGGGCGCCGTCCCGCTCATCTGCCCCGCGGAGCCGTCGCTTTTTGCCTATTATGCCGACCGGACGGATTACGTCACGGCCTTTTTCGCGGCGGAAAAACGTTTTCCCGCCTGCCCCGGGCGGACGGAAACGCTCGGCGCGGACGAGTATCTGCGCCGCCGCGAAACGCTTCTCGCGGGTCGGGCGCATATCGCCTTTTCCGCGCCGGTCATGGCGTATGAAGCCTCCCTCTGCCGCCGGAGCGGCGGCGGCCTTTTCGCCGTGCCGGGCGGCGTCGCCGCCATGGAGAGCGGCATGCTCAAGGAGCTGCTGGTCCCGGCGGGCGCGGAAGGTGCGGCGGCGGGCGCCGTCGCGTCGGCGCTGGGCCTTCCCTCGGTGCGGGCGCGATACCCCTCGGCGGAGACGCCCTTCGCCATGGCCGCGCGCGGCGCGGTCAGCGGCGCGGCCTGGTTCGGCTTCGCCTTCGATTGAGTGCGCTATCCCACAAAACGGAGACCATGATGTACGATCGAGCCTTTACGGAAAAATTTACAGCGGCGCGCCGGGCGGTCATCGCCCGCGATTTCGCGCGCCTCAACGACAGGCAGCGGGAGGCCGTCCTCACGACGGAGGGCCCGCTGCTCCTGCTGGCGGGCGCCGGCAGCGGCAAGACCACCGTCCTCATCCACCGGATCGCGAACCTCATCCGCTACGGCCGCGCGTCGGATACGGACGAGCTCCCGCCGGACGTCACGGAGGACGACCTCGCGTTCCTGGAAAACCTGCCCGCCGACCCGGACGCGGCGGAGACGGCGCGGGCCCGCGCCCTCTGCGCTCTGGACCGGGTGGAGCCCTGGCGGATCATCGCCATCACGTTCACCAACAAGGCCGCGGAGGAGCTGAAAAACCGCCTCGCGGCCATGCTGGGCCCGGACGCGGACGGTATCTGGGCCATGACGTTCCATGCCGCCTGCTCCCGTATCCTGCGCCGCCACGCGGACCTGCTCGGCTGGCCCACGTCCTTCACCATCTACGACCAGGACGACGCCGTCGCCGTCATGAAGCGCGTCCTGCGCGAGCTCGACATCGACGACCGGATCCTCCCGCCCAAAACGGTGCTGGGCTATATCAGCCGCGCCAAGGACGCCCTCCAGTCCCCCGCGGACATGACGGAGGAGGCGCAGGCCGGCTACGACGTGCGGAAGAAGAACGTGGCCCGCGCCTATACGGAGTACGCCCGCCGGCTGAAAGCCGCCGGCGCCATGGATTTCGACGACCTCATCTATCTCACGGTCCGTCTCTTCCGGGAATACCCGGACGTGGAGGCGTATTACCGCCGCTATTTCCGCTACATCCTCGTGGACGAGTACCAGGACACGGACAACCTGCAGTACCTGCTGGCCTCCTCCATCGCGGGGCCCGGGGGCAACATCTGCGTCGTCGGCGACGACGACCAGAGCATCTACAAATTCCGCGGCGCCACCATCGAAAACATCCTCTCCTTCGAGGAGCGCTACAAAAACGCCCGCTGTATCAAGCTGGAGCAGAACTACCGCTCCACCGGCAACATCCTGGACGCGGCCAACGCCGTCATCAAAAACAACGCCTCCCGCAAGGGAAAGAAGCTGTGGACGGATGCCGGAGCGGGTGAAAAGATCCGCTTTCGCCTGCTGGAGAACGACGACGAGGAGGCGGAGTATATCGCGAACACCGTCCTCGCCGGTCTCGCGGCGGGGCGTCATTTCAACGATTACGCCGTGCTCTACCGCATGAACGCCCAGTCGAACCGGCTGGAGTTCGCCTTCAAGCGGAGCGGGATCCCCTACCGGGTCATCGGCGGCATGCGCTTTTTTGAGCGCGCGGAGATCAAGGACATCATGGCCTATCTCTGCGTCGTCCAGAACCCGGCGGACGACTTGCGCCTGCTGCGGATCGTCAACGTCCCCGCCCGCGGTATCGGCGACACCACCGTGGAGCGGCTCCGCGCCGTTGCCGCGGAAACGGGTGACTCCCTGTTCACCGTCGCGTCCCATGCCGCGGACTACCCGGAGCTCAAGAGCGCGGCGGCCCGTCTCGCGGGCTTCACCGGTCTGATCACGGACCTGCGCGCCGCCCTTGCGGATGGCATGCCGCTGGACGATTTCTACGACCTCCTGCTGGAGAAGACGGGCTACATCGCGTCTCTGGGCGACTCGGACGAGGCGCTCGCCCGCGGCGACAACATCCGCGAGCTGAAATCCAACGTCGTCACCTTTATGGAGCGTACGCCGGAGCCGACGCTGGCCCAGTTCCTGGACGAAACGGCGCTCTATACGGACCTGGACCGCTACGAGCAGTCGGACGACGCCGTGGTCATGATGACCATGCACGCCGCCAAGGGGCTGGAGTTTTCCAACGTGTTCATCACGGGCATGGAGGACGGCATCTTCCCGTCCCTCCGCTCCATCGGGGAGCAGGAGGAGATGGAGGAGGAGCGGCGGCTCTGCTACGTGGCCATCACCCGGGCGAAGCGCCATCTGACGATGACGGCGGCCCGCCGCCGCATGATGTTCGGCCGCACCTCGGCCAACATGGTCTCCCGCTTCATCGAGGAGATCCCGCCGGAGCATATCGAGGGCACGGAGGCCCTTTCCCAAAGCCGCTCCCGCGGCGACTGGTACGGCGAGCCCGACCCGGAGTATCTGGAATACGACCGGCGCGAACGGGAGCAGGAGCGGGTCCCCGCCTATGGGGAAAGCTACCGCCGCCCCGCGTCCTTCGCCGCCTACGGCGGCGCGGCAAGGCCCGCTTCCAAAAAGCCCGCGCCGGCCAGACCCGTATCCCCGCCCCAAAAGACGGCGCTCCCCGCCGTCGCGACGGGCAGCGTGGTGCATCATAAGGCCTTCGGCCGCGGCGTCGTCACCAAGGTGACGCCCATGCCCGGCGACGCCATGCTGGAGATCGTGTTCGATACCGCGGGCACGAAGCGCGTCATGCTGAAAACGGCCGCCGCCTTCATGACCATCGAGTGAGGAAGCTGCGCGGAGGGGCTTTTGCCCCTCCGCCGCTTTTTTGCCGTTCCGCCCGCAAAAAGGCGTTGAAGCGGCGCGGTCTGTATGATACAATATGATTTTGTCAGCGGCTTTTCTGCAAATCTCGCCGCCCGCGGCGGCGCATACCATCGATGGAGCAGGCTATGGGCGTACATGACGGACACAGAAAACGGATGAAAGCGCGGTTCCTGGCCGGCGGCGCGGACCAGCTGCAGGACCACGAACTGCTGGAACTGCTGCTGTACTATGCCCTGCCCCGGGCGGACACGAACGTCATCGCCCACCGTCTTCTGGAGCGCTTCGGCTCTCTTTCCGCCGTGTTCGACGCGCCCCTGGAGGAGCTCACGCAGGTGTCGGGCATCGGCGGCCACGCCGCGCTGCTCATCAAGCTGGTGCCTGCGGCGGGCCGGCGCTATATCCTGAGCCGCGGCAGCTTTGACGATATCCTCGACACCACGGAAAAAGCCGGGCGCTATCTGCTGCCCTACTTTTTCACCCAGCTGGACGAGGTGGTGTATATGGTCTGCCTCGACGCCAAGCATAAAGTGATCACCTGCCGTCTGATGGGCCACGGCAGCGTCAATTCCGCGAACATCAGCGTCCGCAAGATCGTGGAGACGGCGCTTTTGTATAACGCCAGCGGCGTCATTTTGGCCCATAACCATACCAGCGGCATCGCTGTCCCCTCGCGGGAGGATGAGGAGACCACCCGCCGTGTGGCCGCGGCGCTGCGCGCGGTGGACGTGGAGCTGATCGACCACCTCGTGGTGGCGGACAATGATTTCGTATCGATGGCCGACGACGGCCGCCTTTGACCGGAGGGACTATGCCGGACTTTCATGTGGTAAGTGAATATACGCCCGCGGGCGATCAGCCGGAGGCGATCGACGCGCTGGCGTGGGGCGCGGACCAGGGGTTCGGGGAGCAGACGCTCCTCGGCGTCACCGGGTCCGGCAAAACGTATACCATGGCCAAGGTCATCGAGCGGCTCCAGCGGCCCACGCTGGTGCTGGCGCACAACAAGACCCTGGCCGCCCAGCTCTGCGCGGAGTTTCGGGAGTTCTTCCCGGACAACGCCGTGGAGTACTTCGTGTCCTATTACGACTATTACCAGCCGGAGGCGTATATCCCCCATACGGATACGTATATCGAAAAGGACGCCTCCATCAACGACGAGATCGACCGTCTGCGCCTTTCCGCCACGGCCTCGCTGCTGGAGCGGCGGGACGTCATCGTCGTGGCCTCCGTCAGCTGTATCTACGGTCTGGGCGAGCCGGACGATTTCGAAAAGCTCATGGTGAACCTGACTCGCGGCGCAGCCATGTCCATCCGTGACCTGAGCCGCCGCCTGGTGGAGATCCGCTACGAGCGCAACGATATCGCGTTCGAGCGCAACATGTTCCGCGTCCGGGGCGATACTGTGGAGATCTGGCCCGCCTACTGGAAGGACAGCGCCGTCCGCGTGGAATTCTTCGGGGACGAGATCGACCGCGTCAGCGAGATCGAGCCCCTCACCGGCGCCGTCCGGCGCCGCCTGAACAGCATCCCCGTCTGGCCCGCCTCCCACTACGTCACCACCCGGGAGAAGATGGACCGCGCCATCGGGGAGATCCTGCGGGAGCTGGACGAGCGCGTGGCCTGGTTCAAGGCCAACGACCGCCTCATCGAGGCTCAGCGGATCCAGCAGCGCACCATGTACGACGTGGAGATGCTGCGGGAGCTGGGCTACTGCACGGGCATCGAAAACTATTCCCGCGTCATCTCGGGCCGGGCTCCCGGCTCCGCCCCCATGACGCTGCTGGACTATTTTCCCAAGGACTTCATCCTCTTCATCGACGAGAGCCACGTCACCCTGCCCCAGGTGCGCGCCATGTACAACGGCGACCACGCCCGCAAGCAGAGCCTCATCGACTACGGCTTCCGCCTCCCCTCCGCGTTCGATAACCGTCCGCTGAAGTTCGAGGAGTTCACCGAACGGATCAACCAGGTCGTCTACGTGTCGGCCACGCCCGGGGAATATGAGCGCTCCCGCTCCTCCCAGACGGTGGAGCAGATCATCCGCCCCACGGGCCTTGTGGACCCGGAGGTGGAGGTCCGTCCCGTGGAGGGGCAGATCGACGACCTCATCGGGGAGATCAACGCGCGCGCCGCCCGGAACGAGCGGACGCTCGTCACCACGCTCACCGTGAAGATGGCGGAGGATCTGACGGATTATCTCGCGAAAAACGGTATCCGCGTCCGCTATCTCCACCACAGCGTCACCACCATGGAGCGCATGGAGATCATCCGCGACCTGCGGCTGAACGAGTTCGACGCGCTGGTGGGCATCAACCTCCTGCGGGAGGGGCTCGATCTGCCGGAGGTGTCGCTGGTGGCCATCCTGGACGCGGACAAGGAGGGCTTCCTCCGCAGCGAGACGAGCCTCATCCAGACCATTGGCCGCGCCGCCCGCAACGCGGAGGGCAAGGTCATCATGTATGCCGACCGGATCACGCCCAGCATGCGCGCGGCCATCGACGAAACGAACCGCCGCCGCGAAAAGCAGACGGCGTATAACAAAGCGCACGGTATCACGCCGAAGACCATCGTCAAGTCCGTCCGCGACCTCATGGACCTTGCCGGGGAGGAGACGGAGACCGTCAGGCGGAACGGCGTCGCCATGACCCGCCGGGAGCGGGAGGAGGCCATCGCCCGCCTGGAGAAGGAGATGAAGAAGGCGGCGCAGATGATGGAGTTCGAGCTCGCCGCCGTCCTGCGGGACGAGATCATCGAGCTGAAGGGCGAGCGGAAGGCGCGGCCCAAGGGGAGAAGACCATGATCATCATCGAGTGGATAGAACAGCTGGCGGCCAACGGCGTGCTGGTCACGCTTCTGGTGTCCATGGTGCCCGTGCTGGAGCTGCGGGGGGCCATCCCTCTCGGCGTTTCCCTGGGCCTCACCCACTGGCAGGCCATGGCCGTCAGCATTTTGGGCAATATGCTGCCGGTGCCCTTCGTGGTCGTCTTCGTGCGCCGGCTTTTCGGCTGGATGAAGCAGAAGATACCGGCGCTCAGCGGCTTCGTCGCCCGGATGGAGACGAAGGCAGACTCCAAAAAGGAGCTCATCCGCCGCTGGCAGCTGCTGGGCCTCGTCGCCCTCGTGGCGATCCCGCTGCCGGGCACGGGCGCGTGGACGGGCGCCGTCATCGCGGGTCTTCTGAACGTCCGCAAGCGGCAGGCCATCCCGGCCATCTTTATCGGGATCATCCTCGCGGGCATCCTCGTGACGGGTATCACATACGGTTTTACAGATCTTTTGCTGTAAAGGAAGGGGAACGACATGATAAAAATCGGTATCGCCGGTTACGGCAACCTGGGGCGCGGCGTCGAGGCGGCGCTCAGCCAGCAGCCGGATATGGAGCTCTGCGCCGTGTTCACGCGGCGGGACGCGTCGTCCGTCAAGCCGGCCTCCGGCGCGCCCGTTTTCGCGCTGACGGCGGCGAAGGACTGGGCGGACAGGCTGGACGCCGTGATCCTCTGCGGCGGCAGCGCCACGGACCTGCCGGTGCAGACGCCGGAAATGGCCGCGCTTTTCAACGTGGTGGACAGCTTTGACACCCATGCCGACATCCCGGCGCACTGTCAGGCGGCGGACGCGGCGGCGAAGGCCTCCGGCCATACGGCGGTGCTCTCCGCCGGCTGGGACCCCGGTCTTTTCTCCCTGGCGCGGACGGTCTTCTCGTCCGTTTTGCCGGAGGGCGCGGATTACACCTTCTGGGGCCCCGGCGTCAGCCAGGGCCATTCGGACGCCGTGCGCCGTATCGCGGGCGTGCTGGACGCGCGCCAGTATACGCTGCCGGTGCCCGCCGCGCTGGAGCTGGCGCGTTCGGGCAAAAACCCGCCGCTCACCACGCGTGAAAAGCATACCCGCCTCTGCTACGTCGTGGCGGAGGAGGGCGCCGACCTCGCCCGCATCGAGCGGGAGATCAAAACCATGCCCAAGTATTTCGCCGATTACGACACCACCGTCCGCTTCATCACGCAGGCGGAGATGGACAGGGACCACGCCGGCCTGCCCCACGGCGGTTTCGTCATCCGCGGCGGCGCCACCGCCCTCGGCGACAAGCACACGCTGGAGTTCTCGCTGAAGCTCGGCTCGAATGCCCAATTCACCGGCTCCGTCCTCGCCGCCTGCGCGCGGGCTGCCGTCCGCATGAACGCGCGGGGGGAGACCGGCGCTTTCACCATGCCGGAGATCCGCCCCTGCGACCTCTCCCCGCTGGAAAAGGACGTTATCCGCAGCAAGCTGACCTGAAAGACGACAGAAAAAGCCGCCTGTTTCGGTAAGAAACAGGCGGCTTTCTGATCGGGCTCAATAGATGTCTTCCTTCACTTCGGCAGGCGGCGAGTCCAGCTGCTCCGGGAACTTGAGCAGGTTCCGCATGGTCTTGAACCCCTGCGCGTAATAGTACCCGTCGCAGATACGCTCATCCGACACGACCGTATATTTCAAATAGTGCCGTTCGCGCACGTTGCCGTTCTTGTCCAGCTCGTACCCGCGCTTTTTCATGCCGAGGCCGATGAACACGGGCAGGTTGCCGAAATTATAGATGTGGTGGTAGACCGGGGGCAGGCCCAGCGAGCCCATGTCGGTGATGATGACGGAGCCGTGGAACGGGCTCGCGTCCAGCAGGAACTGGGGCAGGGCGTTGAAGTAGTCCAGCACCTTGAAGACCCAGATGGCAAAGTTGAAGATGGGCCGCGGCAGGTGGGCCATGAGGGCCGCCACCTTGTCGGTGGAGGTGCCGCCGGCGTCGTTTTTCGCGGCGTCCACGGCGGCGTTCAGCTTGTTGTAAACGTCCTCCAGCGTGTCGCGCACGTCGAACTTGACCTTGATGGAGGTCTCCAGCCCCTCCGACGTTAGCTCCTTCTTGACGGACATGACGTATTCGACGTCCTTACGCGTATAGACGCGCTGGCCGATGATACAGCGGTTCAGCGCCGGATACTGGCTCATGGTGCGGACGTAGGCCGCGATGAAAAGGTGGAGCATCCCGACGCCGCGGAGCCCCTCCGCTCTTTTTTTATGGAGATACCGGTCCGCCGCCTCCGTGTCCAGCTCGTCGCTGAAAAAGTTGGTGGAATCGACCCGCTGGCGCATGACGAACGGCGTGAACGCCATATAAGGATCGATGGAGCGCACGCGGCGGGTGTTTTTGCCTTTGGGGAATTTGATGACTTTGTCGGCCATGGTGAAGATGACCCCTCTCGTTGTTGTTTGTCGTTCCCGGAAAAAACTATACCCACTATACAACATTCCCGTCCGGACTGCAAGGAAAGAACGGTTTTTCCCGCTCTCTACGAAGCATAGGGTGACTTTTGCACCGGTGTGGTATACTGTAAGCGCGGAGGTGATGACCGTGGACGCAGCCAGAACAGGCAGCCTCATCGCGGAACGAAGAAAGGAACAGGGGCTCACCCAGCGGGAGCTGGCGGAACGGCTCCACGTATCGGACAAGGCGGTGTCCCGCTGGGAAACGGGGCGCGGCTGTCCGGATATCAACAGTCTGGAAGCCATCGCGCAGGCGCTGGACGTCAGCACGGCGGAGCTGCTGCGCGGCGAGCGCTTCTGCGCGCCGCCCTCCGCGCATGACGTGGAGGAGGCCGCGGCGGGCGGCCTTTCGCTGGGGCGGGAATTCGCGCGTCGGCGCAAGGCGATAGACCTTGCCGTGGGCTTTCTGCTGGGCCTGCTCGTGCTGACGCTGCTCGTCGTCCATCTGATGAGCCCGCTCTATCTGGAGAACGCGGCGGCGGTGGAGACGCTGGCGGACGGCCGGCTCATCGCCGTGCTGGACGAGCGGACCGCGGGCTGGGACGCAGACCGCGTCACCGATCCGGACACGGGCGGCGTCTACTGCTTCCTGAGCTGTTACGAAACGCTGTGGAGCCGCCTTTGGCGGCAGCGGAGCGAGCAGATCATCCTGCTGGACCGGGGGGAAGAGATCGACCGGGTCTATTACTATCCCGCCGGCGGCGCCGACCAGCTGCTCTATATCCGTGAGGGGACGGACGGGCCGGGCGGCGTGAAGACGCTGCCGCGGCTGGTGTACAACTACTGGCTCCTCCTCGGCGCGGCGCTCACCCTGGGCGGCGGGATCGCGTATTTCTGCTGCCGCGGGAAGCGCTGGGCGGACCGGGTGCTGATGGCCGCGGCTCTGCCCGCGGCGTTCACCGCGGGCACGGCGCTCATCCTCGCCGTGCGGGCGGGGACGCTGTACAACGCGTCCTATTACCTGACCGGGATCCTGCTGGCGTCGCTTTTGCTCTATGCGCTGTTCCTGGTGCTGTACGAGCGATGGCGGGAGAAAAAACGATAAACAAACGCCCTCCGGCTCCGGCCGGAGGGCATTTTTTACGGCCGCCGCGCCGCGTGAGATCGGAGGAAAAAGTTGTTTTTTCGCTTCCATCCCGGTCCGGGAGCGTTGACGGCGGTTTTTATATATGATAAAATAACTGAAATAATCCCAGCTACGAAGATACCCTTTGAACGGAGGTGTGAGACTATTGCCATTTGAAGAGATCGCCGCCGTGCGTGCCGCGGAGGAAAAGGCCGCGAGGCTGAAAGCGGACGCGGAGACCGCCGGACGGGAGGCGCAGGCCGCTGCGGAGACCGCCGGACGGGAAGCCGTCGCGGCCGGGACGCGCCGGGCGGAGGACGAGGCGAGAGAACTGCTCCGCGCGGCGGAGGAACGAGCCGCCGCTTTTACCGAAAAGCTCGCGAGCGACACGGCTGAAGAAAAAAAGGCTCTGCGGGCCGAGGCCGCAGGACGCATGGACGCGGCCGCGGAGATCATCGTGAAAAAGGTAGTTGAAGGCTAATGGCTATCGTTAAAATGAAAAAGCTGCGGCTGCTGGGCCTGGCGGAGGAGAAAGACGCGCTCCTGAAGGACCTGCAGCTGGCCGGCTGCGTAGAGATAGCGGACGCCGGCGGGGACTTGTCCGCCGCGGATACGGCGGAGCGGTTCCGCCGCTGTTCCTCCGCCCTGACGGAGCACAGGACCGCGGCGGCGCAGCTGACCGCCGCCCTGGCGACGCTGAACGCCTGCGCCCCGGCGAAGGGCAAGCTGCTCGCGCCGAAGCCGGACGTGACCAGCGCGCGCCTTTTCGATGACAAGACGCTGGCGGAAGCCCGGAAGACGGCGGACCGGATCAACGCGCTGAGCGCGGACATCAACGCCGCGAAGGGCGAGCTCGGCCGGCTCCAGACGGAGCGGGCGGCGCTGGAGCCCTGGCAGACGCTGGATCTGCCGCTGGAGGTATCCGGCACGGACACGACGGACGTGCTTCTCGGCGCCATGCCGGCCGCGACGCCCTTCGGCGAAGCGGAGGCCGCGGCGGCCGCCGCGGACGAGATGAGCTGGCTCAGGCTCGTCAGCGCGGACAAAAGCGCGCAGTACGTCGTCCTCGTGTGCCACAAGCAGGCGACGGAAGCGGTGCTGGCCGCCCTGCGGGAATACAGCTTCAGCCGCGTCGCGTTCCCGGACAGGACGGGGACGGCGGCGGCGAACATCGAGGCGCTGGACGCTTCCGCGGCCGCGCTGGATGAGCGCCTTGCCGCGGATACGGACGCGATCTTTGACCAGGCGGACAAACGGGAAAAACTGCAGCTGGCCGCCGACCGGATGACGCTGGACATCCAGCGGGACGAGGCGGAGGAAAAGCTCTATACCGCGGACAGCGTCTTCGCCCTGCGGGGCTGGGTGCCGGCGGAAAAGGAGGCCGGCCTCGCCGGTCTGCTGGACCGGTACACCTGCGCCTGGGAGACGGAGGATCCGGCCGCGGAGGACTATCCCGACACGCCGGTGAAGCTGAAGAACAACATCCTGACCCGCGGGCTCTCCATGGTGACGGAGATGTATTCCCTCCCGGCTTACGACGGGGTGGACCCGAACCCGCTGATGGCGCCGTTCTTCATCGTGTTCTACGGCCTCATGCTGGCCGATATGGGCTACGGCATTTTGATGCTCGCGGGCGCCATCCTGGCGCTGGCGAAGATGAAGCCGACGGGCGGCACCCGCAACTTCTGCGAGCTGCTGCTCTACTGCGGGATCAGCACCACGATCTTCGGAGCCATCACCGGCGGCTGCTTCGGCGACGCGCCGCTGCAGATCGCGAAGATCCTGGATCCCGCGACGACGTGGCAGGGGCTGCCCGCCCTTTTCACGCCGCTGGACGACACGGTCATGATCCTGCTGGGCTCCGTGGCCCTGGGTTTCATCCACATCGTGACGGGCATGGCCATCAGCTTCGTGGAGAAGCTGAAGCGCGGCGAGTACCTGGACGCGCTTTTCGAGGAGGTCACCTGGTGGGTCGTTTTCGCCGGCATCGCGCTGATGGTGCTGGGCAAGACGAAGCTGGTGCTCTATATCGGCATCGCCATGGTGGTCGTCGGCCCGCTGATCACGGGCGAGGGCATGGGCAAGGTCACGGGCATCTTCGGCTCGCTCTACAACCACGTGACGGGGTTCTTCGGCGACCTGCTGTCCTACTCCCGTATCATGGCCCTCATGCTGGCGGGCAGCGTCATCGCGCAGGTGTTCAACACCATCGGCGCCATCCCCGGCAACCTGATCGTTTTCCTTATCATCTCCCTGGTGGGCAACATGCTCAACTTCGGGCTCAACCTGCTGGGGTGTTACGTGCACGACCTGAGGCTCCAGTGCCTCGAGTTCTTCGGCAAATTCTATAAGGACGGCGGACGGCCGTTCACGCCCCTGCAGACGAATCCGAAACACTTTAATGTAGATACAGTCAACAATTAAGGAGGAAACAACAATGAGTTTTATTGAATCTTTCGGCGGCATGGCGCTGGGTCTTCTCGGCGCGGGTCTGGCCGCGGCGCTCTCCGGTATCGGTTCCGCCAAGGGCACCGGCATGGCCGGCGAAGCCGGCGCGGGCCTGCTCTGCTCCGACCCCGGCAAGTTCGGTAAGGTCATGATCCTGCAGGTCATCCCCGGCACCCAGGGCCTGTACGGTCTGGTCGTGTGGTTCTTCGCGTCCTACAACATGGGCCTTTTGAACGGCACCATCGCGAGCCTCACCGTGACGGAGGGCCTCCGTTACTTCGTGGCCTGTCTGCCCATGGCGCTGGGCGGCCTTTTCTCCGCCATCGCGCAGGGCCGCGTCGCCGCCGCCTCCATCAACATCCTTGCCAAGAAGCCGGACGACTGGTCCAAGGGCATGGTCCTCTGCATCACCGTGGAGTTCTACGCCATCCTGGCGCTGCTGGCTTCCATGCTGATGATCCTCAACATCCGCTGAGCCTTCCGTTACAATAAACCGTAAAGGTGGATCTTCATGAACGGTATTGAAAAAATCATCGCGCGTATCGACGCCGACGCCGCGGCGGAGGCCGCCGCCCTGAAGGCGGCCGCCGACGAAGCCTGCGCCGGTATCGACGCGGATTACGCGGCCCGTGCCGACGCGGCGTACCAAAAGCTCGCCGCGGAGGGCAAAGCCGCCGCCGACACCCGTTATGAGCGGCTCTGCGGCGCGGCGAAGCTCGACGCGAGGAAGGAGCTGCTGGCGGAAAAACAGCTGCTCATCGGCGAGACGTTCGACAGGGCCGTGGATAAACTGGCCGCGCTGGACGGCGACGCGGTCGTCGCGCTCTGCGCGCGCCTCGCGGCGGACGCCTCCGCCTCCGGCAGGGAGAAGCTCATCTTTTCTCCCGCCGACCGTGAAAAGTACGGCGCCGCCGTGTGCGGCAAGGCGAACGAGCTGCTCCGCGAGCGGGGCAGGACGGCGGAGCTCGCCCTTTCCGACGAGACCCGCGATATCCGCGGCGGCGTCATCCTGGCGGACGGCAAGATCGAGATGAACTGCAGCTTTGAGCTTTTGGTGAGCGGGCTGCGCGGCTCTCTCTCCTCCGCCGTGGCGAAGGCGCTGTTCGCATAAGCACCATCCGACAAGGGGGACGAACACTTGTCAAAGAAGATAAAAGATACGGAATACGCGTTCATTTCCGCGTACCTCCGCGCCGGCGAGGCGAAGCTCGTCAGCCGCGAACGGCTGGAGCGCATGATCGAGGCGCCCACCGCGGCGGAGGCGCTGCGCCTGCTGGAGGAATGCGGCTACGGCGACATGACCGGCGTGGGTGTGCGGGAACTGGAGATCCGGCTGGCGGAGCGCCGCAACGCGGCGATGAGCGAGCTGGCGTCGCTGGCGCCCGCGCCCGAGATCACGGACGTTTTCCGCGTGAAATACGACTACCACAATGCCAAGGCCCTCGTGAAGGCGGCGGGCGCCGGCACGGACGCGGCAGCGATCCTGTCTCCGGCGGGCCGTTTCGCTCCGGAGGACGTGGCCGCCGCGCTGAAGGGCGAAGAGGGGGAGGAGATCTCCGCTGTCCTCGCCGCCGCCATGGCGGAAGCGCGGGACACGCTGGCCGCGACGGGCGATCCGCAGCTCGCGGACTTCATCCTGGACAAGGCGTATTTCGCGGAGATGAAGGCCGAGGCCGATAAAGTCCACAGCGCGTTCCTCGCGGGGTATGTGCGTCTCAACGTGGACGCGGCCAACCTGCGCAGTGCCGTGCGCGTGCTGCGCATGGGCAAGAACGCGAGCCTGCTGCGGCAGGCGCTCATCGACGGGGGCTCCGTCGGCGCGGACGAGCTGATCGCCGCCGCGTCCGCGGGAGAGCCCTTCGCGCCGCTGTTCGTGAACGAGCTGCACGACGCCGCCCGCCTGGGCGACGAGACTGCCGCCGGCCGGAGCCTCACCGCTTTCGAGCGAGAGTGCGACAACGCCGTCGTGCGGTATATGGCCGGCGCGCAGACCAAGAGCTTCGGGGAGGAAGTGCCCGTGGGGTACCTCTTCGCCGTGGAGAGCGAGATCGCGGCCGTGCGCACCGTGGCCACGGGCCGTATCGCCGGGATCGAGCCGGACACGATACGGGAACGGCTGCGGGAGCTTGCCGTTTGACAGTCACCATGATGAAAAGGAGGTGTTCCCTTGTATAAGATAGCCGTTTTGGGGGAAAAGGACAGCGTGATCGGGTTTTCCGCCCTGGGGCTCGACGTGTTCCCCGTGGAGGACAGCGAGGAGGCCTACGCGCGTTTCCGCGCCCTGACGAGGGACACTGACGCATACGCCATTATCTACATCACCGAGACGTATTACGCGGCGCTGGAGCAGGAGATCGCGAAGTTCAAGGACACGCCTACGCCCGCCGTGATACTCATCCCCGGAGCGGAAGGCTCCAGGGGCCTCGGCCTGAACGCGCTGAACGACGCCGTGGAGCGCGCCGTGGGCGCGAACATCCTATAAACTTTCGGGGCTTACCCACCAGAAAGGAAGAACAACATGAGAGGAAAAATCATCAAGGTCTCGGGCCCGCTTGTCGTGGCCGACGGCATGACCGACGCCAACATGGCGGACGTCGTCCGCGTGGGCAAACAGCGGCTCATGGGCGAGATACTGAACATGACCGGCGATCAGGCCTCCATCCAGGTCTATGAGGAGACGTCCGGTCTCGGTCCCGGCGCGGAGGTGGAGACCACCGGTATGCCGCTCTCCGTGGAGCTGGGGCCCGGCCTGCTCGAGAACATATACGACGGTATCCAGCGCCCGCTGACGGAGATCCGCGCCCTGACCGGCGAGACGATCGGCCGCGGCGTCGACGTGCCGGCGCTGAACCGCGAGCGGAAATGGGACTTCGTCCCCGCCGTCAAGGTGGGCGACCGGGTGCAGGGCGGCAGCATCCTCGGCACCGTGCAGGAAACGGCCGCCGTGCTGCATAAGATCATGGTGCCGCCGCTGGAGGCCGGCGTCGTGGAGGAGATCCGCGAGGGCAGCTTCACCGTCACCGAGACCGTCTGCGTGCTGAAGACGGACAAGGGCGAGCGGCGCGAGCTCACGCTCATGCAGAAGTGGCCCGTCCGCGTGGCGCGGCCCTACGTGGCCAAGGCCACGCCGGAGCGCCCGCTGCTGACCGGCCAGCGTATCATCGACACGCTCTTCCCCCTGGCCAAGGGCGGCACGGCCGCGGTCCCCGGCCCGTTCGGCTCCGGCAAGACCGTGGTCCAGCACCAGCTGGCCAAGTGGGCGGACGTGGACATCGTCATCTACATCGGCTGCGGCGAGCGCGGCAACGAGATGACGGACGTCCTGATGGAATTCCCCGAGCTCACCGACCCGCGCAACGGCGAGCCTCTCATGAAGCGCACGGTGCTCATCGCGAACACCTCCGATATGCCCGTGGCGGCCCGCGAAGCCTCCATCTACACGGGTATCACGATCGCGGAATACTTCCGCGACATGGGCTACGACGTGGCGGTCATCGCCGACTCCACCTCCCGCTGGGCGGAGGCTTTACGCGAAATGTCCGGCCGTCTCGAGGAGATGCCCGGCGAGGAGGGCTACCCTGCCTACCTCGCGAGCCGTATCGCCCAGTTCTACGAGCGCGCCGGCTGCGTCACCTGCCTCGGCGGGGAGCGGACCGGATCGCTGACGGCCATCGGCGCCGTGTCGCCGCCGGGCGGCGACATCTCCGAGCCGGTGTCCCAGGCCACCATGCGTATCGTCAAGGTCTTCTGGGCGCTGGACGCGGCGCTGGCCTACGCCCGCCACTTCCCGGCCATCAACTGGCTCACCAGCTATTCGCTCTATCTCGACACGCTCAAGGTCTGGTGCGACGAGAATCTCGGCAAGAGCTTTATGGAGAACCGCTCCCGCGCCATGGCCATCCTCCAGTCCGAAACGGAGCTGCAGGAGATCGTGAAGCTCGTCGGTAAGGACGCGCTTTCCTCCCGCGACCAGCTGACGTTGGAGACGGCCAAGATGATCCGCGAGGACTTCCTGCAGCAGAACGCCTTTATGGAGGGCGACCAGTACTCCTCCTTCCGGCGGCAGGGCGCGCTGATGGGCATGATACTCAAATACAACGACCTCTGCGCCGAAGCGCTGGAAAAGGGCGCCGACGTGCAGAAGCTGTTCGCCATCCCCGTACGGGAAAAGATCGGCCGCGCGAAGACCGTGGACGACAAGGAATACGAGCCCGTCTACGCAGCCCTCGAAGCTGAGATGGCGGCGCAGATCGAGACTGCCGCGAAGGAGGTCGACGACTGATGATCAAAGAATATCGCACGATCCATGAGATTTCCGGACCGCTGATGATGGTCCGCGGCGTCGAGGGCGTCACCTTCGACGAGCTGGCGGAGCTGGAGCTCCCCAACGGCGACGTCCGGCACTGCAAGGTGCTGGAGGTCAACGGCGACGTCGCCGTCGTCCAGCTGTTCGAAAACTCCGCCGGTATCAACCTGGCGGATTCCAAGATCCGCTTCCTGGGCCACCCGCTGGAGCTGGCCGTGTCCGAGGATATGCTGGGCCGCGTTTTCAACGGCATGGGCCATCCCATCGACGGCGGCCCCGAGATCCTGGCGGACTACCACCGGGATATCAACGGCCTGCCCATGAACCCGGCCGCGCGCGACTACCCCAACGAGTTCATCCAGACCGGCGTTTCCACCATCGACGGGCTGAACACGCTGGTCCGCGGCCAGAAGCTGCCCATCTTCTCCGGCTCCGGCCTGCCCCACGCGCAGCTCGCGGCGCAGATCGCCCGCCAGGCCCGCGTCTTGGGCACGGAGTCCAACTTCGCCGTCGTGTTTGCCGCCATCGGTATCACGTTCGAGGAGTCGGAGTACTTCATCCGCGAGTTCCGCCGCACCGGCGCCATCGACAGGACGGTCGTCTTCTCCAACCTGGCGAACGACCCCGCGGTCGAGCGTATCTCCACGCCGCGCATGGCGCTGACCGCCGCGGAATATCTCGCGTTCGAGAAGGATATGCACGTCCTCGTCATCATGACCGACATCACGAACTACGCCGAGGCGCTGCGCGAGGTGTCCGCCGCGAAGAAGGAAGTGCCCGGCCGGCGCGGCTATCCCGGCTATCTTTACACGGACCTTGCCACCATGTACGAGCGGGCGGGCCGCCGGCTCGGCAAGGCGGGCTCCATCACGATGATCCCCATCCTGACCATGCCCGAGGACGACAAGACCCACCCCATCCCCGACCTGACCGGCTACATCACGGAGGGGCAGATCATCCTGTCCCGCGACCTCTACCGCAAGGGCGTCATGCCTCCGGTGGACGTGCTGCCGTCCCTGTCCCGTCTGAAGGACAAGGGCACCGGCGCCGGCAAGACGAGGGAGGACCATTCCGGCACCATGAACCAGCTGTTCGCCGCCTATTCCGCCGGCAAGGACGCGAAGGAGCTGGCCACCATCCTGGGCGAGAGTGCGCTCTCCCCGATGGACCTGCTCTACGCGAAATTCGCGGACGAATTCGAAAAACGCTACGTCTCCCAGGGGTATGAGGAGAACCGCTCCATCATCGAAACGCTGGATCTCGGGTGGGAGCTGCTCTCCATCCTGCCGAAGAGCGAGCTGAAGCGTATCAAGCCGGAATTCATCGAAAAATATTATCCCGAAAAGGACTGACCGTCCGAGATTGAGGTGATCGAATGGCCACCAAGACCATATCCGCTACACGCATGGAGCTGACCCGGCTGAAAGGCCGGCTCCGCACCGCCGTGCGCGGGCACAGACTGTTAAAAGACAAACGCGACGAGCTCATGCGCCAGTTCCTCGACGTGGTGCGCCGCGACAAGGAGCTGCGCGTGAAGGTGGAGGAAGGCCTCGTGCGGGCCAATGCCGCCCTCTCCGTGGCCAACGCGGTCATGTCGCCGGAGATGCTGCAGCAGGCGCTGCTCTACCCGAAGCAGACGGTGGAGCTCGGCCTCACGTATCGCAACATCATGTCCGTGAACGTGCCGGAATACGATTTCCACACGACGAACGACGATCCGGCGGACATCTATCCCTACGGCTTCGCGCAGACCTCGGGCGAGCTGGACGACGCGCTGGAGGAGCTCTCCCGCGTGTTCCGGGACATGCTGGCGCTGGCGCAGGCGGAAAAAACCGTCCAGCTCCTCGCGGAGGAGATCGAACGCACGCGCCGCCGCGTCAACGCGCTGGAGTACGTCATGATCCCGGAGATGCAGACCAACATCAAAATCATCTCCAGCAAGCTGGAGGAGGACGACCGCTCCACGAAGGTGCGGCTCATGAAGGTCAAGGAAATGGTCCTGCAGGCCGCGCACGATTTCAAATGATTTGCGATTGACAACTAAAAAGATGGTACTGCTTGGGAAATAGCCAGGCAGTACCATCTTTTTTATGACTTTCGGCGTTTATGACAACGTGCGGTAATCATCGATCAATTGACGAATATGAGCAATGACGTCAGGCGGCAATTCGCTGACATCAAGGTATTCTTTTGAGGAAAACCCCAAAAGATAGTCTGTGGAAACGGAAAAGATTTTTGAAAGTTTAATGAGCATGTCAATAGAGGGCTGAATATTGTCGTTTTCCCAGTTAGATATACTTTGCTTGGAAACACCAAGGGCTCTCGCCAATTCAACTTGGCTCATTTTACGAGATAACCTCAACTCGTGAATTCGTTGACTGAGCATATCAATCCCCCCCAATAATAACAATACAATTATATTGTTATTATTGACAAAATCGTTGACAAACCAAAAATACTAAAGTATTATTATGCTTGACGATCGAACAAACAGATAAACAGTCAAAAAGAGAGAATCCTGCTACACAAAACCACATACTATTATCCGCAAAGGTGAGTTTTTACCTCTTGGTAAAAACGCATCTCCACTTCTCGTCTTTGCGGATAGAAGGTTTTGTGTAGCAGCAATCGGAGCTCTGCGTTTTTCGCGCGCGGCTTCGGCTGCGCGCTTTTTTATTCTATTATAGATGGGAGAGGAGAAAAAATGTTCTGTCCAAATTGTGGGAATGATATGGGAAATGCCAAGTTTTGCCCTAATTGCGGGGCCGCGGCAAATCAAACTGCGACTCCAACGCAACAAGAGAAAGAAGTCGTCGTAACCATAAAAAAGAAACCTATATACAAAAGGGTTTGGTTCTGGGTTGTAACAGTAATACTGATTGGTGCGATTATTGGAGGCGCCTCAAAATCCTCACCGAAAACACCCGAGGAAGCAGCAAGCAATCTGAATAATCAAATTGCTACAACGGCTAAGCCCACAGTTCAAGAGACGCCCGTTGCTGCCGAAGCACCTAAGCAGGAAGCTGTTTTGGAAGAAATAAACCCTGATATTGCTTTGGGAACAACATATGAGTTGGGACAGGGCGCATATGAATGTGGGCCAGATATTCCTGCTGGCAGATATGTGGTTGAGTGGGTCGAAGGAAATCAATTTGGAGGACAAATCACCGCAACGAATAGTGCTAAATTCATCGATGCCTTTGTTTCAATTGACCCACAAATGCCATATACCTGTATTCTTTCTGCGGGAGATACATTTGAAATCTCATTAGCAACAATGCGATTTACTAAAATCACTTCTCTTCCAAATGACAACTATTTACAGGCAGATGGCACTTATATACTTGGACCAGGGTATTTCTTTGAAGGAATAGATATTCCTGAGGGGAAATACAACGTTACTGCTATTGGTGGTAATCAGTTTGGCATTCAGATATCCACCAGAAACAAGAGCTTTTTATCATTGAAGCAGAATGAAACATATAATAACCTGTCATTAAACCATACAGGAGCCGCAATAGATATCAGTTTGGGCGTAGCATCGTTTGAGCCAATTAAATAACATAAGGCAGGGAGCACACCACTCCCTGCCGCGATATACTTATACGCTGTGGTTCTGCTAATATCACAAGCAATATGAAAGTAAAAATTGGAAAACTCATTATCGGAGCCATTCTTGCGATAACGGCATTGGCCATGCTTGGACAGGAAGGCGGCATAGTTGCTTTTGTGATATTTGGGATTATTGCGGCTAACACGATTCTCAACGGCTTTGAGATTGATTTGCAAATTAATTTGACATCCGGTCAAACAAGGGTTTTTGATTTCTTTGTCTTTGAAAAAGCAAAGGCTGTTCAAGCAGAGGAGCTTATCAATTCCATTATTGCCGGCAGGCTGAACGACACGAATGCACGCCAGCAGACCGACCGTATCGTGGATGCCATCAACAACAAGTGAAAACTTTTCCCTGAAACAAAACTGCGGCCCCGCTTGACAGACGCGCGCGTCTGTGCTAACATGTAACGCGATCGAATACGAAACGCAGTGAAGGGAAAGAATGTCCCGAAACGGAGGCAAAGAGAAGAGGCGGCCGGTGCGAGCCTCTGCTCCGTCGGAACAAGGCCGTCCCGGAGCGGCAGGGCAGAACGCAAGGAAGCTCTGACGGGTGCCTCCCGTTACAGGGACGCCGGTATGACAGTACCGGGATGAGCGCGGACGGATCTCCGTCCGAAGCCAGGTGGTAACACGGATAGTTTATCCGCCCTGGACCTTTGGGTCCGGGGCGGATCTTTTTACAGGGAGGTTTTTATGGAAAAGCTGTATGAACAATCCAAAAAGCTGGACAACGTCTGCTACGATATCCGCGGCCCCGTCATGGACGAGGCCACGCTGATGGAGGCGCAGGGCGCGAAGATTCTGAAGCTGAACATCGGCAACCCGGCGCCCTTCGGCTTCGCCGCGCCGGACGAGATCATCCTCGATCTTATCTACAACCTGCGCTCCTGCGAGGGGTATTCCGACTCCCGCGGCCTCTTTTCCGCGCGGAAGGCCATCATGCAGTACTGCCAACTGAAGCATATCCCCAACGTGGGGATCGACGATATCCTGACGGGCAACGGTGTCAGCGAGCTCATCACGCTCTCCATGCAGGGCCTGCTGGACAGCGGGGACGAGATCCTCGTGCCGTCGCCGGACTATCCGCTGTGGACGGCGGCCATCACGCTGGCCGGCGGCAAGGCGGTGCACTACCTCTGCGACGAGAAGTCTGACTGGCTGCCGGATATCGAGGACATGCGCGCGAAGGTGACGGACAGGACGAAGGGGATCGTGGTCATCAACCCCAACAACCCCACGGGCGCGCTCTACCCGCGGGAGCTGCTGGAGCAGATCGTGGCCATCGCGCGGGAGCGCGACCTCATCCTGTTCGCGGACGAGATCTACGACCGGCTGGTGATGGACGGGGCAGAGCATGTGGCGCTGGCGTCGCTGGCGCCGGACCTGCTGACGCTCTGCTTCAACGGGCTGTCGAAGTCCCATCGGGTGGCGGGCTTCCGCTGCGGCTGGGTCTGCTTCGCCGGCGACAAGAGCCGGGCGAAGGGGTACATCGAGGGCGTGAACCTGCTGGCGAAAATGCGGCTCTGCTCCAACGTGCCCGCGCAGAGCATCATCCAGACGTCGCTGGGCGGCTACCAGTCCGTGGACGAATACCTGCGCCCCGGCGGACGCATTTACGAGCAGCGGGAGTATATCTACAACGCGCTGCGGGATATCCCGGGCGTGTCCGTCATGAAGCCGAAGGCCGCCTTCTACATCTTCCCGAAGCTGGACGTGAAGAAGTTCGGGATCAGGAGCGACGAGCAGTTCGCGCTGGACCTGCTGCGGCAGGAGAAGATCCTCGTCACGGCGGGGACGGGCTTCAACTGGGCGGAGCCCGACCACATCCGGATCGTCTATCTGCCGGACATGGAGACGCTCCACAGCGCGGTGCGGAAGCTGACGCGCTTTCTGGGGAGCTATACGCAGGAGTAAAACAGGATAAAAGCGTCCCGCCGATCCTCGGCGGGACGCTTTTCTTTACCGGGCCTTATGTTTTTTGACGCATTCGGTGAGCAGGTATTCGATCTGGCCGTTCACGGAGCGGAAGTCCTCCTCCGCCCAGGCGGCGATGTCCCGCCAGAGCGTGGGGGCCAGCCGCAGCAGCACCTGCTTCCGTTCGCCCTCCTTTTCTTTCAGCTCCCGCTCGCGCCGGAGGACTTCCTTTTCCAGCGCGTCGAGCCGCTCGAGTCGCTCGCGGAGCCTCGCTTCTTTTTCATCGGGTCCCATGGCGCTACCTTAATAGATCGTGCCGGAGTTCACGACGGGCTGGGCGTCCTTGTTGCCGCAGAGCACCACCAGCAGGTTGGAGACCATGGCGGCCTTCCGCTCGTCGTCCAGGACGACCACGTTGTTCTCGTTGAGACGGTCGAGAGCCATCTCCACCATGCCCACCGCGCCGTCGACGATCATCTTCCGCGCGTCGATGATGGCGGAGGCCTGCTGCCGCTGCAGCATGACGGCCGCGATCTCCGGCGCGTAGGCGAGATAGGTGATCCGCGCCTCCAGGATCTCCAGACCGGCGTCGGCCACCTTGGACTGGATCTCCTCCTTGATACGCTCGGCCACGACCTCGCTGGAGCCGCGGAGGCTTCCCTCGTCGGCCACGCCGTCGCCGGTGGTGTCCACGCCGGGCGCCACGTCGTAGGGATAGATACGCACGATGTTGCGCAGCGCCGCGTCGCACTGGAGGGAGAGATACTCCTTGTAGTTGTCCACGTTGAAGACCGCCTTCGCGGTGTCCACGACCTTCCACATGACGGCGATGCCGATCTCGATCGGGTTGCCGAGACAGTCGTTGATCTTCTGGCGGCTGTTGTTCAGCGTCATGATCTTCAGGGAGATCTTCTTGCTGGCCATAGCCTCCGCCTGGGCGGCCTGGGGATTCACCAGGAGGCTCTTGGCGCCGGTGTCCACGTCGCCGGACTGGTTCAGCTTCGTCTTGGCGGCGGGGTTCACCGCGGAGCAGAAGGGGTTCACCATGTAGAAGCCGGCCTTTTTCAGCGTGCCGATGTATTTGCCGAAGAGCGTCAGCACCAGGGCCTCCTGCGGCTTCAGCACCTTCAGGCCCAGCAGGGGGATCCAGCCGACGCAGAGCCACAGGATGGCGAGGATGAAAAGAAGGATATGAGGGAACGTGATCGTGATCAGGATCGCCAGCACGTAGAGCGCGACGCAGACGATCAGCGCCAGCATACCGTTGGGGGCGTGCAGCTCCCGCTCTGTGTAATTGTTTTCCATAACGCACCTCCGTGATATTGTGTGATATCATTATGATATCACATTGCTGTCCGTTGTCAAGTGTTTTCGGGAAAAATTTGCAGAAAAGAGCCGCGCTCCGCAGCGCGGCTCTTTTTATATAGGTTATACAGGCGGTGTTCACGGCGCGGGGTAGCGGGCGGCGTCCGCCAGCATGGGGAACAGATAGGTCGGCCCGAAGATCAGGTTGCTGTAATCCGTCGGGTCCGCCGCCTCCAGCCGGACGGGGGGCGCGTCCGCCGTATGGCAGCCGCCGTCGAAACCGTAGGTGCGCTGCTGCAGACGGCCTTCGAACGTGGTGAGGTCACCCTCGTAATAAAATTCCACCATGCGGTCGCCGTCTGCGTCGTGCGCCAGATAGTAAAGGGACGCGGGCGCGCCGTCCTTCACGGGGAAGGAGAGCTGTTCCGCGGCGCCGTCGCCGTCCGTGTCGAGGAAAACGTCCATCATATCGATCCGGCCGGACACATAGGCCGCGGGCCGCTCCGTCAGCAGCGGCGGGGCGCCGAAGCCCTCGTCATACCGCCGCTGGAGCTGGAGGAAGCCCTGCTCCGCGGGAGCGAGCGTCCCCGGCGCATAGAAGAGCGTGAGCCCCTCGTATCCGACGGCGATGGCCGGCGTCACGCTCTCCGCGCTCTCCGCCGCGGCCGCCAGCGCCTGGCTCTCCCGCAGGAACGCGTCAAGCGCGCCGGCGGGCAGCAGGTCGGCCGCCGTCAGCTCCCGTCCGGTCAGCGTTTCATAGTTGAAAGTCTCAACGGTGCCGTCCGCCTCCGGCGCGTTCGCGGCGGGCAGCGTGTACCGCACGAGGCTCACCACGTTGGTGTCCGCCCGGACGGCCACGGTGACGCTGTTCGCCGGGGAGAACATGGCCAGCAGGAACAGCTTCTCCCCCAGCGCGGGAAAGCGCTGCTCCCACGCGGGCGTCAGCATGAGCCGCGTACAGCGCAGAAGACCGTCCTCCTCGTCCGGCGTGAAGCTGTCCAGCGTCATGAGCTCCAGCTGCTCCGGACGGGGGCCCTCGTCCGCGCTCTCCGGCGCTGTCTCCGTCTGCGGCGCAGGCTGCGTTTCCGCTTCCGGCGCGGGCTGCGTCTCCGTCTGCGGCGCGGGTTGCTCCTGCACAGGGGCGGGCGCGGCGGCGCAGGCCGCCAGCGACGCCAGCAGCGCCGCGGCCAGCAGCAGGGCCGGCACGGCCTTTCTCTTGTTCATGGCAGGCTCCTTTCCGCCTTGCGGCGTCACAGCAGGCTCTCCACCAGCGCAAGATCCTCCGGCGTGTTGACGCCGTTGATCTCCTTGCCCATCTCCCGCACGCAAAGACCGACGCGGCCGCCGCTTTCCAGCAGGAGCGCGGGCACGTCCGTCAGATAATATTCGCCCTGGGCGTTTCGGGTCGTCAGCTGGGGCAGCGCGGCCAGCAGCTTCGCGGGATCGAACACGTAAATGCCGGAGTTGACCTCCGTCACCTGCCGTTCCGCGTCGGTGCAGTCCTTCGCCTCCCGGATACAGCGGAAGCGCCCTGTCTCGTCCCGCAGGATACGGCCGTAAGCGCCGCCGTCCGGCAGGCTCCCCACGAGGATGGTGCAGTCGTTGCCTTCGGCCGTGTGCTGCGCCGCCAGCGCCTCATAGGTCGCGCGGGATACCAGCGGCATATCGCCGGAGGCGACCAGCAGCGGCCCCGCCGCGGCGCGGATGAAGGCCTCGGCCGCCATGACGGCGTGGCCGGTGCCCTTCTGCTCCCGCTGCTCCGCGAAGCGGTAAGCGGGGAAGGCCGCCATGACCGTTTCCTTCCGGTACCCCACCACGATGGCGACGCGCGCGGGGTCGCGCACGGGCAGCGCGTCCAGCACGTGGGCCAGCAGGGGCCGCCCGCCCGCGAGACGCATGACCTTGGGCAGCTGCTCCCGCTCGCTGTGGAGACGGGTGCCCTTGCCGGCGGCGAGTACCACCGCTCTCAGTTCATCCATGTCGTTCATCTCCCATTCTGCAGATAAAAGCGTTCCAGCCGTCGCGCTGTTCGTGGGCCAGAACGGTCAAGCCGTTTTGCACGAGGGCGGCGCGGACCTCGTCCTCCCGCCCGTCGATGATACCGGAGGCGATGAAAAGACCCTCCGGCGCCAGGAAGCCGCCAGCCCGCGGCGCCAGCGCGATGATCACGTCCGCCACGATGTTGGCAAGGACGATGTCGAACCGCTCACCGGCCAGGCGGCGGGCAAAAGAAGCGTCGCCCAGCACGTCGCCGCAGAAGACGGCGAGCCGGTCGCCGCCGATACCGTTCAGCGCGGCGTTTTCCCGCACGACGGCGGGTGCCTTTTCGTCGATGTCCGCGCCCACGGCGCGCGCGGCGCCGAGGAGCAGCGCGGCGATGGCCAAAATGCCGCTGCCGCAGCCGAGATCCAGAACGGTCTTTCCTGCGGGCGCGGCGCGGCCCAGCGCCTCCAGACAGAGCTTCGTCGTGGGGTGCGCGCCGGTGCCGAAGATGAGGCCCGGGTCCAGCCGCAGGATGGTCCTGTCCGTCGCCGGCGGCTCCAGCCACTCCGGCACGACCATAAAGGGCCCCACGGGGATGGGCCGGTAATAGGCCTTCCAGTTGTTTTCCCAGTCCTCGTCCCGCACCTGCCGGACGGCGATCTCCCGCCCGGGCAGAGCCCGGCGCACCGTGTCCAGCAGGGCGCGGCCCGCGGGGGAATCCTCCGCGTAGAATCTCAGACGGGAAACGCCCGCCAGCGAGCGGAGGAACGCGTCGTCCACGTAGTCCCAGTATTGACGGTTCTCCTCCAGAAAGCGTTTGACGTCCGCCTCATCCTCCGTGACGACGCCGCCCACGCCCAGCTCGCAGAGCTGCTGCGCGAGATCGTCCAGCTCCCCGGAGGGGGCGTCGAGCGTTGCTTCAAGCCATTCCATGCGCGACCTCGATCTGCGTTAAGATACGTTGATTTTACCATATTCCGCCGGAATAGTCCACGGTTTCGCCGCGGGAAAAAACGCGGACGGAAATTGCGCGGCGGCGCGGGGCGTGGTATACTGGGGAGGACGCCGCATGGGCGGCGACGGAGGCGTTATGAAAAACAGGAAAATGCTCGGCGATCTGCTCCTGCTCCTGACGGCCGTCATCTGGGGCACGGCTTTCGTGGGCCAGCGGGTGGGCATGGAGTCCATCGAGCCCATGACCTTCAACGCGGCCCGGATGGCCCTTTCGGCGGTGGCCGTGGGCGCCGTCGCATGGGTGATGGGCCTGCGGGAAAAGCGCGGCCCCGCCCGCCGCACGCCGGCGGAGGAACGGCTCCGCCGCCGGGCCACGGTGACGGGCGGCCTCTGCTGCGGTGCGTTCCTCGGCGCGGCCAGTATCTTCCAGCAGATCGGCCTCGTCTACACCACGGCCGGGAAGGCGGGCTTCATCACGGCCATGTATATGCTGCTGGTGCCGGTCATCAACTTCGTCTTTTTCAGGAAAAAGAACACGTGGCTCGTCTGGGTCGCGGTGCTGACGGGCGTCGCGGGGATGTACCTGCTCTGCGTCGGCGAGGGGTTCGCGCTCGCCCGCGGGGACGCGTACGTTTCCGTCTGCGCGCTGCTTTTCAGCGGCCACATCCTCTGCTGCGATCATTTCGCGCGGCGGGGCGATCCCATCCGTATCTCGGCCATCCAGTTCGCCGCGGCGGCGGTGCTGTCGGGCGTCATGGCGTTTTGGCTGGAATCGCCCGCCTGGGCGAAGATCGCGTCTGCGGCGGTGCCCATCGTCTACTGCGGTATCCTGTCCGGCGGCGTGGGCTACACGCTGCAGATGGTGGCGCAGCGTTTCACCGACCCGACGACGGCCTCGCTGCTGATGAGTCTGGAATCGGTGTTCGCGGTGCTGGCCGGGGCGCTGCTGCTCCATGAGCGGATGACGCTGCGGGAGAGCGTCGGCTGCGCCGTGCTGTTCGCCGCCGTCATCCTGGTCCAACTGCCGCTGCCGGCGCGGAAAAGCCGCCGCGGCGCGGACGGTACTTGACAAATCCCGTCCGATAGCGTATAGTACTTCCATCACGATGCGAAAAGGAGCGGACCATGCTCGTCATACGCGCGGAGAGCCGAATGATGATGCTGAACGGCATGCTGATGGGCATGCCTTGTTCTGCCGCGAAAAAGCGTCGTTGAAGGACGGGTAAAGACGTATTTTTTCCGGCAGCTTTTGATGAGCTGCCGGTCATTTTTTTACGGAGGTGCAACCTATGGCAAGAGGAACAGGAACGGTCTGCGTCCAGGGCGGCTACACGCCGGGCAACGGCGAGCCGAGGCAGATACCCATCGTGCAGAGCACGACGTTCAAATACGCCACCAGCGAGGAGATGGGCAAGCTCTTCGATCTGGAGGCCAGCGGCTATTTCTACACGCGGCTGCAGAATCCCACCAACGACTATGTCGCCGCCAAGATCGCGGAGCTGGAGGGCGGCACGGCGGGCATGCTGACCTCCTCCGGCCAGGCGGCCAACTTCTATTCCGTGTTCAACGTCGCCAACTGCGGCGACCATGTGGTCAGCTCCAGCAGCATTTACGGCGGCACGTTCAACCTCTTCTCCGTCACCATGAAGAAGATGGGGATCGACTTCACCTTCGTCGCGCCCGACTGCACGGACGAGGAGCTGGAGGCGGCGTTCCGTCCCAACACGAAGGCGGTCTTCGGGGAGACCATCGCGAACCCCGCGCTCACCGTGCTGGATATCGAGCGTTTCGCCAAAGCGGCCCACGCCCACGGCGTGCCGCTGATCGTGGACAACACGTTCGCCACGCCGGTGAACTGCCGCCCCATCGAGTGGGGGTGCGATATCGTGACCCACTCCACCACCAAATATATGGACGGCCACGGCGTCGCCGTCGGCGGGGCCATCGTGGACGCGGGCCGGTTCGACTGGATGGCCCACGCGGATAAGTTCCCCGGCCTCACCACGCCGGACGACAGCTATCACGGGATCACCTATGCGGAGCGGTTCGGCCTCGGCGGGGCGTTCATCACCAAGTGCACCGCCCAGCTCATGCGCGATTTCGGCTCCATCCAGGCGCCGCAGAACGCGTTCTACCTCAACCTGGGGCTGGAGAGCCTGCACGTCCGCATGCAGCGGCACTGTGCCAACGGCCAGGCCGTGGCGGAGTTCCTGGAGAAGCACCCGAAGGTCAAGCAGGTGATCTACTGCGGGCTGCCCGGCGACAAATACCACGCCGTGGCGCAGAAGTATCTGCCGAACGGCTCCTGCGGCGTCGTCAGCTTCGAGCTGAAGGGCGGGCGCGAGGCCGCCAGCGTCTTCATGCGCAGTTTGAAGCTCGCCGCCATCGAGACCCACGTGGCCGACGCGCGCACCTGCTGCCTCAATCCCGCGAGCTCCACCCACCGCCAGATGACGGACGAGCAGCTGGCCGCCGCCGGTATCCCCGCCGGCCTCATCCGGATGTCCTGCGGGCTGGAGGACGCGGCGGACCTCATCGCCGATATCAGCCAGGCGCTGGACCAGATCTGACAGCAAAGGAGGCATCCCCATGCCTATCAAGATACCCAACGGCCTCCCCGCGGCGACGACGCTGCGGGAGGAGAACATCTTCGTCATGACGGAAACGCGGGCCTCCACCCAGGATATCCGCCCGCTGAAGATCGCCATTTTGAACCTCATGCCCACGAAGATCGTGACGGAGACGCAGCTGACCCGTCTGCTGGGCAACACGCCGCTGCAGGTGGAGCTCGAGCTGCTGCATACCAAGTCCCATGAGGCGAAGAACACGCCCATCGAGCATATGCTGGACTTTTACAAGACCTTCGACGACATCCGCGACAAGCGTTACGACGGGCTCATCATCACCGGCGCGCCGGTAGAGAACCTGCCGTTCGAGGAGGTGGAGTACTGGGACGAGCTCTGCGAGATCATGGAGTGGTCCAAGACCCACGTGTACAGCACGTTCCACATCTGCTGGGGCGCGCAGGCGGGGCTTTATTACCACTACGGTATCCGGAAGCAGCCGCTGGACAAAAAGCTGTTCGGCGTTTTCGAGCACCGGGTGGTGTATAAAAATCCGATCCTCATGCGCGGCTTCGACGACGTGTTCTGGGTCCCCCATTCCCGCCATACCACGGTGCTCAAGGAGGACGTGGAGCGGGTGAAGGAGCTCAGGATCCTCGCGGAGTCGGAGGAGGCCGGGATCTACGCCATGTTCACGGAGAACGGGCGTCAGGTCTTCATCACGGGCCACTCGGAGTACGACCGCGACACGCTGAAGCGGGAATATCTGCGGGACAAGGAGGCGGGGCTCCCCATCGACGTGCCCCGGCACTATTTCCCGGACGACGACCCCGCGCGGGAGCCGGTGGTGCGCTGGCGCGGCCACGCCAACCTGCTCTATTCCAACTGGCTCAACTATTTCGTCTACCAGGAGACGCCGTACGATCTTGCCAGCATGGCGTGAATCGCGAAAAAAAGCTTGCATTTTTATTAATAACGCAGTATCATTATGCTTACAATTCCATAGAGGCCAAACGAAGCTTACAGGAAAGTTAACGCCAGATTATGCCGAAGGGGTAAAACTCTCAGGAGTCGAAAAGATAAAGACTGTAAGCGGATGGCTATCCGGAGAAGCCCGCGGGAAGCGGGGGCCGAAGGGGCAAGCGCAAAGCGTCAATCTCTCAGGCAAAAGGACGGACAGGTTTTACCCATTTTTGATGGGTTTTGCTGTGTTTTGTGCGGGTCTCTCCGGTTTTCGGAGGGGCCCGTTCGGTCTTAAAAGCGTATTTTATCGCAGAAAAAGGGAGGAAATCGGAGAAAATGGATGCGTTTGTAGCCAAAATAGAAGAGATCAACAACACCCTGAACGGCTTTGCCTGGGGCCCTGTGGTCCTGGCGCTGTTGGTCGGCACCGGCATTTATCTCACCATTCGGGCGAACTGGCTCCAGGTGAGCCGCTTCGGCTATGTGATGCGGAACACCATCGGCACGCTGTTCCGCAAGGGCGGGAAGAAGGATTCCGGCAAGAACCTGTCCCCGTTCCAGGCGGTCTCCACCGCCATGGCGGGCACCGTGGGCACCGGCAATATCGCCGGCGTGACCGGCGCCATCTTCACGGGCGGCCCCGGCGCCGTCTTCTGGATGTGGTTCGCGGCGTTTTTCGGCATGGTCACCAAGTACGCGGAGATCCTGCTGGCCATGAAGTACCGTGAAAAGGACGCGGACGGCGTTTACCACGGCGGCCCCATGTACTATATCCAGGACGGCCTGGGCAAGAGCTGGAAGTGGCTCAGCATCGTGTTCTGCGTGCTGGGCGGCTTCGCGGCCTTCGGTATCGGCAACATCGCCCAGAGCAGCGAGATCGCGGGCTCCCTCAACGGCCTGTTCGGCCTCAACGGGCTGACGTCAGGCATCATCGTGGCGGTGGTCGTGGCGTTCGTCATCATCGGCGGCGTCAAGCGTATCGGCCAGGTGACGTCCCTGCTGGTGCCGTTCATGTCCGTTTTCTACATCGTCGGCGGCCTCGTGGTCATCTTCATGCGTATCACGGAGGTGCCCGCGGCCCTCGGCACCATCATCGCCAGCGCGTTCAGCTTCAAGTCCGTGGGCGGCGGCCTTTTCGGTTACGCCATCATGGTGGCCATGAAGCAGGGCTTCGCCCGCGGCTGCTTCTCCAATGAGGCCGGCCTCGGCTCCGCCCCCATCGCCCACGCGGCCTCCTCCACCGAGGAGCCCTGCGAGCAGGCCATCTGGGGCGTGTTCGAGGTGTTTGTGGACACCATCGTCATCTGCACCATCACGGCGCTGATGGTCGTCCTCTCCGGCGTGTACAGCGGCTCGCTGGCCGACTACGCGTCCAAGGGCGCGGCGGCCGTGGCGGCCTTCAACTCCATCATGCCCGGCACCTGGGGCGGCACCATCATCCAGACCAGCATGGTCTTTTTCGCCCTGTCCACCATCCTCAGCTGGGCCTATTACGGCGAGCGCTGCTGGGGCTATCTCAGCCGCGACAACAAGACCGTCGTGACGATCTTCAAGGTCATCTTCGTCGGCGTCTGCATCGTGGGCGCCACCGGCAACGGCACGCTGATGTGGGACATCGCCGACACGCTGAACGGTCTGATGGCGATCCCGAACCTGCTGGCGCTGCTGCTTTTGTCCGGCGTGGTGGCCAAGGAGACGAAGAAGTACTTCGGCGCGAACGGACTGCAGAAATAACGGTATACGAAAACGCCGCCCCGCTTCCGCGGGGCGGCGTTCTTTTTTGCTTCAGCCGAGGACGAAGGCGGCGACGTCCCGCGGCGCGGCGGCGAGATACGCGGCGCCGGCTGTTTCCAGCTCCGCCCGTGTGCCGTAGCCGTACAGCGCGCCGACGGCGTCCAGCCCGCAGCGGCGGGCGCCTTCCACGTCGTAGGCGCGGTCGCCCACCATGACGGCGGCGGACGCGTCCGCCCCCATCGCGGCGAGGACGTAGTCGATGACCTCGTGCTTGGCGGTGCGCGTTTCCTCCATGGTGGAGCCGCCGATGAAGGTGAAAAGCGGGGCGAGGCCGAAGTGCTCCAGGATCCGGCGCGCGAAGGGCTCCGGTTTCGAGGTGGCGAGCCCGATCCGCACGCCGGCGGCGCGCAGCGTCTGCAGCATGGGCTCCACGCCGTCGAAAACGGCGTTTTCGAACAGGCCCTTCGCGGTAAAATATTCACGGAAGAAGACGACGCCGTCCGCGATACGCGCCTCGTCGCAGCCGTAGGTGCGGCCGAAGATCTCGTCCAGCGGGGCGCCGATGAAGGCGCGGAGCACCGCGTCCTCCTCCGGCGGGAAGCCCAGCTTCACGAGCGCGTGGTTCAGTGAGCGGATGAGCCCCGGAGCGGAGTCGGTCAGCGTGCCGTCCAGATCGAACAGGACCGTTTCATAGCGCATAGCGTCACCCCAGCAGCAGTTTTTCCAAATCGGGCACAGTCTCGGCGAAGCATGCGGCGCCGGCGGCGCGGAGCTCCTCCTCCGAGCCGCAGCCGTAGAGCACACCGATGAACGCGACGCCGGCGGCCCGGGCGGCCTCCGCGTCGTAAAGGCGGTCGCCCACCATGACGCTCTCCTCCCGGCGGGCCCTGCCGCTGTCGAAAAGGGCGTTCAGCTGCGCCGCCTTGTCCGCGTGGTAATCGTCCTCCGGGCCGATGAGCTCGTCGATATACGGGGCGAGCCCCACCCACGCCAGCTGATGGCGGGCGCGTTCCGCGGGCTTGGCCGTGACGACGTGGAGCCGGCGGCCGCTTTCCCGCAGGCGGGCGAGCATGGCGTCCACGCCGCGGAAGGCGTGGTTGAGCTTGTCCTCCAGCCGCGTCTCGGCCGCGACCTCCAGAAAGAGGGCCATGGCCTCGTCGATCCGGTCCGCGGGCACGTGGAACAGGTGCTCCAGACTGTGGACGATGGGCGGGCCGGACATCTTCCGCATGGTGTCGTAATCGAAGTCGGCCGGCAGGCCCATGCGCTGCAGCGTGAGGAACAGCACGGCGAACAGCCCGTCGGCCGAGTCCTGGAGCGTGCCGTCCAGATCGAACATGATGTTTTTGTACTTCATAAAAGCCCCTTTCTTAAGCGAAAAGGCATGAAAAAGCGGTCTCCCTGTCGGGACCGCTTTTTTCAGGCTTTGAGCACGGCCTCCGCCGTGAAGCGGTCCGTGATGAGCACGTTGACGTAACCGCCGCGGAGCGCGCCGAGGACCGATCCGTATTTTTTCGGGCCGCCGCTGATGGCGACCACGTTCTTGTGGCGGTGCAGGTCGTCTATGTCGATGCCGACGATACGGCGTTTCAGCGAAACGTCGCAGGGGCGGCCGTTGATGTCGAAGAAATTGGCGCAGATATCGCCCACCGCGCCGGCCGCCATCAACTGGCGGATATCATCCTCGTCGTAGTAGTAGCGGGCGATGTAGGCGGGCTCCAGCGTGGGCGTTTCGCCGATGCCCACCAGCGTGAGATCCGCGTCCCGGCTGTGGAGCAGCACGTCCGCGATGGAGGGCTCCTTTTTGATGGCGTCGCACAGCTCCTCGCTGTGGCAGAGATAGGGGGCGTTGATGATGTAGCCCGTGCCGGCGTACTTGTGCAGCAGGTGCTGGGCGATGATGTCCGGCTGGCGCACGGAATCGGACGTGCCGGCGCCGCCCATGAGCGTATAGACCTCGATGTCTTTGACGCCGGGGTTGGGCCGCAGATAATTGGACATCATCTCCAGCGTGTAGCCCCAGGCGCTCGCGATCTTCATGCCGCTTCTGACGACACCGTCCAGATACTCCGCCGCCGAGCGGGCGAGCTTCTGGTTCAGGCTGTCGTCCCCTTCGACGATGGGATCGATCACGTGGACGTCGGCAAGACCGAAGTGCTCCTTGAGCGATTGTTCGAGCGAGAGCACGTGCTTCAGGTTGAGGGGATCGACGACCTGGATCTTGACGATCCCCTCATCTCTGGCTTCGGTCAGCAGTTTGCCGAGGGTGGGCCTTGAGATGCCGAGCATTTCCGCCACGTCGGTCTGGGAATAGCCTTTTTCATAGCAGAAATAGGCTGCTTTCAGTTTTAAGTAGTAACGGCGTTCGCGTCCAAGCGGCATGGGAAGGTCCCTCCGTCAGCAGTTATTTCTGGCGTTTCTTAGGCAGGTGGATGCAGCAGCCGAGCGCGTCGGCGCAGGCCTCCATGAAGGCTTCGGAGCAGGTGGGGTGAGAGTGGATGATGTCCGCCGCTTCCTCGATGGTGATCTCGGCGGTCATCAGGTCGCACGCTTCCGCGATCATCTCGGTCGCGGCGCCGCCCAGCATATGGACGCCCACGATCTCGCCGGTCTTCTTGTCGGCGAGGACCTTCACAAAGCCCTCCGTGGCGCCGCCCGCGAGGGCGCGGCCGTTGGCGGCGAAGGGGAACTTGCCGACGAGCAGATCGTCGCCGTAGATTTCCTTGGCCTTCTCCTCGGTCAGGCCGCAGCTCGCGGCCTCGGGCATGGTGTAAACGCAGCTCGGGACCTTGGAGAGGTCGGCCTTGACCTCCTTGCCCATGCAGCAGGCGGCGGCAGCCTCGCCCATCTTGAAGGCGGGGTGCGCGAGCATGATGCGGCCGTTGATGTCGCCGGGAGCGTAGATGTTGGGGATGCTGGTGCGCATATAGTCGTCGACGACGACCTTGCCGCGTTCCTGCTTGATGCGGTCGGCGAGCGCGCCGAGGCATTCCAGATCGGCGGCGCGGCCGATGGAGAGGAGGATCAGATCGGCTTCATAGGATTCGCCGGAGGCGATGACGTAGGTTTTGCCGCCCTTGTCGGCGATCTCTTCCACCTGCTTGCCGGTCATGACCTTCACGCCGAGGGACTTGAGCCCGCGGGTGATGCCGGCGGAGATGTCCTTGTCGAGGTTCGCGGTGACGCGCTCCAGCAGCTCGACGATGGTCACGTCGCAGCCGAAGCAGGCGAACGCGGTGGCCATTTCGCAGCCGATGACGCCGCCGCCGATGATAACGAGCTTCTCCGGGAGCTCCTGCACGTCGAGGATGCCGTCCGAGGTCAGGACCTTGGGGTTGTCGACGCCCTTGAACGGGAGCTTGATGGCCTTGGAGCCGCCGCAGAGGATCGTGTTCTTCGCGGTGTAGACTTCGCCGTTGCACTCGATCTCCGTCTCGCTCTTCATCTTGGCGACGCCGTTCACCACGGTGACGCCGTTGGAGCGGAGCAGGGCGGCCACGCCGCCGGTCAGCGTCTTGACGACGCCGTTTTTGAACTCCACGACCTTGGGCATGTCGATGGCGATCTCGCCGTTGAGGATGACGCCGCGCTTGGCGCTGTTCTTGGCCTCGTGAGCGGTCTCTGCGCTCTTGATGAAGGCCTTGGTGGGGATACAGCCGCGGTTGAGGCAGGTGCCGCCCACAACGTCCTTCTCGAACAGGACGACCTTGCCGCCGAGCTGCGCGCCCTTGATGGCCGAGACGTAACCCGCGGGGCCACCGCCGATGACAGCGATATCAAAAGTTTCCATGAGTATCAGATCTCCTTATAAAAAGCATTGATAGCCACTATTATAACAGCAGCTCTATAGGTTTTTCAAGCAGCTTCTTGATCTCCAGCGAAATTTGTGCGGCCGTTGCGCCGTCGATGATCCGGTGGTCGTAGACCATGCAGATGGGCATCTTCTTCTTGACTACGATCTCGCCCGCCTCCAGCGCCAGCTCGTCGCGCACGCGGCACACGCCGAGGATGGCGGCGTTGGGCTGGTTGATGATGGGGGTGAAGCTGTCGATGGCGAACATGCCGAGGTTCGAAACGGTGAAAACGCTGCCGCTCATCTGGTCGGGGGTGAGCTTTCTCTCCTTGGCCAGCGCCGCGAGGTGCTTCGCTTGGGCGGAGATGTTGTCCAGCGAGAGCGTGTCCGCATCCTTGATGACGGGGACGAGCAGGCCGTCGTCCGTGTTGACGGCCATGGCGATGTTGATACGGCGCAGCGTGACCAGGTCCTTGCCGTCCAGGATGGTGCGCAGGCGCGGGGTGCGCTTGGCGACCATGGCGCAGGCTTTGAGCACCATGTCGTTCACGGAGACCTTCGCGGCCTTCTCGCGGCCTTCGTTGATCTGCTCGCGCAGGGCCATGAGCCGCGTGACGTCCACGGTGGTCTCCTGCATGACGACGGGGATCTCGGAGGCGCTCTTCGCCATGCGCTGGGCGATGGTGCGGCGGATGCCGGTCATGGTGACGCGGCTCTCCTCCTCGTTGCCGGCGATGCGCTTCACCTCCGCGTCGGCCGCGGGGGCGGCGGGAGCGGGAGCCGCGGCAGGAGCAGGGGCGGGGGCCGCGGCGGCCAGCACGTCGGCCTTGGTGACCTTGCCGCCGAAGCCGGAGCCCTGCACGTCGCCGATGTTCACGCCGCTCGCCTCGGCCACGCGCTTCGCCACGGGGGTGGCGTTGCCGGCGGCCGCGACGTCGGCGGCGTAGATGGCGCCGTTCGCGGCGGTGGGCTTCACATGGGCGAGGTCGACGCCCTTTTCCGCGGCCAGCGTTCTGGCCAGCGGTGTGGCGGGGACGAAAGCGCCGGCGGCTTCCAGCTTCGCGGCGGGCGCTTCGGCGGGCGCGGCCTCCTCCGCGGCGGGGGCGTCGGCCTTCTCGGCCTTGGGCGCGCCCTCGGCCTCGGGGATCTGCTCGCCCTTCTCGCCGATCCAGCCCATGGTGGACAGCACGGGCACGACGGCGCCGGCTTCCACGGTCTGGGCCAGGATATAACCGGAGGCGGGGGCCTCCGCCTCCATCGTGATCTTATCGGTCTCGATCTCCATGATGGGCTCGTCGAGCTCGACCTTGTCGCCGACGTTCTTGAGCCAGCGGATGAGGGTGCCCTCCTCCATCGCCATGCCTTCCTTGGGCATGAATATCGCAGTAGCCATGGTTTATCTCCTTTCGGTCATTCGTCAGATGATCTCGCGGACGGCCTTCTCGATACGGTCCACGTTGGGAAGGACTTCCTTCTCCAGATAGGGGTTGAAGGGGATGGGGCAGTCGAGCGCGCCGACGCGCTTCACGGGGGCGTCCAGATAGAAGAAGGCGTCGCTGTCCACGATACTGGACACGACCTCGCCGCCGAAGCCGCCGGTGGTGACGGCCTCGTGCACCACGACGCACTTGTGGGTCTTCTTCACGCTGCGGCAGATGGCTTCGCGATCGAGGGGGACGAGGGTGCGCGGGTCGATGACCTCGATCTCCTTGCCCTCCTGCGCCAGCTTGTCGGCGACCTGCAGGCACATCTGCACCGTGCGGCCCCAGGTGACGATGGTGAGGTCCTTGCCCTCGCGCTTCACGTCGGCCTGGCCGAAGGGGATGAGATATTCTTCCTCGGGCACTTCGCCCTTGGTCTTGTAAAGGAGCTTGGTCTCCAGGAAGATGACGGGGTTGTCGTCCCGGATGGCGGTCTTGAGGAGGCCCTTCGCGTCGTACGGCGTGGAGGGGACGACGACCTTCAGGCCGGGCACGTGGCAGTACATGTTCTCCAGCGTCTGGGAGTGCTGCGCCGCGGCGCCGGTGCCGCCGCCCTGGGGCGTGCGGAGCACGAGGGGGACCTTGTTCTTGCCGGCGAACATGTAATGGGTCTTCGCCATTTGGTTCAGGATCTGGTCGTAGCAGCAGGACATGAAGTCGGAGAACATGAGCTCCACGATGGGGCGCAGGCCGGTGATGGCCGCGCCGACGCCGGCGCCGACATAGCCCGCTTCGGAAATGGGGGTGTCGATGACGCGGTCGGGGCCGAATTCGTCCAGCATGCCCTTGGAGACGCCGAAGGCGCCGCAGTACTTGCCGATATCCTCGCCGAGGAAAATGACGTTCTCGTCACGGCGCATCTCTTCGCACATGGCCTCTCTGACGGCGTCGGAAAAAGTGATCGTTCTCATAGCCATAATCATGTTCTCCTTTCCTTATTCAGAAAAGACGTTGTCGAGTACGTGAGCGACGTCCGGCTGGGGAGAGGCTTTGGCGTATTCGGTGGCGTCTTCGATGATCTTGGTGGTGCGGGCATCCATCGCGTCGATCTCTTCCTGGGTGAAGAGCTTCTTGTTCAGGAACACGTTCTTCAGGCGCTCCACGGGGTTGCGCTGTTTCCACATCTCGATCTCTTCCTTCGTGCGGTAAAGGTTGCCGTCGCTCTTGGAGTGGCCGGAGGTGCGGTAGGTGTGCAGCACGACGAGCACGGGCTCGCTGTGGCTGACGGCGTATTCGCGCGCTTCGCAGCAGGTCTCGTACGCGGCCAGCGCGTCGTTGCCGTCGGCCTCGAAGCTCTTCATGGCGTAGGGGATGGCGCGCTTGACGAGGTCGGTGTCCTTCGTCACGCGGGAGATGTGGGTGGACATGCCGTAGGTGTTGTTCACCAGGCAGAAGATGATGGGCAGGCCCCAGACGGAGGCCATGTTCATGGATTCGTGGACCACGCCCTCGTTGGAGGCGCCGTCGCCCATGAAGGCGAGCGCCACGCGGTCAGGGATGTGCTTTTTCTTGATGGTGAGACCGGCGCCCACCACCAGCGAGGCGTTGCCCGCCACGATGCCGTTGGCGCCCAGCACGCCGATGTCCGGGTCGGCGATGTGCATGGAGCCGCCGCGGCCGTGGTTGAGACCGGTCTCCCGCGCCAGGATCTCCGCCATCATGGCGTTGATGTCGCAGCCCTTGCCGATGGCCTGGGCGTGGCCGCGGTGGGTGGCCAGCATGTAGTCGTCCCGCTTCAGCGCGAGGCAGGCCGCCACGTCGGCGCCCTCTTCGCCCACGCCGGGGTGCATGGTGCCGTGCACGAGGCCCTGCGCGAAGAGCCAGATGATCTTCTCCTCAAATTTGCGGGAGAGCATCATGCGCTCCATCAGGGTCGTGAGCAGCTCCTTGTCACCGAGGATCTTTTCGTTGGTGCAGGAAGTGTAGCCCTCGGACGCTTCCAGATGTTCCAGTTTGATCATTGAGCAAGCCTCCTATGTATGAAAAGTTTGTTGTTTCGTACTGTCAAGTTATCAATCGTAAAGTTAACTTTTCAATTGATAACTTATCTGGTTGCAGGATACCATATCTCGGGGGCTGTGTCAACAGAAAAGCGTGAAAAAGTTTCGGCTTTTTGCGCGAAAAACGCCGCCCCGCTTGCGCGGGGCGGCGTGACGGCCGAAAAGAGGCGTTTTGCATGCAAAATGGCGGATAGATCTGAAATTAGCTTCCGTTATTGTCCTGTGATGGGGCGGCACTTGCGGGATTATCGGGTGTTTCTCCTGCTTGTGGGGCGTCGCTGCTTTCCGCGTCGGGATAGCGGGGGATGATCTTCAGATCGGGACCGGTGAACGTCCCGTCCAGTTTCGACCATGCCCGCACGTACTCCGCGGAGCCGGGCTCCAGCCGGACGGGCCGGTAGTCGTTCCGGTTCGTGAGCGTGCTGATACGGCAGGGGATACGGATCGTGTCGCCGAGACGCACGGTGCCGTCCGGCTCCCGCACGATCTTCTGCTGCAGGATGACGGAATCCTTGTCCCGGGGGTTGACGTTGCCGCCGAACACGAAGTTGCCCACGCTGTAATAAATGACGCCGTCGCCGTAGAACTCGATGGGCTGCAGCACATGGGGGTGGGCGCCGTAGACGATGTCCGCGCCCGCGTCGACGGCGGCGCGGCCGATGGCCTTCTGGCTGGCGGTGGGGTGATAGGACACCTCGATCCCCCAGTGGAAGGCGCAGATGAGGATGTCGCACTGCTCCCGCAGGGCGGCGACGGCCTTGGTCACGGCGGCGGTGCTGGTGGGCATGTTCACGGCGTAGATGCCCAGCACGACGCCCTCGTCCAGCGTGTAGAGCACCGTTTCCCCGCTGTCGACATAGCCGATGCCGGCGCTCTCCAGCGTCTGCTTCGTTTCCGCCATGCCGACGGTGCCGTAGTCAAGCGCGTGGTTGTTGGCCACGGTGACGAACTCGATCCCCGCGTTCGTCAGGATGTTCACGAACTCCGGGGGCCCGCGGAAGCGGTAGGTCTTGTTGGCGGGGACGTTATAGTTGGTGAGCGGTCCTTCCAGATTGACGAAGGAAAAATCGTCGTTGCGGAAGTAGTCGCCGACGAAGGCGAAGGGATAGTCGTAGTCGTCGCCCACGACGGAGACGAAGGAGCTCGACGCGTTGTAGGAAGCGTGGTCGGAGCCCAGCGTGCAGTCGCCGGCGAAGGTCAGCGTGTAGGTCTTGGCCTCCGGCTCCGGCTCCGGTTCCGGCTCGGGTTCCGGGATGGGCTCGGGCTCCGGTTCCGGCTCCGGCTCGGGTGCCGGCTCGATAACGGGCTCCGGCTCGGCGCTCTCCGGCGCCGGGGCCGGCTCCGCCTTTTTCCCGGGCAGACCCAGGGCCGACACGGTGAAGAAGAGGACCGCGCCGAGGCAGATAAGGAGCAGCGCCGCGGTCAGCGCTTTGACCGCGGGGCTCGTTTTTTTCACATGTTTGCCTCTTGCCATGGTCGTCCTCCGTGGGTGTTTCGGTATGGTGCGCGGCGCGTCAGGGCGCCGGATCGGCGGGGAGAGCCTCCTCCGCGGGCGCGCCGGCTTCGGCCGGCTCCTCCGGGACGGGCTCCGGCTCCGGCGTCCAGGTCAGCCAGGGGTTTTCCGGGTCGGGATCGGTGGGGTCCCAGCCGCGGCAGACCTCGTTGTCGCTGATCTTCGGCGCCTCCGGCTTGCCCAGCGGGCCCGGGTCGTCGTCGCAGTAGAATTCCACCGTCTCGATGAAATCCTTGCGGTCATAGATCCACTTGGCGTCGACGACCTGCAGCCGGATACAGCCGGCGGAATCCGCCGTGCCCAGCTTGTCGAACTTCGTGTAGAACAGCGTGCCGGGGTCCTTTTTGGCGTAGGGCACGGAGTGGAACAGCACGTTGTCCCAGATATGGGTGCAGTACTGCCCGTAGACGTTGCCCCACAGCCCGTGCCAGCGGTACTTGTTGTTCCGGTTCATGGTGACGGTCATCCTGCGGGGCGTGCCCGGTCCGGTGGAGCAGACCATCGCCTTCAGCGGGTGGCTGTACTCGTCGTTCTCGTCATATGTGTAGATCGTGACGGTGTTCGCCGTTTTGTTGACCTTGATATAATAGCACTTCGTGGGGTTTTTATGGTCGGGCCAGTCGACCGGCTCCTCCGGCTCCGGCTCGGGCTCGACAACGGGCTCCGGCTCGGGCTCGACAACGGGCTCCGCTTCCGGCTCGACGGCGGGCTCCGGCTCGGGCTCGACGGCGGGCTCCGGTTCGGCGACCGGCTCCTCCGGCTCGGGCTCGGCGGCGATCTCCGGCTCGATGACGACCTCCGGCGCCGCCGTTTCGGCGGGCTCGGGAACGGGCGCCTGAGCGGGCGCGGCGCAGGCGGCCAGCAGGAGCAACAGCGCCGCGGCGGTGATGATGAACAGTTTTTTCATGAAAGGGCCTCTCCAAAAAGTATCGGCACCATTGTATGATAATCGGGCGGCTTTTTCAACAAATTTGCCGAAAAATGTCGCTCATCGCCGGCGAAAAAACCGCTTGCGGCTTGACAAAAAGCGTTCGTTCCTCTATCATTTTAACAAGAGTAAAAAAGAGAACGAAAGAGGCGCGACCCCGTTCCCGGCAAGGAACGGGGCGGTTTTGCCTCCGAGAGGGGAAAGGACGGAAAACCATGCAAAAGAAAAATTACAAGGCGCTTTTGCCGATCGGCGTGTTCCTGGTGCTCTATTTGGGACTGGGTATCCTGTTCGAGTATATCATGAGGATACCCATGGGGTTCTATAATATCCCCATCATCGCGGCGTTCCTGGTGGCGATCCTCGTCGCCTGCCTGCAGAACCCGCGTCTGTCGCTGGATGAAAAGCTGGCGGTGATGGGCCGCGGCATGGGCGACAAGAACATCGTCATCATGGTGCTCATCTTCTTTGCCGCCGGCATTTTCTCCAGCGTGGTGGGGCGCTCCGGCGCGCAGAGCGTGGCCTACTTCCTGCTGAGCCACATCCCGGCGCGGTACGCCGTGGCCATGATCTTCGTCATCGCCTGCTTCGTATCCACCGCCATGGGTACCAGCGTCGGCACGATCACGCTCATCACGCCCATCGCGGTGGAGATCGCCGCCGCCTCCGGCTTCGATGTGGCGCTCTGCGTGGCGACGGTGGTGGGCGGCGCCATGTTCGGCGACAACCTGAGCTTCATCTCCGACACGACCATCGCCGCCTGCAACGGCCAGGGGTGCGCCATGAAGGACAAGTTCCGGGAGAACTTCCTCATCGCGCTGCCCGCCGCGCTGCTGACGCTGGTCGTCATCATAGTGTTCACGGCGGGGCATGAGGGCGCGCTGCACATCGGGTCGTACAACCTGCTGCAGATCGTGCCGTATCTCCTGGTGCTCGTCGGCGGCGTCGCGGGGATCAACGTGTTCGCGGTGCTGCTGGCGGGGATCGTGGTCGGCAGCGTCATCATGCTGGCCACGGGCGGGATCCCGGACTTCTTCTCGCTGCTGGGCAGCATGGGCAGCGGTATCGGCAACATGTATGAAACGGCCACCGTGGCCATCCTCGTGGCGGCCATGTGCGCCCTCATCCGGGAGTACGGCGGCTTCGAGGCGCTGCTTTACAGTATCAAGCGCGTGTTCAAGGGGAACCGGAACGGCCAGCTGGGCATGGGCGTGCTCGTCGGCCTCATGGATATCGCCACCGCCAACAACACGGTGGCCATCGTCATGGCGAACCCCATCGCGAAGGAGATGGCGGCGGACTACGGCGTCAGCGCCCGGAAGACGGCGTCGCTGCTGGACACGTTCTCCTGCGTGTTCCAGGGCGTCATCCCCTACGGCGCGCAGATGCTGGTGGCCATCTCGGCCGCGGCCTCGCTGGGGTATGAGATCTCCGCGTTCCAGATCATGCCGAAGCTCTTTTACCCGTATCTGCTGCTCGTGAGCTCGCTGGTGTTCATTTATCTGGTACCGGAAAAGAAAAAGTAAAAACGAAAAAGACCGGCCCGCGGGCCGGTCTTTTTTATTTCAGCTTGAGCTTGCCGTGGGTGTATTCCGCCAGCATCTGCTCCAGCACCAGCAGCGCGAGACGGCGCGTTTTCGATTCCCGCCCGCCGATGGTGCGGACCAGGGAGAGCGCCTTGCGGAGCTTGTGCTCGGTCATATCCGTCAGCGTGACGGCGCCGGTGGCGCTGAGCGCGCCGAAAAACTCGTCGATGAACGCGCGGCGCTCCTCGATGGTCATGTCCTCCAGCGTGGAGTCCATGGCGCTGTCGAACACGAGACTACGGCGGCTGAGGGAGGAGCAGCGGACGAAGCGCGTGCCCTTGACCTGCCAGGTGAAGCCGTCGTGCGCAGCGATGCCGCGGGCGGAGCATTTCACCACGGTGTAGTTCTCGTCCTGGGTGAGCAGCGTGCCCACCATGGAGTACTGGGGCAGGATGGTGCGGACCTTGGGCTTGATACGCAGATAGCCCGGCTCGTCAAAAAACGTCCGGAAAAAACCGGGCCCGTCGTTGTTGTAAACGGCGCGGATGCGCGTCTGCACCGCCTCCGGCGCCTGCGCCGCGGCGAAAACGGCCAGATTGCCGCCCTTGGAGTGGCCGCCCGTCATCAGGGGGCCCTGCGTCGCGGCGGCGACCTGCTCCAGATAGGCCGCCGCGTCCCGCTGGGCGCAGATGCGGTCCTCCACCGCCAGCAGGAAGTCCTCCTTCCAGGCGTTGATGGTGTCGTCCGTGCCGCGGAAGGCGATGTAATGCGTGCCGTTCGGCAGCGTGACCGTGACGGCGGCGAACTGCTCCGTGTTCTCCGGCACGGCGCGTTTGACGAAGCGGGACAGCTTCAGCCCGCGAAAGCGCGCCGTGGCCGGCAGCCGCTTCACCATGGGCACCGTGTTAGCGGAGGACAGCAGCCCGAGCCGGTCGCCGTCCCGCCCGTACCGCTCGCGGTAGGCGCGCACGGCCTCCCCGATAGACACCGGCTCGCCGTCCGCCGATACGATACCGGTCAGGTCCAGGGAGCTGAGCTGGGAGACGATATAGTTGTCCACCTCGTTGAAGGGGGAGATGCCGAACGGCACGTCCCCGCGCCAGTCCAGATAATCCAGCAGATCGGCCATGGTCTCACGCTCCTTTCGCGGCGGGATCGTTTCGTCTCATCAGGTGTTCAGATAATAGGTCACGGCGAACAGGCGGTCGAGGGAGGCGCGCATCTCGTCCCGCGCCAGCGCGGCGTGGTGCCCCTCCAGCGCCTTGTAGATGGAGTAGTGGCTGTTGTATTCGTTGATCTCCAGCTTGCCGTGGTGGATCTTGGGGGACATGTACCAGCGGTAGCGCATGATACTGCCGCGCATGGACTGGTACGCGTTGATCAGATAGGGGTTATCGGTGAATTCCACGATGGCGGTGTGGAACGCGTCGTCCAGGCGGACGTAGCGCTCCATGGAAAAGTCGGTCCGCAGCTTGGAGTACTCGTTGAGGATCTTCTGCAGCTTATGGAGCTGCTCCTGGGTGATGTCCGTGGCCAGATAATAAGCGGCGGTGGTCTCGATGCCGATGCGGGCGGCGGCCAGCGCGCAGCAGTCCGAGTAGAGCACGGGGGCCACCTGCATGCGCTTGCCCTTTTTCCGGACGATCAGGTTGTCCCGCTCCAGCTGCATGAGCGCGGCCTGCACCGGGGAGCGGCTCACGTTGAGCGTTTTGGCGATGGAGGAGGCGTTCAGTCCGGTCCCGGGCGCGATCTCCATGGAGATGATCTGGTTATACAGGAATTCATAAACGGCGTCCTTCATAAGGATAAAAGGGTTGCCGTTCAGGATGTCCTCAAAAGCTTTTTGATTCATGGATAAGCCCTCCTGTAAGACAAGTACATTATATCAGCAAACCGCCGGAAAGTGCCGAAAAATCGAAAAAAATTTCGGTCATTTCCGGTTTTTTGCGCTTCCGGAAAAACATTTATGAAAAAGCGACCAAAAAATGCATTTATTTTGACACCTCTTTGTGCATTTTCTATAATCAAAGCATCAAGAGATGCGTGTTTGCGCAAAGTATCTTAGGGGGGGATCCGCGATGAAAATGCTTCGCTTGGACTCAGAGCTTCTTGTGGTGACGCAGTACGAAAGGGACCGTCTCCATGCGTTGGGCTTTGACGAGATCGACGAGATCAACGGCGACACACCGGAGGAGATCATCGAACACGGGCGGGACGCCGATATGGTCATGGTCATGTCCAACTATCTGCCGGAGCGGGTCATCGAATCCTTTGAAAAATGCATCGCTATCATCCGCCGGGGCACGGGGTGCGACAAGATCAGCATCCCCACCGCCACGAAAAAGGGCATCCTGGTGGCTAACCTGCCCGCTTTCGCCATCGAGGACGTGGCGGACCACGCCATGATGCTGCTGCTGGCGCTGGCCCGTAAACTGCCCTACCAGGAAAAAGCTCTGGCCAGCCGTGACTGGGTGAACATGAAAAAACCCATCTACAACTTTCCGCGCATCACAGGCAAAACGGTGGGGCTCGTCGGCTTCGGTCATATCGGCAAATGTATCGCCCGGCGCTGCCGCGGCTTCGATATGCGTATCCTGGACCACCACCGGCACGTCGATCCCGAGGAGGAGGCCCGCTACGGGGCCACGCCTGTGGATCTGGAAACGCTGCTGCGGGAGAGCGATTTCGTCATCCTTTGCTGCCCCCAGACGAAGGAGACGCGGGGCATGCTGGGGAAGGAGCAGTTCGCGATGATGAAGAAAACGGCCTTCCTCATCAACGTGGGCCGCGGCGCCGTCACCGATGAAGAGGCGCTGGCGGAGGCCGTGAAAAACGGCGTCATCGCCGGCGCAGGCATCGATGTTTTCGAGCATCTGAACCTGTTCGCCTCGCCGGAGGGGCAGGGACCCTGCTACTACGACGGCATCGAGGGCATCATCACCACGCCGCACAGCGCAGCCAACACGGCGGAATCCACCCGCGAAAGCATCGATAAGGCCATGGAGCAGATCGAGCGCATCGTGACGGGGCATTTCCCCTCATCCTGGGTCAATCCTGAAGTGAAAGATCAACTTCGGGATCGTTATAAAGACTAAAAAAATAAAACATACAAGGAGGAAAACATGAAGAAACTGGTAAGCATCATCCTGCTGGCCGCGATGGTCCTGTCGCTGGCTGCCTGCGCAAGCACCGCGGAGCCGCCCAAGACCGAAGAGCCGGCCAAGACGGAGCAGCCGGCCAAGACCGAGGAGCCGGCCAAGACGGAAGAGCCGGCCAAGACCGAGGAGCCGGCAGAGAAGCACTACGACACGCCCGAGATCGTCATCACCGTCGCCCACATGTTCGCCGACGGCGACCCCTCCTTCGTGGCGGTGGAAGAGGGCAAGAAGTATATCGAGGAGAAGTCCAACGGCCGCGTGAGCTTTGAGATCTATCCCAACGGCACCTACGGCGAACAGCTGAACTCCATCCAGGCCGTCCGCATGGGCACGCTGGACGTGTTCTGCAGCTCGTTCAGCACGGACTTCGTCCCCGAGGCCGGCGCCATCCAGGGCCCGTTCCTCTTCTCTGATTACGATCACTGGAGACGGTTCAAGAACAGCGATTACTGCAAGGAGCTCTGCGCCCGTATCGAGAAAGAGGCCAATTATCACATCATGGGCGTCGGCCACTTCGGCTTCCGCGAAGTGCTGGCCACCAAGGATCTCAAGACTGTCGACGACTTCTCCAAGATCAAGATGAGGGTCGTCAACGTTGAGCCCTACACCCAGGCCGCGGTGGTGCTCGGCGCCACGGGCACGCCCATCGGCATCGCCGACGTGTACATGAGCCTGAACACCAACGTGGTGCAGGCGACGGAGAACCCCGTATCCCAGCTCGTTTCCATGAAGTTCTATGAAGTCGCCAAGTACCTGCTGAAGACCAACCACATGATCGCCCAGCAGTACTGGATCGCGTCCAGAGCCTGCTATGACGGCCTCTCCGCCGAGGATCAGGCCCTGCTGGACGACACCTTCGCCTTCATCGCCGACCGTATCGAGCAGCTCGTGGAGGAGAAGGAAGCCGAGAACTACCAGCTCATGGAGGACAACGGCGTCACCATCAGTTCTCCCGATCGCCAGCAGTTCCTTGACAGGCTGCCCAAGGTGTTCGAGACGTATCCCGAGTGGGAGGAGATCTACAAGAACATCCAGGCGCTGTAACATCGACTGTCGTATCGACCGCGGGCCGCGCATTCCGCGCGGCCCGCAGGAGACTTTCTGACGGAGGCACAGTTTGAAAACATTAGACAAAATAACCGCGGTGATGCAGAAGATCGAGCTCGTTATCGGCGCCGCCATCGTGGCGGAGATCTTCGTGCTGACGGTCGCCAACATCATCCTGCGCTATTTCTTCAACAGCCCGATCCGCTGGTCGGACGAGGTCATCCTGTACAGCTTCATCTGGCTGGGGTTTCTGACCGCGGCCTACGCGCTGTCCCGGGATACCCATGTGCGGTTCTCGCTGGTCACGGATAAGCTGCCGGTGAAAACGCAGCTCGTCATCAAGGCCGTGTGCGACCTGCTCATCATCGCAGGCTTCGCCGTGCTCTATCCCTCGGCCGTCAAGGTGATCGATTTTCTGGTCAAGACGCCGGCGCTCAAGGTGCCGGAAAAATACTTTTACTACATCGTCCCCATCGGCTACGCCCTGTTCATGATCCACTCCGCCCTGAACTTCGGGAAGCGGCTGGGTGAGCTCAAGGGCCTCGCGGCGGACGGGAAAGGAGACGCGTGATGGCATTTACGATCTTCGTTGTCGCCTTCGTCGTCCTTTTCGCCGTCGGCATGCCCATCTCCTTCGCCATGGCGCTCTCGTCCGTCGTCTACGCGCTGGTGGGCCATGTGGATATGGCGTTTTTCAGCCTGGAGGCGTTCAAGGCGCTGAACAGCTTTACGCTGACGGCGATCCCCATGTTCATGCTGACGGCCGAGGTGATGAACTACACCACCGTGGCCGACAAGATGTTCAATTTCGCCAACTCCCTGACCGGCTGGATCCCCGGCGGCCTGGGCCATACGAACGTGGTGACCAGCGTGATCTTCGCGGGCATGTCCGGCTCCGCCGCGGCGGATACCGGCGGTATCGGCTTCCTGTCCTTCAAGGCCATGAAGGACCGGGGCTTCGATCCCGCGTTCAGCGCGTCGGTCACGGCGGCCTCCGCCTGTATCGGGCCCATCATCCCGCCCAGTATCCCGGTGGTCATCTACGCCATGACGGTGACGGAGGCCTCCGTGGGCAAGATGTTCGTGGCGGGCGTCGTCCCAGGCATCTTCATGGCCGTCGCCATGATGCTGTACATCGCCTACATCTCCAAGCGCCGGGGCTATCCCGTGGAGAAAAAGCCCACCCGGCATGAGCTGGGCGTGGCCGTCCGCCAGGGCATCCTGCCGGTGCTGACGCCGGTGGTGCTGCTGGTGACCATCTCCTCCGGCGTGGTCACGATCTCCGAGGGCGCCGTCATCACGGTGCTGTATTCCTGCCTGCTGGGCTTCGTGATCTACCGGAACATGGGGCTGAAAAAGCTGCTGGCGTGCTGCCGCAACGTCTGTCTGACCATCGGCACCATCCTGCTTTTCCTCATCGTCTCCAAGATGTTCCAGTTCGTCATCGCGAAGGAGAACCTGGTGAACACCATCTCCCAGGCGGTCTACGGGCTCACGACCTCCAAGTTCGCCATCATGCTCATGGTGAACGTTTTCTTCCTGGTCATGGGCTGCCTGTCCGACCCGCTGGTGAACATCATGCTGTTCGCGCCGCTGGCGTGGAAGCTGGTGGGGCCGCTGGGGATCGACGCGAGCGTTTTCGGCATGATCGTGGTTTTCAACTGCATGGTGGGGCTCATCACGCCTCCCGTGGGCTCCAACTGCTATCTGATCTCCGGTATCACGGGCGTGCCGCTGGCCAGGATCTTCAAGGAGGGCATGCCCTTCGTGGTGGGCTTCCTCATCATCCTGGTCCTGATGTCCGTTTTCCCCCAGGTCGTGGGCTTCCTGCCCGGCCTGATCTTCAAGTGAAAAGTGAGTGCGCAAAGGGCGCCCGGCGCGAGCCGGGCGTTCTTTTTTGCGGATGACGCCGGAACGCTTGCCCAAAGCGGACAAAAGGAGTATAATAACGGCAACGGACCAAGAACCCCCCGAAAGGACGGTACATACCATGAGACTGATCACGCGTTCGGATTTTGACGGACTGGCCTGCGCGGTGCTGCTGAGGGAGGCCGGTATCATCGACAGCTGGAAATTCGCCCATCCCAAGGACCTGCAGGACGGGCTCGTGGAGGTGGGGCCGGACGACTGCCTCGCCAACGTGCCCTACGTCAAGGGCTGCGGCCTCTGGTTCGACCATCACTCCAGCGAGCTGGAGCGCAAGGCCTTCGAAGGCCAGTTCCAGGGCGCGAGCCGCATGCTCCGCAGCGCGGCCCACGTCATTTACGATTATTACGGCGGCGCGGAGAGATTCCCCCGCTTCGGCGAGATGCTGGAGGCGGTGGACAAGGTGGACTCCGCCGACCTGACCGAGGACGAGATCATGCACCCCGAGAAATATCCCTGGGTGCTGCTGGGCTTCATCATGGACCCGCGCACGGGGCTGGGCCGCTTCCGCGAGTTCCGTATCAGCAACTACGCGCTCATGGAGTGCATGATCGACTGGTGCGCGACGAAATCGATCGGCGAGATCCTGGCCGAGCCGGACGTGCAGGAGCGGATAACGCTCTATTTTGAACAGACGGAGCTTTTCAAGGACATGGTGCGCCGGCACACCGTGGTGGAGGACAAGGTCATCATCACCGACCTGCGCGGGGTGGATCCCATCTACACCTGCAACCGCTTCATGATCTACTCCCTCTATCCGGAAGCCAACATCTCCGCCTGGATCGTCAGCGGCCGCGGCGGCCTCGGCTGCTCCGCGGCGGTGGGATACAGCGTGCTGAACCGCACCAGCGCCGTGGACGTGGGCGCGCTGATGCTCAAGTATCACGGCGGCGGCCACAAGGCCGTCGGCACCTGCCAGTTCACGGACGAGACGATGGGGGAGGAGCTGCCGCACATGCTGGCGGAGCTCAAGGCCCTGAACGCCCGGTAACACCTCGCTCGACCAGCAAGAGCCCGCCGCGGACGATCCGCGGCGGGCCTTTTTGCGCGCCCGCGGGATGGAAAATATAACAGGGGATGGCACTTTTTTCACAAAAGCGCCGAAAAAAGAGGGGGAAAAACAAAAAAATCCTGTTGATTGTTGCGTCTTTTATGCTATTGTATAGATAAAGCGTGCGAAAAAATGCTAATTTGTATGACAATTCGCATAAACAAAGTCCAGTATCCTTTTGAAGAAAAACGACGGAACAGCGGGGAAAACACCGTTTCCCCCGTAAAAGGAACAGCAATATTCTTCATAGAAGAAATATGACCTGACAGATCCGGGAAAGGAGAAAAGCATGCCCAAGATTTTGATAGCGGACCAGGACAGAGCGTCGGCGGAAACGCTGCGAGCCCAGATCACCGGTATCTCGGATGAGATATCCGTCATGCAGACGGACAGCAGCAACGAAGCGCTGGATCTTTTTGAGCGGACGAAGCCGGACGTGGTCTTCATCAACATCGCGCTCAACGGCGCGAACGGCCTCGTGGTCGCCCGGCAGATGACCCACATGAGCGTGAACACGAAGATCTATATCCTGACGGAGTATGACTATTTCTCCTACGTGCAGGAGGCGATCACGATCGGGGTGAAGGAATACATCCTGAAGCCCATCCTGCCGGACAAGCTCCACCGGATCCTGGACCAGAATTTCCCGGGCCTGAACAAAAAAACGATCCACAAGACCAACTCGGACCGGAAAAAGGTGGCCTATATGGACGACGGGCTCCAGCGCGGCTACGCCTCCCGGACGGACGTCATCTTTTTCAACGACGACTACCAGACGGAGCTGGTGCACGAGCTGCAGTTCATGGATTTCACCGAGGCCCGGCGCGAAGGCCACATGATCTTCAACCGCTTTTACGACATCACGGACGACGTGGACACCTACCGGGAGATCCTGCTGGAGCTTTTTGTGGTCATCAACCGCTGTATCAAGAACGTGTTCGGCAAGAGCACCAAGTTCAGCATGCTGGCGAACCTGTCCAACCTGTTCAAGAGCACGGATAAGGAGACGCTGCTGACCGCCGCCTGCGAGCAGTTCGACACCGCCATGAACCGCATGGAGGAGGAGAAGCTCATGGAGGCGGACGAGCTGAAGCTCCGGGTGTTCAACTACCTCAACCGCAACACGGCCTACGACATGTCGCTGAACAGCCTGGCGGAGAACATGGGCGTCAGCGCCACCTACCTCTCCCGCAAGTACAAGGAGTGGACGGGCAACACCTTCTCCGAGTACATCACCAACCATCGGATGAACGCGGCCAAGACGCTGCTGCTGACGACGCAGGAAACGGTCAAGGCCATCGGCGCCAAGGTGGGGTATCCGGACTCCAACTATTTCTGCCGCGTTTTCAAGAAGAAAACGGGCCAGTCGCCCCAGTACTACAGACTGGTGAACAGCTGAAAAAAGAACAAGAGCCGCGCCCGGTCGGGCGCGGCTCTTTCTTTATCGGTTTCGTGACGTCAAACGGTTTGCGACGAGTTCAGCGTTTCGCCCATCTTGCGGAGCATCTCCTCCGCGTGGAGCGTATCCTGGCGGCGCTTGTTCATGATGGTGATCTGGTCGATGGACACGGCGGTCAGCAGCGTGACGCCGGTGATGAAGTCCTGCCAGTAGTTGTTCAGGCCGAACAGGTTGAAGATGTTGTTGATGGAGGCCATCAGGAACGCGCCGAACAGCGCGCCGAACAGCGTGCCGGAGCCGCCGGACATGGACACGCCGCCGACGACGCAGGCCGTGATGACGGTCAGCTCAAGGCCCTTGGAGGTCTGCGCCGTGATGGCGCCGAACCGGGAGCAGGTCAGGATGCCGGCGAGACCGCAGAGCGTGCCGGAGATGATGTAGTAAAGCAGCATCTGGCGCTTCACGGGGATACCGGAGAGCAGCGCGGCCTTGCGGTTGCCGCCTATGTACCACGCCTGACGGAAGAACTTCATGTTGGACGTCAGGTAGACGAAGACGATGAACAGGACCAGGGAGATGATGATGGGGTACTGGACGCCGGCGATGCGGCCCTGGCCGAGGTTCTGGAACGCGGCGCTGAGGCCGTAGATCGATTCGCCCTGACGGATGCCCGTGACGAGGCCGCGGAGCATGTAGTTGGACGACAGCGTGGCCACGAAGGGAGCCAGGCCGAAGTAGGAGACCAGGAAGCCGTTGATGGTGCCGCCCACAGCGCCCACGGCCAGCGCGAGCAGCAGGCAGACCCACACCGGCGCGCCGGCGAGGGAGGCCATGCCGGACAGCGTGCCTGCCAGGCAGAGGTTGGCCGCCACGGACAGATCGATGCAGCCCAGCACCAGCATCAGCGTCATGCCGATGGCGATGAGCAGCGTGCTCGCGATCTGCAGGAACAGCGCGGACAGGTTGGCGGGGCTGACGAAGATGGGCTTGATGATCGCCATCACGATCACCAGCAGGATATCCACCGTAACGATAAAGACCTCGCGGCGCTTAAGCAGTTCTAAAATCCCTTTCTTTTTCATAACGAACTCCTTTATCTATGAAAGTTGATCAACCGACGTTGAGGTGGCTGGCAAGCGCCATGACCTTTTCTTCGGTGGCTTCCGTGCCAAGGACCTCGCCCACGGTGGTGCCGTCCGCCATGACCACGATACGGTCGCTGATGGACATGACCTCGGGCAGGTCGGAGGAGATGACGATGATCGCGATGCCGTCTTTGGCTTTCTGCCGGATAAGGCGGTAGATAGCGGCCTTGGCGCCGATATCGATACCGCGCGTGGGCTCGTCAAAGATGAGCAGCTTCGGGTCGTTGGACAGCCATTCGGCCACCAGCACCTTCTGCTGGTTGCCGCCGGACAGCGTGCCGACCTTCTGCTCGCGCCCGGTGCAGGCGACCTCGATGCTCTCGATGTGGCCGTCGATCTCGGGATCCACGTCCGCCTGGCGTATGAAGCCGTGCTTCGTAAAGCGGTTGAGCTTGTTGGAGAGATAGTTGAACTTGATCGTCTCCTCCAGGAAAAGGCCTTCGGTCTTCCGGTCCTCGGTCATGTAGCCGATGCCGGCGAGGATCGCGTCGTTCGTCGTGCGGATGTTCAGCTTCTTGCCGTCCAGCCACAGTTCGCCGCCGTCGATGGGCTCCGCGCCGAAGATGCCGCGGCAGACCTCCGTGCGTCCCGCGCCCACGAGGCCCGAGAGGCCAACGATCTCGCCGGGACGGACGTCGAAGCTGACGTTGTAGTATTTGCCTGTTTTGCGCAGGCCCTTCGCCGAGAAGATGGGCTCGCGCTTCGCGACCTCGGCGTACTCCGCGGGGTCGCGCTTGCCGTACATGTCGTTGATCTCGCGGCCCACCATCATGGCCACCAGCTTCTGCTGGTCGATGTCCTTGACGGCGGCGTCGCCGACGTACTGGCCGTCGCGCAGGACGGAGACGTAGTCGCATACTTCAAATATCTCGCTGAGGAGATGGGAGATATAAAGTATCGTGCAGCCCTTTTCCTTCAGCTTTCTCATGTTCTCCATCAGGAGCTTGACCTCCACCGGCGTCAGCGAGGAGGTGGGCTCGTCCAGGATCAGGACCTTGGGGTCGCTGGCCATGGCCTTGGTGATCTCCACCAGCTGCTGCGTCGCGTTGGAGAGGTTGGAAAGGGGCGTATGTGGATCCAGGTCGAGACCGAATTTCTTCAGTTCCGTTTCGGCGTCGGCCCAGAGCTTTTTCCAGTTGACAAAGGGCCCGTTCATCGGCGGATTGTTGGCATAGATGTTCTCGCCTATCGTCAGAGACTGGACCATGCTGAGCTCCTGGAACACCATGCTGATGCCCTTGGAAACGGCGTCGGGCCGGCTGGAGAAGGTGACCTTCTGGCCGTCGAGCCATATCTCGCCGCCGTTGGGCGGATAGACGCCGGAAAGAACATTCATCAAGGTGGATTTACCGGCGCCGTTCTCGCCGACGATGGCGTGGATCGTGCCCTTGCGCACCGAGAGGTTGACCCGGTTGAGCGCCACGACGCCCGGAAATATCTTGGAGATGTTCTTCAGCTCGAGGATGTATTCGTTATTGTCCATGTGGTGTCCTCCCACGTAAAAGGTTTGACGAGAGCCTCTGCCTCGAGAACGAAACAGAGGCTCTCATCGTTGTCGCCTTAGATCAGATCATTGTGTGCTTATCGTGCTTATCGTTGTGTGCAGGCCTTGTTACGAAGCCACTTCGGCGAGCAGGACGTCGACGTTGCTCTGGTCGCAGATGAAGCAGCCGGTATCCATGTTCTTGAAGAAGGCGTTCATGCCGGCGTCATGGCTGTAGCCCAGCGCGTCGGCGTAGTTGTAGTCGACGTACAGGGAGAGGACAGCGTAGAAGGGCATGAGGGCGGACTTCTGAACGAGGGTGGCGGTGACGTCGCCGGTCTTGATCTTCTGCAGGATCTCAGCGTCGCGGTCCATGGCCATCAGTTTGACCTGGCCGACCTTGCCGGCCTCGGCGATGGCGGTGGCGGCGCCGGTCGGGGCAGCGCCGTCAACGCAGATGACGATGTCCAAATCGGGGTTGGCCTGGATAACGGCGGCCGTGGAAGCGGCAGCGACCTCAACGTCGGCGTTGGAGAGCGCGTCGGGGAGGACCGTGATGCCGGGATACTGCGCAAAGACGTCCTTGTAGCCCTGGATACGGTCAAGGATGTTCTCGGCGGTCGGGGTGGTCAGGCAGACGCAGGTGAAATCGGTGCCGTACTTCTCGACGAGGTACTCGCCGCCGGAGACGCCGGCAGCGTAGTTACCGGTGCCGCAGCAGAGATAACGGCCGGACTCGGAGTTGTCGGAGTCGGAGCAGACGACAGGGATGCCCTGGGCCATGGCTTTCTTGATAAGAGCGGTGGTCTCGGAGCCGTAGCTGTGGACGATGATGCCCTGCGGGTTCATGGCGATGGCCTGCTCGATGGCGTCGCACTGCAGGTTGACGTCAGACTCGGTGGGCCCCATGATCTCGACCTTGCAGCCCAGGAAATCCTGGACGGCGGCAAGACCCATCTTGGGGTGGATGTAGTAGGAAACGCTCAGACCGGCGGCGACCCAGCAGTAGACCTGGTCGGCAGGAGCGAGCTTTCCTTCCGCAACGGGGGTGTTCTTGGAATCATTGGCATCGGTGGCGGGGGTCTCGGCCTTGGCGCAGGCGACCATGGAAAGCGCCAGGACGATGGCAAGTGCAAGCGCGATGAATTTCTTCATAAAGTGAAACCTCCTAGTTTTGAATGATTAGTTTCGGATGTAATATAAGGCCTGCCACTCTTACACTCCAATTATCCATAACAGAGGGATTTTTGTATATATGAACTTCTTGTGAGCGGAAGATATTTATGTGTGGAGAGGCAAAAAAGTGAAGATAAGGCTGAAAAAATACTATTACAATTTCGAAACAAAAGGGAAACCAGTGGTAAAAATGATGCATTTTTGCAGGGTCAGGACCGTTTGTGATGTGGATTATTACGGATTTTGAGGCTATTTTTTAGTTTTCGGTGCAAAAGGGGCTGGACAAATCCGATATTTATATAAGGTGTCTTCCTCGCCGCCGGCGGGCATAGGACGTGATTGTGCCCACAAAATGCGAAAACGATCGAACAAAGTTGTTCAATATTGACAAATGATAACGAAAAAGGGCGTTCCCGCCGCGGCCAAATACGCCGGTTGACAGACAAATATAGTACTATTTTTAACTGATTGAATTATGATGCCGTAAATGGCAAGAAGTGAAGAGAAAAGGCGCGATATTACTCTACTATAATTTTTTCCGTAGAGATAAAATAAAGTCAAAAGATGGATGAGTATCGCCGCCGCGGGAACGGCGGGGCGCGATACGGTCCAGCGAACAAAAAACGAAGGGGAGAGAGCCATGAAAGCAGTAATGGTCGACCGGACCGCGCATCACTTTTTTACATGCTATGACAATGAGCAGCGTGTTTATGACGAAGCCGGGATCGAGTTCGTCGTGGCGGACGTAAAATCGCCGGAGGAATATATCGAGGTGGCGCATGACGCGGACGCCGTCATGTCCTGCAGCACGAAAACGGACAAGTACATCATCGACCATCTGCCGAAAGTCAAGGTGTTCTCCACCTACGGCGTGGGCTTCGACCAGTTCGACGTGCCGTATTGCACGGAAAAGGGCATCGTGGTCTGCAACAACCCCAACTTCGGCACGAACGAGGTGGCGTCCCACGCGCTGGCGCTGGCTCTCAACTGTATCAAAAAGCTGACCATCTACAACGACACCATTAAAAATAAGCACATCTGGCTCGCGGGCGACGATTACGCCACCGACCGCGTCACCACGCTGACGCTGGGCCTCTGCGGCTTCGGCGCCATCGCGCGGCGGATGGCCTACTTCTCCGAACATCTGTTCAAGGAGATCATCGCCTACGACCCGTTCCTGCCGGACGAGGTGTTCAAAGAGGCCGGCGTGAGACGCGTGACTTTCGACGAGCTGCTTGCCCAGGCGGACGTCATCTCCGTCCACACGCCGCTCAACAAGGACACCCACTGGCTCTTCAACAAGGAAGCCTTCGCGAAGGCGAAGCGCGGCCTCATGCTCGTCAGCACCGCCCGCGGCGGCGTCATCAACACGGACGACCTCTGCGACGCGATCGACGCCGGCATCGTCCGCGCTGCCGGTCTCGACGTGGTGGACGGCGAGCCCATCACCGATCCCGACGCGCGCATCGCGAAGTACAACAACGTCACCCTCACGCCGCACACCGCGGCGGAGAGCCGCCAGTACTGCGACCAGCTGCAGACGAACATCGCCACGTCCTGCGTCAAGGTGCTGCGGGGCGAGATGCCGCCCAACGCTCTCAACGGCAAGGATATCCTCGCGCGGGGCAACCAGCGCCGGTAAGCCCCGGCGTCATCGACAGGCCATATACGAACTATCTGAAAAGGAGAGTGCTCACATGATCAAAGCCACGGTTTTTGCGGACACCAAATGTATCCTCGGCGAAGGCAGCTGGTACGACGGGAAGAACGGGAAACTCTACTGGCTCGACATTTTCGGCTGCAAGGTCTTCGTCCACGATTTCGCCTCCGGCGAACGGAAGGAATACCAGCTGGACCAGCTGGTCACCACCATCGTCCCCAAGGAGGACGGCACCGGCTTCGTCCTCGGCATGCGCGACGGCGTTTACATGACCGATAACGAATTCAAGACGTTCAAGCCCTTCCCCATGCCGGCGGACGCGAACTTTGCGGTCCGCCGCTGCAACGACGGCAAGTGCGCGCCGGACGGCAAGCTCTGGATCGGCGTCATGGATCTGAACGGCGCCGTCGGCCAGGGCGACCAGTACGTCGTCGGCGACAGCGAGATCTATAAGGAGATCCCCGGGATCGACGTGCCCAACGGCATCGTCTGGAACAAGGCGCAGGACACCATGTACTTCAACGACACGCTGAAGGCCCAGGTCTACGCCTATGACTATGCTCCCGGCCACGTGTGCAACCAGCGCGTCATCTTCGAGGCCGGCCCCGGCGTCTATACCGACGGCATGGCCATCGACGAGGACGACAACGTCTGGGTCTGCCTCCACGGCGGCGCGAAGGTCATCAAGATCGACCCGCGCAAGGGCGAGCTGCTGGATTACATCGACGTTCCCTGCCCCCAGCCCACCTCCGTCGCGCTGGCGGACGGCAAGGCGTATATCACCACGGCGGCCGAGAACCTGACGGCAGAGCAGCTGGCCAAGTATCCGTATTCCGGCGGCGTGTTCGTGGCCGAAACGGGCGTCAAGGGCGCGGCTCCGTTCCGTTACAAGGGCTGATCATTTATCAGAAAGTACATACAGGAGGAAAAACCATGAATTACAAACTCCCGATCGAAGAGGAAATGAAGGGTAAGGTCGCCATCATCACCGGCGGTACCTCCGGCATCGGCCAGGCCTGCGTCAAGGTCTTCTGCGATGCCGGCGTGAACGTTGTCACGCTCGGCCGCCGCATCGAGAACGGCGAAGCCCTGGAAAAGGAGATCAACGCCCGCGGCAAGGGCAAGTGCACCTATATCGCGTGCGACGTGCGGGACGTGGACCGTATCAAGTTCGTCGTGGAGGAGACGGCGCGGCTCTATGGCCGTATCGATACGCTCGTCAACGTCGCCGGCTACTTCCCGAAGCAGCACCCCATCGACGACGAGACCTGCGAGGAATTTGAGGACGTCATCAACACCAACATCCGCTCCTACGTCATGTTCGCCAAGTACGCCATGCCGTATCTGCGCACCAGCAAGGGCTCCGTCGTCAACATCGGCAGCATCACGGCCCACGTCGGCGTGCAGGGCTGCGCCGACTATCTGGTCACCAAGGGCGGTATCGAGGCGTTCACCCGTGGCCTTTCCTTTGACGAAGCGTTCAACGGCGTCCGCGTGAACGAGATCAAGCCCGGCGCCATCCAGTCGGAGATCTCCGCGGAGCTTTACGGCAAGGATCCCGCGTACAACGACTACATGCAGCACGTGCAGACCATCGGCCGCAACGGCCGTCCGGAGGAGATCGCCTACGCGGCCCTCTTCCTGGCCAGCGACTGGGCCAGCTTCATCACCGGCATCGAGCTGCTGGTGTCCGGCGGCTATGAGATGGGCGAATCCTATCGCCAGCTCTGCCCGTACACCAAGTGGCCTGAGAAGCCCGTCATGAAATAAGCGGCGAAACGCCATACCACATTTATTGTCACGCGGAGAACGGGTAAGGGCTGCGCCGGACGAAGGACGGCATTTTACCCGGTATCCGCCGCACGAACAGATACAATATTGAAGGAGAACACACAATGGGCATTCTGGAAGGAAAAGTAGCAGTCATCACCGGCAGCGCCGGCGGCATCGGCAAGGCGATCGCCACCCGTTACCTCAAGGAAGGTGCCACGGTCGTCCTGGCCGACATCAAGGAGGATCTGCTCAAGAATACCGAGCGGGAATTCCGTGATCAGGGCTTCGATAAAGTGGACAGCTTTACGGTCAACCTGCGCAACTCCGCCGAGATCGACGCCATGGTGGCGTACGCCGCGGAGAAGTACGGCAAGCTGGACATCCTCGTCAACAACGCGGGCATCCAGATCCGCGGCTGGCTGACGGAGTACAAGGATGAGGACTGGCAGGCGATGGTCGACGTCAACGTCACCGCCGGCTATTTCGCGTCCCGCGCCGCGGCGCGGATCATGCAGAAGCAGGGAAGCGGCGTCATCCTGTTCACCTCCTCTGCCAATTCCTTCAGATTCACGACCCGCCGCACGCCTTACTGCATCACGAAGGCGGCCATCAACGCCATGGCCGGGTCGCTGGCTAACGAGCTGGGCCGCTTCGGGATCCGCGTCAACGCGGTGGCGCCGGGCAACACGCGCACCGGCATGTGGGACACGGCCGTCGCCAAGGGCGTGCTGGATACCAAGCAGATGTTCGAGACGACCGCCCTCAAGCGTGTGGTCGAGCCGGAGGAGATCGCTTCCGCGTTCTGCTATCTGGCCACGGATGAAGCCGCGGCCATCACGGGCCAGGTCCTGTATGTCGACGCAGGCTGGCTCCACAGCGGGTATCAGGAGGCCAAGGATTACACCTGGCCCAAATCCTGGGATTAATCAAGCAAAGGGGAATAACAAATGCTGACAAAAGAACGTAAAAAACAGATCTACACCACCATGTGCAAGATCCGTCATTTCGAGCTTACGGTCATCACGATGTTCGAGGCCAACGTCCTGCGCGGCTCCGTCCATCTGTACGTGGGCGAGGAAGCCATTGCGGCTACCATCTGCTCGCTGCTGAACGACGACGACTACATAGCCAGCACGCACCGCGGCCACGGCCACTGCATCGCCAAGGGCGCGACGCTGGCGAAGTCCATGGCGGAGCTCATGGGCAAGGCGGACGGCTACTGCAAGGGCCACTCCGGCTCCATGCACATCGCGGATTTCACCAAGGGCAACCTGGGCGCCAATGCCATCGTCGGCGGCGGCGTGCCCATCGCCGTGGGCGGCGCGTATGCCGCCAGGGTGAACGGCCGCGGTCAAGTGGCCGTGTCCTTCTTCGGTGACGGCGCGTCCAACGAGGGCGTCGTGCACGAGTCGATGAACATGGCCTCCAACTGGAAGCTGCCGGTCATCTTTGTTTGCGAGAACAACCAGTACGCCGTTTCCACCTCCGTGAGCGAGTCCACCTCCGTCAAGGATATCTCCGTCCGCGCCAAGGGCTACGATATGCCCGGCTGGACCGTGGACGGCAACGACGTCGAGGAGATCTACAAGGTGGCCGAGAAGGCCGTGAAGCGCGCGAGAGAGGGCAAGGGCCCCTCGTTCATCGAGTGCAAGACCTACCGCTGGTTCGGCCACTGGATGGGCGACCCCCAGCCGTACCGTACGCGTGACGAGGTCAAGGTGTGGCGTGAGGAGCGCGACCCGCTGAAGCGGTTCCGCGAAAAGCTCATCGCGAGCGGCGATTTCACCGCGGCGGAGCTGGACGCCATCGACAAGGCTGCCGAGGAAGAAGCCCTCGCGGCGAAGGAATACGCCCTGTCCTGCCCGGAGCCCGATCCGATCGATCTTGAGACAGACGTATTCTATGTTCCCGAAAAGGAAGGAGGCGCGAACTGATGGCTGAAATGACATATTCGCAGGCTTTGAGGGACGTTGTCATCAAGGAGATGAAGCGTGACCCGAAGCTCTTTATGATGGGTGAGGATATCGCTACCCTGGGCGGCGCCTACGGCGTCACCAAGGGCCTTGTGGACATCTTCGGGCCCGAGCGTATCCGCAACGCCCCCATTTCCGAGGCGGCCACCATCGGCATCGGCCTCGGCGCAGCCTGCTGCGGCATCCCGGCGATCGTCGAGCTGCAGTACTGGGACTTCGGCCTCGTGGCCGCCGACCAGATCATCAACCAGGTCGCAAAGACGCGTTTCGTATTCGGCGCGCAGGCCAAGGTGCCCCTGGTCATCCGCGGCCAGCAGGGCATCGGTCGCGGCAACGGCGCGACCCATTCCCAGTCGCTGGAAACGATCTTCGTGCACTTCCCGGGCCTGAAGGTCGTCGTCCCCTCCACCGCCAACGAGGCCGTGGGTCTCTTCCGGAGCGCCATCCGCGATCCGAACCCGGTCTGCTTCTTCGAGCATAAGCTGCTGTACGCCAAGAAGGACGAGATCAACGAGGATCCCGATTTCATGATCCCCTTCGGCCAGGCCCGCATCGCCCGCGAGGGCACGGACTGCACCATCGTGGGCAGCATGCTCTATCTCTTCCGTTCGCTGGAGGCGGCGGATCTGCTGGCGCAGGAGGGCATCAACGTGGAGGTCATCGACCCGCGTACCCTGAATCCCTTCGACTATGACACGGTCATCGAGTCCGTCAAGAAGACCGGCCGCCTGCTGGTGGTGCATGAGGCGCACCGCAAGGCCGGCTGGGGCGCGGAAGTCGCCGCCGAGGTCACGGAGCGGGCGTTCAAGTATCTGGACGCGCCGGTGGCCCGTCTCGGCGCCGTGGATTGCCCGATCCCCTTCAACCCGATGCTGGAGAAAGCGGCCACGCCGCAGGTCTCCCAGATCGTGGACGCCGTCAAGGCGCTGCTGTACAAGTAAGCGGCTAACAGGAGGACATCATGGCACAAGGAGTCATATTGCCCAAAGAGGGCCTTACCATGGAGGAAGGCACGATCCTGGAGTGGATCGTGCAGGAGGGCGGCCAGGCCGTCAAAGGCGAGCCGCTTTTCAGCATGGAAACGGATAAGCTGACCATCACCATCGACGCGAATGTTTCCGGCACGCTGCTGAAGATCCTCCACCCGGTGGGCGACACGGTCCCCATCGCGGAGCTCATCGCCGTCATCGGCGAGCCGGGCGAGGATATCAGCGCATTCGTGGGCGGCGCTGCCCCTGCGGAGGAAAAACCTGCGGAAGCGCCGGCGGCTGCGGCCCCGGCCGCGCCTGCCGCGGAAGCGCCGAAGGCGGCGGAGACCGCGCCCGACGGCGCGGTGTATGCCAGCCCCCGGGCGAAAATGCGCGCCGCGGAAAAGGGCGTGGATTATACGAAGCTCACGGGCACCGGCCCGGAGGGGCTCATCATCGAGCGTGACGTGCTCGCGGCCGAGCCGGAGAAGCCCGTTCTTGCGACGCCTTTGGCGAAGAAGGTGGCGGAGCTTGAGAACGTGGATCTGGCGAAGGTGACGGGGAGCGGCGTCGGCGGGAAGATCGTGAGCGGCGACGTGAAGGCCGCGGCGGCAGCCGCGGAGCCGAAGGCG
>Ga0079305_1000254_pt1 | contig 127002 bp, 119 predicted proteins | sample LMS_cellobiose_e_FD_79183 | JGI IMG/M metagenome (GOLD analysis project Ga0079305, IMG submission 79183) | Rumen-fistulated moose microbial communities from Alaska, USA - LMS_cellobiose_enrichment | ecosystem: Host-associated > Mammals > Digestive system > Stomach > Rumen fluid ...
ATACAGAATACCACGCCTTCCGCTCCGTGTCAAGACCTTTTTTTCACTTTTTTTCTTCGTGAATCTCCGGCCCGGGCCCTGTCGCTTCAGGCGAGCTCGCTTAATATACACCCTCCCTCCTACCTTGTCAATACCTTTTTTTACTTTTTTTATTTTTGATCTTTACCGCCGCGAGCAGCAGCGGCAAAAGCGCGTAATAAACCGCCGGATTTGCTTTCTGCACTATAAACTCCGTTACATGCCAGAGTTCAAACGCGTTTTTCGCCGTAAGCGCCGAGCCCGCCAGCGCCGCGGCCGCGACCGGCGGCACGAACCATTTCCGTTCCTTTCTTACAAAGCACACCCTCAATACTTCGGCACAGACGAGAAAGAGGAGCGTCACCATCATAAAATCCGTGATGACCCATGTCGTCATCACCGCCGCCTCTATGCGGTCGAAAAGGCCGAGCACCCGCACATCCCTCGATACAAGGAAAAAGGGCTGCTGCTCCCTTGCGGTCATCTTGGCTCCATAGCAGCCAATGGTAACGAAAAGCGTAAAACTGACAAGGAGCATAAGCAGGCTGAGCCACTTAAGCAGCGGCTTTCCGCGGCGCTTTTCGTTCAAAGTGACGCTCCCCCGCAGAAAAAGCGCGCTCAGGGCCGTGCCGGCTACGTTGGCAGTGAGCAGCACCCCCTTGAACAGCGGCGCGATGTCCAGGCAGCTTATCGGGAGGACGTTTTCCGCTTTTATCATCGTCAGCGCGGACAACAGCACCAGCGCGAGCATTATAAAGATCAGGCCGAAAAAAATACCCGCTGCTCTTGCAAGCGTCTGCAGCCTTCCCATCGCCGCCAGCGCACATACGGCCGTGACTGCCGCGGCAAAGCCCCACGGGCCGCTCTGCGGGTATATGGTGGAGATGAGCCTTTCCGCACAGTTCCTTATTATATAAGAAGCGTAAAACGCCGTCCAAACGAAAAAGGCGAGCGCGAGCGCCCTGCCGAGCGTCTTCCCGAAGCATGAAATGAAAACCTCCGCAAGCCCCTTATCCGGGGGGCATTCCTCCAAGAGCCAACAGAGAAGCCTTATATAAATGAATACGGGAAGCACCGAAAGAAGCGGGGCAAGGTACATCGCCTTGCCCGCGTTTTCTGCGCCCATCCTCGGCAGTGCTCTCATCATAGGCGAAAAAAGGCCGGAAGCGATCACCGGCATGAACTGGCGGCTGCTTATTCTATCCTCTTTCATGCGTCTCTCCCGCTCCGCTTTCAAGCGGAGAAGTTATGTTGTAGGTCCTCTCTATGGCTATATCGTAAGAAAATTCCAGCGGAAGGCTTGAAAATGTCTCGTTCCAGTTTTCCTTAACTGCCGAAAAACGCACAGGGTCTCTCATCTCCAGCTTTTTCCCCATGCCGATGAAATCTGCCCCCGCGCTCCGGCAAAGCGCCATCGCTCCCTCAACCCGCTCAGCTTCAACCTCTTGAAGGCTTTCGGCCAGTCTGCTGATATCCTCTGGCGAATACACGTCCAGCTCGCTGTGCAGCTCGTCTATGCTCGCCCGCAGCTTGACCTTCACCTCTGCTCTCCCGAGTCGGCCGTCTTCATAATGCGGCACGAAAGATACTCTGCTTCCCGTCACCTGCAGCGACGCCGCGCCTCCCCTGCCGTCGCTCACTTCAACGGTATCGCTCTGCAGATAGCCGGTCAGCAGCATTATCCCATGCGCCTGCTCGCGGTCCGAAAAGGCCGCAAGCCTGCCGCCCTTTATAAGCGCATATCCTGCCGGAGAAAACCCGAGCTCGTTTGCTCCCTCTTCCACTCCCGTACCGCTCACTTCAAGGGCCGCCACGAGCGCGCAGTCGTTTTCCAGCATTGCCTGCGCCGTCTCGCCTAAAGTATAGGTATGCGCGTCTCCGAGCAGCCGCATGCTCTTTTCGAGCGCGGCAAGAAGGTCTGTAACGCAGGTGTTTTCTCCTGTGTCAAGCGTCACGGCATCCTCCGCCGTTCCGTTCCTTACTATATAAATATAGGTGCCGTACCGCACCGAAACTTCTCTCTCTATAAAATCAAGGAGGTAATATAGGTCCGTTTCGGCCGCTTTTTGCCCGAGCAGGCAGACGGCGACATGAGAAAAATAAATATCCTTTTCCGTAAAGGTCTGCATGCCGTCCAGCGCCCCGGCGATAGTGCGGGCAGAATTTTTGAGGACTATTACCGCTGAATCACCTCTTTTCCCCGTGGCGGCGGAAACCGTTACCGTCTCTCCGTCGCCGTCAATTCCCAGGGTCTGAATGAGCTCGAGGCGCTCTATATCCCTGTAATTGTCCCTGCCCTGCCGGCAGCCCGAAAAAAGCAGGGCCGCGGCCAGCAGCAGGAGCGCAAGCGAAACTTTTTTCATTTCTGGTTTCTCCTGTCAAGCGGTCTCAGCTCGGCCTCCCTGTATTTATCTGCCCTGAGAGGAAAGCGCAGCGCCGCCCGCAGGGCGGCAGCCGCTCCGCCGTGGGGCAGCGGGGAAAGGTACGGCGTTCCGAGGCATTCAAGAGACGCAAGGTGCATCACGAGGAGGACTCCGGTTATCATCAGGCCGAAAAACCCGGCCGCCACTGCCGCCGCCGTCAGCGCGAACCGGCACAGCCTGAGCGCCGCGCCGAGATCCTGGCTTGGCACCGTGTAGCCCGTTACCCCCGCTACCGCAACCACTATAACCACCACGGGCGAAACGACCTTGGCCTCTACCGCCGACTGCCCTACTATCAGCGCCCCTATTATGCTCACGGTGTCCCCCGAGGGCTGGGGCAGGCGGAGCCCCGCCTCCTGCAGGAGCTCGAAGGCGGCTAGCATGCCGAGCACCTCCGAAGCTGTAGAAAACGGTACGTTCTGTTTGCTCTGGATTATCGCCATCATCAATTTTGTCGGCAGCATCTCCTGGTGATATGTTGCCACGGCGACGTATATCGCCGGGAGAAGAAGCGTGATAAAAAGAGATGCCCAGCGTAAAACGGAAAGCGCCGAGGCCGTAATAAAATGCTCCGCCCTGTCCTCGGGCGAATGCATCTGCTGAGGGAGCGTGGCCGGAAGGATATAGCCCAAAGGCAGCCCGTCGATGAGCACGCCTACGTGTCCGGCGAGCAAATGCGAACACAGCCTGTCCGCCCTTTCGGTATTTATATAAAGGGGAAACGGGCTTTTCGCCCCGTTTGCTATATATTCCTCAAACGCAGCCGGCGATATCATCCCGTCTATCCTCGTTTCACTGAGCCTGCGCAGTATCTCTTGTCTGTACTCCGGGTTCGTAAGCCCGTCTATAAAGAGCACCGCGACCTTCGTTCTTGATCTTTCACCTACATACGTTTCCTCTATCTTCAGTGCCGGGGAGCGTATTTTCTTCCTCACCAGAGCCGTATTCATCCTTATCGTCTCGACGAAAGCGTCCTTCGCGCCCTTAACCACCTTCTCGCCGAGAGGCTCGGAGACCTGGCGCCTTACGTCGGACTTTACTTCAAAGGTAAGCGCCTCCCCCTCATGGTCAAAGAAGAGGGCGCAGCAGCCGTTTGCTATGTCGTTTATAACGTCCTCCGTCTTCTCGCGGCGGCGGACGGTATAGTTCGCCGCAAGGCCTCCGCATATTTTTTCCAGCGCCGCTTTTTCCGAGACAAAGGCGCCGAAACGCTCCCTGTCGCCTATCTGCATCAGGACGAAGCGGCCTATGTCCGCTCCGCTCACGAGGCCGTCAAGGAAGCAGAATCTCAGGCTGTGCCGCTTCTCCCCGGCAAGATAAATGCAGCGCGCTTCAAAATCGGCGCAGTCCGAAAAGGCGGCTTCTACCGAAGCGGAAAGGCTCATGGCTTCAAATCCCCTTAAAACAAATAAGACCGGACAAAAGTCCGGTCTTATTATTTACATCGTTTTGGAAATTAATACTTGAGCGGCGCGGGGAGCCACTCTTCGAGATCCAACGCTTCCGCTGCCTCGGTCTCGCTGTAGCTTATCTCCGAGGTCCAGCCCTCGGCAAGCGTCTCGAAGGCGTCCATCGCGGCATAGTAGCGAAGAGTATACGTCTCATCGACGTAGCTGTCCGGATCGATCTGCGTGCGCATGAAGATGCAGTAGCCGTTTTCCGTTTTTATTAGCTCGCTGATTTCACCGATCTCCATCTCCGCCGCGGCCTCAAATTCCTCCGAAAAGACTCCGCTGCCTCTTAAAAAGGAGTATCCGTCGGGATACGCTTCAAGATTTTCGTCCTCGCTGTGTTCCTTCATGAGCTCGGTGAAAAGAGCTTCTCTCTCCTCTTCCGGAGCGGCCGCAAGCCTGGAGTAAATGTCCTCCGCCCGCTTTTTGGCGTCCTGCGCCTTTGCGTCGTCATATTCCTTCCCGTCGCCGTCACGAAGAGCTATGTATATGAGCTTAACTCTTGCGTAGCCCACCTGCTCGGCAAACGAAAAGGCCTCTTCATCCTCAAAATCGGCTCCATCCACTCCGAACATCTCGCTGAACAGCAGATAGTACAGCGAGGAAATGCGGTTTGAATAATCAAAAGTATCCTCGGGCATGAAGTTTTCCTCCAGCAGGGCCAGAAACTCATCCTCGCCGCCGTAGGTTTTCTTCAGCTCTTCTTTATAATCAAGGATGATCTGCTCCTCTTCCTCGCTGAGCGTCACGCCTTTTTCTTCGCATTTGAGCTCTATGGCTCTGTAAAGCTTAAGGACCTCGCCGGTCTCCCAGAAAACCCTTTCCTCCGCCGTCGATCCCGAAAACTGCGCCTGCCAGGAATCCAGGCTCCCCGCTTCCCCGAGCACATATTCCACCGCGGAGATCAGCCAGTAGCAGTATTCGGGCCAGTATACCTCTCTGCCGCCGGCGACGGCCATAAGAGTAGTTTCGCTGAAAGCCCCGCGCATGGCGCTGTAAAGATCCTCCCTGCTGACTTCAGGCGCTTCCTCCTTGACTTCCTCGCTCGGCTTCGTTTCGGAGCTCTGCGTTTCTCCGGCCGCGGCGCCCTCCATCGGCTCAAGTGTAGCGGCCGGGGAGTCCTTTTTCCCGCAGCCCGCGGCCGCTGCCAGCAGCATCGCCGCAGCGAGCGCCGCAGCCGCTATCCTTTTAATTCCCATTTGGCGTTTCCTTTCTGTCAGTTCCTTCCGGATCGGCGGGCTTTGCCGCGATATATGACCTCACAAAGTCCGCCGCTTCCGCCACGGCCGTCGTTCCCTGCCGCAGCTTCAGCTTCAATACGGGAACGTCTCCCGCCTCTATTTTCATACGTTTTTTGAATTTTTCCGTGTTATAAAGCGCCGATACCTGCTCCATATCGAAATCCGTGAGTCTGAAATAGAGCCAGCCCGCCTTCTGCGTAACGGAGCTTATGCCGGCGGCGGAGGCCTCGCCTCTCAGAAGCGCCACTCTTATCAGCGTATCTACGGGCGCCGGAATATCGCCGAAGCGGTCGAGAAGCTCGTCGGCAAGGTCGTCCGCGTCCTGCTCGGTGCGAAGGTGCGCGATTCGCCGGTAAAGGTCCATCCTCTGCTCGCTTGAAGGCACGTATTTCTCCGGGATATGAGCGGCGACGGAAAAATCCGCCGAGCACTCGGTTTTTACTTCGGGCTTTTCGCCCTTTTCCTCTATTACCGCTTCTTCAAGCAGCTTGAGATACATATCGTATCCCACGCTCATCATATTTCCGGACTGCTCCGCGCCGAGCAGATTTCCCGCTCCGCGAATCTCAAGATCGCGCATGGATATCTTGAAGCCGGAGTTGAACTCCGCAAATTCACGGATCGCAGAAAGCCTTTTCTCCGCGGTCTCGGTAAGCACTTTGTCCTTTTTGAACGTGAGGTACGCGAACGCGTGTCGCGAAGAGCGGCCTACTCTGCCGCGTATCTGATGCAGCTGCGCGAGGCCGAGCCTGTCCGCATCTTCTATTATTAATGTATTCACGTTCGGTATATCTATGCCGGTTTCTATTATAGTAGTGCAGACGAGCACCTGAATCTCTCCCGAGACCATGCGCTCCATAACGCGGCCGAGCGTTTCCTCGTCCATCTGCCCGTGCGCGACGCCTACGGAGGCTCCCTCTAGCAGCTTTTCTATTCTTGCGGCCGTGCTCTCTATCGTCTCAATGCGGTTGTGCAGATAATAAACCTGCCCGCCGCGGGCGATCTCCCTTTTCATCGCGTCGGCGAGAATGCCCCAGTCGTGCTCCAGAACATAGGTCTGCACGGGGTGCCTGTCCTGCGGGGGCTCCTCTATGCTCGAAAGATCCCGCAGTCCGGAAAGCACCATATTCAGCGTGCGCGGTATCGGCGTCGCGCTGAGAGTGAGAACGTCCACTCCCTTCGCCAGCTCCTTGAGCCGCTCCTTGTGGGTGACTCCGAAGCGCTGCTCCTCGTCCACCACAAGAAGGCCAAGATCCTTGAACTTTATATCTTTCATCAAAAGCTTGTGCGTACCTATTACTATATCCGCCGAGCCGTCGGCTATTTTGGCCACGGCCTGCTTTATCTGCGTCGGCGTACGCATGCGGCTGAGAAGCTCTATCCTTATCGGATAGCCCGAAAAGCGCCGGGACGCCGTGGCGAAATGCTGCTGCGCCAGCACAGTCGTCGGAACGAGCATGGCCGCCTGCCTTCCCTCGAGCACGCATTTCATTATCGCGCGGAAGGCGACCTCCGTCTTTCCGTAGCCCACGTCTCCGCAGAGCAGCCGGTCCATCGGCTGGGGGCTTTCCATGTCGCGCTTTATTTCCTCTATGCAGCGCAGCTGATCGTCCGTTTCCGCGTAACCGAAGCCCTCTTCAAATTCCGTCTGCCACGGAGAATCCTTGGAGAAGGAATAGCCGGGCAGCCTCTTGCGCTCGGCATAGAGCTTTATCAGGCCCCTTGCCATATCCTGCGCGGCTTTCTTGGCTTTCGTTTTGGCCTTCTGCCAGTCCGCCCCGCCGAGCCGGCTCAGCTTTACCTGCTTATCCTCGCCTCCGCCTATATATTTGGAAACGAGATCGAGCTGCGTTGCCGGAACGTAGAGCGAATCCGTTCCCTGATAAGCTATTTTTATATAGTCCTTCCTCTGCCCGTCGACCTCCATCGGGAATATCCCGACGAAGCGGCCTATCCCGTGGTGCTCGTGCACAACAAGATCGCCCGGAGACAGATCGGCATAGCTGGCGAGTTTCTGCCTGTTGCTTTTGTATTTCCCGGGCCTTCTGCGCGCAGCCGGAGCTATCTGCCCCTCGGTCATAACCACAAGAGAAATGGAAGGTATTTCAAATCCGGCCGAAAGCGAGCCGACGCTTATCGCGCAGCTTCCCTTTTCCGGCAGCTTTTCAAGCTCTATATCAAGCGCGGCCGCCACGCCCCGATCGCCGAGAAAGCCCTTGAGTATCTCTGCTTTTCTCTTGTCGGAGCAGAGCACAACGGAGGAAAACCCGGATTTCATATGGTAGGCAAGATCCCCTGCGGCCGTCTCAAGGCTGCCGCCATAGGACGGCAGCTGCTTCGCCGTAAGATGCAGCAGCTCCTTCACGGGCAGCGGATAGCTGCTTCCCGTAAAGGCGTCGAGCATTATTACCGGTCTTTCCGCCAGTCTCTCCGCCGTTTCCTCCCACGTGCGGAAGAAGCCTCCGCCCTCGCCGAGCACCGGCATTTCCGAAACGTCGTTGGCAACTCTCCACATATAATTTTTGCCGCGCTCGGCAAGATTCTTCGGTTCAAAGAAGAACACGGCCGCATCTTCCGGAAGATAATCCGCGGCAGAGGCGAAATCATGGTATATCGCCTGCATGTATCTGTCCGCCGCGGCGAAGGAGCCCCCGTCTCTGAGCCTTGCTATATCCTCCCCGATAGCGGCTATGGTCTCTCTCTTTATACTTTTTTTGCGTGAAAGCCTTGCAGCCCATTCCGTAAGCTCCTCGCAAAGACCCTCGAGCCCGCCCTCGTAAAGGCCCGGCAGAGTCTCCGCCGCGGGCAGTATGTCCGCGTGCTCAAGATTCTCTATTCGGCGCTGGGACGAGACCTCAAACAGCCCCATCGAGTCTATCTCGTCTCCGAAAAACTCGCACCTTACCGGCAACTCCTGCGCAGGAGAGTAAAAATCCAGTATACCCCCACGCACGGCAAACTGCCCCGCGCCTTCTACCTGCTCATATCTCCTGTAGCCTGTCTCCGCCAGCCTTCTGCAGACCTCATCCAGCTCGATTTCCTCTCCTACCGAAAGAGAAAAGGCCGCTTCGCACAGCTTTTCGGCAGGCAGCGTCCTCTGCATGAGCGCGTCGGCTGTGGCTATTATAAGCTCCGCTTCGCCGCGTGTGAGCGCCCAGAGCGTCTTTATTCTTTCGTGCTCAGGCCCGCGGGAAACGCTGTCAGCCGAGAAAAAAGTAAATTCTCTCGCCGTCAGCAAATACGCCCTTCTTCCGGTGAGCGACGCCATGTCCTCCGCGCAGCGCTCGACCTCCAATTCATCAGAACACACTATTACTATTGGTCTGTCCGCCGCCACTGCTGCGGCGACGCATTCCTTGTGCACCCGCTCCAGCCCGCTCATTACGGCCGGGCAGCGCCCCGCCTCTATGCAAGTGGCAAGCCTCGCGACCGACGGCTCCTCTGAGATCGCCTTCACTATACTGAACATTTCGTCACCTCCCGGGGCTGAGATTTCTTGTATCGTACACTATCCGGAAGCTTTTTACAAGCGCAAAGCGGCGAACGCTGTTTTTGAGGCTTTTTTCTTACATGTTTTTACTTAATTTTCTAAAAAATGCCTTTTTGTGAAAATTGCACATATTACTTGTTAAAACTTTTCCTTGAAACGCTTGTAATTGTATGCTATTATGCTTCATAGTAAGATAAAGTTCAAAATGGGGTAGATTTGGGGCTTCAAAAAAGTCTGCTTCTCTTTTTGGCAATATGCCTAACTTGTATTATCATCTTTTTTTGTGCTTTTTGCCTTTTCCGGCGGCGGGATTTCTTCGAGAGGAGACGGTCTGATGGACGGGAAAAAACGCGACAGCCTCCCCAGAAAAGTGTTCAGCGTCGCATACTCCATAAACTTTATCATTCAGGCCGGCGTTTCGATGGTCGTCCCTGCCGGTCTTATAATCCTCCTCGGCTGGCTGATGACAAACCGCTGGGGCGTCGGCAAGTGGGCGATGGCCGTCGCCATAGTGCTCGGTATCCTCATCGGTTTTTACAGCATGTTTTATTATATAATCAAGGCTGGAAACAGCTTTGATCCCACCAAAATTTCCGATAAGGACGGTGAGCAGGATGGCGGAGCGCCCGGAAGTCCCCGTAAATAACCCCGAAGAGCCGCTCCCGGCGCCGGATATGTCTGCCATCCCTAAGGCGGATAAAAAAGAGACCTTCCGCTCTGTTCTTCCGGTAATGATAACAGAGGTCGTTCTTTCAGCCGCGATGGTCCTTGTTTACGTGCTTGTCGGCCGCTTCAGCAGTAAGGTCCTCTACGGCGCGCTTCTGGGCACGGTCGCGGAGCTTGCTAATTTTTCCGTCATGCTGCTCTCGCTTTTAAAGGCGGAAAAGGCTGAGTCCGTGGCCCGCGGGCAGCTGAGCGCGCGCGGAAATTATCTGCTCAGAATGGTCGTTCTGCTCGTTGTTCTCGCGCTGGCGCTCAAGACCGGGCGTTTCGATCCGCTGGCAACTCTTTTGCCCCTTTGCTTTATGCGGCTGGCTCTTTTTGCCTCCCAGCTTTTTTATAAAAACAAGAAAGGAGAGGATTCGTGATGGGAGATATAGATCACGGCCCGCGAATACTGGTCGAGTTCTCCTTTTTCGGCCTGTGCGACGTAAAGATCTCTCAGACCGTGCTTTCGTCCTTTTTAGTAATGATATTCCTTATAATATTAAGTGCCGTGCTGGGCAAAGGCCTTAAAAAGAGGCCGACAAAGAGGCAGGTGCTGGTGGAAAAAGCGGTATCCATGCTTGACAATCTCGTTCGCGATACCATGGGCGCGCACAACCGAGTTTTCGTCCCTTATATAGGCGCCCTGTTCTGCTCTTCCGTCTTCGGCTCGCTTATAAGCCTTCTCGGCGTTTTCCGCAGCGCTACGGCGGATCTCAGCACCACAATAACCTGGGCTCTTATCACGTCGGTCCTTGTATGGGCGAACAATATTAAGCGAAACGGCATCCTCGGCTGGCTCAAGGGCTTTACGGAGCCTGTTGCCCCCATGACTCCCATGAATATCATCAGCGAGGTGGCGCAGCCGGTTTCTATGGCCTTCCGTCATTTCGGAAATATCGCCGGCGGCAGCGTCCTTACCTCTCTCATATATGCCGCCCTCGCAGCGGGGAGCCATGCGGTCCTTTCCTGGATCCCGAACAAGGTGATAAGCGCAATACCTATTTTCCAGATAGGCATTCCGGCTGTTCTTTCTATCTATTTCGATCTCTTCGCCGGGGTCCTTCAGGCCTTCGTTTTCTGCATGCTGACAATGGTATATGTCGGCGCCGCCTGCCCTCCCCCGGAGGAAAGCAAGGCGGAAAAAACAGAATGATCAAAGCTGCTGTGCAATAAGTAATACATAGTAAAAATATAAGATAATGTTAATCTACAGGAGGAAAAACAAATGGAAGCATTGACAAGAGGTTTGATCGCGCTCGGCGCAGGTCTTTGCATGGGTCTCGGCGCCATCGGTCCGGCTATCGGCGAAGGTAATGCCGTAGGCAAGGCTCTCGAGGGCATGGCCCGCCAGCCTGAGGTCACCAGCACGCTCCGCACCAACATGCTGCTCGGCTGCGCTGTAACGGAGTCTACGGGTATATATTCGCTCGTTATCGCTCTTCTTCTCCTCTTCGTATTTTGATCCGTAAGTGAAAAAACAAAGGGAAAGGAGAGATTTTGCTTGAATTTTTTGACCGGTTTTGAGAGCTTTGTAGGCGTAAATTTCTGGACCTGCCTTTTTACGCTCATAAACCTGCTGATACTGTACAAAGTTATGAAAAAGCTTCTCTTCAAGCCCGTTATGAACATGATCGATTCCCGCCAGAAGGAGATAGACGATCTTTACGCCGACGCGAACCGCTCCAAGGAAGACGCAGCCTCGCTCAAAAGCGAATATGAAAACCGCCTGAGCGAAGCCAAAACCGAGAGCGAACAGATTCTCGAAAGCGCCAATCGCCGCGCCAAGCTGCGCGAGGAGGAGATCCTCCGCGATGCGCGCGAGCAGGCCGCGCTTACTCTCAAGCGCGCCGACGAACAGATAGAGCTTGATAAAAAGCGCGCTCTGAACGACCTTAAGGACGACGTTTCCGTCATAGCGGTCGATATCGCTTCGGCTGTTCTTGCAAAGAGCATCCAGCGTGAGGATCATGCGGAGCTTATAGATTCTTTTATAGAAAATCTCGGTGAGCGCCATGATTGACGCCGAAGTTTACGGAAAAGCGCTCTTTGAGCTTGCCGCAGAAAACGGCAGCGCAGACAGGATAAGCGGCGAAATAGAGGATATATGCCGTATCTTTGAAAAAAACGACCGCTACTGCACGCTTCTCGATTCTCCGGCCGTTTCCCTCCAGGAAAGGCTCTCTCTGCTTACAGACGCGTTTGAAGGCGCAGTAGATCCTCTTTTGATGAATTTCATGAGCATGCTCTGCAAAAAGCATTCCATGTATAAATTCATAAAATGCGCCGAATTCTTCCGCAGCAGCTACCGGAAAATAAGCAGCTCTCTTCCTGCCTCCGTCATTACCGCCGTGCCGCTTTCTCAACAGCAGTATGATGCTCTGAAAAAGAAGCTTGAGCGTATCACCGGCAGGGCTGTTGAGTTGGAAGCAAGCGTTGACGAATCGCTTATAGGCGGCGTAGTCCTGCGCTACAGCGGGATCCAGCTGCAGGACAGCATAAAAAACAGGCTCGACGATCTGCGCCGCAGCCTGCGCGAAACGACAGTGTAAGGTTGGTGAAACTGTGAGTCTGAATTTTGAAGATATATGCGAAGTAATCAAGCATCAGATAAAAAACTATTCGTCACAAATATCTCAGGATGAGATAGGCCATGTCATTCAGATCGGCGACGGCATCGCCAAGGTCCACGGCGTTGAAAAATGCAAAGCCAACGAGCTGCTTCTTTTCGAAAACGGCTCTTCCGGAATGGCAATCAACCTTGAAGAGAATTATGTCAGTGTCGTCATGCTCGGCACAGACGTCGGAATAAATGAAGGCAGCCTTGTCAAATGTACAGGCAAGGTAGTTTCCGTTCCTGTCGGCGAGACCCTCATCGGCCGCGTGGTGGACGCTCTCGGCCAGCCTATAGACGGCAAAAAGCCTTTAGAGCCGGCCGAATTCAGGCCTATTGAGCGCAATGCCCCCAGTATAATTCAGCGCAAGTCCGTTTCCGTCCCTCTGCAGACGGGCATAAAGGCCATCGACTCCATGATACCTATCGGCCGCGGCCAGCGAGAGCTGATAATCGGCGACCGGCAAACAGGCAAAACCGTAATCGCCTCCGATACCATAATCAATCAAAAGGGCAAGGACGTTATCTGCATCTATGTTTCAATAGGCCAGAAGAACTCTACCGTCGCCCAAATGGTGGACACTCTCGAGCAGAACGGAGCCATGGAATACACTATCGTCGTTTCCGCCTCCGCCTCCGAGCTCTCTCCGCTGCAGTACATTGCCCCGTATTCCGGCTGCGCAATGGCTGAATATTTTATGGACAAGGGCAAAGACGTCCTTATAGTTTATGACGACCTTTCAAAACACGCCGTTGCTTACCGCGCGCTTTCCCTGCTCATCCGCCGTCCGCCCGGACGCGAGGCTTACCCCGGAGACGTCTTCTATCTCCATTCCCGCCTGCTTGAGCGCTCCGCGCGCGTAGCGCCCGAATTCGGCGGCGGCTCCATAACCGCTCTGCCCATAATAGAGACTCAGGCCGGCGACGTTTCCGCTTATATCCCGACGAACGTTATTTCAATAACCGACGGCCAGATATATCTTGAATCCGAGCTCTTCCACGCCGGCGTCCGCCCCGCCATCAACCCGGGCATATCCGTTTCCCGCGTCGGCGGCAGCGCGCAGGTAAAGGCCATGAAGAAAGTCTCCGGTTCGCTGAAGCTGCTCTATTCGCAGTACCGCGAGCTGCAGTCCTTCGCGCAGTTCGGCTCCGATCTCGACGCCGATACGAAGTCGAGGCTTGCTCAGGGCGAGCGCATAGTCGAGGTCCTCAAGCAGGACCGCAACAGCCCGATAGACGTTGAGAAGCAGGTGTGCATCATCTATGCCGTGGTAAACGACCTTCTCTCCGATATTCCCGTCGACAAGATAAAAAGCTTTGAGCTCGAGCTTTTTGACTACCTTTCCTCCAAGCGTCCCGAGATACTTAAGAGCATCTCCGACACGAAAGACCTTTCTGCGGAGACCGAAGCCGAGCTTCGCAAAGCTATTGAGACCTGCAGGGATCAATTCGTACAGTAATAAGGTAAGATGAAATGGGAGCATCACTTAAGCAGATAAAAAACCGCATAAAAAGCGTAGACGGCACCCGCCAGATCACTAAGGCGATGGAGCTGGTCTCCACGCTGAAGCTCCGCCGCGCCAAGGAGCGCGCAGAAAACGTTCGCCCCTATCACGATGTTCTTGCCGAGGCTATCGTCGGCCTGCAGGCCGGCGTAGCGGAAAGCCCTACGGTTTTTGCCGTGCAGCGTGAAGTGAAAAAGACCTGCTACGTCGTCATCGGCGGGGACCGCGGGCTTGCCGGCGGGTATAACGCCAACCTTTTTCGTCTGGCAAAATCCCTTTTCGCGGATAAGATCTTCTGCGTCCTGCCCGTAGGAAAAAAAGCTCTTGATTACTATATTCACTGCGGCAGCGAGATTTTAAGCTCCGCTTTTGAATACTCGGCGCTCGTGGGCGTAGGCGACTGTGTCCAGATGGCCGAGCTGCTCTGCCGCGGCTTTGCGGACGGCAGCTATGACAGAGTATGCGTCGTATACACCAAATTCAACTCCATGCTTTCGCAGACGCCCGTCAGCGAGGAGATCCTTCCTCTTGATCTTGAAGGCGTTTCCGGAAAGAATTTTACCGGCTCTCTTATAGAGGGCAGCGCCGATGATCTTATCGCAAAGATCGTTCCTCAATACGTATCCGGCATCCTGTTCGCCGCGCTCTGCGAGGCCACTGCTTCCGAGCACGGCGCACGCCGTACCGCCATGAACGCCGCAAACAAAAACGCCGATGAGATCATCGACTCGCTCATGCTCAAATACAACCGGGCGCGCCAGGCGATGATTACACAGGAGATCACGGAAATAGTTTCAGGCGCCGAGGCGCTTTAACGAAAAGGAGAAGTCCTTATGGAAGAAAAAAACACCGGAAAGGTGCTGCAGGTCATGGGGCCTGTTCTGGACCTTGTTTTTGAAAGCGGCCACCTCCCCGATCTGCTCAACGCAATTGAAATCGAGCGCGAAGACGGCAGCAAGCTGATCTGCGAAGTCGCGCAGCAGCTCGGTGACAACATCGTCCGCTGCATCGCCATGAGCTCCACGGACGGCCTTATGCGCGGCGCAGCGGCTTTGGATACCGGCAGCTGCATAAAAGTCCCCGTAGGTCATAATACCCTCGGCAGGATGTTCAATCTTCTCGGGCAGCCCATAGACAATATGCCCGCGCCGGAGACCGATGAGTTCTGGCCGATCCATCGCGATCCCCCCTCCTTTGAGGAGCAGGCCAGCACTACCGAGATCCTTGAAACCGGCATCAAGGTGGTCGATCTTATCGCTCCGTATGCCAAAGGCGGAAAGATAGGCCTTTTCGGCGGCGCAGGCGTCGGCAAGACTGTGCTTATAATGGAACTTATAAACAACGTCGCAAAGCAGTACGGCGGCATTTCCGTATTCGCCGGCGTCGGCGAGCGTTCCCGCGAGGGCAACGACCTTTACAACGAAATGAAAGAATCCGGCGTCATCAATAAAACGGCGCTGGTCTACGGCCAGATGAACGAGCCCCCCGGAGCGCGCATGCGCGTAGGTCTCTCCGGCCTTACGATGGCAGAGTATTTCCGCGACCGCGAGGGGCAGGACGTTCTTTTGTTCATCGATAATATTTTCCGCTTCACCCAGGCGGGCTCCGAGGTTTCCGCCCTGCTCGGGCATATGCCCTCCGCCGTCGGCTATCAGCCTACTCTGGCCACCGAAATGGGCGCGCTCCAGGAGAGAATAACCTCCACGAAGAAGGGCTCTATAACCTCCGTCCAGGCCGTTTACGTCCCTGCAGACGACCTTACGGACCCCGCCCCCGCCACTACCTTCGCCCATCTGGACGCCACTATCGTTCTCGACCGCGGCATTGCCTCTCTCGGCATATATCCTGCCGTCGATCCGCTGGAATCCACTTCGCGCATCCTCTCCCCCGATATCGTGGGCATTGAGCACTATGAGGTCGCTCGCGAGACCCAGCGAATTCTGCAGCGTTACAAGGATCTGCAGGATATAATCGCCATCATGGGCATAGACGAGCTCTCCGAGGAAGACAAGCTGACAGTCAGCCGCGCAAGAAAAATTCAGCGCTTCATGTCCCAGCCTTTTGCCGTCGCCGAGCAGTTTACCGGTTTTGAGGGCAAATTCGTCCCGATCGAAGAAACCGTCCGCGGCTTCAAAGAGATCCTCGAGGGAAAGCACGACGATCTTCCGGAATCTGCTTTCCTGTTCGTCGGTACCATAGATGAAGCCGTCGCCAAAGCAAATAAGGTGACGGAATGAAAAGCTTTCATCTGCAGATAGTCACTCCCGACTCCTGCGCCTATGACGGCGAAGCGGAATCGCTGCTTCTGCTTACCAGCGAAGGATATGTGAGCATACTGGCCGGTCACGCCGACTATATTGCTTCCCTGTCTATCGGCGAAGTGGTCGTTACGCGCGGCGGCAAAGCATATCACGCTGCATGCGGGGGCGGCTTCGTCTCCGTGACCTCCGGCGAGGTACGCCTCGTTACGACCACCTTTGAATACGCAGACGATATTGATGTAGAAAGAGCCGAGGCAGCGCGGAAGCGCGCGGAAGAAAGGCTCCGGGATGCAAAGGAAGCCAAAGAGCTGGAGATCACCAAGTCCAAGCTCATGCGCGCTCTTAACCGCATTTCCGTGGCGAAGAAATAAGATTTCTCAAATCCTCTTTTCATATTATAAACCCGGGCGGCACTGCTTTTTGCGTGCCGCCCGGGTTTATTCTCTATGTATTTATGCAGCGCTCTTATTTCTGCTTCTTGAGCAGGTCGCGGATCTCGGTAAGAAGCTTTTCTTCAGCAGAGGGCTCGGGAGGAGCTTCCGGAGCCGCCTCTTCCGCGGCCTTTTTCCTCTTCTCTGCCGCCTCGTGAGCCTTATTGAAAGCCTTTACAATGCAGAAGACGACGAATGCAACGATTATAAAGTCGATTATCGCAGAGAGGAAAGTCCCGAAGCCCAGAACCGTCGCTTCCTTGATAACTTCGCCCGTCGCCGTGTCCACCTCAGCGGCCTTGAGCGTTATGTTCAGCGCCGCAGTAGCATCGCTGCCGCCGAAAATGTAGCCGATGAACGGCATAAGGACGTTATTTACCAGAGCGGTCGTTATCTTGCCGAACGCAGTGGCGATTATAACGCCTACGGCCATATCGAGTACGTTGCCCCTGCTTATGAATTCTTTGAATTCACCGAAAAATCCTTTCTTTCCATCCTTTTTTGCCATTGTTGTTCCTCCTTCTTATTTCTTCGGTTCTATTCTTTCAAGTCCGCGCATATAGGGACGCAAAACTTCCGGGATCGTTACACTGCCGTCGGCGTTCTGGAAATTTTCCATTATCGCGGCAACCGTTCTTCCTACGGCAACGCCGGAGCCGTTGAGCGTGTGCACAAGCTGCGGCTTCTCGCCCTTTCCGCGGCGGAAACGTATATTTGCGCGCCTGGCCTGGAAATCTTCAAAGTTAGAGCAGGAAGAAATCTCAACATATCTTCCGTAAGACGGCATCCATACCTCTATATCGTAAGTCATCGCGCTGGAAAAACCGAGGTCTCCGGTGCAGAGCATCACAACTCTGTACGGCAGGCCAAGCGCCTGAAGAACGCTCTCAGCGTCACGCGTGAGGGATTCAAGCTCCTCGTAAGACTTCTCCGGATCGGCAAATTTTACCAGTTCAACTTTGTTAAACTGATGCTGCCTTATGAGGCCTCTCGTATCTCTGCCGGCGCTGCCGGCCTCGGCGCGGAAGCATGCGGAATACGCACAGTATTTTATCGGCAGCTGATCGCCGTCAAGTATGTCGTCCCTGTGCATGTTCGTTACGGGAACTTCAGCCGTCGGAATAAGGAAGTAATCCATATTTGCAAGCTTGAAAGCGTCTTCCTCAAACTTCGGAAGCTGCCCGGTGCCCGTCATGGAGGCGCGATTTACCATATACGGCGGGAAAATCTCTGTATATCCATTTTCGCTCGTATGCTTATCGAGATAGAAGCAATAGACCGCTCTCTCGAGCGCGGCGCCGGCGCCGCGGTAAAAATGAAAGCGCGCGCCGGTAACTTTCGCTGCCGTGGTCGGATCGAGAATGCCGAGAGTCTCGCCGAGCTCCCAATGCGGTTTGGGCTCAAAATCGAACTTTGTCGGTTCTCCCCATCTCCGCTGTTCTACGTTTTCATCGCTGTCTTTACCCGCTATGACCTTGGAATTGGGAATGTTTGGTATCGACAGCAACAGAGTTCTCTGTTCAGCCTCTATAGAAGAAAGCTCGTTGTTAAGCTCTGTTATCTCCTCGGAAAGCTTCTTCATTTCAGCCATGACAGCCGAGGCGTCTTCTCCGGCCTTTTTGAGCTGCGGAATCTTTTTGGAATCCGCGTTCTGCTGAGCCTTCATACCTTCTACTTTGAAAATTACGTCGCGACGCAGCTTATCAAGCTCCAGCAGCCTGTCGATTTCCGCATCATAGTTTGCCTGCCTGTCCTTGAGGCGGGTTTTGATAAAATCAGCGTTTTCTCTTATTATTTTTATATCGAGCATTTATTCTACCTTCCATCACTTGTTTTTTTCAGTTTTTCGAGCATTTCAAGGATTATTTCCAGATCTTCATTGCCGTAATACTCTATTTCGATACGGCCCTTCTTCTTTCCGTCAATTATTCGGATCTTTCTCCCGAGGTTTTCCGTCAAATGCCTCTCAAGGTCCGCTATGTAGTCCACAAACGGCGCTTTCGGTTTGCTCTTCGTGGCTTTTTGCCTTGAAAGCCTGCGCGAAAGCTCTTCAGTCTGTCGAACTGACAGTTTTTCCGCCGCTACTTTTTTTGCGACGCTTATCAGCTGCGGCTCGTTTTCCTTAAGCGCCAAAAGGGCCCTGGCATGTCCCGCGGAAAGCTCGCCCTTTTCTATGAGCAGCTTCACTTCCTCCGGAAGCGACAGTAATCTCAACGCATTTGCCACCGCCGGCCGTGATTTTCCGGCTTTTTCAGCCGCTTCTTCCTGCGTAAGTCCGAAATCTTCAATAAGCGCCTTGTAGCCTTCAGCCTCTTCAAGCGGATTCAGATCTTCTCTCTGAAGGTTTTCTACCAGAGCCAGCTCTATAGCTTTCCTGTCGTCCGCTTCTATTATCCTTGCCGGCACCTGCGTTAATCCGGCAAGCCTTGCCGCGCGCCAGCGCCGTTCGCCGGCTATTATCTGATAACTTCCGCTCGGAAGCTTCCTGACGGTAAGCGGCTGGATTATTCCGTGTTCAGCTATGGAATCTGCCAATTCGTTCAATGCCGACTCGTCAAAAATTCTTCTCGGCTGCTTGATCGCAGGCTCTACTTTTGAGATCGGCAAAAAAACGCACTCTACATTCTCCGCGTCATATGCTGCGGCTCCCAAAAGAGCGCCGAGGCCGGTCCCAAGTCCTTTTTCAAGCATTTCAGCCCTCCTTCTTCAAGAATTCCTTTGCCAACTCCATGTACGCCGCGCTCCCGCGAGAAGATCTGTCATAGTAAAACACGGGTTTCCCATGGCTGGGCGCCTCGCTCAAGCGCACATTTCGCGGTATCGCGGCAGAATAAACCCTGTTCTGGAAGTATTTTCGAACTTCTTCAGCTACCTGCAGAGACAAATTTGTTCTGCCGTCGTACATAGTCAGAACTATTCCCTCTATGTCAAGCGAAGGATTCATTTTTCGCTTGATCATTCGAACTGTTGCAATTAGATCGCTGAGACCTTCAAGCGCAAAGTATTCGCATTGCACCGGTATCAGTATCGTCTGCGCGGCACACAGGGCGTTCAGCGTCAAAAGCTCGAGCGAGGGCGGACAATCAATGAAAATATAATCGTATAGATCCCTGACGGAAGCCATCGCTTTTTTTAATATGTACTCGCGCTCCTCAAGCCCGACCATTTCGATCGCCGCGCCTGCAAGCGCCTTGTTCGCCGGTAAAACGTCGCAGTATTTTGTTTTTCTGATTGCTGCCGCCGCCGTAACGCCGTTTATCAACACGTCATAGGTGGATGGAGACGCGCTATTCTTATCTATCCCCAGTCCCGACGTTGCATTGCCTTGAGGATCCGTATCGCAGAGCAGTATTTTTTTGCCCAACTCATGCAGGGCGCAGCACAGGTTCACGGCAGTAGTTGTTTTGCCTACCCCGCCTTTTTGGTTTGCAACCGCAATGATTCGACCCATCTTTGATCCTCACAGTCTTTTTTATACCGATTATTATAGCACACCTTTTCTGTTTTTCAATATGTTTCACGTGAAATGTTTCCTGTGCGTTTCACGTGAAACACATTATCAATCAAGCAGAAAAGCAAGCTCCTCATCGCTCAGATCCGGCTGAAGCAGCATGTTGAGCGACAGGCCTATCAGCTTGGCCATGTTTTCTATTCTCGCGTCGATATCCCTCGGCGTAACCATCATAACGGAACTGTCGGTAAACTCTGGCTCTTCCGCGTCTCTTCCGCCTGCTTTTTCAAGGAGGTCTGCCGCAAGAGTTGCGGCATCCACTACGGTGGGAACGCCTATTGCGAGCACGTCAACTCCCATGGTCTCTTTATTAATGGCCGCGCGCTTGTTTCCTATGCCTGAACCCGGAACTATGCCGGTATCGGCTATCTGCACTGTACAGCAAAGCCCTGAAGTATGACGAGAGGCGAGGGCGTCGACTGCGATTATCAGATCGGGCGCCGTTTTATCCGCTATTGCGCGTATTATTTCGGCGCTTTCTATGCCTGTTGTTCCCAAAACCCCCGCTGAAAACGCCGAAACGCTCCTGAGGGCGCCAAATTGTTCCGGGAGCCCGCTCTTGAGGTGCCTTGTTACCATAATCTTCCTTACGACTTCCGTTCCAATTGCATCCGGCGTTATTCGCGGATTGCCCAAGCCGGCTACAAATATCGACTGCTTTTGTGAAATTTTATACATCCCATTAATTTCCTTTTTCAACGTCTCCGCGCATCTTTTCATCTCTTCGCCGTAAACTCCGTCTCTGGGAATAAAAAGCGTTATATACGTCCCCTCCGGTTTCCCGAGAGCCTCTGCGCCTTTTTCATTCAAAATCTTTACCGCGCTGATTTTAATTCCGTCTTCAGTCTTGTCATAAGCCTCCACACCCTCGAGGCGGGTAAGAGCACCGCTGCTCTGCTCATATAATTCTCTGGCTTCTACCGCAAGATCCGTTCTTATGCTCCGCATTCTGACGCCTCCCGATTTCTATTGCTTATATTTTTATCTTTCGCCGCGGGCCCTATGCGTTCTTTGTTCTTTTTTTAAAAAAAGACTTGCTTTTTCTTCCGGGAGGTGCTACAATAACATTCCATGATTCCGTGGATATATGTTTTAAATCACTTTTAGGGGGGTGGCATACTTGCCGAATATTAAATCTGCGGCCAAGAGGGATCAGCTTTCAAAGCTTCAGAACGCCAAAAACAAGGCGCAGAAAACCGAACTGAAGACTAACCTCAAGAAGTTCAATGCAGCGGTTTCCGAGGGCGACCGTAATGCGGCCGATTCCGCATATAAGGTTGCGGTATCTTCGGTTGACCGTGCGGCTTCCAAAGGTATTCTCCATAAAAACAACGCAGCCCGCAAAAAGAGCCAGCTGGCGCTCAAGCTCAACGAGCTTGCAAAGTAAGAGCATTGAAAGCAAAAACCCGAAGGATTATCCTTCGGGTTTTTTTATTTTACTGAAACTTTTTGCTTTCGGCCACGGCCAGCGCGTCGCAGCGGTTATTGTATTCCGTTTCGGCGTGGCCTTTTACCCAGATGAAGCTGACATCGTGCTTTTCCAGCAGCGGCAGGAGCCTTTCCCAGAGATCCGGATTCTTTACTTCTTCGTTTTTGCTGCGTTTCCAGCCCTTTGCCCGCCATGCTTTTATCCAGCCGAGGTTAACGGCGTCCACCACATACCGCGAATCGCTGTAAAGCTCCACCTTGCAGGGCTCCTTGAGCATTTCAAGCGCCGTGATAACGGCTGTGAGCTCCATGCGGTTGTTCGTTGTGATCTCTTCGCCGCCGGAAAGCTCTTTTTCGTGCCTGCCGTACTTCAGTATGGCCCCCCAGCCGCCCGGACCTGGGTTTCCGGAACAGGCGCCGTCGGTATAAATAGTTACGCTTTTCATTCTTCTTCGGGCATTTCCGCCGCCGGCTCTTCGCTCTCTTTTTCCGTTTTTTCCATGGATATTACATTTACGTCATCAGCCAAGCGCATGAGACGAACACCCTGAGTAGAGCGGCCGTATATATTTATATCCGAAGCGGCGGTGCGAAGGATCGTGCCGTCGTTTGAGATCATCAGCACGTCGTCATCCTCGCCGACAGCCTTTATCGCGGCAACTTTGCCTGTTTTATCCGTTATATTATAGTTTTTCATGCCCATTCCGCCGCGGCTTTGGGGCATTTTGGCGCCGTTTTCGCCGGTGCGGTAATATTCTTCAACTGCCGTGCGTTTTCCGTAACCCTTTTCGGTCACCGAGAGCAGGTAACCGCCTTCAGCCGCTATCTCGGCGCCGACGCAGTAATCGCCCTCGCGCAGCCTTATGCCGCGAACGCCGCCGGCTGTACGACCCATCTGGCGGATATCGTCCTCCGCAAAGCATATCGCCATGCCGTCGTGTGTGGCGATTATAATGTTTTCGCTGCCGCCGGTCTCGAGAACGGATATGAGCTCGTCGTCTTCGTCAAGATTCAGCGCCCTGATGCCTACGTTCCTGATATTCCGCAGCGCGGCGAGATTAAGACGCTTTACCGTGCCTTTTCTTGTAGTCATCACAAGATAGCGGTCCTCCGGGAATTCGCGCAGATGCAGCATTGTGCTGACTTTTTCGTCTGCCTCCACCGGGATTATGTTAATAATGTTCTGGCCTTTGGCCGTGCGTCCTGCCTCGGGGATCAAGTAACCCTTCCTGCGGTAAGCCTTTCCTTTATTTGTAAAAAACAGAATATAATCATGAGTTGATGCTGTGAATACTGTCTTTACATAATCTTCTTCACGGGTCGTCATCGCCGTTACGCCGCGTCCGCCGCGCCTCTGCGCTCTGTACGCCGTGGTAGGGAGGCGCTTTATATATCCGGCGCCGGTAAGGGTATATACGCAGGTTTCTTCGTCTATGAGGTCCTCAACGTCTATTTCATCTTCTACGGCGGCAATTTCCGTGCGCCTGTCGTCGCCGTACTTATTGCGGATCTCCGTAAGCTCGCCTATAAGCAGCTCGTGCTTGAGCTCCTCCGAGCCCAGCAGCTCCAGATAGCCCTTTATCTTGACCTGCAGCTCGTTATACTCCGCCTCGATTTTGTCTCTCTCAAGCCCCTGGAGGCGGCGCAGCTGCATTTCAAGTATGGCCTGGGCCTGGATTTCGGAGAGCGAAAAGCGCTCCATGAGACGCTCTTTTGCGTCATCATAGCTCGTGCGTATGATATGGATGACCTCGTCGATATTATCGCAGGCGATACGCAGGCCTTCGAGAAGGTGCGCGCGCTCGCGCGCTTTTTTGAGATCAAACTCTGTGCGGCGAGTTATTACCTGCATCTGGAACGCGATGTATTCCTCCAGAATCCCTTTGAGAGAAAGGATCCTGGGCTGCGTCTGGTTGTTTACGAGAGCAAGCAGGACTACTGCAAAAGTAGTCTGCAACTGGGTGGAGGAAAAGAGCCTGCTGAGCACCACCTGCGGATTAGCGTCGCGCTTGAGCTCTATCACTATGCGCATGCCGTCGCGGTCGCTTTCGTCGCGCAGGCCAGATATGCCTTCTATTTTCTTTTCCTTTACCTGATTCGCTATGGACTCTATAAGCCTTGATTTGTTTACCATGTAAGGAATTTCAGTAACAACTATCCTTACGCGGTTCTGGCCGAATTCTTCGGTCTCGGTGCGTGCGCGCACCTTGAGCGCGCCCTTGCCCGTGGCATACGCGGCGCGGATACCCGCTCTGCCCATGATTATGCCGCCGGTGGGGAAGTCCGGGCCCTTGAGGTGCTCCATTATTTCGTCGAGCGTTGCGTCCGGATTTTTCAGCACGCATATCGTGGCGTCTATCGTCTCGCGCAGATTATGCGGGGGGATATTCGTAGTCATGCCGACGGCTATGCCGGAGGAGCCGTTTACGAGCAGGTTGGGGAAGCGTGAGGGGAGCACGAGAGGCTCCCTTTTCCGCTCGTCATAGTTGGGAATAAAATCAATAGTGTCTTTTTCAATATCGCGCAGCATCTCATTCGATATCTTCGCGAGCCTTGCTTCCGTATAACGGTAAGCAGCGGCGGGGTGGCCGTCGATAGACCCGAAGTTGCCGTGGCCGTCCACCAGGGGGATGCGCAGTGAAAAATCCTGCGCGAGGCGCACGAGCGCGTCGTATACGGAGGCGTCGCCGTGCGGATGGTAGCTTTTAAGCACGGAGCCTACCGTCGCCGCGGATTTGCTGTACTGCTTGTCGGAGGTGAGGCCGTCCTCGTACATGGTATAGAGGATGCGGCGATGGACGGGCTTAAGGCCGTCGCGTACGTCGGGCAGCGCGCGCCCTACGATAACGGACATCGCGTAGTCGATGTACGATTTTTTCATTTCCCGCTCCAGATCGACGTCCACTATGGTCTGATCCGGAAAGCTGATATCGGGGTTTTTATCCTTATGCGCCATTTCACACCCTCCTATATGTCAAGGTTGACGACATATTTAGCGTTCTTCTCTATGAACTCGCGGCGCGGTTCCACCTTTTCGCCCATGAGAAGAGTAAATATCTCGTCCGCCGCCACGGCGTCGGACATCTCCACGCGCAGCAGTATGCGGCGTTCCGGGTCCATGGTGGTCTCCCACAGCTCGTGCGGGTCCATTTCGCCGAGGCCCTTGTTGCGGCTTATTTCTACCTTGGCTTTCGGATCTCCGCCCTTCATTTCGGCGGATATCTGATCTCTTTCTTCATCGGAATAGGCGTAGCGGGTCGTTTTGCCTCTTACGAGCTTGTACAGAGGCGGCTGCGCGGAATAGATATTCCCGTTTTCGATAAGCGGCCGCATGAAGCGGAAGAAGAATGTGAGCAGAAGCGTTCTGATATGCGCGCCGTCGACGTCGGCATCGGCCATTATTATGACCTTGCTGTAGCGCAGCTTCGTTATATCGAATTCGTCGCCTATGCCTGTGCCCAGAGCAAGGACCACAGGCATGAGCTTGTCGTTCGTATATACCTTGTCCGCTCTCGCTTTTTCGACGTTGAGCATCTTGCCCCAGAGGGGAAGAATGGCCTGGAAGCGGCTGTCGCGGCCGCCTATGGCGGAGCCGCCGGCGCTGTCGCCCTCGACGATGTATATTTCGGTCAGGCTCGGGTCTGCGTTGTTGCAGTCCACGAGCTTGCCGGGCAGGGTAGAGCCCTCAAGCACATTTTTCCTGCGCGTAAGATCGCGCGCCTTTTTTGCCGCCTCTCTTGCGCGCGAGGCAAGCATGGCCTTTTCGAGGATCGTGCGCCCTACGGCGGGATTTTCTTCAAGATAGACCGAGAGCTTTTCCGAAACTATATTATCTACGAGCGTCCTTATCTCGGAGTTGCCGAGCTTGGTTTTCGTCTGCCCTTCGAACTGGGCTTCCGTGAGCTTTACGGAAATTATAGCCGTAAGTCCCTCGCGGGAATCCTCGCCCGTCAGCTTTTCCTCGCCCTTGAGGATATTGTATCTCTTGCCGTAATCGTTGAGCACGCGCGTGAGCGCCGTTTTGAAGCCGGTCTCGTGCATGCCGCCTTCGGTGGTGTTTATATTGTTTGCAAAGGAGAGGATCACTTCGTTGTAGCTGTCGGAATACTGCATGGCTACTTCGGCAATGGAATCGTTCTTTTCGCCCGAAAAATAGATCACGTTCTCGTGCAGAGGGGTTTTGTTTTTATTTATCATCTGCACAAAGGAGCGTATGCCGCCTTCATAGTGCATTTCGAGCTCGTTTTCCTTGCCCGCTCTTTCGTCTGTAAGGATTATCTTCAGTCCTGCATTGAGAAAAGCCTGCTCGCGCAGACGTGTGCTGAGCGTATCGAAATCGAAAACGGTATCGTCGAATATTTCCGCATCGGGCTTGAAGGTCACCTTTGAGCCGCGTTCGCTGCCCTCGCCGATAACTGTAAGCGGCATAACTACGTCGCCGCGCGCGAATTCCATTCGGTATATCTTCTCGCCGTCGCATACCTCGACGTTCAGCCACTCAGAAAGCGCGTTAACTACCGAGGCGCCCACTCCGTGCAGGCCGCCGGAGACCTTATAGCCGCCTCCGCCGAATTTTCCGCCCGCGTGCAGGACAGTAAAGACTACCTCGAGGGCGCTTTTTCCCGTCTGCTCCTGTATGCCTACGGGGATGCCGCGGCCGTTGTCGCGCACGGTGATTATATCGCCTTCGCCTATAGTTACTCTAATCTCCGTGCAGAAGCCGGCCAGCGCTTCGTCTATGGAGTTGTCTACTATCTCGTATACGAGATGATGCAGACCCCTCAGAGAAGTAGTGCCGATGTACATGCCCGGCCTTTTGCGTACCGCTTCGAGGCCTTCGAGCACCTGGATCTGTGATGCGTCGTATTTCTGCTGTTCGTTTTCGATAATGTCTGCCATGCTTACCTCCAACTGAAAATATCGGTTTCGGCGCGTTTGGAAAGGGTAGAGGAAGATATCTGCGATAAATAGACGCTGTACCCTTCGCCTTCCGATACTATTGTAAATGATCTCGGTATATCCTCGCCTACCTGGATTACCCGGCCCTCTTTCTCCGACCGCGCCAGGAAGTTTCTCGTCGCTTTCGCGCGCGAGCAGTTATCGAGATCAAATATCCCTATTATGGAATTTTTCGCTGTCATCTTTCCGCTGCCGAGATGAACGTACATTTTTATCCTCCGCTATGCTTTTACAGAGCCATTTTCAACACAAAATACCTTGCCGTTCGTCCTTTCGCGTATGCCGTCGTCCTCGCAGCAGGTTATAAGCACCTGCCCTTCGTCTATGTGGTTCAGTACAAAACTCTGGCGCTTTGCGTCAAGCTCGCTGAGAACATCGTCCAGCAGCAGAACAGGATATTCGCCGGAGGCGGCGAAATGGATCTCCCGCTCCGCCAGCTTTATCGATAATGCCGCAGTGCGTGTCTGCCCCTGAGAGGCAAAATTCTTTGCCGGACGGCCGTTGAGCTCTATCTCCAAATCGTCCTTGCTCACTCCGGAAAGGCAGAGCCCGGATTCTATCTCCGCTCTGTAATGAGAGTGCTGGTGCTCCATGAGCTGCTCGAATATTTCCTGCGGCGGGGCGTTTCGCGGGTCTTTCACCGTCTTCACCGTTTTGTAGGCGATGGAGAGCCGCTCCGCGCCGCCGGAAAATTCCGTGTGTATCGCTGCGGCTCTTTTTGAAAGCTCCTCCGTAAACGCCGCGCGGAATCTCAGTATCTCCGTACCGAGCTGTGCAAGTCTCAGATTGTAATCTTCCAGAAGATCCAGCAAAGACGGTTTTTCCCTCCAGTCTCTGAGTATCCTGGTTTTCCTGTCGTAAAGCCTGGAAAATTCTGAGATAAGGGAAGCGTATCTCGGTCTGAGCTGAAAAAGGACCGAGTCCATAAGCCTTCTGTGTACCGCCGCGCCCTCGCGGACGATTTTCAGATCATCCGGGCAGAAGAGCACAGCTGTCAGCCTTCCTCTGAGCTCGGCTGCTGATTTCAGCTTTACTCCGTTGCAGGAAAAAGTCTTTTTCCCTCCTCTGGGAAGTCGCATAAAGAGCTCGTCTGTTCTGTCAGCCTGTATGACCTCAGCTTCTATTTCGGCAAATTCGCTTTCAAAGCCGATCACTTCCTGATCCGTCTTTGCTCTGAAGGATTTTCCGCAGGTAAGAAAATATACGGCTTCGAGAAGATTCGTTTTTCCCTGGGCGTTCTCGCCGGAAATCACGTTTATCCCCCCGGCAAAGCTTATCTCCGCCTTTTGATAATTCCGGAAGCCCTCGAGCCTTATTCTTCCGAGCTGCATGTCTTTTCTGCCTTTACGACGAACGATTTGCCGCCGAGAGATACCCTGTCTCCGTCATGAAGCTTTTTCCCGCGCATGGTGCATATTTCACCGTTGAGCCTCACTTCACCGTCCTGTATGATCTGCTTCGCCATGCCGCCGCTTTCGACCGCGTTGGCAAACTTAAGAAAAGCGTCGAGCTTTATTTCTTCTCCGGATATGGTTATCTCTTCACTTTTCGTTTTAACTTTCAGCTTTTTAAGCTTTATTTTACTCACCGGCTTTCAGTCTTACGGGGAGGATCATATAGAGATAATCCTTTTTCTCTTCTACAGGAACTACCATGCAGGGAGATACGCCTGAATTGAGCAGCAGCTTGATTTTTTCATCGTCTACAGCCTTCAGCGCCTCAAGCAGATAGCGGTTGTTGAAGCCGATCTCAAGACCCTCGCAGTCTCCCTCTACAGCGCATTCGTCCGTCGCTCTGCCGAGCGCGGAAATAGTGGACATTTTGACTATTCCGTCGTCAAAAATGCAGCGCACGGGGTTTTTGAGCCTGTCGTTTATAATGAGCGAGACTCTTTCTATGCAGTCCGAAAGAGCTCTTCTGTCGGCCGTTACGCTGTACTTGCTGTTTTGCGGAATGGCCTGCTTATAATTAAGGAATTCTCCCTCGAGCCTGCGGGAAACGAGGATCGTATCGCCTATATTGAAAAGTATATGCTTTGCGCCTACTGATATTTTTACCTTTTCCTCACCGTTTGAAGCAAGCTTGGCGACTTCAGCAAGCGCCGTTCCCGGTACTACGAAGGAGCCGTTTGCTATATTTTCTCCCTCGAGCTTTTCACGGCGGAGTGCGAGCCTGTAGCCGTCTACCGATACCACGCTCAGTATCCCGTCTTCCACCTCGAAGAGGCTGCCGGTATGTACCGGTCTCGCTTCACTGTCGCTTACGGCAAAGATAGTCTTGGCTATCATTTCCTTCAGAACTTCCTGCGTCATCTCGATCGAGTATTCCTGATTTACCGAGGGAAGCTCCGGATATTCCTCCGCAGAGATGCCCATTATTTCAAAAACGCTCATCTCGCAGAAAATCTTTGCCTTCAGCCTTTCATCTACTTCTATCGTAAGATTTTCACCGGGAAGACGCCTTACTATATCCGCAAAGAGCCTCGCATTGAGAAGGATGCTTCCGGCTTCCGTGACCTCTGCGTCTATCCTCGTGCTGATACCGGTTTTAAGATCATAACCGGATATCTGTACGTCGTTTTGTGCTTCAATAAGTACGCTTTCAAGGGCCGGAACCGCGCTCTTTGCGTAAACAGCCTGAGAAGCGGCCGAAACAGCCTGCTGAAGAAGAGCTTTATCGCAGGAAAACTTCATTTTATATTCCTCCCGACAGTTATTTTTCTTTCAGAAAAGAAAAGGATAGAATTATTAGAGTAGAAGTATTAGAAGATGTTAAAATGTTGAAAGCGGTTCAAAACGCTGGAAATAAAGGATATGAAGTTTTTTTTGAGAGTGGAAAATTCGACGCGTTTCCACAACAGGTTTTAAAAAACTGATTTTCAACAATGAATCTGATTTTTTCCACGTTAAAGCGGTGGAAAAACTTATCAGGTTCTGGCGTTTATATTCGCCGTTATGTCTCTTATCGTTTCGGCGAAGGCGGAAGAGTTTTTGATGTTTTCTTCTGTTCCGCGTATGGCGTTGAGAACGGTCGAATGGTCTCTGTTGTTGAATTCCTTTCCTATATCGTCGAGCGTGGTGTTCAAAAGCTTGCGGATGAGATACATTGCTATTTTTCGAGCCTGGGCTATATTCTTCGACTGGCTCTTTCCGCGGATATCGTTTGACGAAAGGGAATAGTACTGGGCCGTCATATCTATAATGATCTCGGGGGACGGGCCCTTTTCTTTTATGATCTCTTTTATGGTTCTTTTTACAAGATTAAGATCTATGTTGTCTCCGAGAAGCTCGCTGTAGGCCATCAGCTTTTTGACTACGCCTTCAAGCTGCCTGACGTTCGCCGTAACGTTTTCGGCTATATATTCAGCCACGTCGTTATGAAGGATTATTCCCAGCTGCTGAGCTTTATTGCGGATGATCGCCATCCTCGTTTCGTAGTCCGGAGGCTGGATATCCGCCAGAACGCCCCAGACAAAGCGCGACTGCAGCCTTTCCTCGAGCCTGTGTATCTCCTTGGGCGGGCGGTCCGACGTAAGCACTATCTGCTTGTTGTCTTCATACAGGGTATTGAAGGTATTGAAAAATTCCTCTTGCGTTTGTATCCTGCCGGCAATAAACTGAATATCGTCTACCAGGAGCAGATCGGCCTTGCGGTATTTATCGTGGAACTCTTGGCTTTTGTTGGTCTGTATCGCGTTTATGAGCTCGTTTGTAAATTCATCGCCCTTAATGTAGATAATATTTACGGCGGGATCCCTTTCGCGGACGGTATTGCCTATAGCGTAGAGAAGATGGGTTTTCCCAAGGCCTGAATCGCCGTAAATGAACAGGGGATTATAGCTCTTGGCCGGATTTTCGGCAACGGCTTTTGCCGTGGCGTACGCAAACTTATTCGAGTTGCCGATGACGAAGTTTTCGAAGGTGAAGCTGCTGTTGTAGTTAACGGGGGATTTTTCTTCGAGCTCCTTCGCTTCGCTTTCGGTGATGATGAGAAAATCAAAATCGCTTGAAAACAGCTCGCTCAGGGCGGCGCGGATCATATCCGAAAAGCGGTTTTTTATAGTGTCTCTTTTGAACTCCGTCGGCGTGGATACGATGAGCCTGCCGTCTGAAATCTCAACGGGGCGGCAGTCGCTGAACCAGGTGGATATAGCGGTGGAGGTAAGGTCGGCACGAAGGATATCTATTACCTTTTCCCATATTTCGGCTGCCGGATTCATAAAATCAGTCCTTTCGGGAGCAAATATGTTGAGAACATACTTAATCGATTTATTATAACAAATATCATAGAAAAATGCAACAAATTTAAGCGGTATACATATATAAAAAAGAGATGACAATTTGTATACAAAAGGAGAGAGTTTTATGAGACTGTTCGCCGCGGTGGAGCTTTCTGAAAAAAACAAAGCCGCGCTTGAGAACGCGGCCCGGGAGCTTGCCCGGTTTTCTGCCGGAGGAAGCTTTACTAAAAAAGAAAATTTTCATATAACGCTCTGCTTCATCGGCGAGACCGATAAACTTGCTGAAGCAAAAGAGGCGGTGGCTTCCTTCAGCGCGGCCCCGTTTGATGCCGGGATACGCGGCACGGGAGTTTTCAGGCGTGACGACGGGGATATAGTCTGGGCGGGTATCGAAAAATGTGAGGCCCTCGAGCGCGCCGCCGCATACCTCGCCGGAAGGCTGCGCGAAAAGGGTTTTAAAATAGAAAAGCGCGGCTTTACCGCGCACATAACGCTCGCCAGAAGATTCAGACCGCGGCAGGACTTTGATTTTAAAGCTTTTTCAGCTGCTTTCCCGGTTTTAAAACAGCATGTTGATAAGATATCTCTCATGAGCTCGGAGCTCAAAGACGGCCGGAGAAAATACGAGGCCGTATACGTAAAAAAGCTTATATAGAGAAAAGAGGTATCCGTTTCCGGATACCTCTTTTTTCATATCTTTTCCGTCATTTTTTTCAGCTCGAAAAGAAAGTTCATCGCCTCTATCGGCGTAAGTGTATTGAGATCCTTTTCTATGAGCTTTTGGGCGATATCGTTGCCGCTTATCGTCTCGAAGGATATTTGCGGCTCGTCGCTGAAGACGGTCTTTGCCGCGGCGGGCGCGCCGGCTTGGCTTTGCATATCGGCAAGCACCACCTTTGCCCGTTTTATAACGGAATCCGGAACTCCGGAGAGCTTCGCGACCTCTATGCCGTAGCTCTCATCCGCGCCGCCGGGGACGATCCTGCGCAGGAAGATTATATCGTCCCCGCGCTTTTTGGCGGCGATATTGTAGTTTTTTACGCCTTCGGTCTCGTTTTCGAGCTCTGTGAGCTCGTGGTAATGCGTGGAGAAAAGCGTTTTCGCGCCGAGCCTTCTCTTATCGGCACAGAATTCAAGCACGGCCCGGGCGATGGAAAGCCCGTCGTACGTGGAAGTGCCGCGGCCGATTTCGTCGAGGATGAGGAGGCTGCGCTTCGTTGCGTTTTTAAGTATCTCAGCGACCTCCGTCATCTCCACCATGAAGGTAGAGCGGCCGCCGGCGAGATCGTCGGAGGCGCCGATGCGCGTGAATATCCTGTCGACTATGCCGATATGGGCGGATTTTGCCGGCACGAAGCAGCCTATCTGCGCCATGAGCACTATAAGCGCTACCTGCCGCATGTAGGTGGATTTGCCGGCCATGTTCGGGCCGGTTATTATGACGGCGCGGTTTTCGGAGCAGTCGAGCCTTGTGTCGTTGGCGACGAAAAGTCCGTCCCGCAGGGCCTTTTCCACCACGGGATGGCGACCGTCAGTTATATCTATCGAGTCGGAGATATCCACCTCCGGCATGCAGTAGCCGTTTTTCACGGAAATCTCCGCGAAGGAGCTGATAACGTCCGCCCTGGCTATGGCCGCGGCGGTTTTCTGTATCCTTTCCACCTCTCCCGCAATGCGGCAGCGAAGCTCGTTAAAGAGCTCGTATTCGAGCGTGGAAAGCCGGTTTCCAGCGGAGAGGATGGCGTTTTCAAGCTCCTGCAGCTCCTGTGTAACGAAACGCTCGGTGTTGGCAAGGGTCTGCTTTCTTATGTAATCGGCGGGGACCTCCTCGCTGCTGGAGCGGGGCATTTCTATATAATAGCCGAAAACGCGGTTGTAGCCGATGCGCAGCTTTTTGATCCCGGTGCGCTCCCGTTCCTTGGCCTCAACCTCGGCTATGCAGCCGCGGCTGTTTTTTACAAGAGAACGCAGTCTGTCCACCTCGGCGTTGTAGCCGTCCTTCAAAAGACCGCCCTCGCGGAGGATAAGAGGCGGATCGTCGGCGATGGCTTCGTTTATAAGAGTTCTTATGTCCGCAAGATCGTCCGCCGCGGCGATCTCGCTCAGAAGGGCCGAGCGCATCGGCCGCAGAAGCTCTTTTATGCGCGGTATGCTTTCCGCGGACGCGGCAAGCGCCGCCAGATCCCTGCAGTTCGCGCTGCCGCAGACTATGCGGCTTATAAGGCGTTCAATATCGCCCACGCTCTTTAAAGCTTCGGACAGTTCGCCGCGCGCCACGGTATCGTGAACGAGATCCGAAACGGCGTTCAGGCGCTTTTTTATCGGAGCGGGCGAAAGAAGGGGGCGGGAAAGCCAGGAGGAGAGCAGGCGCGCGCCCATGGACGTCCTCGTTTTGTCGAGGACCCAGAGCAGGCTGCCCTTTTTCTCGCCGCTGCGGAGCGACTGAGTGAGCTCCAGAGAACGGCGGGTGGATATATCGAGCTCCATATATTTCTCTTCTGAGAGAAGGGAAAGCGAGTTTATATGAGAGAGGGAGGTCTTCTGTGTTTCGTGCAGATAAGAAAGAAGAGCTCCCGCCGCGCACACGGCGCCTTCGGCGTCCTCGAGCCCAAGTTCGCCTATATCTGAAACGGAGAACTGCTCGCAGACTCTCGCCGCGGAGAGCATGAAATCAAAGCGGGCGTCGTCCTGCTGGCAGAGACAGCCTATATTATCGCGCAGGAAGGGGACGAGCCAGGGAGTTTCATAAGCGCCGGAATTCAGGATGACCTCGCGCGGAAGGAAGCGGCCGAGCTCGTTTTTAATATGTTCCTCAACGTTTTCCGGGAAGGCGCCGGCGCATATTTCGCCCGTGGAGACGTCCGCAAAGCAGAGCGCGCCTCCTGAAACGCCGAAATATACCGCGCAGAGATAATTCGGCCTGGTTTCCTCGAGCATGGAGCCGTCGGTAACAGTGCCGGGGGTTATTATGCGCACGACGTCGCGCGAGACGAGCCCCTTTGCCAGCGCCGGGTCCTCCGTCTGCTCGCAGATGGCGACTTTGTAACCTTTAGCAATGAGGCGGGAGATATAGCCTTCGCAGGAGTGGAAGGGAACGCCGCACATGGGCGTGCGCTCCTCGGGGTTTTCCTTCGTTCTGTCTCTGGTGGTAAGAGTCAGATCAAGCTCGCGGGCCGCGGTATAGGCGTCCTCGTCGAACATTTCATAGAAATCGCCGAGCCGGAAAAAGAGGATGCAGTCCTTATGCTGTTCCTTTATTCGCAGATATTGGCTGCGCATGGGCGTATTGTCTGCGGGCATGGGCTCAGCTCCTTTCTTCCGCCGGGGCGCCGAAGAGGCCCCAGTAGCGGCTGTCGGTTATTTTTACGGGGATAAAGCGCCCCAGAAGCGCGGGATCGCCCTTGAGATGGATAAGGCGGTTGCCGCTCGTGCGGGCGGTGAGGTTTAATTCCTCGTCTCTGATTTCGTCTACAAGCGCAGTTACAGTTTTTCCGACCATCGCGGCGTGCTTTTCTTCGGAAATTTTCGTCTGCAGCTCTATGAGCCTGTCGAACCGGGCGACCTTTTCGGCGTGGGAAACGCCGTCCGGCATTTCCGCCGCGGGAGTGCCGCCGCGCTTTGAGTAGATGAAGGTGAAGAGCGAGTCGAAGCGGACCTGCTCGACGAGGCGGAGAGTATCTTCAAATTCGGCCTCCGTTTCGTTCGGGAAGCCCACTATCACGTCGCTCGTGAGGACTATATCTGGGATATAGCTGCGGACTTTTTCTATGAGCTTCAGATAGGATTCCGCGGTATAGCCGCGGTTCATTTTGCGGAGTATATCGTTGTTTCCAGCCTGGAAGGGCAGGTGGAGGTGCCGCGCCGCCTTTTCGGAGCGGGCCATGGTCTCGAAGAGCTCTTCCGTGGCGTCCTTCGGGTGACTCGTCATGAAGCGGATAAGGAATTCGCCGTCGAGCGAGTTTATTTCGCGCATGAGGCGGGCAAAATTCCAGTCGCCCTCAAGGCCGCGGCCGTAGGAATTTACGTTTTGCCCGAGAAGGGTTATATCCTTTCCGCCGCCGGCTATTATATCCTTCGCCTCGGCGATTATCGCCTCGGGGAGGCGGCTGCGCTCGCGCCCGCGGACATAGGGGACTATGCAGTAGGAGCAGAAATTATTGCAGCCGTAGGCAATCGGCAGCCAGGCCTTCAGGGCGCTGCGGCGCACGACGGGAAGGCCCTCGGCGATAGTGGCTTCGTCGCCACCTTCGGCGAAGATGCGCTTTTTGCCGCGCAGCAGCATGAAAAGATACTCCGGGAAGCGCCAGAGGCAGCTTGGCCCGAAGACGAGGTTTACGTGCACGAAGCTCTTTTTTATGCGCTCCACAACCTGCTTCTGCTGCACCATGCAGCCGCAGACGGCTATGAGCTGGCCGGGCTTTGCGCGCTTTGTATGCACGAGCGCGCCGACGTTCCCGAGGATGCGGTTTTCCGCGTGCTCGCGAACGGCGCAGGTGTTTATTACTATTACGTCGGCTTCCTTTTCGTCCTCTGTAAAGCCGTAACCCATTTCGCGGAGCATGCCGCGGCAATGCTCGCTGTCGGCCTCGTTCTGCTGGCAGCCGTAGGTATCCACAAAGGCGAGCGGCTGCCGGGGAGAAGCGGCGTTTATTTCGGCTACGCGGGCCATATATTCACGCTGGCGTTCAAGCTCAGCGGGGGATATTTCGGTTTTGCTGCGGTCCAATAGCGGCCCTCCGTTCTTCTTCGTTATCGATACCGTTTATTCTAACATTTTCACATATATTTTACAAGAAAAACGCTCCATGTTATTTGACGGCAGCCTATGCGAGATGCTATAATGATACTGGGTTTTTATAATCAAAACGAATCGCCGTTTTTCCGGCCGCCCGCGCGGCGGACGAACGTTAAAACAACAATGCAGCAGGAGGTCGATAGCAATGAAGAGCCTTACGATAAACAGACAGACGATAAGAAACAACCTTCAGGATCTTCGGAAAAAAGTTGACGGTTCTATCTGCGCGGATCTCTCGGGCGACGCGTTCGGAATGGGTCTGGTGGAAACGGCAAGACTGCTCCGGGAGGACGGAGTACGAACCTTTGCCGTATCGGAAGCCAAAGAAGCCGCCAGGCTGCGCGCCGCCGGATTTACGGAAGAGCGCATTATAATGCTCAGCAGCTTTACAGATAAAGCAGAGCTTGAGGCGCTGATGGATCTCAACGTCGTTTTCTCCGTTTCCACGTCAGAAGCGGGCGTTGTGCTCAACGGCCTTGCGGACGCCAGGAGCACGGTGGTGGAGGTTCAGATAAGGCTGGACACCGGCATAGGCCGCGGGTTCCAGATGGGAGATCTCGACAAGGTATTTTCCGTTTACCGGTATATGTCCAACCTTGCCGTTACGGGCATCTCCATGGACTTCGGAGAAGAGGAAAAGAGCGTAAAAAGCATACACGACAAGTATGACGTTTTCGAGCAGATAATCGACAGCATCTCGGCGGCCGGCTTTGAGACCGGCGAGACCATGCTTATAGACTCCTTCGGCTGGGCCGCGGGAAAGATCGAAACGCCGGATACCTTCGTTTTCGGCGCGGCGTTGGCCGGCTGCGGCGAGCTGGCGAAGGTTGCGGAGATAACTGCCTCCATAGAGGAGATAAGCTGGATGCCGAAGGGAAGCCGCATTGGCGGAAAGGCGCTCTCGAAGCCAAAAAAGGTCGCCGTGATAGCGGTGGGCTCACAGCACGGGCTTTACGTTGAAAAAAGGCGAGGCCTTATCGGGAAGCTGCTTCCCGCGAAGCCGGCTTACGTAAAGATAGGCGGCGCAAAAGCAAAGATAATCGGCAAGCCGTCGCTTTTCTCGGCGGCGGTAGACGTCACAAAGCTCTCCTGCGGGGTGAGCGATACCGCGCAGATCGAGGTGGATACCCTCGCCGCAAGAGGTCTTGACAGGAGCTACAGGTAAAAGGGAATGGCAAAGATAAAACAGCTTGATCCGCACGTCGCGGATCTTATAGCGGCCGGCGAAGTGGTCGAAAGACCGGGCTCGGTGGTAAAGGAACTGATAGAAAACTCCATAGACGCCGGAGCGGACGCGCTCACAGTGGAGATAAAAAACGGAGGCATGAGCTATATCCGCGTAAGCGACAACGGCTGCGGTATGTCGCCGGAGGACGCGAAGACAGCCTTCCTGCGCCATGCTACCAGCAAGCTCCGGGATGAGCGCGGCCTTGAGGCCATAGGAACTCTCGGTTTCAGAGGCGAGGCTCTCGCGGCAATAGCCGCGGTATCGCGCGTGGAGCTGCTTACGAGAGAGCCGGGCGCGGCTGAGGGCGTTTCTCTTACGCTTGAAGGCGGAGAGATAAAAGAAGAGCTTCCGGCGGGCTGCCCGGAGGGCACGACTATAGTCGTCCGCGAGCTCTTTTTCAACACTCCTGCCAGGCTCAAATACATGAAAAAAGATTCGGCCGAAGGGGCTGCCGCCTCCGCGGCCGTGATTCGCTGCGCGCTTTCACACCCGGAGGTCTCCATCAGATACATAAAGGACGGGGAGGAACAGGCGCATACCCCGGGAGACGGTAACATAGAGGCCTGTGTTTACAGCATTTTCGGAGCGGCTTTTTCAAAGGGGCTGCTGGAGGCGAAAAGCGAGGACGACGATATCTCCGTGCGCGGGCTTGTAACGGCGCCGGCTGTCTCCAGAGGCAACAGGGGCTGGCAGTTCTTTTTTGTGAACGGGCGCTGCGTGAAATCAAAGCTTCTGCAGGCGGCGCTCGAGCAGGCGTATAAAAATTCGCTTTTTACGGGGAAATTCCCCGGCTGCGTTTTGTATATCGGCATGAAGCTCTCGGCGGTGGACGTAAACGTGCATCCGGCGAAGACGGAGGTAAGGTTTTTAAACGAGCGCGCCGTTTTCGACGCCGTTTATTACGCCGTGCTTTCCGCGCTTGAGCGGGAAAAGGCTCCTCATGAGCTGCCGCTGCCGCCGGAGAGGATAATAAACCCGCAGAACGTGAAAAAGGCCGAGCCCAAAAAGGACTTTTTCAAAACGATGCCTGCCTCGCAGCTGCAGAAAGCGGCAAAGCCGCAGGAAGGCCTGCCTCTCGCGAGAAGCGGCGCGAAGCCGAGCTATGAGAGATCGGCCCCCATGGCCTCGCCGGAGAAGACAGAGCCGGCGAAGCCTGCGGCGGAAAAACCGGCCGGGCACGAGCAGCAGAGGATGGAAGGCGTCGCGAAAGAGGATGATTTCCGCATAATAGGCGAGGCGCTGGAAACCTACATACTCGTTGAAAAAAGCGATTCGATAATCATTATAGACAAGCACGCCGCGCATGAGCGCATGATATTCGACAGGCTCAAGGCCGGGGAGGACCTGAGCGCCTCTCAGTTCCTTCTCACGCCGATAATCTGCGAGCTCGGCGGAGAATATACTCAGGCGCTGCTCGCGGAAAAGGATCAGCTCGAGAGGCTCGGATTTGAAATAAGCGAATTCGGCGAGGGCGCCGTAGCTCTCAGGCGGCTGCCTTCGGATATAGACGGAGACGACGCCGAGGAGATCCTGGCGGACGCCGCCGCGAGCCTGCTCGCGGGCGGCAGAGTGCAGGACGCGCACGACGAGCTTCTTCACAGCGTGGCCTGCAGGGCGGCGATAAAGGCCGGAAAAAGGAGCTCTCCCGAGGAGCACAAATATATCGCGCGAGAGGTTTTGTCCGGCAGGGTAAAATACTGTCCGCACGGGAGGCCGGTCTCAATGGAGCTCGGAAAAGCCGCGCTTGACAAGGGATTTAAGAGGATATGACGAAGATTGCGGTCATAGCCGGGCCGACGGCCTCGGGGAAAACGCGGCTTGCCGTTGAGCTTGCGCTCGCGCTGGGAGGAGAGGTCGTATCCGCCGATTCCATGCAGATATACAGGGGCATGGATATAGGCACGGCCAAACCCACGGCGGAGGAGATGCGCGGAGTAAGGCACCACATGATAGACGTAGCGGAGCCGGACGAAAACTGGTCTGCCGCGCTGTGGGCCGAGAAGGCGGCGGAGTGCGTTTACGATATCTCTTCGAGGGGGCTTTTGCCTATAGTGGCAGGAGGAACGGGCCTTTATATCGACGCGCTCATATCGGGCGGCGGCTTTGCCGGCGGCGGAGCGGACGCGGAGCTCAGGGCGCGCCTCGAGGAGCAATATGACAGAGAGGGCGGAGCGGCGATGCTGCAGCGTCTCTCGCAGAAGGATCCCGAAAGCGCGCAGAAGCTGCATCCGAACGACAAAAAGCGGATCGTGCGCGCGCTGGAGGTAAATATACAGACGGGGAAAACGATATCCGAGCACAACCGCGAATCGAAAGCCGTGCCGCCGCGCTTTGAGGCGGCGACGATAATCCTTGATTTTGAAGATCGCGAGGTACTCTACAAAAGGATAGACGCGCGGGTGGACGAAATGCTCGCCGCCGGACTCGAGGACGAAGTAAGAGCACTGCTCGCGAGAGGGATAGTCCCGGAAAAGCACACCTCCATGCAGGCCATAGGCTATAAGGAAACGGCCGCCGCCCTTTGCGGGCAGTGCGATATGGCGGCGGCTGTGGATAACATAAAACGCGAAACCCGCAGGTATGCCAAGAGGCAGCTCACCTGGTTCCGGCGCGACAAAGAGGCGCTGCGCATCTTCTGGAAAAATGAGCCGGATTTTGAGAGCGCTCTACGCGTTTCGACAGAATTTTTAGCAGATTTTGGTATAATTAAGCCGACAAATATATAGCCGGCGCGAAGCCGGCGGGAAGGAAGTCGGTTTTATGCTAAAAGAAACGGGACTGCAGGACGTATTCCTGCGCAAAGCGAACCGGGAGCGCAGCCAGCTGACGGTGTTTCTGATGAACGGATTTCAGATGAGAGGCGTCGTCACGGGGTTCGACAGCTTCACGGTAGTTTTGGAAACGGACGGAAGACAGCAGCTGATTTACAAACACGCTATATCTACCATGGTGCCGACGAGGGCGCTTGAGCTTTCCGAGGCAACTTAAAAGAAGGGTTATTTTTTATGCGCCGCACGAATTTTTATATGAAGCTTGTTTCCGCGGTGATCCTGTGCGGACTCCTGCTCTATATCGGAGCGTATCTTCTGCGTTCGGTGAAAAATCCGCTTACCACGGCTCTTGCCATAGAATACAAGCAGGATTTCGGGTATGAGACGCAGGGCATCATAGTACGCGACGAAACTGTCATATCCGGCGGCGGAGCGAACACCTACATATTGCGCGCAGAGGGCGAAAAGATAGGCAGCGGCCAGGCGGTCGCCGTTTCTTACGACAGCGCTGCGGACCTTCAGACGGCGGAGGAGCTCCGTTCGGTGGAAGCGCAGATAGAGCAGCTTGAGACCATAATCTCGTCGGTATCCTCCGGCAGCTATGTTTTAACGGCGAACAGCTCGGCCGCGGCCCTTTCCGCGAAGCTCAGCGAGGCTGTAAACTCACATGAGCTCGACGATTTTTCCTCTCTCGCGGCGGAGTTCAAAACTCTTACGTATTACAGCGCGGATGATTCCGGCGCCGCGGCTGCCGGCGAGCGCCTGGCAGAGCTTAAAAACAGGCGCTGGGAGCTGGAAGCAAAGCTTGCCTACAGCTCAAAGTATATCTACAGCAGCGGCTCGGGCGTTTTCTCACGCGCGGTGGACGGGCTCGAGGATATAGGCCTGAGCGAGGGCCTGGCTCTCACAGCGGCGGAGCTTGAGGATATTATGCTCCGCGGTGGAGAAAAGGGCGCTTCGAGCATCGGGAAAATAGCTGAGGGGATAAAGTATTATTACGTTACAGAAATGTCCTATGACGAGGCGAAAAAGCTGAAGGAGGGCGCGAAGGTCAAAATTAAGTTTGACAGGTATTATTCCGACGCGCTGGATATGACCGTGGAAAAGATCCACACGCCTGAAAGCAACGGGAAATGCGCGGTGGTCTTTTCCTGTTCCCGGGCGATGGCCGAGACGATACAGGCCAGAAAGCTCTCGGGGAAGGTAGTATATGAATCTCTTTCGGGCATAAGAGTTCCCAAAAAAGCAATAAGGCTCGATGAAAACGGCAGGACCTGCGTATATGTGCTCACGGCGGCCAGAGCGGAGCTCAGACCGGTAGAGATCATTTATGAGGTCGGCGATTACTATATAGTCAAGAACACAGAAGAAACAAAGGCTCTTCGCGAGGGCGACGAGATAATAGTGCGCGGCAAAGGGCTTTACGACGGAAAGGTGGTAGGCTGAGTGTCCGTTGCCGAAAACATTGAAGCAGTAAGGAAAAACATCGCGGAGGCCGCTCTTCGCTGCGGCAGAAGGCCGGAGGAAATAATCCTCGTCGCGGCCACGAAGACGCAGACGGCGGAGACGGTAAGAGAGGCAATAGAAGCCGGAATAGACGCATGCGGAGAAAACCGGGTGCAGGAGCTTGTGGAAAAGAGGGCGCTCGGCGCCTATGAAGGGAAACCGCTCCATTTTATCGGCCATCTGCAGAGGAATAAAGTAAAGCAGGTGGTAGGGGCGGCGGCGCTGATAGAGTCCGTGGATTCAGAGGAGCTGCTTCGGCTGATATCTGCCCGGGCCGGAGCGCTCGGTATCTGCCAGGACGTCCTGCTCGAAATAAATATAGGCGCGGAGGAAAGCAAAAGCGGAATAGAGCCCGAGCGACTCGAAGAGCTTATCGCCTGCGCGGCCTCGCTGGAGCATATAAAAGTACGCGGGCTTATGGCCGTGCCGCCCGTGCAGCAGTACAAGGGAGAAAATATTCCTTATTTTAATAAAATGTACAAGCTTTTTGTTGACATGCGGGCAAAAAAATATGATAATGTCAGCATGGAGTTTCTGTCCATGGGAATGACGAAGGATTATACCGAAGCGATAGAGTGCGGCGCCAATATGGTGCGCGTCGGCACCGCGATTTTCGGCGAGAGAAAATACATATAGGAGGTAAAAGCAGTGGGCCTTATAGACGAAATAAGAAAGCTTGCTAAGACTTATGACGACGACGACGAATTTGAAGACTATACCCCGAAGGCAAGTGAAAGAGTGCCTGTCCCGCAGCGTACTTCCGCAGTTCCGAAAGCCGCTTACGAACCTTATGAGGACAGCAGGAGAAGCGGGAACAAGGTAGTTAATATACACGCCACCACTCAGCTTCAGGTAGTGCTGGTAAAGCCTGAAAAATTCGATACGGCGGCGGAAATCGCCGACCACCTCAAGGAAAAGAGAACGGTCGTGCTCAATCTCGAATCCACGAGCAAGGAGATAGCCAGAAGGCTCATAGATTTCCTCAGCGGCGTCGCTTACGCCAACGAGGGAAAGATCAAGAAGGTCGCGGTGAGCACCTATATAATCACGCCCTACAGCGTGGAGATCATCGGAGATCTCATAGACGAGCTGGAGCACAACGGACTTTATTTCTAAGAAGCAGCTGAGGGCCACGGCAAACCGTGGCCCTAAAGGTTTTTCTGGATCATTTATTTCGGAAAGGAATGACGATACGTATGCTGACGCCGCAGGACGTTCAGGAAAAGACCTTTGCCAAGGCCGTGTTCGGAGGATACGATATGGCCTCGGTGGACGAATTCCTTGAAGGCGTTTCGGCCGATTATGCCGCGCTGTATAAGGAAAACGCAATATTGAAAAGCAAGCTCAAGATCCTGGTGGACAAGGTGGAGGAATACCGTTCGACAGAGTCCGCCATGCGCCAGGCCCTGCTCGATACGCAGAAGAAGTGCGACGATATGATAAACGACGCGCAGAGGCAGAGGGATCAGCTCGCCGCGGCCGCCCAGGCCGAGGCAGACGACCAGAAGCAGAGGCTGGCCGCTGAGGTGCACGCCGAGGAAAAGCGCCTTGAAGCGGCGCGCACGAGCACGGCCGAATATGTTGACATGGTAAACGACCTGTGCCGGAAGCAGATGGATTTCCTCAAAAACCTCGGAAAGCTTGAGATACCCCCCGAGCAGGAGGACGCGGTCGGCGCGGAGGGCGGCCCGAACGACGAAAAATGGGTAGAGGATACCGCGAAGGAGATAGAGCTTTCTCTGCAGCGTCTTGAAGCTCAGCAGACCGAGCAGGAGAATTCAGAGCCCGCTGCCGAAGCGGAGGCAGGGCCTGCGGCCGAGCCGGAAAAGGAAGAGGCCTCGGAAACAGGCGCTACGAAGGTGTTTCCGAAGATAACGCAGGAGGATCTGGAGAATTCCTCTCCGAAGCCCAGATTCCGCTTTGAAAATCTCCAGTTCGGCACAAATTATAAAGCCGACGCGGACGACTGAAAGATAAACGTGAAAGGAAAAAACAGAAATGCCCCAGGATTATAATGCGACCTTAAACCTGCCGAAAACAGATTTCCCCATGCGCGCCGCTCTGCCGAAGCGCGAGCCCGGCATGCTGGAGGAGTGGAATAAAAAAGACCTGTACCATAAGATGATAAAGAGGAACGAGGGCAAGCCGAAGTTCATCCTTCACGACGGCCCTCCCTTCAGCAACGGCAATATCCATATGGGCACGGCTATGAACAAGGTGCTGAAGGATTTTATCGTCAAGTATCACAACATGACGGGCTGGTACGCCCCCTATATCCCCGGCTGGGATAACCACGGCATGCCGATAGAGAGCGCTATAATCAAAAAGAACAAGCTCGACAGGAAAAAGATGTCAGTCTCCGATTTCCGCAATGCCTGCAGGGATTTCGCGTGGGACTATGTTAACATCCAGCGCAACGAATTTATCCGCCTTGGCGTTCTCGGCGAATGGGAAAATCCTTATTTCACAATGGATCCCAAGTTTGAGGCCGAGGAAGTTAAGATATTTGCCCATATGTTCGAGAAGGGCTATATCTACAAGGGCAAGAAGCCGGTCTACTGGTGCCCGCATGACGAAACGGCGCTGGCAGAGGCGGAGATAGAATACGCCGACGACAAGTGCGAATCCATTTTCGTAAAGTTCCGCGTGCTGGACGACAAGGGAAAGTTTGCCGGTATTTGCGACCTTGAGAAGACTTACTTCGTTATCTGGACGACTACTACCTGGACCCTTCCCGGCAACCTCGCCATATGCATCGGCCCCGATTTCATGTACGATCTCGTAAAGTGCGGGGATGAAACGTATATCGTCGCCGACGAGCTTAAGGAAAGCGTTCTTAAGGCGGCGGGGATAGAGAGCGGAGAAGTAACGGCGCAGTTCAAGGGCAGAGAGCTCGAGTTCATGACTGCGCAGCATCCTTTCTTCGACCGCAGCTCCATAATCATCCTAGGCGACCACGTAACGCTCGACGCCGGCTCCGGCTGCGTTCATACCGCGCCGGGCCACGGCATGGAAGACTTTGTGATTTGCCGCAAGTATGACGACGCGGGACTGACGAATATTGGCATAGTAGTCCCCGTGGACGAAAAGGGCTATATGACGGCGGAGGCCGGAAAGTTCGAGGGCCTGTATTACGAAAAGGCGAACCCTGCCATTCTCGAGGAGCTCAAAGAGCGCAACGCGCTGCTTGCTTCGCAGACTATGGAGCATCAGTACCCTCACTGCTGGCGCTGCAAAAACCCGATAATCTACCGCGCCACGGACCAGTGGTTCTGCTCTGTGGAAGCGTTCCGCGACGCGGCTGTAGAGGCCTGCGGCGGAGTTAAATGGCTGCCCGAATGGGGCAAGGACAGGATCATCAGCATGATAACCGACCGCGCGGACTGGTGCATCTCCCGCCAGCGCCACTGGGGGCTGCCGATACCGGTGTTTTACTGCTCCGAGTGCGGAAAGCCCATATGCACGAAGGAATCCATCTCAAAGGTCTGCGAGATGTTCGCGGAACACGGCTCAAACGCCTGGTACGATTACGAAGCCGAGCAGCTGCTGCCCGAGGGCTTTAAGTGCCCGCACTGCGGCGGAGAGCACTTCACCAAGGAGACTGACACGCTCGACGGCTGGTTCGATTCCGGCTCGTCTCATATAGCCGCGCTCGAGAGGATGAGCGGCTACTGGCCGGCAGACATGTATCTTGAAGGCGCGGATCAGTACCGCGGCTGGTTCCAGTCTTCGATGCTCACCTCCGTTGCCGTAAGAGGGCAGGCACCCTATAAAGAAGTGCTGACGCACGGCTGGGTGGTCGACGGCGAAGGAAAGGCGATGCATAAATCGCTCGGAAACGCCATCGCTCCCGCGCAGGTAATAGAGAAATTCGGCGCGGATCTTCTGCGCCTGTGGGTCGCGTCTTCCGACTACAGAGTTGACGTGCGCGTATCCGACGCGATATTCAAGCAGCTTTCGGATATCTACCTCAAGATCCGCAATACTGCCCGCTATATCCTCGGCAATCTTGCCGGCTTCGATCCGGATAAGGACGTCGTGCCGTTTGACGACATGATAGAGCTTGATAAATGGGCGCTCGTAAGGCTCAATAAGCTCACGGAAAAGGTCCGCAAGGGCTACGACGATTACGAGTTCCACGTAGTTTACCACGCGGTGCATAATTTCTGCGCGGTGGATATGTCGAATTTCTACCTCGATATAATAAAAGACCGCCTGTACTGCGAGCCGGCGGGAAGCCTCGCGAGACGCAGCGCGCAGACGGCGATGTATAAAATTCTCGATACGCTGGTAAGAATGATAGCGCCGATACTGGCCTTCACGGCGGACGAGATATGGCAGGCCATGCCGCACGACGGCGCTGCCGACCCGGAGAGCGTGCTTCTCAACGATATGCACGCGCCGAGGCCAGAATTTGTCTTCTCAAGCGAAGAGGAGGAAAAATGGAACGCCCTTCGCCGCCTGAGAAACGACGTAAACAAGGCGCTTGAGATGGCCAGAGCCGAAAAGGTCATCGGCAAGCCGCTCGACGCCGAGGTAAAGCTCTTCGTAAGCGCGAAGGAGGACTTTGCAAAGATAGAAAAGCTTCCGTTTGCGGAGCTGTTCATCGTCTCGAAGGTAGACGTTATCTACGGCGAGGGCGAGGGCTACGAGGCCGTTGAGTTCCCGGGAGTGAAGGTAAAGGTCGAGGTGTGCCAGGCGCCCAAGTGCGTGCGTTGCTGGGTGCATTCAGATACCGTGGGCAAAAACGCCGAGCATCCCGAGCTCTGCGAGCGCTGCGCGAAAGCAGTGAGCGAATAAGCAAAAGCTTTTAATAATGCAGGTAAAGGGCGGCTCGGCCGCCCTTTACTGAACTACGGAGAAATATGATCGAGATCATAGTCGCGGCAGCGGCGGTCCTCGGGGACCAGCTTTTTAAAAACTGGATAGTCAAGGCCTTTGCGGGAATGCCTGCGGACCATACCCGCCGCATCTTTCCCGGGCTGATCCATTTGACGTACGTTGAAAACCGCGGCGCGTCTTTCGGCATGCTCAAGGGCTTCGGATGGCTGTTTCTGGTGATAGCGGCGGCCTTCGCCGCGCTGGTGATATGGGCGCTTTTGACGAAGCGGCTCAAAAAACCGTTTTCCCGCTGGGCGGCAGCGGCCGTAATGGCAGGCGCCGTGGGCAACGCGATCGACAGGATAGCCCGCGGGTACGTTGTAGATATGTTCGAAGTGGAATTCATAAATTTTGCCGTCTTCAACATCGCCGATATATTCATAACGCTCGGAGGCATCGCCTTCTGCGCATGGCTGTTGTGGGAAGAGGCAAGGAAGAAAAAGAGCGGGAGTCCCGATGAAGATACTGAAAATAAAAGCGAATGAAGCCGGGATAAGGCTCGACGCGCTCGTTTCGCGCGAGGTGCCCGATCTGAGCCGGAGCGCCGCCGCGCGGCTGATAGAGGCGGGGCTCGTGAAAAAAGGCTCCGCGGCGCTTAAAAAGAACTATATCGCGGCCGAGGGCGAAGAATTCGAGGTCGAGCTGCCGGAGCTGCGCGAAACGGAGCTCTGCGCGCAGGAGCTCCCGCTGGACATAATGTACGAGGACGACGACCTCATAGTAATAAACAAGGCGCGGGGAATGGTGGTACATCCGGCGGCGGGCCATGCCGACGGGACGCTTGTGAACGCGCTGCTTTTTCACTGCGGCGATTCGCTCTCCGGCATAGGCGGCGAGAAGCGCCCCGGCATAGTGCACCGCATAGATAAAGACACCTCCGGCCTTCTTATAGCGGCGAAAAACGACTTTGCCCACCGCGGCCTTTCCGCGCAGTTAAAAGACCACAGCCTTTCGCGCATATACGAGGCGGTGGTCAGAGGAAGGATGCGGGACGATTTCGGAACGATAGACCGCCCCATAGGCAGGAGCGAAAAAGACAGGAAAAAAATGTCCGTCTCGGCGAAGATTTCGCGCGAGGCGGTAACGCATTACGAGGTCATAGCCAGGTATAATCAGTATACGCATGTCCGCTGCCGGCTCGAGACCGGGCGGACGCATCAGATACGCGTGCACATGGCGAGCATAGGCCACCCGCTGCTCGGGGACCTCGTTTACGGCTCCGGAAAGCCGGAAAAAGGCCTCTCCGGCCAGTGCCTGCATGCGGGAACACTTCGCTTCGTGCACCCGAGAAGCGGAGAGAAAATGGAGATAACGGCTCCGCTGCCGCAGTATTTCAAGGACGTTCTTGCGCGGCTCGGCCAGGAGCAGTGATTCCCGCAGGAGCCTTGGGGATCGTTATGGTGAGGATGATATCGGAGTCCGTGTCGCTGCGCCGGCACAGGACATCCACGCCCGAGCGCTTCATCACTTCGGCGCCGCGGGAAACGGTATTCAGAAAAAGGCGCACGTCGCGCATTACTATAGTTTGCCTGCCGCAGTTCTTTTCAGACTGCGGCTCTTTTTCTTTTTCGGAGAGATAAGAGTCTATGTACTTTTCGGCGCCTGATACGTTCAGGCCCTTTTTTATTATTTCGGAGAGGACCTTGAGCCTGTCCTCCTCGTTATCAAGCCGCAGGAGGGCGCGCGCATGGCGCTCGGAGAGCCCGTTTTCGCGGATGAGATAGAGAGTTTCGGGCGAAAGACGCAAAAGCCGCAGCTTGTTCGCTATGGCGGACTGCGATTTGCCTATCCGCCGGGCGGCCTCCTCCTGGCTCATCGAATGCTCCTTCAAAAGGCGATAGAGCCCCTCGGCCTCCTCGATGAAGTCAAGATCGCGGCGCTGCAGGTTTTCAACCAGGGCGATGAGGGAGGAATCCTCGTCGTCTACGTCCATTACTATGCAGGGCACCTGAGCGAGGCCCGCTATGCGCGAGGCGCGGAGCCGGCGCTCGCCGGCGATGAGCTCATAGCCGTTTTGGCTGCGGCGGACGGTGAGCGGCTGAAGCACGCCGTAGCGGGAGATGCTTTCGGAGAGCTCGGCAAGCGATTTGGGATCGAAGCGGCGGCGCGGTTGGGCGGGGTTTGGGGAAATGCTTCCGCAGTCTATGAAAACTACCTTCCGGCTTTCATACAGGCCCTGTTTTTTAACGAGCTGCACGGCGGACACCTTCTTTTGTTTTTTGCCCCAAGTATAAACAGAAGCGGAGAAAAAACAAAGCGAACGGCGTCGAGAGATGATGACAAATTATGTCAGATCGGCAAAGCTGAGGCGTATCATCTTTCCCAGGTCGTCGGGCGAGACCTCGACCTGATAGCCAATCTTGCCGGCGCTGAAGAAGATGGTATCAAAATCCTCCGCAGAGGAATCGAGGACCGTCGGGAAAAACTTTTTCATGCCTATGGGCGAGCAGCCGCCGTGGATATAGCCCGTGAGCGGAAGGAGCTCCTTGGATTTTATCATCTCTACGGCCTTTTCTTTCACGCTCTTGGCGGCCTTTTTCAGGTCGAGCTCGCAGCAGGAGGGGATGACGAAGACGTAATGACCTCCGCTTTTGCCGACGGTGACGAGAGTTTTAAAAACGCGGAAGGGATCTTCCCCGAGGATCTCGGCGACCTCCGTACCGCTCACAGCGCCGGTGCCGGCGTAGCAGCGGGAGGAGTATTTTATCCTTTTTGCGTCCAGCAGACGCATGACGTTGGTTTTTTCTTCCATAACGGCTCCTATCTCAAAGAACGGAAAAACGAGCTCAGAAGCTCCGAGCATTCTTTTTCGAGGATGCCGCCGACGAGCTGGGGCTTGTGACCGAAATTTTCTTCAAATATATTCAGGACCCCGCCGCAGGCGCCGGCCGCGCGGTCCCGCGCGCCGAAAAACACCTTGCCAATTCGCGCGTTTATTATGGCTCCGGCGCACATGGAGCAGGGCTCGAGCGTTACATAAAGCGAGCAGTCCTCGAGCCGCCACGAGCCGAGCCTTGCGCAGGCCTCGGAGATGGCCTCCAGCTCGGCGTGGCCGAGAGCGCTCTGATTCTGCTCGCGGCGATTGCGGCCGCGGGCGATTATCTCGCCGTTGTAAACTATAACGCAGCCTACGGGGACCTCTCCCTCGGCGCGGGAGGTCTCGGCCAGCGCGAGAGCCTCGCGCATATAATCTTCGCGGTCCATTGCGGTCACCTCAAATGAAAAACTGGTACGGTCAAAAACACCGGCCGGAGCGGTATAGCCCGGGACGGGAGAGGGAATAATCAAAACACAGAATAAATTGCGGGGAGGATTACAATGAAGGTTTCCGAGGTCATGAACAAGAGGGTCATAAGCGTTTCGCCGGACGACAGCATTTCTTCGGCGGCGAGGCTCATGAGCCGCTATAATGTCGGCGCGCTGCCGGTCTGTACACCGGACAGCAGGCTGAAAGGGATAGTTACGGACAGAGACGTCGTTACCAGATGCGTCGCCTTCGATATGGACCCCGATACGACGCCCGTGCGCGAAATAATGACCAGACGGGTGAGCACGGCGGAGCAGAGCGAGGAAATATCGGGCGCCGCCGGCCGCATGGGCGGAGAGCAGGTGCGGCGCCTGCCGGTAGTGCAGGAGGGAAGGGTCATAGGGATACTCTCGCTCGGCGACGTGGCCAGGCGGAGCGGATACGACATGGAGGCGGCAAAGGCGCTTTCGGAGATATCCGAAAACATAAGAAGGCTTTGATGCACAAACGCAGAAAGGGGGCGGGAGCCCCCTTTCATTTTTGGAAACGTATCAGGCGAAAGGATTTTCCTCTCCGGAGGGAGAAAAGGGCGCAGGAAGCAGCTGCGAGAGCCGGTAGCTCACGTAATTGCCGCCGGCCTTCGCACACAGGACCTCTATATCGGGGGCAAATTCGAGAAGGACCTGGCGGCAGCTTCCGCAGGGCATGCAGTAATCCGCGCTTTCTGCGGCCACGGCTATGCGGCGGAAATCGCGCCGGCGTTCAAAAACTGCCTTGGCTACGGCGACGCGCTCCGCGCAAAGGCATTCGCCGAGAGCGACGTTCTCGATATTGCAGCCGGTGAACACCGTACCGTCCGAACATTCGAGGGCCGCGCCGACGGAAAAACGGGAATAGGGAGCGTACGCGCGTTTTGAGGCCTCAAAAGCCATGTTGATGAGCTCGCGGTCTGTCATGATATTACACCCGACCTTTCGTTTTTTTGTTTATAGCCATCTTTCGCGGTTCCGCCGCCAGGCGGGAGCGAAAGGGCAATCAAATGATAATGATTGCAACGCAAGCATTATAGCCATCTTTCGCGGTTCCGCCGCCAAGCGGGAGCGAAAGGGCGCATATCACAGGAAGTAGCTTACGCCGCCTTCAAAAACAGGCTGATGCTTTTCTCCGGCTATGTTTCTGGCGACGTATTTGCCGAAGCGCTCTGTATGGCCCATCTTGCCGAAGACGCGGCCGTCCCGGCTGATTATGCCCTCTATCGCGCTCACAGAGCCGTTGGGATTTACAGAAACGTCCATATCGGGATGTCCGTTTTCGTCGGTATACTGCGTGGCGATCTGCCCCCGGGAGGCCAGCTGCGCAAGAACGTCCGGAGAGGCGATAAAGCGGCCCTCTCCGTGGGATATCGGTACGCTGTAGAGCTCGCCGACCTTGCACTTGGAAAGCCACGGGGAGGCGATGGAGGCGACGCGCGTGGTAACGTAGCGCGACTGATGGCGGCCGATGATGTTGTACGTCAGCGTGGGGCATTCGTCCGTCATATCCACTATATCGCCAAAGGGTACGAGGCCGAGCTTTATAAGCGCCTGGAAACCGTTGCAGATGCCGAGCATGAGCCCGTCGCGATGCTGGAGCAGGTCGCGGATGGCCTCGGTTATGCGCGGATTGCGGAAGAAGGTGGCAATGAATTTTCCGGAGCCGTCAGGCTCGTCGCCGCCGGAGAAGCCGCCCGGGATTATTACCATCTGGCTGGAGCGGATGGCCTTTTCAAGCCGCAGCACGGAATCCTCGAGCGCCGCGGGCGTAAGGTTGCGGATGATTACCGTTTCGGCCTCGCCGCCGGCCCTTTCAAGGGCGCGCGCGGTATCGTATTCGCAGTTGGTGCCGGGGAATACGGGAATAACGGCGCGCGGGCGGGCGAAGGTTGCCGAGGCCTTGCGCGGGGAGCGAATTTCAAAGGTGAACTTCGGGGCCTCGCCCGAGGCCGGGGTCTTTACGGGGAAAACGCCCTCGAGCTCTTTTTCCCAGCCGGTTATTATCTTCTTTATTTCGGCGGATTCTAAGCCGAATACTATAAGAGCCTCTTCGCAGGTGCGGCCTATGAGCCTGGCGCCGGCAATGGGAGCCGAGCTTTCGGCGATTATCGCGCCGGGGCGCTTTTCCATGAGCGAGGCGGGGGTTATGCCCTCCTCGGCCTTGAAGCCTATAAGGTTGCCGAAGGACATTTTAAGCAGGCCGCCGAGAACGCCGCCTTCTTCAACAGCCCAGGCGGAAAGGATGCGGCCGTTTTTGCTGTGGGAATGGAAGCCGCGCCAGGAGCGCTTTATGGCCTCGAGGTCGCTGCCGGCGTCAAACAGATATACGTAATTGCCGGCGGCCTTGAATTCCGGCGAGATGACGGAATCCGCGCGCAATGTGCGGATGGCAAAGGAGATAAGCGTGGGCGGAACATCAAGCTCCATGAACGAGCCGGACATGGAGTCCTTGCCGCCGATGGCGGCGGCGCCGAGCTTTATCTGCGCCTCGAGAGCGCCGAGCAGAGCGGAGAAGGGCTTGCCCCAGCGCAGCTTTTCGCCGCGGAGGCGCTCGAAATACTCCTGAAGCGAGAGGTAAACGCCGTCCGGCGAGCAGCCGGAAGCTACGAGCTTGGCTATAGAGGAGACCACGGCGAACTTTGCGCCGAGATATGGATTCTCGCAGGCAAGATAAGGATCAAAGCCGAAGGACATTACGGAGCAGGTGGAGGTCTCCGCGCCGAGAACGGGGAAGAGAGCCGCCATGCTCTGCGAAGGCGTGAGCTGAGTTTTGCCGCCGAAGGGCATAAGCACGCTGCCGGCGCCGATGGAGGCGTCGAACCTTTCGGCAAGGCCGCGCTGCGAGCAGTAGTTTATATCGGAGTTGAGCCTGTCTATGCATTCGGAAAGAGAGGTCGGAGCGGAGGCTGTTTCGCGCTCCGCAGCGGCGGGGACCGCAACGCAAGTATGCTTTTCCGCGCCGTTGGAGGAGAGAAAATCGCGCGGGAGATCAAGGATCGTCTCGCCGCCGAGGCGCATTATCATGCGCGGCTCCTCCGTGACCTTTGCCACTATAGTCGCCTCGAGGTTTTCTTCCTGAGAGAGTTCTATAAATCTATCCGCGGTGTCGGCCGAGACAACTACGGCCATGCGCTCCTGAGATTCGGAGATGGCGAGCTCCGTGCCGCCGAGACCCTCGTATTTCTTCGTTACTTTGGAAAGGTCTATATCCAAGCCGTCAGCCAGCTCGCCTATGGCCACGGAGACGCCGCCCGCGCCGAAGTCGTTGCAGCGCTTTATGAGCGAGGCTGCTTCGGGATTTCTGAAAAGGCGCTGGAGCTTTCTTTCCTCCGGCGCGTTGCCCTTCTGCACCTCAGAGGCGCTCTCCGTAAGAGAAGAGAGCTTATGTACCTTTGAAGAGCCGGTTGCGCCGCCTATGCCGTCGCGTCCGGTGCGCCCGCCGAGCAGGATGATAACGTCGCCGGGGCTCGGCTCGGCGCGGACAACGTTTTTATAAGGAACGGCGCCGACTACCGCGCCGACCTCCATACGCTTGGCGACATAGCCGGGATGATAGAATTCGCGCACAAGGCCGGTGGCAAGGCCTATCTGGTTGCCGTAGGAGGAGTAGCCGGAGGCCGCCGTGGTGGTGAGTTTTCTCTGGGGGAGCTTTCCAGGCAGAGTTTCCGACATGGGAGTGCGCGGGTCGCCCGCGCCGGTAACGCGCATGGCCTGGTATACATAGGAGCGGCCGGAGAGCGGGTCGCGTATGGCGCCGCCTATGCAGGTGGCCGCCCCGCCGAAGGGCTCTATCTCCGTGGGGTGGTTATGAGTTTCGTTTTTGAACATCAGCAGCCAGTCCTGCATTTCATCGCCGACCTTGACGTCGGCATGTATGCTGCAGGCGTTTATCTCGGGCGAGATATCCAGCTCCGGGAGCTGGCCGCGCTTTTTAAGGAGCTTGGCGCCGATGGTGCCGATATCCATAAGAGTCTGCGGGCGCTTCTCAGCTGCCTCGCCGTAGACCTCGCGGCGCGCGGACAGATACATTTCGTACGCGCTTTTAACGGCCTCGTCTTCAATTTCAACAGAGTCTATTATGGTGCCGAAGGTGGTATGGCGGCAGTGGTCCGACCAGTAGGTGTCTATGACCTTCAGCTCGGTCACCGTGGGATCGCGGCGCTCAACGTCGCGGAAATGCTTCTGCGTGAAGCGCAGATCGTCAAGATCCATGGCGAGGGAATACGCCTCGAGTATCTCGCGCAGCTTCTCCTCGTCGGCTGTGGTGAGGCCCTCCACGCGGCCCACGGCCTCCGGCTCGGGATAACTGCGGACGAGCGTAGCCGGCTTATCCTCTGAGGCCTCGCGGCACTCCACGGGGTTTATGAGGTAGGCCTTTACGCGCTCAAAATCGCTGTCGCTGACTTTCCCGAACAGCACGTAAACCGTAGCCGCGGCCACGAGAGGCCGGGTCTCGCAGGTGAGCATCTGGATGCACTGCGCGCAGGAATCGGCGCGCTGGTCGAACTGGCCGGGCAGGGCCTCCACCGAGAGGATGCGGTAATCTCCCTCGAAGGAGGGGAGCTCATCATCAAGGCATATATCGCACTGAGGCTCGGAGAAGACGGTGACCTTTGCCTTCTCGAATATTTCGCGGCTTATGCCTTCAACGTCGTAGCGGCAGAAAACTCTGACATTTTCCAGCGCGGAGATCCCGAGATTGTCCCGTAGATCCTTCAAAACGCCGGCGGCCTGAACGCCGCAGCCTTCTTTTTTCTCTGTAAAGCATCTGTAGACCATAATGGACACCTTTCCTTGTCAGTTCAGCTGACTTTCCAATCTTTTATTGAGTGAAAAACGTTTTGCTGTGTAGGCGACGCATTCGTAAGAGCGGCCCGGTTTGTAAGCAGCGAGGGAGTGCGGAAAGCGAGAGTCATAAAAGGCATGCTCTCTGCAAGATAGGAGCACAGCTCCTCGAGCGCGGCAGCTTTATTGCCGCTGTCCGCCGCAAGGAAAGCGGCCAGACGGGCCGAGCATTCCGAGCTGCTGTAGTAGCCGGGGTTTGCGGCTGCGCCGTAGGTAATGAGCGCGGATATATCAAAATCGGGAGAGAGGATCGTTTCGCCGATAAAGATATCAAAATTACGAACTTTAAGAGCGGTATCATACTGACTGCGGGACATTTCGTGGACCTTTGCCTTCAAGCCTGCGGCAGTAAGAGCTTCGGCTATATATTTTGCAGCCGCCGAGTGTGCGCGGTTTGAGGAGAGCACGATGATATCTATCGCATTATACGACGCTCCGAAGGAGAACAGGGTCTCCGCAGCGGAAAGCGGAGCGAGCTCAAAAAACTCGTCGAGCATGGAGGACCAGAGATAAGAGCCCGGGCTTATCGGAGCGGCAGTGGGAGCGGCGGCGCCGGAGAAGGCGGCTTCGGCCAGGGCACGGCGATTTATCAGTTTGCTCAGCGCCCGGCGGGCGGCGGAAGCTTCGAAAATGCCCTCGTTGCAGTTGAAACCCGCAAAGATCATGGAAGAGGTATTAAAGGTATATTTTTCATAGCTGCCGCCGAAATTGAGCTGGGTGTCTATGGGATCGCTTACCACGGCGGAAAGTTTTCCGGTTTCAAAAGCGGATATCAGCTCGCTCTCGTCATACGCGGCCAGAGTTATGCGCTTAGCAGGCAGCGGGTAGCCGCCGCGGCGGAAAGGGTTTGCCGTAAGGCTCGCGCCGTCGGCAGAAAGGACGTAGGGCCCGGTGCCTGCGGGAGCGGGCTCGCTTTCGCTGTCGAACGGGATTACGGGTATGTCGAGCAGAGCGGGGAGATCGGCGTTGGCGGAGGAGAGCGATATCTCAAGAGTATAAGGGTCGACAAGAGAAATTTCCGATACGGCCGAAAGCCTCGATGAATAGAGAGAAGAATTCCTTGCGAGATTTACGGAATAAATAACGTCCGCGGCCGTGAGCTGGGCACCGCTGCTGAAAAAGATATCGTCGTATACAGTAAAGCTGTAATGCAGGTTGTCCTCCGTGTGCCAGCTTTTGCACAAAAGCTCCTGCGCGCGGAAATTCCCGTCAAGCGCAAAAAGTCCTTCGTAAAGCAGGCCGGAAACGCGGCTGTTGGTCTTGGTTTTAAGAAGATAGGGATTGAGCGGATCGGCGGTGTTGTACTGTATGGTGAGCCGGGCTTCGGGGGCTTCGGCCTCCTCGTCTGCCGAGGCCGAATAATCCGGCGCAGGATTTGGTACCTCCGGAAGAAGGGACTCATAATCCACACGCTTTTTCATGCATCCGCCGAAACCGGACAAAACAAGCATGAAAGCGAGCGCCGCCGAGATGAATTTTTTCAGAGGCACCTTCATGGAACGAGACCTTTCATTTTAGCATTATCAGCGCGGCGAGAGAGCCGCGCTTATCGCCTGTGCGCCGGTGGGACCAGTACCTGTTTTCATCGGAACAGCAGGTGCATTCGGAGCTGGCGGAAATATTTCCGGGCTTCAGCCCGCAGCCCTCTAACAGAGAGCGGTTTATTCCGGCAAGATCCACGCGGAAGCGGCCGTTCCCGAGGGAGACTATATGCTCCCGGGCAAGCTCGCCGTGGCTTTCCAGCATGGCGGAGGGAACGTCCTCGTCGGTCTCAAAGCAGCAGGGCTGTATGCAGGGGCCGACGGCGGCGAATATATCCTCGCCCCTGCAGCCGAAAAGGCGCTCCATGCGCTTTACCGCTAAGGCGGCGATCCCCTTTGCCGTGCCGCGCCAGCCGGAATGGACGGCCGCGACGACATTTTTAACGGGGTCGCAGAGAAGAACGGGCACGCAGTCCGCCGTGAAAACGGCGAGAGTGAGGCCGCGTTCGTTCGTTATGGAGCCGTCCGCGCTGCCGCGGGCGGAGGATATCACGGGGAGAGCGTCCGCGGAGGTGACGACGGGGGTATCCGTTCCGTGGACCTGGTGGTAGAAAACGAGTTTTTCAGGGTCGAGACCGAGCGCGGAGCAGACTATGGAGTAGTTTTTCTCCACGTTTTCGTCGCGGTCTCCCCGGCTCACGCCGAGATTGAGCGAGGCGAGATGGCCCTCGCTCACGCCGCCGAGGCGGGTGGTGAAAGCGTGCACCGCGCAGTCCGGAAAATTATCGGCGCAGAGCCATTCGAAATCGCCTGCTTTTTTCAGCGAAAACCCGCTCATTCGTTTCTGCCGCAGCACTTTTTATACTTCAGCCCGCTGCCGCAGGGGCAGGGGTCGTTTCTGCCGGGCTTTTTCTTTGCGCGCACGGGCTGGTTCTTTTCGGTGGAAGCAAGGTTCAGAGAGATCTTGTTTACCTGCTTGCGTTCGAGCGTCTGGCCTACCTTTACCCTCGTTGTAAACAGGCGGCGGACGACCTCTTCCTTGATGCCGTTTACCATGGCCTCAAACATTTCAAAGCCCTCGCGCTTGTATTCGTCTATCGGCTTTTCCTGGCCGTAGGCGCGCAGAGATATGCCCTGGCGAAGGTCGCTCATGGCGTCGATATGATCCATCCAGTATTCGTCTACAACGCGCAGCAGGATTATGCGCTCAAGCTCGCGCATGAGGGGGGTGACGCCGTCCGGCATGAAGCCGAACTCCTTTTCGCGCGCGTGGTATACGTCTCTCATCTTGCCCTGCAGGAGCTCAATAAGCTCCTCGGGGGAGTAGCTTCCGGGCTTTATCTCGCCCCTGCGCAGGAAGAGCATAGTAAAGGGCTTGCAGATGCTTTCGAGAGTCTCTTCGTCATCTATGGCGGCGCCGTGAGATTCCGTCATTACAGTCTGGGAAATAAGATCGTCCGCCATGCCGAGCACCGCGGCGGAGACATTTTCGCCGTTGAGCACGCGCATGCGCTGGTCGTAGATTATGCCCCTCTGCTTGTTCATTACGTCGTCGTATTCAAGCACGGTCTTACGGGACTGGAAGTTGCGGCTCTCAACGCGCATCTGTGCCTTTTCTATGGCGTTTGAAAGCATCTTCTGATCTATCGGAGTATCCTCGTCGAGGCCGAGGGAGTCCATCATGCCGAGCACGCGCTCCGAGCCGAAAAGACGCATGATATCGTCTGTCATCGAGATATAAAAACGCGTCTCGCCCGGGTCGCCCTGGCGGCCGGCGCGGCCGCGGAGCTGGTTGTCTATACGGCGGCTTTCGTGCCGCTCCGTGCCGAGTATGAAAAGCCCGCCTACGGCCTTTACCTTCTCGGATTCGGCGGCGATATCCGCCTTGTGCTTTGCCATCGCTTCGGCAAATGCGGCGCGCGCGGCGAGGATGGTCTCGTCCTCCGTGTCGGCAAAGCCTGTGGCCTCGGCTATTACGTCGTCCTCAAAGCCGGCGCGGCGAAGGTCTGCCTTGGCCATGAATTCGGCGTTGCCGCCGAGCATAATGTCGGTGCCGCGGCCGGCCATGTTCGTAGCGATCGTAACGGCGCCGAACTGGCCCGCCTGGGCCACTATCTCGGCCTCGCGTTCGTGGTGCTTGGCGTTCAAAACATTGTGCTTTATGCCCGTACGCTTGAGCAGAGAGGAGAGGTATTCGCTCTTTTCTATCGAGATCGTACCTACGAGGACGGGCTGACCCTTGGCGTGGCATTCCTCGATCTGGCGGATTATGGCGCGGTTTTTGCCGGCCTCGTTCTTATAGACCACGTCCGGGTAGTCCTTGCGGATGAGAGGCCGGTTCGTGGGGATCTCAACGATATCGAGATTATAAATGGCGCCGAATTCCTCTTCCTCCGTGAGGGCCGTACCGGTCATGCCGGAGAGCTTGTCGTAAAGGCGGAAGAAGTTCTGGAAGGTTATCGTGGCGAGCGTTTTGCTCTCGCCGGCGACGACCACGTGCTCCTTCGCCTCGATGGCCTGGTGCAGGCCCTCGGAATAGCGGCGGCCGAACATGAGGCGGCCAGTGAATTCGTCGACGATTATTATCTCGCCGTCCTTCACGACGTAGTCGATATCGCGCTTCATTATGCCGTGCGCCTTGAGCGCCTGGTTGATGTGGTGAGAAAGCGTGGAGTTTTCAAGGTCGGCGAGGTTTTCGAGATTGAAGGCGGCCTCGGCCTTGGCTATGCCGCTGGAGGTCAGCGTGGCGCTGCGCGCCTTTTCGTCAACCACATAGTCGGCGTCAATATCGGAGGTGTCCTCCTTCTCGTCGATAGTGGCGAAGGTGGCGCAGCGGAGCCTCGAAACGAAGGCGTCCACCGCCTGGTAGAGCGGCGTGGAATCGTCCCCCTGGCCGGAGATTATGAGCGGAGTCCTCGCTTCGTCTATGAGGATGGAGTCCACCTCGTCGACTATGGCGAAGGAGTGCCCGCGCTGGACCATCTGGTTTTTATAAATGGCCATATTGTCGCGCAGGTAATCGAAGCCTATCTCGTTGTTGGTGCCGTAGGTTATGTCGGCGGCGTAGGCCTCGCGGCGTTCCTCGCTCGAGAGGCCGTGGACTATAAGGCCCACCTTCAGGCCCATGAAGCGGTGTATCTTGCCCATCCATTCGCTGTCGCGCCGGGCGAGGTAGTCGTTCACGGTGACGACGTGCACGCCCTTGCCGGCAATGGCGTTGAGGTACGACGGAAGCACGGCCACGAGGGTCTTGCCTTCGCCGGTCTTCATTTCGGCTATTCGGCCCTGGTGCAGGACTACGCCGCCTATCAGCTGCACTCTGTACGGCCGCATGCCGACAACTCTGTCGGCTGCCTCGCGCACGGCGGCAAAGGCCTCCGGAAGAAGCTGCTCGAGAGTTTCGCCCTCGGCGTAGCGGCGGCGGAATTCCTCCGTCTTGGCGCTCAGCTCCGCGTTTGAAAGCGCGCGGTATTCATCCTCAAGCGCCTCGATCTTCACTATATACGGCTCTATTTTTTTCAGCTCACGGTCACTTTTCGTGCCGAAGACTTTTGTAAAAATACCCATTGAATACTTGTCCTTTCGGAAAGAGATAACAATTACACATTTTAATACATTATTATAACACGAGATTATGAAGAAAAAAAGAACAATTAAGACTTTCTCTCATAATTCCGCAAGCCTGCCAAGCCTCTCGCGGCGATTGACAAGAGGCGCGCTATAAAATACAATGCCTATAAAGGTTAGAGGAGGCGAAGGCTACGGAGCAGTTTGCGAAAAACAGCATACATACCGCTCGAATAGAGGGCTATTCAAGCGAAGGTGCGGGAATAGCGCGGCTCGGCGGGCTTGTCGTCTTCGTAAAGGGTGCAGTGCGCGGCGAGCTTTGCCGGATAAAGCTGCTGAAGGTCATGAAAAACGCCGCCTTTGCAAGGATCGAAGAGCTCATAGAGCCCTCGGAGCGGCGCCGGGCGCCGGACTGCCCGTATTTCGGGCGCTGCGGCGGCTGCGATTTCAGGCATATGGACTACGCCGAGGAGCTCGAGCTCAAAAAGCAGAGGGTTGACGACGCGCTCTCGCGCATAGGCGGGCTGGATATAAAAACCGAGCGCATTATCGCCGCAGATGAAACGGACGCCTACCGCAATAAGGCTATATATACCGTCCGCCGCGGAGCGGACGGGAAGGCGCAGACGGGCTTTTACCGCCAGCGCACGCACGAGCTGATAGCAGTTGAGCGATGCCTGCTTCTGCCGGAGCAGTGCGATATGGCCGCGGCAGGGCTGAGGGCGTGGATGGATAAATACGCCGTGTCGGCCTATGATGAAAAGGATCGCTCCGGTGTGGTGCGCAGCCTGATGGTGCGCGTAACGGCGGCGGGAGACGCCATGGTATGCGTTTCGGCGAACGCCGACGCTCTGCCGCGCGAAAGGGAGCTTGCCGAAATGCTCCGCGAGGCCTGCCCCGGGATAAAGGGGATAGTGCTGGATATAAACAAAAAGCCGGGGAACGTTGTTCCCGCGGGTGCTTTCCGCACGCTCTGGGGAGCTTCGGAGCTGAGGGAAATGCTCTGCGGCTTGGAATTCCGGCTTTCTCCCAAATCTTTTTTCCAGGTGAACAGCGCCCAGGCCGAGCGGCTTTACGACACGGCGGCCCTCTTCTGCGCGCCCGAGGGAAAAGAGAGCGTGCTCGATCTCTACTGCGGTACGGGGACGATAAGCCTTCTCATGGCGAGGCGCGCCGGCGGAGTTACGGGAGTCGAGATCGTTGAGCAGGCCGTTGAGGACGCGAAAGAAAACGCGAGGCGAAACGGCATAGAAAACGCCGCTTTTATTGCGGGCGACGCCGGGGAAATAATGGCTGGGATGGCGAAGAAAGGCCTGAGGCCCGACGCCGTGATAGTGGATCCCCCGCGCAAGGGGCTGGCGCAGCAGGTGGTTGACGCCGTCGCGACCATGGCTCCGGAGCGGATAGTATACGTTTCGTGCGACCCGGCGACCATGGCGAGAGACCTTGCCCGCTTCGCCGAACAGGGCTATAGGACCGATCGCGCCGTGGCGGTGGATATGTTCCCGCGCACGGCAAATATAGAGACAGCAGTATTGATGACAAAGAGATAGACAAGTCGGGGCTTGTGGAGGTGCCTATAGTTGGAGATCTGGGATCTATATACCGAGCGGCGAGAATTGACCGGAAAAGAACATATCCGGGGAGAAAAAATTCCACAGGGGTATTATCACCTCGTTGTTCATGTCTGGATTAGGAACGGAAAGGGTGAGTATCTTATTTCTCAGCGTAGCGAAGACCGTCCGGTTTTTCCGCTAATGTGGGAATGCGTCGGAGGTTCTGCTCTGAAGGGTGAGGACAGCCTTTCTGCCGCACTGCGGGAAACCGAAGAGGAAGTAGGCGTGAAACTGTCTTCAAAAGACGGCAAAATCATTTATTCTGTGGTTGGCAGAGTTGTTGATGGTGTCAAGTTTTCTGACATCGTGGACGTCTGGCTATTCGAATATAATGGACCGGTGACTCTTGAATCGGCAACGACGAAAGAAGTGGCTCAGACTGTATGGATGAAAAAGCCAAAGATCAAAAGATTATTTGACAACGGTAAGCTCGTCAATACCCTGGGGTACTTTTTTGAATTGGAAAATGTATAAAGCGACAAATTCCGGTTTGTCGATTAATTCCTTAATTGCAAATTCATTGAAACCGTATGCCTCTTGTACCACCAAAAGAAGGACTTCATTTCGGTTCCTTATGAGCCAAGAAGGACGAGCCGTCTGAATTTGGTTAATTTGCAAACCGGAACATGAGAAGGAGCAGGCATATGAAACTGTCAAAAATATTTGAAGAAAAGCCGGAAAGCTGGGGATTCAGAGGAGACCCGTATTTTTGGGATTACTTAAAAGAGCTCGCGGAGAATATGGATATCATTTCTTCCGACGAACTGGAACAGTGGATAAAAGATGAATACTTTTCGCTTTCAGGCAAGGCTCTGACAGACAAATATATGGATTTTGCCGTAATAGAGCAGTTTGCTCACGGAGGGATGAGCTCCGGCGGCGTTGATAACGGGTGGTGGACGGAAACAGGAATACCGCTGCTGAAAAGCAGGTTGGCTGCGCTCTGACAGTTCCGGCTGCAGGTATGTTTCCGCGAGCGGGCGTCTTGGATTTGTTCCCGAACGCGTAAAAACGGATGGGAAAAGTCACGGCGGACATGTTTCCATGAACGGGGACTATCTAAAGCGGTTGTTCGCGCACTATAGAATGCGTAAGCCTCCTGCATTGCCGAAAAGAAAACGGACAGACTTGCAAGACTTATGGATAAAGGACGTTTACATGTTTAAGATAAAGACATTTGAGAAAGACGATATTCAAAAAGTGATCGCTTTTGAACTGGAGCTGAGAAGGCAGGAACCGGACACTTATTACTGGGAACCGAATGAGACATACAGAAAACAATTGGAAAACAGCTTTGAAGATCTGCGATTCAATACGGCGCTTTCCTTTATTGCGGTGAAAGGCGGTAACGTGATCGGGCGGATCGACGCCTCGCTTATCGCCAGCCGGAGCGACGCGTGCTGCTCCAGCGCATATCTTGACTGGATCTGCGTGCTTAAAAGCGAAAGGCATAAAAGAGTTGCCCAGGCCCTTCTTGACAGACTGAAAGAGGAATGTAAACGGCAGGGTGCGGGATTGCTGGTCGCGCTGACGGCAGGCAATAACGAAGCACAGCGTTTTTACAGAAGCGTTGAAAACGCCTCCATGCACGACACAGGGATATGGATCGATATCAAATAGGAGCAGCCGATGAAAGCTTTGATCCTGAACGGGTCGCCCCGCCCGAAGGGCGACACGGGGTTTATTCTGGAAAAACTGAAGGAGCGGTTCCCGCGCGGCGCCGAGCTTGAAGAAATAAGAGCTTTTGAGGCAGGCATTCAGCCGTGTATAGACTGCAGATACTGCTGGGAAAACGAAGGCTGCAGCATCAGCGACAAGATGGACGCGATCTGGAAAGATGATTACGACGTTTTGGTTTTGGCGTCGCCCCTGTACATGTCTTTCGTTACGCCGCCGCTCTTTTCAATCATTACAAGGCTGAACGCGATATGGAGCAACGCCGCTTTTCTGAAGCGAGCGAAGCCCATGAAACGCAAAAAGGGCATACTCGTTCTTGCAGGCGGCGGGAATGGGGCGCCCGATCCCGCAATCAGGCTCGCAAAAACAGCGTTCAGCCTCCTGAATGCAGAATTTGATCCGGAGAGAGATTATATCCGTTCGCTGAATACGGACCGCGTCCCCGCCCGGGACGATCCGGATATCGACGCGCAAATAAGCAGGGCCGCCGAGCACATCCTTAGCTGAAACGGCGGGAGGACAAGGCGGGTTAAATATTCAGAGCGCAGAATTTGGAGGGAATCCGTATGGAAAAGGTAGTGGTTGGAATGTCCGGCGGCGTAGACAGCGCCGTCTGCGCCTATCTTTTAAAGGCTGCCGGATATGACGTTTTGGCCGTCACTCTTCGCACGTGGCAGGCCGAAGACGGGAGCGAAGGCCGCTGCTGCGAGATAGACGACGCGAGAAGCGCGGCTTTTAAAATAGGCGTCCCGTTTTATCCGATAAACTGCACACGGGAGTTTCGGGAAAAAATAATAGAGCCCTTTGCAGCCGCCTATCTGCGCGGGCTCACTCCGAATCCCTGCATCGACTGCAACAGGGACGTGAAGTGGGAAAAGCTGCTTTTCTACGCAAAGGCTACCGGAGCGAAATATATCGCGACGGGGCATTACGCCTCGGTAGTAAAGCTGGAAAACGGAAGATACACCGTAAAAAAAGCGCTGCACGCGGAAAAAGACCAGACGTATATGCTCTACAGGCTCTCGCAGGAACAGCTTGCCGCCACGCTCATGCCGCTGGGCGGCCTGTCGAAAAGCGAGGTTAGGCGGATCGCGGCGGAGGCCGGCCTTCCGGTAGCGGCAAAGCCCGATTCGCAGGAGATATGCTTTGTGACCGACGGGAGCTATGCGGATTTCATAGAGAAAGAGGTCGGGGCGGATTTCCCGGGAGAGGGGGACTTTGTGGACGGAGCCGGGAAAATTCTCGGCAGACATAAGGGGATAGTGCATTATACCGTCGGCCAGAGAAAAGGGCTGGGCATCGCACTCGGCTATCCGGCATACGTAAAGGCGATTCGCGCGGACAGAAATGAAGTTGTGCTGGGAGAAGAAAAGTCCCTTTACAGCAGGGAGCTGCTTTGCAGAGATCTGAACTTTATGAGCATAGAAGGGCTGAGCGAAGGAGAGAGCCTGGAGTGTACGGCGAAGATCCGCTACCGGCACGGCGGCCAGGCGGCAAGGATAGCGCTGCAGGGGCCGGACCTGCTGAAGGTTACCTTTGACGAGCCGGTCAGAGCGGCGACCCCGGGGCAGTCGGCTGTGTTTTATGATGAAGAGGGCTGCGTGATCGGCGGCGGAGTTATAGCTGAGGTCGTGGAACGGCAGGACTGACACGCGACGAGGTGCGCAATGCCCGAATAATGAAAGGAGAGAACGCAATGACGACAGGCAAACTGATAACTGCCATAGTTCTTTTCGCTGTGGCGGCAGCACTGCTCGTTATGGCGATATTGCATTTTGCGGGGAAGGGTTTTCTCTTCAACAACGCTTATATCTACGCCTCTAAGGAAGAGCGGGAAGCCATGGATAAAAAGCCGTGGTACGTTCAGTCCGCGGTGGTTTTCTGCTTCCTGAGCGTCATTTTTATTATTTTGGGGCTGTCGATAGTTTTTCGGGATTACAAAATAGAGCTGCTCACGATCCCTTTCGCCGCGGCGGCTGTAGTCTACGCTGTATGGTCGACCGTCCGCATAGAGAAGAAACGGAAAGGGAAAAATGAAAAGAGATAAAATGACGGATGCCATAGAGAGCGAAAGGCTGGTGCTGTTTCCATATACGCTGGAGAATCTCCGCCTTTTCAACAACGACCTGCCCGCCTTCGAGGAAACGTTCGGAGTAACGTACCGGGGCGAGGAGCTGGACTATCTCCTGAAGGACTTTTTGAAAAAACTTGAAGAAGAAATAGGAAAGGATCCGGAAAACTATCTCTTTTTCACCGAGTTTCTGATAGTATTAAAGGAAAGCGACGGCATAATAGGCTCTATCGATTATAAGTACGTTCCGGTGAACGGGGTAACGGAGGTCGGCTACGGGCTGAACCCCCGATACGAGGGCCACGGATATATGACGGAGGCGCTGGACGCGTTTCTCAGCCTCGGCAGAAAGCTCGGGATAGAAACCGTCCGCGCGGATACGCTGAAGGAGAACATAAAATCCCAGAACGTTCTTAAAAGATGCGGGTTTCGTTTTTTAGAAGAGAAAGAAAACCTCTGGTGGGAAAAAGACCTGCTCGAAGCGGACGAAACCGGAGCGTGATTTTGTGAAGGAGGAAGAAAAATGAAGCTGGCGGTTATTTACGATTCCAAAACCGGCAATACAAAGCAGGCCGCAGAGTGGATCGCCGAGGGGATGAATCGCGTTCCCGGCGCGGAGGCAAAGGCCTTCGGCATAGGCGAGGTGGACGCGGCCTTCGTTTCGGAGGCGAAGGGAGTAGTTATCGGCTGCCCGACATATGCGTCTCTTATGACCGCGGATATGCGCGCCTGGCTGCAGACGGCGGCAGGGAAGCTCGGTCTCGCGGGAAAGCTCGGCGGGGCCTTCGCCACGGAGCAGTACAGCCACGGCGGCGCGGAGATAGTGATACAGTCCATTCTTACGAATGAAATGGTTTACGGAATGCTCTGCTATTCGGGCGGCGCATCGAAGGGAAAGCCCGTTATCCATCTCGGCCCGGTGGGCGTAAACGGCAACGTCGAGGCGCACAACGGGATGGAAAATTACAAAGAGAACTTCATGATCTACGGCGAGAGATTCGCGGCGAAGGCGGCAGAGCTTTTCGCATGAGAGGCATGAGAAAATACTACGAGGCTTATGACGAAAGATATAAAACGGCGCACGCCGCGGGCGTGAGCTGGGCGAGTACCGAGCCCACGCCGATAGTATTGAAAACTATCGAAAAATACTGTCCCGACCGCTCCGCGAAGCTGCTTGAAATAGGCTGCGGCGAGGGGAGGGACGCGGGAGCGGTGCTTGAAAAAGGGTACGACCTTACCGCGACGGACATATCTCCCGAAGCGATAGACTACTGCCGCAGAACGATGCCGGAGCATGGGGAACGCTTTGTCGTTCTGGACTGCATCGCCGGAGAGCATGAGGAAAAATATGATTTCATATATTCCGTGGCTGTGATACACATGCTCGTGGACGACGAGGACAGAAGGGCGTTTTACCGCTTCATACGCGCTCATCTCAGGCCCGGAGGCACGGCGCTCGTCTGCTCCATGGGAGACGGGAAGACGGATACGAAAAGCGATATCGCGGCCGCTTTTGAAGAGCAGGAGAGAGAGCATCCCTCCGGAGCGATGAAGGTGGCGGCCACGTCGTGCAGGATGGTGCCGTTTGAGATATTTGAAAAAGAAATTGAGGAAGGCGGCTTGAGCATAGTCGAAGAAGGGCTCACGGAGGCCTTCCCGGAATTCAACAGCCTGATGTACGCCGTGATAAGGGCGAAATGACGCGGCGGAAGGGCAGAATAAGAAATGAAAGAAACATAGGGAGGAGAGGAAAATGAAAGTAGTGATCATCGGCGGAGTCGCCGGCGGAGCGACGGCGGCGGCGAGGATACGCAGGCTGGACGAGCGCGCGCAGATCACCGTATTCGAGCGCTCGGGTTTTGTGTCCTACGCAAACTGCGGCCTGCCTTATTATATAGGCGGGGTAATCGACGACGAAGAGGAGCTCACGCTGCAGACGCCGGAGAGCTTCTGGGAGCGCTTTCGCATAGCCGTAAAGGTCAGGCATGAGGTGACGGCGATAGATCCCGTAAAGAAGACGGTCACGGTGCGCGAGCTCGAAACCGGGAAAATCATCGAGGAGAGCTATGATAAGCTGGTCCTCTCGCCGGGAGCAAAGCCGGCAAGGCCGAAGCTGCCGGGGATAGACAGCGCAAAGCTTTTTACACTCAGAACGGTAGAGGATACTTTCCGCATACGCGGCTTCGTCGGGGAGAAGAAGCCGAAGACTGCCGTGCTCATAGGCGGCGGCTACATCGGCCTTGAAATGGCTGAAAATCTCTCCGAGCTGGGCGTAAAGGTTACCATAGCGGAGCGGCTTGAGCAGCTCATGAACACTATGGACTACGATATGGCCGCGTTTGTCCACGCAAAGCTCCGGCAGGCGGGAGCAGAGCTCAGGCTTGGAGTGGAGGTCGCCGGCTTCGAGGAAAGCGGGGACGGAATAAAAGTCCTGCTCGGCGGCGGAGAGGCTCTCGCTGCCGATATGGCCGTCCTGGCGATCGGCGTAACTCCGGAAACTGAGCTTGCAAAAACCGCCGGCCTTGAGCTCGGGGTGAAGGGCAGTATAGTTGTAAACGACAAAATGGAGACCTCTGTGTCGGATATATACGCTGTGGGCGATGCAGTGCAGGTAAAGCACGCCGTTACGGGGCAGGAGACGAACATTGCCCTTGCCGGCCCGGCGAACAAGCAGGGCCGCATTGCCGCGGACAATATCTGCGGCGGAGACAGCCGTTACCGCGGCTCGCTGGGCTCTTCGATTATAAAGATATTCGATATGACCGCCGCGAGCACCGGACTTACGGAAAAGGCCGCCCTGGCGGCAGGAATAGACTGCGACAAGGTCATCCTCTCACCGGGCTCCCACGCCTCGTATTACCCCGATGCGAAGACGATGACGATGAAGGTCGTCTTCGAAAAGGGAACGCTCAGGCTTCTGGGCGCGCAGATAGTCGGCGCGGACGGAGTTGACAAGCGGATAGACGTTCTGGCGACGGCCATAGGAGCGGGAGTCCGCGCGGACAAGCTCAAGGACCTCGATCTGGCCTACGCGCCGCCTTATTCCTCGGCGAAGGACCCCGTGAATATGGCGGGCTTCATGATAGAAAACATAGCCTCCGGCAAGGTAAAGCAGTTCCACTGGAACGAGGTGCCGGAGCTTGCCAGGAAAGAGAGCGTTATCCGGCTCGATACGCGCACCGTGCAGGAGCATGAGGCCGGTTTCGCCGAGGGCTTTGAGCTGAACATTCCGGTGGACGAGCTGAGAGAGAGAATGGGCGAGCTTGAGCGCGGGAAGCCGGTATACGTTATGTGCCAGAGCGGCATTCGCAGCTATATCGCCTGCAGGATACTCGCTCAGGAGGGCTTCGAGTGCTATAACTTCTCGGGAGGCTACCGCTTCTACGAGGCCGTGACGACGGAAAAATGCATGAGCGACAGCGCATATCCCTGCGGTATGGAAAGATAAGATAACAGGAAGGAGAATACAAAATGAAAACCTACAAATGCCTTGTTTGCGGAAAAGTGTTTGACGCTGAAGACGGAGCGGCGCCCGTATGCCCGCTCTGCAAAGCCGCGGGCGATAAGCTTGTGGAGATGAAAAACCCCTATTCCGGCACGCAGACTGAGAAAAACCTCGAGGCCGCGTTTGCGGGAGAATCCCAGGCGAGGAACAAATACACCTATTTTGCCTCCGCCGCGAAGAAGGAGGGCTACGAGCAGATAGCCGACCTGTTTTTGAAAACGGCAGAAAACGAAAAAGAGCACGCGAAGATGTGGTTCAAGGAGCTCAACGGCATAGGGAACACTCCGGCGAATCTCCTTGCCGCCGCTGAGGGCGAGAACTACGAATGGACGGATATGTATGAGGGCTTTGCAAAAACGGCCGAGGAAGAGGGATTTACAGAGCTTGCCGAAAAGTTCCGCGGAGTCGCTGCTATAGAAAAGCACCATGAGGAGCGCTACCGCGCGCTTTTGAAGAACATTGAAACCGCGCAGGTTTTTGAAAAGAGCGAAGTGAAGATATGGGAGTGCCGCAACTGCGGGCATATCATAGTGGGCACCAAGGCGCCCGATATCTGCCCGGTATGCGCGCATCCGCAGGCATACTTTGAAATAAGCGCCGAGAATTATTAAGCAGAAGGAAAAGGCAGGGGGCCGCGCCGGGCGCAGGCCCCTGTCTTTTTATAAAGGAGGATCAAAATGACAGAGATAAGAGAAGCTGCTCTTACAGACGAAATCGCCTCCGTCCTTATAGAGCTCTCGGAAGCCTGGGAGGCAGAAAAAAGCTGCTGGGGCTACCGGAAAAACGAGAGAACGGACATAGAGGGCAACAGGATCTTTTTGGCTGAGGAGGAGGGAAAGATCATCGGCTATCTTTTCGGCCGTGTGCAGAGCTCGAAAAGCATGCAGTCGGTCATGCGGGAGGGGACGCCGTATTTCGAGCTTGAAGAGCTGTATGTAGTCCCGGAATGGCGTTTAAAGGGCGTTGGTTCGGCTTTGGTAAACTATATTTCAGAGACCGTAAAATCAGATGCGGAATATATCGTTTTGAGCACGGCGACAAAAAACTGGCGGGCGATACTGCGGTTTTATATCGACGAGCTCGGAATGGATTTCTGGAGCGCCAGGCTTTTTAAAAAGCTGCGGTAGCCCCTGAAACGCCGGCAAACACCCCCGCCTGGGCAGCGCATCTGAAACGCGGGAAAGAGAAGGAAAAGAGCTTCGGACATGCGCGGAACACAAAGGCCAAAGCGCAGACCGAAAATCTTTTTCCTCTTTCGGAAAAACGGGAAGGGCACTGAAGAGAGATTTTGAGGAGGTGTTTTGCTGTGAGGAAGAAATTGATTTGTATCCTCTTGGCGATAGTACTTGTTTTCTCGCTCGTTCCTGCGGGCGCGGTGGCTGCGTTTTCGGATTCGTCCGGGCACTGGGCCCAAAGCGCAATAGACAGGTGGAGCGGCTACAAGGTCGTCAACGGATACCCGGACGGCTCATTTCATCCCGAAGGAAAGATAACAAGAGCGGAAATGGCCACAATACTGTGCAACCTTCTGCTGCTCAGAGAAAAATCTGACGCTGAGTTTACCGACGTTTCCTCCGGAGACTGGTATGAGGCGGCTATGCGCAGATGTGTTGCCGCAGGTATCATGCGGGGCGACGGAACAGGCCTCAGGCCACGCTCCGAGATCACTCGCGAAGAGGCGGTCACGATGGTCGCACGGGCCTTCGGCATTTCTGAAAATGCCGCGGGCGCCGATAAGTTCGCCGATAAGGACAAAATATCCGTCTGGGCCCGCGGCAGCGTAGGCGCCATGGCGGAGGCAAATTACGTACAGGGCGACGAAGGCGGGTTCCGCCCGCAGGACAGCCTCACGCGAGCGGAGGCTGTTACGATAATCAACAACATGGTGAGCCGGTATATAACCGAGCCCGGCTCATATGAACTCAGCGGCGGCGGCTTCGTTATAGTGGCTTCGCAGGGCGCAAAGCTCAGCATAAACGGCTTTACGGGCAAAATAATAGAGACCGATTTTGCCAAGGCCAACAGTGCGACCGTAGCCTATGCCGAGAGCGGAACCTATGTAGGTTATTACGAAGACAACGGAATGGTGACGTTCCGCGGCGTGAAGTACGCCGACTTTGAGCCGTTCCAGGCGCCGACCCTTGCAAAAGAAGAGAGGATCGTTTACGCCGACACAGCCGGCCCCGGGTCCACACAGGGTGCGGCCGGCTGTCTGAACGTATCTATATTCCTCAACCCGAATTACAGCGGCCCGAGGCATGTTTACATGTATCAGTACGGCAGCGCGCAGCTCGGAGGCTCGAACGCAACACAGCAATTCAAGAATTTCGTTGAAAAGAACCCGGACATTATCGTCGTTACTCCCAACCACCGCGGCGGATTTTTCGGCAGCATAGACCTGAGCCAGCTGGAGGGCTATGAAAAGGTTGCGGACAAATATAAATATTCCAACAACCTTTCCCGGCTCGATCTGCTTGCCTGCCTGAAGTGGATAAACGCCAACATATCGGCCTTCGGAGGGGATCCGAACGACGTGACCATAGGCGGCCATTCTTCGGGTTCCAACAATATGACCTGCCTGCTGATGATGAGAGAGGCGCAGCCGTATTACAACAAGGCGCTTTGCCAGGCCTCTTTCTCCGTGGATATAAGCCTGCAGGCTCTTGAAACAGCTAAATTCGTCTCGGCCGACCTGTTCGACAAGCTGGGAGTAAAGACGATCGAAGAGTTCCTTGCCTTGTCAAACGAGCAGATTTATGCCGGGCAAAGGCAGATACAGGCGAATTCCATGAGCGGAGCGACCGCTTATGCAAACATCGAAAACAAGCTCCTTTCGCCTGTTATAGACGGCGTGGTGATACCGGAGGATTATTACGATCGACTGCTCGGCGGGCTCTGCACCGGCAAGACGGTGATCTTCGGTTCCAACGCCGGAGAGTATGACCAGCAGTATGTTGACAAGGACGGCAATCCCCTGTCGGACGACGAGGCTCTTGACTTTACGATAAGCCAGAACTGGGGAAAGCTCTCTTCCCGCGGCTGGAACGCAGCGAACGCACAGGCGGTCATCGATGAATTCTACTCGCACAACGAGGAGTACGGGCGCGATAACTGGACGGCGGCAAAGGATCTGAAAAACGATCTTTACCTTCGTACTGGCGCAATAATGTTCGCTGAAGCGCTTTCGCTCTATACAGATACTTATTTCTATCATCTCGATTGGGACGTCACGCCGGAGAACAACCTGCGCGCATCGCACGGCTCAGAAAACAGAGTCGTTGCGCGCAACTGGGACGGGTACGTGCCCGAGAATATGCTCGACGGAGCGGAGATGATATCCAACCTCTGGGCGGCATTTATACGCACGGGCGATCCCAACACCTGCGCGGAGCTTCCCTGCACATGGACCAGGTACAACGGAACGACCCACGATACGCTCTATATAGCGCCTGACGCCAAGGACAGCAGAGTAGTCGAGGGACAGAGGCAGAAGGATGTAGACCTGCTGCTGCCGCTCCTGCGCGAATACCCGAAGCTCGCGGAGGCAAAGAAGCTCGCCGCCTCGGGAAAACCGATAACGGAAAAAGTTTCGAGTCCCGGAAAGTACTCCGGCTATACCGAGGCGGAGTATGACGGCTATAATCGATACAGCCTCTATGTTCCGGCAAGAGACGGGACGAAGATCGCGCTTGACTACTATCTTCCCACGAGCTACGGCATAGAGGAAACGAAGGCGCTTCCCGTGGTTTTTACCTGGACTCCGTACAACCGCGCAAGGCTTAACGCGGACGGGAGCATAAGCGAAAATGCCGACATGCTCTGGTTTACCTCCCACGGCTATGCCTTTGCCATTGCAGACTGCCGCGGCATGGGCGCATCCTACGGCTACCGTGACAGCGCGAATTCTCCCACGGAGTGCAGAGACGGCGCAGATATGGTGGCATGGATATACAAGCAAAAGTGGTGCAACGGAAAAATAGGAACGATAGGCTCTTCCTATGTGGGACAGACGCAGCTTGAAATACTTTCCGAGAGCAAGCTGGTAACCGCGTCAGTAATAGGCTGCACCGACTACAACAAGTATGACGGCTGGATACGCGGCGGCGTGCCGAGAGCTTTCGGCTCTCAGCCGGATACGCTTTGGGAAGGCGTGCATGAGGGCGGAACGGCCACGGTTGAGTCTGTGGCGGCCAGGACTGTGCCGGTAGACGCAGATACCGACGGGAGCATGCTTCGCGAGGCAATAGAGCAGCATAAGCTCAACGGCCTGCAGATACCGATGTTCCAGCGCCTGCTCTGGCGGGACAGCTACGCCGAAGAGACGAAGGGAGAGTATTGGAATCAGGTGAGCGCAAGCTCTCACGCTGATGCACTCGATGCTTCCGGCTCCGCGGTATATATCCTCGGCGGACTGTACGACGTTTTCCGCAGAGACAGCTTCGTCTCCTTCGTAAACATGGACGGGGCGATGAAAATGACGATAGGGCCCTGGTACCATACGAAGCCGAAAACCGAGGTCGAATGGCCGATCGAGCAGCTCCGCTGGTTCGATTACTGGCTGAAAGACATAGATAACGGCATTATGGATGAGCCGCCCATCTATCTCAAGACAGCCAATCTCATAAATTCCGACAATGGCTACAGATGGTTTGAAACCTGGCCCGGTTATGCTCCTGCGCTGGCCGACACCTTCTACCTTACGAGCGACAAAGCCATAAGCGCCTCTGCGCAGACGGCGGCGGCCCCGATATCATATCAGGCCGTATACGGCATTAAGACCGGCGTTGAAGACGCCAATGCGGCCGACGTTAACGAAAAGGGGCTCATGTTCCAAACCGCAGCGCTGGCAGCAGACACAGAGATCACCGGCCACCCGATGGCGCATCTCTACGTTGAGATGGCAGATCCCGGATACTTGAAGAGCAATTATGACACGGACGTTTTTGTAACGCTTTCCGACTACGACCCTGAGACGGGAGAGGCCTTCATTTTCTCCGACGGGCATATAAGGGCCTCGCTCAGAGCCGTACAGGATTGCCCGTATGATTTTCTCGGCTTGCCCTGGCACAGAGCCAACGAGGCCGACGCCAGCTATATTGAGCTGGACAAAATATACCAGCTCGACATAGACCTCATGCCCTGTTCCTACATAGTGAAGAAGGGGCACCAGATCACGGTAACGTTCTCCAGCTCCATGGACCGCTTCTATTATCTCGGCCGCGCTGAGTTCCAGGCGGACCCGAATACGAAGGGGCCGACCCTGAATTTCTACACCGGCGGAACGTATGCTTCTTCCATAGAGCTGCCGCACGTATACGGCAAATAAAAGAATAAAAGCAGGGGCTTCCCGCGCAGCTTTGCGCGGGAAGCTTTTCTTGTTTGCAGGGACGAAACCGCGGCGGAAATATCAGCACATGGAGATCCTGCCAGAAAAACAGCCAGAGAAGATGTATCAGAAGATCATGCTGAGCGGCATTTCCGAGGGCGGAACAAAATAACGGGCAGACCCGGCCGGGGGCTTGAGATTTTCTCCTTTGTGAGTTAGAATAAAGGCACTATACCAAACACATCACAGGAGGAAATATAAATGGGAAACGGTCCGCTTACAGGTTATAAAGTACTTGATCTTACGCAGTTCGAGGCAGGCACAGTCTGCACGGAGACGCTGGCGTGGCTCGGCGCGGAGGTCTGGAAGGTCGAGCGCCCCGTGGTCGGAGAGCAGGCAAGATATACCTTCGAGGAGCCGGGCAAGGACGGCTACGGCTTCATAATCCTCAATATGAACAAGAAGTCCATAACCTGCAACATGAAAACACCGGAAGGCCTCGCGCTCATAAAAAAACTCATAGCGGAAGCCGACGTCATGATAGAAAACATGGGCCCAGGCTCAATAGAGAGGCTCGGCCTCGGTTACGACGTGGCAAAGGAGATAAACCCGAAAATAATCTATACGCAGATAAAGGGCTTCGGGATGGACGGCCCGTACGCAGACTATCCGGCATACAACCCCGTGGCGGTCGCCATGGGCGGCCTTGCCGCCGTAAACGGCTATCCGGACGGCCTGCCCACTCAGTGCGGCATGGACATAGCCGACTCTGGCGCGGGCTATATGGCGGCGCTTTCGATACTGGCGGCTATAATCCAGGCCGAGCGCGAGGGAATAGGCCAGAGGATAGAGGTGACCCTGCAGGATACGGTCATCTGCTTCGGCCGCGCGCTCTGGGAGCCCTATTACAACTCGGGCAAGAAGCAGCCGCAGCGTGTCGGCAATGGTATGGCGCTGGAGAACGTGGCGCCCTGCAACATGTATAAATGCTATCCCTTCGGAGATACCGACTACGTGCAGATATACTGCTCGCGCCGCCGCGGCAGCAGCAATTTTGCCGACCTGTGCAGAGTTATGGGCCGCGAGGACATGATAGACGATCCGCGCTTCGCCACGCCCACCTCCCGCTACGAATACCGGGAGGAGCTGGACGCCGCCATTTCCGAATGGACGGCCAAGTACGATAAGTTCACTGTAATGGACATGCTCTGCAAGGCGGACGTGCCGGCCGGCGCCGTGCTCGACTGCAACGACATAACGAACGACGAATATCTGCTCAAGCGCGGGACCATGCTCGAAGTAGAGCATAAGGACCGCGGCAAGGTGCGCGTACCCGGCTTTGCTCCGCGCATGTCGGAAAACCACGTGGAATACAAGGTCTCGCCGGGACTCGGAGAACACAACGAGGAGATCTACGGCGGCCTGCTCGGCCTGAGCGCAAAGGAGCTCGAGGAGCTCAAGGAGAAAAAGGTAATATAAAAGCTGAGATAATAAATAAGGCCCCGCGGGTTATCCCGCGGGGCCTTATTTATTATCAAATCAGGGCTCAGCCGGCAAGCGATCTGCACCACTGCTCCATTATATCCAGGGTCTCGGTTTTTCCGTCCGGATACTCGGCCTTGTAAAGGGATTCACCGTTGTAGTTCGTCATGCGGATATAGTTCCCGCCGGCCTTGAAAAAGTCGAAGCGGATGTCCTCCTTCGGCAGGTAAAGAACTATGTATTCCCCGTCTGGAGTGAGGCTCTTGTCTACGCTCGTTAAGGTGATCCCGTCGAGAAGCCGCTCGAGATAAGTCTTGTCGGCGCCGGGATCAAGCTCGCCGTAATCAAGGCTCCGGAGCACGTATTCCACATCGCTTCTGTAAGCGGCCCACGCAAGGTAGGTATCTGCCATAGTGTATGTACGGCGGTAGCTTTCAAGCTGCGGATTGTCCTGCATAAACTGCGGAACAACATCTTTCCATGCCCATTCGTTGAGCTCTTCCCACTGCTTCAGATCGGTTGCATAGGCGGACATGTCGCCACCGTCCCCACGCAGGAAGCGCACGTCCGTGGGTATGAGGTACATATAGTAGTTTCCGTCCTTATCCCTGGCAAATACCTGCGCCCCGCTCATGTCGGAGCAGAGCATTTCGTGCAGTGTGTCTTCGCTGACGCGGGTTATGCTGAATATCCAGCCGTCGCCCCAGTCCTCGCCAGGATGCAGCTTTTCACCTGCCTCGCGCGAGGCTCTTTCCGTCACGCTGAAAACTCTTTCGGCGTTTGTTACCATGACCGTATCTCCGGTCTGCATGATCTGCGAGCCGGTTTCTATCTCAAGCAGATCAACGTACTGCTCAGGTACAGTGAGCGAAAAACCGTCATACTCAAAAATATTTCCCGGAGTTTTTGTCTTCGCGCCTGTGGTCGCGCAGGCGGCAAGGCCTATCGCCAGCACGCACGCAAGAACTATGCTTAAGACTGTCTTTTTCCTGAAGGTCATTATCTCCCGTATCCTTTCTTCGGTAGTATTCGCGCCGAAGGGCGCGCAGAAAACCCTTATCCCGCCGCGCTTTTCCTCCGCAGCCAGCAGCGCGCGGGCGTAATCTCCCCGCTTTTCAGCTCCCGCGCGGCGTAAAACGGCCTCGTCGCAGGCAAGCTCCGCGTCGCGGTTACCGAGGACGAACATCAGCCACGCTGCGGGGTTGAACCAGTGCACGGCGGCAGTAAGCGCGAGCAGCAGCTTGAAGAGCGCGTCAAAGCGGCGCACGTGCATATATTCGTGCTCGAGGGCGTAAGGATCTGCTTCGCGGCCGGCGGGCACGAGGATCACGGGCCGAAAAACGCCGTAGGTCAGCGGGGAGGCTATCCCGCCGAGCTGCCTTACGGAGTATTTCCTCCGCAGCGGATGCGCGGTGATCCAGACCTTTGCTTTTTCGTCCTCCAGGGGTTCGGCTTTGCCGAATCTCCGATAGGAGCGAAGCAGCACGCAGATGAAAAAGCCGCTTGTCATGAGAGCGCCTGCCGCCCATATCAGCAAGAGCGCCTCGCTGCGCGAAAGCCTTTTGCTTTCGGGCTTGCGGGCCTCAGCCTGCAGGGGCGCCGAGCCCTGTTCTGCCGACGGAGTCTCATCCGAAAGAAAAACCTGGCTTCCGGACGCCGCGGCGGATGGCTCCGCGGCGCTCTCCGGCGCCGCTTCAGCGCTTACGGCTGCGGAATGACTCTGCGCGCGGCTGGCCGCCGGAAGAGCAACGTTCAGCGCCGCAGGGAAGGGGATCAGCAGCCGGGCCGCGGCGATGATCCACAGCACGACGAAAAGCCTTTTCGGAAGCTTTTTCAGAGCTATTGCCCGCAGCGCGGCAATTATGATTATCAGCGCCGAGCCGTAAAGGCTCATATTCACAAGGTTCATTTTTTCTCCCTCTCAAGAGCGTCGATCATCTCGCGCAGCTGCGATATCTTTTCGGGCGAGAGCTTTTTGCGCCCGAGAAGCGAGGCAAAGAGCTTATCGGCCGAGCCGTCGAATATCTTGTCTATCAGGCGGTCGGTTTCCTCGCGCTGCACTTCCTCTCTGGCTACGAGCGCGCGGCAGGTAAAGCCCGGCTCCGAGCGCTCTATCGCGCCTTTTTCCACGCAGCGCTTTATCAGCGTATAGGTGGTGTTGGCGTTCCAGCCGGTTTCCGCTTTCATTATCTCGGCCACTTGCCTGGCCTGCACGGGCTGCTCCCTCCAGACCACGTTCATTACTTTTATTTCCGAATCCTGAAGCTTTTTAATATCGTTCATTTTATCCGTCCTCTCGCGGGCGCGTCCGCCCGAACTACTGCGGTAGTACAGACATACTACTACAGTAGTTTGAAATTGTCAATACTACGGCAGTAGTAAAAATTGTTTTTCATATAAAAAAGCGGCCGCTCCCTTAAAGAGAGCGGCCGCAGAGAGGGCAGACGCTTTAATAACTGTATATCCCGCCGCCGATAAATTCGCGCAGCATGGATTCCTTGGGAACAAGAGACTCGTCGAGAGGCTCAAAGGCGGCAAAGGCCGAGAGTATTTCCCGCAGCTCGTCCGCCCGGGCGACGCCTTCGGGGAGCTTTTCGAGCAGAGGAAGAGCTATGTTTTTCATCACGGATACCTCATAGGGTAAAGCTGTATCGATATGGTGGTCGGATTTGTACTTGTAGGGGTCTATATAGAGTATTTCGCCGCGCAGAACGTCTCCCCACATGGTGATGGTATCCTCCGCGCTGGCTCCGCGGAAATTGTTGTCTCTGACTATGCGGCGCACGAGGCGCAGCCATGTGCGCAGAAAGACGATTTTCGCGCCGACGGCGAACTGCGAGCTGGCGCTGATATAGAGCTTGAAGGCCTCGGGGTGCTTTTCGGTCATGGCGTCGTTCAGGGCGTGGATGCCCTCGAATATGGCCACCTCGTTTTTCGCGAGCTTGAGAGGAGTGAACTGTGTGGAGCTTCTCTTCTGGCGAGAGAAAATGAAATAGGGCACGCGAATCTCCTCGCCGCGCGTGAGCATGGTGAAATGCTCGTTGAGCAGGTCCATATCGAGGTGAAGCGGGGATTCGTAGTCTATTTCGCCCTCCGGCGTGCGCGGAGCGGTGCGGGGATTCACGGTCTTGAAATAATTATCGAGAGATACGGTATGCGAGTTTACGCCCTTCGCTTTAAGGGCGTCGCATATTTTCATGGCTGTGGTGGTTTTGCCGGAGCCGGAAGGGCCGGAAAGAAGGACTATCGGGCTGTTTTTTATGTTTTCGCATATGAGCTCGGCTGTTTCGGCAATCTTGGCGCGGTAGTCTTTTTCTCCCTTGGCGATGAAGTCCTCGGGGTCGGAACGGATTGCGGCGTTGATCCTTTCAATAGAGTAGGTCATAAAAGAAAACCTTTCTTATAAATGTAAACGGAATAGAGCGCTCAGCGCCCGTCTGCATTGTCCATTGCATAGCGCATATAGTAGTTGAAACGGCGCTCGCGCTCGAGCGTGGTAGAGTCGGCGTGGCCGGGATAGGTCTCGTAATCGCCGGGAAGATCGTGCAGACGCTGAAGCGAGCGCAGCAGAGTGCGCATGCTGCCGCCGTAGAGATCGGTGCGGCCGCAGCTGTCGCGGAAGAGAGTATCGCCGCAGAAGAGGGCGTTCTCGCAGACTATGCTGACAGAGCCGGCGGAATGGCCGGGGGTCTCCATGACCTTGAATTCGAGAGCTCCGCATTTGAACGTATCGCCCTCGCCGTAGTACTTAATATACTCGGGTGGATCGAAAAGAAAGTGGACAGAGCCCTTTTCGACGTCCTTTTCGTTTATAAAGAGCTCGGCGCCGGTGCTCTCCGTCACCTCGGCGGCGGCGCCGGTATGGTCGCCGTGGCCGTGGGTGAGAAATACGTATTTTACCTTGAGCTTGTTGGCCTCAACGTAATTGAGGATCACGGCGGCCTCCGCGCCGGGATCGATCACAGCCGTTTCAAGGGTGTTTTCGTCAGTAACGATGTAGCAGTTGGTCTGCAGTGTGCCGACCTGAAAATCTTTTATTAGCATAAACATGATCCTTTCCGCGCCGCGGCGCTGAAGATATCCCGCTTATTTTGCGGGGAAAAGCTCGTCGGTATCCAGAATGAGGGTGACCGGCCCGTCGTTCACGGAGGCGACCTTCATATCTGCGCCGAATCGGCCGGTCCGGACCTCAAAGCCGAGAGACCGGCATTCGGAAATGAAAAGCTCGTAAAGGGGAATGGCGAGGTCGGGCTTCGCGGCGGAGAGAAAGTCCGGCCGCTTGCCGTGCCGGCAGTTTCCGTACAGGGTGAACTGGGAAACTATCAGGAGCCTGCCGCCGACGTCCGACAGGGAGCGGTTCATCTTGCCCTGTTCGTCTTCAAAAACGCGCAGGCCGCAGAGCTTCTGCGCGAGCTTTTTGGTAAGCTCCGGGGTGTCCTCTGCCTTTATGCCGAGAAGGACGAGAAAGCCGCCGCCTATCGTGCCGCATATTTCGCCTTCTATCTCAACGGAGGCGGAGAGTACTCTCGTAACTACTGCTCTCATACAGCCTTCCTCCTCAGCCGCCGGCGCGTGTTATTTCGCGCACGCCGGAGACGTTATACATTTGCCGCATGGCCAGCTTGAGTTCGGCGAGATCATGGACCTCGAGAGAGATGAAAACGACCGCAGTGCCGTCGCTCTGTCCGCGGGCGGAGAGCGAACGGACCTTTGCTTTTATCGCGTTGAGCACCGTTGCCAGATCCATGATAAGACCGTTGCGGTCGTGCGCGGAGACGGTGAGCGACGTGGTGTATGTCTCCGAGGGATTCGGAGCCCAGCTGACGTTCAGCCAGCGGCCGGGGTCCTTATCCTTTGCGGTAGTATAGTTGCGGCAGTCTCTGCGGTGTACCGAAACTCCGTAGCCGCGGGTTATGAAGCCGACGACGTCGTCTCCCGGAACGGGAGTGCAGCAGCGGGAGAAGCGCACAAGGCAGTTGTCGAGCCCCTCGACGATGATGCCGTGCATCGCGCGTTTGGTTTCCTTCTCGGCGTGCTGGGCGAGCGTATCAAGAGGAGTCTTCTTTTCCTTAGCGTAGCGCGTCAGCTCGTCTTTTATGCGGTTTACGGCGCGGGTGGCCGTCATGCCGCCGTAGCCGATGGCGGCGTACATATCGTCAAGAGAAGAGACGGACAGCTTTTTGAGAACGACTGCCTTTATATCCTCCTGGGTTAGCGCGGATATGGGGATGTTGTTGTGGCGCATCTCGGCGTCGAACATCGCCTTGCCCTGGACTATGTTTTCCTCGCGCCGCTCTTTCTTGAACCATTGCCTTATCTTGCTGCGGGCAACAGAGCTTTTGGCTATGCTGAGCCAGTCGCGGCTGGGGCCTTTGGAGTTGTTTGAGGTGTTTATCTCGACGATATCGCCGTTCTGCAGCTCCTGGCCGAAGGGAACAAGGCGGCCGTTTACAAGAGCGCCCGTCATGTGGTTGCCTACGGCGGAGTGTATGCTGTATGCAAAGTCTATGGGAGTGGCGCCGGCGGGGAGATTGATCACGTCGCCCTTGGGGGTGAAGACGAACACCTCGTCGGCAAACATATCTACCTTCAGATCGCTGAAGAAGTCCGCGGCGTCGGTATCCTGCTGCGCCTCGAGAAGGCTTCGTATCCAGGCAAATTTATCCTCGTCCGCGCTCTTGCCATCGATGCCCTGCTTGTATTTCCAGTGCGCGGCGATGCCGTATTCGGCTGTGTGGTGCATTTCCCAGGTGCGTATCTGCACCTCGAAGGGAATGCCGTCCGTGCCGATGACGGTGGTGTGCAGGCTCTGGTACATGTTGGGCTTCGGCGTGCCGATATAGTCCTTGAAGCGGCCGAGCATGGGTTTGAAAAGGTCGTGTATCTGGCCGAGAGCGTTGTAGCACTCGGAGATCGTATTGACTATAACGCGGAAGGCGTAGAGATCGAAGACCTCGCGGAGGGTCTTGTTCTGGCTGTACATCTTACGGTATATGCTGTAGATATGCTTCATTCGGTAGCTGACAGTGCAGGGGATGCCGACTTCAGCCATACGATCCTCAATCTGCTTGCTTATCTTTACGGAGAATTCTCCGAAAGATTCTTTAAGTTTTTGCAGAGAAGAATCTATTTCATCGTACCCAAAGGGATCGAGATAGAGGAGAGAAAGGTCTTCAAGCTCCCATTTTATCTTCTGCATGCCGAGGCGGTGAGCTATGGGCGCGTAGATCTCCATGGTCTCCAGGGCCTTTTCGAGCTGCTTCTGCGGAGACTGATAGCTCATCGTACGCATATTGTGCAGGCGGTCGGCTATTTTAATTATGATCACGCGGATGTTTTTTGCCATGGCGAGCAGCATGCGCCGCAGGTTTTCCATCTGCTCCTCTTCTTTGGTGGTGTATACCACGCGCGTCAGCTTTGTAACGCCGGCCACGAGGTCGGCGACCTCCGGCCCGAAAAGCTTGAGGATATCTTCATAGGTGGCGGGGGTGTCCTCTATGCAGTCGTGAAGCAGGCAGGCTATGATAGAGTCGAGATCGAGCCCCATATCGGCTACTATTTCGGCCACGGCGATGGGGTGAGTGACAAAAGGCGAACCGTCCTTTCTCAGCTGGCCGGCATGAGAACGGCAGGCAAATTCATAAGCTGAGGACAAACGAGCCTGGTCGTAGCCCGGATTATAGGAAGCGATTCTGTTTTTAAGCTCCTCATACATTGCCTCAACAGATTCCATTAACGTTCACATCCTTCCTTCTGCTTCATCTTCTGAGCGCCGCCATAACGGCGGAGCGCGAGAGGTCGGCCTTCTGGGCCGAGGGGGAGAGAGATATGCCGATTATCCCGGACTCGTCGGAAAAATCTATAAGATCAACTTCGTTGAATATCTCAAGGGCGATATATACGCGGCCCACGGGTATGCGGCAGCTTTCCGAGAGAGAGGAAAGCAGAGCGCCGCGCTCCGTGCGCACAGCGCCGTCCCGGCAGCGGGAGGCGAGCTGGCGCCATACGGCGGCAAGGTCCTGCCTGTCCGGAAGGATAGCCGCTGCTTCGCCGTCTGTAACGGACAGACCGAGCAGGTGCTTTTCAAGCGCGCCGAGGGCATATGAATCGCGGGAGCTTTTTCTTACCGCCTTCAGCAGGAGCTGAACGTTTTTCACGCCCCTGAATTCGTTTATCTGCGGCCTGAAGGCGAGATCGACAGTGCTTCCGACTGAAAACCCGAGTTCGGCGGCCGTCTTCGAGAAGAAAAGGCATTCAAAAGGCGTTCCGCGCACCACGGCGGATATTTTCAGATGCTTTCCCGCGCCTATGGGAGTTATGCTGCGCAGGAACGCTCCTCGTATGCAGAAAAGAGGCTGCTCGTTGCCGTGCCCGTAGGGTTCGAGAGACGAAAGCGAGAGCACGTTTTCTATGGAAAGAAGGGCGGGCTCGCATATCTCCAGATCCACGTCGAGCACCGGGGCGGCGGGAAGGCCGTTTTTAAGATAATACTTCGTGAGCGAGGAGCGAAGAGCGTCGAGGTTTTCTTCTTTCACCTCGAAGCCGGCGGCAAGCGCGTGCCCGCCGAAATCCTCGAGCAGCTCCGAGGAGCTTTCGAGCGCGGCGAAGATATTGAAATCTCCGAAGCTGCGGCACGAGCCGCGGCCTACGCCGTTGCATAGGCAGACCATTGCCACCGGGCGGAAAAATCTCTCTGCCAGGCGGGAGGCGACTATGCCGACCACTCCCTGATACCAGGAATCCGACGCGAGGACGATCGGACCCTCGGGGATCATTCCTTCCTCGAGCATTGCCGAGGCCTCGGCAAAGGTCTCCGCCTCGAGGCGCTGACGCTCGCGGTTGAGCGCGCAAAGCTCGCGGGCCTGAGCTTCGGCATCCGCCTCGCTTTGAGTAAGCAGCAGAGAGGCGGCGAGCATCGCGCGGCCCATTCGCCCCGCGGCGTTGATGCGCGGCGCTATGGAATAGCCTATATTCGAGCAGGTGAGGGAACGGGCGTCGAATCCGGCTTCCTTGATGAGAGCGAGCAGGCCGGGATACGAGCCGCTGCCGGCATAGGAAAGGCCTGCGCGGATAAAGATCCTGTTTTCGCCTAATACCGGCATAACGTCGGCGATGGTGCCCATGGCGACGAGCGTGCTGTATTCCTCCAAAAGCTTATTAATGCGCTCCGGTCCCTCCATGGCGCAGACGAGCTTGAAGGCTACGCCGACGCCGGCAAGGTGCTTATAGGGATAAGGGCAATCCGGCCGCTTGGGATCGACTACGGCAACCGCGGCAGGAAGCTCTCCCTGGCATTCGTGATGGTCCGTTATTACCATTTCCATTCCGAGAGCCGCGGCGGTGCGGGCCTCGGCAGCGGCGGTCACGCCGCAGTCCACTGTGACTATAAGGGAAACGCCGCGCTCGTGAAGAATGTTTACGGCATAAGTGCTTATGCCGTAGCCCTCCTCGATGCGGTCGGGAATATACAGCTCGCATTCCGCGCCTCTCGAGCGGAAATAGCGCACAAGCAGGCAGCTGGCGGTTATGCCGTCTACGTCGTAATCGCCGTAGATCGCTATTTTTTCTCCGCGGCTGAGAGCAAGATTTATGCGCTCGACGGCCTTGGGCATATCCGCCATGAGCATGGGATCTTCTGTAGTAAGAGCCCCGGTGCATATAAGGCCGCGCACGGCGGCGACGTCCATTTTTCTCGCGCTCAGCACGGCCGACAGCAGAGGGCTCAGCCCTGATTCTGTCAGTTCCCGGGCCCATGCGCGGGAATAGTCCCCTATTTTCCAATCCTTATATATCATAGAAACCTCGTAAGAAGTTATTTAAAAATAACAAGACAGTATATTATAGCAGAAAAAAACCGCAAAGACAAGGAAAACGCAAAAAAACCGGGCAGCGGCGAGGCCTGCCGCTGCCCGGGAGCGTTATTTCAGTTTCGCGCCGTCTTTTGCGCCGTCCGCAAAGAGGAGCTTTATGCTTCCACCCTCGTCGGCGGAGAGGATCATGCCGTGGCTCTCAAGGCCCATCAGCTTTACCGGAGCGAGGTTGGCGACCATCAGCACGGAGCGGCCGACAAGGTCTTCCGGTTTGTAATACTGCGCTATGCCGGAAAGGACCTGGCGCTCCTCGCCGCCGAGCTTGAGCTGGAACTTGAGGAGCTTCTTGGATTTCGGCACGGCCTCGCAGGAGAGGACCTTTGCCACGCGGATATCGGCCTTGGCGAAGTCTTCTATGGTTATCTGCGGAGCAATAGGCTCGATCTCGGGCTCAGCCTCCTGCGCCGCGTTTTTAGCGGCCTCGGCGGCGGCGAGCTCTTCGAGCTCCTTCGCCATATCTATACGCGGGAAGAGCGTTTCTCCCTTTTCGACGCGGGCGTTTTTGGCCAGAAGGCCGAACCCGGCCGCGGAATCCCAGGAGAAGCATTCGCTGCCGGCGCCTATCTGCGCGGCGATCTTTTCGGAGGAGCCTGGAATGAAGGGCTTGAGAAGGATGGAGCAGATGCGGATGGTCTCAAGCAGATTGTAGAGCACGCGGGCAAGGCGAGGGAGCTTTTCTTCGCTCTTTGCAAGGACCCAGGGCGCGGTCTCATCGATATACTTGTTCGCGCGGGAAATGACGTTGAAGACCTCTATGAGCGCGCTCTGGAAAGCGTATTTTTCCATCTGCGCTTCGTATTTTGTGCGCAGGCCGCCCGCCATGGAAACGAGCTCGCCGTCTATCTCATCCTCGGGACCGAGCTCGGGCAAAACGCCGCCGAAGTACTTCTGCACCATGGCGGTAGTCCGTGAGACGAGGTTCCCGAGATCATTGGCAAGGTCGGAATTGATGCGGGTGATGAGTGCCTCGTTGGAAAAAACGCCGTCGGAACCGAAGGGGAATTCGCGCAGCAGGAAATAGCGCAGCGAATCCACGCCGTAACGCGAGACGAGCACCATAGGGTCTACCACGTTGCCCTTGGATTTTGACATTTTGCCGCCCTCAAGCAGGAGCCAGCCGTGGCCGAAAATCTTCTTGGGAAGCGGAAGATCCAGCGCCATGAGCATGGCGGGCCAGATTATGGAGTGGAAGCGGGTTATCTCCTTGCCGACAAAGTGAACGTCCGCGGGCCAGTATTTATCGTAATCGTTATACTTCTCGTTGAGATAGCCGAGCGCGGTGATGTAGTTTGAAAGCGCATCTACCCAGACGTATACCACATGGCCCGGATCGAAGTCCACAGGGATGCCCCAGGAGAAGCTCGTGCGGGAAACGCAGAGATCCTCGAGGCCGGGTTTTATGAAATTGTTCAGCATTTCGTTCATGCGGGAGTACGGCTCGAGAAAATCGGGCTGATCGGCGAAGAGCTTTTCTATGCGCTCCTGATATGCCGAAAGGCGGAAGAAATAGGCCTCCTCCTCTGCGTCCTTCACTTCGCGGCCGCAGTCGGGGCATTTGCCGTCAACGAGCTGGGTCTCCGTCCAGAAGGATTCGCAGGGTGTGCAGTATTTTCCCTTGTAGACGGATTTATAGATATCGCCCTTTTCATAGAGCTTTTTGAATATCTTCTGCACGGATTCTACATGGTAGTCGTCCGTAGTGCGGATGAAGCGGTCGTTTGAGATGTTCATGAGCTTCCAGAGATCAAGAATGCCGGCCACTACGTTGTCAACGTACTGCTTCGGCGTGACGCCTGCGGCCTTGGCCTTTTCTTCTATCTTCTGGCCGTGCTCATCAGTTCCGGTAAGGAACATTACATCATAGCCCTGCATTCGCTTATATCTGGCCATCGCGTCGGTCGCGACGGTGCAGTAAGCATGGCCGATATGAAGCTTATCGGACGGATAGTAGATAGGCGTTGTGATGTAAAAAGTTCCTTTGCTCATAATAGAGCCTCCTTTGGCGGCAGCGGGCGCTGCCTCGATTGATGATAACACTTTATTATAGCATGAACAAATATAAAAAACAAGACGAGCGGACAGCCGCCGCAAAAAGAAGAAAGAACAAAAGCAGCGCCCGAAAATTCCGGGCGCTGCCGCGTAAGGATGAAATTTACTCTCCTTCTCCCGTGCCGGGGTCCGAGGGCTCAGACGGCTCGGAGGGCTCCGAAGGCTCGGAAGGAGCCGGAGGCTCAGAAGGCTCTGCCGGTTCGGAGGGCTCGGAGGGTTCAGAAGGCTCTGACGGTTCAGAAGGTTCGGAAGGCTCAGAAGGTTCGGAAGGCTCAGAAGGTTCGGAAGGTTCTGACGGTTCCGAGGGTTCTCCGGGCTCGGGATTGACCACCGGTTCTCCGGGCTCTGTCGGTTCGCCGGGTTCGGTCGGTTCGGTGGGCTCTGTCGGTTCAACCGGTTCTGTCGGTTCGTCCGGATCTTCGGGTTCTCCGGGACCGAAGGAGATCTCGGTATCGTGTGCGTGGTAATAGCTTCTGGCTTCATAGACGCTGCTTAATACGGAGCCGTCCGCGGCATAGACAGTGCGGTAGGTATCTACAATATAGCCGTTGGAGCCGTAGCTGGTTACGACCTCCTGCCCGGGGGCGAGGTTCGGGTCCTCCGTGCGGATCTCGACCGGCTCGACCGTGCCGACTATCTTATAGGAGAACTTTGTATAGCTGCCGTCCGTATTGGTGCCGAGGAAGCGCACGGTAGCGTTGGAGGGATAGGTGGCGTCCATATCTATCTCGGTGACTATTTTTATGGGGTAGGAGGAGGTGTTGGTAAATACAAATTCCGGGCCGCCCCAGCTGACAGTGGCGTCCATGCCGGGATCGATATAGCCGGACATCCAGCGGTGATTCGTGCGCTGATTTATCTCCATGTTCGCGGTGACGGCGCAATAGTATACCATTGAAGAGACCTGGCATATGCCGCCGCCCGTTTCCTGCACTACCTTGTTGCCTACATAGGCCGCGGCGGGAAGGAAGCCGCGGGCGGAGGTGCGCTCGCCTACGACCTTGTTGTATGAGAAGGACTCTCCGGGGTTAAGGATGTAGCCGTTGATTTCCTGGCACGCGAGCTTTACGTTGTTGCTGCGGTTGGCTATTGCGGAGAGCGGTGTGGTTATTTCCGAAAGGACGTCGCGGAAGAGCATGGAGGAAAGGGATTCCGCAGTGAGCTCAGGGGTCGTTTTAAGAAGGGAGATAGTAACGGTATCGCCGTACTCGGCGGCCTCGAGCTGAGCCTTTGCGGAGTCAAGATCGAAGGTCACACCGTAGACCTCGGGGGTGACTACATAGGTCTTTTCATCCATGGAGGCGTTGACCGGCTCCTTATGGACCTGGGAATAGACCTCGTCGAGATCTACGGTATACGAACCGTCAAACTTGGGAACGACGCGCATATTGGAAAAATCCTGCGTCAGCAGCGCTTCGCGCACGGCGTTGAGAACCGCCTCCTCCGAGAGGAATTCCCCGTTGGGGGCCTTGAGAACGGAAATATAGGAATCGGTGATTATAAGCTTGTCGCCGTTAAAGCGGGAGTTGACCTCTGCGACCTTGGGGGAGATTATCTCAAGAAGGTCTGCATCGTCTACGGATACGGCATTTTCAAAGCTTATGGCATGGGTTTCTTTTTTGCTCTGCCTGTAGACTTTCGCTTTGGTGAAGAGCGAACCGTCGCGGCCGTATTCGTAAGCGGTCTCCGCCATATCCTCTGCGGATTCGAAGGCGTTGTAGTCGGTCCCGTCTATCGAGAAGCTGACGCCGAACGGAAGGTCCACCGTGAACTTCTGAGCGGAGGAGACGCCTATGCCGCTCTCGCGGAGCTTTTCCGCAGCCTGTTCTCTCGTGAGGCCGCCAACATCCACACCTGCCACAGTGACGTTGGGATATATGGTATCAATCTTTGAAACTGGGGCAATGTATTTAGCCCATAACAGAGTGAGGATCAATACTATAACGGCGAAAATTATGGCGACGATTAATATAGTAAGCGGCAAACGGCTGCTTTTATTGGCCGAACGCCCGGCAGCGGAGTTAGAACTCATTGGAGATACGACCTTTCAGAATAACAAATAGATGATAATAGTATATACAAACTTGCATAAAAAGTATTTACACCGGAGAAACAGAAAGTAAAACTAAAATATCAGAAATGGAGCTGCAGACTGTCGGTTTCTTCTTCGAATTCGGAGGCTTTAGGCCGCCACGGCATGTTCACTGCTTTTTTCTGCTGCGCCTGTATGTCGAGCAGGCGGACGATGATGGAGTTTGAAACGAGGAAGCCGTGCGGAGTGAGGCTCCAGCGGCCGTCGGCACAGCGGGCGAGCCCCTTTTTCTGCAGGAATTCGAATTCCTTTTCAAGCGGGGCAAAATCGCTTCGGTATATGCGCCCGTACTCCTCGGCGGAGATGCCGTGCGCCGTGCGCAGGCCGAGCATCAGATATTCGACAGCCTGGTCGAGCCGGGAAAGATCCTCCCGTTCTGAAACGACGACTGAGTTTTCCTCTATGCTCGTTATGTATTCCCGGAGGTTGCGCACGAAAGCAAAGCGGACGTTGCCCACACAGGAGTGCGCGGAAGGCCCGAAGCCGAGGTAATCCCCGCGCTGCCAGTATTTTAGGTTGTGCTTTGATTCAAAGCCGCGCACCGCGAAATTGGATATCTCGTACTGGCTGTAGCCGTAGCGCTCCAGCGCCTCGACAGCGTACAGGTACATATCCGCCTGGGCATCGTCATCGGGCAGGGAGAGGATATCGCGTTCGCGGGCGAGAGGCGTGCCGGGCTCGACCTTCAGACCGTAGCAGGAAAGGTGCTTCGGCTTTAGAGCAACGCAGCGGGCGAGGGTTTCGGCCCAGTCCGTTTTCGTCTGCCCGGGCAGGCCGTAGATGAGATCGAGCGAAATGTTATCAAAACCGGCGCTTCGGGCGGCTTCGACGGCCTTTTCGGCCTGAGCGAACGTATGGATGCGGCCGATGGAATGCAAAAGTTCGTCGTTCGCGGACTGAACGCCTATGGATATGCGGTTGAAGCCGGCGCGGCGCAGCCTTTTGAGCTCGTATGCGTCTACGCTCTCGGGGTTGGCCTCGAGAGTGACCTCGGAGCTTAAAAGAACGCTGTAGTTTCGCTTGAGAGTACTGAAGGCCTTGAGCAGGTTATCCGCGCCGAAAAGAGAGGGAGTGCCGCCGCCGAAATAGACGGTGTCTACCGTATAGCCCTTTACGCGAGATGCGCATTCCTCCATGTGCTTCGTAAGCGCGGCGAGGTACATAGGCATAAGCGCCTTGCTGCCGGGCAGTGAATAAAAATCGCAATAGCTGCATTTTGAAACGCAAAACGGTATGTGAATATATATTCCGAGAGGCTTGCCCACAAGAGTCTTCCTTTCAGGTTTCGGTGCCGCGAGCGCAGGATAAGCGCAGCAGGGCGAGGTTTGCAAGCGAGAACAGGAACGCCGCCGCAGCAAGGAGCTTCAAATAGAGCGCGAGACTGTCGGCAAAGGTAATGAAACAGAAATACACGGCCAGAGCGCAGCAGAAAAGCGCCTTGCGCGCGTCTCTGCGGCCAAAATCGAAGCCGGCGCAGTAATAGGAGCCGAGAAGCGAGAAAACGAGAGCCAGTATCTTATAAGCAAAATTCAAGAGCGTGGGGTCTGATGTATGGCCGCGATAGACGTCCACAAGAAAAAGGCAGAAGAAAATGACCGTTACGGCGTTGAGGAGGCGGGTGCTTCCGCCTGAACGCCGCAGAGCGAGCGCGCGGAGAAAAACGCATGCGCCCGAAGCGATCGAAACAACGGCGAAAACGAGGCCGAGCTTCTGCGGGGAGGAGAGGAGAAGAGCGATTCCGCCCGCGAGCATAAGAGCCGCGCTTGCGCAGTATACGGCAAAGAAAACGAGGCCGGAGGCGCCCACGCAGGAAAAAGCGGCGGAGAAGGATTCGGGAGCGGATATGCTGCTTTTTGAGCGGATGAGGTAAAGGATGCAAAGAGCGGCGAAAATGACGCTCAGAGCAATAAGAGCAGCGGTGGCCGGTTTTCCCGCTATGGTAAGACCGGTTATGGGCTCGATGGCGGTGCGCAGCTCGGCGCTGCGGATGAAAAAGCCCGCCGCTCCGAAAAGGAACGAGAGACCGGGCAGTATCAGAAACTTCTTTTGCATGAGGATACCCGCCTTTCTGCTGTAATATGAAGGACAAGTTCCGAATAGAAATAGTTTACATCAAAGAACTTGTGCCGTCAATCAAAAGAAGGGAAAAAGATGAGGTTTAAACGGGTTGCCGCGGCGTCGCTGCTGCTTGCCGCGCTCGCGTTCGCTCTTCCGCTGCTCAATGTGCCCGAGCGTACCGAGGCGCCGGAGCCGAAGATCGAAGCGAGGGAGAAGAGATGGCCGCGCGCTGAGAGCGCGGCAAAAAACGAGCCTGAGAGCGTAACGCCTGCGGACAGCCTTCCGGGAGAAGATGCGGCGGTTATGGTGCGGCTTCTGGTAAACGGAGAAACGAAGGAGCTGACTCTGGCGGAATATCTGGCAGGAGTCGTCGCGGCGGAAATGCCGGCCGCTTTTGAAGATGAGGCGCTCAAGGCGCAGTGTGTGGCTGCGCGCACCTATACGCTCTACAGGATGCTCCTGCATCCATCGCCGGAGCACCCGGAGGCGGATATGTGCGCGAATGTGCAGTGCTGCCAGGCGTACATTTCCCCCGATGAGCGGAGGGAGCGCTGGAAAGCGGACTATGAGGAAAACGAAAAGAAGATCGAGCGGGCTGTTTCACTTACCGACGGGCAGTGCCTTGCCTGGGAGGGAGAGCCAATTTTTGCGGCCTTTCATTCCTCCTCGGGAGGCTTTACCGAGGATTCGGGAAGCGTGTGGCAGGCGGCGCTGCCGTATCTTGTGAGCGTTTACAGCCCGGAAACGGAGGAAAGCGTACCGAATTTCCGCACGGAAACGGAAATCTCGTTTTCTGATTTTAAAAACACCGTTTCGGCAAAATATCCTCAGGCGGCGTTCGGAGGGGAGCCGTCCGGCTGGATAGGCGGTATAGAGCGCTCGCTCAGCGGGAGGATAACAAGAGCGGAAATAGGGGGAGTCAGTCTTACGGGTACGGAGCTGCGCATGCTGTTTTCTCTGCGCTCGGCGGATATCGAAATATCAGAAACCGAGAGAGGCTTCGTCTTTTCCGTCACCGGCTACGGTCACGGCGTGGGCATGAGCCAGTACGGCGCGGAAACGCTCGCCGCGGCGGGGAGCTCTTATAAGCAGATACTCGAATGGTATTACACCGGCGCCGAGCTGCGGAATATGAAAGAATTTCTGCCGTGAACGGTTGTCTCAAAAAGGGAAATATATTATAATGCGAATAACCGCTTTGCAGGAGGGATCTCAGATGGATTATTCGCAGCTCGCGCTGAAAATGCATGCCGAATGGAAGGGCAAACTGGATACAGTTCCCAAAATGGAGGTCAGGAACAAGGAAGATCTTTCCGTGGCCTATACGCCGGGAGTTGCCGCGCCCTGCCTTGAAATACAAAAAGATACAACGAAAAGCTATGAATTTACCGGCCGGGGAAACACAGTCGCGGTGGTGACCGACGGCACGGCCGTGCTCGGCCTGGGCGATATCGGCCCGGAGGCGGGTATGCCCGTAATGGAGGGCAAGTGCGTTTTGTTCAAGGCCTTCGGAGGAGTCAACGCCGTGCCGCTCTGCGTGCGCTCAAAGGATGTTGACGATATAGTGAAGACCGTCGCTCTCCTTGCGGGGAGCTTCGGCGGGATAAATCTCGAGGACATCTCCGCCCCGCGCTGCTTCGAGATAGAACGCAGGCTGAAGGAGATATGCGACATACCGATCTTTCACGACGACCAGCACGGCACGGCCGTGGTTGTGCTGGCGGCGCTGACCAACGCGCTGAAGGTCGCCGGAAAGAAGATAGAGGATATAAAGCTCGTAGTTTCCGGAGCTGGAGCGGCGGGAATAGCCATTATCAAGCTGCTGCAGGCCGCGGGGCTCAAAAGAGTAGTTTTCTGCGACAGGAAGGGCGCCATATATAAAGGCCGCGAGGGGCTGAATCCGGAAAAAGAGCTTATGGCGGAGACAACGAACGCAGAGCTTGAAAAGGGCTCTCTTGCGGACGTCATGAAGGGCGCGGACGTTTTCATAGGCGTTTCCTCGGAGGGCCTTGTAACGCAGGAGATGGTGAAGACCATGGCGCCCGGTGCGATTCTTTTCCCGATGGCGAATCCCGTTCCCGAGATCATGCCGGATGAGGCGAGGGCCGCCGGAGCGGCCGTCGTAGGCACGGGCCGCAGCGACTATCCCAACCAGATAAACAACGTGCTGGCCTTCCCAGGCATATTCCGCGGCGCGCTCGACGTAAGAGCGAGCGATATAAACGACGAAATGAAGATGGCCGCGGCAAAGGCTCTTGCGGCGCTTGTGGGCGAAGAGCTGAGCGCTGAAAAAATTCTGCCGGAGCCCTTCGACGAAAGAGTGGGTCCGGCGGTGGCGGCGGCAGTGGCCGAGGCCGCGAGACGCTCGGGTGTGGCGAGGATATAAAACGCAAAAATACAGAAAAGAGGGCTCCCGCATCAGGCGGAAGCCCTCTTTCTCTATTATCATGTATTAGCGGGAGTAAAACTCCTGCGCTCCGGAGTAGTAGTTGAAAACGTTGTGCGCCCTCGCACGCACGCTTTCGTCAAAGCGCACGTCGGGATTGTACTGCAGCCAGAGGGCGATGTATTCGTCGAGGTCCTTGTATATCAGCTCGTGTATTTCATAGCAAACATATTGTTCGTTCTCATATACCTTAAAGCGCTCAAGCTCGGAGAAGCTGAGCAGCCTGCCGTATATGAAGGCGTATGCCCCGGGGACGGCAGCTTGCTTTTCATAGGTGAAATAATAGAACAGCGGCATATCGCGAAAGACGTCCTCGTAGCCCGCTATCGGCATCATCACCGAGAGGACCGAGGCCGTTTCGCTTTCTGTTGCCAGGAGCTTGAAATCCCAGGCGCGGGAGCTTTCGTGCAGGCCGGTGAGCACGCGCTGCTCGCCGGCGGTGAAGGTGTCGTCGAAGACGGCGGAGGCGTCCGGTTCGCGCAGGATGAGGGGAGCGCAAACGGAAGGAACGACGGTGCCTTCAAATTCACTCAGCAGCTTGCCGACGTTCTGCAGATAGGCGGCGTCGCGAAGCTGACGAGCCGAGGGGTCAAGCTGTGTGCTGCTGAAATAGGGCAGAAGGGATTCGTCTACTCCAGCCGGGATATCCTCGGGCACGCTCTGCTCAGCATCGGGGCGAACAGGCTGCAAGGGTACAGATTGCTCGCAGAAATCCACGCTGCAGTGCCAGTCCTGCCCGAAGGCGAAGCCGTTGTTCGTAAGAACGAGGAAATAGTATCCTGAGGCGAGAGGACGCTCAAGAGCGCTTATGTCGTATGCCTGCGAGAGGTCTATCGTCATCACGCCGCTTGAACGGGCGGGTATGCGCGTGCCCTCAAAGCCGACCTTGCCGCCGGTGCGCGGCACTTCGGCAGAGCTGTTTGAAAGCATGAGCTTAAGCTTTTTCTGAAAAATGAGCTCCTTATCGGAGCGGTTTTCGACGAAAACCGAAACTATCCCCTTGCCCTCATAACGCGAAGAAAGCGCCAGCTCGTCGCCGGAAAGAGAAGAAAAGAGTCCCGCGGCGAGAGCGGTTATTGCGAGAATGAGGGCGACGGCCGCCGCGATGAGCAGAGTCTTTCCCGCCCGCCCGGCGCGGCGAGTTTTTTTATCAGCCATTTTGTAAACCTCCTCAAGGGTGTTTTCGGAGGCATGCAGGACGCTGAGCGCGCTGCGCATCCTTTCTCGTTCGTTCATATCATTCTACCTCCGTCAGATATTCTTTCAGTTTATGTCTGGCCCGGCTGAGCCAGGTGCCGACGGTCCCGGGCGGAACGCCGAGAAAGCCGGCGATTTCGGAAACGGAGAAGCCCTCGTAGTAGTGCAGAACGATTACCGTGCGGTATTTTTTCTCCAGCGCCATTATTGCATAAAACAGCTCGCGAGACTTGTCGTTTTCCCAGAGTGGGTCGGAAGCACTCTCTTCCAGCGCCTCCATGCGGGCCCACGGAGAGCGCCAGTGCTTCCTGCATTCGTTGAGCGTGACGCGCACGAGCCAGTTCTTCACATGCTCGCCGCTTTCAAAGCAGACGTCGCTCCTGTAGAGCGCAAGAAGAACGTTTTGCGTTGCATCGTCGGCGTCCGCGCGGTTTTTGAGCCGGCTGAAGGCGAGACGGAAGACCATGTCCATGTATTCCTGCGCGAGTTTTGTAAAGCGTTCTTTTGTCAGCATAGGGCTTGCTCCTTGAGAAAAGCTTTTCGCTTATAATATCCGGCGGAGAGGCGCTTTTTTTCAAAACAAAAAATATTCCGTATTCTTTTCAGAGGGAAAGAATACGGAATAAGGACTGAGAGAGCTTTACGCGCGCTCGCGGGCGATATCGAGCCGGCGGTTGCGGAAATAGAGGATTATATCTATGGAAACGGAAACGAAGTTGATCACGTAGAAGATGAAAACGTAGGTAAGCGAGCCGCGGCACAGCTTGCTGACTATGCCGAAAACATAGCCGGCAAGGATAAGGAAAGAGAAAATTATGCTTTTCCCCTTGGCCGTGCGCGAGCGTATGGACTTTGCGATGGATATTGGCCACGATATGCCGAAGCAGACGACCATGAACATTTCAAAAAGCTCAGACATGTTTTTACCTCCCGAAGCTGAGTATCAATGAAAGTTATAATACGCGGCGGAGGAAAAGTCAAACGCCCGGGGCCTTTATAATATGGCCCCGGGCGTTTTGAAAGAGGAGATCAAAATGTATGGATGTCCGATCAGACGTTAAGCCTCATCGGCGTTTTCGGTTTTCTCGGATTCTTCTTCGGCCTCCGGTTCGGCGGGAACGGCTTCGCCGTCCTTCGGCTGGACAACGAGCTTTATCCTGCCTTCGCCGTCCGCCGTGGCCAGGACGGTATCGCCGTCCTTTATGGTGCCGTCAAGCAGCTGCTCGGCGGCAGCGTCTTCAACTGCGCTCTGGATGGCGCGGCGGAGAGGCCTTGCGCCGTACACGGGATCGAAGCCCTTGTCGGCGAGAACGTCTATCGCGGAATCGTCCGCGGTGAGAGTGACGCCCAGGGTAGCCACGCGTTCGGCGACGGTCTTGAGCATGTTGGCGCAGATAAGGCGGATGTTCTCCTTGGTGAGCTGGTGGAAGACTATGATGTCGTCTATCCTGTTGAGGAACTCGGGGCGGAAGGTCCTGCGCAGATCGCCCATGACCGCGTCCTGAATATCCTTGTAGCTGTCTTCGGCCTTCTTCTCGTTGCTTTCGTCGAGAGCAAAGCCGAGCTTGCTGGCCTTGTTGGTTATGTTCTTCGCGCCCACGTTGGAGGTCATAACGATGATGGTGTTCTTGAAGTCCACGCGCCTGCCGTGGGAATCGGTGAGGCGGCCGTCCTCCATAATCTGGAGCATGATGTTGAAAACGTCCTCGTGGGCTTTTTCGATCTCGTCGAAGAGTATTACGGAGTAGGGCTTACGGCGCACCTTTTCGGTGAGCTGGCCGCCCTCGTCGTAGCCGACGTAGCCCGGAGGAGAGCCGATGAGCTTCGAGACCGTGTGTTTCTCCATGTACTCGGACATATCAACGCGGATCATCGCGTTCTCGTCGCCGAACATCGCTTCCGCCAGAGCGCGGCAGAGCTCCGTCTTGCCGACGCCGGTCGGACCGAGGAAGAGGAAGGAGCCTATGGGCCGCTTCGGGTCCTTGAGGCCGACTCTGCCGCGGCGGATGGCGCGCGACACGGCGCTTACGGCCTCGTCCTGGCCGATGACACGCTTGTGCAGGACTTCCTCCATGTGGAGCAGCCGCTCGCTTTCGGCCTCGGTTATACTGGTAACGGGGATGCCCGTCCAGCTCGAGACGACGGCGGCGATATCCTGCGCGCCTACTGAGCCGCGCTTGCCGTTTCTGTCGCCTTCCCAGGCCTTGCGGGTATCCTCGAGCTCTGCGCGGAGCTTCTTCTCTTCGTCGCGCAGGGAGGCGGCCTTTTCGAAGTCCTGCGCGGCTACTGCCGCTTCCTTCTCCTTGGAAACAGCCTCTATGCGGCCCTCAAGAGATTTGAGATCGGGCGGCGCCGTGAGATTGTCCATGCGCACTCTGGAGGCCGCCTCGTCGAGAAGGTCTATGGCCTTGTCGGGGAGGAAACGGTCGTTTATATAGCGGCTGGACATTGAAACGGCGGCCTCTATGGCCTCGTTGGTGATGGTGAGCTTATGGTGAGCCTCGTATTTATCGCGCAGGCCCATAAGTATCTGCACGGACTCCTCGGGGGACGGCTCGTCTACGATGACAGGCTGGAAGCGGCGCTCGAGGGCGGCGTCCTTCTCTATATATTTGCGGTATTCATTCAGCGTGGTCGCGCCGATTACCTGCATCTCGCCTCTGCCGAGAGCGGGCTTTATGATGTTTGCCGCGTCTATAGCGCCCTCTGCGGCGCCGGCGCCGATGATGGTGTGCATCTCGTCGATGAAGAGAATGACGTCTCCCGCCTTCTGCACCTCTTCGATGGCGGCCTTTATGCGCTCCTCGAAGTCGCCGCGGTACTTTGTGCCGGCGACCATGCCGGAAAGATCGAGCGAAACTATCCTCTTGTCGCGAAGGGTATCGGGAACGTCGCCGGAGACTATCCTCTGGGCGAGTCCCTCGGCTATGGCCGTTTTGCCGACGCCCGGCTCGCCGATGAGAACGGGGTTGTTCTTGTTGCGGCGGCTGAGTATCTGGATGACGCGCTGTATCTCCTTTTCACGGCCGATGACCGGGTCGAGGGAGCCGGCGCGGGCCATGGCGGTAAGGTCGCGGCTGAACTGGTCGAGAGTCTTGGTGTCGGACTTCTTGCCGCTGCCTGGGCGGCCGCTCGGCTGCTGGCTCTGGCGGTAGCCGGAGCTGGAAAAGACGTTTATAACGTCGGTATAGAGCCGGTTGGGGTCAATTCCCGCGGCGGAAATTATCCTCGCGCCTACGCTGTCGCCCTCGCGGAGCATGCCCATGAGCAGATGCTCGGTGCCTACGTAGTTATGTCCGAGGCGCGCGGCCTCAGCGATCGCGAGCTCTATTATGCGCTTGGAGCGCGGGGTGAGGCCCTGAGAGGGCTGCGAGGAGCCTTCTCCGCGGCCGATGTATCTTTCTATAAAATCCGATACGGTCTGTTCGGTGAGCCCGGCGTTTTTCAGCGCGGTCGCGGCGACTCCGCCGTCACCCCGTATAAGACCGAGGAGCAGGTGCTCGCTGCCCACGTAGCTGTGGCCGAATTCCGTGGCGGCGTCGTGCGCCGCGGTAAGCGCCTGCTTTGCTTTTTCGGTGAATCTGTCTTCATATCTCATAGCTGGTTCCTCCTTTCAAAACGGAAAGCATCAGTGTGCTTTTATAACGCAGCCCTTTTTACGACGCTGCGCACGAGCTCCGCGCGCTTTACGTCGCGCTCGCGCTCGTTTCCAGCGCCGGCTGCAGCGATGTTGTTGGGTTGAATGTCCCAGAGCAGGGAATCGAGCTCGGGGATGGTGAGCTTATCTATAAGGCCTTCTGCCGCGCCGAGACGCAGAGAAGTAATAAGCTGCGTAGCCTCGCCGCTGCTGAGAAGGCGGGCGAAGGAAAGAGTGCCGAGGGCGCGCATGATGCGGTCCTCAAAGAGCAGCGGGGAATTCTCGCGCAGCTGCTTTCTCAGCTCCTTTTCGCGGTCTATTATTCCGATGACGGCCTTTTCGAGCCTGTCGCTTATCTCGCGTTCGGAGAGGCCGAGGGATACCTGGTTGGATACCTGGTATATGGCGCCGGTGGCGGCGGAGCCTTCGCCGTAGATGCCGCGTACCGTAAAGCCCAGCTTGCCGACAGCGTTGGCCAGGCGGCGTATCTCGCCAGTTTCCGTGAGGGCGGGCAGGTGCATCATTACGCTTGCACGCATGCCCGTGCCGAGATTGGTGGGGCAGTGGGTGAGATAGCCGAGCTTTTCGTCGAACGCAAAGCGCAGACGGGACTCTATCAGATCGTCCGCGCGGAAGGCGTTTTCAAGGCACTGCTCCAGGCAAAGCCCGGCGCCCAGAGCCTGGATGCGGAGATGATCCTCTTCGTTTATCATTATGCATACGGAACCGTCAGACGTGATGGCCGCGGCGCGCGGATGCTCGGCCTGAGCAAATTCCGGCGAAACGAGGTGACGCTCCGCCATGGCCCTCGCCTCTGCGGGGGAAAGATCGTTCATCCTGGTTATTTTAAAGCTGGAAGCAGCGCCGGAAAGGGCGTCCGCGACGGCGTCGCATACCTGCTCGTACTGCTCCCTGCTCATGCGGCCGGGGAAGGGGAAATCCGCCAGGTTCCTGGCAAGGCGCACGCGCGAGGAGATGACCACGTCGAGATTCTTTTCGTTATTGCTCATTGCCGCCGACCTCCTTTTCCATATCGCGTATCTTATCGCGCAGCTGAGCCGCGCGCTCGAATTCCTGCTCGTCTACGGCTTTTTTGAGCTCGACCTTGAGCTCTTCGAGCTCGCGCTTCGCCTTCAGCTCCTTGCCCTCCGCCGAAGGGATCTTCCCGGCGTGTGGCGCGCTGCCGTGTATCCTGCGTACATACGGAGTGAGCAGTGAGTCGAAAACGCTGTAGCACTGGGCGCAGCCGGCCTTGCCGGTGGCCGCAATGTCGCGTTCGGTGGCGCCGCAGAGGGGACACTTCACAGCCGAGTGCCTCGAGGGCAGAGACGGTATCCCGCCGAAGAAATCGGAGAGCATTGAACCCATGTAATCGCTCGGCTTGAAGAAAAAGCTCTCCTCGCCGCTTTCGTGGGCGCACTGGGCGCAGAGATGGCGCTCGGTGACGCTGCCGTTTATATTATACTGATAATGAAATGTAGCTTCATTTTTTCCGCAGTTCTGACACAGCATGATGAAGACCTCCTTACATGATCTTTATTAGTATCTGCTTGAGTATGCTCGCGCGGGCCTGATTTTTGGAATCTGCGGGCACGGGGCGCAGAGCATTGTCGCACAGGGCGGCCTCGGCGAGCACCGCCTGAGAATTATTGATGACTCCGGAGGAGAGAAGATTTGAAAGCAGCGCGACGGCCGAGCGGTAATCTATCTCGTCTCCTATGCAGTTGACGGTGTGCATCAAAAGCATTTTAGGGTCGCTTGCCTGCACGCGCCTTATCCTGATGTAGCCGCCGCCTCCGCGCCGGCTCTCTACAATGTAGCCGTGCTCCGGCGAAAAACGGGTGGAGATAACATAGTTTATCTGGCTGGGGACACAGCCGAAACGGTTCGCCAGCGCGCCTCGCTGCAGCTCGGCAGTCCCGTTTGCCTCATCAAGAGCGTTGCGTATAAAAGATTCTATTAAATCGCTTATACCCACCGTGAACACCTCCCACTGACTTTGACTAACCTTGACTATATGATAACGCAAGCCTTCATTCTTTGCAACATTGAATTTGACCAATATTGACCAAAGGGCGAAGATGAAACCTCGTTAGCTGATCTGTTCTTCTTTTTTCTCACTGATACTGCTTTTTTTAAGGTTTTTCAGAGTCTCTGACTTTTGTACAGAAAAATCAAAACGCAGCTCGTGCTCCGGGGTATGGGCAAATCTTTCCTGGTCTGGAAAAGGGAAATTTCTTTCTGACGTAAAAAACACCTCCCTGCACAAGGTATTCTTGACTGCGTGTGCGGAGAGTATTCAAAAGCAATATTTAAAAAATGGCATTGATTTTTTTCAGATACATGATACAATACACTAAGTTTATATGTGGAGGTGTTCACTAATGGCATATACTATCAATTCTGAATGCGTATCTTGCGGAACCTGCGCTCCGGAGTGCCCGGTAAGCTGCATTTCCCAGGGCGATGACCGTTATGTTATCGACGCTGATGCATGCATCGAGTGCGGAACCTGCGCCGGCGTATGCCCGATGAACGCAATTGATGCACCCTAAAGGGTAAAAGCGGAAGGGCGGTATGGTTCTCATACCGCCCTTTAGTTTTTTGCAGGAGAGAGTGCGGTGAAAACCGCCGGATTTTTCTATAAGCTGTACCGCGCCTGCGCGGGATGGAGGTTTGCTTTATGGGCAGCGCTCAATGGCTTTGGCCGGGCGGTCCCAGGCTCGAGCAAAGGGAAGGCGTGTTCCCGCTGGGGACGGATTCCGTGCTGTTGGCTGATTTTGCAGGGACAGGTCGGGAAAAAAGAATATGTGACATAGGCTGCGGCACGGGCGTGCTTTCGCTGCTGCTCGCCGTAAAAGCCCCCCGCGCTGAGCTCGACGCAGTCGATATTTCTCCTCTCGCGGCAGAGACGGCGCAGCGCAACTTTGAAATAAACGGCATAAGCGGCAGAGCTAAGGCGGTTTGCGGCGATATCCGCTGCTCGGACGGGCTTTTCAAAGAAGGCGCGTACGATCTTGCGATATGCAACCCGCCGTATTTTGCTGACGGAGCCGGAGCAAAGGCCGCGCTCGCCGACGCCAGGGGCGACGCGGAGTGCGGAATAAAAGACGTATGTCGCTTTGCCTACCGCCTCGGAGGGCGAAACGCCAGGATCGCCCTTTGTTGGAGGGCAGAGCGCCTTGCGGAGCTGCTGGACGCCATGCGGGAATTTCATCTCGAGCCGAAGAGGCTGCGTTTCGTGCATCACAGTGTGAAGCACCCGCCGCTCACGGTGCTCGCCGAAGGGAAGAAGGAAGCCCGGCCGGGGCTCGAGCTTATGCCTCCGCTTATACTGTATAAAGAGAACGGAGAAATAACGGAGGAATATGCCAGGATATACCGGCTCGGAGACAAGGAGGCGCAGGCATGAGCGGAAAGCTGTATCTTACGGCGACGCCGATAGGAAACCTCGGGGATATATCCGAACGATGCGAGCAGACTTTGCGCGAGGTGGATTTCATAGCCGCAGAGGATACACGGGTCACGGTGAAGCTTTTGAACCATCTCGGGATCAAAAAGCCGATGATAAGCTACTTCGAGCATAACAGATACGAAAGCGGAGAAAAGATAATTAAACGCCTTCTCGACGGAGAGAGCTGCGCGCTTGTTACCGACGCGGGCATGCCCGTGATAAGCGATCCGGGAGAGGATATCGCCGCGCGCTGTGCGCAGGCGGGAATTGAGGTCACGGTGGTCCCGGGGCCTTGTGCTCTTGTTTCCGCGCTCGCGGTTTCGGGCCTTCCGTCGGGCCGATTCACCTTCGAGGGCTTTTTGTCGACGGCGAAAAAGACCAGGCGCGAACACCTTGAAAGCCTGAAGGATGAGCGGCGTACCATGATATTCTATGAAGCTCCGCACAAGCTCAAGGCCACGCTTGAGGACCTTGCCGGCTGCTTCGGAGACGAGAGAAGAGTTGTGATCTGCCGGGAGCTCACCAAGCTGCACGAGGAAACGCTTCGCATGTCGCTCAGGGAGGCGAAGGAGCACTTCGAGCAGATACCTCCGCGCGGAGAGTTTGTCATAGTAGTGGAAGGCAGGCAGGAAGGGAAAGAAAGAGAGTATACTTTTGAGCAGGCGTGTTCCTTTGCGGAAGAGCAGATGAAAGCCGGTTTTTCCAAAAAAGATGCAGCAAGGAAAGCGGCGGATAAAACAGGGTATTCTAAAAATGATTTGTATTCCGCTCTGCTGGAAATGGAAAAAGAGAAGGGCGAGAAAGAGAAATAAATATACAAAAAGCAATCAAGATAACGCAAAAAAAGACTTTGCCTCATTCAAGGCAAAGTCTTTTCTGTAAACTGGATAAAAATGTAACAGCTTTTAAATCATGTCGGCCAGCTTTTTTGCGCACTCAGGGCAGACCTTTTTATCATTGAACTGGATGAGATCCTTGCTGTTGTTGCAGAAAATACAGGAAGGATGATACTTTTTAAGGATAATTCCGGAATCTCCAACATATATTTCCAACAGGTCTCTTTCCGCAATGTCCAATGTGCGGCGCAGCTCTATGGGGATGACCACACGTCCGAGTTCGTCAACGCGTCTTACGATGCCCGTGGATTTCATTTCATAAAGCCTCCTTTTTATTTTTGTCGGATTCGACGTTATTCTACATTATTCGATTCTATAATCAGTATAACATACAGTAATATTTTGTCAATGACAAATTGGAAAAAAATATGGGAGGACGCGCGCCGGAATGGTATGGATATGGACGATAATGGTAATTTCAGCCTGCGTTTTCGGCACGCTGAGCGGGAATATGGAGGCAGTTTCGGCGGCGGCGCTGGAGGGCGCGCAGAGCGCGGCGACGCTTATGATTTCCATGACAGGCGCTCTGTGCCTGTGGAGCGGGGTAATAAAGATAATGGAGAAGGCGGGGCTGCTCAGAGGACTCGTGCGCATGCTGAGGCGGCCGCTTGCGCTGCTTTTTCCGGAGGCGAGCTCCGGGCGGGCTATGGAGCCGATAGCGGCGAACATATCCGCAAACCTTATGGGACTCGGGAACGCGGCTACCCCCGCGGGGATAAAAGCGGCGAAGCTGCTGATGAAAACCTCTCCCGATGGGATTGCGACGGATGAGCTCTGCCTGTTCGTCGTTATGAATACCGCATCGCTGCAGCTCTTGCCGACCACCGCTGCTGCGGTCCGCGCGGCAGCGGGAGCGGCTGCGCCGTTTGATATCGTTCCGGCCGTATGGATAACCTCGGCGGCGTCACTCTTTTGCGGAATCTGCGCCGCGAGGCTGCTTCGGCGGATAACCGGACGAAAACGATGAGCAGGGTATTTGCGGCTGCGGCGCCGGCAGCGATATGCCTTGCCGCGATCGCGGGAGCGGCAAGAGGGACAGACGTTTTTGAAGCGGGCACGCGCGGAGCGGCGGAGGGGCTAAAAACGGCCGTAAGGATTTTTCCCGCGCTTGTAATGCTTCTTACCGCGGTTTCGATGCTCAGAGCCTCGGGAGCGCTTGACGCTCTTGCGGCGGCGGCAGCGCCGGCCTTCCGCGCGCTGGGGATACCGCCCGAGACCTGCGCACTTATGATCGTAAGGCCGGTGAGCGGGAGCGCGGCGCTGGCTGTAGGAGCGGATATAATAGCGAGGGCGGGGGCGGATTCCCTTCTCGGAAGAACTGCGGCGGTGATGCTCGGCTCGACCGAGACCACGTTTTACGTAATAACCGTTTACTGCGGCGCAGCGGGCGTAAAGAAGCTCCGATACGCGGTGCCGGCCGCGCTGGCGGCGGATTTTGCCGCTTTCTTTACGGCGGCGCTGAGCGTGAGGCTTTTATACGGATAAAACTCAAAGGCTGCTTCGGGGCGAAGCAGCCTTTGAACTGTGAGGCGGACCTTATATGATTTGCAGACCGTATTTTTTCTGCATGACTTCTACAGCGGGAGTCAGGCCGTCCCTGCTGTCATACAACGCTATGCCGCTGTATACGCGGACGGCGCGCTCAAGGAAGGACTCGTTATCGGAATAGAGGATCACGGGCAGATCAAGCATGCTCTGGACGGAAGCGAAGGAGAGAATATCATTTTCTGAACGAAGGATAAGGCGAACTGCGCTGCAGCCGTTTTCGGCGGCCTCCTGTACGTCTTCCATGAGATCGTCGGAGCATTTCAGCTCGGCGGTTCTCAATTCGTCCGGCACTATGGGATATATTGCGCGGTCGGATACGCTCAGAATACCGCGGCTTTCGGTGCGCGGACGAACGGGAATAGAGGACGGAAGCTCCGAGCGCAATGCTGCTATATGCTCCGGCGTGGTGCCGCAGCAGCCGCCGAGGAGCGAGGCACCGGAGCCGAGAAGAGCAAGGGCCTCGCGCGAAAAATCCGAGGGGGAGAGATTGTATACCAGAGCGCCGTCGACCAATTCGGGAAGACCTGCGTTGGGTTTTGCAATAATTGGGATCACGGCATAGCCCGCGAAGGAGGATATAAGCGAGCGGAGAACGGAAAAATCGTCGAAGCAGTTAACGCCGAAGGCGGAAGCTCCCATGGCCTGCAGGGTTATGAGCGCCGCGGCGAGATTGCCGCCGGCGAAATTCCGGCCGGAACGGCCGCAGGTAAAGGAGATCATTACCGGCTTCGAGGAGACTTCGCGGATCCCCAGCAGAGCGGCGCGCGCTTCGCCGAGGGACATAAGAGTTTCCACGACGTAGAGGTCCACTCCCGCCTGCTCAAGAGCCTCGGCCTGTTCGTGGTAAACGCTCACCACCTCGTCAAAGGAAGCGGAGCCGAAGGGTTCCATCTGAAGGCCTGTAGGCGAAAGATCTCCGGCAACGGCCGCTTCTTCCCCGGCGACCTCTTTTGAGATCGCGGCGAGCTGCAGATTGAACTCGGGTGTGCGGCCGGTTATGCCGTGGCGGGCGAGGGAAGGGCTGTTCGCGCCGAAGGTGGGGGCATAGATTATCTGAGAGCCGGCTGCGATGTATTCGTGCTGTATGTCGGCAAGAACGTCCGGGTGCTCAAGTACCCACAGCTCCGAGCAGGAGCCGGAAGGCATGCCGCGGGCGGCGAGCATAGAGCCCGTCGCTCCGTCGAGAAGGACGGGGAGGCTGGAGAAGAGATCCATTTTTACATCCTTTCGGGCGCGTCTATGCCGAGAAGGAGAAGACCTGCGGCAATAACGCTGCGGGTAGCGTCAACAAGCTTGAGGCGAGCCTTGAGCACTCCGCTTTCGGCGCCGCGTATGCGCTCGGAATTATAAAAGCGGTGGAAGCGGGAGGCGAGCTCCACGAGGTAACGGTTTATCATAGAGGGATCGAGCGCGCGGGAGGAGAGCTTTATTTCCTCCGGGAAGCGCGCGAGCTGGCGCATAAGGTCAAGCTCGGAGGGAGAAGTGAGCAGCGAAACGTCAGCCTCCGCCGCGGAGGGGACGCTTTCGCCGTCCTGCGCGAGGTTGCGGATGAGCGAGCATATGCGCGCGTGGGCGTACTGAACGTAATAGACGGGGTTTTCGCTGTCCTGCCGGACGGCAAGGCCGAGATCGAAATCAAGATGGGTATCGGGCTTGGCGTTGAAGAACCAGCGCACAGCGTCGACGGGGATCTCGTCGAGAAGGTCCGAAAGAGAAATGGCCTTGCCCGTGCGCTTGCTCATGCGGACGGTCTCGCCGTCGCGTTTGAGCTGGACGAGCTGCATCAGAACTATATCCAGACGCTCGGAGCCGTTGAGCCCGAGAGCGTCGAGCGCGCCCTTGAGGCGGGCGACGTGGCCGTGGTGGTCGGCGCCCCAGATGTTTATTACCTGCTCAAAGCCGCGCTCGGCGAACTTATTGCGGTGATAGGCGATATCGGCGGCGAAATAGGTGTAAAACCCGTTGGCCCGGCGCAGGACGTCGTCCTTAAGATCGAGATTGTCTATATCCTTCTGCTTTTTGCCGGCCTTGAGGTATATCTCGGTAAGGATATCCTTCGTCTTCAGCCAGAGAGCGCCCTCGTTTTCGTAGGTATAGCCGCGCTCGGTGAGCATGGCTACTGTATCGGCTATATATCCGGAGGAGTGCAGGGAGGATTCAAGGAACCAGCAGTCATAATTGATGCCGTAGCGGGAGAGTATCTCCTTCATGGCGGGGATATTTTTGGCAAGGCCGAACTCGGCCATGGCCGCGCGGCGCTCAGCCTGCGGCTTTTCGAGGAAGATATCGCCGTACTGCGCGCGGAAGTCCGCCGCGAGAGCGCGGATATCGTCGCCGTGGTAGCCGTCCTCCGGGAATTCTACGGCGTCTTCGCCCTTTATTAGCTGTATATAGCGCGCCTCTATGGACTGTGCGAATTTTTCGACCTGGTTGCCGGCGTCGTTTACGTAAAACTCGCGGCTGACCCTGCAGCCGGCGGCTTCAAGTACGGAGGCGAGAGTATCGCCCAGAACGCCGCCGCGGGCGTTGCCCATGTGCATGGGGCCGGTGGGGTTTGCCGAAACGAATTCTACCATTACCTTTTTGCCGCCGTAAAAGTCGGTATGTCCGTATTTGAGACCTTCCGCTTCAATGGAAGCGAGAACGGCCGAGAACCACGCCGGAGCGAGGCGGAAATTTATAAAGCCCGCGCCCGCCGCTTCAACGGATGAAAAATAAGAGCCTTCGAACTGAAGCTCAGCAATGATGGCGTCAGCTATTTTGCGCGGAGCCATCTTCGCGGCCTTCGCCGCGGCCAGCGCGCAGGAGCTGGCGTAATCGCCGTGGGAAGGATCCTTCGGCGCTTCTATGCTGCCGCCGAGCTCTATTCCGGCGGGCAAAACGCCCTTTTCGGCTGCGCGGTTATATGCATCGAGAATAAGGGACTGTATCTGATCTTTTGCGGCCTGGACAAGATTTGCCATTTTCATCTCTCCGTAAAACTGTATTATTGAGGGTTCTTTATCTCGCGTACGTTAAGGGTAAAGGACTTGCGGCCCATCACCACGTTCTCTATATCTATGGCGTAGAATATCTCCATATCGCCGCCGTGCTCGTCCAGCACGGCGTTGATCTTATGCGTATCGACGCCCATGGTGGCGGCGCCGTAGGGAGTATCGTAGAGGAAGAAGTGGCGCTTGCCTTCCTCAAAGACCATCTGAGAATTATAAGCGCCCTCGCGGGTGAGGGTTACGGTCTTATCCTTTTCGGCGACGCGGAGGGTGGTCTTCGTGCCTTCAAGGCCGGTGAGCTCGCTCTCCATATAGGTGACTATTTTATCGCCGTTTTCGCAGGAGTAGGTGCCGTCCGTTACCAGCTCTATAACGTCGTCCTCGCCGGTATCGGCGGAGTTGTGGATGCCCTTGAGGGTAATGATAACGTCTTTCATATCGGGAGTTCCTTTAGTAATGGGATAATTGAGTGCCAAGTATACAATATAAACGACGGCTTGTCAAAGCAGGTCTATATCCACATGAGTCACGTTTTCGCTCACGCTGCGCCTGAGGAAGAGCGAGGCGAGGTGGGAGAAATTATCCGGCGAATCGCTCACGAGATATTTGCTTGAGCCTTTCTCCGCGCTGCCGGAAAGCAGAGAGCGGTTTTTCAGCTCTACGGCCAGAGCCGCCGCGGCCTCGGCGCCGGGGCTGATGAGCGAAACTCCGGGCAGTATATCGGAAATGATATCCTCGAGGAGAGGGTAATGCGTGCAGCCGAGGATGAGGGTATCTATCCCGGCGTCCTTCAAGGGCAGGAGATATTCGCGCGCCACCTGCTCAATGACTATATCGCCGCGCTTTATGCGGCCGTTTTCAACGAGAGGCACGAAAAGCGGGCAGGCCCGGCCGATGACGTCGGCAAAGGGAGAATACTGGCGAACGGCGCGCTCATAAGTGCCGCTGCGCACGGAGGCCTCCGTGCCGATGAGCCCTATCCTGCCGGATTTTGAGCGCTCGGCAGCAGCCTTGGCTGCGGGATGCACCACGCCGAATATAGGCAAGGGGTAAAGCGGGGCGATATAGTCGAGCGCGACTGTGGACACCGTGCCGCAGGCGGCCAGAACAGCCTTTACGTCGTATTTGATAAGCAGGGAAACGTCCTGCTTCGCGTATTTTTCTATCGTCTCGCGCGAGCGGCCGCCGTAAGGCACGCGGCCTGTATCGCCGAAATAGACTATATCCTCGTTCGGAAGGACCTCCGTGAGCCTGGCGACGGCCGTAAGCCCGCCGAGACCGGAATCGAACACTCCGATGGGTCGGTTATCCATCTCAGATACCTCCTTAAAGTGCTTGTCATTTAATCATATTCCACCCGAGGGAATAATACAAGAAAAAAATGCTGGAAAGGAAAAGAATATAAAAATGGTATGGAATTTGATTTGCAAGTGAAGTATAATGTAAGCAGGAAGGAGGCTTCGCTGTGAATATTGAACTGACGCCAAAAGAATTCAGGCGGCTTCTGGATATGGTCTATATCGGCAACTGGATACTGAACTCCACCCGCGGGGACGACAGGCTCGCGGTTTATGACGAAATAGAAAGCAAGCTTTTCGCTCTGTGCGCCAAAAACGGCATGGGAACGCTGTTCGAGGTGGTAAACGGCGAGGTGGTGCCGTCAAAGGCCTTTGCCGAGGGCGGAATACACGAGGCTATAATGGACTATGAGGACACGGTGTTTTTCGAGATACTTGCCGAGGAGCTCGCGATGAAGGATATGAACTACGATCCCATAAACGAGCAGAACTACGGCGAGCTTGAGGAGCGCATAGACGAATATATAGAAGAATTCGAGGAGCACGGGATGGATAATATCCTGCTCGATAAATGACCGCAGAAAAAAGAATGCCGAAGTCGTTTCCGACTTCGGCATTTTGGTTTATTCGGCGGGTTTTATATGCAGCTCGTCGAGCTGGAGCTGGTCCACCGTGTCGGGGCAGCCGGTCATTGGCTCGGAGGCGTCCTTGAGCTTCGGGAAAGCTATTACGTCGCGCAGGGAATCGCATTCGAGCAGCTGCATCACGAGGCGGTCGAGACCTATGCCCATGCCGCCGTGCGGCGGAGCGCCGTAGCGGAAGGCGTCGGTCAGGAAGCCGAATTTGCGCTGCGCCTCCTCGTCCGAGAGGCCGAGGAGCGCGAAGATCCTCTTTTGCAGAACGGGGTCGGTTATGCGGATGGAGCCGCTGGAGAGCTCGATGCCGTTGAGCACCAAATCGTATGCCTTCGCTCTTACCTTAGCCTTGTCCGTTTCGAGGTATTCGAGGCATTCGTCGAGCGGAGCGGTGAACGGGTGGTGCATGGCGACGAAGGTATCCGTCTCCTGGTCGTAATCGAAGAAGGGGAACTCCACTATCCACAGCAGTTCCATCTTGTTCTTCGGGATCATATCGAGCCTGCGCGCGATGTCGAGGCGGACTGCGCCGAGCTGGGAGAGGGCGTTGTTTATCTTGCCGTCGGCTATTATGAGCACTACGTCGCCCTTTTCGGCGCCGGCGCGGCTGATTATTTCGGCCATTTCCTCTTCCGTCATGAACTTCGCGAAGGAGGAGGATACTGAGCCGTCTTCTCCGAGGCGTATCCACGCAAGGCCCTTGCCGCCTATGCCGCGGACCATCTCCGTGAGCTTGTCTATCTCCTTGCGGGAGAGCGCTTTGAAGCCGCCCTTTGCGCAAAGACCGCGCACCGCGCCGCCGGAACTTACGGCGGAGGAGAAGACTCCGAAGCCGCACTTGGCGGCGATATCGTCTATATTGAAGAATTCCATGCCGAAGCGGAGGTCCGGCTTATCGGAGCCGAAGCGCTCCATCGCCTCGCGGTAGGTGAGGCGGCGGATGGGGAGCTGAAGCTCGCGGCCGAGCACTTCCTTGAAGAGCCTCGCCATGAAGCCCTCTATCAGGGAGAGGACGTCCTCCATCTCGACGAAGGACATCTCAAGGTCTATCTGGGTGAATTCGGGCTGTCTGTCGGCGCGCAGGTCCTCGTCGCGGAAGCAGCGGGCTATCTGCATGTAGCGGTCGAAGCCGGCCACCATGGAAAGCTGCTTATACAGCTGCGGGGACTGCGGGAGCGCGTAGAACGTGCCGGGATGCAGGCGGCTCGGCACGAGAAAGTCGCGCGCGCCCTCGGGGGTGGACTTTATAAGCATGGGGGTCTCTATTTCGATGAAGCCGTTTTCGTCGAAATAATCCCTCGTTATCTTGGCGATCTTGTGGCGCAGAAGGATGTTTTTCTGAAGCACCGGCCTGCGCAGGTCGAGATAGCGGTACTTGAGGCGGGTCGTCTCATTCGTGAGGCAGTTGTCCACTATTTCAAACGGCGGAGTTTCGGCGGCGGAGAGTATGCGCAGCTCGGTCACCGCGAGCTCCACGTCGCCCGTGGGGATGGCGGGATTCTTGGAGGCGCGCTCGCGGATGGTGCCGGAAACGGCGAGGACGTATTCGGAGCGGACAGAGGCTGCCTTCTGCAGAAGCTCGGGGGGAGAGGCCTCGTCGAACGCGAGCTGGAGTATGCCCGTGCGGTCGCGCAGGTCTATAAAAACGAGCGCGCCCATGTTTCTCGAGCGCTGTACCCAGCCGCAGACGCCTGCGCTCTTGCCTGCGTCGGCAATGGTGAATTCGCCGCAGTAGCCCGTGCGGCGGAAGCCGGAAAGAGTTTCCATGGAAGATTTCATTCCTTTCTGTTTATGAACGCGGCTATGGCCTCGGCGTTCAGAGCGCAGGGCGTCTGCTCGCCGGTGGACATGTCTTTTATATTCGCCGCGGAGGATTCTATTTCGTTGTCGCCTATAACTATGGCGTAACGGGCGTTTATGCGGTCGGCGTATTTCATCTGGGCCTTAAGCCCGCGCGCGCAGAGATCGCGCTCGGCGGCGACGCCGAGAGAGCGCAGCTCATACGCAAGGGACTGCACGAAGGAGTCCGCCTTATCTCCGAGAGCGGCGAGGAAGACCGCCGTTCCCGCCGGACGCGGGATTTCAACGCCCTCTGCTTCCATTACGAGCAGCGCGCGCTCTATGCCGCTGCCGAAGCCGAGGCCGGGTATCGCCTGCCCGCCGAGCTCGGCAACGAGCCCGTCGTACCGGCCGCCGCCGCAGACGGTGCCCTGTGAGCCGGCCTGAGTGGAAACGAACTCGAACACCGTGCGGGTGTAATAGTCGAGCCCGCGGACTATTTTGGGATTAACGGTATAATTTATGCCCATGCCGTCGAGATAACCCTTAAGGCGCTCGAAATGTTCGCGGCAGTCGTCGCAGAGATAGTCGAGCATCACGGGAGCTCCCGCGGCTATCGATTTGCAGATCTCGCTCTTGCAGTCGAGTATGCGCATCGGGTTGCGCTCGAGCCTTCCGCGGCAGGTCTCGCAGAGCTCGTCCTCGCGGGCGGAGAAGTATTCGCGAAGCGCGGCGTGATACGCCGGGCGGCATTCGGGGCAGCCGATGGAGTTGATTTCGAGCGAAAGGTTCCTGAGACCGAGGCGCTCGAGATATATCTTTGCCAGAGCTATGACCTCGGCGTCTGCCGAGGGCTCGGCGGAGCCGAAGCATTCCACTCCGAACTGGTGATGCTCGCGCAGACGGCCCGCCTGCGGCTTTTCGTAGCGGAAATTCGGGCATATGTAATAGGCCTTCACGGGCAGACCGCCCGCGAAAACGGAGTTTTCAAGGCAGCTGCGCACGACGGAGGCCGTGCCCTCGGGACGGAGCGATATGGACCGCCCGCCCTTATCCTCGAAGGTGTACATCTCCTTCTGCACCACGTCGGTGGTGCCGCCTATGCCGCGCAGAAAAAGCTCCGTATGCTCAAAGGCGGGAAAGCGTATTTCGGAGAAGCCGAAGTCCTCCGCGGTCTTGCGGGCGATGCTTTCCACGTACTGCCATTTGTAGGATTCGGAGGGCACTACGTCCTTGGTGCCGCGCGGAGCGGTGGTCAAAAGGGCCATATGATCATATCCTTTCGGTAAAACGAACGCTTTTACCCCGAAACGGGATAAAAGCGTTTCGCCGGTGTATTAAAGCCTTTGTTCGCCGGGGCGCGGCGCGCCACGGCGAAAAGCGTATTATTCTGTTTATTTGTTATCCTTGTTTGCCTTCGGGTTTACTATGTTGCGCCAGTCCATATCGCCGCGCTGCAGGCCCTGGATAAGCACTTCGGCCGTGGCCACGTTGGAGGCGAAGGGGATATTGTACTGGTCGCAAAGGCGCGCTATTTCATTCACTTCTTTGTTTTCCGCTTCGGTTCCCTGAGGATTGCAGAAGAAGAGGACAAGGTCGATTTCGTTGTACGCGATGCGGACGGCTATCTGCTGGTTGCCGCCCTGGCTGCAGGACAGGTAGCGCGTTACGGGCAGACCCGTAGCCTCGGCAACAAGCCGTCCGGTCGTACTCGTTGCGCATATATCATGCCCGGCCATGATGCCGCAGTACGCGATGCAGAACTGGATCATGAGCTCTTTTTTCTTATCATGAGCAAGGAGAGCAATATTCACGCTTCACACGACCTTTCGAAAAGTTTTATTTGCTTATTTTCATCAGCGGCACGCGGCGGCCGGAGAGCCGCTCGGCCATGTTCGCCGCGGCCTTTGCCGCGCGGCATTTCGGGGCGTACAGAATAAGAGGTTTACCGAGATTGGCGGCAAGAGGAACGCTGTCGTCCTCCGGAAGCATTCCTATAAGACGCGCTCCTACGGAATCTATTATATCGTCCACAGTGGCGTTCGAGCGCTTTATCAGGCGCGGACGGACGCGATTGACGGCCAGAAGTAGCTCCGTGATTCCCAGCTCAAGAAGCTCGGAGGCGGCGCGCTGAGCGTCACGCTTGCTGGAATCATCTGCCGTGGCGGTTATTACGGCTCTGTCGGCGCCGCAGCAGGAAAGGCGGAAGCCGCGGCCGAGACCGGCCGGGGAATCGACCAGGCACCAGTCAAAAAGGGATTTTGCCTCTTCTATCATGGCCGCGAAGCCGTCCTGCGGGATCTCGGAGGGATCGGCGAAGACCGGCGCTCCGAGGAAGAAAAGCCCGGGTATGAGAGGGTGCTCCGCCACGGCGTCCTCGAGAGAGCAGCCGCCGAGCACGACGTCGCAGAAATCGTGGCAGACCATATCGGAAAGGCCGAGGCTCAGATCGAGATTTCTGAGGCCTATATCGGCGTCTATGCACAAAACGCGTGCGCCGGAGACTGCCAGCGCGGAGGCAAGCGCGGCCGTAAGAGAGGTTTTCCCCGTGCCGCCTTTTCCGGAGGTTATTACTATTGACGAGCCCATTGAAGCACCTCCCAGCTAAACACCCTGCGCTATTGTACTATTATACAGAAGATGGCAGACCGTTTCAATAGAAAACTGAAAAAACCGTACAAAGCATACTATCATCCCAGGAGCGTGTTTTCTGCCGAAACGGCGTCGGAGGAGTTCTGATTGTCGAAATAATACTCCAGAACGGACCGGGCAATCGATGCGACGGCCGAGCCAGAGCCGCCTCTTTCAACGACTACGGCGACTGCTATCTGGGGGTCGTCGTACGGAGCGTAGCAGATAAAAACGCCGTTGTTTTCCGCGTTGTCACCGAGCTGTACCGTACCGGTCTTGGCGGCTACGCTTATGGGGAAATCCTTGAATACATCGGCGGCGGAGCCGCTCTGCGAAACCGCGAGCATGCCGCGGTGTATGGCGTCAAAGTAATCCGAGTCCACAGTGACAGTGCCGGCTATCTCAGGGGAGTGTGCGTAAACGGTTTCGGAATTATCGTAGCTTTTTATGCTGTGCAGCAGAGTGGCGCGGTAGCGCGTGCCGCTGTCGGCGATGGTAGAAGTATATACCGCGAGCTGCATGGGAGTGAAAAGATTATAGGACTGGCCGATCGCGGCCTGGATCGTATCGCCGCCGTACCAGGGCTCGTCGCTGTGCTCCGCCTTGTATTTTCGCGTGGCGAGGACTCCCGTTTTTTCCGCTATCTCTATACCGGTGGCTTCGCCCAGGCCGAACATTGCGGCATAGGCCGAGAGCCTGTCGATGCCGAGCGAATTGCCTATCGTGCAGAAGAAAAAGTTGCAGGAGACCTCCAGCGCCTCTATCACGTTTATATCGCCGTGCGAGCCGGGGTATATCCAACATTTCAGCGGGTAATCCTTGTATTCCTCGTATACGCCGGTGGTGTGGATGGGAGTGTAGATGCTTATTATACCCTCCTGAAGCGCGCCGGCGGCGACCACGGGCTTGAAGGTGGAGCCGGGTGAGTAAGTGCCCTGCAGGGCGCGGTTGTAGAGCGGGCTTGAGGGATCGGAGGCAAGCTCGCTGTAGTTTTCAAGGAGCTTGGCGGGGTCGTACGTCGGGTTGGAGGCGCTTGCCAGCACCTCGTTGGTCTTCGGATCAAGCGCGACGACAGCGCCGCCCGTGACCTTTGCCTTGCCGTAGCCGCGAGAGGCGTTCAATTCGCTTATGCCCTCGGCAAGAGCTTCCTCTACCGCGGCCTGCAGGCCTATGTCTATGCTGAGCACTACGTTGTTCCCGGGCTCGGGCTCCACGGTGTATTCCTGCGCGACGACAGCTCCGCTGCTGTCGCGGGTCACGGAGAGAGTGCCGTCCTTCCCGTGAAGATAGGCTTCAAATGCCTCTTCTACGCCCTCGTGTCCGACGGATGCGTCGAGAGGATAGCCCAGGGCCTTGTAGTATTCTACGTCCTCGCTGTCCATCAGGCGCACGTAGCCGAGCAGCTGGGCGGCGTATTTGGTGTGGTATATGCGCTCGTAGGTGGTGCTGATGCTTACGCCGGGCAGCTTGTTTTCAGAAACTATCTGGAGCAGCTCGCGGGATATATCACGGCAGAATTTATAATCGGGAACGTATGTGAGCACGCGTATCTCAAGCTCATATCTGACTCCGGCGGCAAGGCGGGCCTCGTCGTCGGTGTAGCTTTCGGGAATGCCGTAGTGGCTGCGGAAAAAGGCCATGAGCTCCGGGGCGCTTATATCCTCGGGGAGATTGAAGAACTCGAGATATATCCCGAGATAGCGCTTTTGTGAATCCGTCATATTGACGAAGCTCCCGTTCCTTATAGGCATGGTGTCAGCGTGCGGGAAACCGCATTTATCCGCGGCGTTTATGAGGAAAAGAAGCGTTCCGTTCGGATCCTCGGAGGTTATCAGCGTGAGCCGGTCTATCACGATGTCATAGTGGGGAACGCTTGAAACGAGGATGTTGCCGTTGCGGTCGAGTATGCTGCCGCGGCTGGCGGAGACGGTATAGGTTTCGGTAGAGAGCTCGGCGGAGGTATCGACGTATTCCTTGCTGCTGACCATTTGAAGGTCGTAAAGATGGATTATATAGAAAACGGCTACGGCAGCAAAAACAAGCAATATAAGGATTATCCTTGCCGGCTTGAAGGGCTTGTCCATAAAAGTATCCTCTCAGAGAGTCACGCCTTGGCGCGGCGGCTTATGAAGCGCACCGCCCAGTAAACGGGAATGATGAAAACCGCAGAGGCCGCCGCCTGCAGAAGTATCACGGCGGTGATCGGCCAGAAGGGGATATCGGTAAAGGCGTAGTATTTGAACGCCTGCAGGAAACCGCAGAGGAAAATGGAGATAAGAGCGCACGCGCAGAAGGAGGGGAAGCCCCTTGCAAGTATATATTCGGAGAGCAGCCCGCACGCAAAGCCCAGCAGGGGCAGGAGCACCGTGAAAAGAACGAGAGTATCCCCTACGATGAAATCGCAGAAGATGCCTGCGGCGAGCCCCAGCAGGCCGCCCCAGAGGCTCCCCTCAAAAAGCCCGAAGGCCACGGCGAAGAGAGGGAGAAAGAGCGGCTTTGCACCGAAGAGCTTCACATAGGTGAAAACCGACCCCTGCAGCAGGCTTATCACGATGAGGAGCACAGCGTAAAGTATTATTTTTTTTGCTATAGCTTTACCTGTCATTTCAATGCCGGCCCTTATTCCGATATTTCATAGTCGGTTATTATAAACACTTGGGAAAGAGAAGAGAAATCTACGGTAGGCTCTATCACGGCCGTAAGCGCCTGAGAGCCGGCCTCATACTGCGCCGAGACGACTTTGCCTATCCTTATTCCGCGCGGCAGGACGCCCCCGATGCCGGAGGTCTCTATAAGCTCGCCGTTGGTAAGCTCCACGCCGACCGGGAGGTAGGAAAGGCGCAGCTGCCCTTTGCGCATGAGCTCAAAATCGCCCGCGGCCACGCAGGAGACTCCGCTGCTCTCGACCAAAGCGCCGGCGGAGAAGGTGGTATCGACCACGGTGGTGACCGTGGCGGAGGAGGGGCCAAGCTCGGTGACTGTGCCGATAAGGCAGCCGTCGGAGGAGACGACGCTGTCGTTAAGCTTTATGCCGCTCGAGGAACCCTTGCTGATAGTGAAGGCGGAGGAGAAGTTCGACGCCGTCCACGAGGTGACGGTAGCGCTCTCAAAGGTAAAGTCCGAATGGCGCGCAGCAAAGCCGAGGAGCTCGCGGTAGCGCTCGTTTTCTTCGCTTATCGCCTCGGAATCGCGCACGAGGTTTTCCATTTCGGCTATCTGCAGCCGAAGCTGTTCGTTTTCGGCGGCGAGAGAATCGTATTTGTACATATAGCCGTAAAGACGCTCAAGACCTGAGGCTGCGGCACTCACGCCCTTTTTGAACGGAGCGGAGACAGCCGACGCGGCGCTTTTGAGAAAGCTGGAGCGCCCGCCGAAGAATACGGCGGAAAGGACCAGAATCAGCACGGCCGCAAATATGGCGAGCCCTACTATCACGGCTCTTTTTTTGAGGATATCTTTCACCGGACTATCTCCATTCAGAGTATATTTGCGCCCAGCGACCGGCACATCCGCACGAGCGCCGAGGCGGGCAGGCCGACTACGTTCCAGAAATCGCCGTATATCCGCTCTATAAAAGCAGCGGCGCGGCCCTGCGCGGCATAGGCACCGGCCTTGTCGAAGGGCTCTCCGGAAGCGATATATGCCTCTATTTCCGCAGAGGAGAGCTCGCGGAAATAAACGTCGGTCTTCTCATAGCTGCAGAGCTCGTTTCCGCCGTATCTGAGCGCCACGCCGGAATAAACGCTGTGGCCCCTGCCGGAAAGAGCGCGGAGCATGCGCCGGGCGTCCTGCGCGTCGGCCGGCTTCCCGAAGTGCTCGCTGCCGCAGAAAACGAGGGTATCCGCCGCTATCACGAGAGTATCTGGGCCGTATTCCGGGCAGGCGGCGAGCTTTGCCGAGGCTATGGCCTGCACGGCCTCGCCCGGCGGCATATCGCCGCAGTCCGGCTCCCGCGCCGGGGAGGGGGCGACTTCAAAATCCTTAACGCCTATCATTTCAAGTATATCCCGCCTGCGCGGGGATTTGGATGCGAGTATTATCCGCATTGAGAAGGCTCCTTATATGGTCACGTTGTAATAAAAGCCGGAGCAGGTGTTGTTGGGTGCATATTCGCCCACGCCGAGGTACCGCTGCAGCACAGCCGCGCACTCGCGGGCGTTTTCGGTGGTAAAGCAGAGCCTCGCGCCCCACACTCCGAGGCTGCTCCAGGTCCGCTTGCGGTCGGGCAGAAACAGCTTTTCCGGAGAATAGACTATGTTTCTGCACTCGTGGGCGCGCAGGACGGGAGCGGCCTCGCCGTTTGAAAAGCGGAGCTCCGGGAATCTGTCGCAGGAGCACACGCCGAAGGTGTTTTTTATTATGCAGGTCTCCGTCAGCATGAGCGGCAGCCGGCCGTAGATGACGATCTCGGTGTCTATGGGCTTTGAAAGCGCCCGTATGCTCTGGAAGGACGCTTCCGCCGGGAGCACGGCGGATAAAAGGCCGGCGCCGGCGTATATGTCCATGGTCTCGGAGTTGAAAATGTTCAGCTCGATCCCTCCGCGCGGGCGCATCCCGAGAGCGGTCACAAGCTTTATCTGTGAGGGATCGGCCACGAATACATCCTTGACGCCCATGTCGAATAGCTTTGAGAGAGCGGCGCGAAAGCGGCTCTCCTCGCCGTCCCAGATGACTCGGGGAAGCGACGCTGCGACGATGCAGCTTCCGTTTTTCAAAAACGGCTCGAGAGCGCCGGTATTATCGGAAGCTTCAAAAACGGGCACCGAAACGAGCGCCGGTGAAAGCGAAGCGAGCGCCGGGGAAAGCTGGGAGGCGCGCGTTACGGATACGGTCGTTACCGGCGCATCCGAGCGGCCGGTAGAAAACGGGGCGGGAACGAACTTGCCCTGTATGCGGAAGGGAACGACGCGCCTTTTCGAGGAAAGCACGCTGAATATGGTCTGCTGCATGGCTTCTATCGCCTCGCGCGGGACGTAGAGGCCGGCATCCATCACGCAGTTCAGGGACCTGACTGTGTACGGAGTGCTCCGCGCGCGGAAAAGCTGCGTCTGCAGCTGTATTTTCGTAAGGCCTTCGCCGGATGCGCGGAAGGGAACAGGGCCGTCCGCCGAGGCGACGTTTCCCTGATCGTCCCTCGCGGCGAGGCGGAAGCGCTCGCCCGCGCGCAGATAAACCGCGTAATCGAGAGCGACGGTAGGAGTTTCCTCGCTGAGCCAGAGTCTGGCCGGCTGCGAGGACGGGAAATCCTCTTTTTGCTCTGCGGCGCCGGAGACTGCCATATCGGGTCTGGCGTCGAAAAAAGCGTCCGAAACAGAGGGAGAAAGGATGGCGGAGCCGAGGATCCCAAGCTCGGTGGATACCGGCGGCTTGCCGCCGCGCATCACTCTGGAAAGGATGGAAAGGGCGGCGGCGGTCCGTTCCGGAGAATCGCCCACGCCGTCTATGAACAAAGCGTCCGGCGCACATTTTTTAATATCGTCCAGCCGGGCGGCCAGAGAAAAGCCGTGCATGGAGAAAGGATGAAGAGCGTGCTTTCTACCCATGGAGAAGGAAGAGCCGCAGAGCTTTGAGCACATTTCGCGCCGGGCGTCGCCCGTGAGCCGCAGAGCGGAGCATTCCCCGGCGAAAGCCGCGCACAGCGGAGAAAGGATTGTCATTTCCGTTTCTGCAGGGGAAGAGGCGGCAATGTAGGCTATGCGCTCCTTGGGTAGCTGCGCGGGCAGGCATATACGGGCCGCGCCGATATCCGAGGCGAAGCGTACTCCGCGCAGGGAATGTATCCCGCTCTCTCCCGTAAGATGAACGGGCATCTCGGGCAGCTCCTGGCGCAGCGCGCGCAGAAGGCCGAGGTCGCTCGTGCGCAGCGCGCAAATGCCTATGTGCTGCGCCCAAAGGCCGAGGCGCAGCGCGGAAGAGAGGTCCCCGCCGCCGAAGCATACGCCCTCATACTCCAGATATGCCTTTTTGCCGCGCTCGCGGCAGTAATCGGAGATTTTGTAAATGTCCTCGCGGCTCATGGAGCCGTCGGCTTTTCTGTATCCGTTTCCCGAAAAGCGGACTGTCACGGCGTCCGCGCCGCTTTGTACCGCAGCGGCGGCCGAGACAGGATCCGATATTCGGACTACAAGCTCGGGCAAGTCAATAATCCTCCTCGGTGTAATCGTGAGCTGTTCCCGTAAGGCGCTCGAGACGCAGGCGCAGAGAAGCGAGCTCCTTTTCGCGCCTTGATAGCTCGCGGCGCAGCTCGGAGGCCTCAAGCCGGGCCTTAGTGGCCTCTTCGAGGCGGCCCTGTATCTGCTGCGCGGCGCTTTCCGCGCGCTCATTAGCGCGGGTGTACTCATCTGTTACCGTAATAAGAGCCATGAGAGCCGCGTCGAGCTTGCTTCGAATATAGCTGCGCTGTTCGAGGAACTTAGCGTCGGCATATATGGCGAGAGCCTGCACGTAAGCCTCCGATTCGTCGGTGATCACGGTATACGGCTTGCCGCCGAGAGTTATAGTTATTCTGTTGGACACGGTCATCACTTCCTTTTTCAGCAGATGGTCCATACTTATCTAACATATAGTATAGCACACATTTTGCCGCGGAGAAACATAAATTGTTGATAGTTGCAAAATAAATTGATATAATGCACTGGCTGAGGGACAAAGCTCCCGGTGAAAGGAAATGCATGGCGCGATGGAAAACGAAATGCTTGCTTTGGCGGGCTCGAGAAGCCTTGTAATCGAATATGCGGCGGCCGAAAAGCTTATCCGCGCGGGAGACGGCGAGGCGGCGCTTTTGTACATATGCCTTCTTAAAAACGGAGGGAGGCTCAGCGTCCGCGAGGCGGCCTCCGCGCTCAGGCGCAGCGAGAGCGATATGCGCAGAGCCTTCCTCAGGCTCGAAGAGCTGGGGCTGCTTAAGGGAAGCAGAGAGCGGCAGGCTCCGGAGAAAAACGAGCTGCCGGAATACTCCGCCGAGGATATCCGCCGCGAGATGGCGGGCAATTCCGATTTTTCGCCGCTCGTGAGGGAAGTTGAAAGCGTGCTGGGAAAGGTTTTGAGTCCGGCCGATCTTTCCATGCTGCTCGGGCTTTATAAATATCTCGGCCTGCCGGCCGAGGTGGTGCTTCTGCTCGTGAACCACTGCGTGGAGGAGTACCGCGAGAAGTACGGTCCCGGGCGCGTGCCGGGGATGCGCTGGATAGAGAAGCAGGGCTACGTCTGGGCGAGGGAGGAGCTGTTCACGCTCGAGCTTGCCGAGACGTATCTGAAGCGCCGGGCAGAGCTCCGCGAGAGAGAGGCGACCGTAAAGAGGATGCTCGGAATAAGCGACAGGAAGCTTTCTCCCACAGAGAGCAGGTATATAGCTTCCTGGCTTGAGATGGGCTTCGGAGAGGAAGCCCTTGAGATAGCATTTGACCGCACGGTTATGAAAACGAACAAGCTTTCGTGGCAGTACATGAATTCGATAGTCAAGAGCTGGCACTCAAAGGGCCTGCACACTCCTCAGGAGATACTCGAAAAGGACGGAGACGGAAAGTCCGCGCGGCGCGGAGTCAGCGAAAGCGCGGCGCCGGACGACGGGGAAGTGGAGCAGATGCGCAGGTATCTGGATTCGCTGCGGGGAAAACGTTAAAAGGAGCTGAAAAACGTGGGATACGACGCCAAGGTGCTTGCAAAGGCACGAAGGATACATGAAGAGAGAAAAGCCGCCCACGAAGCGGAAACGGCTCTGAAAAGAGAGAGGATCTATGCGCTCCTGCCGCAGGTAAGAGAAATAGACCTGCAGCTCTCAGCGGCCGCCATGGAAGCCGTGGGAGCGGCAATAGGCTGCGAGGGCGATGCGCAGAGCACAGTGGAGAGCATTGCCGAAAGGAGCCTCGCTCTCCAGGAGGAGAGGACCAAGCTTCTGGTGTCGGCGGGCTTCGCGCCGGACTGCACGGACGACGTGCCGCTGTGCGCCGAATGCGGGGACACGGGCTTTGCCAAAGGCCGCATGTGCCCCTGCCTCGAGGAGATATACAGGGAAGAGCAGAAAAAGGAGCTTTCCGCTCTGCTCAAGCTCGGGGAGGAGACCTTCGATTCCTTCAATCTCGATTATTACAGCGGCGAGAGGCAGCCGAACGCGCGCTACTCCGCGCGCGAGGCCATGGAGCTGGTTTACGAAACGTGCCTTGAGTATGCCCGAAAGTTCGGCGAAGGCTCGGGGAGCCTGTTTTTTAACGGCGCGCCCGGCCTCGGCAAGACCTTCCTTTCCAGCTGCATAGCGAAAGTGGTTTCAGAAAAAGGCTATTCGGTGGTATACGATACCGCGGCGGATGTTTTTTCCCGTTTTGAAAATGAAAAATTCGGCCGTGGAGTTGACGATGAGGAGACGGTTCACAGCGATATAAACCGCTACATGACCTGCGATCTGCTGATACTCGACGATCTGGGCACGGAGATGACCACGGCTTTTGTAGTATCGGCGCTGTATTATATAGTCAATACCCGTCTGGCCTCGCGCCGGCAGACGATAATAAGCTCGAACCTTTCGGTTGAGGACATACGCCGGCGCTATTCCCCTGCCATAGCCTCGCGCCTCGAGGGAGAATACCAGACTCTGCGCTTCCGCGGCAGCGACGTCAGGCTGCTCAGAAAAAGAAAATGATTGACTTTCGCTTTCGCGGAGACTATACTTTAGCCGTTCAAGAGGGGTGCTGGAAGCTTTCCGGCTGAGATGGAAACGATTGCGTTTCCAAACCCGTTAAACCTGATCCGGGTAATGCCGGCGTAGGGAAGCATAGCCGATGGCAGCTTTCGGCCGCGCCGTACCCCGGTGCGGCCTTTTTATTTGCGGCCGCGGAAAGGAGAAGTTGGAAATGAAAAAAAATGAAAGCCTGCTCGCTCTGTGCGAGGCGGCGGTATGCGTGGCGCTCGCGATAGGACTGAGCTATCTAAAAATACCGATAGGGCTCTCGTTCGGCGGCTTCGGCGGCTCGATAGACTTCGTAATGCTGCCGCTGATAATCCTCTCGCTCAGGCGCGGAGTGTGGTGGGGGCTCGGAGCGGGCCTCGTTTTCGGAACTCTCAAATTCTTCGTTGCCGGCGGCGCGGCAGTAAACTGGCAGTCGATGCTGCTTGACTATTCGCTCGCGTATATGGCAGTAGGCGTATCCGGCCTTTTCAAAGGCAGGAATGCAGCCCTCGGCGCTCTCGCCGGCTGCCTCGCGCGCTTTGTGATCCACTTTATAAGCGGCGTTACGATTTATGCGGAATGGATGCCGGAGAAGTTCATGAACATGACCATGACGAGCCCCGCGATCTATTCTATCCTCTATAACGGCACGTACATGGTTCCCAATACGGTAATAGCCGTTCTCGTAATGGCGCTGGCGGCCAAGCCTCTGAAAAAAGGAAAGATACTGTAAAAAGCTCTTGTCAGCTTCGTCCGCCGGCTGCAATTTTTCAGCCGGCGGACGAATTTATATTGACAGGCATTGAAAATATGCGATATAATGACAATCCTGTAAATGTGGAAATCTGCGTTTACAGCCCGCCGCGGCAATATCGGCCGCAGGGGCGGAGAAAACGGCGCCGGGAGCCCAGAGACTCCGGCTAAGCAGCGCCGAACGAATGAAAACAAGGGGGTGTAAACATGCTTCGCACTTATCAGCCCAAGAAGCGCCAGCGTTCCAAGGAGCACGGTTTCAGAAAGAGAATGGCCACCAAGAACGGCCGCAAGGTACTTGCCCGCCGCCGCGCAAAAGGCCGCAAGAAACTCTCTTACTGAGCGTTGCCGAATTGCCGCCCGCGCAGGTGATGGCCGCAGAGGCCTAAAGCGGGCAATTGAAGGGAGCAGCCCTTGAAAGCCACGGTAACTATAAAGAACAATTATGAATTCCGCCGGCTCTATGCGCACGGAAAGAGCAAAGCGGGAAGGGATATCGTCGTTTATTGCCGCCGCAGCGGCAGACCGTACAACCGCGTAGGCTTTACGGTCGGCAGCAAGGTCGGCAAGGCCGTTGCGAGGAATCTCGTAAGAAGGCGGCTGCGCGATGTTTATTCCCGCAACGAAGAACGCTTTTCCACCGGCTACGATATCGTAGTCGTAGCGCGCTCTGGGAGCGCCTTCGCGGCGTATCGCGAGCTCGAGAGCCAGATGCTTCGTCTCTTTGAGAAGCTGGGGATCATAAAGAATGAAAACTGTGAGCAATGATAATGAAAAAGATACTCATTGCAGCGGTAAAGTTTTACCGGAAGCATATATCCGGACTGAAAGGCCCTACCTGCCGTTTCACTCCCACGTGTTCTGAGTACGCGCTGGAAGCGCTTGAAAAATACGGTGCGCTTAAAGGGTCTTACCTTGCCGTGCGCAGGCTGCTCAAGTGCCACCCGTTTCATGCGGGAGGCTACGATCCGGTACCCTGAGGTAAACGTTTGCCCGTTTCGGAAAACGGGCCGGCGCCGGCGAATTCCGCGTTCGCGCCGGCAGCCAGACTAAAAGCATCGCGGAGAAATGGCGGTTTTAATGTCACTTTGGGACATAATTGCTACACCGTTTGCATGGCTGCTTCTGCAGCTTTACAATCTTACGCACAATTACGGCGTAGCGCTGATACTGTTCGGCGTTTTGGTAAAGCTGGTTCTGCTGTTTTTTGCCGCCAAGGGCAAGGAGAGCATGCTCAAGCAGCAGCGGCTGCAGCCGAGAGTAAAGGAACTTGAAAAAAAGTATCCGGGGAACACCAGGAAGTATCAGGAAGAGGTGCAGAAGCTTTACCGGGACGAGAAGGTCAAGCCCCTGTCAGGCTGCCTGTGGTCGCTTATCCCGTTCCCCATACTGCTCGCGCTTTATCGAGCGATACGTTTCCCGCTCTCCCTTCTCATGGGCCTCAGCAAAGGCGAGGTCGAGCTCGTAAAGACCACGCTCGAGGGGCTCGGAGCGAGCATCCCGGAGAAAGGCGCCTATGTCCAGATGACCCTGGCGCAGGAGGTCCACAGGCATTTCAGCGAAGTATCTGCCGTGGTGCCGAAGGTCAAGGATATCAACTTTAATTTCCTTGGCATCAATCTCGCCGAGGTGCCCAACTGGAGGATTTTCACCGCACTGAAAAACGCGTCGCCCGAAGCGAAAGCGGCGGTTATTCTGCTGTTCGCTATACCGGTAATCTCCGGCATATTCGCGTTCGTTCAGATGTACGTTACTCAGAAGCTCATGAAGACGCCCGAGCCGGAAGAGCCCAATCCGATGGGCTCCGGCAAGACGATGACCTTCATTATGCCTCTTGTTTCCGTTTGGTTCGGCTTTATTATGCCTGCCGGCATAAGCATTTACTGGATAACGCAGAGCATTTTCGGCACTATCCAGGAGCTGGTCCTTACAAAGTACTATAACAGGAAGCTCGATGCGCTCGACGCCGTAAGGCTGGAGAGAGAACGCAGGCAGAACGAAGAGCTTGAGCGCAAGCGCGCCGAGACGGAGCGCCTCAAGGCGGAAAACGCCACGGTGGTCAATCCCAATACGAGCAAGAAAAAGCTGCAGGCTTCCGAAAAGCAGCAGCAGAGAGAAAAGGCGAACGAATGGGAAGCGGAAAGAGAGAGAGCCAAGGCTCTTGAGAAGGGCATAGCGCCCGCCGCTGAAAGCGGAGCCGTGGGCGACAGACCCTATGCCAGAGGCAGGAATTATGATCCTGCCCGCTATACCGAAAGAAAAGTGCCGCCGGCAGCGGCGGCTGAGCCTGCGCAGGAACCGGAAGCGGAGACCGCCGATTCCGAAGACAGGCAGGAATAAGGAGAAATCCCGAAATGATCAAATCAATAGAAGCAACAGGCAAGACAGAGGAAGCGGCTGTTGCGGCGGCGCTGGAGCAGCTCGGGGTCGACAGAGATTCCGTATCTGTAGAGATCCTTGAGCGAGCCAAATCGGGTTTTCTTGGACTCGGGAACACGCCTGCGAAGGTGCGCGTGAGCTACGAGTATGAGGAATCCGCAGCAGAGCGTGCGAAGGCCTTCCTCAGCGGCCTTTTCGAGCGCATGGGCGCCGAGGCCGATACGGAAATAACGGAAGATGAAGAAAAGGGCCTGTCGATAAAGCTCACGGGCCAGAATCTGGGTATGCTTATAGGCAGGCGCGGGGAAACGCTCGACGCCATACAGCACCTTACGAACCACGCGGTAAACCGCGGGGCCGCAAAGCGCGTGCGCATAAGCATAGACGCTGAGAATTACCGCAGCAAGCGCGAGGATGCGCTCAAGGGCCTGGCGGAAAAGGTAGCCGCCAAGGTGGTCAGATACAGAAGAGATATGACGCTTGAGCCTATGAATTCTTATGAGAGGCATATCATCCACACGGCTCTTCAGGAGTATGAAGGCGTGAGCACTCATTCCGTCGGAATAGAGCCGAATCGCCGCATCGTAGTTTCTTATACGGGCAGAGGCGGAAGAAGCCGCTATTGACTGCAAGTAATAACAGGAGGAAAAATGCAGATGATTCTTGAAAAGGTAATAAGAATCCTGTCGGATCAATTGGGCATTGATGAGGCGCAGATAACGAAAGACACTGATATCATGGAGACGCTCGGCGCGGACTCTCTCGATATCGTCGAGATGATCATGACCATCGAGGAAGAATTCGGGGTAACTATTTCAGACGAGGTCGTAAGCGGCTTTAAGACCGTGGGCGACGTTGTAGCGTATCTTGAAGAGAATACCTGAAGCAATCGCGATGCGGCGGGCTTGGCCCGCCGCATCCTTTTATTTGAGGCAAAATATTGACTAAAACGACCCGGGAATGTACAATAATATATAATCTGTAAGTACGATCAGCTGCAGGAGAGCGAAGCATGAAAAGAGCGATAGGCGCCGGCTTTATCCGCGCGGCGATAAAAAACGGCCGGGCGGTCCACGCCGCGATCATAACGGGCGCGGATCAGGAAACCTGCTTCGCGTGCGCCGAAACGGAGGCGAAGGCGCTCGTGTGCCGGTCGGAAAACGCTCCCTGCGGAGCCTGCGACCAGTGCCTGAAGGCGGAGAAGGGATCTCATCCGGATATAAGAACGGTTCAGGCCTTGCAGGATAAAAAAGAGATAACGGTAGACCAGATACGCGCCGTCCGCCGGGAGGCTTTCGTTGTCCCGAACGAGGCGGAAAGAAAAGTCTTCGTCATCCGCGCGGCGGGAATGATGAATCTTTACGCGCAGAACGCCTTTCTGAAGGTCCTTGAGGAGCCGCCGGGAAGGGTGGTTTTCCTGCTGGCGGAGGAGGAGCCTGGGCTGCTGTTGCCGACGGTGCGCTCCCGCTGCTGGACGGTTTCGGCGGAGAGGCCGGAGCAGGAAGGCGCGAAGCAGATGCCGGAGGCGGCGAAGTTCGTTTCGCTGCTTGAGGCGGGAGACGAGCTCGCGATAGCGGAGTTCTGCGCCGGCATTGAGAAAAACGACAAACGCGGAATGACGGAGCTGCTTGATGGGATCTCGGGAGAGATAAGCCGCAAGCTGCGCCGCTGCGCCGAAAGCGGGGGGGATACGTCCCGCCTCGTCAGGGAGTCGGAGCTTCTGAGCGAGCTGCGCAGGATGGTCGATTTCAACGTCGGCCCGGGACATATCGCCGGGAAGCTGCTGGCCGAAAGCGCAGCGATATTTTTGAAATGAGGAAAAACCATTGACTGAAGTAATAAACGTCAAATTCAGAAGCAAAGGGAAAGTATACTATTTCGATCCCGCGGGTCTCACGGTGGAGTGCGGGCAGCCCGTAATAGTAGAAACCGCAAAGGGCCTCGAGTTCGGGGACTGTACAAAGGGCAACCACCTGGTGGAGGACAGCCTCGTCGTGCAGCCGCTGCGCCCTGTGATCCGCATAGCTACGGATGAAGACTGCGCTATGATGGAGAAAAACCGCGCCCGGGAAAAGGAAGCCTTTGCCGTATGCCAGGAAAAAATAGCCGCGCACGGGCTCGATATGAAGCTCGTGGACGTGGAATACAATTTTGAGGGCTCAAAGATAATCTTCTTCTTCACGTCCGACGGCAGAGTGGATTTCAGAGACCTTGTAAAGGACCTCGCGTCTGTTTTCCGCACCCGCATAGAGCTGCGCCAGATCGGCGTTCGCGACGAGGCGAAGATGCTCGGCGGTCTCGGCATCTGCGGAAAGCCCTTCTGCTGCGCCACTTTTTTGGATGATTTCCAGCCCGTGTCTATAAAAATGGCGAAGACGCAGTCGCTTTCCCTGAATCCGGCCAAGATATCCGGCACCTGCGGCAGGCTTATGTGCTGCCTCAAATATGAACAGGACGCCTATGAAAGCCTGCTTAAAAGCACTCCGAAGGTCGGTGCGGAGGTCGAAGCCCCGAGCGGCAAGGGTGTGGTAACGGCGGTTAATCTTCTCAAGCAGAAGGTAAAGGTTAAAGTGAGCGAGGCCGCGGGCGAAGAGACATACGAGGTCTCCGAGCTCGGAGAGGGCGCGGCGGAGAGATACGCCGAAAAGCTGCGTCTCAAGCGCGAGGCGGAGCTTCGCAGCGAAAGGATAGAGCCGATATTCAAATCTATCGGCGCAAAAGCGCCGGAGAACAGCGCCGCGGAGGAGCCTGCCGAGCAGAAGCCCGAGGAGCCGAAAAAGCCTGAGGGACAGCAGAGCCAGAACAGAAAGCGCCGCAGAAGACCTGGCCGGCAGGGGAAGCCCAAGGCTGCGGTTCAGCCGGAGCAGGCGCCGAAGCCCGTGGAGGTAAAGCCGGAGCCGCAGCACAAGAAAGAAGGCGGCCGCAGGAGGCCTCGCAGAGGCCGCGGCAAGCCGAAGCCGAACGCGGAGAAATAAACTCGGATCAAAAACATATAAAATATGGCTTGACAGAATCGCAACCAGCTTGTATAATGACAAAGCTGTTTTGATACGGCTCAGTAGTTCAGTTGGTTAGAACGCCAGCCTGTCACGCTGGAGGTCGACGGTTCGAGCCCGTTCTGAGTCGCCATTTAAGCTGCTGTAGCTCAGGAGGCAGAGCACATCCTTGGTAAGGATGAGGTCTCCAGTTCGAATCTGGATAGCAGCTCCAGAAAGACAGGTTAAAAATCCTACTTTGCTAAAAAAGTCAGTGATTTCAAGACCTGAGAGGCCGTTACGTTCCGCAACGTAACGGCCTCTAAATTTTCCTACTTTTCCGTGA